>Ga0208264_1000004_pt1 | contig 686960 bp, 697 predicted proteins | sample LakWasMet31_HOW6_2_FD_183873 | JGI IMG/M metagenome (GOLD analysis project Ga0208264, IMG submission 183873) | Freshwater sediment methanotrophic microbial communities from Lake Washington under simulated oxygen tension - Sediment Metagenome... | ecosystem: Environmental > Aquatic > Freshwater... | reverse complement strand
AAATGCGCTTCACTCAACTACAAACACCCACACTTATCAGTCATCCTAATTTTTAAAGAACAGTGCCTCGAAGGCTTTTCGCTGAACGTTTCGTTTCAAGCGAAGGGCGCATTATACAGAGGTTTTTCGATCGGTCAAGCATGAAATTTATTTAACTTTAAACTCATTTTTTTGCTTGGTTGCGGGAACAGGATTTGAACCTGTGACCTTCGGGTTATGAGCCCGACGAGCTGCCAGACTGCTCCATCCCGCGTCCGAATCGACTTGTAAAACTTGTGTTGCGTCGAGAGGTGAGACTATAGCAAACTTTCAAAAACAGTGTCAACAGTTATTTGGCTTTTGCATGCATATTGTAGAGTGCGGCATATTTACCACCAGACTGCATGAGTTGCTCGTGTTGGCCCTCTTCCACGATATGACCTTGATCCATCACGATAATTCGACTGGCGTGCTGGATGGTGGTCAGGCGATGCGCAATCATGATGGTGGTTTTGCCGACCATCAGTTGATTTAAGGCAGCCTGTACTTGATGTTCGGATTCGTTATCCAGCGCTGACGTGGCTTCGTCCAGAATTAATATAGGTGCATTTTTGAGCATGGCACGCGCAATGGAGAGCCGCTGACGCTGGCCACCAGACAGGCGCAGGCCTCGGTCACCAATATGGGTATCTAATTGTTGCGGCAGCTTTTCGATAAACTCCCAGGCATACGCCGCCTTGGCCGCCGCAATCACCGCCTCCTTAGTCACGCCGCGCAAACTACCGTAAGCAATATTATTATAGATAGTGTCGTTAAACAGCACAGTGTCCTGACTGACCAGTGCAAACTGCTGCCGCAAGTACGGCAATGGTAGTTGCTGGATATCAATGCCATTGATGGTGATATGGCCTTGCTGACTTTCGTGAAAGCGCGGCAACAGATTGACCAGCGTGGATTTTCCACCACCCGACATGCCCACCAGCGCAATACTTTCTCCGGCCTGGATAGTCAGGTTAAGTTGCTTTAATGCTGCCTGTTGCCCATAAGGATATTGAAAAGCCACATTCTGCAATTGAATCTCTTTAATCGGCGCCCCCAATAGCAACTGTCCCTGATTGCTTTCTGCCGGGGTATCGAGCACGGCAAATACGCTCTGGCAGGCGGTGACTGCGATTTGCACATCTTCATTGACCGAGGCAATCGCCTTGACTGGCCCAATGAGCATCAGCAAGGCGCCAATAAACGCCGCAAACTCCCCCGCAGTGAATTGCCCTGCCGAGTAGAAAATGACCATCCCCAGTGCAATCGCGGCCAGCATTTCAACAAACATGCTATTAAGCCCTGAAATACGCCCCAGCCGCACCATCATCTGCCGGTTGGTGGCAGCGATGCTACTGAAGCGTTGGTATTCATAAGCTTGCCCGTTAAAAACCTTGACCACGCGCTGGCCGCTGGCGGCCTCTTCAATCACTTGTGTCATATCCGACATACTGGCCTGCACCTGTTTGCCCGAGTTGCGCAGCTTGGGCGTCATTTTTTTCAGGTAGCGCGTCATGATGGGCGCCAGCATCAAAAACACCAGCGTTAGCTGCCAGTCCAGATACAACATATAAGCCACGATACCGACAATGGTCAGGCTGTCGCGAACAGATGAAATAATGACTTTGGTCACAGCGCTATAGAGTTGCTCGCAATCGAACGTCATTTTGGTAGTGATATTCGCGATCGCATGCTGGTCAAAAAAACTGGCGGGCAAGGTGAGCATATGCCCAAAGACGTGATTACGCACGTCTTCAATCACACGTCGCCCGACAATGCGCACCAGATAATTAGAGCCAAACCCGGCCAAGGCCCGCACAAACAACAAGCCACAGAGCATCGCGGCCAGATAAATACGTGCGCGGGTTTCGGCATGCCCGGCAAAGCCTTCATCTGTCACATGCTTGATCGTGCTCAAGAAGCCTGTATTGCTCGCAGATAGGATCACCAGGCAACACAGGGCCATGGCAAAAGTGAGCCAATAGGGTTTGATATAGGTCATCAACCTGGTCAGTTGTGCGCGGGTGCTTTGTGTGTTGTCGTTCATTAAGGTTGTTTATACCTGTTGTAGCTGCACATATATTGCAGTGGAAATTGGGTGACCAGTGCCTCTAGCACTTGGTTAAGTTTTGCCGGTGAAGAAACGGCATCAGGGCTCACGACCTTTAAATGCACGTCGAACCCCTGTCCGCCCGCCAGCCTTTCGGCCACCAGCACGATGAGGCGGGTAGCGTCGCGACTCAGCAATTGGCTAACCAAGGTCATCGGGTACACAGGTTTGCCTTAATGCACGGATCAGTTGCACATAGCCTGCCCAACCCGTTTTTTTTATCACGCACAAACAGCTGCCCGATATAAGGGCAAGGTTCAAATAAGGCCGATGAACGGAGATCGCACACTAGGTCTATACGCGCAGCAGGATACTGCGCATGGAGGGCGGCGAGTACCGGCGTGGTCATAATGGCATCGCCAATATTCGACAGAGTGATGACAAGGATGCGTGGTGAGGTCATGACTAATGGTTTATTGTGGCTTGAGACGCATAGCGCTCAGAACCGCCAGCAATTGTTGTTGCAATCGGCTTTCAGAGAAATGCGTGCAATATAAGCTATGCGCAGCCAGCCCTTTGTCGCGGGCACCATGAGACCATTGCATCACCGCCTCCGCCAACGCCAGCGGATTGGCGGCCTCAATTTGCCATAAGCCATGATCCGACCCATGCGCAATCCCTGCCGGATAAGCCGCACTGGCACGCGTAATCACCGGTTTTGCACATGCCAATGCCTGAAACACTTTATTGGGAATCACTTGTGCCGCTTTTTCTGAGCCCCCAAACACACCCAGCACAATATCGGCCTGCGCAATGCGCTGCGGCAATAACGCATACGGCATACTGGGCTCAAAGCTCACATTGGCGAGCCCGGCGGCCTGTTGCTGTGCCTGAACTTTGGCGGGGCCATCGCCCAGTAGCACCCATTGAATATGCGGTTGATGACTGGTGCGCCTGGCCGCAGCAATGACCGTCTCTACCCCATGCAGCGCAATAAAACTGCCATAAAACAAGACCTCAACCAACGCTGGCGCATGCGCAGCCTGCGCTGGGGAAAACAATGGCTGCTCGGCGCCCACATACATGCAGGCCGTTTGTGCCGGGGCCAGGTCAAAGCGCTGCATAAACATCTGCCGCTGCGGTTCGGTATCCAGCAACACCATATCCACCGCCTGCAACCACTTGGTCTCACGCTTGAGCAAACGTTGCGCCGCACCACTCTCAACCTCATATTTGTGACGCTCATAGACTTGCTTTTGCCAGGCACTGATCAGGGGGTCGAACAACACAGGAATGTTTTTTTTACGCGCCCAGCGGCTGGCAGCGGCTACATCGCGGTGCCTGAAGCACGGCACCCAGACCAGATCAGCACTCAAGCCTTTCAGTTGTGCTTCAATATCAGCCAGCGCACTGATACGCGGTGAAAAATCAATCAACTGATAACCCAGCGACTGCAACAACTGTCGGCAAATGCGGTTGCGCGAATAATCGCGGTCAGAACGCCCCCACCAAATAACACTAGGCATGCGGCGCTCCTGGTAGAGAGGACAGCAGGCGTTGCGGTGACAGCTGCTGCATGCAAGAGTGATGGCTACACTGCTTGGCATAACAATTTTTACAAGGCAGGTCGAGTTGCACCGCAAGCACATGCTGCCCTGGCGGCTTCACCCGTCGCGGATTGGTTGGGCCACAAATCACCGTCATCGGCGTTTGGGTGGCGGCAGCCAAATGGGCGGTGCCGGTATCGTTTGCGACAATGGCCCTGGCATGCGCGCAAATCACGGGCACCTCAAGCAAACTGGTCTGCCCGCACAAATTCACCACCTGTTGTGGATGCTGGCAAGCGATGGCCAGGCACTCGTCAGCCTCGTCATGGCCACCTAGCAATACTACGCGCTCACCGCGCTGCAGATAATGCCCTACCAAGGCGGCATAATAATGAGCCCCCCAACGCTTGGTGCGGCCGCTGGCATGGCTACCGCATAAAAAAACCACAAACGATTTGGATTGCAAACCATGTTGTGCCAATCGCTGCTCGGCAGACGCCACTGACGATGGCGCGATATGCAGCTTAGGTGCATCGGTACGCAAAGCAATGCCTGCACAGAGCAGGGTTTGTTGCATGATTTGAAAACTATGTGCCTGCGGCAAAGGCTGCGGCTGCTTAATCGTGTAAGGAAATCGCGGATGATTACCTAATAACAAAGCAGGGGCTTTGCCCATGAGCCTGAGCATCGTGAGTAAACCGCGGCTTTTATCATTGGTTTGCAAATCAATGATCAGGTCATATTGCCTCGTCACCACTTCGGCCAGCCACTGCCTGTAGGCACGCCAGCGGCCCGGCTTTTGCTGTAGATTCACGCACCACACTTTGCTAAACCTGGGGTCATCGGCAAACAGCGATTGCCAGGCCGGCATGGTGTTCAGGTGCAATTCGGCCTGTGGAAAAGCCTGACGAATATCCTCCATGATCGCCGTACTGATGACGATATCGCCCATGCCGCCCCATTTCATGATGAGGATGCGCTTGATAGCGGGGTTGCGCGGTAAATCGCGCACAATGGTGTGATCCAGCGTTGCGCTAAAACAATCGGCATCCTGGTATTGCATCAGCCTAGGTTGCACGGTCATCTTGGCTCCGCTCAAGGCTGGCGATAAATGCGCAAGCCAGCACCAGTAATACCGGAAACCACCACGGCACCAGCATCGGCTGAGTCGTATTGATGGGAAAATAAATCACCATCAAAGGCAAGGCATAAGGCCATGCATGGTGCTGGCTAAGCATATCGGCCTGCCTGAACCAGCGCACACATAACACCACAATCGCCACCAGACCCAAGCCACCGACCAGCCCGGTTTCCGCCAGCCATTCGACATAGATATTATGGCTGTGTGTGCGGTTAGCCACAAAACGGTCATCCGCGCGGCTGGCATATTGCGCATAGGCACGTTTATAGTTATTGCTGCCTATGCCAGTGAGCGGTTCGGCCTGCCACATGCGCAAGCCTGTTTCCCATAAGTTGAGACGGTAGGTCAGTGCGTGGTTAAAGCGGTCAAATGTTGTCTGCTCTGACACGGTCATGGCTTGTGTGGCCTCAAGTTTGGTTTTTGCCAGCTGCGGATTGAGCAGGCTAGACAACATAGCAACCAGCAGCGGGATAGCCAAGACAGACAGCCAAACTTTCCACCCAGGCTGGCGACACCATAGCCCGAGCAGCAACATCAGCATATAAATATAGAGATAGCCCCGGGCGCCAGATAACACAATCACCACCCCGGCGCCCAACAACATTGCCCAAGCCAGCCAGCCATATTTAGGCTGCCAGTGATAAAAAATCAGCGGCAGCACCGCCAGCATCAAAATCCCCTGATGCAAATCGCTAAACATGCCAGTGATACGCCCTTCTGGCGTTTTAGGCATGCCCAGCATATCTACCCCACACAGGTATTGAATCGCACTATCCAGTATCCACAGGGCAATGACCCAACCCAGCCAGCGCGCCAACAAGTGCCTGTAGGCGGTCTGCTGCAACAACAGCACCAGCGCAAGCCCCGCCAGATACATCAGACTAAACCAGGCAATCGCCGCCAGGGTAGCTTTAAGATCAAAGGCATGCAGTAATGACAGCCACATCGGTAGCCACAGCAACAAAAATAGGGCTGTCCAGCGACGCACGGCAAGCTGTTGGCGCAACACGCGGAGCTTGGTCAGCAACAACCCGGCCCCCACCACAGCCAGCAATAACGTAGGCACTCTGGCGCCGCCCGAAAAAGGGCTCCAGGCGATGATCATCACAGCAAGCAACAGGCTCGCATTGGCCAGCAGTCGTGGCATGGCGAACACTGGCTGTGTCTGGGGCGGCGCAGTCATATGCATGCTGCCTCTCCTCGCCGGCGATCAGCTATCACATCCTGATACACCTCCAGCGTTCTTTGCTGCATCACCTGTAACGAAAACTGCGTGTTTGGCAGTATGGTGGGCGGTTGTGCCAGCCAACTCAGTGTGAGCATGGCGACTTCTGCCACATTGCCCACCGGCACTGCGCCTTCTGGCAACAGCGCGGCCAATTGCTCCGCGACACCACCATGCTGGTAGCCGATCACCGGCACACCAAGACTCAACGCCTCTAATGTGGTGCGGCCAAACGCTTCTGGCTCGGTCGATAACGAATACACAATACTGGCCATGGCCATGATCTGTTTGACGTCCTGGCGATAGCCGGTCAGCGTGATGTGTTCAGCCAAACCGGCCGCATGAATCTTTTGCTGCAAACTCGCTGCAAAACACTGTTTGTCACTCGCCACTTCACCCACCAGCAAGGCATGCACGTCTTGATGCTGCTGGCAGACGATACGCAACATCTCGACAAAATCTGTTGCACCTTTCCAGCGCGAGATTCTGGCAGGCAACACCAGTAGACGTTTGCCGCGCATGTGCGGATATTCGGCAAACCAAGCCTGCTTCCAAGCATCGTCCGGTTGGTAGCCAGCCGCATAGTGTGACGTATCCACGCCACGGTAAATCAGCTGCAACTTGCGCGCCTCTACCTGATACACCCGCTGCACATAATCTTGTATGGTCTGAGAAATCACAATCACCCGCTCACCGCGCGTCATGATGCGGCTATACCAGCCAGGGCGATAATAGCCATGCACGGTAGTCACCAGGCGTGGCCGCTCTGCAGGCGGCATGCCTTGCCAGGCCAGAAAAACCACCCAGGCCGGAAAGCGTGAACGCACATGCACAATATCGACTTGTTCGCGCCGCCATAGCGCACGCAATTTGGGGATCAATAACAAGGTCAGCAAAGACTTGCGCCCGATGGCGTCAGTGAAATGGCTGCTGCCTGCGGCCTCTAGTGCGGCCACCATACGCCCGCCCGCAGACATCACCAAAGAACGATGCCCTTGCGCCACCAGGTGCGATGCAATCTCTAAGGTGCCCCGCTCTACCCCGCCCGATTGCAAGGCAGGTAATATTTGTAACACTGTCAGTTTACGCAAAACAAGAATTCAACAATTAAGTGAGTCGTGACACCAGGCGACGGCTTGCAGAAGATTGGGTGAAATGGGCCAGCAAGGCTTCACAGCAGCGCCCAGCTTCATTAAACCCGAGCACTGGCCGCATATACTGGCGATATAAACCATAAGGGTCATACCTGGTCACCAACTGGCGGTCGATTAAGGTTGAGATACCACGGCTGACGCGGCTGTTGCCTTGGGCAGGCAGATTAATGAGCCCCACCGCCACTTGCGCCGTGAGTGCTTCATAAACCATAGAAACAGAGTCCTCAGTCACCCAGGCGCTAGATACATGTGCCAATGTCGTTTGCACCCAGTTTTTATCGGTGTCAGCAATCGGGATGATGGTCAGGTTAGCCAGCCGCACCCGCTGCATGGCAGAGACAAAGCTGGCAGGCGTGCGCCTGGAGGTGGTGAGGATAAAATGCACATCCGTATGTTTGCGCACCAGGTCATAGACTTGCGCAATCACGCCTAACTCGTCCCACTCAAAATGTTTGCTAGGGCCACCAATCATGATTAACACGTCATCACTTTCTTTGCTTTGCGCGGCCGCAGGCTGGATATGATTGATCACACCACGTGTTTCAATAAAACTGGAAAAACCACGGTATTGATCGTGTTCAGGAATCAGGCAGACATCGAATAACTCGGCAGGCAAGCTAGGCTGCATCATGCACACGGTTTTACCACCGTAGGCACGTTTAGCCGCCAGCATATGGCCGTGCGTGGCATGACCGGCACCTATAATCATGTCAGGCTTGGGCAACTGTTTACCAGCAGGCCACACACCAGCGGCCAGATACAGCCAACCAGCACCACTACGGCCCACAGCAATATCCACCACTTGCACCGCCAAGCGCTGCTGCATGGCATTGACCAACCCTAAAGACTGATGCTCATGTCCGGGCTTGCCGTCTAACAGACGCCAAACCACGAGAGCATTATTTGAACGATTTTGACTGATCATTTGCACCACCTACACATGCCGTGCAGATTAGTGGCGCATCATGACAAAAGGATTAAAGTAAAAAGAAGGAATTATGTCCAGGCCACCCACCTTGTTGCGCAGGGGTAGCCAGGATATATTTAAAAATCAGCTACTTGGCTGCGCCAAATACCTTTTTGAGCAGACTACTGGCCTGGCCCATCGGATCCTGGCGAATCGCCGCTTCTTCTTTGGCAATCATCAGGTAAACGCCATCGAGCGCTTTTTGCGTCACATATTGATTAATGTTGGCGTCTTCTTTTTTAATCACGCCAAACTTGCTGCCCATCTCGGCATACTTATTATAAGTGTCTGCCAGTTGCACATTGGCGGTGGCTTTTTGCACAATCGGTAAAAACTTGGCCGCCATGTCGGTGGAGGTGGTTTTCTTAAAGTATTGCGTCGCAGCATCTTGCGGGCCGGTGAGGATATTTTTAGCGTCAGTCACGCTCATTTGCTTGACCGAGTTCACCAGCAGCGTTTTGGCCTCAGGCACGGCTTGTTCGGCCGCGCGGTTCATTTTTAAGATCAACTCATCGGCCTGGCTGCCCATACCCACCATGCGCATGCCTTTTTCTACTTTTTTCAAAGAATCCGGCAAGGGGATCTTGACGTCTTTATTCCCCATAAAGCCATCAGTCGCCCCTAACAGGCCAACCGCCTTGCTCACGCCCTGATTCAGTGCCTGCTTGAGGCCATCGCTGGTTTCCTGCTCACTCAAGTTACTCACGGCACTATTACTGCCGCCGCTACTACTGGTCGCGCTGCCGCCGACCTTTTCAACCATCTCACCCAGGCCTTTGAGGTCCAGTGCTTGTGCATCTGTGATTAATAAACCGGCCAACAATACCCACGCTGTGTTTTTCATGATTACGCTCTTTAACAAGTTAATGCAGTGTACCCATAAAGCACAAAGCAAGTCCAGATGGACTTGCTTTGAATGGTAGCAATCAGAAAAAAGATCAGGCTTTAAACGGTGAAACCTGCCAGATGCGCTGTGCGTATTCTGCAATGGTGCGGTCACTGGAGAATTTCGCCATCCGCGCCACATTTAAAATCGCCATGCGTGACCAGGCCTCTTCATCCTGATACAAGGCGGCGACTTTTTCTTGCGCGGTGACATACGCAGCATAATCGGCCAGCAACAGGTATTGATCGCCTTTGTGCAACAAAGTATCAACAATGGCCTGATAACGGCTAGGCTCTTCTACCGAGAAGAAACCGTTACCTATCATATCGATCACCTGCTTGAGCTCACTGTTGCCGTGGTAATAATCCCACGGGTTGTAGCTGCTGGCTTTGAGTTGTGCGACTTCTGGGGTGGTCAGGCCAAAAATAAAGATATTCTCATCGCCCACTTCTTCCTTAATCTCCACATTGGCACCATCCAGCGTGCCTATGGTGAGCGCACCATTGAGCGCCATTTTCATATTACCGGTGCCGCTGGCCTCGGTGCCTGCAGTAGAAATCTGCTCGGACAAATCTGCCCCCGGGAACAGGATTTCCGCCGCGCTCACCTCATAGTTAGGGTAGAACACCACCTTTAACTGATCGTTGACGGCCGGGTCATTATTAATCATGGTCGCTACGTCGTTAATCAGGCGAATAATCTGCTTGGCCAGCCAGTAACCGGGTGCGGCCTTACCCGCAAAAATCACCACGCGCGGCGTATGCTGGCTCACGTGACCGCTACGGATACGGTTGTACAAAGTGATCACGTGCAACACATTCAACAACTGGCGCTTGTATTCGTGTATGCGCTTGATCTGCACATCAAACAAGGCATTGGTGTTAATGGCAATGCCGGTTTTTTGCAGGATTTTGTCAGCCAGGCGCTGCTTGTTGGCTTTTTTCACCTCGCGGAAGGCTTTTCTAAACGCCGCATTGTCGGCAAATGGTTCTATTTTTTTAATCAGGCCGAGGTCTTTTTGAAAGCCAGTGCCGATATGCTTGGTTAACAAGTTGGTTAACAAAGGATTGGCCTGGTTTAGCCAACGACGCGGGGTGATGCCATTAGTGACATTGGTAAATTTGCCCGGATAGATTTTAGTAAAATCGGCAAACAAGGTGGTTTGCAACAACTCACTGTGCAACGCAGCTACCCCGTTGACGGTATGGCTACCGACAATGGCCAGATGCGCCATGCGCACCCGGCGGCCATGGCTTTCATCAATAATCGAGACACGTTGCAGCAGCGCGGTATCGCCCGGAAAACGACGGTTTACCATCTGCAAGAACTGGTGGTTAATTTCGTAAATAATCTCCAGATGCCGTGGCAATAACTGCTCAAACAAATCTACCGACCAGGTTTCCAGCGCCTCTGGCATCAGCGTGTGGTTGGTGTAGGCAAACATCTTGGTGATCAACTTCCAGGCGTTATCCCATGGCAAGTGGTAATGGTCAACCAACTGGTGCATCATTTCGGCCACGGCAATCGCCGGATGCGTGTCATTGAGCTGGATCGCCACTTTTTCCGGCAACGTATTCCAGTCAGCGTTGTAGTTGGTGTAGCGGTGCAAAATATCCTGCGTGGATGCAGACACAAAGAAATACTGTTGCTTGAGGCGCAGCGCCTTGCCCGACTCCGAAGTATCATTCGGATACAGCACTTGTGAAATCGTCTCGGCACTATGGCGGCCTTCGACCGATTTTTCGTAATTGCCAGCATTAAAATACGCCAGGTCAAACTCGTTAGTCGCCTTGGCCGACCACAAACGCAAATTATTCACGGTTTGCGTGCCATAGCCAGGCACCGGCACATCGTAGGGCATGGCCACCACGGTTTCGTGATCGACCCAATGATGCTCGATACCACGCTCGGTATGCACATGTAACACGCGGCCATAAAACTTCACTTCACAGGTGTGCTCAGGGCGCTGTACTTCCCAAATGTTCTGGTAGCGCAGCCAGTTATCCGGGTTTTCTTTCTGCTGACCGTTTTCTATGGTTTGCCTGAACATGCCATAGTCATAACGAATGCCATAGCCGGTGGCCGGAATATCCATGGTCGCCATTGAGTCAACAAAGCACGCAGCTAGTCGACCCAGTCCACCGTTACCCAGGGCGGCATCCGGCTCCATCTCAGCGACACCTTCCAGCTTTTGGCCGATCTCCTGCAAGCCATCGCTTAGTTCCGGTGCAATGCCCAAATTCAGTGCGGCATTCGACAGCATGCGGCCAATCAAAAACTCTAGTGAGAGGTAGTAGACGCGCTTGGTATTCGCATCACGATAAGCATCGCGCGTATTCACCCAGCGGCTCATCAAATGGTCGCGCACCGTAAAAGCGGCGGTTTGATACCAGTCGCGCGTGGTGGCCCAAGAGTTTGATTTACCGATAGAAAACGTCAGGTGGTTGCGTAACGCCTGTGGAATCGGCAGTTGCTCGAGCAAGAATTCATCGACGGCCTGCGCAGTGTCCGCTTTATCCGTCTTTTTAGGTGTTTTTTTCACATTGGCAGTCATACATCTTCCCCTGAGGTGTTGATCACAAATTTGCTTTAAATGAGCCAAAAGCAAAAAACAAGCCTACAACAAGAATATGTCAGACATAAAAAAAAGCCACAAAATTCATGCTGTGGCTGTTGATTATAACGCCCGAAGATGGCGAAAATAAAAGAGTTTTACAATTTCCAGGTATAGGCCACGCCCAAAGCATCCTGATACATCTTGAGGTTTGCCTCGCCACCACCAAACGCCGCCGGAATCGAGTTGCTACCATTCACGCTATTTTCAAACGCATGCGTATAAGACAACGACAACTCAGATTGCGGGCTCAACACCCAGCTTGCGCCCAATGACAGATGGTCTTTCACCACGCCTGGCGCCAAAATATTCAGTAAGGTATCGCCGCGACGAATCGGCTGGTCCACATGGTTAAACCCTGCACGCAAGGTTAAAGCCGGGCTATATTGATACAGCGCACCAATCTTATACACCTTGGCGTCTTGCCAGTTAAACCCGGCGCCATTGTCATTACCCAAGCCATTAAATAAATTGTTGAGTGACGCATTGCCGACTGCATCCACTTCGCTGTAGTTAATGCGCTGAAAATCAGCCGCCAAGGTCAGCGCCGGTGTGGCTTTCACCGCAATACCCACGCCATAGGTCGATGGAATATCAAAGTCACCCTGCTCAGCAAACAAGCCTTTGTATTGGTCAAACTTGCTCATATAAGTGCGGCTCTGATAAGTCGCGCCTAAGGTGACCGTATCTGTAACCTCTCCAAGCCAGCCAATATGCACACCTGCGCCATACGAATTATCATGGCCATTGTTGGTCACCCGCCCGGGCGCAGCGCTAAATGTCGTGTTATCAAAGCCCTGCAAACCCTTAGCCTCAAAGCGCTGATAAGCCAGGTTTAACGAGGCACCAATAATATGTTTTTCAGACACTTTAAAGGTGACCGTAGGCGCCACAAATACCTGAATCAAATCTACCCCGGCACTGCCCTGGCTTTGAAACAGCGGAATACCATTCTTATAATCAGTATTCATACCACCATTGCCATACACGCTTACACCCAGCGTCACATCGTCAGAATATTGTTTGTTGTAGCCAAATTCGGGGATAAAGAAATTCTGCGTATCGTTGCCTTTGTAAGTGCCATTAGCGCCTGGTGAAGGGCTGCCTTCCAGCTCAGACTCACGTACTGGTCTAAACCAGGTAACACCAGCATCAATACGGTCGCCCACCTTGCCCATGCCAGCCGGGTTCGCGGCCGCCGCCAATGCGTCTTGCGGCAAGGCAATGCCTACACCACCCACGCCCTGTGAGCGCACGCCGTAGCCGTGTGAAAAGTAACCATCAGTCGCCCAGGCATTGCCAAATGAAAACGAAACCAACAGCGGAATGATTTTTGATAAGTGTCGCATAATGAATTCCATACAAATGGTGATGAAATCACTATAGCAAGCCACTTAAATACCAATAAATAATAAAATTGAATATCTTTATAACTATAAAAAATATAAAGTCCAGAAAATCAAGTAGGGTGGGCAACACGTTGCCCACGCGTAGCCACACATCAAAAGTGATTAACTATCCCCAAACTCACCCGTCGCGCACTCAAAACCACTGCCCCAGCTTTCATCATAAATCCCAGTTTTCACATCGCGATGAAATGTGGAATAAGGCCAATCTTTCACATCGGCCACTAAACCGTGCTTCACCGGATTGAAATACGAATAATCCATGTGGCGTGCGTAATCTGCTTCATCACGGATTAAATGTTCCCAATAACGGCGTTGCCAAAGGCTGGATTCACGATGTTTGGTTTTAGATGCAGACATCCACTCAGGCCGATACAAACGCTGACCACAATGGATGCTCACATCACGCTTAATCAATTGCCAACGCAACGCAAAGTTGGCATCGTTGGCAGGCAAGGTCCAGATCGTGTGGAGGTGATCAGGCAATAAAACCCATGCATCAATGGTAAAGGGATACTTGGCGCGCACTTTTTGGATGGCATGCTTGAGCGCATGTCGCACATCATCGTCACACAGAAAGCGTTGCCTGCGGTAGGTGACTACCGTAAAAAAGTAACTCGCTCCGGCAGTATTTGCGCGTCGGTAATGTGACATTAGGTCATTTTGCGCGGGATTGAACGCGTTGGCGACAACTTGCAAACCATACTCGACCCGTTTAACTGATCCGAGAGCACAATATTACATCCATATTGGTGACCAATATATCTAAGTGGCCAATACGATTTTTGATCTGATTTGCATCTATATCCTTGATTTTTCCATGCCCGTTATAGTCGCCATCGTGGACGATCTCGTGTCGCCTCGCAATTAGCTTTTCAACAGATTTTTTCAAAGAGGTCTTGCCGGACTTCGCCTCAGCATTTTGCGTTATGTTCTTTAAGCGATATGGCAGGAATAGTTGATCTATTACATCAAACCGCTGGGTTGTATATGTGCTGTAGTGATTGTTAATAAGCGTTCTAATTCTTCTGAGCGGCCTTTCCATCGTAATGAGTGTCAACGCTTCTTTTGTGTCAAGACCAGCTTGATGCAAGAGCTCAACAAGGGTTTGATCTGGCTTGTACTTCTTAAGATACGGCACTAGTTTTTCAGCAAAAGAATCTGTTGAGTAAGCATCCAATGCTGCTACCGCGAGTACTACTGCCGCTCGAACAATATCTTTAGGTGCAGGTATGCCTTGGTTCGCTTGATGTTGGTGGTGAAGTGTTTCATATGTTGCAACAAGATCGCCACACCGAGTAATGGTTTTTTTGAACTTGACAAAAGCTTTTGTTGGCACGATGTACTCTCTAACGAAATAATAAGCGCGCTTTAACGCGACCGTTGATTGAGTTATTAAAAGAACCCCTGCAATTTGGCGACCACACCTACAATACCAGAAACTATACTAAGCAACGAGATGACCCAGTGCTGCTTAATGTAGCCGACAACAGACTCCATAGAAAGCCCGTATATATCCTTCCACTTCGCATTTGTTTTTATGCTTCCATCAGAGAGGCGTTCAAAAATATTGGCCATAATATCTGCCTTGCGAAGTGTTGATTGATGAAGCTTTACGAATTCCTTGTTTGTGAATGCCTCTGCCTCATCTTTGCCGACCAAAAAATCTCTTGCGGTCATTTTGTTAAGGCTTACAAGGTTTTCGAGCCTTGGGTGACTTATATACATCACGCCAAAAACATCAACAAGCGCACGGGCCAAGTCAAATTTACGCTCTTCTGGCAACTCAATAGGAATACCACCAAGAACTTTGTATCTGTGTTCGATTGCAAGAAAACCGTAATTTATATCCCGCATATTCCAGTGAATCCAAATGCAGTGCCTTGTTTTATCTAAATGGCTATAAAACTCATCAAGCATTTCCCTTTCTAAAGAGTCGTAATTATGCTCAATGCTGGTAAAGTCAATTTTTCTTTGCTCTGCAACTTTGTGGATAGAAAAAGATTCTGTTTGCCCAGAAGCTAAATTTCGAACCGCGATAGAAGTCACACGAGGTGTTTTTCCATCAGTTTTGTCATAGAAAGACTCGCATGAGTAGTGGATAACTACACATGTTTCAGTACGCCGATCTAGCTCAGATATTCGTTTGATTGCCGCGTTTCTTTTCTTGATTCTTCGTAGTGGTGTCATGAGAGTTTCTTCAAACAATTAAGTAGCCATTCGAATGGCAGCATATAATGGTGCGTTGAATTTATAATTTCATATAAAATACAATCACTTAATTTAAAAGTAGAGCGTGTAAAAGTGAGGACAATTGCCTGATCCCAACTTTGATTAATTATTAATCAAAGATCATGCCACAGCTGTTAAAAGTCTACAAAAAATCGTTTTTACTGATCTTCAATATAGAACAAAAAAGCCACCTTTTTCGGATGGCTTTCCTGATGCTGCAAAGTTAGCTAATCACAAAGTTAAACAATTACAAAATCAAGCTATTCATCCGCTTAACAAAGCTAGCAGGGTCTTCCAACTGACCACCCTCCGCTAGCAAGGCCTGATCGAACAACACATGCGCATAATCGGCAAACTTGGCATCATCGGCTTCTGCGCCGAGTTTTTCTACCAGCCTATGCGTCGGGTTGATTTCGAGCACAGGTTTGCTGTCTGGCGCCTTTTGCCCGGCGGCTTTTAAAATACGCGCCAGGTTACCAGACAAATCATGCTCGCCCGCTACCAGGCAGGCCGGTGAATCGGTCAGGCGATGCGTTACTTTCACTTCTTTCACCGTGTCGCCCAACGCTGCCTTCAAGCGCTCAACCAGGTCTTTGGCATTCTCTTCCACCTGTTTTTGTGCTTCTTTGTCAGCGTCGTCTTCCAGTTTGCCTAAGTCCAAATCACCTTTGGCGATGGACTGTAACTTCTTGCCTTCAAACTCGGTCAAGCCGCCCAGCAACCATTCATCTACCTTGTCAGACATCAGCAAGACTTCAATGCCTTTTTTGCGGAAGATTTCGAGGTGAGGCGAGTTCTTCGCGGCGGCAAAGGTATCGGCCGTGATGTAGTAAATAGCCTCTTGCTCAGGTTTCATGCGCTCGATATAGGCCTTGAGCGATACGTTTTGCTCTTCGGTATCGGCATGGGTAGAGGCAAAGCGCAGCAAGCCAGCGATCTTGTCTTTATTGGCAAAGTCTTCGCCCGGGCCTTCTTTGAGCACACGGCCAAACTCGTTCCAGAACTTGGCGTAGTCTTCTGGTTTGTTTTCTGCCACGTCTTCAAGCAGGCTCAATACTTTTTTCACCGAGCCATTTTTAATTGCCTCAACATCGCGGCTGTCTTGCAGAATCTCGCGCGACACGTTCAATGGCAAATCGGCTGAGTCAATCACGCCGCGAACAAAGCGCAGGTATTGCGGCATCAGTTTTTCTGCGTCTTCGAGGATAAACACGCGCTTGACATACAACTTGATGCCTTGGCGGCGATCGCGGTCATATAAATCAAACGGTGCTTTGCCCGGCACATAGAGCAATGAAATGTATTCTTGCTTGCCCTCTACGCGGCTATGCGTATAGGCCAGCGGATTTTCGTAATCGTGCGAAACGTGTTTGTAAAACTCGTTGTATTCTTCTTCGGTGATGTCGCTCTTACTGCGCGCCCACAAGGCCGAGGCCTTGTTGATGGTTTCGTCTTCGTCAGTCGACACCATCTGGCCGCCTTCGCCGTTTTCGCCATCTTTCCATTCAGATTTCTTCATCACGATAGGCAAGGTGATATGGTCAGAATACTTGCGGACAATCGTTTTGAGTTTCCAGTCATTGAGGAACTCATCTTCGCCTTCGCGCAGATGCAGAATCACCTCAGTCCCGCGACCTGCTTTTTCAGTGGTTTCGATGGTGAAATCGCCTTCACCGCCAGACTCCCATTTAATGGCTTCGGTTTCACCGGCACGGCGTGTAATCAGCGTGACCTTATCGGCAATGATAAAGCTGGAGTAAAAGCCCACGCCAAACTGGCCAATCAGGTTGGCATCTTTGGCCTGGTCACCGGTCAGGTTTTGAAAGAACTCTTTGGTGCCAGATTTGGCAATGGTGCCGATGTTACTGATCACTTCTTCGCGGCGCATGCCGATGCCGTTATCGGCAATGGTCAAGGTGCGTGCGTCTTTATCAAACGTGATGTTGATCTTTAACTCGCTGTCGTTTTCATACAGGCTACCGTTAGAGATGGCTTCAAAACGCAATTTATCAGCCGCGTCCGATGCGTTGGAAATCAACTCGCGCAACACGATTTCTTTGTTGCTATACAGCGAGTGAATCATCAATTGCAGTAACTGTTTGACCTCGGCCTGAAAGCCCATGGTCTGTTTAGATGGCGATTCTGCGGTCGCAGTAGTCATGACAACTCCTCCAAAAACGGGATTAAACACAAAAATTTACGTTTAGATGGGGAAGCAAAAACCGTTTTTCAAGAGGGGAATTAGCAACACAGCATGACGCTGACAAAAACTCTTATTAAAACAGGTGATGCACCGCTTGTATGCGCGCACAAATCGTCTAATTAGCACCTTGTTTGACGCTTTATTTCAAGCGGGTTCAGCACACTTCTTGCTAGTGATTTGATGAAACAGCCTCGTTAGCAAACAGGAGTGAATCATGAATATTTTTCACACATTGATTGAGCAAATGCAGGTCATGCAACTGCCGCTCACCGCCGTCACCCTGACCGCTGTGCCGCGTGCAGATACGCCATTGCTGCTCATGTTGCACTGGCATGGCTTTCGCAAGCAACCCACCCCCGCCCTGCCTATGCTTAAACCCATTTTGCAACCAGTGCCCGGCTCAGCCTTGCAGATTAATGACCGCTGGCGACAACCTGAAGTCGTAGAAGAAGCCATGTTAGACGCCGCCTGGCAGCTCGGTGCCTGGGATGTACAACGCGAAGAACATCGCGCCTGCACTTATGTGGGCGCAAGCGAGCAAGAAGCGCTGGCCTGCAAGCAGGCTTTTGGCAAATACGACGAAGAACTGGAAAACGAGCTACTCATCAGCGAAGCCCCGGACCGTGACGAAATGTTGCAACTAGGTGCCAAAGTTGGTTATATCCGCTGGCAATTTAGGCCAGTCAATGGCGGTGTTTGGCAATCAACAGCTGAGGATGACACGTTGCTGGAAGACGGACGGCGTATCCCGCCCTGCCCGATACGGCCATTGGCACTAAAAGGGGGCAAGTTGAGTACAACGGCGTTTAGATTGGGGCAGATTAATCGAATTATTTTGTTGAAGTAGGTTTTGGATAGAAGCATGTTCAAAGGGTTGTGCGTTTAAATTCAGTCTCTTTCGCCTCTAGGCGAGTCACTTTCTGGTGCTTGTCCCCCAGAAAGTAACCAAAGAGGACGACACCCAGCCATCACGGCCTGACGGCTCCCTTGCGTTGTTGGCTACGGCCGCTACGCTTAACATCGCTTCGCGAGTTAGCCTACGCCGTAACAGACTGCTGCGCAGTCTTAGTTATCAACAAAATAAGCGGTCACGAAACTCGCCCTAGCAGCTTGCACACAACGCAAGCTGCCGCGGAGCTCAAACAGTCGCTCCCTTCTTCCTTATTTTGTCTCCGCTACTCAGCGTGATGGAATGGGATTCTTCCCATTTAAGTAGCTACACCACAGTTTGGACGGTTCAAAAAACAGATTCTTTTTCTTCAATCCGCTTTCGGTGGCAGTCGCATGGTGTTCGGGGTCCCCATCTGCCGCGCCGAGCAACGCAGGATTGGCGGGAGCTTTCGGCAATCAACTGTTTGAGTCCCGCAACAAGCCACGTCTTGTGTGGCTTGTCAGGACGAGTTTTTGATTGACGCCCGGCAAGCCGAGTAGCGCAGGGAACAAGCGGAGGCTGGGGTGCATTTCTTTTGGTTACTTGTTCTTTGGGCAAGCAAAGAAAAGTAACTCGCCGAAAAGGCGAAAAGGCGAAAAGGCGAAAAGAAACAGCCCCTAAACGCAAAAAACTTAAAGAATTACCTTCCAGCCAAATCCACAGAAACCAACCCCTACGGTGTCCACCTCACCCCAATAGACAACCACTGCGTCTGGCTACTTCCATTGACCTGCTGCCCCACCGTGCCATCAATCTGAAACACCTCCGGCACCAGCGAGTAGCGCACACCAAACTGATAAAAAGGGCTTTGTGTATGATCCCCAAACACTTCGGCAACGCCTTTAAAGTTCCCACCCAGTTTAAACTCTGACCCCACGCCCATACTGACCTTATTGCGGTCTTCTTGCCGATCACGCAACATGCCAACATTCACATGCACAATCACGTCGTCATCACGTAGTGAAAACGACACTGGAATATAAAAGTAAGTGTTGCCCAACTGATTAGGACCAGGCTGAATATCCGGGTGCATGACGCGCCCGGCGGCAAAACCTATGCCCCAACCATTGGTTTGCAGCGGTTTGATCAAGGTTTTAAATTGGGCCACCCAGTCTTCGGTATGGTAATTGTCATCATTGTTGCGGTAGCTGCCGCCACCGAGGGTTATTTCAAAATTCTCACCGAGGTTGCACGCAGGCAGCGCCCATAACTCTTGCCCGCTTTTATAGCTACGCATCCAGCTTTCGAGCTGGCAACTGTGAGCGTTGGTCAGGCGGGCATCATCGGTCACCAACGGGCGCGCGGCGTGCGCGCTCTGGGCAATCACAAACGAAATAAGCAGGCAAAATAAGGGGCGCATGGCGGCTATCTTGAGTTTTATTTGATCTTATTGGCATGGCATGACGGTTTGATGAAATCCACCTCGCACTAGCGTTTTATTTTCACATTAGTTTCACTGGCCTATGCCAACATAACGATTTATACTGTTTGCAGAACTTGTCCAAGAAGGCAATCATGGCGAGACAATCATCGTGGAGGCAAGCATGGCAACTATTGAGGTGACTGAAACCAGTCCGAACTCGTTTTCTGTCACCGTACATGGGTCGCATACCACCACGCATCAAGTCAGTGTCAAACCTGATTATGCGAGCCAACTACTCGATGCCACACACAATGCTTCACAGTTGGTGGCAGCTTCTTTTGAGTTTTTGCTCGACCGCGAATCTAACACCAGTATTTTGAGAAGCTTTGATTTGAGCGTGATTGAACGCTATTTTCCAGAATACCCCAAGGCCATTAACCGCTACCTTAAGTAACCTACCCCGTATTATCGCATGCTAAATATTACTCATGACACCCAACTTGCTGCCGTAGATTTGGGTTCTAACAGCTTTCGCCTCGAAATCGGGCGCGTGGTTGACGGCCAAATTCTGCGTGTCGACTATTTGAAAGAAGCCGTACGACAAGGCGGCGACCTGGACGAAGAGCGCAACCTGAAACCGCAAGCATTTGAGCGTGGCCTGAAATGCCTGGCCCGTTTTGGCGAGCGCCTGAAAGGGTTTCCGGCTGAGCACGTGCGTGCCGTGGCAACCCAAACCTTGCGCGAAGCCACCAATAGCGAAGACTTTATCAGGCAGGCGCAAAAAGTACTCGGCTACCCGATTGAGATTATTTCGGGGGTGGAAGAAGCGCGCCTGATCTATCAGGGCGTGAGCCGCATGTTGCCACAATCAGATGAAAAACGCCTGGTGGTGGATATTGGCGGCCGTTCTACCGAGTTTATCTTGGGGCAGCACTTTAAAGCCAACGTCACAGAGTCGCTGCGCTTGGGCTCGGTTGGCTGGTCGCAAAAATACTTTGCTGACGGCCAGTTTAGCGAACGCAACTTTGAGCGTGCTGAAATCGCCGCCGAGTCAATTATTGATATGATTGCCAATCGCTACATTGGCCAGTCAGAGGTGGCTTACGGTGCCTCAGGCACGGTAGGCGCGGTGGCAGATGTTTTGGCAGGCGCCGGATTTGCCACCGACCGCATTGAGCGGGCACAACTGGACTGGCTGAAACAGATATTGATTAAAGTTAAATCGGCCGACCGCCTAAATATGGAAGGCCTGAAAGATGACAGGCGTGCCGTGATCGGCGGCGGGCTGGCGGTATTAACCGCCGTGTTCGACACCCTGAAAATAGACACGCTGATGGTAGCTAACGGTGCCCTGCGCCATGGCGTACTGTATGACATGCTGAGCTCAGATAATGCCACCGAAGATTTGCGTACGATTTCGATTACCCGCCTGTGCAAACAGTTTGGGGTGGAGATGGACCACGCAAACAATGTGAGCAAAATAGCGTTGTATTTTTATGATGCCATGCAGGCCTGCGATACGCACAAACCCTTGCTGCATTGGGCTGCGCTGTGCCATGAAATCGGCTGGGCCATTTCGCACACAGACTGCAATAAACACGGTGCCTATATTTTGGATAACACCGAACTGATGGGCTTCGCGCAAAGCGAGCTACACGCCATCAGCTTATTGGTGCTTGGCCACCAGGGAAAATTGCGCAAACTGGCCGCCGACTTTGATAACCAAGACCTGGTCTGTCAATTAATGGCTTTGCGCCTGGCGGTGATTTTCTGTCACTCCCGACGCCTACCTGCGCTAAAACATTTGCAGCTCGAGCGGCATAAGCAGCACTTCATGCTAACACTGTCGCCACAATGGGCCAGCCAGCATCCACAAACGCATTATTTATTAGAAGAAGAATGTTTGTTGTGGCAAAAACTAGGCTGGCAGTTAGAAATCCGGCATCAATAAAAAAACGGGCATTAATGCCCGTTTTTTTATTCACTTCAAAACAACTGAAGTCTTTGTCTTTTTAGTCTTTTTTCTTCTTATCGCGCTTTTCATCTTCTTCGCGCAACTTGACTACTTTATCGCGCCACTCTTGCAATTGCTCATCTTCAATTTCCAGTTGCAAAGCAAGCGCCTCTTCCTGGGTCAGTTTTTCCTTGATAAAACGTTTAGGTAATTTGCCGCCCATGCGGGACAAAATACGTTCAGCCTCATCCGCGTTCAATTGTTTTACTTTTTCCAGATAGTCTGGATTCACTTTGTCTTTCATAAGACTCCCTTTGATTGCCTGCTTATCGCCTGCTATAACAGGCGCGATTTAACTGTTTTGCAGAATCCAGTCGGTGACCGGGTTCCACTGCGCAATGTCGACCTCTTTCAAGGTGTTCGACAATTCAAAAATACTTAAGCCTTCCTCTGCTGCCGTCACATAAATTTGCGATGAGCGCAGCATGGAAAGCACGGCAAAGCCTGATTCATCCATAAATGCCAGCAGACGCTCTGCTGAACGTGTACGTGGCATGACGCGCATGCCCACCAGCCCGACAAATGTTTTGTGCTTGCGTACGGCTTTTTCTTCAGCCAGCAACTCCAAAAAATCTTGCGTGGCGCCAATATCAAACGCCGAAGGCGCAACCGGCACCAGCACCAGGTCAGCCTCGGTCACCGCATCAGAAATCTTTTTGTCCCGCAGCCCACCGGGGGAATCCGCAATCACCCAATCGGCTTTTTGCAAGGCAGATTTACCGAGATCTTCGGCATTAAAAACCGTGGCGACGTGCGATGGACGGCGCGCTAACCAGCTTGCAGAAGATTGCTGCCGGTCAAGATCTTCCAGCACGATTTTGTGCCCGAGTTGTGCCAGATAGCCAGCTAGATTAGTGGCCAGAGTGGTTTTGCCGCAACCTCCTTTGGTATTTGCCACTAATACCCTGCGCATCTGATACTCCCTGATTAAAGGTGTTGCATTTTGTCATGAAAAACAGCCTCTATGACACCATAACAATATGAAATATTTATGACAATTGACGTCAACAAAAAACGGTATAAACTGTTTTTACAATATCAATGAAGGAGAGTCACATGGCGAGCAAACCAGCAGCAAAACCCTTGAGTACGACTAAACCAGCAACTGCCAAAGCGGCAAACACCGCCAAGCCGGTAGCGACCAAAGCGGTTGCCCCTGCACCGGCCGCGGCAAAACCAGCAGTGACCAAGCCAACCACGGTCAAGCCAATCGCAAAGGCCGTAGCCAAAGCCGCCGTAGCCACAAAAAAAACGGCACCGGCCATTGGTGTTAAACCGACCACGGGGATCAAAGTGGTGAACAAAACAGCCACTACTGAAAAAGACAAGCCAAAAACCAGCAAAGTTAAAATGGAGCGTGACAGCTTCACCATGCCTAAAGAAGAGTATGCGCAAATCGCAACCCTGAAAAAACGCCTGGAAGGCCTGGCCAAACCAGCCAAGAAAAGCGAGCTGTTAAGAGCAGGCTTGAAGTTATTAGCCGCCATGGATAATGCTGCGTTACAAGCTGCCCTGGCAGCGGTGCCGACCATTAAAACCGGCAGACCAAAGAAATAACGACCTGTGACGGCTCTGGGCTGGCCATAGTCACCAAATCACTGTCAGATAGTTATTCAATCAAATCGGGGCTTTGCACGCTATATAACTTGTAGGGTGGCCCCGATTTTGGCAAGCGCAACCACCAGACTGCGCCTTTTTTGATACTGATCTGCCCATCCGGCATGCCCAGGCTTTGCGCTGCCAGCTCGCCTATCCATGGCTGGTGCCCGACCAGCATCACCGTTTCAAATGGGCTTTGGGCCAACAACTGCAATAAAGGCGCCAACGGCCGCTCAGGCGCCAGGCGACTATCTTCCTGCCAGTCATCGCCCCAGTAATCCACCGTTTCATGAGTGCGCACAGACGGACTCACCAGCACATAGGTTTGTTTTGGCAGATATTTCTTCAGCCAACCGGCCATTTGCTTGGCCTGTTTGTGGCCCTTTTTGGTCAGCGCACGCTCAAGATCTGAGGCGCCATGTAACAATACTTCAGCCTCGGCATGACGCCATAAAATTAGATTTTTGACTGGCATAGGGCGTTACATCGAGTGATATTGTTGTAAGAGCAGGTTCTGGCAAGACAAAGGCTCCGCATCCGCTGCCTGTTGCACAACAGGCACATATTGGCCTTGCTCTGCCAGTTGCCAGGCATCTTTATTGTCTTGCAGATATAGCTGCAAGCTTTCACGGTAAATGCGGCTTTGCATGGCTGGGTCTTTAATTGGCCAAGCCAGCTCTACCCGCCGCATCATGTTACGACTCATCCAGTCGGCACTAGAAAGCCATATCTGCACGTGACCATCCAGCTCAAAATAAAATACGCGCGAATGCTCAAGCAAACGCCCGACAATCGAGCGCACACGGATACGCCCTTGCACCGCAGGCGAATCGACCGGCAAGATACAAGCCCCGCGCACAATTAAATCGATCTCAACGCCTGCGCTGGCAGCTTTCATCAATGCCGCCACCAAAGGCACATCGGTCAGGGCGTTCATTTTGGCAATGACCCTAGCCGGTTTGCCTTGCTTAGCCAAACGCTGCGCTTTTTCCAGCTGTTTAATCATGCTGCTTTGCAGCGTAAACGGTGCCACCAGCAAGTGTTTAAGGGGCGGAATCGGCAACTCACTGGTCAGATGGCGAAACACCGTCTCCATCTCACGCGTCAGGTTGGCATCTGCGGTCAGCATGCTCCAGTCGGTATATAAACGCGTGGTTTTGGGGTTGTAGTTACCGGTAGAAAGATGGCCATAGCGATGGATTGTTTTGCCTTCGCGACGCATAATCAATAACATTTTGGCATGTGTTTTCAAGCCAACTACGCCATACACCACTTGCGCACCGACCGACTCCAGCGCTTCAGCCCAGTTAATATTGGCCTCTTCGTCAAAGCGTGCTTTGAGCTCCACCACCACCAGCACCTCTTTACCACGGCGCACTGCTTCTTGCAGCAAGCGCAGCATGCGTGGGTCAGCACCGGTGCGGTAAATCGTCATGCGGATGGCCAACACTTGCTCGTCTTTCACTGCTTCTTCGAGCAACTGGATCACCACCTCAAAGCTCTCGTAAGGCTGGTGAATGAGCAGGTCTTTTTCACGCATCTGCGCCAGCAAAGAGGTGTTTCTTTTAATGTGTTGCGGCCAGTGTGGCTGAAAAGGCACAAACTTGAGATGGTCACCCTTGGCCATGTCTGGCAATTGAATCAAACGCCCCAGGTTCACCGGCCCGTTGACGCGATAAAGCGCAAGCGGCGGCAGATTAAATTGCTTGAGTAAAAACTCTGCCAGCGTGTCATCGCATTCCTGTGTGACTTCGAGGCGCACGGCTTCACCATACTGGCGATGCGCCAACTCTTCCCGTAACGCCGTACGCAGGTTGATCACATCATCTTCATCCACCTCGAGGTCACTGTTACGCGTGACGCGGAACTGGGAAAAATGCAGGATGCTGGCGCCTTGGAATAGCACCTCCAGATTGGCGCGGATAATACTGGTTAAGGACACAAAGCATTGCTCGCCTTTGCTGATAGACGGCGGCAATTGCACCAAACGGGGCACCACGCGGGGTGCGCGCACAATGGCGATTTTTTCTTCGCCATTGACCGCAATACGCACAATAAAGTTGAGTGACTTATTGGCCACTTGTGGAAACGGGTGCGATGGGTCAAGTGACACCGGCATCAAAAACGGCAGCACTTCGCGTTTAAAGTAGTTAGAAACCCAGGTGGTTTGTTCCGGCGTACGCACACCACCAGACACCAGGTGCACGCGCTCTTTAGCCAATGCAGGCATCAGCGCATCATTAAACAGCTGGTATTGTTGCGCCACCAGTGCCTGTGCCATCTCAGCCACTTGCTCACAGGTGGTAGCTGACACCGGGCCGCTGGTCACCCCTTGCTGGTAAGCCTCCATCTGCAACGGCATGCGCACTTCAAAAAACTCATCGAGGTTATTAGACACAATACATAAAAAGCGCAAACGCTCGAGTAAGGGATAGTCCTCTCGTTGCGCCAAAGACAGGACGCGGGCATTAAAACTGAGAATGCTAAGATCTCTGTCAAGCAGAGCAGGCGTGGTATTTTTCATGGCGATTATTGTATCGACTCAACCAGTATCCAATGTGACAGTTTTGTGAAATTAAACCAACAGGGATTACAAAAATGCTAATTGCTGCAGACGTTGCTCGGCAAAAGTATTGATTGCCAGTCGCTCGTCTGCCGCCATGTGAGCGACATGTTTGACCATCAACCGGGTGCGTGGGTTAGCAGCAAGCAACGCCTCATGCCGGATTAAAAACGCCCAATACAAGGTGGTGAACGGGCAGGCACGCTCTCCCGTTTTCTGCTTGGGGTCATACTGGCAGCCGGCACAATAATTACTCATACGCTGAATATAGGCGCCACTCGCTACATACGGCTTGCTGGTAAAGCGGCCGCCATTGGCATACAGCGCCATGCCCGCCACATTGGGGAGCTCGACCCACTCGACTGCATCCACATAGACGGCCAAAAACCAGTCTGACACTTGTTGTGGCGACAACTGCGCCAAGGTCGAAAACAGGCCAATCACCATCAGCCGCTGAATATGATGGGCATAGCCCGTTTGCAAGGTTTGGCCTATGCACTGCGACAAACACTGCATGTGCGTCTGCCCGGTCCAAAACCAGGCCGGTAAATCACGCCTATGCGCAAAATAATTGGCTGACTTTAACCCCGGCATCTCCAGCCAATAGACACCACGCACAAACTCACGCCAGCCTAATATCTGGCGGATGAACCCCTCCACACTGGCAAGGGATGCTCGACCATCGACGTACGCCTGCTCGGCAGCGGCAATCACTTCACGCGGATTAAGCAATTTGAGGTTAAGCGCCGAGGCCAGCAACGAATGCCATAAGTATGGCTGATCTTGCCACATGGCGTCTTGATATGGGCCAAACTGCGGCAACTTTTCTGCGACAAAATGCGCAAGCAAGGTGAGTGCTTGCTCGCGTGTGACAGGCCAGGCAAACGACGCCAGCTGTCCTGGATGCGCTGCAAACTGATTGTTTACCTGCGCCATTATCGCTTGCGTGATCGCATCGGGCGTAAACACCGGCGGTGCCACCACACCTTGCGGCCCTTGCTTGCCTAGTGCTTGCCGGTTGTCATGGTCGTAGTTCCAATCGCCACCGACAGGCGTATCGCCCTGCATGAGAATCTGGTATTTTTTACGCATGCTGCGATAAAAAAACTCCATGCGCAAAGACGTATTTTTTTCGCTGTATTTAGCAGCCCAGCGTTTAAATTGGTCGATACTGCACATGAAATGCGTGTCTTGCAGCACATGCAAGGGCGTCGCATGCTGATCTGCCACGGCTTGCAGCTGCTGCCAAATACGCCAATCACCAGGTTCGCACACCTTGATCGCCTGCGGCTGGTGTTGCTGCAACATCGCCTGCCAAACGCTGGCTAAATCAGGGTGAGCATGTGCACCTAGCTCAAAGTAAGTCAGCGGAAACTGTTGCGCGCGCAACTGGCTGGCAAAGTGACGCATGGCAGATAAAAACAGCACAATGCGCTGCTGGTGCGACCACACATGCTGTGACTCTTGCGCGACCTCTGCCATTACAACATGGTCTTGCGCGGGGTCAAAGTCATGCAATGCCGGATTATCCAGCGTCAGCTGGTCACCCAGAACAATGACAAGGTTTCTCATATGACGTGTTTTAATGGTGCGCGGCGGCAACGTTCAGAACAATATTTAACCGCTGCCCAATTGTTGGCCCAGGCCTTGCGCCAAGTCATGGGCTTGCCGCATTGCTGGCAATTTTTTGTTGGTAAAGTACTTTTATTGCCCTTGAAGTTGGCGCTCATAGCGCAAAGACTGGTTGTGCCGAGGCAGGCTCCTTAAACACCGATTTCTGCTGATAGCAACGGCTGGCGACTCTGCATATCTCGACAAAATCCTCGGCCACCAAGGCTGCACGCCCCAATAAACCGCCATCTATATCTGGCATGCTAAGCAAGCTATGCGCATTTTTGGGAGCCATGCTGCCGCCATAGACAATACGAATCTGCTCGGCAAACTCGCGGTCGCGCTCGGCGATCATCATACGGATAAACGCATGCATGCGTTGTGCCTGCTCAGGCGTGGCATGCTCACCGGTGCCAATCGCCCACACCGGTTCATAGGCGATCACCATATTAAACTTTTTGGCCAGCGCAAAGGCTTCATCGTCCAGGCCATACACCACGTTGAGCATCTGGTTACGCACAATCAGCTCGGCCATATTGCCATCGCGCTCATCCTGCGTTTCGCCGACACAAAAAATAGGCGTTAGCCCGGCATGCAAGGCATTTAACAGGCGCTTGGTGGCGACCTGGTTACTTTCGAGTTTAAGCGCGCGACGCTCAGAATGACCAATAATGGTATAGGTACAACCAAACTCTGCCACCATTTTGGCTGAGATGCAGGAGGTAAACGCGCCCTCGGTAAACTGGCTGACGTTTTGCGCGCCCCAGGCAATCGTCGAGTCTTGCAGCAGGTCTTGCGCCTGGTACAAATACACATAAGGCAAACACACGGCAGTATCGACGCCATCCAGGTCGTGCAACTCTTGCTTGAGCCTGTTCAACAGGCCTTGATTTTCAAGCAGGCCGCCGTGCAGCTTCCAGTTACCAATGACTAATTTTTCTCGCATGATGGGATTCCTTTGCTCATGCCCCCTTGATTTATAATTGCTTTTTTAGGCCGTTTCTTTAATGTCAAAAAATGCAGCTAATAAATGGCCGCCATTTTTTCCAGTGAAATCACCTTTATCTTACTCGCTTGTCCGGCACTGCCAAAGGCCTCAAAGCGTTCTTTACACAAATGCTGTGCAGCGGTGGTCGCTTCTTTAAAATATTTGCGTGGATCAAACTCTTCTGGATGCTCGGCCATATGGCAACGGATGGCAGCTGTCATGGCCAGGCGAATATCGGTATCAATATTGACCTTGCGCACGCCATTTTTAATGCCCTCGACAATTTGCGACACCGGCACGCCATAGGTTTCCTTGATATTGCCACCATAATGCCGGATTTGCTCCAGCAACGATTGCGGCACACTGGAAGACCCGTGCATGACCAAATGCGTGTTAGGGATTTTGGCATGGATTTCGCGAATACGTTCAATCGACAACGTGTCAGCTGAGGGTGGCCGTGTGAACTTATACGCACCATGACTGGTACCAATCGCAATCGCCAACGCATCAACTTTGGTGGCCTCCACAAACGCAGCGGCCTCATCTGGGTCAGTCAGCAATTGTGACTCGTCCAGTTTACCTTCTGCGCCTACGCCATCTTCTTCACCGGCCATGCCGGTTTCCAGCGAACCCAGCACACCAAGCTCGCCCTCCACCGACACACCAACCGCATGCGCAAACTCGACCACACGCCGCGTCACCTCAACGTTGTACTCGTAACTGGCGGGCGTTTTGCCGTCTTCCTTGAGCGAGCCATCCATCATCACACTAGAAAAACCGCTACGAATCGCCATCTGGCACACTTTGGGCGAAGCGCCGTGATCTTGATGCATGCAAATCGGAATATGCGGATATTGCTCTATCGCCGCCTCGACCATTTTGCGCAAAAAAGACTCGCCAGCATAACCGCGTGCACCCGCAGAGGCTTGCAGAATCACCGGGCTGTCGACTTCGTCGGCGGCCTTCATAATGGAGAGAATCTGCTCCATATTATTAATATTAAATGCAGGCAAGCCATAGCTGTGTTCTGCGGCGTGGTCGAGTAATTGCCTGAGCGAAATCAATGCCATGTCATACTCCTTTATTATTTTGAAACTTGCTGATGATAATCACGCAAGCGTTGGACTTCCTGTTTAGCGCCTAACAATACCGGCACGCGCTGATGGCAGGCGGTCGGCTGAATGGCCAGAATATCCTCCAGCCCGTCTATGCTCGCCCCGCCAGCCTGCGTCACCAGCAAACTCATGGGGTTAGCTTCATACAGCAAGCGCAAACGACCCGCCTTGACTGGCTGCTTGCTATCGCACGGATACAAAAATACGCCGCCACGCGTCAATAGTCGGTGCACATCCATCACCATACTGGCGCACCAGCGCATATTAAAATCGCGCTCACGCGGCCCATCTGCGCCTTGCAGGCATTCTGCAATATAGCGCTGTACCGCTGGCTGCCAGTAGCGCTGATTGCTGGCGTTAATGGCAAATTCTGAAGTTTCTTCGCCGACCTGTACGGTCTGTTGCGTTAATACAAATGATTGAGTCGTTTGGTCCAGCGTAAACACATGCGTGCCTTGGCCGATAGTAAGTACCAACAAGGTCGCCGGGCCATACATCACATACGCCGCGGCGCGCTGATCGTGGCCAGACTGTAAAAAGGCTTGTTCGCCCAGTGTAGCCACACCAATATTGGGCACCACGGAAAAAATACTGCCGACCACGCCATTGATCGCCAGGTTAGAAGAGCCATCCAGCGGATCCATGCTGACCAGAAACGGTGCATCCAGCGTTTCAAACAACACTGGCACATCCTCTTCTTCTGACAACACTGCCGCCACGGCCGTTGACGCGCGTAACTGTGCTACTGCCACTTCGTGGCTGCGAATATCCAGTTGCATTTGCGTTTCGCCTTGCACATTGGTGCTGGTCATTTTCTCAGTCACGCCAGCCAGTGCGCCCTGTTTGATCAGTGCCGCAACCTCAATCCCCGCCTCGGCAATATGCCAGATCAGCCTATTCAAGGCATGATTCACAGAAACCTTTTTTAAAAACACGTCCAATTGCATGACAATCACCTTTGATGGGTTAAGCAACCTAGGGCTACACCACACTGTAACTGATACCTGAACCACTTGAAGCGATGATGACAGGCTGAAAACCAGTGCATTTAAAACAAGCACATGCAAGCTTAATGCAATGTTTATGCCTGATTTTTAAGGTAGACGCCAGCATTGCAATATTGTTCAACCTGGCCGGGGGTCGGCCAAGCAAACCGCTGAGCAATAAGCCCAGTGCTTTAAAGCGCGATCAACTGCCCAATGGCTTGCTGTGCTGCCACAAACCCAGCCGTGGCGGTGACACAAATACTGGAGCCATAGCCCGCACAGTTGAGGCCAGTCAGCCCTGCTTGTGACGTCTCGCAAGCCTCTTCAGGACGCTCTACCGGCTCATCTGAATACACAGCCATAATGCCGAATTTGGCAGATTTTTTGTGATCGGACGCTTTTGCAAAGCCATGATCACGACGCAACTGGTTACGCACCTTGGCCAGCATGCGGTCGCCCTGTACATGTGCCAGGTCCGCTAGGCGGATGCGCGTCGCATCCAGCTTGCCGCCAGCACTGCCCACCATGATCAGCGGCAATGGCTGCTGTTTGCAATAAGCCGCCAGCGCAATTTTAGCTTTGGTGTCATCCATACAATCCACCACCACATCCGGCTGATTAGCCAATAGTGAAGCGAGATTTTCCGGCGTCACAAAGTCCTCTACCTCAACCACCTCACACAGCGGGTTAATCGCCACAATGCGCTCGCGCATGGCAGTCACCTTGGCCTTGCCCAACGTATCATCCAGCGCATGAATCTGCCGATTCATGTTCGACTCGGCAAGATTATCCAGGTCGACTAGCGTTAACTTGCCCACTGCATTGCGCACCAGCGCTTCCACCGCCCACGAGCCAACGCCACCAATGCCAATGACCAGTACATGCGCTTGCTGCAAACGGGCCAAGCCTTGCTCGCCATACAAACGGCGCACGCCACTAAAACGGCGCTGCATGTCCAATAACTGATCTGCTGTCATGCTGTTTGAGTCGTTTCCAGCACGACGTAGGCCAGTGCCAGATTTTTTTCATCACTGATGCTGATATGCGATTGGTAAATATGATGTTGTTTAAGAAAGGCCTGCAGCGTGGGTGATAGCTGTAGCAAAGGACGGCCCAGCGCATCGTGCGTCACCGCAATATTCTGAAAGCTGACATCGCCGCGAATACCGGTACCAATCGCCTTTGCAAAGGCTTCTTTCGCCGCAAAGCGTTTGGCCAGAAAACGGGCTTTGAGTTTGCTGGCTTCATAATCAGCCCATTCACTGGGGGCCAGAATGCGCTTGGCAAAGCTGTCTCCAAACTGGTCCAGTGAAGCTTCTATGCGCTCCACTTCAACGATGTCTGTGCCAATGCCGTAAATCATATGCCTACCTCGCATTCGCCTGTGTTATTTAGGCGCAAACTCTTTCATCAGCGCCTTCATCTCGCGCACGGCGCTATCCCAGCCCACAAACAAAGCATGCGCCACAATAGCGTGGCCGATATTGAGCTCTTCAAAGCCAGGCAAGCGCGCAATATGATGCACGTTATGGTAATGCAAGCCATGGCCGGCATTCACAACCAGGCAAGCCGCTTTTGCATGCTTGAGCGCGGCTTCGATTTTTTCTAGTTCATCCAATTGATCTTTTTCGGTTTCGGCATCGGCAAAAGTCCCTGTATGCAGCTCAATCACTGGCGCGCCCATTTTGGCGGCGGCATCAATTTGTGCCAGATCAGGCGCGATAAACAGCGAGACGCGAATACCATGGTCAGACAGTTTTTTCACTGCATGCTCCACCTTGGTGTAATGCGTCAGCACATCCAGCCCGCCTTCGGTGGTGCGCTCCTCGCGCCGCTCGGGCACCAGGCACACATCTTGTGGATTTACCTGAATGGCGATATCAATCATCTCACCGGTCACCGCACATTCCAGGTTCATTTTGGTTTGCAGCAAAGGGCGCAAAGCAAAAATATCAGCATCCTGCATGTGGCGGCGGTCCTCACGCAGATGCAAAGTAATGCTGTCTGCGCCAGACTGCTCAGCGCGCAGGGCGGCCTGCACCACGCTTGGATATTTAGTGCCGCGTGCCTGACGGATGGTAGCCACGTGATCAATATTAACGCCTAGTTTTAACATAGCTCTCTTTGTAATGGGGTGAATGACAACATTTTAACTGTTGATGATGGTAAACCAAATTAATCATGTGAAAAATAGAAAGATATTCTTGTTTAGACTTAAAGGTTTCCAGGTAAGTAGGTATGCCCTAAAAAAATCCAAGGTTGTCTACCAGTTAATTGAGAGTATCTTCAGGCTTGAGCGCGTATTTTATTTCGCCTTGATGGCGAGTTACTTTTTTTGCTTGCCCCCAAAAAGTAACCAAAAAGAGGGCACGCAGCCATCACGGCCTGCGGCTCCCTTGCGTTGCTCAGCGTGATGGAATGGGATTTATCTCGCCAAACTAGCATCGTAAAGATTTGGACGGTTCAAAAAGTAATTCTTTTATTCAAGTCACATCTGGTTGCGCTAGGCTGGTGTTCGGGGCCCCCATCTGCCGCGCCGAGTAGCGCAGGCGAAGTGGGAGCTTTCGGCCATCGGCTGTTTGAGCTCCGCAACAAGCCACGAAGTGTGTGGCTTGTCAGGGCGAGTTTCGATGGACGCCCACTTTGACGAGCAACGCAGGAATCAAGCGGAAGCTGGGGTGCATTTCTTTTGGTTACTTATTCTTTGGGCAAGCAAAGAAAAGTAACTCGCTGAAAAAGCGAAAAGAAACCTAACAAACAACCACAAACCCGTGGGCGTAAATGTCCACCCTACGACTGCCACGACCAATCAAAGAACAACCTTTTATTGCAACCCTACCACACAGTGATTCTAGCCAACGCTAGAATCACTGTGTGACCGCAAGGCCCGCGATAGTTCACCAAACTAAAACCCCTGCAAATCCACCAACAACTGCCGTGTATGCAACGGTTTTTCACCCAAATAATGCTGCAACAAATAGCGCATCAATTGCTTGCTTTGCGACTGCGTCGTCACATTCGAGTAATTACCCCGTGCCATTTCCAGCAACGTTGCGCCTTGTATTAATAGACCATTGCGGGTTGCCGATGGCGAGCAGGCACCGTAATCCGCTTCAAAACGGTAGGTTTCATCGGCATGGACAATCTCACCGTTTTCGTCATGCGTGAGTGGCACAGCATAGCCGAGCTCTTGCAACATTTTGAGTTCAAACCGGCGCAGGATTTCGGCCAGTTGGCCATTACTGGCATCTTGTTGCAAGGTAGAAAGTAACTGTATGGTTTGGGCGTAATATTCAAATAGTTGTGCGTGGGCATCATCACGCGGCAGTAAGCGCAGCAGCAACTCGTTCATGTAAAAGCCGCACATGAGGGCATCACCGCGCAACAGCGTGAGGCCAGTCATCCACTCTAGTTCATGCAGCGTTTTGAGTTCGTTTTTGCCTGACCAGGTGCCTGCCAGTTGCTGAAAGGATTGCAGCATGCCTCGCATAGCCGAGAGTGGCCTGCGCGCGCCTTTAGCCACGGCGGCGATGCGGCCAAGGTCGCGGCTGAACATTTCAACCACGAGGCTGGTTTCTTTAAAAGGATAGGTGTGCAGGATGAAAACCGGCTGCTGGGATTGCTTGTGGCTACCGGATTCGGGAGATTTTACTGCCATGAAAATGCCAGTAGTGCGTGGCTAATTAGAAGCCCAGGCTTTTCAATGCACGCGCATCATCCGCCCAGCCACCTTTCACCTTGACCCAGGTTTCGAGATAAACTTTAGAGCCGAATAGCTTTTCCATGTCCTGGCGCGCTTCGGTTGAGATTTGTTTGAGTTTTTCGCCGCCTTTGCCAATGATCATCGGCTTCTGGCTGTCTTTGTCTACAATAATGGCCGCAAAAATACGGCGCAGATTCTTCTCAGTTTCAAACTTTTCAATTTCTACCGTCACTGAGTAAGGCAACTCATCCCCCAGTAGGCGGAAGATTTTTTCACGCACCAGCTCGGCAGCCAAAAAGCGTTCGTTTTTGTCGGTGAGTTCGTCTTCTGCATAGATAGCAGGCTGTTGCGGTAGGTGCTCGCGCACAGTGGATAGCAGCTCATCCAGGTATAGGCTCTTTTTGGCGCTGACCGGAATAATGCCAGCAAAATCAAACAGTTGGTCAAAATCTTGAATCAAAGGCAGCAAATTGCCTTTGTCGCCCATCAGGTCTGCTTTATTCACAACCAATAAGACAGGCTTGTTTTTTGGCAATAGCTTAAGCACGATCTCGTCCGCTTCGCCTAGTTTCATCGGCTCAATCACAAACAACACCACATCGACCTCAGTGAGTACCTGGGTGACGGTTTTATTGAGGGTTTTATTGAGCGCGTTGATATGTTTTTGCTGAAAACCAGGCGTATCCACAAACAAAAACTGGGTATCGTCTGTGGTGTGTATGCCCAGCAAACGATGGCGCGTGGTCTGCGCCTTACGCGAGGTAATGGCCAGCTTCATGCCTAAAATATGATTAAGCAGTGTGGATTTACCAACATTGGGGCGACCAACGATGGCAACGGTGCCACAACGAAAATCGTCTGCGGCGGGGGTAAGTTGTTCTGTCATGATTGAATCTCGTCCATGGCCAATTTGGCCGCTTGTTGCTCCGCCACACGGCGACTGGTGCCCACACCGGTGGTGGTCAGTTTGAGCTTTTTAATAAAACACTGCACGGTAAAGGTCTGCGCATGCGCCTCACCTTCAATCGACACTACCTGATAGTCTGGCAGGTCCATCTTTTTGCTTTGCAGATATTCTTGTAATTGCGATTTGGCGTCTTTGTCGATAAATTTCGGGTCTATGGTCTGCAGTTTGTCGCGGTACAGTAACGCCACCACCTGTTGCGCGGCATCAAAGCCACCGTCCAGATACACCGCGCCGACAATGGCTTCCAGCGCATCGGCCAAAATCGATGGGCGGCGCCAGCCAGCACTTTTGAGCTCGCCCTCGCCCAGCTTGAGCGCATCGCCCAAATTTAAATCCGCTGCGATTTCAGCCAGGCTGGCTTCTCTCACCAGCTTTGCTCGCAGGCGGCTTAAGTCACCTTCTGGCAGGTGCGGAAATAAATTGAACAACTGATGCGCAATAATAAAGTTGAGCACGCTATCACCCAAAAACTCCAGACGCTCATTATTGATGGCAGAAAAACTGCGGTGGGTGAGCGCTTGCTGCAGTAGGGTGGGCTGCTTAAAGCTATAACCGATTCTGGTTTGTAATACCGGGAGTGCGTTCATTTAGGTGCGATCAAGCCAGCCATCAGGGTTTACTGGCGGCATCAAAGTCGATCAACAGGGTCATGGTGTCTGTCAGTGTAATTTTTTTCTGGTAGCGCATGGCAACCACACCGCCGCTGATGTCTAAATCACGGCCAGTCACATCATGAATGCTGTCCACCTGCATCTGACGATCAAACGCGGTGCGTACGTCGCTGTCGCTTTGCAGTAAAGGATCATGTGCGATGCGATTGACTGTGGCCTGAATAGAATAATATTCCATATAAGCAGGCAAGGCTTTTAACGCGACCGTGCCCAGAATGCCAAATGCCGTTAATACCAGCAAAAAGCCGAGCAAGCCGATACCGTGTTGGTGAGAACGCTTTGAGTATTTGACCATACGATTCCTCAATCAGATGTCGTTTTCCACACGGTTCACCGTGCATTTAACCAATACTTTGCCCGATACGACGCCATTGGTCAAAGTTAAACCAAATAAAGAACGCCCTACCCACCAGATGTTTCTCGGCGACAAAGCCCCAAACGCGGCTATCTGAGCTGTTATCACGGTTGTCGCCCATGGCAAAATATTCACCGGCGGGCACCGTAATGGTTTCGCCCTGCATTAGACGATCACCAGCACTACCGGGGCTATATTGATTCATGATGTCATGAATCAGCACCTCATGCTTCACCTCACCCAACTGCTCGCTCAAGCGTGATGCAGTCACATCGACTGCGCGAGGATTACCACTTTCATCATTCACATTGAGTGCATATTGATAAGGCTGCACAAAGTCCAGATTCATCACTTTGCCATTGATCGTCAGCTGTTTGTCACGATACTGGATCTTGTCGCCTGGCAAACCAACCACGCGCTTGATATAGTCAATAGAAGTGTCCGGCGGATAATGAAAGACAAAGACATCGCCCCGTTTAGGCAGGCCCATCGGGTAAAACACGCTATTGATGATAGGCACACGCAAACCATAAGTGAATTTATTGACCAGAATATAATCACCGGCCAGCAACGTTGGCATCATGGAGCCTGAAGGGATCTTGAATGGCTCGACCACAAATGAGCGCACCATAAACACCAGCAAAATCACCGGGAAAAAGCTTTTGCTGTATTCCACATACCATGGGTCGGCAACGTCGCCCAGCGCACCTGCCTGGCGTTGTTTGCGCAGGACCAGAATATCCAGCAGCCAGATCACGCCCGAGACCAGCAAAATCACCAACATAAAGATTGCAAAATACATGCTTGTTTCCTGAGTAAACTATTCCACTAAAGTGATTATTTATCTTCTACGCGCAAGATGGCGAGGAAGGCTTCTTGTGGAATTTCCACATTGCCCACCTGCTTCATACGCTTTTTACCTTCTTTTTGTTTTTCCAGCAACTTGCGTTTACGTGTGATATCGCCACCATAACACTTGGCAATCACGTTTTTACGCATGGCTTTTACTGTTTCGCGCGCAATAATGTTGGCGCCAATAGAGGCTTGAATCGCAATATCAAACATCTGGCGTGGAATCAGCTCGCGCATTTTTGAGACCAGCTCACGGCCGCGATACAGGCTATTGGCACGGTGCACAATTAGGCTCAGCGCATCCACGCGTTCGCCGTTGACCATAATATCCAGCTTGACTAGGTCTGCGGCACGGAACTCCAGAAACTCGTAATCCATAGAGGCATAACCACGCGATACCGATTTCAATTTATCAAAGAAATCCAGCACCACTTCATTCAATGGCATCTCGTAGCTCAACATGACCTGGCGGCCCATGTATTGCATATTGCGCTGCACACCGCGCTTGTTATTACACAAGGTCATCACTGGGCCGACATAGTCTTGTGGCATTAGCAAGTTCACCACAATCATCGGCTCACGAATTTCTTCAACCCGTGACGGCTCAGGCAAGCGTGACGGGTTTTCAATTTGAACCACTTCGCCGGTTCTAAGCAGCAGCTCATACACAACCGTAGGCGCGGTGGTAATGAGATCCATATCGTACTCGCGCTCCAGGCGCTCTTGTACGATTTCCATATGCAACAAGCCTAAAAAGCCACAGCGAAAGCCAAAGCCCAAAGCGGTTGAATTTTCTGGCTCAAACTGCAAGCTGGAATCATTCAAACGCAGCTTTTCCAATGCCGTCCGCAAAGATTCAAACTGGTTAGACTCAACCGGATATAAACCGGCAAATACCTGCGGTTTGACTTCTTTAAAGCCAGGCAGCGGCGCAGCAGCAGGCCTGCCTGCTAACGTTACCGTATCGCCGACCTTGGCTGCAGCCAGCTCTTTAATGCCGGCGATAATAAAGCCGACTTCACCCGCGCTTAATTGCGGGCGCTGCAGTGACTTAGGCGTAAATACACCCACTTGCTCACATAAGTACTCGGCACCCGTTGCCATCAAGCGGATTTTTTCTTTAGCGCGCAACGAGCCATCAACCACTCGCACCAGCATGACCACGCCAACATAATTATCAAACCAGGCATCAATGACCAGTGCTTTCAGCGGCGCGTCAATATCGCCAACCGGTGGTGGCACTTTAACCACCACTTCTTCCAGCACATCGCGCACGCCTTCGCCGGTTTTGGCAGAGCAACGCACCGCATCGGTGGCATCAACCCCAATCACGTCTTCAATTTCTTGCATCACGCGCGCCGGATCGGCCGAAGGCAAATCAATTTTGTTGAGAATAGGCGTGACTTCTACACCGAGCTCAATCGCGGTATAGCAGTTGGCCACGCTCTGTGCCTCTACACCTTGTGAAGCGTCAACCACCAGCAAAGCACCCTCACAGGCAGAAAGCGAGCGGCTGACTTCATAGCTAAAGTCGACGTGACCGGGCGTATCAATCAGGTTGAGGTAATAGGTTTCACCATTATTAGCCTTGTATTGCAGGGCAGCGGTTTGCGCTTTGATAGTAATACCGCGCTCACGCTCGATATCCATACTATCAAGCACTTGTGCTTCCATCTCGCGTGCTTCAAGGCCACCGCACAATTGAATAATGCGGTCTGCCAGTGTCGATTTGCCGTGGTCAATGTGCGCAATAATCGAAAAATTACGAATATTTTTCATGTGTCGTTTACGTTATTTACAAGCAAGAAAGGCGCTTGAAGCGCCTCTCAAATGGGGTGCATTTTACAGTAAATGCATGAATATCAGTGATTTATTTTCTGCCCGCACCCAGGCGGCTAAGCAAGACCACAAGCCACAATCGCCGATGACTAAAAGGCAAAAAGACAGGCGAACCTGTCTTTTTGCCTACATCAATACCAACAGCAATTACTTGATTTTAATCGGCACGTACAAGGTGTTTTCACCACGTTGCACCAACACGGCCACCGTCTTACCAGACGCCACAGCATTAATCTGCTTGTTAAACGCATCTACGCTCTGGCTTTCATTGTTATTCAAGCCCAAAATCACATCACCGCGACGAATACCGGCTTGCGCGGCGGCACCATTACTTTCAATCACCAGCAAGCCATTCTTGCCGTTAAGCTTTTTCTTTTGCAGCGCAGTGAGTTCACGCAAAGTCAGGCCGATCTTATTGGCTTCTGGCTTGACCGGCTCTTTGCTGGAGGCAGGCGCTTCAGTTTGTTCGCTAGGCATTTCACCCACGCCTAATTGCAGGGTTTTATTGGCGCCTTTACGCACAATCTCTACCGGCACCACTTTGCCTGGTTTGGTAGTCGCGACCACACGCGGCAAATCGCTCGAAGTCACAATCGGCTTGCCATCAAACTTGAGGATAATATCGCCAGCTTCCAGGCCACCTTTGTCAGCCGGACTGTTTTTCTCAATACCGGCAATCAATGCACCACTGGTTTGCTTGAGGCCAAACGAGTCAGCCAGGTCTTTGGTGACCTCCTGAATACCGATCCCCAACCAGCCACGCGCAATACGGCCAGTGGCTTTGAGCTGATTAGAAATATCAATCGCGACGTCAATTGGGATACTGAATGACAAGCCCATGGAGCCGCCACTCTTGCTATAAATCTGCGAGTTCACGCCAACCACTTCGCCGCGCAGATTAAACAACGGGCCACCTGAGTTGCCCGGGTTAATGGCGACGTCAGTTTGAATAAACGGCACATAATTTTCTTGTGGCAGCGCACGGCCTTTGGCACTGACAATCCCGGCGGTCATCGTGTTTTCAAGGCCAAACGGCGAGCCAATCGCCGCCACCCACTCGCCCACTTTGAGTGAGTTCGGATCTCCCACTGTCACCTTGGGTAAGCCAGTCGCTTCAATCTTAATCAAGGCAACGTCGGTACGTTTGTCTGCGCCGATAATTTTCGCCTTAAATTCGCGCTTGTCATACAACTTGACCAACACTTCATCGGCCTCGCTCACCACATGCGCATTAGTCAAAATATAGCCATCAGTACTGATAATAAAACCAGAGCCCAATGACTGGGTTTTATAGTCTTGCCCACCCTCCTGGCCTGGGCCACCGGGCATACCTGGAATACCAAAGCGGCGCAGAAACTCTTGCAGGTTTTCATCGTTTGGCATGCCAGGGAAACCAATACTGCCAGCACCATGTACCACCGAGGTAATACTGATATTCACCACCGCCGGCCCTTGTTTTTCGGCCAATTCGGTGAAGTCTGGCAAATCTTTGGCTTCTACAGCGACCACAGGCATAGCGATCGTGACTGCACACGCCAACATCACGCCAGAAATCCATTGTTTCATCATGATTATCCTACCATTTAATGATTAAAAAATTTGCACCAGAACCTTTAACCGCCTGGGCACGTTAACGCTTAAAAACGTCACCATGATGACATGGTGACGCCACAGAGAAATTCAAGTTGCAGGGAGTTTTGCGCGCACTTTCAAAGCTTTAAAACCATCATACCTGGGGCTTATTACACCGAGCAGCTATGCCATTATTTTTTAAACGTGACTTGCTGCGCAATTTGCTCAACGGTTTGCGCAGGCACTTCACCCACCACCACCAATTGATAGCCATTTAACACATGCGCATAGACATTGGTCGACCCCATGCTTTTTTTACCCACGCGTGGTTGCATGCCTTTAACCATCGGCTCAACAAACAGCGACACCGAGGCGAGGCCATCGGAAAAAATTAATTGCTGTACCGGCGCGGTACGGCCGGGCACTTTTAACTGAATTTGGTCGACTTTTTTGTAACCGGTTGGCAGATTGGCCACCACCAGATTATCAACCGTATGCGTCAAATCTGTAGTGTCATCCATGACATAAGGCTTAGTTGCATCAATTTTTGGCTGAAACCAGTCCAGGTCTTTGGTGTGCAACATGGCCACCTGATTAAAGCCAATCTGCTCCAGCGTGTGGCCTTCTATATCCAGCATGCTCATTTTAAGCAACAAGCCATATTCAGTATCAGACCAGATGCGATACTGATAACGCAGATTGTCATTTGGAATCATGTCGATGACTTGCGCCAGCCGTCCGGCAATGCGCTCCTGACCGACAAACTTCAGTTTATAGTTTTGCTTGAGGGGATATAGCTGCGTCGGCAGCATGGCCGGAAACAGATTCTGGCCGCGCCGTTTTTCAATGACGACCTTGTCATTTTTAGCATTAAAAATGACGATGTCATCGCCCTCGCTAAACACTTCGCGCGGCCTGCCATCGAGCACAACGTTGCGGGTGAACTCACGCCCGCCTTCGTAGATATGGGTAATCTGCACTGAGCGTATCATCGCACCGTTGTGGTAAACAAACAGGCCCTGATAATTTAGCTCGCGAGCCGCTGAAGCAGTTTTTTGCATGGTTGCCCAAAGATCCTCTTCGGCAACAACGGTTTGGCTAATGGCAGCCAGAAACAAGACAGGCAGACAAGCCCGACGGAAATCATACTTAGATGGCATACAGTGACGACAGTAAACTTATTCGCCAGCGTTATAGGCGACATTGTGCATGTAATAAGTTGCACTATTCGGCGCATAGTTGTGATGCGCAACAACATACTCATCGGTATCGTTGTCTGCAATTTGCATGGTCGCCGTCACTTCAGGCTGATTCAAGACAAACATCCCGACAAAAAAGGCGGCAGCCACCGAGGCAGCAATTGACCAACTATACTTACTCAAACGTGGACGGATATGAGTGACTTTATCAGCGGCAGCCATTGCTTGCGGCGCCAACATGGTTGGCTCGTCATCAAGCTGCGCCATAATGCGGCTAGTCATCTCAGACTCAACCCAACAATCGTCACGAATCACATCGCGAATCACATGATAGTCACGCCACGCTTGGGCAACTTCGCCCGTAGATTTAGCTGCGAGAAAAATATGTTCACAGCGTTCAACATCGACCTCGCCGTCGACTAAGGCAGATAATTGCTGCTTCATAATAACCCCAAATCAATCAATGTTTTTATGTTAGCATTTAACAAAATGTTTGTCATAACACCGACACACCTACAACTGTTTTATAACAGATATCGCGCGATTACCAGCGTTTATGCTGAGGCGTATCCAACAACGGCCTCAACTTGGTAGCAATTGTTTCGCGCGCCCGAAAAATACGTGAACGTACGGTACCAATAGGACACTGCATCACGTTTGCAATGTCTTCATAACTCAAACCTTCCAGCTCACGCAAAGTAATTGCGGTGCGTAACTCTTCAGGCAATGCGGCAATCGCATCGTTCACCGTTTGCGCAATTTCTTTGGTCATCAGCGACGTTTCAGGCGTCTCCATGGTGCGCATGTCAGTGCCTTCATCGAAGTTTTCTACATCTTCGATTTCCACATCCTGCATCACCTGTGGTTTGCGCCCCAAAGACACCAGGTAATTTTTGGCCGTATTAATGCCAATGCGGTACAACCAGGTGTAAAACGCGCTATCGCCGCGAAAGCTGTGCAATGCGCGATAAGCTTTGATAAAAGACTCCTGCACCACATCTTCTACCTCGGCCTGGTCACGAATCATGCGTGACAACAGGCGCCCAAGCTTGCGGTGGTATTTTTCTACCAATAAACCAAAGGCGCGTTTATCGCCTTGCTGAGCGCGTTCAACCAGCATCTGGTCAAACTCTTTATTCTCTTGCTGTTTGGCGTTCGCCGCCTGAACAGTCATATCGCGATGACTCCCTTGGGTAATTTTATGATTGGGAGTAGTATACGCTTTTGTGTTATTTTCGACGAACCCGGTGCGCGTTAACGCCTCTAAATTTGCTGTGTGTAACATCGCCTCATCCCTTATTTTTGCCTGCCACTGCAACACGCAATACAGACAATTATGTGACCCTGCATTCTCTTGCAAAGTTCCATTGATCTCAAAACAATATGAATAAAGTGTTTGATGTCCTGATTATTGGCAGCGGGCTGGCGGGTCAATCGCTGGCGTTACGATTAGCCGATCAACACCGGGTCTGTATCCTAAGTAAACGTGAACTCACCTTAAGCGCCAGCAACTGGGCGCAAGGCGGCATTGCCGCGGTACACAACAGCGAAGACTCCATAGAAGCACACATTAAGGATACCTTGGATGCAGGTGCCGGATTATGCGATAGCGAAGTCACGCGCATGGTGGTCACCAATGGCCGCGCCAGCATTGAGTGGCTGCTACAGCAAGGCGTGAACTTCACCCGTGAGGCCGACGATGACCGCCTGCATCTGACCCGCGAAGGCGGCCATAGTCACCGGCGCGTGGTGCATGTGGCGGATGCCACTGGCCAGGCGGTACAAACGACGTTGACGGATCGCGTGCGCGAGCATCCGAACATCACCATCCTCGAGCACCACATTGCGGTTGACCTCATCACCACACATAAACTGTTTAAACAAACCGCCAGTGACGGCCCTAACCGCTGTCTGGGCGCGTATGTGCTCAATAACCAAACGGGCAAAGTGATCACGCTTTCTGCGCAATACACTGTCACGGCCACCGGTGGCGCGGGCAAAGTCTATTTGTACACCACCAACCCTGACATCAGCACTGGCGACGGCATTGCCATGGCCTGGCGGGCAGGTTGCCGCGTGGCCAATATGGAGTTCGTGCAGTTTCACCCAACCTGTCTTTACCATCCGCATGCCAAATCTTTTCTTATCTCAGAGGTACTGCGTGGTGAAGGCGGCTTGTTACTGCTGCCGGATGGCACGCGCTTTATGCCCTGGCATGACGAACGCGCTGAACTGGCGCCACGTGATGTCGTCGCACGCGCGATCGACTTTGAAATGAAAAAGCGCGGCCTGGATTGTGTTTACCTGGATATCAGCCACAAGCCGGCCGAGTTTATTCAGTCACATTTCCCCAATATTTATCAACGCTGCTTGCAATTGGGCATTGATATTACCAAGCAAGCGATTCCGGTGGTGCCTGCCGCGCACTACACCTGCGGCGGCGTGATGACCGACATGCATGGCCGCACCGACATTGATTGCCTGTACGCCATTGGCGAAACTGCATGCACCGGCTTGCACGGCGCTAACCGCTTGGCCAGCAACTCGCTGCTTGAGTGCCTGGCCTTTAGCCAAAGCTGTGCGCTCGATATAGAAGCGCAGGGTTTGCAGCCGACCATTTCACTCCCGGACTGGGATGAAAGCCGCGTCACCGATGCCGACGAAGAAGTACTGATTACCCACACCTGGGATGAGCTACGCCGCTTTATGTGGAACTATGTGGGCATTGTGCGCACCACCAAGCGCCTGAGCCGCGCCCTGCATCGCATTCATATGTTGCGCGACGAAGTGGGTGAGTTTTACAGCAACTTTAAAGTCAGCCACGACCTGATCGAGCTACGTAACCTGCTGCAAGTGGCCGAGCTGATTGTTCGGTGCGCCATTGACCGCCATGAAAGTCGCGGCCTGCATTTCAGCAAAGACTACCCAGACTTGCTGCCGGAAGCGATTCCTAGCGTATTGGCGCCAGACAATTACACCAGCTTGCTGGATTAGCGCAGCATGATGAAATGGCTGCCAGTCAGCTTGCTTATTGCAAGCGTTTACGTACACGCCGCGCCCGTGCTGGTTAACGTGATTGATGGCGACACAGTCATTATTCGTGACGACAGCCTCACCTACCATTTACGCCTGCTGGACATAGACGCCCCGGAGCGGCAACAAGCCTTCGGCATCCAGTCCAGGCGCAGCTTGCAGCAACTCTGCGAGCACACAAGCATTAGCGTGCATTTACAAGGCCGCGACCTCTATGGCAGGACTTTGGGCCATTTGTATTGCAACCAAACCGACGCCAGTCAGTCACAAATCACCCTTGGCATGGCCTGGTTTAACGCGCGCTACTCAAAACGTCTTGCACTGGATGCTTTGCAGCAGCAGGCACAGCAACAAGGCCTGGGCCTGTGGCAAGATGCCCAGCCGATGCCACCCTGGCAATGGCGAAAGATTTATGGTCAATATTATCGTCGGCAACAATGACACATGCCGACAATATCCTTTAGAATACTGTTTTATCAAAGAACTTTAGGACTTTAGACATGCAAGTAGCGATGAACACCGTGGTCACCATGACCTATAAACTGCAAAATAGCGATGGCGACACCTTGGAAGAAAGCAAGGATCCGGTTGCTTACCTGCACGGCGGTTACGACAATATTTTTCCTAAAGTGGAAGAAGCCATGCACGGCAAAAACGTGGGTGATCTCATTGAAGTCAGCCTGGACCCGGAAGATGCTTTTGGTGAATATGATGATGCGCTGGTACAAATAGAGCCAGCGAGCGCGTTCCCAAGCCAAGACCTCAAAGTCGGCATGCAGTTTGAAGGTGAAGACGAAACCGGTGACGTGATTTTGTACACCATCACTGACATTGCAGACGGCAAAGTCGTGGTTGACGGTAACCATCCTTGGGCGGGTCAACGCCTGTTGTTTACAGCCACCATTGCCAGCGTACGCTCAGCTAACCAGGAAGAACTTTCTCACCAGCACGTCCATGGTGCCGGTGGTCATCACCATTAATCAGCAACACCCTGATTAAACGGGTTGGCGCAATTGTCCTTGCGCCAACACCCACACCTCATTGGCAATCTCCGCCACCTCTTCGCGTACATGGCTGACATATAGCGTCGGCAATGCAAATGACGCAATCACCTGCTTGATATAAGGCAATACCTGTTGTTTGAGATGATCATCCAGGCCACTCAGGGGCTCATCCATCATCAATACCGCTGGCTGGCGCAACAACGCACGGCCAATCGCCACCCGCTGTTTTTCGCCACCAGACAATTGCCCGGGTTTACGCTTAAGCAAGGCGCCGATTTCCAATACACGCACCACGTCTTGCAGTGAAATCTGGCCTTCACTTACAGGCATGCCATAGCGCAAGTTCTGCTCTACCGTCATATGTGGAAACAGGCGACCATCCTGGAACACCAGCCCAACCGGGCGCTGCCAAGGCGGCAATTGAATATGCTGCTTCGCATCAAACCACACGTCGGCATGACTACGAATCACCCCAGATGCAGGAGATAATAAGCCGGCAATACTGTGCAGCAAGGTTGTTTTACCCGAACCTGAAGCGCCCATGATGCCTAGGCAACGCCCAGCAGGCAACTCAAAGCGCGCATGCAAATCGAGCGGACTGGTTACCGCATAGGGCTGATGTATCTGAATATCGACTGTCAGCATCAGCGCTGGCTCCTGAGCAGGCGGCGTTCCAGCCACTGACTGACCAGTAAAGCCGCAACAGAGACCAATACACTTAGAATCACCAGCCGCAAGGCAGCAGCATCCCCCTCTGGCGATTGTGTCAGGCTATAAATCGCCAATGGCAAGGTACGTGTTTCACCTTCGAGGTTACCGGCAAAGGTGATGGTGGCACCAAACTCACCCAGGCTACGGCTAAACGCCAGAATGCCACCGGTGAGTACACCGTGATAAGCCAGTGGCAAAGTGATGGTAAAGAAGGTTTTGGCTGGCGATGCGCCCAGGGTTTGCGCCGCTTGTTCTAGCAGCGGATTTACCTGCATCAGTGCCTGGCGGATAGCGCGCACCATGAGCGGAAACGCCATCACCGCTGAGGCAATCACCGCGCCCCACCAGTGAAAAGTCAGCTGAATATGAAACTGCTCATATAGCCAACTGCCGATCCAGCCGCGCCTACCCAGCAACACCAACAACATATAGCCCAGCACGACTGGTGGCAGCACCATGGGCAGATGCACCAGCGCATCCACCAGCGCATGCCCCCAGAATTGCTTTCTGGCCAGCAACCAGGCCATGCCTATGGCGGGCAGCAATAACACCAGCACACAACAGGCGGCGACTTTCAGCGACAATAAAACAATCGCGAGTTCAGCGGGAGACAAGGTCCACATAGTGCGACAACAGGCAGATTAATCGTTGAACAGTGGCTTAAACCCGTAAGAAAGCAATAACTTTCTGGCTTCGGCAGATTGCAAGTAACGGTAAAATGCCGCCGTTTCACTCGCAGCCTGTGGCAATAATGCCATTGGGTACACAATCGGCACATGGCTGCTTTCGGCAAACTCGCCCGCCACCTTCACTTTGGTAGAAGACTGCGCATCACTGGCATACACAATGCCAACATCACATTCATCGCGCTCGACCAGGCTGAGCGTCGCCCGTACATCCTGCGTGCTCACCAGTTTGCTTTTAAGTTTGTCCCACCAGCCCAGGTTGGTCAAAGACTGTTTGGCATAAATGCCTACCGGCACCGACAAGGTATCGCCTGTGCACCAATAGCCAGGCGCTTGCTGGCTGATGTCAGTGCTGGCTTCAGCCTTAATCGTTAACGGCTTGTTTTGTGGTGTAATCATCACCAGGCGATTGCCCAGCCATGGCTTGATCGTCGGCACCTGCACCAACTGCTTGTCTTTGAGATATTGCATCCACTTTTCATCCGCCGAAATAAACAGGTCGCCAGGTGCGCCTTGCTCCAACTGCTTGGCAAGCGTGCCTGAGCCGCCATAGACAGGCACCACCTGCACACCGGTTTGCTGGCCATATTGCTTGACCAGCACATTCATCACATCGGTCAAACTAGCTGCTGCAAACACCTTGATTTTATTGTCTTCTGCTTGCGCCAACACACTGATCAGGCACAAGCCCAGCCAAAGCCATTTTTTCATTGCGGTCATCCAGGGAGATAAAATTGAATATCTGCGATGCTACCATCGTTATATTCAAACACATATTACGAGAGCGAAAAAAATCAGATTTTTTTCAAATGCTGGTTAATTAAATGCAGCTCATCGGCCGCGGCTTGGGCCGTTTTTTGTAAAATTTGCGCATAAGCCAGCATCAGTGCCTGGCCAAACTCCGTCACTTGTGCGCCACCGCCATGAGAGCCGCCAGTGGTACTCACCACCACGGCCTGGTCAAAACTACGATTCATCATATCTACCAGCTCCCAGGCGCGGCGATAGGACATGCGCATCTGCTTGGCCGCCGCTGAAATTGAACCGTGCTGCGCAATATGTTCCAGCAACTCGATCTTGCCAGGGCCTAGGGCCGTGTTACCTTGGTGGTTGATTCTGATTTTCAGTAATGCAGCTTGCATCATCAATATTACTCCAGCGGGATTTCTGTTTGCGCAAACGCTTCAAACGGTGGTAGCTCAGCTAAGGAACGCAGGTTTAAATCATCGAGAAAATGTTTAGTGGTGGCGTACAGTGACGGCCTGCCCGGCACTTCACGTTGCCCGACCACATCTATCCAGTCCCGTTCCTGCAACTGGCGAATCACGTTAGGATTCACCGCCACGCCGCGAATCTGCTCAATATCGCCCCGCGTCACCGGCTGCCGGTAAGCAATAATCGCCAGTGTTTCCATTACCGCGCGCGAGTATTTAGGCTGCCGCTCAGGGTTTAAACGCGATAAATACTCACTATACTCAGCTTTGGCCTGAAAGCGGTAACCACTGGCCACCTGCACCAGGTCCAGCGTTTTTTCTGCCCAGTCAGCTTTTAACTCATCCAGCAGCATACGCAAGGTCGCGCGCTCCATGCGCCCGGCAAACAACTTGAGCAAGTCCTCCAGCGCCAGCGGCTGCGGTGACGTCAGCAACGCCGCCTCCAGAATACGCTTCATCTCTTCAATATTGTCAGGCTCACGCATGCGGTCGCTTTCTATCCTGCACTATTGGCTTGCACATAAATAGTACCAAAGGCTTCTTGCTGCGTAATGCGCACCAGGCCTTCTTTAGCGAGCTCCAGCATGGCCAGAAAGTTAACGACCAGCTTGGGCACGCCTTCTGTTTCAAGATCGAACAGCTCATCAAACCGCAGCACCTGTGCGGCACTTAATCTTCGCAGCAGCAAACTCATATGCTCTCGCACAGATAACTCAGCACGCCCGAGCTTGTGGTGCTGGTTTAATTTGGCGCGCTTGAGCACATTGCGCCACGCTTCTACCAAATCATCCAGGCTGACTTCGGGTGGTTTCACCAGGCTAATCTGCTGATAATAGGCTGCGGCCACCTCAATCTGCTCGCCCACTTTAGGCATCGCATCCAGCCGTTGCGCCGCCAGTTTGATCGCCTCATACTCCATCAAACGCCTGACCAGCTCCGCACGCGGGTCGTCTTCTACCGCAACCTCGGTAGGTTTGGGCAACAGCATGCGCGACTTGATTTCAATCAGCATGGCTGACATCAACAGATACTCTGCAGCCAGCTCAAGGTTCACCACTTTCATTTTGTCGACATAGGCCATGTACTGCACCGTCAGGTCAGCCATGGGGATATCGAGAATATCCAGATTGTGCTTGCGGATCAGGTATAACAATAAATCTAGCGGACCTTCAAAGGTCTCCAGATAGACTTCCAGCGCATCCGGCGGGATATACAAGTCTTGCGGCAGTGCCGACAGCGGCTCGCCTTTAATTTTAACCGGATGGTTGGTTGTGAACTCCATGCAATGATTGTAGCGATTTGCCGCCTGCGGTTAAAGGTTATTCTGCATAAGGATTTGCAAAGCCCAGCTTGTGCATGACGGCAATCTCCATCGCCTCCATCAGTTCGGCCTGTGTATCAACCTCATGATCATAGCCGTGCAGGTGCAACACGCCATGCACGGTCATGTGTGCATAATGGGCAAGCAGAGGCTTGCCTTGCTCAACAGCCTCTTTGGCAACCACAGGGGCACAAATCACAATATCACCCATGAGCATAGGTTCTTCGGTTAATGGAAACGTCAGCACATTGGTGGCGTAATCGCGGCCGCGATACGCCGCATTTAATTGCCGCCCCTCCTCTTCGTCCACTATGCGGATAGTCAGGCTGGTTTCTACGCGTAACGCGCTGCGCACCCAGCGCTTAAATTGCGCAGCCGCAGGAATATCGGCCGCGGTAGACGCGAGTTGCAAGGAAAAATCTAATGCGGGCATAAGGTCAAGTTTTCTGTAGAATATCCGTCATTATAGAAAGAAAACCCTCAAAGGAAACGGTGTGATAACAAATCGCCCCAAGCTGGTGGTTGCCAACCGCAAAATGCACGGCAACTTGCCAGACAACCAGCAATTCATGCAAAGCCTGTTGCAACAGACACGGCACCATCGCGCCCGCTATGCGGTGTGCCCGCCACACCCTTACCTGTATCAGGCGCAACAACTGCTGCAAAATAGCCACATTAGCTGGGGCGGACAAAACATGAGCCGCTATGAACGTGGCGCCTACACCGGCTCAGTGTCGCCACTGATGCTTAAGGAGTTTGGCTGCACCTATGTGATTATTGGTCATTCAGAGCGCAGGCAGCGCGGTCACGACAGTGATGAAACTTGTGGTGAACGCTTTGAAGCCGCGTTAAAAGCAGGCCTGACGCCTATTTTGTGTATTGGCGAAACGCTAGATGAATATGAACAGGGCGAAACCGATCTGGTCGTCGTCCGGCAACTCAATCCGGTCATCGCGCATGTCGGCATTCAGGCCTTATCACAAGGCGTGATTGCCTACGAGCCGGTCTGGGCCATCGGCACCGGCAAAGCGGCCACACCGCAACATGCACAAGCGATTCTGTCTTTTATCCGCGGTCATATTGAGTTACTTGATGCACAAGCGGCAGCAGATACCACCCTGTTATATGGTGGCAGCATGAACCCAGGCAATGCTGCGCAGCTACTGAGCATGCCAGATATAGATGGTGGTTTGATTGGCGGCGCGGCCCTGGTGGCCGAAGACTTTATCCGTATTTGCCAGATTGCCAACGAATTGACACCACTCAAAAGCGCGGCCTGACAGACAAACCGCTTTCATCAGGGTGGCAACACCAATAAAAAAGCCGACTTTCGTCGGCTTTTCTACATCTAAGCAAGCTTGGATTTTAAGTGAATCCTAGATTTTAAGTAAACCAGGTTTAATTAAAACCAGATTACTCAAGTCTGAATTACTTAGCTTCTTCAGCTGGAGCTTCAGCAGGTGCAGCTTCTGGAGCAGCTTCAGCAGGAGCGGCTTCAGCAGCAGGTGCCTCAGCTGGAGCTTCAGCAGCTGGAGCTTCAGCAGCAGGTGCCTCAGCAGCAGGCGCTTCTTCAGCTGGTTTTTCACCACAAGCAGTCAAAGCCAGAGCCAACAATGCAGCCAACAATGCAGAACGTGTCATCTTTATTTCCTTAGTATGTATGAGCAAAAAATTATGTACGGACAATCCCCTTTGATGCAGAACCAGCCGAGTGAAAAAATTGTATCAGTAATTCATTAAAAAAAGAACGCACATTGTCTTAAAAAACATGGATTTTTTTGCGTAACATCCACATCCAGGTGTTTTTTTGACGAAAACACCGGCAAATCATTTGCTACCAATGCAATTAAGCCGCTTTTTCGGCCAAATGCACATAGCCAGACAAATACATTTCGTGCAGCCATGGCAGCACACTTTCTATGGCGCCCCCTTGGCATAACGCTGGCTCAAGTTGCCGCTGATTGGCGAGAAGATTCAATAATGGCGCGCCTTCAGCAGAGACTGGCACCTGTTCACCATTGATAAAATACTGGCCTTGCCAATGCAGCATTTGCGATTGCAAGTCCATGATCACGCCCTCTTGTGCCAAACGTTGCGAAAACTTAGCCAGGCTGAGCTTGCGATTAGGGGAAAAAACAACATAAGCCTTAGGCTCAGAAAAATATTTGGCCAGAAAAGGACCTAACTGCGCAGACTGCCAGGGCAATCGACGCAACATGTCTGCCACATTATTCACCATATTGGCATCTACCGCCGCCGCATCGACCACCGGCTGCAAATCGGGATCACGATACAACTCATCCGGCAAACCATCCTGGCGGCAAGCATCCAGGAACTCAATCGCCAGTTCCCTGGCCGCCGATGCACGAAAGCCGATGGAGTAAGTCATGCAATCGTCATCTTCAGCGATGCCCCAGTGCGCGACATTGGGCGGTAAGTAAAGCATATCGCCAGGCTCCAGCACCCACTCCTGCTCACAGACGAAGTGCGACAGAATGCGCAAGGGTGCATCAGGAATCAGCCGTAAATCGCTTTGCTGGCTGATACGCCAGCGGCGCTTGCCTGCGCCTTGCAGCAAAAAAACATCATAGCTATCAATATGCGGGCCAACGCCACCACCGGTAGGCGCATAGCTAACCATGACGTCATCTAACCTGGCCGTGGGGATAAAGTCAAAGTGGGACAGCAAGGCCTGTGCTTCAGGCAACACATGATTCATGCCCTGCACCAATAAGGTCCAGTGCTGCGCAGGCAAGGCGGTAAAATCGTCATCCTCAAACGGCCCTTGCGTCACTTGCCAGCCTGCCCCCAGATCTGCCCGTTGTGGATCAAACTGTATCAATCTGGCGGGCACCTCGGCATCACACGCCAGGCCAGCCAACTCTTCCGGATCAAGCAAGCCTTGAAAATCTGGCATCGCCCCTCGAATCAACAAAGGTTTTTTTTGCCAGTATTCCGCCATGAACTGGGCTGGCGTCAGGCCATTAAGTAAGGTCAGTGCTTGTTGCATGATTAAATTTATCTAAAAGGGAGAAAAGGAGCCGCGGTGATACTTTGTGTCAGACGCGAAATAAAGCGTTGCGATTTTTCTGCCAGCGTCAGGGCCAGTAAATCAGTACGGGCAATCAGCTTGCTAAACTCGCGCTCAAAACTGAGGTTTTGTACCTCGCCAGGCAAGCTATTGGTTAACAGCAACAACTCGCCTTGGGCATTTTTGGCATTGGTCAGCTTCCATACCGCAATTTCAATGTTTCTGGCCGCATTATACAAATTTTGCGGCTCTATGCTGTCGGTGAGAAAAAAGGCTGATTTATTGCCATGCGCCCTAAACAACATCGACTGTATACCAACCACCAGTGCCAACACGCGGTCTCCGCTATATTGGGCGTTGAGTGCGAGTTTAATCGCAGCGGTATCTTGCGCGCCACCCAAGGCGTCAAACTGCCAGTGATGCACGCCCGTTTGCTCAAATACATAACTGGCAATTTGCTCAGGCGACCCCAGGCCCGATTTTTGCGCCTCGGCCGGGTTACGTTTGTACATTTTGAGCATGAGCAAGCGCAAGGTACTGACGTTCTCGCTATATTCGATATCTGCCAGGCGGTCGAGGTCTGTTTTGACCAGCTGATGCAGGGTATTGCGGTCTTGCCGCACGGGCACCGGGCGCCCGTTGGGTGAGTCTACATAGCCGCCATCCGGTGTGGTGCTGCATCCGGCCAGCAGTAATATCATCACATGCCAGCCGCACACCCTCATGCAGGCAATACCCGCTGCGCCGGAAACACAATCTGGAAGCGGCTGCCTTGCCCTGGCTCACTCTCAACCTGCAGGCTGGCCTGATGGTGATGCAAAATATGCTTGACGATAGACAGGCCGAGCCCGGTGCCGCCAGTATCACGGCTGCGGCCACTGTCGACACGGTAAAAACGCTCCGTCAGCCGTGGCAAATGCTGTGGCTCGATACCAATCCCGGTATCTTGCACACTAAACACGACATCTTCACCACGCATCTGCCAGTAAATATCAATCTTGCCTTGCGCCGGGGTATAGCGTACCGCGTTGCTGGTGAGGTTACTCAGGGCGCTCAAGAGCTCATTGTAGCTGCCACGAATGTTGACCTCGGTTTCCATATGCAGCGTCACTGTATGCTGGCCTTGGCTCAACGCCTGCGCATCTTTTTGCAACTGATTGAGCAAGGCGGGCATGGCAATATCGGTTTCGTCTTTGAGCGTGACGTTATTCTCCAGGCGCGACAAAGTCAGCAAGTCTTCAATAATGCGGCGCATGCGCGTCGTTTGCGATTGCATCATGTCAAAATAAGGCTGGATATCCGGTGAAACTTCGCCTTGCATATCGCTAATGGTTTCAAGAAAGCCGCCGATGACCGTGAGCGGTGTGCGCAACTCATGCGACACGTTGGCAATAAAATCGCGGCGCATGACCTCGGTTTTTTCAATCGCAGACACATCGCGGCAAATCAGCAGGCGCTGCTTGCTGGCAAACGGAATAATCTGTAATTCGAGTGTCACGTCCGGGCTGCGCCAGGACTTTAGCTTGAGCGGCTCGCTGTAGTTTTCAGCCTGTAAATACTCGACAAACTCAGCCTGTCGCAGCAAGTAATAAATGGGCTGATTTTCGTCATGATGCCGCTTTAACCCCAAGCGTTGAATCGCGGGCTCGTTAAACCATTCGATTTCGTTGCGGTTATTAAGCACTACTACGCCATCTGGCAAGGCGCTAGTGGCGTGCCTCAATCGCTCCAGCGTGCTGCTGAGCTGGCTCTGGCTGCGCGAATGACGGCGCATTTCATGATAAAGATTGGCAAAGATGTCTTCCCAGATGCCTTTGCCATTTGGCATAAAGTTAAGGCTGGGCTTGAGCGCCCACTGATACAAGCGGTGAATCCAGTAGAGATGCGTGGCTAGATAAACCAGCACGCCAGCCATCAACAATAGCCAGGCAGTCTCTGCACTGGTGAACCAGCCAACCATCAGGCACAAAAATGCCCAAAACAGCAGACTCCAGAACGCTTTCCAACGAATATCTTGCACAAGCTATTCTCAACACATCAATGTCGGCGATTATACGACACATCTGTGTACAGGCAATGACAGCATGATGACAGCTGCTTAGTCGCGCATAGCCAGGCTATTCGGCCATTACCGGCGCACTTCTGGCATAAGGCTTGGCCAGTGGTTCGCCCACAAAAACACCTTGCATGGGCCATTTCACACTTTTCCAATAGGCCTCAATCAAGGTTTCACCAGAGAGGTAATGCGCCATGACAATTTGAGGATGAGGAAATTTTTGCCAATAGTTGCATGGCTCTGAAACCGTGCCATAACTACCGGTAACACCCGCATCCAGCCAGCGCGATGCTGGCATCTGTGCGTTGTAACTGGCCAGCACGCCACCGCTTGAGGTCAGATGATCTGCAATCGCCCCAGGCAAATAGGTATTCGTTAACATAAAGTCGACCTGCTTTTGCCCGGTAAAATAAAACATGACCGAGCCCTGATTTTCAATCGACTCCTGACTCAGGGTATGCAAGGTGAGTTTTTTGGACTTGATAGTCATGCCATCTTGTGGAAAAAACGGCTCGCGCGGCTTAGAGCGTGCGACATCGCGCGTTTTAAGAAAATAACCATCGGCGTCATTCAAGCTAAACTCACTCAAGACGCCGCGATCAATCAAGGCCTTAGCGCTGTCTACACTGCTAATCGGCAGCAGCATGGACAAGCGGAGATGATGGTCTGCCCATGGCCGCAATGACATGCTGTTAAAGTAAGGGCTATCACGGCCAGGATCACAGGTTTTGCGGCACTGGTTTAAATCCAACCCCAGGGTCAGCGCACTGGTAATACTGTTACATTGCACGGCAAATGGCGTACGCCAAACGAGGAGCAACACCTGCTGGTTGGTCAGTTTGGCATCAAGTTGCGCCTTTAAAGCTTCAAACTCAGGCACGGTCAACGCATCCTTGGCATGCCTGGGCAGCTCTACGCCGATCAGGTTTTCTGCAGGCACTTGTCTCGCCTGCAAATAATAGCGGGCGACCTCTTCACTCTGCGCATCGTTGACGTTGTAAATGACCGCCACATCTTCGGGCTTCAACAAAGAGGGCCTCAACGGGATTTTTTTACTGACATCCACCGCGCCAGCCATCGCTTGCGTAGCGAACAACATCACACCCAACCCAACCCAGACAAGCACTTGCCCCAAACGATGCCCTACATCCATCAACTCAACACTCCATTGCGATTGCAAAGATAGTACTCCGGCAAACAAACCAGCGTAAAATTCAATCATATCCCAGATTCAATGAATTCAAGAAAACGAGGCAAATAATGACGACACAAACGATTTTAATCACAGGTGCCAACCGCGGTATTGGGCTAGAGTACGTCAAACAATATGCCGAAAGCGGCCAACAGGTATACGCCACCGTGCGTGAGCCAGCGCAGGCAACAGCGCTGCAACAACTGGCGGCCAAACACACCAATATCCAACTATTAGCATTAGATGTGAGCGATGTCGGCGCTATTCGCGCGCTGGCTGGCCAGTTATCCGCACTCACCATTGATATTTTAATCAGCAACGCCGGCACCTACCCTGACAGCGCCTTTGGCAACACCGACCCGCAAGCCTGGTTGCAGGCATTTCAGGTCAACACACTCACCACGTACTACCTGGCCGAAGCCTTTTTACCGCAACTGCGCCGCGCCACCCAGGCAAAACTGATCGCCATGACCAGCAAAATGGGCAGCATAGAAGACAATGGCGGTGGCGGCGAATACATTTACCGTAGCAGCAAAACCGCCTTGAATATGGTGGTCAAAAGCCTGGCGCTGGACTTGCGTGAATTTAATATTCAAGTGGCAGCGCTGCATCCGGGCTGGGTGCGTACAGATATGGGTGGGCCGAATGGCTTGATTGATACTGCAACCAGTGTGCGTGGGTTACGGCAGGTGATTGAGGGGTTAAACAGTGCGCAATCGGGGGAGTTTATTGCTTATGATGGGAAAAAGATTCCTTGGTGATGGGTTGTGAGTGGCAACTCGTAGCATTGCCTTTCGCCTGTAGGCGAGTTACTTTTCTTTGCTTGCACAAAGAATAAGTAACCAAAAGAAATGCACCCCAGCTTCCGCGTGGTTCCTGTGCTACTCGGCTTGCCGGGCGGCCATCGAAACTCAACCTGGCAGCTCACACAAACCGTGAGCTGCTGCGGGATTCGGACAGCCGATGGCCGAGTACTCCCGCCAATCCTGCGTTGCTCGGCGCGGCAGATGGGGACCCCGAAGCGGTGCCAGCCGAAAGAGCGCTGAAACAACCCTGTAAAACTTAATTCTTTTCATCCACTCGCCTTTATCGGCGTTTATCCGCGTTCATCGGCGGCCAACTTGGTTTTATAAGGACTACGTTCCTCCAGCTCATCCACATAGTCCTGCATGGTGCTGGCTTCGCGCGCTAAAAAGCGGGCCACGCTCTGGTGAAAGTCAGGGTGACTTAGCCAGTGATAGGAGCAGGTTGCATAAGGCGTGAAACCGCGCGCGAGCTTGTGTACGCCTTGTGCGCCGCCTTCAAAATAGCGTATGCCATGGCTGATGCAAAACTGTTGCGGCTGGTAGTAACATAGCTCGAAATGCAGGCAGGAAATATCACGCAAGCTGCCCCAGTAGCGGCCATACAAGGTGTCATCACCCAGCACACACAAGCTGGCGGCGACGTCTTCGCCATCCTGGCTAGCGATAAACAGCGTGAACTGTGCAGGCATGTCACGGCTGATGTGCTCAAAAAACGCTAAAGACAAATAAGGCGTGCTGCCATGTCGGTGATAAGTATGGCAGTAGCATTGATAAAACAAGGCGAGCTCCTGCGTGAACCCACCTGATATATTTAAATAAATTTTGGCGAGATAAATGGGAAGAGTTAAAACTAAGCGGGAAGATGTGGGATATTAAATTGAAAGGTTGTTACGAAGAGCGAAATAATTTTGGCCCGCAAAAATTAGAAGTTTAATTGAGACTGTCTGCGGGCAGTCTCTTCTTCTTTTACGAGACCGATTATGCGATAGATGGACTGGAGTGACATTTTGTGACGACGGCATAAGTCGGCATGATTGTGGCCATTAAACTCATCGTAGATTTTTCGATCGCGTGCGCTCAGCTCCATACGCAACCAGTATGGGAAGTAAATGATCTGGCCGCCCCATTGTTCGCACATTTGTTTTGCGACATCCTGGGCAATGCGTTCTGCATCTTCTTTTGGAATACCGTTTTTAACCAGCTCACAAGTATTGTAGGTAATTAAGCTGGCTAGGTATTCTGGAGCCTGTGATCTGGTCTTGTGGTTGGATTTGCTCATGCAGTCACCTTACTTTCAACTCGACGGAGCCATTTCTTTAAAGCCTCAATAACTTGGCTTGCCTGATGGGTGTTTAACCATTGCAGTGCATTTACGCCAGTTTGGCGCATTACATATGATGCAAGTGCATTCTCAGAACTATCACGCAGCGCACCGGATGCATGTAAATCAAGCCACAAGGCACGAATTTTCTTTGATTGATCATCTGTAGCCAGCGGGCGTGTTTTAGCCGCTTTTGGCGCGGCCTTCTTCCAGCCACGGCCTTTGAAGTGTTCTAGTATTTTATTGCGCTCACCATAGTCCAGATCACGACTGGATTGTGTACGCCCATTGCTGATCTGGCTGATGACTGCTCTATAGGTATCATCATCCAGGCCAAGCTCTTTCTTGGCGATGTGGATCATAGCCAACTGATCATTACGATGATTTTGTTTAGTCATTAAATAAGTCCAAATTAAAACTAACGTGCCCTGGAATATTGTTATAAGCACCTTTCCCGATACCTGATTGAATAGCCGTCCACTTATTGCTGACAGTATCTGGATGAATGCCAAGAGCAGCAGCTATTTCATTATTTGAGTGCTTGTTCAACTTCATGTTTAAAACAGTCAGTTGAGTCTCTGTTAATGGCCGCTGTTTCATAATTACTTCAACGCTAATGGACTCTGGCCACCAACACCACGGTTTAATTCAGCGTTTGCACCTTGGGCAGCACCGGCTGCAAAATCATCAAATGCACGGTTACTCATACGCGATGCATCATTCCGATCACGCGGTTTAGTCTCAGAAAGTTTCGGATGGTGCTTGCTCATGTAAGCTTCAATTGACGAAGTCTGCTGATCATTTAAAACCAGTGCTGTGATTTTTTCTGATGCTGTACGCACCCATCCCTCGCAGTAGATATCTGCGCGTTTGGTCTTGGTCGCTGTCTTGCAGCGCTTGAGATTTGATTTAATGAAACCTGCTCGCGCCTTCTTACATTGGCGATGAAGTACTTGAAAGGCATAGCAGGCTATCTCAGAAGAAACGCCACAACCAATGAAAATATATTCAGCACCAAAAAAGCTACGGAAAACCAGTCTGCAGCCACACGACTCAGCTACCACCTGAGATAACCATGCCTCCCAGTTTGATGGTTTTTTATTTGCAGATTTTGCAGAAAATGAGGAAACCTCAGCAGCTAAAACATCGTCATCATCAATGCTGAATCTTTCCATCAATGCCTGTGCCTGACGAAGTGCAGCAGCAGCTTCATGCTCGTTGGCAGACTTGGCCAATGCCAGGCACTTTTTGATTTTATCGATTGCTTCTTTTTTGTTCATGTTAGTCTCCAGTAAACCATCCACATCAGACCTCTTGTTAGCGGCCTGAAATTGAGGGTTTAACTCCGATTGGATTTAATACAGCCACTGATATCTGCATCGCTTATTAGTCCAGCAATAAAGGTTTCAACCTCCTGCATGCGCTCCTTTTGCTTATCGTTGCCTTTGTTAACATTGCGCCGCACCGTTGCATTCATAAACACCAGGTCATCTGGACGGCCTGCGTCCTGGAGTGCATTACCGTACTTAGCAAGAATTGCTTTAGCACGCACATGCAGTGCTGGTGTGTCACAAGTGGCATTTATTGCGTTTTTCATGACATCCTCCAGAAACCACCACAGTAGAGAATGTATGCTGTAAGGCCATACCTAGTGGCCACACCCAAAATTCCGCTGAAGATTTCTTTTGGTTTGTTGTAACGCTGAGTTGTATGCCACCAGCCGCCGATAGATAAAATAATCAACCACCAGATCATTAAGGTTTGGGCAGTCATCAAATCACCTCGGCAGTACGCAGTTCAAAGCTGCTGCAGACACTTACAGCTTTGGTAGAGAATTTATGTTTTTTGCAGTGGGCACCGTGGTTTTGATCAATGCCAGCGCAATCACCACACTTACCCTGGACACTCTGTGCTTTACGTTCAGCCGGAGTTAGCCAACCCGCTCTGTGCCGCTGTTGCTCAGTAAAGGTACCGCATGAATTTGCTTTCATATCAGGCCCCCGCTACATCTAATGTGATTGGCTCATACTTGTCTGAATCACCAATTCGCTTATACAAACGAACGTAACTCTTACTGCTGGTCACGGAAACACTGTCACCAATCGCTTGCATTGCTCTTTGCCATTTGGCATCACGGATGTCTAATCGGCGCAAAGACAAAACACGGCCAGTATTAATTTCACCGGCTTTGTCCACACGAAAAGCCTCATTAACCAGGACACGAATATTGTCATTAGCACCTGTGCTCCAGTCTTTAATGCACTCATCAATGAGTGACTTGGCAGCCTGCAGACGCTCATCAAAAGTGATGCTGTCACTGATTGCACGCACAATCTTGTATTGGCCATCAAATGTATGCAGTGTCACATTGCCTTTTTTACCGCCGACAACAGTGTCATATTGCTCCGCGCTAAGCTGGATAAATGCAGCAATATTGGCAAATGCATCTGCTTTAAATTTTCTGATGGCTGCGTTTAATTCTTCAGCCTGTTGAACCATTGCTAACACAAGATCATTGCGCTCCATATCAATAGGTTTAATTTTGCTGATAGGTATTAATGCACCTTTAGCATCTGGCATGTACCCTTCTGGAATTGCCTGACTCATGGTTTCTTCTCCTTATGCGTTAATGTGTAATTGGCCGATCAGATCAGCCATCGGTATGCGACCAAGTGTGCTGGCCAGCTGCAAACTGGTCAGCGCACGGTGTTTTAAAAATTCGATTGTTTCTTGCAGTTCCTCCTGTGTACTGGCCACAAAGTAGCCAGATGCAGGGTGGCCACAAATAGCCAGTCCATCCAGGCGGCACTCGGTTACAAACTGGCGGACTTTGCGCTCCTTTACGCCAACCTTAAAAGCCAGCGCCCGGGAAGATATCGCCCGCTCTTTACCGCAGTGCTGCAACATAGCCGCCATGAGGTCATGCTTATTCTTTTGCACTTCCATCGTTTGCTCCTTTAACTTTTGAACGCCAGTCTGTTGGCGGTGTTGATTTAGGTTTTTTCGCTGCTGGTGTTACAACAACAGAGGGTGCCGGTTTGTCTGCCTGGTGAAAGTCGCCATATTTGCGCCCTTGCTGGTTTTGTTTCTCTGCCTGGCCATTTGCCTTTTGCGCATAACCGGCGATGATCTCCAGCAGGTAGCCGTGGCTCTTCATTGGCAAAGTGAGTTTGTCGCGCTGCGCCAGTGTGGTTTCAATCGCCTGCTGCCAGTAGGTTTGTGGCGCGGGATACATCGTGCCATTGCGTGTGATCTGACCAGACTTGATCATGGGTACCAGCTCCTCGAGCAACTTAGCGAGTCTGCTCATGCTGAGTGCTTGCTTGGATGGCTTGAACAAGTTGACATAGCGAATGAGAAGACTGCCAATCTCGGTCAGTTCAAATGCCTTAACTACCGCCTGGCGTGAGGCCACATCGTTCATGGCCGCTTCAAGCGGAAATTCAGCCTGGCAAACTGGGCAGACAAGTTTCATGTATCAACCTATCAACTTATGCTTAGTGACTGTTGCACCAGGTAACTTGGTGATCGTTTTTTGAGTTTCAAAAAACTGTGATTGAGTAGCACCAGTTACTTTCACAAAATCAACTTCAGCCTTGGCTGAGTTGATAATTGTTTGACTTACTTCATTCATTACCTTGGCTCTCTCAATATCAATCGCCCCTGATTTCAACCTCTCCAAGATGTCAAATAAATTCTCGCGCAGAGTATCAATGTCACGCATCGCGATTCCTTTCCATTTTGTTAATCCGTTTCGTTATAGCGCCACGCAATTTGATTACGTGCTGAATGTTCTCCGGATAGTTATATAGACTGTTACGCTTCATGTTTTCTGCAAAGCTAATTAGCTGGAGATTGCCGATATCGACATTCTGCTTGTCACCATCAATGAGCATGACCATATGGCATGCGGGCACTGCACCATTCACCGCCTCCCAGTTCAAAACGTGGACATAACGCCATTTCTCATTGTTGGTGCCAACCATAGACACCTTGCGTTTTAAATAACCATCTTTGTCCAAAACTTCAGAACCAAGGCTATGTGTGTTTTTAGGAGCTTGCCCTTTCTGAAACCTAGTCTTAATACCGACAGTTAATCCTTTTTGAAAACGATGTTCAGCACCTGTAACTAGGCCTTTAACAAACCGATGCTCAGCCCCTTTGGTGGTGCCTTTAATCAAACGACCAGACTGACTACTCTCATTAAATTCCTGAGATTTATTAAGATTGAGCTTCCTGGCCATACCGTATACAGCGTGTAGTGATATGTTCAATTTTTCAGCGATTGTTTTAGTCAGCGTGTCTGGATAATCTTTTTTTAATACCTCGATCTCGGCTTCACTCCAGAGGTGTCGTGGCGCAAGGATGCCGCGTGACTGGGTCATTTTTGATCTCCCATCGCAATCACAAACTTCATGCTGGGCTGCGGCACTGGCTGACCATAGCTTTTGAGAGTGTGGCGCTCGGTAACCAACTTTAAGCGGCCAGACTCTTTAATAAGCTTGATGGTGCAGACTTCGTTAACTTCTTCAGGCAGACACTGCTTGATGGCAGCGCTGATGTTGCTGTCCAGGCTGGCTTTCATGATTGCGTCATCATGGCTACTCATTGCTGAAGAAAGTGCCAAATAACCACCGACAAGTGCTACACCAGATAAAAAGCTTTTCATGCTCATGCTGCTTTCTCCTTTTTTACTTTTTGAGCGCTCACAATCACGCAAACGCGATCAGCGGGGCCGACTTTTTTAATACTGGCCGTCGCTGCATCAGCCCAATTTTGTGCTAGCACTTCCATCTTGCAGGTGCGGGATGGCATGCCAGCGATGACAGAAGTGATGGATACATCAAAGCGGTGCATTTCAACATCAGGCATTTCAACTCTCCCTAAAGCTTAGCGATCAGGGCGGCGGTGATTTGCTGCTCGCCGATATCCGCTGCGAGGTTCATGGCTTTAGTGACCAGGTTATTCACACTTAAAGGATGCACATGACTGATCAGCTCACCTTTATCGTTTAGCGTAAGCCTGGCGCGAATGGCGTCATAAGCGTCTTCACTGAAAACACGCTCTGCATCCACGTTTTGACGTTCAAATTTAAATTTCAAATAGGCTGGAAGATGATTATCAAGTGGCTCTAAAGTTGCCTTCTCGCAGCGGCGGATAAACTCCCTGGCTTTGGGATGTCTTGTTTCATCCAACTTAACAGCCAGCTCAGGTTGCCCAATAAGGATGATGCTGATTAGCTTTTTATAACCATCCTGGATCTCATAAATCCGCTTGAGGATTTTCAGGATATGGATATCGAGATCTTGGGACTCTTCAATAATCAGCACATGGCGAACGCCTGCCTCATATGATTCCCGTAGGAGTTTTTCAACCAAGCGGCCCTTTCTTTCAAGGGTTTGTGGAATAACAACATACGGGTCCATGTCATTGATGATGGCCTCACAAAGCATGCCCGCAGAGAGTTTTTCTTTATCAAGCACACGGGGGAAAATTACCCTTATCGGCTCAGAATCTTTCGCAACGCGCTCCAGAAAATCAATGCGAATAGTTGATTTACCACTGCCTGATTCACCAATGACGGCAAGAATCCCACCATGTTTTGCATTCATCATCATGGACTGACTGACATAGGTAATATCAGGGGTGATGAATACGTCATCTTTAGATTTCATTTCCCCAATAAATGGGTTCATAAAAATGCCAAAGTGCTTTTTTGCTTGTTGAGATAGCATTTCGATTTCTCCGATCAAATTCACATGGTCTGTTTTTCTGAATTCCTGCCCTACGTGCACACCTGTCGGGTGGCCATTTCGCATAGGGTCGTCCTGATCAAACTCCCAAATATTTGCAAGCTCGGTCTTTTTCGCACCCTTACCAATCAAAAATTCTTCAGTCTGTTGCTTGATTGATTCCTGGGAAGTGTTCTTTGGCCACGTATTCCAGTTAAGTATTTGTGTGCCAGCAGCCAGAGACAGAGCCTTGCCATTGGTTTGCATAATGGCGTCGCACCAGGCCTTTTGCTTGATGCCATGCCGCATCAATACCTCTTTAATTTTTCGTGGCATATATGGGTTTCCATCCGTATTAATAAGCAAGCGCTGCGCAGACATTTTGTAATCCTCCTGGAATGGCAGACAGCACTCGCGATAACTGCTTGTTCAGCTCAATTTGAAACCCCAAAATGCAATCTGTGGATGCCCGGGAATTGGGAGCGGCCAGAAAGCCAGGCACCATGTAACGGCACTTGTCTTCGCTCATGTCTGCGATTGAATCAATCGTTCGTGCCAGCACATGGCCTGGTGCAGCTGCCAACTCGTAAAACCCTTGTGGCGTTTCAGTTGCCAGCAAGATCTGGCCGTATTTGTTACAAAATGCTTTTAAAACTTCTTCTGTCATGGCAGAATTCCCTTCGCTATGTAATAAAAAACACCCTTGGCGGGGTGACCTTTCGCTGGCTGAGTTAGCGCTCAGCTGGCGAAATTCATTTAAGTGAGGCTACTTTTGGCAGTTCAACCGGTTGCTTGAGAAGCTTCACTACTTCATCCAGTGTGTGTTCAAACACACCGTCTTTAAACACCTGGTTCACCAGGCTTAACTCATCATTCGTTACAGCACGGCCCAAGCGGTTACGCAACCGCATCTTCAAATCAATGCTGTCCATCGGTTTGATTTCAGGCATGGCCAGGCCTGGTACATTGAGCGCGGTACCTCTGCGTGGCAGGTAAGTTGGCAAAGTGATAGCATCCAGGTGTTTGAATGGGTCGATGCGGCCACCAAAGGCTGGGCGTTTCTCTTTCTTGGCTTGGGCGATGCCTTCATCTGTGGTTTCGCCAGTGATGATCTGGTCTAGCTGCTTGCTGGCAATTTGTGCCGGTGTGGCTGCATGGCTCTTGAATGACTCGCCAATGACTGGTGCCCCGATACGGAAACCAAACTGACCGGACTGAATTGGTTCGATCACATAAAAACGGTCGTGACCATCTTCGTTGACTACCACTTGCGCAGCCTCTGGACGCCATGCGTTTTGGCACACCATAATTTTCTGGCCAACATACAAACCAGGCACATGGCTAACATCGAAGTCTGCGCCCTTAAAGCTGATGATAAGTTCGTCGCTGACGACGCGTGGCTCAGGTGCGGTACGTGCCAATTCACGGCACAGTTCTAACGCTGGTGCAATGCGTAATTGATCCTGGGTGATCAGCATCCAGGCATTGAACCTGGTCTTACCATGACGGCTATGGGTTACACTGCCGTTGAACTTATGCATCCACCGCTTGGAGTAGCCGTTGAGCTGGTCAAGTGATTGCACATTGAGGTCTTTAAGCAAGCTTTCAAATTTGCACTCGACGATATCCTGGGCTTTTTCAACGCTGCCGGTTGCCCGTGCATTGCCTGGCATGTGCCAGTCGAGGCGAATACTCAAAGCACGGCATAAGGCTTTAAACATGCCACTGGTATTGGCGCAGCCTGCATCCACGTATATCATAAAAGGCACGCCATAAAACGATTGGTCATCACGCTTTTGTATGGCGTTGAGGAAAATCTGTGACAGATTGGCCCCACTCTCACCGCCAAACACATATTCAACGTAGATTGAGCCGCTGCAATGATCAGTCACAACATAGCGCCAGACACGGTCTTTTTCGATACGCTTATAATTGTCTGGCTTGTTCTTTTCAAACTCACGAGCCTCCATGACTGTCAGGCCGCCAACCGTAGGCAGGTAAAACAGAATGCAAAGCGAGGCATCTATCTCCCATACGTGGTTAGGGTGTTTGCTCGCCATTTGGATGGATGGTGCTGGAGCGTTGAGGATTTTTTCAGATAAGCCATAACTGGCAATAGCGCGGCGTATGGTTGACATACTCAAATCACGCAATTCGCCAGAGACTTTATCCAGGTAATGCGCTTTAATTTCACCATTGGCACGCAGTATGGTGACCGCATCTTCAACGTTCATGGTGCGTTTGCCATTTTGGCGAGTGCCGTTTTGAATATAGGCAGCAATCAGTTGTGCTTCTTTATAGGTCAGCGCAGTGTCTCCAGCATCAGCACGGCGTTTGCGTTGTGGCGCATCAGCAGCTGCTTTCAATTTTCGCAGCAAGGTTGCCCGAGATAAGCCAAGCTCTGTGCAGGCGGCACTGTATATTTGCTCTTTAGTGCCATGCGCAGCAGCGCGGGCTGCTTGGGCAATCTCGACTAATCTCTCGTTTAATACGGCTGACATAACAGTTGCTTTCTTATTGCAGTTGTTTCAGGTCTTCGGCAGTGATTTCTGTGTCTGCTATTGCAGCTGCATGTTCACTGGGTAATGGTTCTGTTAAGTCGATCATCAGCAACTGCTTATCTACAGCTGGAAACTGTTGCCGCACCATTGCGCAGCATTGTTCGATCTGTAATAACAAGCCGTGGACGTAGCTTGATTCGTCACCGCCATGCATTTGTGCATGCTCCAGGAGTGCGTAAACGCCTGGGATGAACTTGTTGGCGATGGCGTTTTCAGCTTCATAGCCGAAGGCCATCAGTTCGTGGCGAAGTTGTTGTGCCACTTCATCAGGAGGGAGGATTTGCGTGCGGGATTCTTGCTTTTGCAGTTGCGTGGCCATCTTGTCCATCGCTGCATTTTTTTCGGCAAGGATGCGAGCCCTGGCTTCTTCGTTGGCTTTAGCTTCGCGTAATGCCGCCTTCAGTTCCTTGGCGGTCATGGTATCGATATCATCCAGATGCAAGCCGAGTACCGTCTCGCCATTGGCTAACTGCTCAAGGTCTTCATCATCCATTGTGACTAGCTCAAGCAGCTTGGCCTGGCTATCAATTCTTTCCGTCAAAACGCCCAAGTTGGTCGTTTTGGAGAATTTGAGCGCTGCTTGCATAAACCGTTTGGCAGAGCTTTGTGAAAAGCCGAGAAGCTCTATGCGTGGGGTAAATTCACCATGAGGTGTCAATTCTTTAAGGATCAGCAAGCGTGTGCCAAGTTGTAGAACACACTCAGCTGTACGTCGCTGATACAACCGAATCTCATCTTCAATAACACCTACCGTTATCATTTGGCCCTGATAACCAAGTTGCTGTGCTATTGCGGCAGCATTGTTTGCGAGCTGCTGGTCAATCAATGCCATTTCATTTGAATCTTTCAGTGCCTGATTAAAGGCCTCATGATTGATTTGTTGCTCTGTATTAATTGCTTCTGGTTTTGGTTGACGTGCCATGTTGTTTTAACTCCTGATTAGTCTTGGCGGGTGAATCTGTTTTTTGTTTCTTCCAGGCGGCGGCTTGAAGCGTCGATACCGTTGAGTATTGAGATCGCCTTTTGGCCGATGCGGGGAGCAATTCGGATGTTGTCGTTATGCACCAGTTTTTCTACAACACCGGCTTGAATAAGGTTATAAATATCGCGGGTAACATTACCAGCGCTGGTATTCACTGCCTTGGCGATCTGGCTAGGACTCAAGCCATCAACTTCATGGCCGAACAAGACCATCATTGTTTTAAGAGCGCGCTGCTGAGCTACGTTTTCGTAAGGGTGAGTACGTTGGGTATTGGTTTTAGGCATATTTATTCCGCATCAAAATCAAGTTGTGGCTGTGAGGATCGCTCTACATTGGCTCGATGCCAGGCAGTCGTGGCCAAGTGCTCACTCAAGGCCGCAATTACAGCTTCAGGATTTTGGTGGTGCGTATAGAACTCAGTAAGTTCCGATAATGCGTGGGTAAAGCTTTTGTGAAGTTGTAGCATCTTTTCATCACCCAGCTTTTTTCCTTTGGGCATTTTTATCAGGATGCATTCATCGCTGTAAGCGAGGTATTGAGTAACGAAGTTGCAGCGGCAGGCGCGTTGGAAGCTGCGCACTCGATTAAATGGCATATCACCATTATCAATGTGCTGGTAAAGCCTGCCAGGCGTCAGCCCCATTTCATCCGCAATGCGATCTACGCTCTTGTTATGCTTGTCTTTGGCGTAGTCTTTGCACATCCGCAAAGCTTCAGTGAAGCTAGTGGGAACCTTGTTTTTATAATTCATGGCCATTTTTCTAATGCCCCTTATTCATGGTGTTAGAATCAAATAATTGTTTTCTATCTATGCAACACTGTTTTAATCATTCAAAATTCAGCCATTACATAAATGCGAGGTTCTTATGCAAAGCGTTGAATTTAATGAGCTGTCTGGCAGGGTTGAAGGCCTATGCAGAACACTCATGTTGCTAGCTGTAGAGGCTGAAGAATCCAAAGTTATCTCCCCCGGTTTTTCCGTAAGGCTGAAGCAGATAGCAGATGGCTTGAACTTTGATAGCCAAGACGTGCTGGTCGCAACACAGAGGACACTTTGCGAAATCTCCGACGGGATTGAGCATGCTCATAAACACCGCCAAGGATTGGTTGGCTAATGGGGAATCCGAATTTATTTAGATGGCTCATGCTGCAAGCCTCTCGGGTTCTACTGACTCTTTAAGGCCAAGTGCAACTGCAATGGTATGAGCGCGGCCAAACTTAGCCTTTGATTGGCCATTCAGGACACGGTAAACCTCGTGACGAGGGAAGCCATTGTCCTCGGCCCATTGGGTAAACGTGATTCCACGTTTGTGAAATTCTTTTTTTACGCGTTCTGCAGGGGTCATTTTCGGGCCTCGTGGTACATAAATAGTACAAATATAGTATTAACTTAGAACCATTATTTCACGTTTGTGAAATTAATGTCAAGGATATTTTCACGTATATGAAAAAACTGCATGAGAGACTAGAAGATGAGCGCAAGCGGCTGGGTCTGTCCAAGGGAAGCTGGGCTGCGGCGGGCGGTGTTGCTGGCAGTACTTATACTGGCTATGCTGATGGTGTGAGAGAGCCTCTAAGTTCATTCTTTGAGGGAATTTCAAAAATAGGCGCTGACGTTAACTACATCATTACTGGTTTTAGAGTAGGTGCATCAAGCTATGAAGTGCAAAATTCAAGTGCTCGAATTGATGCAAAACAAGAACAGTTGAGCTTACGAGAGCAGGCGTTGCTTGATGACTTTAGGTCATTAAGTGACAAAGAAAAAGACGCGGCTGAAACAATGCTTAATGCTGTGGCGAAACCTAAATTAAGAATGTAGAAATCATGGAGAGAGATATGTGGAAGGTTGCATGTTTATGTTTAATGCTTGTTGCATGCGGGATGGATAAAGATAATTTCTCAAAAAATGAGAATGGACCTGAAGCTGGGAAACTTGCGGAACCTGAACACAATTACGCCGTTTATATGGATGGTGAATATGGGTATCAGCCAGCAGTCAGTGAAAACCAAACTAACAATGGTCAGGTGGCAGCCACCTTATTTATGGTGAAGTACTTGGGTGAGAAGAATGGAAAATATCAATTATTTTCCAAGCAGAATGACCACGTTATGGCTGTGATGGAGTGCCAAAACCCATGTGAGTTTATTAAGTTAAATCATATTATTAATGGTATGGGGGTTGTCAAAACAGAAGTAATGGAGGCTGCACCTGATTCATTGGGCAGGATTGCTTTTGAAGATGCTATCGCTGGAAAGCTGGAGCCATTTGTAAAGGAAGAGAACGGAAAACGCTATTCTGTCTGGTTGGAGGATAAAAAAATGACCAGAACAATCATTCATTAATATTTTAAAACGCATTAAAAGACCCCTCACCCATGTCCGCCCACAATGGCGGACATGCAAACAAATCCCTCCGTAAACAAAAAAACAAAGCTGATCGACTTACTCAATGAGTCGGTAAGTGCTTCGTTGTATGTTGTTTTCTTAATCCTCTATGCCGAGTTGGTTGTACTCGGTGCGCTATTTTCAATCCCTGGTGAGACTGCTAGCGGGGTGATGTTGTGAGCGCAAACTACCCCAACAATTTAAAGACCTCACCGGCTGGCATTGCTTTTATCAAACGCCATGAGGCGTTACGGCTGTTGGTTTACCTGTGCATTGCTGGATTCAAAACAATCGGCTGGGGCCACCGGCTGCTCAAAAGCCAGCAGCACATCACCAAAATCACATTATCTCAAGCTGAAGAGTTTCTGGCCTTTGATCTCAACCTGATTGAGACCTACATCAACGGCACCGTGCGTGTGAAGCTGAACCAGAACCAGTTTGATGCATTGGTGAGCTTCTGCTTCAACCTTGGTGTTGGCGCGCTGGATCGGTCGACCTTATTGAAGCTGCTGCAAGCAGGAAACTTTGCCGAGGCAGTTAAACAATTCAAACGTTGGTGCTATTTCAAAAACCCTAAAACTGGCTTGAGTGAGAAATCTAGTGGTTTGTTAAACCGCAGGAATCAAGAAGCAGAGCTGTTTGCGAGGCCTGTATGACAGAAACTACCACACCTCCAAAGAAGTGGTACAAGTCCAGAGTGCTCTGGTTCAACGTCATCCTGGCTGGCTTCGGTGCATTAGAGGCCAGTGCTAATTTAATCCAGCCATATGTGCGTGGTGATATCTACGGCTGGGGATTGATGATCCTTACTGTTGGTAACGCAATGATGCGCATCATCGGTACGCGAGGTCTCGCATTATGAATATCGAAGCGCTCGGGGAGTTCACCTCCAAAGCAATCATCCCGCCCTGGTTTAAATGGGTGGCACTGGCCATTGCCCTGGTTGCGGTTGTCGTTGCTGTTTATGCCTATGGCGAAAAGCAGTATCAGCGCGGGTTATCTCTGGGCGAGAAGACCGCAACAACAAAATGGCAATCCAAAGACAACACCGAATTGATCGCCGCCAATAACGAAATCATCCGCCTGCAGAAGCAAGCCAATGAAGATGAAGCGTTACACCAGCAGCGAATAACCAAGATTGTTGACTATCTGCAGGAGCTAAATACCCATGAAAAAACCAAGTCTGATTCTGTTATCCGTGATCTTGCCTCTGGCAATGCAAAGCTGCAGTACCAACTCAAGCAAAGAGCAGCCAGTGCAACCTCCAGCCAAACCGATACATGTGGAACCGGCCAAGTTGAGCTCGGCCCCGCCAGCCGTGATGAAGAAACAACAGGCGAACTTCCGCCAGAGATTGGAGCAAATCTTTACGCTGAAGCGGACAGAGCCGACGAAATCGCCCGACAACTCACCAGCTGCCAAGAAGTAGTGATTGAAGACAGGCGTGTGTGTGGTGTTAAACAAGGTATTCAACAGGAGTAATCATGGCTGTAGTTATTAAACACAAAAAGCATTCAAACAAACCAGATGGCACTGATGAAAGTGTTGTGCGGCCAAGTGACTGGAATGAAGACCACGCAGTGCAGATGACAGGGCCTGCGTTGGTTGGTAAATCTGATACCGGCAATGGTGATGCAGTTGAGATCACAGTTGGCGATGGATTGAAACTTGATGGCGATGAACTCAAGATTGATCCGGACAAACAGTATGTCAGTAAAACAGAGGCGGACCAACTTTATGCTGCAGCCGATTCTTTGGAGGATTTGGGGAATGCTCATAACTCATTTGTAACCGCAACGAATCAAGCCCTTGCTGACCGCATCCTAGAAGCAGATGCTGATCAAAGGTATGCGACAAAAGCACAAGGCCTGAAAGCTGATTCTGCAGTTCAACCTGATGATCTTGCCGAGGCACTACAGGGAGTTGGCAGCTCGTTAGAGAACGCTCCTTTACGTCAAGTAGGAGGTAGAACTGGTATCAATAATTTCAAGAATACTATTCCTCAGCTTTCTGGTTGTAAGTTCTTACCAATTTATGAAGAGATTGGGCCAAGTAATCCATTACGTTTACGATTTTCCGCCATCTATGTGAATGGTAGCAATAACGCATCTCCAGACTGGAAAGAAACCGGAACAGGTGCTCCAACATCAATTAGGCTATCAATAGAGCATCCTCCTGGTGTTTTTACTCGTATCAAGTTTAACAACCAGGATACTGGTTCAATACCTGAGAAGAGTTGGATTTGGACGGACGATATCACCGTGCCAATCAAGCCAGGAAGCCTGCCTAAAGTCTGGTTCTTCATGCAAAACCCTAACGGATGTGTATATCACAATGCTACTTGTGTTTTGCCTGGTGAGGGGTTGCAGGCAACAGGAGGTGTTGATTTAACAGCAGCTGGCGGCGTCATTGCTCAGTCTGTTGGAAGTAGTTACGGCCCAGACCTTGCAGTTGCTAAAAGCTGGATGCGTGCTGGGTTGATATCTGGCGACTCAATTGCGGTCGGTGTGTCGTCCTATGCACCAACAGACCCTCGCGGCGTATGCGGAGTTTTCAGTAGACCCATTGCAACAAAAATGGCAAATGCAAATATTGCATGCGGAGGTGATCGTTCAGACCTGTTCCTTGAGGATAGTGCTTATCGTCAATCATTCTTACCATATTTCACCGATTTCTATTGCAATTACGGCTATAACAACCTCGTTGCAGGTTCTGGCGGCAAGTTGCAGCAAACAGCAAGCGAGGCTCTGGCAAGTCTTCAATCTATGGCTAATATGGCCCTCGCAGCTGGCCTTCGATACTGGCAAAGTCTTATTACACCTGTCCAGATCATTTCTACAAACGCATATACAACCCCTGACTCTCAAACGCCATCGAGTGCTACTTACAAAGCCCGCCGTATAACATTGAATCGATATTTGCGCAAAAATGCTATCAAAGGGATGAGTGGTTACGTAGACCCCACAACGCTGTATGAAACAGCGTATGAGTCTAACGTGGTGAAAGTCGAGCCAACAGGTAGAACGATTACCGATTACACAGTTACCCAAGGGTCGAATATCGTTGGGTCAGCAACTGCCAACTTTACAGAGAACGACAGTTATACCCGCCTTCAATTAATCGGATTTACCAACAGCGGCAATTTTGGCGGTTTCATGAAATTTTTAAGTGCCAACCAAATCACCGTCCACTCTTGGTCTCAAACCGGTGATGAGGTCGCCGCCAATTCAAATAAAACTGGCGGGGTGGTAGGCGGCACCGCTTATCTTGGGGCATACAGAAATAGCAGTGATGGTGTGCACCTCCTGAGAGACTTCGAGCGAGAGCTTGAGGCTAGTGCATATATGGCACATTGTGTTTAAAGATTTAAGGGGAAAGTGATGATTTGTATTAAGTCAAATGCACCAGAAAGAAAGCATTATCAAGTCGGTGACATTGAGATTTGGATTGGCGCGTTCGAGGAAGTAGATGATGTCTCTTTCCTTACTCAAGAGGCCTTTGATAGTTTGTATGATGGGGATCAGAACTTCAAAGATGACATTGATACCGGGCTGATTTCGCTTGTTTAAATATTATGTCTTGCTTTCAACCTGACACTTTCACCTTCAGTGCCTTTGACTTGGTACTGGAGATTGACCCAAAAAGTTTAATCTTCAGCCAGGCCGGCCTGTTTGGATCAACGGGCCAAAGCGAGGCTGTCATGAATGCTTTTCAGCAGGATGCATTCCAGTCGTATGTGTTTCAGACAATCCCTGATTTGCTGAAGCCGGACCCGGACTGGTTGATCCAGGCCAAGAAACGCAAGTGGACGGTATTTGCATGAAGACATTACCAAACAAGGCACCGGTAGAAAAACTGGTGCTGACTTTTGACTACACCAATGAGCTCGCGGGAGATGAGTTTTTAACTGGTGAAGTGAATGTGAATATCACTCTGCTGCGTGGGGTTGATGCCAACCCTTCAGCCATGCACAACGGAGAGCCACAAGTTGAAACCAAGCGTGTGTTGTTACCAATTAAGGGCGGTTTGAATAATTGCATCTACCAGGTAGAGGTGGTGGCAGTGACTAATAACCCACTGAAGGTGTTGTCGCTGGCAGCAGAGTTACCGATTGTAGATTGATATGACCAAAGCATTTGATCAGGCCCAGGAGCTTGAAGGGATAGAGCGTGAAAGCCTGATTGCGGCCCAGCGTAAAGAGTTGGTGCGGGTAACTTATTCGCACTGTGAAGATTGTGGTGAAGAGATCGCCAAAGAGCGGCAATTAATTGGTGGAGTAAAACGCTGTATTGAGTGCCAGGAAATTTACGAATTAAATAAAAAAAGAGGATTACGCTGATGGACGTCGAGGCACTCAAATTAGGGTTTCAAGTTTTGCAATTTTTGATCACCGGTGGTATCGGTTTTTATGTGTATATGACTAATAAAAACAAAGTCACAAATGACAGGATTGGTCAGCTGGAAAGCGAGATCGATAAAAAAATCGACAGTCATAGCGAACGCCTGGCGCGGGTTGAAGCTTTGACTGAGAAAGCACCTACTCATGAAGATCTGGCCAAGGTGTACGACAAGGTGAACCAAGTATCAGCTTGCGTGAACAGGCTGGAGGGCGAGTTTGCAGGTGTTAGCCGTGTGGTTAACTTGATTCATGAAACATTGATGGAGGAGCGCCGGAAATGAGTTTCGCAGAAAAGCTGCAGCAGGATCGCCGCTTGCTGATTTTACTGGCGCTGAAGAGTGCAGCCGGTTATCGCGCAGCCTCACGCCTGCTTATGACATTCCTGGAAAGCATGGGCCATGAGTCTACCCATGACCAGGTGCTGGGCGAATTGCAATGGCTCAAAGAACAAAATTTTATTGCGTTGTTTGAAAGTGATGGCGTGACTGTCGCTTCATTGCTTGAGCGTGGCCAGGACATTGTGGATGGCAAAGCCAAGCACCCGGGTGTTCGTCGTCCAGCTCCAGGGGAATTTTAATGGTGCAGCGCAGCAAGATATCGCAACTGCCAGAACCTGTGCGCGAGTGGCTGGATAAGGCCCTGGTAGCTGGCAACTTCAGTGATTATGTATTGTTATCTGAAGAGTTAAAGAAACGTGGCCATGATATCGGCAAAAGCTCAATCCATCGTGAAGGTCAGAAGCTGCAGAGGCGCTTGCAGGCAATTAAAGACAGCACTGCAGCTGCAAAAGCCATTGTCGATTCAGCACCCGATGACGGTGATGCGCGAAGTGAAGCAATACTTGGCCTGGTGCAGACTGAATTGTTTGAAGCCATGATTGGTCTTCAGGATGCAGCTGAAGCGATTGATCCTGTTATTCGATTAAAGCTTCTGGCGAATGTCGGCAAAGCAGTTTCTTCCACCTCCCGGGCATCTGTTCATCAAAAGAAATATTCCACTATCGTTCGTGAACGCATCCAGGCGGCAACTGATGAGTCTGAAACCATCGCCAAAAAAGCTGGCATGTCAGATGGCGACTGGGCGTTAATTCGCGCCAAGTTCTTAGGCATTAAGGTCGACAATGTCTGATGATGCACAGATATCAACAGAGCCGATCGAGATATCCAGAGGTGAACATAAAGACCTGCTGGATCTGGTAACTGAAAAACAGCAAGGCCGTGGTGAACTGGCTCGCGAGATCGATGTGCCAGGAATCCTTTTGCCTTATCAGGCTAAATGGCATCTGGATGATGCCGCTGTTAGGCTCGGCAAGAAAAGCCGCCGTATTGGTTTCTCCTGGGGATGCCTGGCCGCCGAGGGGGCTTTAGAAGCTGCACGTGAACATGGTGGTATGAACCAGTTTTACATGGGTTACAACCTTGGCATGGCTGCCGAGAATATAGGCGATGCCATCAAGTTCGCACAAATCTACGGCACGGTAGTCAGCGATATCTCCGTTCACAAAGAGCGCGAGACCATGAAAGCGTTTGACCCGGAGCTCGGAGTACTTGGTGAGCGTAAACAGGATGTCACTCGTTACAAAATCACTTTCAAGTCTGGCCATGTATATGAGGCATTGAGTTCAGCGCCTTGGAACTGGCGCGGTCGACAAGGGCATGCGCGTATCGATGAGGCCGCATTCCATCGCCAGTTGATGGAAGTGATCAAGGGCGCTTTGGCTTTCTTAATGTGGGGTGGCCGGGTGGATGTTGTCAGCTCAATGAACGGTGAGGAAAACGACTTTAATTCACTGGTCCGGGATATCGAAGCGGGCAAGTTGCCCTGGAGTTTGCATACGATTGATTTTGATAATGCGCTCCAGGACGGATTGTATAAACGCATCTGCCTGGTACGTGGGGTTGGCTGGACACCCGCGCTTGAATCTGCGTTCAGAGCAGACACATTTGCTTCTTACCCTGACCAGGCTGACGCCAACGAAGAGCTGCTATGTATTCCGAAAAAAGGCAGTGGTGTTTATCTGCCTCGCTTCTTGATTGAGTCGTGCCAGGACAATCGCATTCCTACGATTCGCCTGAAAAAAGATGCCGCTTATGTGATGAATCCAGATCGCATTCAAGAAACCGATGAATGGTGCCGGGAGAATCTGAAGCCAATTATCGATAATATGCGACCAGAAAAACCGTCATATTACGGACAAGATTTTGGCCGCACTGGTGACTTGTCAGATATTTGGTTTGGCCAAGAGGAAACCAAAAGCTCTCGTCGAGTTACAGCTGGCGTTGAGTTGCGCAATATTCCGTTTGATGTACAGGCCCGAATCCGTGATTACATCCTGGACAATCTCCCGCATTTTAGACACGCCAGTTTTGATGCCCGTGGCAATGGACAGCAGCATGCCGAATCTGCCATGCAGAAGTATGGCCAAGCGAGAGTCACTTGTGTCATGGCCACCGTTCAATTTTATGCAGAATGGTTTGCTAAATATAAGTCAGCCTATGAAGGCAAGTACATTGCTGTGCCTGGTGGGGAGGATGTCGTTACCGATCACCGTCGTGTGGTCTTGGTAAAGGGTATGCCTACGATGGACCCGGGCCGAGATAAGGGCAGTGATGGCGGATATCGACACGGTGACTCTGCTGTCGCTGGTTTGATGTTCTGGCATGCATCCAATCAGGAGGGTGAACCAGCTGCTGGAGTCACCATTGAGTCTGTCATTCAAATCGACCAGGTATTTACCCCCTCCCGAATGGTTGGGAGGCAGAGAACGCGAATTTTCAGAAGGCCGCATTAGGCGGTTTTTTATCATCTGGGGTGCCCAGATATAGCCAAAACACGTTTTACCCGCTTTATAAAGTTTTATAAAACGGTTTTTAGAGGGATTTAAGCATGAGTGAGACGGTAAAAAAGCGCTGGTATAAAAAGTTGGCAGAATCTGTCACCGAAATATTCAATTCTCCAGCGCCTGCTGCAGAGATAAAAATGACCTTGCGTGAAGCAGCTGGTGTGACCGTTGACGATGATGAGGCCGACTGGCGACCATTGTCTGGTGACAGCAAACGCGACCTGTCTCCTATCACTCAGAAACGCATGCGTGAAATGGCGTTTTATTTGTGGGAGTCCAATGTCCTTGCAAATAGGATGATTGAATTGCCGCTGGCTTTCATTCTGGCCGAGGGTGTCAAGCTGGTCCATAAGGACAAGGACGCGCAAAAGGTGCTGAAGAAATTCTGGAAGCATCCTATTAACAGCATGGATATCAAGTTGACCAAAAAGGTCCGCGAGTTGGGCTTGTATGGTGAACAGTGCTATCCGACATTTGTTAATACTGTTAATGGGGCGGTGAGACTTGGTTACCTGGACCCGGGATTAATCGCCGAAGTTGTGGTGGACCCTGACAATTCAGAACAGCCGATCGGGATTGTGACTACCAAAGATAGAAAAGGCGTTGCACGTCGCTATAAGGTGATTGTGAACGGTGCCGAAACTGAAATGTTTACTCAGCGCACCCAGGGGATTCGCGATAGCTTTACAGATGGTGAGTGCTTTTATTTCACCGTCAATGATGTAAGCAATGGCAAGCGTGGCCGTAGCGATTTGTTGGCCTCGGCAGACTGGCTGGATGGTTACGATGAATTTTTATTCAATGAGCTGGACCGTGTAAAAGAGCTGCGTTCATTCATTTGGGATGTCACTCTCAATGGAGCAACTGAAGAAGAAGTAAAGAAACGGGCAAAAGATATTGCGCCACCCGGGCCGAATAGTGTTCGTGTGCATAACGACAACGAGGTATGGAAAGCTGAAACCCCTGAGATAAATGCTGCGGATACAACCAATACTGGCCGCTTATTCCGTAACCATATCATGGGTGGCAATACGATCCCTGAACATTGGTTTGGGGGTGGTGGCGATGTAAACCGCGCCGTGGGTGCCGAAATGGGCGAGCCTACGTTCAAGATTTTCACCATGCGCCAGACCACTGTGCGCTACATGCTTGAAACAATGGGCCGCTACGTGTTGCGTCAAAAGAAACTGGCAGAGACTAAGTCTGAGCCAGAGCTGGATGATGAGTACCTGGACTTTGATGTGATATTCCCGGAAATGACCAGCAAGGATATCAGCAAGTATGCAGCGGCCATGCAGCAGGCTGTGATTGGTTGCGCGATGGCTATTGAGAAAGGATTAATGAGCGACTCGACCGCCATTAAAATAATCAGCACCATCGCTGGCCGTCTTGGCGTTGAGTTTGATGCTGAAGCCGAACTCAAAGCGGTGCAGCTGAAGCGTAGCCAGGCTAAAGATAATGAAACCTTTACCACGCCGGAGCTGGATGCCGCTGCATGACCTCTCCAGGTGACAAGAAAAAACGCTTTAATGGCGCTTTAAAAGAGCAGCTGCAGGAGCGCACCAGGATATTCACCAACACCCGGGATGAGGTCATGCGGCTGCTGAATATGGCCGCTGTTGATATCTCTGTGGTATTGGCTGGCCAGCCAACTGATTATCAGCGCTGGTACCTACCGGATTTGCAGTTCGAGATCTCGCGCATACTCCAGGAGTTTGGTGATAACTCTGCGCCTCTAGTCGGCAGCGCTGCCGGTAATGCCTGGCAGAATGGTCTGAATATCCTGGACAAGCCTTTATCAGCTGCTGGTGAGACTCGCTTTGTTAAGGCCCTGCCTTTGCTCAGCACAAATCAATTGATGGCCATGCGGGCGTTTATGACGCAGGAGATCAAAGGGCTGGGTACTGGCGCGGCCAATCTTATTAATACTCAGCTCGGCCTGGTTGTGATCGGAGCTCAATCCCCGGGTGATGCCGTCACCAGTGTGCGTCACATTCTAGACGAGCAATCTCGCTCCAAAGCAACCACCATTGTGCGCACGGAGTTGAACGCTGTTTTTTCAATTGCCGGTAATGAGCGCATGATGCAGGCGTACCATGCCGGTCTACCGATGGGCAAAACATGGTTGCGTAGTGGAAAAATACACCCACGCATTGGCCACAATATGGCACATGGTCAGACCGTGCCGGTAGACCAGCCATTCTCGGTACCATCTAGCACCGGTGGTGCACCGACTAAGATGATGTTTCCACATGATCCTAAAGCCCCGATAAAAGAAAAGATCAATTGCGGGTGTGCCTCGGTGCCTAGTGTAGACTTCACCAAACCAATCACACCCGGCGGATTTGTCTCGAGTATCCGCTCTACTGTTTAAGCCCGCTAAATGCGGGTTTTTTTACGTCAAATATTTTAATCCGTATTAATGTAAGCCGCCCGCAGCAATCCCTAACATAGCCCCTATTACCTCGATAAATAAATTAATCGTTCAATTAACAGGAGTTTGATATGTCTGGTGCAGAAGCCAAAGAATTTACCAAAGCAGACGCGGCAAAAGCGGTAAAACGCGCGGTGCCGGTTTTTGGTGAGGACAAAAAACAGAAACGTGATGGCAAAGGTGAGCTGGTTTTCAAGCCTGTTGCTGTCGAAGAAAAAGAAGTCCTGGACTTCATCAAAAAAGAAGATGGCACTGTCATCGTTGTGACCGTCGACGGCCAGAAGCTGACTGGCGAGGCTTAACAGCTCATGAAAAAAATCCCCAAACAAGGTTTGACTGGTGCAGTACTGCTGCGAGAAGCAGCTGTTACTGAATTCAAAGCCATCATTGACCTGGTGCGTGGTGCGCTCAATAACATGCTGTATCCGGCAGGCACCAATGACTGGGTTCATATCGAGGCTATCTATCCAGACCGCGTCGTCATTGAAAAAGACGGCAAAAACATCCAGTTCCCTTACACCATTGATGCTAACAATACTGTTGCTTTTGGTAATGGTGTCCAGGTGATTGAAGAATACGTGGCGCTCTCGGCAAAAGAAGCTGCAGATGTACAGCAAGGTATGTTTATTGAGGCTGCAGGCGAGGCGGATTCTGGCAAGTGGTTGATCAAAGTGATTCAGGCGGGCTTGAGTCTCAACGGCATTTTTTATCCAGATGCAGTACTGCGTGAGGCCGCGCATTTGTTCAATGGTGCGCGTGTGTTTGTGAAGGGCGATGTTGAACATACCAAAGGCTTAGGCAAAGACTTTCGGCAGCTTGAGGCAGGATTGTCAAACGCCCAGTTTATCGAGGGTGTAAAGCCTGATACCGGCGTCATTCAAGCAGTCATGAGTTTTATTGTGCCTGGTAACGATATTGCCATCAAAGTGCGTGAAGCATATGCGCGGGATATGGCAAGCCTGTTCGGCTTCAGTATTGATGCCGATGGCACAGCAAAAAACAAAACCAAAGGTGGCAAGAAATTTAAAGAAGCCACTTCTATCACCAAAGTCAGCAGTGTGGATTTGATTGTCGAGCCGGGTGCCGGTGGTCAGTTGATCCGCATGGTCGAATCAACTAACCCCAACAAGGAGACAGATATGTGGAAGCAGCGCATGCTCGAGGCTGTAATGAGAGTAAACCCTGGCAGATTTGCCGGAAAGAGTGTCGATGATATTGATGACACGGAATTAGAGTCTGCATTCCGTGAAGCATTCCCGAACGGCTCAGGCAATAACCAGGCTGGCAATACTGGCCTGACACAAGAGCAGGTAAATGAACAGATTCGAATGGTTGAATGCCGCGCCAATATGCGTACTGAGATTGCTACAAGCACCTTACCGCAGGTTGCAAAAGACAAGTTGCTGGCTGAATTTAGCAAGCGTGAGCGTTTTGTTGAAGCTGATGTGACCACAGCGATTACAGGCGAGCGTGAATACCTGGCTAAATTTGCCGAGGCTGGCAAAGTAAATCTGGATTTTGGTGCCAGTGCTCAGGTTGAAGACCGCAGTGTGAAGATTGCAGATATGCTGGCCGCATTTTTTGACCCTTCTCATAAAGATCATCGTAATGTTCACTCGTTCAAAGAGTGCTATATCGAGATTACTGGTGATAAGGATATTACAGGTCTCATGCGGAATGTTGATCGCACAAAATTGCGTGAATCAGCCGGTGTTAGTTTCCGCGAATCAATTGACACTTCAACATTCTCTGAAGTCTTGGGTGATTCAATTACTCGTCGCATGCAAGAAATGTATACCGGCATGACTGACCTGCAAGGGTGGCGCGGTGTTTGTACAGTCGGCAGAGCCAATGATTTTAGGATTCAGCACTCAACCCGTGTGGGTGGTTATGGGAATTTACAAGTTGTAGGTCAAGGTGACCCATATCCAGAACTGCAAACACCAGGCGATGATGAATCGACATGGTCAGTCGCAAAGCGTGGTGGCACCGAGCGCATTACGCTCGAGGCTGTAAAAAATGATGATGTGCGACTGATCACTAAAATCCCAGGTGAACTCGCTTTATCAGCCGCGAATACATTGTACGAGTTTACATTTGACTTTTTCCGCCTCAACCCGATTAGCTGGGATGGCGTTGCGCTATATCACGCCAGTCACGGCAACCTCTTTACCGCTGCGTTGAGTTCTGCTGAGTACAAGGCTCACCGCCTGGCAATGCAGAAGCAAGTTCGTTCTGGTAGCGGCAAGCGCCTGGGCAATACACCTGCGATGTTGCTGGTGCCTTTTGATCAGCAAGATACGGCTTATGACTTGTTTGTGCGTGGTAACAACAATGATAAGACCTTCATCCAGAGCCTGAACCCAGCCATTATCACTGTGAACTACTGGGCCGATGGCACTGACTGGGTGACCTTGGCTGATCCTAAACGCTTTGGTGTGCTGGAAATCGATTTTCTGGATGGCCGTGAAGAGCCTGATTTGTTTGTCCAGGATAGCCCGACTGTGGGCAGTATGTTCAGCAATGACCAGATCACTTACAAAATCCGTCATATCTACGGTGGCAACTGGTTGGTGGATGCGGAAAAAGGCACGACCAAGGCAGTGGTGGCAGGCTAATCAATACGATCCCCGGGCAACTGGGGAGGTACTTCGTTTTTACAGCGCATATTTTCAAAGGAGAAAACACTCATGCGTAAATTGAAACATTCCTTATTGGCCCTGGGCGTGCTGGCGTTATCAGCAATCGCCTGGGTGCCCGCTGCGGTCGCTGACACGCAAAACTATGGCTTGAGTATCCAGCAGCAGATTATCCCTTTTCATATTAGTGGCCAGTACACAGCAACCACAGCAGCTGTGGTTCGCTTCAAGCTGCCATACGCAGCGAAGCTGGTTGGTGTTTCCGCAACGGCCCGGGCGTCTGGTGGCACTACTCCCACGCTGACGGTTGATGTGAAGGAAGGCGGTACCACTGTGCTATCGGCACCGGTTGCAATTACTGCTGGCACCGTGAGTGAGGGCACGGTTAGCGATAGCTTGCTGGCGGATGAGTCGACTATTACTGCTGATCTGACCATTGGGGGGACGTCGCCCACATGGAATGACATCGTTTTATTGCTCACGGTAGTCCGGCGTTAACCATAGAAATCACAACTGTTTATTTATCAAATATCCCTCCCCCGGGAGGGATATTGAGTAAATCAAGAGAGAGACATGCCCATAATCGACTTTCAATCTATCGTTGAAGACCTGGTGCGCGATGACGCGAACCAGATAACCAACGTGCAGCGCGACACTGCCATTGTGAGTGCGATTGAGCGCTACAGCAAAGACAAGCCGCGCACCAAGGTAGAAGATATTGCCGCCCCGGGTGGCAGCTTGTTGCCTTTACCTGTTGGCTGGCAAGCTGACTTTTCCAGCCTGGCCACGATTGAATATCCGGTTGGCCAGGTGCCACCTAATCTGATTCCAAATAACTACTGGAATATGTATCAAAGCCCTGTCGGCCTGACCATACAGCTTTATGAGGCTTTGCAAAGCAATGTGCAATGTCGCCTAACATTTAGCATCAAGCATGTGCTGGATGATAACCAGGACACGATTCCACTGGGTGATCGGGAGCCTGTTTGCTGTTTGGCCGCTGCGAGCTTATGTGACCAACTGGCCGCGTTTTATTCTGGTTCTGGTGACAGTACGATCAAGGCCGATAGCGTCGAGCATCAAAGCGCCTCAAAAGAATACGCTGCGCGTGCAGCTGCTTTGCGCAAGCGTTATCTCAATGAACTCGGCATCGATGACAAGAAGAATGTAGCTGCTGCTGCAGTCGTGAGTTTTGACCGTGGTAACTCCCTGGGTGATCAGCGTTTGACGCATGGCCGCGACTACAAAGCACAACGGAGACGCCGCTAATGGAAACCGTTGTGACTCTGCCATATGAGCGCCTCGCTCAAGCATTCTTGATGGCCCCGGACTTCACCAGGCGCGAACTGAATGCATGGATGACGTATATCGGTTTTCACATGCAGCGTGAAGTCCAGGTGCGCACACCAAAACGTGATGGCACTTTGCAAAATAGTATTCAGCCGGTTGTGAAACCTGTTGGCCGCTTTGGTGTGGAAGCCATCGTTGGCACGCCGCTCAACTATGCGGTACCAGTGGAGGAAGACGTCAAGCCTCATGACATTGTTGCAAAGAACGGAAAGGCCTTGCATTTCATGATGCGCGGTATCCCAATCATGGTGAAGAAGGTGCGCCACCCTGGATCAAAAGGTGCCTTCATGTTTAAGAAAGCCTTTGAAGCCAATGCCGCACAAATCGAACAAGACTTTGTTGCATTTACAGATCACCTGTTTGCCAAGATTACTGCGGGGGTGAGATGACTTCTGCAGCCGAAATGCGCACGGCCATCATGGACACGCTCGCTTCGCTAGAGATTGGCCAGAAGCATGCTTATGAGCGATTCACCCAAAAAGGCAATGCGCTTAAAGAGTTGTACCAGGCAGATGATGGCCAGCTGAATGGCTGGAATCTGCGCAGGGCTAGTTTCCTGAAGACGGAAATTTCTACGCCATTGTTTCGCGTGCGGACTACCTGGAAGTTAACCGGTTATTACGCATTGAACGATGATGACAAAAGCGAGCTGGTGTTTGACGCTCAAATTGACCTGGTCGACAAAGCGCTTTCTCAGGATATGACTTTTGGTGTTGGTGACCGGTTTGATAACTACCAGCTGCAGATGGACCAAGAACCGGTGATGTTTGCTGGCGTGTTGTGTCACCAGGCTGTATTCACTTTTGATACTGCGCATGAGCAGATGGACTCGGAAAGCTCAGCACTCAATGACTTCATTACCTTTCATGCTCAATACGATATCCCGCCGCATGTGACTGCTGCGCAACATCAGAAATGGCTGAGGGAGCCGCCGGACCATTCGGCATCGATGCCAGAGTTAACCCAGACGATTAATTTACTAGGAAATCAATCATGACTACCGACACCGACAAACCAGTTGAAAAACCTGTCTTGCATCAACCGGCTGTACTGAAACCAAAAGAGGGAAAGCCGCCAGTTCGTAAAGAGGATGGTAAATATTTACCTGAAGGTGGTGACACCGTGATTTTCACAGCCTATTGGGCACGCCGTCTTGATGATGGTGACGTCGAGTTCGTGACAGGCAAAGCCAAGAAATAACCGGCTAATCAAAATTTTAAGGAGCTTTTTAAATGGCTGACAATTTAACCTTTATGACTATTCCAGTTGACTGGCGTGTTCCTGGTGCAAATATCGAGATCGACCCAAGCCGGGCCGTCCGTGGTTTGCTGCCACTCAACTCCCACAAGATGCTGGTGATCGGCCAACGTTTGAACACAGGCATTATTCCGGCAGGTCAATCTGTTCGTGTTTCCCGTGTAGAAGATGGCGTCAATTACTTTGGCCGTGGCTCTATGCTGGCTCAGCAAATCGACGCTGTACTGGCCGTTAACCCTTACACAGAATTTCATGCGATCGCACTGGATGATAATGCCGCGGGTACAGCTGCTGCTGGTACTTTCACCTTCACAGGTAGCCCGACAGAATCCGGGACCCTGAATGCGAAAATCGGTGGCCGTGATATTAAGGTCGGTATTACTGCATCGCAAACCGTGGCGCAGATTGCTACCAATACGGCTGCAGCCATCAATGCAGACTTGGATGGTGCGGTCACGGCTGCAGCTGCAGCCGGTGTGGTCACTGTTACCTCACGCCACAAGGGCTTAGAGGGTAACGACATTGATTTGCGACTCAACTACAACCAGGGTGAAGTGACGCCTAAAGGTTTGACTGTTGTCATCGCGGCAATGACAGGCGGTACCGCAAACCCTGATGTAACAGCCGCCATTACAGCGATGGGTTCATTGCCTGCTTACAGTATTTTGTCTGGCTGGACCGATGCGGCAAACGTTGCACTTCTGGAGGCAGAACTGACCGCTCGTTGGGGCGGCATGCAAATGCGCCAAGGACACGTATTTGGGTTTAAAGCAGGCTCATTCAGTACATTAACTGCTTATGGTAGTGCACGTAATAGCCCGCACTCTTCATTCCTTGGCCTGAACAAATCACCAACATTACCCTGGGTGATTTCTGCTCAATGGGGTGCAGCTATTGAGTTCAGTGGTGCGAATGATCCTGCATTGCCATTCAGAAGCATTTACCTGCCGGATGTTTTGGCACCTGATGAGAAGCTGCGCTTTATTACATCTGAGCGAAACTTGCTTTTGCATGATGGCATCAGCACTGTCACCTTTGACCAGGGCGGTAACTGCTACATCGAGCAGGTGATTACCACATACCAGACCAATTCATTTGGCATGGAGGATGTTGCACTCCTGAAGCTGAACTCCAAGTGGACAGCAGACTACATGGGATTTGCATTTAAGGCTGACATCCTGGCTACCTTCCCGAGACACAAACTGGCAGAAGATGATGTGCTGGACTTTGTTGATCCTGGTCAGGCAATCGCTACTCCTAAACGGATTCGCCAATGCCTGATTGGCACGGCGATCAAGTTGGCACGTGCTGGGTTATTGGAAGACTTGGACGGCTTTATCAGAGATGTGCGTGTTGTGATCTCAGATGTTGATAAAAACCGTGTCAATTGCATTTTGCCGCCGAACCTGGTCAACCAGTTCGATGTGTTTGCAGCTGCAGTTCAGTTCGTTTTATAAGGAGATAGATAATGCCAACAGTACATGGGCGTGCATACATCAACGTTGATGGCACACGTTACAACACACAAGCTGGCGCAACCCTGAAGCTATCCGGGGATGCACTCACCCCTGTGGTGGGTGATTCCGGGTTAGCCGGTTCGCAAGCTGAATACCAGGCGGGTGAAGTGACCTGCACTATTATTGCCACAGCGGATATCAGCACCGAAGCGCTCAAAGGACAAACAGATGTATCAATTACCTTTGAGAGCGATAACGGCAAGAGCTGGATCGCAAGCAATGCATTCCGTGGGCCATTACCGCAGTTAGCCAAAGAAGGCTATGCAATGACCTATTACGGTGACTTTAAAGAGGCATAATCATGGATAAACGCGATCCTTTAGCCCCTCATAAATTTGCCAAGCCAATCATCCTCGCGGAAGTTACTTACACGCACTTCAAACTTCGCGACCCAACCATTGATGACATGTTCACCGCCGAGCTGGAGGCGGCGCGCACTGGTGGAGGTACGCACACACCATTGCAATTCAATGGGCACATGATGGTTCTCCAGATGGATGAAGTCAGTAATGAAAAAGGTGACTCATTCAAAGGCCCGTTCACTATGAGCATGCTGAAGAAATGGGGCCCACGTAATTATGGCGCCATTCGTGAAGTGCAGCTGGAGATTGATAAGTTGGGGGAAGCCGACTCGAGCGAACAAAGCCAAGACTAGCTGGGGTTTTGTTAATCGCTCTAAAGACAGGCTGGTCCAGAGAATCCATCCTGTCTTTATCACTTCATGAGTTTAATTACTACCTTGAAAAAATCACTGAAATACTCACTGGACCTGAAAAATAAATGAATCGTGAAATGACATTAATGATGCGTCTGCAGGCTGATGCCAGCCGCATGATCAATGCTTTCATGTCCGGTGAGCGTGGCGTTAAGCGTTTGGTTAATACCGCCAAAAGCGAATTTACAGCCTTCAAAACCAGCATTAACTCTTTAGAAGGCCGCTTAGCTAGCCTGGGTGTCACCGTGGGTATCGTTGCGACCGACATCCAGTCAGCCAGAATGGACAAGAGTCTCACTCAAATTGGTCAGACTGCTGATATGTCCCGGGAGGAAATTGCCGGGCTACGCAGGGAGTTGTTTGAAATGTCTAAAGAGACTGGCCAGAACGTTGACGAGCTGAAAGATGGTTTCAATAATGCTGTACAGGCTGGTTTGAAACTCAATGAAGCCAAGAACGTTATCGATGCCACTAACAAGGCAATGGCTGTCACCGGGGCACAGGCGAATATTCTTACTGATAGTTTGACCGTCGCCGGTACAGCCTACAATTTCGACCTCACAAAACCAAAACTTGCCCTTGGTCTCCTGGACAAAATGACTGTGGCCGGGCGCTTAGGTAATGCCGAACTGGAGAATCTGTCCAGCATATTTTCACGTGTGGGCCCCAATGCCGCCAGTGCCGGTATGGGCTTTGAACAGACCCTTGGTTTTATTGAGGGGTTATCCAAGATCGAACGACAGCCAGAACGCCTGGCCACGTTGGCCGACTCTACCCTGCGCCTGTTTAACAACCTTGAGTATATGAAAAATGCTCAAAAGGCCACTGGCGTTAAGTTCTTTAATGCAGATGGCAGCCGCCGTGATGCTTTCAAAGTGGTTGAGGATATCAAAAAGAAATACGACACCCTCAATACTGAAAAAGAACAGGCGGTTTATATCCAGAAAGCATTTGGTAAAGCTGACCTGGATACTATTAAGGGCATGCGCGTGCTGTTGAACGGCGACATGCTGAAAACCATCAGGGAGTTTTCTGGCGAGATAGCGACAGCCGGTGGCACCATTGAACGAGATCTTCCTGCCGCAATCAGTAATGCGGTCGACCAATCTGGTCGGCTTAAATCAACATTGAGAGAGGCTGCAGACGGCTTTGCCCAGCCGATCAATGACAGCATTCAAAGAGCCATTAAATACACCCTGGACAGCAAAGAAAAAGGCGGTATGGGAATGGATGGCAACGATTTGCTGCTGGCCGGAGGCGGCGCTGCGCTTAGTGGCATTCTGCTGAAACGCTATGGCCCCAAAATGTTGCAGAAGCTTGGTGGCGGAATTGCTGGGCTTGGCGCGGGAGTTGCCACTGGCAAAGCCTTAGAGAATGCTGCTGGCGTCATGCCTGTGTATGTTGTGAATATGCCTGCTACTTTAGGGGGTGAATCCTCATTGCCTGGTATGCCTATAAAAGACCAGGCAGCACTACTAAAGAAAAAGCCTGACGCTCTGAAAAATAGCTGGATGACAGCGGCCATGATGAAGAATTTAGGGTTGGCGGTAGCGCCTTTTGCTGCAATGTATGGTGCTACTGAGTGGGCTGGCGACACCAGCAATGATGTTGGCCGTGTGCAGGGCTTGCAGGATTTCAGCAGCATCCTGAACAAGATTTTCAGCTACGACCCAGACGCAAAACAAAAGGCCTGGCGTGAAAAGCAGGATCGTGAGTTGAACGGTACCCTGGATGTTCACTTGCATGATGATCGAGCGCCAACCGTACAATTCACGTCAAATCAACCAGGCCTCAAGGTCAGCGTTGATAATGGCCAACACATGTCTGGTGGTTAATTATGGCTGAGTATAAAGGTAGTTTTCGCGGGGTTGAGTTTCATACAATACAGTCACAAGGTCAGATGGGCCGACGTTCTGTTATTGATCAATACGCTGATAAGGATGAGGCCAGTAGTGAAGATTTGGGCGGTGAAGCGCATGTCTTCACATTATCCATATTCGTTGTTGGCAACGATTGGGTTGCAAAGCGGGAGGCTTTAGAAGCCGCTTTTAATAAAAAGGGGCCAGGCGAACTGGTGCACCCTTGGCGCGGCACTATGAATGTCCAGGTAGGCACTTGCCAGCCTTCTGAGAACATTAGCGAAAAAGCCAAACAAAGCTGGACTGTTACTTTTACCCGGGTGGGCACTCAATCGCAGCCAACGGTTAGAGCTGATACTGTGGCCGTGGTTGACGCAGCTTCAGATAAAGCCCTGGCAGCCATACAGGATGACTTTAGCGAGGAGTTCAGTGTTGAGGATACGCCTGATTTTGTTGAGCAAGATGCAGTAAGCCAGGTCAATGGAGCGCTGGACAGTGTCATCGCTGCATCAAAAAGCATGCTGCCTGATATGTCCATTCTGCCTGCGTTCACCTCCAGTGCGGGCAAAATAGTTTCTAAGATCACAACATTGTTGCGTACCCCAACTAGCCTGGCCAGTTCAATTAGTGGCCAGATTGCTGCGATCATTGGTCTGAGTAACTCCCCATTGTCAGCATTCAATGCCCTGAAGCGATTATTCGGTGTGAGGTCGACTGCAAGTACCAGGACAACACCGAGCCGTATTCGGCAGACAAACAATGCGGTCGCAGTTAGCAACTTGGTCAGGCAAACGGCGATTGTAGAGGCCGCACGTGCCACAGCAAGTATTGAATTTGAAAGCCAGGATCAGGCCGTGGCCATCCGTGACGTTGTGATCGATGCGATTAACACCGAGCAGCTGACCGCCAACGATAACGTATTTGTTGCTTTATCCGACCTGCGTGCTGCGGTTGTAAAAGACATTAATACCCGTGCCGTGGATCTGCGCAAATTGGTGAATTACACACCCAAGCAAACGATGCCGGCAGTCGTCTTGGCGTATCGTTTATATGGTGATGCCACGCGCGATGAAGAGATCGTTACCAGGAACAAAATTGCACACCCGGGGTTTCTGCCTGGTGGCCGTGCATTGGAGGTTTTAACAGATGACTAATGAAATAAAACGCCCACCGCCACCAGCTCCGTTTCCGCCGCCGCCAAGCCGGATGTGTAAGCACGTATGGGGAGTCTTGGTTGAGACCGAAGAAAGTAAAAAGTTGAGACGCGATTATGAAATGCTAAGACAGGACTTTATTAAGAAATGATTGAGCTCAAGGTGAATGGCAATATTTACGGCGGCTGGAAAAGCTGCCGTATTCCTTTTGGCATCGAGCAGATCGCTGGCAGCTTTGATATCGGCTTGAAGGATCGCTGGGTTGGCCAGGATAACCCTTACCCGATTCTGGTAGGTTCTGAATGCCAGGTGTTGATCGATAACGAGATAGTGGTCACCGGTTATGTGGATGACAACCTGCCAAGCTTTGACGCCAAAAATCATGAGATACACATCAATGGCCGTGATCGCACCGGTGATCTGGTGGACTGCTCTGCTATTTATAAATCTGGCCAGTGGCTTAATTGCTCACTGGATCAAATCGTGCGTGACCTATGCAAGCCATTCGGCATTACAGTGATTGTCGATGCTCCGGTCGGAGATAAATTTGCAAGCTATAGCATCCAGGAAGGTGAAGCCGCTTTTGAATGTATTGACCGGGCATGCCGGATGCGGGCGGTACTGCCGGTATCTAACGGTCGAGGCGGTCTGATACTCACCAGGGCAAAGAATACAGCTCCGATCGCTGAGTTGATTCAGGGGCAAAACATCCTGAAGGCGGCTGGTGAATACAGCATGAAAGAGCGCTTCAGCGAATACATCATCAAAGGGCAGGATCGTGCCGGTGATGACTTTGACTCCCCCGAAAATCATGCGCAAGTGATGGCCAGGGCCACTGATTCATTTGTGAAGCGCTATCGCCCTTTAATTGTCTTGGCTGAAGACAAAGGGCCGCATGCAACGTACAGGCAACGTGCTGAGTGGGAACGCAATGTTAGGCGTGGCCGTAGCGCACGCGCAACAATCACAGTGCGTGGCTGGCGTAATGTCACTGGCGCTTTATGGCGTGCTAATACGATGGTTTATTTGTATTCCCCCTATTTGGGTGCTGACGCAGACTTGTTGATTGCCGGAGGCTCTTACATTAGCAGCGAGACTGAAGGCAAACTGACTGAGTTAACATTGGTTGGCCGTGAAGCGCTGGATCTGCTGGTGGGTGTTAAAACGACGCGTTTGGAGAGTGCCATTAGCGGCAAAAAGGGGGCGGCTGCAGGAGCTAGTGTCGCTCCTAAAGGTAAGAAATCAGATGACTGGAGCATGCTGTAGTGGATATTGTCAGAATCATAAATAAAGTGACCGATCCTTTGCGTCGACGTGTCCGTTTGATGGTCTCCAGGGCAATATTAAACATCATCAATGATGCTGGTGGCATTCAAGTGGTGCAGGTAAAGCTTCTGGCCAACGAAACGCGCGATGGCGTCGAGCGCATTCAAAATTATGGCCATACCTCGGTGCCATTACCTGGTGCTGAAGGCGTCATGGTCTGTGTCAGTGGGAATCGTGATCACGGCATTGTGATTGCAATGGATGATGGCCGTCATCGCTTGAAAGGGTTGCAGCCTGGTGAGGTGGCCATGTATTCGCACCTGGATAAAGAGCCGCACCGGCACCATATCATCCTGGATAAAGATGGTGGCATGTCAATCATGGCCAAGAACGTGACGGTTAAAGCAGAGGAAACCGCACGCATTGAAGGTGAAATCGTGGAAGTGCATGCCAGGACACGATATAAGTTTGATGTTGATGGCCACGGCCAGAGCTGGGATAACAAAGGCGTGGAAACGTGGCAGGATAACGATGAAGCCAGGCCGCACCACCCTCATGCCCCGCCTGAAATACCATAATTACACCCGATGTGAAGCCGCAATTCAGCGGCTTTTATTTTTTAATCCGTTTTAATGTAGCGCACCAGGTCAAATCCATATCATGCCTACATGGCAGATATTCGGACAGTCTTTATCGATATGGAGCATGGCGCAGACTATGCTCTGGCTGGCCTTGGCCTGGAGGATGATACTAGCCTGGATACGGCTGTCATCATGAGTATTTTCACAAACCGTCGCGCTTCAGACGACGATGTGCTGCCGCCCGGGAGTGACGATAAGCAAGGCTCCTGGATGGATAGTTTCGCTGACGTAGAAGGCGACAAGATTGGTAGCCGGTTGTGGCTGCTTGCACGTGCAAAACTTACTGCAGATACAGTCGCCAAAGTTAAGTTCTATCTCGATGAATGCTTGGCGTGGCTGGTCACAGATGGCATTGCAAAAGCGGTAAATGTTACCGCTGAAATTGCCCGCTATCACCCCTTGGGCATCATTGCCAGCATCATTGAAATTCAACGGCCAGATGGCACAACAACACGCTACCAGTTTGCCAACCTATGGAGGCAAGAATAATGGCCTGGGAAAGACCAACACTTGCCGAGTTGATCAAACGCACCCAAGCGGATATGGAGTCCGAAATTGATGGTGTCGATGCAAAGGTTCGCCGCAGAAATCTAAACATCATTGCAAAAGTGATTGCTCTTGTGGCGCATACCCTGTACGGGTTTATTGCTTTTATAGCCCAGCAGATTATTGCAATCTATTCTCAGGGTGAATACTTGGCCAGGCATGCAAGTTTCTGGCTCGATGATGGAATCCGGGGAGCAGAGTTTTCCTCTGGACCTGTCGTATTTAACGGAAGTATTGGCAGCGAGATTGAAGAAGACACCATCTTGATCAGGAGCGACGGTGTTGAGTTTCGCACTGATGAATCTGGTGTGTTTAGTAGCACCAGTTTGACCCTGAACGTCACTGCAGAAGTGGCAGGCCTTGCAGGTGACACTGATGCGGGCACAATTTTAACGCTCTCTCAACCAATTGATGGCGTGTCTTCAAACGCTATTGTCGATGCTGCGGCCATCACCGGCGGTGCAGATGTTGAAAGCGAGGAAAGTGTTCAAGAGCGAATTAAAAATCGCGTTCAAAACCCGCCACATGGAGGCGCAGATCATGATTATGTTACCTGGGCAAAAGAAGTACCTGGTGTAACAAGGGCTTGGGTTTATAGGCATGAGATGGGGGCTGGTACTGTGACAGTTCGTTTTGTGCGTGATAACGATGACAACATTATTCCTTCAAATGCAGAAGTTGCTGTTGTACAAGCCAAACTTAATAGTGAAGCTCCAGTAACAGCGACTGCTATTGCCGCTGCGCCAATAGCAGAGCCACTAGACTTTACCATTGGACTAACTCCCAATACTCCAGAAGTTCAAGCTGCTGTGATTGCTCAATTGGATGATCTAATCAAGCGTGAATCCATTCCTGGCGGAACGCTATTAATCAGCCATATTCGCGAGGCCATTTCATTGGCTGCAGGCGAAAAAAACTATGTAATGCCAACCCCTAATGCAGACATAACACGTGCTCTGGGCAAGATGACGACTTTGGGTAATTTCACATGGACGTCATAGGTTATTTAACGCTTTTACAGAATGCCATCCCGGAAGGTTTAGCCTGGACGCGTGCACCTTTGGCATTTATGACTAGGCTGCTCACTGCGATTGCAAAAGAATTTGCCCGCATTGATGCCAGGGCAAGAAATCTGCCAAACGAGGCTGACCCAAGGGAAACCGTTGAGCTGATTGATGATTGGGAGCGCTTCGCTGGTTTACCGGATATCTGCGTTACGAAAGAGCAGTCTCTTCAGGAGCGCCAGGTAGCATTGTCTGCCAAGCTGAGAATGCAAGGTGGGCAAAATGCAGCATATTTCATTCAGATCGCGTCTGACTTGGGCTATGAAGGTGCGACAGTAGATCACAAATTTATGGAGTTAACTTGTAATGATGACTGCAACGATGAGCTGCATTCACCTGATGACAAGTATACCTGGGTGATGAACCTACCATCTGATGGTGGGTTTTACCAAATGGACGCGGAATCACCCTGTGATAATGCGCTGGCATCATGGGGTGATGAGGCAATTGAGTGTCGTATTAATCGTTACTCGCCATCACACACAACTATTATTTTTGCTTATACAGGACCTTAGATGAGACGCATATCAGGACCAACCGCCGAGCAGGACAAATATGGCCTGGGCAAACATGGGTATCGCAACGGGAATAAAGAGCTTGGCATTCCTGCCACCATTCTCAATGCCGAAGTTTTCAACTCCAATCAGGAAGAGATTTGTAATGTCATCGAGGCTGCAGGATTGACGATTGATCCCGATGATAATACCCAGCTATTGAAGGCCATGAGCATTATTTTGAGTAATGCAGATATGGGGGTACGTTATACAACAACTGCCGCTATTGTCCTTAATGGATTGGCGGCGCAAGGTGGTGGTGATTGGCCTGCACCATTGACTGGCGGTGACATCATCCTGGTGAAAAATCAGGCAGCTGCTGCAACAAATGGATGGTATGTAGCTGCTGTTGGGGCGTGGACGCGAGTGTCTTACTTGGATGAAAGCTCTGAGATTAAGGCTGGAATGCTAACTAAGGTCACGCAAGGCGCTACTTTGGCTGATTCGATCTGGATGCTTACTACTGATGCTCCAATTGTAATCAATACGACTGCATTGACTTATGCTCGGAAAGATCAGTCGCTAGCGAAGGCATCATCGGCAGAAGTGAGCTCAGGGTTGGATGATGCCAAGTATGTGACGGCTGCCGGATTACTTGCTGGATTGCTTGGCGCTGGCGGTAACGGCAACAATGATTATGTTACTTTACCGTACAGAGATAAAACAGACGGAAGTCGTAAGAATCTCATCATACAGTTTCAACGAGTTTCAACTCCAGCCTATACGAATGTTGGTTCAGTTGCATTCACCTATCCAATTGCTTTCCCAACCGCAGTTTTAAATATTATCGTTACAAGTCGTAAGGTTCTAAATCTTATTGCTGTTTATGAGTCTCCAGTACCAACGGTAAATGGTGCGACTTTAAGTTTAAATACGCGCGAGGCTGGATCTTCACAACCCACTGCTGAAGCTTATGTATTATCGATAGGCTATTAGGGAGAAATAAATGTTTTATTCCGCAACAGCGAATACCTGGTATGACCCAGAATTCAGAGCTTCGTATGAAGAGTCAGGCTCATGGCCTGATGATGCTACTGAGTATCCAGATCATGTTTATGAGCAAGTGGTCAGAGATCGCCCGGCAAATAAGGTTATGGTGGCCGATGTTGATGGCAACCCGGTATTGATTTATTTGCCCGCCCCGGACAACGAGCAGCTCATTGCGCAATATACCTCCCTGATTCAGTCACGCCTTGATAACTTTGCGCGTACTCGTAACTATGACAACGTCAATAGCTCAGCTAAGTACAAGGACATATCAGATGATGAGATTGACTCTTTGCCTGCTGAACTGCACGCAGATGTTATTAAGTTTAGAGCAGAGTGCAGATATCTGGCACTAAAGGCCGCTGAGACCTGGGCACGTGGTTACGCGATTCTCGGATCGTTTCAAATTTCTGGTGAAGTTCCTTCGATTGAAAGTGTAGAAGCGCAATTGCCATTGCTGGAGTGGCCAAACTAAAAAACAGGGCGAGAAGCATAACGGTTGCACCCGTTATGCTCCCCGTCTCACCGTAACATCTCTACGGATCAACCAAAGACCCTGCCGCCGATCGGCAGCGTCATTATAAGGGTGACCGTATGCAGTACCGCATTATTGAAAATGATTTTCGTTGTTTGAAATGTAATCGTAAGTTGGCCGTGGGTGTGGCCATCAAATTAAGTATCAAATGCCCGAGGTGTGGGCAGATCAATTTATATGGAGAGCATGGTGAATAATCAACATCAACACATCAAAGGCTATCGTGATTTATCTGCAGAGGAAATCGCATTGATGAATCAGATTAAAGAGCAAGGCGTTGTCCTGGGCGACTTGGTTGCAAAGCTGCGTACAGAACAAGGTGTCGATCAGCGCTGGGTAAGTATTGGACAAACTGATCTGCAGACGGGGTTAATGGCACTGACCAGGTCAGTAGCCCAACCAACAACTTTTTAGAACACTTGAACGGGCAAGGCTCTGCTGCAACCTTGTCGCCGGAAACGTAACCGGCTTTCACTATATTGAGCGTCATGAACGCCTGGTTATTTAAGGATAGGTTCATGGAGCTCCGCTCATTAAAAACTCGAAAATCTCCCCTTGCTTGGGTGGGTGGTAAGTCAAAGCTCACCAGCACAATTATTCCGTTGATTCCAGACCATAAGTGCTATGCAGAAGTATTCGCTGGTGCTGCCTGGTTGCTGTTTCGTAAAGAGCCGGTGAAGGTAGAGGTGATCAATGACATTAATGGTGACCTGGTCACGTTGTATAGAGTCATACAGAATCACCTGGAAGAGTTCGTGCGTTACTTTAAATGGATGCTAGTGTCGCGGGATGAGTGGGATCGGCTGCAGCGAGTGGATGAAAGTACTTTGACTGACATCCAGCGTGCAGCCAGATTCTATTACCTGGTCAAGAATGCATTCGGTGCCAAGTGTACTGGCCAATCATTCGGTGTGGCCAACTCAAGTCCACCTCGTCTGAATTTCACGCGCCTCGAGGAGGATTTAAGCCAGGCACATTTACGATTAGCACGTGTGCAGATTGAAAACCTACCTTATCACGAGCTGCTGCGCAGGTATGATGGTGAACATGTTTTTTTCTATTGTGATCCGCCTTATTGGGCGTGTGAGAACGACTACGGTAAGGGTTTGTTTGGCCGTGATGATTTCACAAGACTGAGAGACGTTCTGAGCGGATTAAAAGCACGTTGGTTAGTCAGTATCAATAACGTGCCCGAAATACGACAGTTATTCGCAGACTTCAATATCAGGGAAGTGAAGACAAGTTACAGCATAAACTCGTCAAAGAATATTCCTGTAACGGAATTGTTGATCACGAACTATAAATAAATAAGCCGCTTAAAAGCGGCTTATTAACAAATTACCAGAGTCTAGGTCTTACAGGGGCTGTGTCCTGATTCCAACCTAATGTGTATTTGATAAACGCTTCTTGGGAATCGGACCATTTTCCACCAGCAGTATCGATTAATTTCCACCCTGCCTTGATGTAAGCGTTAACCTCGCCAACGTGAGTAGTTTCTACGACTTCTTTTATATTTGATAAGTCTGCCATGATTATCCTTTTTTGATTGGTTATGAATAAGCAACAACAAACATATTTTATTACTTTTATTGTGCGTAATTATGTTTCATTGCTAGAAACTTAATTGAACATCAATTTATATCGCTTTTTGGTCGGCTTTTATCTCGCGCCGCTTCACCTGCGGGCTGACGTCATGCCCGCTCACCACACGGCAATGCACGCCTTGCTGGGCAACTTTATTGCGCTCCTGCCGTATTTTTTTACGTTTGTCGCGGCTAAGCACGGCCAAAAAATCCTCCCAATCAGCGTAGCCGGGATTCTCCCAGCGAAACTGCACGCCCTGGCGGCGTAAGCCATCTGTTTCGGCACATGCATTTGCCGAAGCCGCATCGGGAAACAACACATGCAACCCTGACCAGGCATGCGCCTGACAGACTGCTCGCATTTGCGACAGCATTGCTTTTGCCAAAGCGTGCGGCTCAGGGCAATCAGGATGAATTAATAGCCGCGGCCCGGTCACCGGCGAAAAAGGGATGGCTGAAATAAGTTTTGGATAATACTGGCCGCCCGCCTGCTCATAGGCATCGGCCCACGACCAGTCAAACACATACTCGCCATAGGAGTGCGTTTTTACATAACACGGCGCGGCAGCCACTAATTGCGCTCCCTCAAACACCGTTAAGTGATAAGGAGTCCAGCCAGTCTGCTGATCAACCGCGGCGGACAACTCAAACGCACGCAAAAAAGGGTAATCCAGCATAGGATGACGCCCAGCCAATAGTTGCCAATCGGCAGCAGCAATGTCCTGCAATCCGCGATGCCAGACAAACGATAATTGGCCGATATCCATACAGACTTAACGACTAATCAGGGATAAAACAGAAAACAAACATGCCGTGGCTAAAGATTGGCATGTCTATTGGCATAGCCCAGCGGCTTAGCTGGGACGTTTGCGTAATGCCGAAACGTCTTTGCCGGTAGAGTTGACAGTGCTGTTGGCCGGAATCACCGCAGAAGCCGGTTTTGATTTATTTCTGGATTTGTCAGTCTCAGAGTCAGTGACGATGGCTTGCTGGGCCTGGCTTTTGGCTTCAGCCTCACGCTGGCGTTCGACCATTTGCGCATAGGCATTTTCCAGCTCATCCAGGGTAATGACGCCATTGCCATCGAGGTCGACATAAGAAAAATGTCGAGCGACTTGTGGCAAACAGAGGGTGGCTTCTTCGCGATCAAGAGAATCATCGTTGTCGCGGTTACACTCATTAAAACGCTGCGAAATACTGTCGTGCATGATTTTGCGCTTTTGCAGCATGAGTTGATGGTCGGGATCGGTATTGCGCGCATAATCAGACAGCGCTTTGCGCAAACGCGCACGATCTTCAGGGCTGAAGTTACGCTCGAGGGTTTTAGACAAACCAACATCGTCGTTATCAACCATGCGGTTATCCGTCAGCCGAATAGGTAACTTCAGGTCAGCAGACACAGGTAATGCCAGCAACATGGTCGTTGTTAGCAAAAAAACCTCTTTCAAATGTTTGTTCGCTCTACCCATCCACATCCAAACGTAATACCTTCACTCTTGTTTCACTGATTCTTGTTTCACTCAAAGCTTTTTAAAAAAACCTTTTAAAGTAAAACCAAGCACGATTAACATGACAGATATTGCCTGACTCTAAAATCAGGCTGACTAACATAACGCAACTATGGTCGCAGCATCAACTGATTTAACAAAAAATAGCCATTCTTTCATCACGACCGCAGCTAATTTCAGGTGGTCATCTTGCAACAGGATTGTAAATGCAATATTTCACTCTTATCGCCATTTGTAACCGAGTTGTAACTGAACCCACTTCATGCGTGATACGGCTTGGAGTATAATAATAAAGATAAGTTTTACGGCTAGGCTGTTTTAGCCTCTCATGTCAGGTCATCCTGATGGCGGCCAACCGCGTTAACAAAAACGCCCGCTTCTGTGTAAATAAGGTACGTATGGCAGAACAGTTAAAAAAAATATTGATGGTTGATGATGATTTGCGTATGCGCGAACTTTTACAGCGCTACCTCACCGAGCAAGGATTCAATATCAAATCCGTTTCCGATGGTAAAGAGCTGGACAAGGCCATGTCTGCCGAAAGCTTTGACCTGCTGATTCTCGACTTGATGCTACCCGGCGAAGATGGCCTGGCCATTTGCCGCCGGCTGCGCGGTGCCAACCACATGACACCAATCATCATGCTGACCGCGCGTGGTGATGAGGTAGACCGCATTGTGGGTCTGGAGATGGGCGCGGATGACTACCTGCCAAAACCGTTTAATCCGCGTGAATTGCTGGCCAGGATCAACGCCGTCTTGCGCCGCCATGAAATCACCCCCAAGCAAGTGGTGGAAGAAAAAAGCGCTGCGTTTCAATTTGGTGAGTTTGTGTTTGACACCAACACGCGCAGCCTGACCAAAAACGGCGTAGCCATCACTATTACCAGTGGCGAATTCACCTTATTAAAGGTATTTACCGAGCACCCGCGCCAACCCTTGTCACGCGATCGCCTGATGCAGCTGGCACGCGGCCGTGAACTCGATGTATTTGACCGCAGCATTGACGTACAAGTCTCACGTTTGCGCCGCATTATCGAGCCGGATCCGGCGCATCCACGCTACCTGCAAACCATGTGGGGCTTTGGCTACGTGTTTATTCCAGATGGCGAAGCGCCACAATAAGCCACTCAGCTAGCCTTCACTCACGTGCGCCTACTGCCTCGCAGACTGCTGTCCCGCATCATGTTACTGATTGCCATTTTGCTGGCGGTCAGTATCTATGCGTCGCTCAAAATCTTTGACTATTTTGACCGCGAACCACGCGCGACCGCGGCGGCTTTACAGGCCGTCACCATTGTTAACTACACGCGCGCCTCACTCATTGCCTCACACGAAAACCGACGCCTGGCCTTGCTCTCAGAGTTGTCTGGCCGCGAAGGCGTGCGCGTCTATGCGGCAGACTTTCTCGAAGACATTGAACCCCTGCCGCTAGACCCGTTTATCAACCTGGTGGCCCAAAAAATCCGCGAGCGCATGGGCGAAGAAACCATCATCACGGTCAATCATTACGACATCCCCGGCCTCTGGATCAGCTTTAATGTTGGCCAGGATGACTTTTGGGTCGTCATTCCCAAAATCCAGGTAGACCGGCCTTTTCCCTGGCACTGGCTGGGCTGGGCCGCCGTGGTGGGCTTACTCTCTCTGGTCGGCGCCTACCTGCTGACTGCACGAATCAACCGCCCCCTCACCATGCTGGTGCATGCGGCCGAGCGCTTACGCAATGGCGAGCCTGCACCAAAACTGCCTGAAGACAGCGTGGAAGAGTTGCGCGAAGTGACGCACACCTTTAACGAAATGGCCGAATCACTGGCACGACTAGATGCCGAGCGCACCTTATTACTGGCAGGCGTGTCACATGATATCCGCACGCCACTGGCACGCTTACGGCTGGCGGTAGAAATGTTGCCAGCAGAAGCCGACTACATGAAACACGGCATGATTGAAGATATTTCTGATATGGACAATATCATTCACCAGTTTTTGGACTTTGTGCGCGGCGTCGAAGGCGAACCTACGCGCATGATGGACATCAACGATTTGCTGCATGCCCTGGCAGAACGCCAACGCCGTGCCGGGCGCGAGTTAAAAGTATCCCTGGGGCCCAAATATTTTATTCCTATCCGCCCCCTAGCCATGCAACGCCTACTGGATAACCTGGTAGGCAACGCCTATAACTACGGCAAAGGTAAGGTAGAAGTGCGCAGCCAGGTGATGGCCGACAAAATCGTCATTAGCGTACTCGACAACGGCCCTGGCATTCCGCCCGAACATGCGGAGCGCTTGCTACGCCCGTTTGAACGCATGGACAGCGCGCGTAACAAATATGAAGGTGGCAGCGGCTTGGGGCTAGCCATTTGCAACCGCATTGCCACCTTGCATGGCGGTCAACTGGCACTGCTTAACCGCAGCGAAGGCGGGCTGGAAGCCAGACTTTCGCTGCCGATTCTGCCTAATACCTGATTCAGTCGTCGCTGGGCGTAAACCAGTTTAAGCGTGCACGTAACTTCACCACCTCACCAATAATGGTCAGGCTGGGCGGCTTAAGCCCGGCAGCGGCCACATCTGCTGCCAGATGTTGCAACGTCGATTCCACCACACGCTGCTTTTGCGTGGTGCCTTGCTGTATCACCGCCGCAGGCATCTCAGGCGACACGCCTTGCGCCACCAGTTTGGCGCAAATCTGCTCCAGCCCCACCAACCCCATATAAATCACCACGGTTTGCCTGGGTCGCGCCATCGCCTGCCAATCGAGATCAATCGTGCCATCTTTTAAATGCCCTGTAATAAACAAGCAGGCTTGTGCATAATCGCGGTGCGTGAGTGGGATGCCTGCATAGCTAGAGACGCCATTGGCGGCCGTGATGCCAGGCACCACCTGAAACGGCACACCGTGCTGCATGAGGGTTTCAATCTCTTCGCCACCACGGCCAAAAATAAACGGGTCGCCGCCCTTCAGGCGTAATACACGCTTACCTTCCAGCGCCAGCCTGGCCAGCAAGGCGTTAATTTCTTCTTGCGGCAAGGTATGCTGATCACGTGATTTACCGACGTAAATCAACTCGGCATCGCGGCGCACTAACTCCATCACTTCTTTGCTGACCAACTTGTCATAGACACAAACATCGCATTGCTGCATCAGGCGCAAGGCCCTAAATGTCAGCAGATCAGGGTCGCCAGGGCCGCCACCCACCAGGTAGACCTCGCCACGTGCGGGCGCATCTTCGCTTTGACTTAACAACTCGCCCAGCAATTCACGCGCCGCCTGCTCCTGGCCAGACAACACCCGTTCAACCAAAGGGCCATTAAGTACGTCCTCCCAAAAGCGGCGGCGTGCAGGCATGTTGGTGAATTTAGTTTTGACCTGCTCGCGAAACTCACCCGCAATCGTTGCGATGCGGCCATAAGCCGCAGGCAACATAGTTTCAATTTTGCTGCGGATATGTCGCGCCAACACCGGCGCATTGCCTTCACTAGACACCGCAATCACCACCGGGCTACGATCAACAATTGAGCCCATGGTAAAGGTGCATAGGGCTGGCGCATCGACCACATTGACCGGAATATTCAAGCGCTTGGCCGCAATAGAGACGGCCTCATTCACGGCTTCATCATCAGTGGCCGCAATCACCAGGCAGGCGCTGGTCAACTGTTCCGGCTCAAACGCAGCCTGCACATAGCCAATCTCACCTTGCTCAAATAATACGCGCAATTCATCGCACAACGCAGGTGAAATCACCGTCACCCGGCCTTGGGCCTTGCGCAGCATCAGCACTTTGCGCGTGGCTACATCACCACCACCAATGACGATACACAGGCGTTGTGCAATATTAAAAAAAATCGGTAAGGCTTGCATGAAACAGGGCTTGAATAAAAAAGTGTATTTTACCGCAGTCGCCAAGCGCGCTGGGGTTTCATCTGCAAATACGCTAAAATACTGTTTTTGTGAGAAATTTAGCCTTCAATGAAGCAGGACAGCGGTAAAAAAATATTCATTAAGTCGTTTGGTTGCCAGATGAACGAATATGATGCGTCACGCATGGTGGATTTAATGCGCGAGCACGACGGCATGACCCAGACCGACAATATGGAAGAAGCCGATGTCATCCTGCTTAACACCTGCTCTGTGCGCGAAAAAGCCGAAGAAAAAGTGTTTAGTCACCTTGGGCGCATGATTCCGCTCAAAGAGAAAAACCCAAACCTGGTCATCGGTGTCGGTGGCTGTGTCGCCAGCCAGGAGGGCGAAGCCATTATCAAACGCGCGCCTTATGTCGACGTGGTATTCGGCCCGCAAACCCTGCACCGCCTGCCTGAGCTGATCAAGGCCAAACAGACCGAAAACAAGCCGCAAGTCGATATCACCTTCCCCGAAATTGAAAAGTTTGACCACTTGCCGCCACCACGCATCGAAGGTGCGACTGCATTCTTGAGCATTATGGAAGGCTGCAGCAAGTATTGCAGTTTTTGCGTGGTGCCTTACACTCGCGGCGAAGAATTCTCACGCCCGTTTGAAGACATTCTGACTGAAGCCATCCAACTGGCCGAACAAGGCGTCAAAGAAATCACGCTACTGGGGCAAAACGTCAACGCCTATCGCGTGCAGTATCAAGGCATAGAAGCCGACCTGGCCATGCTGATTGAAACCGTGGCCGAGATTCCGCAAATCGAGCGCATCCGTTACACCACCAGCCATCCAAACGAGATGAACGAGCGCCTGATTGCCTGCCACGCCAATGTGCCCAAACTAGCGAATCAATTGCACCTGCCGGTGCAAGCCGGTAGCGACCGCATTTTGATGGCGATGAAACGCAACTACACGGCGCTGCAATACAAAGGCCTGATTCGCAAACTCAAAGCCGCCAACCCGCAACTGACGATTACCAGCGATATTATCGTCGGCTTCCCTGGCGAAACCGAAAAAGACTTTCAGGCCACGCTCAAACTCATGCGCGACGTGGGATTTGATTACAGCTTTAGCTTTTTATACAGCCCACGCCCAGGCACGCCAGCCAGCTACCTGCCAGACGAAACCCCGCAAGCAGACAAAGCGGCCTGGCTCAAGCAACTGCAAACTGAAAACGAAACCAACGGTGACGCCATTAGCCGAGCTATGTTGGGCACGGTGCAGCGCGTGCTGATTGATGGCCCGTCATGGAAAGACCCTAGCCTGCTGGCCGGTAAAACCGACAATGGCCGCGTGGTGGATATTGCTGCCGATGCACGTTTTATCCATCAAATGGTGCAAGTCAAAATTACCGACGTCTACAACCCCAAACGCCTGGTTGGCGAAATTGTGAATTAAGCATGGAAATTACGTTAAGCCCCGAAGACAACCTGATGCTGGCCAACCTGTGCGGCCCGCTGGATGAAAACATCCGCCAACTCGCCAACGGCCTCGATATCGACATCAATCGCCGCGGCAGCACCTTTTACCTGAGCGGCACGCAAACCAATATGCGTCTGGGGGCGCAAATGCTGGAAAACTTTTACGCACGCGCCAAAAAACCAATCGAGCTCGAAGACATACAACTCGGCCTGGTCGAAATCGATAAACTCAAACCCGAAGAAGTCGCCAGCAGTAACATGCCGGTCCTTATGACGCGCCGTGGTGATTTGCATGGCCGGACACCACGCCAGGTCAGTTATTTGCAGCAGATTCAAGACCACGACATCACGTTTGGCATTGGCCCCGCAGGCACCGGCAAAACCTATCTGGCAGTCGCCAGCGCGGTGGACGCCATGACGCGCGACCGCGTGAAAAGAATCGTGTTAGTCCGCCCCGCGGTCGAAGCCGGTGAGCGCCTAGGCTTTTTGCCGGGCGACTTGAACCAAAAGGTCGACCCCTACCTACGTCCGCTGTATGACGCTTTGTACGACTTGGCAGGCTACGACACCGTGAACAAAATGTTTGAACGCGGCGCCATTGAAGTCGCGCCATTGGCTTATATGCGTGGCCGCACCTTGAACCAGAGCTTTATTATTCTAGATGAAGCGCAAAACACCACGCCAGAGCAGATGAAGATGTTTTTAACCCGTATTGGTTTTGGCACCAAAGCCGTCATTACCGGCGACGTGACGCAGATTGACTTGCAGCGTCACCAGAAAAGCGGCTTGGTAGAAGCGCAGAAGATTCTCAAAGATGTGAAGGGGATTGCCTTTACCCAGTTTATGTCGCAGGACGTGGTGAGGCATCCGTTGGTACAGAAGATTATTAATGCGTATGAGAAGTTTGAGCAAACGGCGCAGAAAAGTGACTAAATTAGTCTAAGTTGGGCGGTGTTTTAGCCAGCTCGAGCGCATTCAGACAAAGCAGAAAAACGTTATTCTTCTGTTATTGATAATTCTTTTGCGTTGATTTAGCGACTTCTTTCGCCTTGTTGGCGAGTTACTTTTTTTGCTTGCCCCAAAAAAGTAACCAAAAAGAGGGCACCCAGCCATCACGGCCTGACGGCTCCCTTGCGTTGCTCAACAAAATAAGCGGTCACGAAACTCGCCCTAGCAGCTTGCACACTACGCAAGCTGCCGCGGAACTCAAACAGTCGCTCCCTTCTCCCTTATTTTGTCTCCGCTACTCAGCGTGATGGGATGGGATTTATCTCGCCAAACTAGCCTCCTCGGGGGTTTGGACGATTCAAAAACAGATTCTATTTTTATTCAGTTAGCTCAGAGTTGCAGTCGCATGGTGTTAGGGGTCCCCATCTGACGCGCCGAGCAACGCAGGATTGGCGGGAGTACTCGGCCATCGGTTGTCCGAATCCCGCAGCAGCTCACGCTTTGTGTGAGCTGCCAGGTTGAGTTTCGATGGCCGCCCGGCAAGCCGAGTAGCGCAGGGAACAAGCGGAAGCTGGGGTGCATTTCTTTTGGTTACTTATTCTTTGGGCAAGCAAAGAAAAGTAACTCGCCGAAAAGGCGAAAAGCAACCTTCCAACCAACCACAAAATCCGCGTGGGCATCCATGCCCACCCCACGACTAAGGCTGATTGATTGATGGATAAGCATAAGAAAGAAGGTCGCCGTAGAGGCAAAAAGAAACATTACAAAAAAGAATAACCTTTTATTGTAATCAAACGAGCCTGAATTTCAGCCTACAAAGTCATTTCATTATAAGTAGGAAGCTTCTGCATAATCTCTGCAAACAAAGGGCTTTTCAGCCATCCCTCTAACCAAGCCCGCAATTGCGGATAAACACTCCCCGCAAACCACTCAGCATCCACCGCTGCAAACTGGCGAATAAACGGAAAAATCGCCACATCTGCCACACTGGCAGAATCACCCAACAAAAAACGATGTTGCTGCAAGGACGTTTCTAGCACTTGCAAAAACTGCTCGCCTTGCTGGCGGTAAGCCAATTGCAGTTGCTCCGGGTAACGTTCTGGATATTTATAGCGATCGAGCACCTTTTTAAAATCACCATCATTGATACTAATTAAGTGATTAACGGCTTCCCTGTCAGCATGTAACCAACCTTGCGGGTCATTTTGCATGAGTGCCCACTGCAAAATATCCAGGCTTTGCTCCAGCACCGCGCCATCTGGCAACTGCAGCACTGGCACCGTGCCTTTGGGAGAGATTTGCAATAAATGGGCAGGTTTTTCGCGCAAAGAAACCTCGCGCACTTCAAGCTGAATATTGGCTGCCCACAACGCCATGCGCGCACGCATGGCATACGGGCAACGGCGATAGGAATAGAAGATGGGGATTGCCATTACAGCAAGGCTTTACGGCAGTCCTTAATCAACTGCGGGCCTTTGTAAATCAGGCCACTGTACAACTGCACCAGGCTGGCACCCGCGGCCATTTTTTCTTTGGCGTCATCTCCATTCAAAATGCCGCCTACCCCAATAATGGGTAAGCTGCCTTGCAGGGTCGCCGCCAGGGTTTGTATGACACGCGTAGAGCCTGCCTTCACCGGCGCGCCAGACAAACCACCCGCCTCTTCCGCATTTTTCAAACCTGCCACATCGTCGCGTGCCAACGTGGTATTGGTAGCGATGACGCCATCCAGGCGGTGTTGCATGAGTAGCTCAGCAATTTCCTGTACTTGCTCTGTGGTCAAATCTGGTGCAATTTTGAGCGCGACGGGCACATATTTGCCATGCACTTGCGACAGGATTTTTTGTTCTGACTTAAGGGTCGCCAGCAATTGGCCCAGCGCGTCTTTTTCCTGCAAGGCACGCAGGTTCTTGGTGTTGGGTGAAGAGATATTCACGGTGATATAACTGGCATGGCCATACACTTTGCGCATGCAGGTCAGGTAATCCTCAGCCGCCCTGTCGTTAGGCGTATCAAAGTTTTTACCGATATTGATGCCCAAAATGCCAGTGAATTTGGCGGCTTTGACGTTTTGGATCAGTTGATCGACACCCAAGTTGTTAAAACCAAACCGGTTAATAATGGCCTGCGCTTCGGGCAAACGGAACAAGCGTGGCTTGGGGTTACCGGGTTGTGCGCGCGGCGTCACGGTGCCAACTTCAATAAAACCAAACCCCAAGGCGGCCATGCCATCAATCACAGCGGCGTTTTTATCCAGGCCAGCGGCCAGGCCGACCGGGTTAGGAAACGTCAACCCCATCACTTGCGTCGGCTGTTCAGGCAAGCGGCCTGCGGCCAATGCCAGCATCCCCAGTTTTTCAGCGCGCTTGAGTGATTGCAAGGTGAGGTCGTGCGCCTGCTCTGCATCCAGTTGAAACAGCAGCGGCTTAAGCAGCGGGTAAATATTCATCCGTTATTTTCCTGAACAATTTTTGGGTGCAGTGTCGACAAACCTTATTTCAACGATTGTTGCCTGCATCACTTTTGCGTTACATCAAAAACCATGTTGGTCATAGGGTTCAAAATCATCCTTAAGCGTTGTTGCGCACCAGATGACTAGCTTACAGGAGGAAACGCTATGAAGATTTTGATTGATTTGTTATCTACTGACTATGGTTTGATGAGTTTGATTGTGATTGCGATTATGTGTGTGGTCATGACATGGGCCGGCATTTATGTCTACCTCAAAGCGCGCCAGCAATAAGCTGCGCTCGCACAACCACTAGTACAAACCCCGCTTGCGCGGGGTTTGTCTTTTTACAGCAGCACTTTTTCAATGCCGCCGTTATTGGCTTTCTGAATATAATTCTCCATCCAGTTTTCACCCAGCACATGCTTGGCCATTTCCACCACAATGTAGTCGGCTTCAATACCCGTGTCATCACCGTAGCGTGACAAACCTTGCAGGCAGCTTGGGCAAGAGGTCAAAATTTTGACTGCCTGCTCAGGTGCCCCCACGGTCAGGCCCATCTTGGCCATGCCTTTTTCCAGCTCTTCCTGCTTGCGGAATTTCACTTGTGTCGCAATGTCAGGACGTGCCGCCGCAAACGTACCAGACTCACCGCAGCAACGGTCATTGAGTGCTACATCGGTGCCCATGAGCTTATTGGTGACTTCCAATGGCTTGTAGGTTTTCATCGGCGAGTGGCATGGGTCATGGTACATATAGCGTGTACCGGTCACGCCTTGCAGACGCATGTCTTTTTCCATCAGGTATTCGTGGATATCCAGCAGGCGGCAGCCCGGGAAAATCTTCTCGAACTCGTATTTCTGCAACTGATCCATACACGTGCCGCAAGACACAATCACGGTCTTGATATCCAGGTAGTTCAGCGTATTAGCGACGCGGTGGAACAGCACGCGGTTATCCGCCGTAATCTCTTGGCCTTTGTCATGGTTGCCAGAAGCCGTTTGCGGATAGCCGCAACACAGATAGCCTGGTGGCAGCACGGTGATCGCGCCGACTTCGTACAACATGGCTTGCGTCGCCAGGCCGACATTAGAGAACAAGCGCTCTGAACCGCAGCCCGGGAAATAGAACACGGCTTCTGAGTCTTCGGTCACTTTTTGCGGATTACGGATCACCGGAATCATGGTGTCGTCTTCCACGCCTAACATGGCACGAGACGTTTTAGACTGCATTTTCTTCGGCATCGGGCGATTAATAAAGTGAATCACCTGCGCCTTGATTTCAGCCTTGCCCACCGTGGCTGGTGGCGCTTTTTTATCTTTAAGCAGTCCAAATTTCTTAGCCAGGCTATTGGCAATATTAATCGCCTTATAGCCCATGCCTATCATAGTGCCGCGCAGAAACTTAATCGTTGCCGGGTCTTTGGCGTTGAGGTACAACATCCCCGCCGCAGTGCCAGGGTTGAATTTCTTTTTGCCTTGTTCACGCAAAAAGTTACGCATCTTCACCGACACGTCACCAAAGTCGATATTGACCGGGCACGGCTTTTCGCAACGATGGCAGACCGTACAATGGTCGGCCACATCATTAAACTCGTCAAAATGTTTGAGCGAAATGCCGCGACGCGTTTGCTCTTCATATAAGAAGGCTTCTATCAGCAGCGAAGTACCCAGAATCTTGTTACGTGGTGAGTAGAGCAGGTTCGCGCGTGGCACATGGGTAGAACACACGGGCTTACACTTGCCACAACGCAGGCAGTCAGAAATATCATCAGCAATTTCGCCAATGGCAGACTGTTCCATGATGATGGACTCTTGCTCCAGCAAGCCAAAGCTAGGCGTGTAGGCATTTTCGAGCCCGGAGCCCATTAGCAGCTTGCCTTTGTTAAAGTGCCCTTTCGGGTCAACCTTAGTTTTGTAGGCAGCAAATGTATCAATGGTGTGCTGGTCCAAAAATGCCATTTTGGTGATGCCGATACCGTGCTCACCGGAAATCACGCCATTCAGGCCACGTGCCAGATCCATCACGCGCGCAACTGCAGCGTGGGCGTCCTGCATCATGCCGTAGTCATCTGAGTTGACCGGGATATTGGTGTGCACGTTACCGTCACCGGCGTGCATGTGCAGCGCAATAAACACGCGGCTCTTCAAGACAGTTTTCTGGATTTCGTCCAGTTTATCCAAAATTTTCTGGAATTCGCGGCCCGCAAAAATATCGGCCATCGGGCGCTTGAGCTCACGCTTCCAAGAGACGCGCAAATCGTAAGATTGCACGGCGCGGAACACGTTGTCATATTGCGTAAACGCTTTGCCCAGCTCACCCAGTACCGCCACAGGTTCATCCAGCGTATTGAGTAACAAACGCCATTTAGCACGCACATCACGCAGCAACTGCAGCGCAATATTCTGCTTGGATTTCACGCCTTCAGGGTCAGCATTGCCGTCTTCGTCAGGTTGCAATGGCAAGTCGCCTGCCACAAATGCTTCCAGTGCATCAACCAGGCGCAGTTTGTTCTGAATCGACAATTCAATATTGATGCGCTCAATGCCGTCGGAATACTCACCGAGGCGCGGCAATGGAATCACCACGTCTTCGTTGATTTTAAAGGCGTTGGTGTGGCGCGCAATCGCGGCCGTGCGTGAGCGGTCTAACCAGAATTTTTTACGTGCCTCAGCCGAAACCGCAATAAAGCCTTCACCGTTACGTGCGTTACACATACGCACCACGGCAGACGCCACCTCACCAACGGCGTTTTCATCATCAGAAGCGATATCGCACAACAACACCATTTTCGGGCGTTGCTGACGGGCAGCCTTGGTCGCGTAACCCACGGCCTTCACATAGCGCTCGTCCATGTGTTCCAGGCCGGCCATAATCACGGCCGGGTCTTGCTTGGCCGTTGCATCCAGATAGTCTTTGATCTCAACAATCGCAGGCACGGCGTGAGACACATTACCAAAAAACTCCAGCGCAATGGTGCGTACATGCTTGGGCATGCGGTGCAAAATAAAGGTGGCTGAGGTAATCAGACCATCACAACCCTCTTTTTGCACACCCGGTAAGCCAGACAAAAACTTGTCGGTCACGTCTTTGCCCAGGCCAACCTTACGGAAGCTAGGGCCAGGAATCTCAAGGATTTCAGGCTCGGACAACAGGTTTTTAAAATCGATGTCGTAGCGGCTGATTTTAAAGCGCGCCATGTCGATATCGTGAATTTTGCCCAGGTTATGGTCGAGGCGCTCCACTTCCAGCCAGGTCGCATCTGGCGTCACCATGCGCCAAGAGGCGAGGTTATCCAGCGCAGTGCCCCACAGCACAGCTTTTTTACCACCGGCGTTCATGGCGACGTTGCCGCCAATACAGCAAGCGTCGGCAGAGGTTGGGTCGCAGGCGAACTCCAGCCCAGCCGCGGTTGCTGCGTCCATCGCGCGGCGTGTCACCACACCGGCGCCACACTCAATGGTCGCCACCTGGCGTGAGACGCCCGGCAAGGTGCGCATTTGCACGCCAGTGTGCTGGTCCAGTTTTTCGGTATTAATCACGGCAGACAATGGCGTCAACGGCACGGCACCACCGGTATAACCAGTACCACCGCCGCGCGGGATAATGGTCAAGCCTAATTCGATACACGCGCGCACAAGGTAAGAGATCTCAGCCTCAGTATCCGGGTTGATCACCACAAACGGATATTCCACGCGCCAGTCGGTCGCGTCGGTCACGTGTGACACACGTGCCAAGCCGTCAAACTGTACGTTATCTTTGCGGGTAAATTTGGTCAGCTTAGCCAGTGCTTTTTTACGCAAATCGGCTGTTTGCTTAAAGTCGTCGGCAAACTTTTCAACCGCTTTGGTCGCCGCAGTCACTAGTTTTTGTACTTTATCGTTACCACTGCTGCGCTCATTAATAGCAGCAATACGGTGGTACAACGCATCAATCAGGGCTTTGCGACGCTTGGGATTTTCCAGCAAGTCATCCTGCAGATAAGGGTTGCGTGTCACCACCCACAAATCCCCCAACACCTCGAACAACATGCGTGCACTGCGACCGGTTTTGCGCTCTGCACGCAAGGCATTCAAAATGCCCCAAATTTCTTCACCGAGAAACCGAATCACAATTTCGCGGTCAGAGAAGGAGGTATAGTTGTACGGTATTTCGCGTAAACGCGTGAGAGGAGTAGAATTGTGCTTTAACAAATCTGCGTTGACAGGTGCGTTCATTGATAATTTATCAAAAACAAAAGCTAATTATACCACGCCGAATTCGGCACAAACACGGTACAGCCGCTAGGGTTTTTGACTAATCAGGTTTTCAGATGTCTACATTCAAATCCAAGTTTAAAAAATGGGTAGTGCCGCTGGTTGCACTGGCCTTGTTTGCCGGGTTAGCGCTGGCGGTGATACAAAAACCACAGGCGCCCGATGTCACGTTCACGACACTAAATGGCGAAAAAATCAGCATGCAGTCATTACGTGGCAAAACCGTGCTGGTGAATTTTTGGGCCACAGATTGCCCAGGCTGCATCAAAGAAATGCCAGACCTGATCAACACCTACCAGCAATATAAAGACAAGAACCTGGTGGTGATCGCCGTCGCCATGCCGTATGACCCGCCAGCGCAAGTCGCTAATTACACCAAAGAGAAAAACCTGCCTTTCACCGTCATGCATGACGGCTATGGTGAAATGGTGAAGGCCTTTGGCGATGTCAACCTCACGCCGACCACCTTTATTTTTGATGCCCAGGGCAATCGCCTGCAAAAAACCATCGGCGAACTCAACTTTACAGAGCTGCGCAAGGTACTAGACAAAGGCGCCAGCTAAAATGTTGTGGGTAAAAGCGTTTCATATTATTTTTGTCACTAGTTGGTTTGCAGGCTTGTTTTACCTGCCGCGCATTTACGTCAACCTAGCCATGGAGCAAGACCCACAAGCCCAGGCCCGCTTGCTGCTGATGGCACATAAACTCTACCGCTTCATGCAACCACTGATGGTATTGGCGTTGGCTTTCGGCATCTGGCTATGGCTGGGTTACGGCTTCAAGGGCGGCTGGCTGCATGCCAAATCAACACTGGTGATTGCACTCATTGGCTATCACCATTATTGCGGCAGACTGCTAAAACAGTTCCGCGCACAACAAAACCGCCACAGTCACGCCTGGTTTCGCTGGTTTAACGAGGTGCCGGTGCTGCTGCTAGTTGCCATCGTCATTCTGGTTGTGACCAAACCGTTTTAACCGCATGCTCCACGCATTGCTGCAATCCGACTGGCTGATACGCATGCTGGATAAATCCGGCAGGCCAGCCTCACACAAACTATTGGCGCTATTTAATATTCTGGACGACCTGCTCTCCAGCCCGATTGCCCAACAAACACCAACGCCTGCAGCAGGCACCCACCAGGTAGACCGCCTGCAAAGCTACCTGACCACCCAGGCACACCTGGCAGGCGCCAGATTGCCTGATATGCTGGCAAATCAATTGTATTTTATGGCGCTTAGCGCCTGCCAGGAAAAACTATTGCACCCACAATCAAGCGCGCTGCAACAGGCCAAACAGGCCGCGCAGGCACTGATCGATGTGCAAACCAAGCGTGAGATCAACTGGCTGGCCATCCGCAATTACGGCGTGGTCATGCTGACCTTATTTTTTGGCATCATGGGCGGTTACTATTGGCACATGCAGGTCACACCAAACCCGGTCATGCAGGCAAAAACAGTAGAATATCCACCACCCGCACATCCGCTGTCACATGAAGCCAGCCCGTCTGAAACCGCCGCTATTTACGGCCGCCTCGAAACCATGAAACATGGTGACTGCCGCCTGATAGAGGCAATTCAACTGCCTGAGCGCCTCAAAAGCATCTACATAGAAAATATTATCAATGGCCATGTGACCACCAACCGCGATGAACAGGTGCTGGTCAACCAGCTGCTTGATCAGGTGAAATGTAATTACACACCCAAGCTGATGGTCAACTCCAAATAAAAAAGCCGTCGCAATCACGACGGCTTAATCACCCCAGTTAAATTACTGGAATAATGTTTTCAACTGATTTAACCCACCGTCATAAACGCCCTTAATCGCATCAGAGGCCGCTTTTTCATCTGCTGGCGCTTTGGGCAAAAAGTGGCTTTCCCACACCACCACCGACTTGCCATCGCCATTGCTGTGCACGCTGACGGTAGAGGCGTACTCATTCACCGGCAACACGCCATCGGTGATTTTGTAAGAGTAGCTTTTGGATTTAGCGTTGTAAGCAGTCAATGTTTCGTTGATTTTGCCGCCATCTTGCAACGTTAACACCCGCTTGGCACCAGCATGATTGCTTTTACCAGTCACAATCTCAGTTTTAGCTACCGCAGGATGCCAGGCACCCAGATCGCCAAAATCAGACACTTTTTTCCAGACGACATCAACCGGCTGATTAAGCTCAACCGACTTGACCACGAATAACGGCTCTGCCGCAAACACGCTCGTTGTTGTTGCCAATAAAGTTGCTAATACCAATGATTGTAGTAGACGCATGATGTTCTCCTGTTGTGTGATTAATTGACCATAAAACTATACTATACGGTATAGTATATTTAACACGACAATCAAAATTAAATCAATAGGATTTATTCCTCGCAACAAGACTGATAAGTATACAAACTTGTATAGAGTGCTATAATTCGCGCATGAATACTTTAAAGCAAAAGATTCTGCAGGTGTCTACCGACCTGTTTCAGACGCGCGGCATTAACTCGACCGGCGTCGATACTATTGTGGCCGTGGCTGGCACCACCAAAATGACGCTTTACAAGTATTTTGAAACCAAAGAAGAGTTGATTCTGGCCGTGCTGCAGCAAAGCCATCAGGACTTTCAAAATTGGATGAATGAGAAACTAGGCGGCCTGGGTGGCAGCCCAAATGAAAAAATCCAGAAACTGTTTGAGTTTATTGAAGAGTGGGTGACCTCGCCCTCGTTCACTGGCATAGCCTTTATCAAGGCCTCGGCAGAGTTTCCCAACGAAGAAAACCGCATTCACCAGTTGTCTTCACAGCAATCGCGTGAGTTTCGCCAGTTTATTACCAAACTGGCGCAAGAAGCCAATATTAAAGATGCCGAAGGGCTGGCGCTACAACTGTCCATTCTGTTTGAGGGCGCAGTGCAGGCCGAACAAATCAAACGCGGTTCTGGCGCAATCAAATCGGCCAAAAAAGCCGCCAAAACCTTAATCGACATGGCGATTAAACAATCCTAAGCGGATTCCACTATCTGGCACTTGCCAGCAGCCTGGCTGGCGGCAATAATAGCCTCACTTTCGTTAAAGACTTTACCTGATTCATGAAAATTCTTATTTGCGGCTCACTGGCCTACGACACCATCATGGTGTTTCCTGACCAATTTAAAAACCATATTCTGGCAGACAAAATTCACAAGCTCAGCGTGGCCTTTTTAGTGCCCGAAATGCGCCGTGAATTTGGCGGCACCGCGGGCAACATCGGCTACAACCTGCAATTGCTGGAGGGCCAGCCACACATTATGGCCACAGTCGGCGATGATTTTGCCCCCTACCATGCCTGGCTGGAGCAAAACAATATAGACGCACAACACATTAAGACGATTGCGGGTAGCTATACGGCGCAAGCATTTATCACCACCGATATGGACGACAACCAGATCACGGCCTTTCACCCGGGTGCCATGCAACATGCGCATGCCAACAGCGTGAATGATGCACGGGACATCAAGCTGGCGATTATTGCGCCGGATGGGCGTGACGCCATGTTCCAGCACGCCCAAGAGTGCCACGATGCGGGCATTCCATTTATGTTTGACCCCGGCCAGGGCTTGCCGATGTTTAACGGTGAAGAGCTGCTGCACTTTATTGAAATGGCCGACTATCTGGCCGTGAACGATTACGAGTCACAAGTCATCCAAGACAAAACAGGCTTATCATTAGAGCAACTGGCGGCTAAAGTAAAAGCGCTGATTGTGACACTGGGTAGTGAAGGTTCACACATTTATGCCGATGGTCAACGCCATGACATCCCGTGCGTTAAAGCAAATGCACTGGTAGACCCGACTGGCTGTGGCGATGCTTACCGTGCTGGCTTATTGTACGGCATTGTACGTGGTTGGGACTGGAAAGCCTGTGGCCGCCTGGCTTCAACCATGGGGGCCATCAAAATTGCCAGCCGTGGTGGCCAGAACCATCAGCCAAGCCGAGCAGAGATTGAAAACATTTATAGCCATGCACTGGTGCAGGATGCGTTGAAAGATGACCCATCAATGCGCCAGACCGCCAGCTAAACGATGCGAGTTAAACACTAGGAGAGAAAAATGACAACACGCGTATTGCAATGGATTGCTGTGGCCATGATCACAGGCGTATTAGGCGCATGTGCCAGCTCGAACTCTGGCAATGTGTATTCACGTGACGAAGCGCGTAAAGCGCAAACGGTTAAAACCGGCGTGGTAGAAAGTGTCCGCTCAGTCAAACTGGAAGGCACTAAATCGCCTGTCGGCACCATTGCCGGCGGCGCCATCGGCGGCATTGCGGGCAGCTCAGTCGGTGGCGGCAAAGGCAGCGCGATTGCAGCGGTGATTGGCGCAGTGGCCGGCGGCCTGGCGGGCTCTGCGGCAGAAGAGGTTGCCACACGTAAAAATGCTTACGAAATCACCGTTAAACTCGATGGCGGCGGTTTGGTCGCTATTGTGCAAGAGGCTGACGAGCAATTTAATGCGGGTGAGCGGGTGCGTATTGTTGAAAGTGGCGGCACATCACGCGTTTCTCACTAAACGTCTTGCCAGCGTGATTTAAAAAGAGCGACGCATTGCGTCGCTCTTTTTTATTTGGCGGCGGGTTATTTGCGCACCTAAACGCCGTCACACAACTGTCACAGCAATGTCACCAATCGTTCATGTCGCCCTCCTAATATCACGCTAAACCTCAACCAAGGAGTTGCGTGATGTTAGAACGCCATCTACAAGAGCACGGCACATACCAGGCAGACATTCAATCGCCAGCCGAGACTAACCGTAAGCCGGCTGCTACTCTGAGCGTGGCACTCGCCACCAGCGCAGAAGAAATCATGGAAGCGCAACGACTGCGCTACCAGGTATTTGCCGAAGAAATGGGCGCACAAATCAAAGGCCAGCAAGGACTAGATGTCGATGGCTTCGATGCATTTTGTGACCACCTGTTGGTGCGTGATGACGCCACCCAGCAAGTGGTTGGCACTTATCGTATCTTAAACCCAATGCAAGCGATGCTGGCCGGGGGCTATTACTCTGCCGGTGAGTTTGACTTAAGCCGCCTGGCCCCACTCACCGACCGCACCGTAGAAGTCGGTCGTGCCTGCGTACACGCTGACTACCGTAGCGGCGGCACCATTACCATGCTCTGGGCTGGCCTGGCCAAATACATGATGGCGCGCCAGTATGAATACATGATCGGTTGCGCCAGCATCTCTATGCACGACGGCGGCCACATGGCCGCTTCATTATTCAACAGCCTGCGTGAAGACTATTTATCTCCGGCTGAATACCGTGTGTTCCCACATAATCCATTACCGATAGACGCGCTGGATCAATCACTGACAGTCACTTGCCCGCCACTGGTCAAAGGGTATTTGCGACTGGGCGCCTATATTTGCGGCGAACCAGCCTGGGACCCGGCTTTTAATACAGCAGATATGCTGGTATTGTTACCTTTGTCCCGAATGAATCCCAGATATGCTGCGCATTTCTTGAAATAACTTGTCACAAACCTCAATCATCGTTCGCGGGTGGCGCATCACCCGCATCACATTTCATGTCCTTACAGGCGTCACATTAGCAGCCCTGGTGCTGCCGGTATGCAATCGCTGGATGCGGCTCGGGCTAATTCAATGGTGGTGCAAACGCTTGCTACATTGCTTTAACCTGCGTGTGACGACCAGCGGTGAGCTGCCCGATATCCGTACCCATGGCGTATTGTTTGTCGCCAACCATATTTCCTGGTCAGACATTCATGCCATCAACAGCCTGATCCCGGTGCGTTTTGTGGCCAAAATGGAGATTAAAGACTGGCCGGTATTTGGTTATCTGGTGAGAAAGTCAGGCACCATCTTTATTAACCGCACGCGTAACCGCGATGCGGCACGCGTGGTGAATATTTGCAGCCATGCATTAAAACGTAATGACAATTTATGCGTGTTTCCGGAAGGCACCACCACTGAGGGGCTTAGTGTGTTGCCGTTTAAAAGCAGCCTGATTCAGGCCGCGATTGAAGCCAACAGCCAGATTATCCCGGTGGCGATTCACTACCCGTTGCCAGATGGCCAGCCTAACCTGGATGCAGCCTATGCAGGCGATACCACCATCATTGCCTCAATGAGCACTTACCTGAATATGCAGCAACCCACGGTGCACTTACATTTTGGCACGCCGATTACCGCCAGCGGTCAATCACGGCAACAACTGGCGCAACAGGCACACGCCCAGATTAACGCAGCATTATTTGGTTAACTGACGATAGCGAAGCTGGCTGCACGGAGACGGAGCTGGCTGCGCCGAGGTTAACCGCTGCTCACTCTCACTGCCAGCTAGCGCAGCCATTGCACCAACATCCCCACCACCGCATACGCCGCGATCACGACAATCACATTGATTTTAAAGCGCGCCAGCGCCAACCACGCCAAAACAGCCAGGCCAACCGCCAACCAGTCTACGCCAGCAAACCACGGGCTTTGCAAAAACACATGGTAAGCAAAAAACAAGGCCAGATTTAAAATCACGCCCACTACGGCAGCGGTAATCGCACTCAGCGGGGCCGTCAGGCGCACATTGTCACGCGTATTTTCAATCAATGGCGCCCCGCTAAAAATAAACACAAAGCTAGGCAAAAAAGTAAAGAAAGTGACCACTGTCGCCGCTAAAAACCCCGCGAGTAATGGCCCGTGTGCAGCCAGCACCGGATTCAACCAGCCACCGACAAAGCCGACAAAGGTCACTACCATAATCAGCGGGCCGGGGGTGGTTTCACCCAGCGCCAGGCCGTCCATCATCTGCGCCGCGCTCAACCAATGGTAATGATCCACCGCGCCCTGATAAACATAAGGCAACACGGCATAGGCGCCACCAAAAGTCAGCAAAGCGGCTTTGCTGAAAAACCAGCCCATTTGCGTCAAGGTGCCTTGCCAACCATATTGCCACCACAAGCCCGCCATCACCAGCAACCAGAGCATGCCGCCGGTCAACGCGATACGCGCCATACCCTGCCAGCTAAAACGGGCATGCGCAGGCGTTGGTGTCTCATCGTCAATCAGAGCGCGCCCAAAATGCTGGTTGGCCGCACCGTGCCCGCCGACAGTAAAATGGTTTGGCGCCAGGCGTGCGCCGATAAAACCCAGGCCTGCGGCAGTGAGTACGATGAGAGGAAAAGGGAGTTTGAATAAAAAGATTGCCACGAATGCCAGGGCAGAAATCGCCCACATGACGCGATTTTTAAGTGCCCGTGTGCCTATGCGGTAAGCGGCAAATAGCACAATGGCCACCACTGCCGGTTTAATGCCGTATAACGCACCAGCCACGGTCGGCACATGCCCGTAAGCCATATAGACCCAGGCCAATAGCACCAGCATAAAAAATGAAGGCAATACAAACAGCACGCCTGCAATGACGCCACCCCAGGTGCGATGCATCAGCCAGCCAATATAGGTGGCCAGTTGCTGTGCCTCCGGCCCTGGCAACACCATGCAATAATTCAGTGCATGTAAAAAACGTTTTTCTGAGATCCAGCGCTTTTGCTCAACCAGGTCGTGATGCATGATGGCAATTTGCCCGGCCGGGCCGCCAAAGCTGATCAAGCCGAGTTTAAGCCAATACCAGAAAGCTTGCCTGAGCGACACGGGCGCTGGCGGGCTTTCCAAGGGGGGTGTCGGCTCAGCATCATGAAGTGCCCGCATAAGCATCCATTCCTGTTTTTAAAATCAGCAACAAAACCACTAACATAAATACCCGGCGAACCAGTCCAGCCCCATGTTTGAGTGCTAGCGCCGTCCCCACCAGGCTGCCGACCACATTGGCAGCAGCCATCAACAATCCCACCTGCCACCAGACATGACCAGTGGCCGCCAACATCAGTAGCGCCGCCAGGTTGGTGGCCGCATTGAGTACTTTTGCCGAGGCAGAGGCATGCAGAAAGTCTTGCCCGAGCCAACGCACTAACAGAAAAATAAAGAAACTGCCGGTGCCTGGGCCAAAAAAACCGTCATACCAACCAATGCCTGCGCCCATTGCCAGCGCCAGCCACAAGCGCGATTTCGCACTGTGCGACGTTGACGTATGCTGCAAACCTAATTGCGGCGTTTTCAAGGTATAAACCAGCACTAGCAGCAATACCCAGGGTAGCCCTCTGCGCAAATATTGTGGATCCATCCAGGTCAGCGTCCAGGCGCCCAAGCCAGACGCGGCAAAGGCCACCAGCGCAGCCGGTGCCAGCCAGGCCCAATCCAGCCGCACGCGATGGCTGTAGCGCCAGGCGGCCACTGTGGTGCCAAACACACTAGAACATTTATTGGTGCCCAGCAATAAAGCGGGCGGCAGTGACGAATACGTTGAGAGCAGTGCGGGCACAGTTACCAGGCCACCGCCACCAACCATCGCATCCATCACACCAGCCAAAAATGCCGCCGCGACGACTAACCATAGCTCCATGACAAAACGCGCCGGCTACTCGCCAACCGTACCCACTGGCCGGTCACGTGGATCTAATGGCACTTGCGTAAACGCCCCGGTTTCCAACGTATAGGCCGTGAGCTGCCGCCCCCACAAGCAACCGGTATCCAGGGCAACCACGCCCTCGCCTTGATATAAGCCCAGGGCAGACCAATGACCGAACAGAATGGTTTGGCTGGCTTTTGCAGATTGCCGTGCAGCCACTTTGAACCAGGGTTGATAGCCCGCCGGAATGTCCTGCACCTCGCCTTTAAAGGCAAACTCCATAGTGCCTGCGTCATCCAGCAAGCGCATACGCGTTAGGCCATTGGTAATAGCGCGCAGACGGTCAATGCCGGTCAAACGATCATCCCACGCGGCGGGCTGGTTGCCATACATCTGCTGCAAAAAGCTTAAATAGTCTGCTGACTGCAAAACCGCCTCTACTTCGGCCGCCAGTGCCCTCGCCTGCGGCAAGGTCCATTGCGGATAGAGCCCGGCATGCAGCATGGCAAAGTCATCTTCTAGCACCATGAGTGGTTGCTGGCGCAACCAGGTGAGCAACTGGCTGCCATCTTCAGCCGCAAACAATGCGGCCAGCGTGTCAAAACGATGCGGCGGCCGGATGTGATGCGCCACCGCAATCGCATGCAGGTCATGGTTACCCAGCACCAGCCGCACGTGGTCACGCTGTGCATGCACCCAGCGCAACACTTCCAGCGAACCAGTGCCGCGGTTAATCAAATCGCCGACCAACCACAGGCTATCACGCCCGGGTTGAAAGTCCAGCCGCTCCAGTAAATGCATCAGGGAGTGGTAGCAGCCCTGAATATCACCAATTGCATATCTCGCCATGGCGTCAACTTTGCAAAAAATCAATTCACCAATAAAAAAGCCGCTTGAATCAAGCGGCTTCTCACAATCACAACAATTACTTCTTCAAGCTGGCAGGGTCAAATTTTGCACCTGCCTGATTTGCCATATAAGCCACGGCATCTGCCACTTCGTGGTCGCTCAGGTCAGCTGAACCGCCACGTGGAGGCATGCTGCGCAGACCTTCGGTTGCATGTTTAACCAGCGTTTCATAGCCTTGTGCGATACGTGGACCCCAGTCGCCGGCATTGCCGATTTTTGGTGCACCCAGTGCGCCTACACCGTGACAGGCGACACAAGTCCCTTTAACAATCTCTTCACCACTTTTTTCAACGTGGGCGCCTGCGGCTTCGGCCACTTCAATGGTCGCCACTGGTTTGATGTTTGCCACAACTTTTTGCTCGACAGCGTCAGTTTCTTCTTTTGACGGCGCGGCTTTTTCACTGCCAAACACGCCAAACAGGTAAGCCAGCAGCGAAACCAGCAAAGTGAAACCGATAATGGCACCTGGAATCGCAATAATTAACTCTTTAATGCTTGAACCTTGTTTGTAATCCGACATATCCGTATCCCGTTGCGTTAGAAAAAATATCTCCGCGATTATAGCGCAGAACGACAGGACAGGAAACGCGTGCGCAGGCATTTAAACACGCCAAAAAGCAAACAGCCAGGCATGTTGCCATGCCCGGCTGTTTATTGTCAGAATGATGGTTTACTTTTGACGACGGCGCATCGCTGCCATTGCCACCAGACCCAAGCCCAGCATCGCCGCGGAACCTGGCTCAGGCACTGCACTGATGCGGAACAATGACGTCGTGTTCGAGCCTTCGTTGGCAAACGCCAGGAAGATAGACCCGTCTTTTTCAAATGCCACCAAGCCTTCTGGCGCCAAATCACCATCGGACACGATCATGTCGATAAAGCTGACCTTGGTCGGGTCTGTAATATCAAACAGGGCAATCGCACCTTTCAGAGTTCTTTCCAGGCCAACCGCTGCAATGGTGCGGCCACCGAGTGTGAACAGGTCTACACCTTCTGGCTCTACGCCTTTATCACGGCTACGGCCATCATCGTAAATGCCACGTGCAAACGCTTCTTTATCGAGGATGTCGCCGCTGTCATACACCAGATTGCCATCCGCATCACGGATGCTGAAAGAACGTGCACCGGCGGCGTACAGATCGCCTGGGGATGAGTCGGTATTCGATACACGAATATTAGCCAAATCGCCAGTCGCGCCTAATGAGCCGGCAGCAGAACGGTCACCGTCATCTTCACGGAAATCGCCTTCGTTGGCAGTCACCAGATAGGTTTTGCCAGCAACATCATAAGCCGCGATACCGTCAGGCATGTAAAAGCTCTTCAGGTTGGTGTTGATAAAATTAACGCTGCCATTATTGAGCGGATCAATCGTGTTGCCCGGCAAGCTGAAATCTTTCACGCCCAGGCCCACCACTTTGGTGAAAGACTGTGTATTCAGGTCCAGGATACCAATCGCGTTGGCTTCTTGCAGGGTGACATAGGCTTTACTGCCGTCAGCACTGACTGCAATATACTCAGGCTCAAAATCCATACCGGTGTTGGTGCGGATATGGCTACCAGAAGTTGGCACGCCTGCCAGGGTCGCAGTGGCGGCTACAGTACGGTTGGTGACGTCGATAATGGTGACGCTACCGACCGGGTCATTGGCTGCCGGGTTATAGACGCGTGGCACAGTGCTGCCTTTGCGCGTGCCATAGACATCTGGCGTGCCTTCGTTAGCGACCAGCAACTTGCTGCCATCTGGGGTAAATGTCAGCATGTCTGGCAATGCGCCGACATTAAAGGTGTTGGTGCCTGCAGCCAGGCTTCTGCTGGAAGTGTTATACAACTGCACGATACCAGCGTTGGTGCGTGCGGTGTTTTCAATGGCAAAAGCGGCCATGCCATTGCTGATGCTCACGCTGTTGATATTGCCGTAAGCACTGGTATCAATACGTTGTAGCAAGCTGCCGGTAGACGCATCTAATACATCCACGCCTTTAACACCAGCCACCCACAAGGTGTTGGTCGTTGCATCAAAAGCCGGGATTTCAGACAAATAGCCACCACCGGTGTGCGAAAATGTCCATTCTTTGCTAATTTGATACGTGGTTGCCGCTTGTGCCATGTTCACGCTGCCGAGCAACAAGCCTATCATTAAAGTCATTTTTTTCATGTGTTTATCCTCTCCTCAAAACAGCGAAGAGCATAGCCACTGAACATGACAAACCCTTGACGTCAGCGTGTCAAAAAGATGGCAGCGGACTAGGTTTTAGCGCTACTGAGTTTTAGCGCTGCTTAAAGCCGGGCATAAGCATAGTTTTGCGGATACACCACCTTCTCGCGCGCATCGGTCCAGATAATGTCGCAACTCTCATCATCCATATGCACCATGCGGCCATTGCGATCCACGCAATATTCACCACACACAATACGATCTTCAATCGCATAGCCCTGGGCAATGCGCGTGTAGTCAAACAAAATCGAGCGAATCACCGTGCTATCACGCTGAATATGGCAACCAGCGTTAATCCAGGTTGGGCCGATAATGCGCGTATTTTTATCAATGCGCGAACCAGAGCCGATATACACCGGCCCCTCAATCTGCGTGTGTTCCCAGTCAATATGCACATTCAGCCCCACCCACACACCGGGTTTCACTTGCTTGCCGGGGATAGGCATAGACGGAAAAAATCCCTGCATCATTTGCTGCATCACCAGCCAGTAATCGCTCACCACGCCAATATCAATCCAGTTAAACGGATGCTGAATCGCATAAAACGGCAAGCCGCGCTGCACTAACAACGGGAACAAATCCGAGCCAATATCAAACTCACTACCAGAGGGGATCAGGTCCAGCACCTCGGGTTCAAAAATATAAATGCCAGTGCTAGCCCAGTTAGAGCGCGCCTCCAACTGGCTGGGCTTCTCCTGAAACGAAATAATGCGCCCCTCATTATTGGTCACCACCACACCATAGCCAGAGACCTTGTCCATCGGCACCTGCATCGTCACCAGACTCGCCAGCGCACCCTTCTCTTTGTGCTCTTTTACCGCGCGCGTAATGTCCAGGTCAATAATCGCATCGCCGCACAACACAATCGTCGTGTCGTCAAAAAAGCCGCTAAAGTCCTGAATCTTGCGCATGCCACCGGCAGAGCCCACTGCGTGCGGCACAATCTTGCCCTCAACAATATCGCCCTCAAACGAGTAGCCGATATTCACGCCAAACCGATGGCCATCCTCAAAGTAGTCTTGAATTTTCTGATGCAGATAGCTCACATTGACCATAATATCGGCCACGCCATGCATGGCCAGATGCTCAATCAGATACGCCATCACCGGCTTACCCAGCACCGGAATCATCGGCTTAGGTAATTCATAAGTCAGCGGACGAACGCGGGTGCCCTTACCCGCGGCCAGAATCATGGCTTTCATAGTGCAATACCCTTAAATAACTTAACGTTTACCGGCTAAGCATAGCCACGCACTATGACAACATTATTTCAGCAGCGTAGTTGCCGGGTGGGCAAGAAGAGAAAATAGCCAACACGCGCGCCAAGCCAGCGCGACTTATTTGCTATAATGGCAGGATTGCGCCCGTAGCTCAGCTGGATAGAGTATTGGTTTCCGAAGCCAAGGGTCGTGAGTTCGAATCTCGCCGGGCGCACCAGTCAAAACTTAAGTGTTTGTTACAGAACAACTTACAGTCAAATCAATAGCTTAGTTTCTCAAACTTTCACACAAAGCGGTTTTAAACCTGCTTATACGACAGCCAAGATGGGCTTGAGAACAAGTGAAAACGCAACTTCATGTAGTAAAGCGTAAAGGTTCGGATGTCTATTACTTCCGAGCAAGAATCCCTACTGACCTTCAGTCACACTTTGGTAAGGCTGAGGCGTGGGTGTCTTTACACACCAGAGACATACGACAAGCAAACACTCTCGCGACTATTGAGCAACTGAAACTAGACCAACGGTTTGCAGCGTTCAGAGATTCATCCTTAAGAGCCACCAAAGCCGAGCTAGAGCGCATCACTTTATTGTGGTTCCTTGGTTTAGATGGTCTGGAAATATTGCCGACTGACGTGCAACAGATAGTTGATGGTGAACTATCCAAACATGGTCTAACTCTGGACAAAAACAGTGAGGAATACAGCACCGTCTACAGCCTATTCAGCAAGGCTTTAGAGAGACTCAATTCACAGCCTAGGGCAATGCCTTCAGCCATCCAGATAGCGGCTCTTAGCGCTACTACAAGCGCACCTCTGCCCCTTTATGAAGACAATCTACAGCACTTACTCGACTATTGGATTACACAGAGTAAACCATCACCGCGGAGCATTGAAGCTGCCCTCTTTGCGGTTCAGCAGCTTGGTAAAGTCACAGAGAATAAACCCGTGTCCAAGCTGACTAAAGCTGACCTTGTGAACTACAAAGACAAGCGACTTGAGAAGGTGTCCCCAGCGACAGTAGAGAAAGACCCTAACCTCCTTGGTACGATATTCAACACGGCTGCAAGCAACCCAAGTAAGAGCCTCTGAGTCATCTCCTGAAGCAATACCGAAAACTGAGTCCCTGAACTTATCCAATTCAGCCCAGTGCCTGCTAGATGCTCCGGCTAATCCTTGAAGATAGACGTAATGGAGTAGAGGCATCAACTTGTGACCAATCCTTAAAGCCGGACGTAATGGAGAAGAGCACACAATCAGCCATGAGGCTCGCCGAATCTCGCACAGCTCCAGCTAGAGCATCCAGCCTTTTTTGAAGAGACACGCAATGGAGAGAGGAAGGCAAACCACGCACCGATTTAACAGGTGGGCATGTGTACTCTTTCCAAGTAATCAAGCAATACCAACAATTAAGAAAGAGACATTACAGTATGAAATTACAGTTCAACTACAAAGATATACAGTGCAGCTTTGAGATTAGCCCAAGCCTGCTTTGGTTCGCTTTAAACATGGTGATTATGCATGGTGATTCCATCCAGACCTTTATTAACTCCTTGCCGTGGTAGCCAATAGACGGACTTGGGACGAGGCTTCAACGACAACTAAAGTGACTCTTGAGGGATTGCTTCTCTTCCTATACAGAACGGAATTGATTTATTTATTTTAATTCAATGACTTACGAGCTTGTTCTTTTAGATGATTCCAGCCCCTCCAAGCCACGCTAAAACACGGCAATGGGTCAGAATAATCAATGGGGTCAGACTCGATTGATTTTCTCCAATTAAGTTGTGATGGTTGCTACACTCTATCGCGCCGGGCGCACCATCCACAAAAGATCGCAATAGTGATAATTCACCTGAGCTTATTTGCCAGCCTCGCTTTTCGTTAGAAACTTCACGCGTTAAACTCTGCTCAACTCAGCCTACACCAGCGCCTAAGACCACACAAATAAACTCGTATTACTACATATGATGACATCTGACACCCTGCGTCAATTGACGCAATATTTTAGCCAGCCCGGTAGACTGGATGCCATCTATGTGCGCCCGAATAGAGGACAGGCTTGTTTGTCGCAGGATCAAGCATCAGCTATCGCCAACCTTGGCTTGCAAGGAGATCGCGCCAGTTTACGCCCTTCATCGCAGGCGAATGGCAGCAAACGACAAGTGACTTTACTGCAAGCAGAACATTTGCCGGTGATTGCTGCGCTTACAGGTCAAATGCAGATTGATCCAGCATTGCTCAGGCGTAACTTAATCGTCTCCAGCATTAATCTTTTAGCAGCCAAATCGCTTTTTAAAGATCAGCCGATGCAACTCATGATTGGGGATGTCGTACTGGAGGTCACAGGGCCTTGTGAGCCATGCTCACGCATGGAGCATGTGCTAGGCACTGGTGGCTATAATGCGATGCGCGGCCATGGCGGGGTCACAGCACGCATTATACGTAGTGGCCTGCTGCGGACCGGAGACGTTGTGAGAATTATTGCCGGGAAGGTCGAGCCGGGCACAGCTGTGCAATCCAGCCTGTCTCTGTAGCCACAATCTCCTGGCCAACTGGCAGCCCCCGCAGCCACCAAATCATTGCTGTGAATCATGCAGGAGTCGCCCTTCATCAGTGAGTTGTTGAGATCATTCAATCTAATTGTTGCAATACCCTCATAGCTCAATAGGCTCACACTCACTGAGCAACCATGAGTCTGGCCAACTGCATATGTAATGGCAACAATCAAAGAAGTTTTACGCTCTGGTTACCGATGGTAACCAGAAGGATATATTGGCTATCCTCCGACATATGCTCCACTCAAGCCTAGCCAAATCACATCACATTTGCCGCATAGGCAGAAAATATGCCTTGAGGCTTAACAGGCTGTGTTGTGTTTAATGTTGGTTTTAAGAACGCATCCACAGCAGCAGCTAATCGCACAGGTTCATCGTATGGCAGCCCATGCCCAACATCCGGGATTAACTTGTATTGCAGGTCCGGGTTGAGTGCATGCAACTCACGGGCGGTTTCGGCAGAAACAATGCCTTCGCTGCCAAGCACTAATAACGTGGGGACGTAAATATTGCGCACCAACTCATCAAACTCCGGGTGCGGCGGGATCAGCACATCGAAAGCACGCGGATTGGTGCGGAACCTGGCTTGAACAATATGTTCCAGCATCTCGGATGAGCGATACCGATATTTGGCTTTGGCCTCTTTAAACAACTCTGATTTGCTGGAGCGCAATATCTGGCGGTGCTGTTTAACCGCCTCACGCTCATCCAGTTGGCCCTGCCACTCAGGGCTGATAAATGTCGGGTCGGCCAGCACGATGCCTTCAATCGCAAAGCCTAAGCGGCTGGCCACCATGGCGGCTGTCATGCCGCCCATCGAGTGCCCAAGCAGGTAAGGCGATTGAATGTCTAGCGTTCTGATCAGTTCGATCACATCGTTGGCATGGTCTTGATAGGTGTATCCATGCAAGGGGGCACTTGACTGACCATGGCCGCGTGCATCTGGCATGATGATATCGTAGTGATCTTCAAGTTCACGCGCCAGCTGCGACCAGCAGGCGCCGCTGCCGGTGAGGCCATGTAGCGCGATTAAGGTCGGCTTATTGCCACCGGTTCTTAAATAATGAATATTGATGCCGTTTGCGCGGCACACCGTATCAGTCCAGTTGGCAGAAATAATGTTTTTACGTGTCATGATTAAAACTTTCTGAAAGAACCGGTGACAACCCCCCAGATGGCAAACTGCATCTGGCCTTGAATAAGGATGGGGGCGTATTTGCCTGAGGAGTTGGCGGGTAATAGTTTTGGCTTACCGTCTTTTTGTTTGGCCAGGGTTTTGACCGTAAACTCGCCATCGATCATGGCCAGCACAATATCGCCCACCGCGGCAACCTTGTCTTTTTCGACAATGGCTTTGTCGCCTGGCATCAGGCCCACTTCAATCATGGACTCGCCCTGAATGGTGACAAAAAAGGTTTTGTCGGCCTTGTTGATCAGGTATTCATTGGGATCCATCGCTGAGCCAACATGGTCATCGGCGGGTGATGGCAAGCCAGCAGGGACTTTAGATTCAAACAGCGGAAAACTCAGGTTGATGAGGTCACCTGATAACTGTATAAACTCGTCCACACTATCCAGGCTATCCTTTAACTCACTCAGTCTTTGCTTTCTGGCATAGGCCTCTAAAAAGCTGGCAATGACCGGCTTTTGACTGTCTGGCACGCGCATGACACTGGTATTTTCTTTATAGTTACCGGTGCCAAGCTTTCGGCCAGAGCCGGGTTTTCTAGCGGTTTTGATTGGGTTGTCGTTTTGCATGGTTTTTATTGTAACATTAAAATAATTTTATTGTTACAATAAAAACAACAACCTCATACTACGGTGTTTTTAATGCAGGCTTTTCCTCATCTTGTAAACATTTTTTGGTGTGCTGCACCATTGTTCCATCCATTAACTGCGTTGTTTCTTTGCCCACGCGGCAGTTTTTCTCGGCATCCCAAACCCACACATTGGCATAGATTTCTGTATAACTACTTTTATCCCACGCATACATAAATTCATGACCATGTGCCGCCGCGTTGCCAGACTCTTTTAGCTTGTGCAAACCATTCAATTTCTTTTCCATGACCTCTACCACACCGGCACCTTCCGTATGCCATATCGGCTTTGTCACTTTGCCTTTCACCTTAAACAACCACATGGGGCAATCATCAGTGCCACACAAACACATGCGCGCAGGCTTGACCAAATAGGCTTTGGTAGAGGCATTCAAGCTCACTATCTGCGCCTCAAACAGGTCAAGAGGTCTAGCGTCCTGGCAGGCAGCGAGCTGATTACCACCAAGCGCATTGGTCAGGTAAGCGATAATGGGGGCAGGTATGTTAGCAGGCGCCTTGAATCTTTCTACACTCTTAAACTCTTCTGCAACCGCTATGGAGACGAATAGGAGCGCCGATAATATCAGCGCCAATAGGCTGGCAGTGGCACGCAGTAATATCTTCGCTTTAATCATCATTGGTCTTTCATCTCTCGTTTTTTATCCGCCGCGATCATAACAGCAACCACCCAACCATTAAAGGTTTAGTGAAAAGAAGACGTTAATGCTATGATGCGCGCCCCTTTGCGGGATTAAGCATACATAAAAACAGAAGGGATAATATAGATGCTAAAGAAAATGATTTCACTTGCAGGCTTGCTAGCCACGTTTGGCGCACACGCTGCATCGACCATTGTTGCAGTGCCAGAACCTGAAAGCGTCAGCTTGGTGCTAGTGGGTTTGGGCCTGATCGGCTGGATTGTGATTCGCAGAAAATAATCGTGCTCCAAGAGCATCCAATAAACCCGAAAGCCCCACACCATGTGGGGCTTTTGCATTTTCAGCACAATAATCATTGCTGACGCACTATTAAAAACTGAATACGGTATAGCCTTGATTAGATAACTTGGCAATACTTGGTAAACCAGACGTTCCCGGAATACTGTTATCCGTAATCAGATCAAAACCATTCGCTTCTGCCTCATCACGCGCACCGAATACATCAGCACATCCACATGAAACACCAGCGACAACATCCGATACTGCAGCGTAAAGTTGATATAGCGGGTGACCGACTTTAGTGAGATGGCTGACCCAGCGCGTGCCGGTGCCTTGAAAATAAATAGCGACGTCTATCTGTTTCTGCTTGAAATCGTAAGCGGCTGCCAAGCCATTGAATGCCCGGCCGAGTGCTTCTTCGCCGCCATGTGTTGGGTCTGAAAAAATGATGATGGCTGCTTTCATATTAATCTCCTTTGATTAGGGTATGTCGTTGATTGACAGCCGAATCTTAGGCGCTGAAGGCAGTAGGAAAAACCACGCAAAGAGAAATGGATTGTTTCGCTAAGCGCAATATGGTTAGCGATTTAATTGAGGGTTGGTGCGTAAATTTTCGACCATATAATCGATGAAGCTGCGGACTTTGGAAGAGCCTAATTTGTCCTCCCTATGCACCACATGCACCGGCCATGGCTCTTCTTCAAACGCTTCGAGTACCAAGCGCAATGCATCACTATCTATCTCGTTGCACACTTGATATGAAAGCAAGCGCGCGATGCCTAAACCACCTGCAGCAGCGGCCAAGGCAGCATCATTACTGGTGACGGTTAGGCGCGGATCTATACGCATCAGCAAAGGCTCATGATTGGCTTGAAAGCGCCATTCAATATGCGGTGAAACGGCGCTGGATGAAATGATGGAATGTTGAGACAGGTCAGCAAGCAGTTGCGGCGTACCAAATTTTTCGAGATAAGCAGGCGATGCGCATAGCACGCGCCTGACTTGCCCTACTTTGATAGCGCGCAGCCCGGAATCAGGCAAGTGGCCAATACGGATTGCCACATCCATGCCTTCATCGACCAAGTTAGTCACGCGATCAACTAAATGCGCGATCATTTTCACCTGCGGATAACGTTGCATATAATCGATAATGCATGGCATGACAAACATGCGCCCGAACATTACCGGCGCAGTGATTGAGAGCGTACCGCGTGGCGTGGCGTTAATGTCTGCAACGGCTTCATTCGCTTCTGCAATACTGACCAGAATTGCCCGCACATTTTCGTAATACTGGCGACCAGCATCCGTAAAACGCACATTACGTGTCGTCCGTTGCAATAACCTGGCGCCCAACTGCTCTTCCAAAGCCACTATCGCGCGCGTCACCGCTGCAGGAGAAAGATCTAGCTTTCGTGATGCAGCAGCAAATCCACCCTCTTCGGCCACGCTTGCAAATACACGCATTAAATGAAACTGGTCAATAATATGTCTCCAACTAATATTCTCCAATAGGGTTTCTCTATTAGCATTTCTCTGGGCGAAATAATGTATTACGGCTCGCCACGTTTTTCTCTTGCCTATTATTCACTAACATTTAGTCATCAGTAAACAAAGCAAGGAGAAAGTCATGACTGCACCATTCGTTTTAGATCGCGTTTCCACGTTAGTTTCACCTAGCGATATCGTGTTCACCCCTGCGGTCAAAGCCAGACAAGAAGAACATGGCTCAAGAGCAGGCTATGCTAAATTTGAAAGCACGCGCGGCTGGGAGTCCCGTGTCACGCCGATACTTGCTGAGTTTATCGCAGCGCAGAGCAGCATGTACATGGCTACCGCCAACGCGCAGGGGCAACCTTATATGCAGCACCGCGGCGGTCCAGCTGGTTTTTTACATGTGCTGGATGAGCAAACGCTGGCCTTTGCCGATTATGCCGGTAACAAGCAATACATCACCGCGGGCAATTTGGATGAAAACCCAAAAGCGCAACTATTTTTGATGGATTATGCCAATGCGCAACGTGTCAAAATCTGGGGCGAAGCCAAAATCGTGACTGGCGACCATGACTTAATCGCGCGCGTTTCTTCACCAGATTATGCTGCGAAGGTTGAGCGTGTGATTGTGTTTACAGTCAAGGCCTGGGATGCGAACTGTCATAAGCATATCCCTAAGCTGCTGAACGCCGAGGATGTGATTCCAGCCATCCAAGAACGTGACAAAAAAATTGCGGCTCTGGAAGACCGCTTGCAAGCACTAGAGAAACAACTCGCAAGCTGAGTGTGTTTTGTGTGTGGTACCTTGTAACGAACATCACTTTGCCGCGATGGCAGAGTGATGTTTTTTTACACAGAATACAGTCCCGCCCGTCTAACCCGGGCTTGTTTAAAGAAGACAGACTTATGCCAGCTCCGCGTTATTTAAGCGCTTAAACGCCACCTGAAATGATTACCCACTCACCTAAAAGCAGGGCACTTGCCATCTGCCCCTGCCAGCCCACCATCAGGATGGCATATTAAATTTCCGATGCCATCATATAACTCACCTGGAATATCACAGCACCTAGGCGGGATATACCATGCAACCCGTCCCTCATATTCAGTTAACTGTGCACTAATATAAGGATGTGATATTTGATAAGTTTGAATTTTGTGAATGAGCCAGTCAGGCATTTCTGTGTGCACCTGGGCGGCGCTGATGACAGGCATTATGGCGAGTATCAGAAATAATACTTTCATGCGCTTTAATGTTTGATATGCAAAAGACATTGATTAAACCGCCACCATGCCCCACTCGCCTAGTTGGTATCCCCTCTTAAAGCGATCGCAACATTCAAGGCAGTGAGCACGTTTTCTGCGTCCAGGCTGTTTTCACTGATTAAAGCCTGATGCTCGCCTGCGGGCGTGTGAATGACGATGGAGTATCTAGGCATAGCTAAAAACCATAGTACGCCGCCATAAATGATCGAAAAAACGCCCACCAGCGGTAAGCTGCCACCACCAAACAACAGCGCCAGACCACCCAATATACAGATGCGTGCGAAGCCAAGTTGTGGTTTGAGTATTCTGCGCTCTATGGTGGTGACACTTTTGATGGCGATGGCTTTACCATTCACAATAAAACGGCTATTGCTCACGCTGACGCCTTGATGGCTGAAATAAATTGCTTCTTCCATAGCGCATCTCCATGATGGTCAATGCATTAAATATTAACACAACAAGCACAAAGTTAACCATTAATAACAATCAATTGAGGCATTACAAAGGCCAGCAACGGCTATACTCATTTGAACTAGTATCTACATCAGCACTGGCGCTAAGCACAAGGAGACCAACGATGCATCAAACAGAGTTTCTAGCCAAAGATGGCCAGACTTACACCCTCAGGCTGGACGAGACGGGTGAAGAAATTCTGGTGTTACAAGGCAGTGAGCAATTAGGTGTGATTGACTTGCAATTTAGCAAGGGCTTTCAAGGCGCAGAGAGCTATCTGGTCACCGTGCTCGATCTGGAAAAATGCAAACGCAAAGGCATAGGCGAAGCCTCACTCAGGTTTCATCAACAGATATTCCGCCGCCCGTTGAGGGCCAATGGCGACATTCGCGAAGGCAGACAATCGCAGCTAAGCCAACTGACCAAAGAAGGCAGTGGTTTTATCGGCCACATGCGGGCAAAAGGCGTCATTGAGCTGATAGATTTTCATGGTGCCTTCAGTGAAGACGAGTAACGCGTGATGGCATCACTCAATGAACGTTGGCGCCATTTGTGCAAACTCGGTATTAAGCACGTTACCCGGTGCTTTAGCCGATTCACGCATCGCTATCCCAAGCGGTGCATCGCCTCGATTAAGCAGCGCAGCATTCAGCGCCTGAATCACCTGCTCCACATAGCCACTGTTTCTGTCGCGCAACACCGCATGCTCACCGGTGACGGTCTTTAACATCACGGCATAGGTCGTTCTGGTAAATAGCCAGGTCATCACGCCAAGCGCAATCGCGCAACCGCCCACCACAAATAGCATGCCTTCGTTGAGCAAACAAAGTAGGCCAATAGAGATACTGAACACGGCCAGCCCTCGCGGCGGTGCAATCACGGCTTGCCTCGCAGAAATAATGTCCCGTATGTTGTATATATAACCGCTCGCAATAAATCGGCTATCGCTGATGATGATACCGCCATCACTAAAAAATACTTTTCTATCCATGACGTGCTCCTTTATGTCTGTGAGACGGGACGAGTCAGGGATGAATAAAGCCGCAGCCACAAAGACGCCCACGCATACTGCGTGTTACGTTTTAAATCTAGACGACTACAAACGCATGCCGCTGAAGTAAAGAACACTAGGGAAGCACGAGAGAGAAGCGTAAAGCGACAACAAAAGACAATTGCTTAAGATGTAGAGGGCCTCATCAAACGACACAGAGGACAAAGGTCAGGCGAGAATTCCGAGAGGGGTTTCAACCAATATACGCGCATGCAACACGCAGTGTGGTTTATTTGCACATGTAAATACAACAAGTAGCCAAACACCAGTAGTGACTCAGCTTAGGGCGAATGGCAGCTCAGCCTGTCTCAACCATGAACACGCCATTTTTGCCATTGCGTTTTGCTGTATACATGGCTTTATCCGCTTGCCGGATCAACTCGGCAGGCTGTGTCTCTTTTGAACTCTCGCTGCCATAGCAGGCAATGCCGATGCTGACGGTGATGTTTAAGGTGATCTGGTTAAAATGAAACGGCTCAGAGATCGCATGCAAGATTTTTTCTGCGATTCTGTTGGTATCAGCCACCTGGCTCACCCCTTCCAGCACAATAATGAACTCATCTCCGGCATAGCGAGCAACGGTGTCTGACTGCCGCGTAGACTTGTCGATTCTGTTGGCAACTTCACGCAGCAGCATATCGCCAACATTGTGGCCATAGGTATCATTGATTAACTTAAAGCCATCGAGGTCGACAAATAAAATAGACAGCATGGTTTGATTTGCCCTGGCGCGCTGCACCGCCACTGGCAAAATCTCCTCCAGCTTGCGGCGGTTGGGCAGGCCAGTTAAGGGGTCGTTGCGCGCTTCGTTTTTTAGCAGGCTTTCAAGTTGCTTTCTGTCGGTAATATCGCGCAAAAACGAAGTAAACAGTATTTGCTCATTAATCTCGAGCACATTCACCTGTAACTCAATCGGGATGCGCACACCATCTTTTCGCATCCCCTCAAGCTCAATGCGCTTACCCATCATGTCTGATTGTTTTTCCAGCGCAAACCGCCGCATGCCAGCCTGATGTGCCTGCTGTAACTCATTGGGGATAATCAGCTTATCCAGTTTGCGCCCGATCGCTTCTTCATCGGCCCAGCCAAAAATATGCTCGGCCTGCTTGTTCCAGGCCTTCACGACCCCATCCGCGTCCATGCACACATAAGCGTCATTGGCGTTATCTAAAATCGTGCGCAGCTCTAGCTCGGCATTTTGCAATAGCTGCTCCGAGGCAATTTTTTCCTGATACGCCGCCAGCATGGATTTGTTTGCCTGCTTGAGCTCCGCGGTGCGCTGGCTCACTTTCTCTTCCAGCGTTTTACGCAATAATGCCAAGGCAGCTTCTGTTTCTTTGGCGCTTTGAATATCCTTAACAATCGCCACAAAGTAATCAAGCTCACCATTGGCGGTGAGCTGCTTGGTGACGGTTAACTCGACCCACACCGGCTCACCACTCTGCTTTACATACCTTTTTTCGAGTTGATAGCGATCTAGCTTACCGGCCACCAACTGGTCCAGTAAATTCAAGTCTGTGCTCAAGTCCTCATGAAAGGTGATGTCCTGAAAAGTCAGCGTTGACAACGCCTGTTTTGAATAGCCGACAATCCGGCACAACTCTTCATTCACCTCCAGCCAGCTACCGTTAGGTTTAATCATGGAAATGCCAATCGCCGCATTTTCAAACAGGGTTTTAAACTTGCTTTCTGAAGATTGAATCGAGCGTTTGGCTTCCAGCATGCGCTCCCGAAACTGCAACTCTCGCGTGGCCAGGTGCGCCAGGTCCTTCAGGGCCGCCAACTCTTTGGCGGTCGGCGTTTTAGGCTCATTATCAATCACGCACAGTGTACCTAGCGCATATCCGTCCAGGCTTCTGATGGGGATGCCTGCATAAAAACGGATATTGGGCGTATTGACCACCAATGGATTCTGAGCAAAACGCGCATCGTTCAGTGCATTCTCAACAATCAGTTGCTCATCACTCTCAACCGCATGCGTGCAAAAAGAAATATCACGCGCGGTTTCTGCGGCATCAATGCCATGCTTGGATTTAAACCATTGCCTGTGCTCATCTACCAGTGAAATCAGAGAAATCGGCGTATCAAGAATCACAGAAGCCACGCGCGTGATTGTGTCAAAAAAGTCTTCTGGCTCAGAGTCGAGCAGGCCTAACGAGTGCAGCTTTTGTATTCTTAACTGTTCACGACTAATCATGCCTACCTCCCTCATATGACCGACCATACAATCACTAACATTAACGTCACACAAACTAATAAAGTTAATTATTTTGAATACACATGCAGGCGTCAAGCGATAAATGGCGCTAAGGCCAACGCGCCAGATAAAGATGCGCATAAAAAAACGGGGCAAAAAGCCCCGTTAGAATGGAGATCAACCATTTTTCTATAAAGCCGTAATCCACTGCACGACTTCTTTAAACTCGTCCTCGCTTAATTTGCCCGCGTTAGGCGGCATCGGCAATACACCCCAGTTACCACGGCCGCCAGTTTTAATTTTTTCGATTAATGTTGCCTGTACATCCTGGTCTTTATATTTGGCAGCCACGTCTTTAAACGCCGGGCCGACTTTACGGCTATCAACGTTATGGCAAGCCAGGCAACCGCCTTTGTCGGCCAGTGCTGCGCCATCAGCCCATGCAGCTTGTGAGGCCAAACCCAGCGCTGCAATAAACAGCAAACTGGTGAGGCTGGACATGGGCAACCATGCGTATTTTGATTGAGTGTTCATCATGAAATCCAGAACGATGACGATGATTTCAGAAAAACCGACTTCAAACATGCTTGGATTGATCTTCTATCGCCACGGGCTGTTCATTCATGGCTTCTTTAAAACTTTTGACCGCGCCACCCACATCGCCGCCCAGGTTACGCAGCCGCTTGGTGCCAAATACCATGGTCACCACTGCCAGCACAATCAGCCAGTGCCAAATACTAAAACTCCCCATTTCAAGCCTCCTTTTACCGTAGATGATTGACGCCATCATCCGCCATAACCGCTGCTTGAGTTAGTAAAAATTGGCATAACCTTCACGCACGCAGACAAACGCCACTGTTGCCAGTCAAGCAGGCGCACGGCCCTCGGTGTTTAATGGGCAACAGCTCACATCGTCCGCGCAACAAACCCCTTTGTTTTTATTCACAAAAATCATGGCACGAAGTTTGATAAGTCTTTTAGCTGGATCAGGGACAACCCTGCTCATCAAGAAAGAATAGAGAGTGAACGATGCAAAACGTATGGCGTGCCATTCAGTTTATTCCCGAATATAAAGGGAAGGTCATTGGGGTGATGTTGGTCGGCACCGCATTGGGTTTTATTAATACCGCCACCCCGTATTTATACAAAATGATTGTTGATGTGATTGCGCACCTGCTGTCTGGCGCCATCACCCAGCAGCAAGCGACCTGGAGTGTCACCGTCTTGCTGGGCATCTTTTTCGCCTTGCGCCTGGGCGTGGTGATTTTTGGTGCCATCCAGAACAAACAAGCTGATGATTTGTGGCTGGATACGGTGAGCACTTTCCGCCAGCGCGTATTCGATAACATGACGCAAAAGTCTATCGATTACTTTGAAAAAACCCGCGTCGGCGAAATCATGGACCGCTTCGGCACCATTACCAGCATCACTATGTGGCTGTCTTCACTCACTGAAGGCACGCTGTCCGGTATCCTGCAGATGCTGTTTATTATTACCGTGTTACTGGTCAAGGCACCAGTGATTGGCCTCATCATGGCCGGCGTGCTGGTCATCAACTTCTGGGTGTCTTACCGCACAGTCGGCTGGACGCACCAGTACAGGCGTGGCTGGCAAGCACTGGCTGGCCGCATGACCGGCTTACTGGCTGAGATGGTCGGCAATATCGCCACCGTGCGCAGTTTTGCGCGGCGAGCCTGCCGTCAAGCAACGCTATGACACCACCCAGGCTGAGTGGCGCGTGGTGCGCGACAACCTGCATAAAACGCAATGGAAATCAGAGCAAGGCCTCAATGTGGTCAACACCTTTGGCGTGTTTGCCGCCGTGGCGCTCACTGTGAACGGCGCACTGAAAGGTGCTTACACCACCGGTGATATTTTGCTGGTACTCACGTTAAGCCAAAGCCTGATCAGCACCATAGGGCCGATTGCCCGGCAGGTGAACCAGGCCAGCGAAATCGAAAGCAGCGCCGAACGGCTGGTAGAGTTGCTGGATGTGGAAGCAGAGCACAGCGACAAACCCGATGCCATCGTGCTGGAACGGTTGGAAACCATCACCTTCGACCAGGTGACTTTCCGTTATCCGGGCAAGGAAATTGCAGCGCTTGATCAGGTGTCGTTTCACCTGAATGCAGGCCAGACGCTGGCGCTGGTTGGCACCAGCGGCAGCGGCAAAACGACTATCGTTAAACTGCTGATGCGTTTTTACGACCCGACCGCAGGCCGTATCCTGATTAACGGCATAGACCTGCGTGATTACCAGCAACGTAGCATCCGCGCCGTGATGGGCGTGGTGTTGCAGGATGTTGCCCTGTTTAATGACAGCATAGGCGAAAACATTGCCTTTGCCCGCCCCGGTGCCACCAATCAAGACGTCATCGCCGCCGCGGTCGCGGCCCATGCAGATGAGTTTATTCAGCATCTGGATGACCAATATGAAACACGCGTCGGTGAGCGCGGCATTAAGCTCTCTGGCGGCGAAAAGCAACGGGTGGCGATTGCGCGGGCTATTTTAAAAAACCCGCAGTTGATCATCCTCGACGAAGCCACCAGCGCACTCGATTCAGAATCTGAGCATCTGGTGCAGCAAGGCCTGGAGCAACTGGTCTCCGGCCGTAGCTCCATCATCATTGCGCATCGCCTGAGTACGGTGATGAATGCAGACATCATCCTGGTGTTGCAGCACGGCCACTTGATTGAAAGTGGCCGCCACGCCGAGTTGCTAGTCGCGCAAGGCCTTTATGCAAGACTGTTTTCCCTGCAATCCAAAGGGCATCTGGCTGTTGCCTGAGCCTAAACTCAACCCACTTTATGGTGATTTAACATGAGCACATCCCTGTATCAATTATCCGTCCCGACCTTTATTAAATTTCTTGGCAATCTGTCCACCATCCTGGACCAGGCGGCCGCCTTTGCCGCAGATAAAAAGATAGAACAAAGCGTGCTGCTGGATACACGCCTCTACCCCAATATGTTTACCTTTGGCCGCCAGTTGCAGCGCGTGGCCGACCATGCCACCAGCTACTCCGCCAGGCTGGCAGGCCTGCCGCCACCAAAGTTTGATTTCCCCCTCACCACGCTCGATGAGTATCAAGCACTGATCAAAGCGTCTATCGACTTTTTATCCAACCTGCAAGCCAGCCAGATTGACGGCCAGGAAGCCAGGGAGATTTCACTCCCGCGCGGCACTGAAGTGAGGGTGGTGCAAGGCTTGCCGCATTTGCTCAATAACATCCTGCCTAACTTTTATTTCCACCTGACCACCGCCTACGCCATTTTGAGGCATATCGGGGTCGATGTAGGCAAACAGGACTTTTTAGGCAGAAGCTAATGAAAAAAGGTGGGTTGCCCTACCTTTTTTATTCAGAGTTTATTTTAGACAGCCACCCGCAAGTGGCGGTTGAAAAAATCCAGGCTACGTTGCCAGGCCAGGCTGGCAGCTCGTTCATCAAAACGCGGCGTTGTATCATTATTAAACCCGTGCTGGGTGCCCGCATATTGATAGGCTTGATAGTTCTTACCCGCAGACATTAGCGCGTGCTCATAAGGCGGCCAACTGGTATTCACGCGCTCATCCTGCTCGGCAAAGTGAATCAGCAACGGTGATTGAATCGCAGGCACCGCCTCCAGCAGCGGCGCGCTGCCGTAAAAAGGCACCGCCGCAGCCAGCGCTGGCAAACGCGTCGCCAGGAGATTGGCAATGCCACCGCCATAGCAAAAACCAATCACGCCCACTTTGCCATTGCTTTCCGGCAATTGTTTGAGCCAATCAAACGCCGCAATAAAATCCTCATGCACTTTGGGCTGGTCAAGCTGCTTAAACAGCTCCCGTGCAGCATCCTCATTGCCCGGGTATCCACCCAGCGGAAACAAGGCATCCGGCGCGAATACAATAAAACTTTCCAACGCCAACCGCCGTGCAATATCTTCAATATGCGGATTCAGGCCACGGTTCTCGTGGATCACCAGCACCGCTGGCAATGGCCCACGCACGTTGGCCGGTTTCACCAGATAGCCACGGGCCTTGCCATAGCCTTTGGCCGAAGCGAGTTCGATGGTTTGTGTTTGCAGGCGCGGATCATTACCTGCAATTTGCTGCGCATGCGCAAACTGCGGACTCAGCGCTTCGAGCAAGCCAACTGCGGTAAATGCACCAGCAAAGCGGGTGGCCCTGGATAAAAACGTACGCCGGTCGATGTCACCATGCACCAGCTTGTCAAACAGGCGCAGCGCTTCGGGGTGAAAGTCGTTTGCGGTGTATTTAGGGTTTGCCATCGTTACCTCTCATTTAAGTCAATGCTGGTGATTGAAATCGCCAACACTGGTTTTACGTCACACTAAACAAAAAGCCCTCATGCAGTATGTCATGAGGGCTTGAAACCACCAACCAGCGCTATGCCACTGCGCGTAAATTGCTAGCGCCTGACTTACCGCGCACCAGCGGTAACACTTCTTCACCAACGCGGTAGGCTTCTTCCAGGTGTGGCGTACTGGCGAGGATAAAGGCATCCGTACCCAATTGCACCAACTCATCCAACCTGGCCGCCACGTTTTCATAGCTGCCGACAATGCCCAGGGTCTGGCCACCGCGCAACAGGCTGAAACCGGTCCAGATATTAGGTGAGAGGATAAAGTCTTTGTAGCTGTTAATGGTTTGTGGGCGCAGGCCGCGCTGGCGATTAGCACCGACAGAATCCCCGGCATTTTGTGCTTTATAACGGTCCAACACTTCTTTGGGGATATTATCAAAGCCACGACTCACTTCACGCCAGGCTTCTTCTTCGGTCGGCCGCGCAACGATGTCAACGCGAATGGAGCACTTGATTTTGCGGCCTAAATGATCAGTACGCTCTTTCACACGAGCGAATTTTTCTTTGATCAAATCCAAAGGCTCCAGCCATGACAAATAGTAATCAGCATGCTTGGAGGCAGAGGCGAGCGCCGCGTCAGAAGAGCCAGAGAAATAGATTTCCGGGTATTCTTCTTTAGATAACGGGTCTGGTAAGCCTGCATCTTCCACTTGGTAAAACTGGCCATTGTAAGAGAACGGCCCGCCTGCCCAGATGCCTTTAAGCACATCTAAAAACTCGGTAGTGCGGCCATAGCGGTCATCGTGTTTGACCGGGTCTCCCCACCACAATTGGGATGGACCACCGCCACCAGTAATGACGTTATACAGCGCACGGCCGCCGGTGGCTCGTTGCAAGCTGGCAGTCATGCGTGCAGCCACCACCGGGTTAAGAAAGCCTGGCTGGAACGGAATCATGAAGCGGAAGTTTTTAGTCTCACGCGCCAAAAATGCAGCAATCACCCAAGGCTCATCTGTGTTAGGGAAAGAAGGGATCAAGCCGCCCTGAAAGCCGGAAATTTCAGCGGCTCGCGCGATCTCTCCCAGATAGTCGATGTAGGTAAAACCGTCTTCACCGCCACCACCCAAACCACTCAGCGTTTTGTTGTCGTTGCCGGGAAACCAGTCGCCGCGAAACGGATCACGTGCGCGATGCGAACCGGGTTCGCCATGCGTGGGTATTCTCCAAAAAACATCTATGCTCATTCTTTTCTCCTTATCAATACTTAAGCGGCTTGCTTGTGCGCAGGATTCGTTAACTGGCGCACCAATGGCAGCACATGTGTGCCGACGCGATAAGCCTCTTCAAAATGCGGCACCGCTGCCAGCACAAACTGTGTAATACCCAACTGCGCATAATTGGCCAGTGCGTTGGCCACTTCGTCGTAGCTGCCGACCAGCGACGCCTGGCCGCCGGTATGCTGCGTAGAAAAGCCAGGCCACAACAACGCAGCATCATCCGCTGAAATCGCTGCGCCAGTTTGCGTCAAAAACCGCTTAGCATCTTCCAGTGCTTCGTCGCGTGTTTCCCGCGCCAGCACATCAATGCGCAAGGCAAAGTGAGTAGCACGCCCTTGCGCCGCTTTGCGGTAATCGGCAATCTGCTGCGCCAGGACATCTTGATCTACCGCATCCAGCACATGGACATCGGCATGTTTGGCAGAGAGTGCCAACTGAGCGGCACTGTTGCCGCTTAAATAAATGCTGGGCACTTCACGGTCCGATAATGGCCCCTGAAAGCCACCGTCTTGCACCTCAAAAAAACGGCCGACAAAATTGAACGGGAACGTCGTCAGCACGCCTTTGGCCACCGTAATAAACTCGTCTATACGCGCCAAAATATCTTCTTTAGGTACAAAATCACCCAATTGCTTACGCGTGTGTTCGTCGCTGCTGCCTTCAGTGATATGCCAGGCAAACCGGCCACCGGTATACCGCTGGAAACTCACCGCGTTTTTCGCCGCATACACGGCCGAGCCGCGTGAGGCATCAAACTGCGTGAGTAATTTCAGGCGCTGCGTACTGCGCGCCACATAGCCGGCGACAATCCACGGCTCTTCACCATCCGGGTTATCGGGAATAAACACACCCTGAAAACCGGCGAGGTCTGCCGCTTTAGTGACCTGGTGGATGTAATCGAAATAGCTGAACGCATTGCGGCGCGGGTCCGTCACGCCATTACCGAATACCGGATAGTGTGGGTCCGAGGCTTCACCACGGCGCTGCCTGGTCGCATTGCCATAGCGCGCATCGCCAGCAGTGGGTAGTTGCCAATAAAATTGATTAGCCATAGGTTTCTCCTTCGTTGTGCAAGCATCCTGTGCCTGCCCGTTGCAAATATGCCTCTACAGCATGCTATTGGCATGTTCCGTGCCAACTGTTTTGCAGAGCATGATAGAAGAGAGAAATGGCGCTATCTATATGAATATTAAACACAATTAAACATACAACAACTGCGCCACCACCAGCAGATAGCTTCACAAAAGCAACACTATTGTTGGTAAATCAACATTTACCATGTGGCAAGTGTTGTGATGACAACTACGATACGCGGCCAGATGGTTGCACGACGGCCGCATTAACGATTACGCATTAGTATCCAAACCGATGCTTGTCTATTGATTGACGGCCTCCTTTGTACGGTACAGCTAGAGACGTAGTCATTTCTTTGAGCACTTGTGGCTCAAGCACACCGACAATCACCTCAATGCCTGCCGCCTTGAGGATTTGAACGCCCGCCCCAGCATTGCGCGGATCTGGATCAAGTGTGGCGATGACGACACGCTTGATGCCGCTGGCTGCTAGCACCTGTGCAGTTGATGGCGTCCTACCATGAAAAGCACATGGTTCCAGCGTCACATAAGCTGTCACCTCAGACAAGTCTCCAGCAACCCTGGCAAGCGCCATGTCCTCCGCATGCGGTTCGCCAGGCGGTTTGGTATATCCACTGGCAACCACCCTGCCCTCTTTGACCAATACGCAGCCAACGGGCGGATTGGGGTGACATGCAGGCCATGCCTGGCGGCTTACCCGCAAGGCATGGTGCATAAAGTACTCACAAAAAGAGGACATGATGTTGAGAATTATTCAGCAAAGTTGAATTTGCCTTCGGCAATAAACTGTTCGACAGGCTTTCTCGGCGTAGGTTTTTCACGCTCATGAAAGTCTTCAGGTAATACCGATTTATCCGCTTGCTTACCCACTGCGATGAGGATTTCTACTTGGTAGCCTTCTGGCACGCCTAACACCTCTGGCGCAGCCTCGCGGTTAAAACCACCAATCGCCCGCGTGCGCCAACCCAGTTGGTGGGCCTGAAACGCTAGACTGGCCCAGGCCGCACCGGCATCTAAAGAATGGTTTTTTAACGGTGAGGCGGCAGTGTCACCCAGACGCACATGCGTTTTTTTAGACACCAATGCAATCAGCACCGCCGCCCGACTCACCCAGCGCTGGTTGTTCTCGTTGAGCAAGGCAAACACATCGCCCCAGTGCGCAGAACCATTTTTGGCGTAAATAAAACGCCAAGGCTGCGAGTTATTTGACGACGGTGCCCAACGAGCCGCCTCAAACAGGCTAAGCAAGCTTGCGTCGTCAATGGCGTCGCCGGTGTAGGCGCGTGGTGACCAGCGGTCGGTAAAAATAGGCGCAACGTGGTGGTGCGCCTGTCTATTGTGAATGTCTGTCATATCATGCTCCTGAGGTTGGGGGACGCGCGGGTAAAAAGGCTGCAATGCCACAGCTTGTATGCGTGTGCGTTGCACGGCATCACCCTGTGTTTATTTTTGGGGCGCTTATTGTCTGGCTGCATCACCATCCCACCAATAAGCCAGCGCCCATTCTTGCGCACCGTAATATTTGGGCAGCACGGCTGGTCGCTGCAACCGATGGTGGTAAATTAAGTAATGCTTGGTGAGATAGCGCCAGGGAATCACGTAATGGCTGTGGATCAATACGCGATCAAGCGCATGCGCCGCCACTTCGAGTGCGTGCTGGCTGTCTGCATTCAATAGTTGCTGAATCAGCGCATCCACCACGGGTGACTTCACGCCTATCAGGTTCTCTGAGCCTGGCACATCGGCATCCTTGCTGTTAAAGTTACGCCAGAGTTCAGCACCAGGCATGCGGCCCTCACGCAAAGCAATCGGCGTATAGTCGTAATCAAAGCTGCTCATCTGACTGCGTGCAGTAGCCGCATCAGACACGCGTTTGACGACAATCATGCCCAGCTTGCTCATGTTCAGGCATACCGGGTCCATATAAGGGGTCTGGCCACGGTTGGCAAAAGTCACCTCGATCACAAAAGGCTCGCCTTTGGCGTTGCGCAACACCCCGTCGCGATTATGCCAACCGGCCTCGCCAAGTAACGCCAGTGCTTTGGTCAGGCTTTGCCGCACACTGCCGGGCGGTGTTGTGTTTGGCTGCGCCAGCATGGGGCCGAATACTGCTGCCGGCAGCTGGTGACGATAGGGCTCCAGAATCGCCAGTTCTTCGGCATCGGGTAACCCTTTGGCAGCCAGTGGACTATTGGCAAAGTAACTGTTCACACGCTTGAATTCACTATCAAAAATCTTCTGGTTCATAAACTCAAAATCCATCGCGTAGTTCAAAGCCAGCCGCACGCGCGGATCCTTAAATTTTTCGCGACGCAGATTGACGATCCAGCCATTCATAGCCACCGGGTTCTGGTGTGGCACGCGGGCTTTGACTAACTCGCCCTGGTCAAAGCGTTTGCCAATATACTGGCAGCACCAGTAACGCATTTTGTTCTCACTCAAAAAGTCAAAGTCCCCGGCGCGCAAGGCCGCCACCATGGTGTCGGTATCTTTATAAATACGATACACCACGCGTTCAAAGTTATAAGTCCCCAAACGCGAGGGGATATTAGCCCCCCAATAATGTGGGTTTCTGCGATAAGTCACGGCCTGGCCGCTGACGGCACGTTGGATCAGATATGGGCCAGAAGTGATCGGCACTTCCAGGCCTATTTTATTAAAAGGCACGCGGCTGCCATCTGGCCGCAAGCCCCATTTGGGGGAGAACACGGGCAGGCTGCCAGCCACAAACGATAAATCGCGGCCCTTGCGCTTAAACTCAACATGCACAGTGTGTGCATCAACGATGGTGACGCTTTTAATCTCAGCAAAATAAGCCTTGAAGCGTGGGTTGCCTGTTTTACCGGTCAAGGTATCAAACGAATACTTGACCTCTTTGGCGGTGACCGGATCACCATTAGAGAATTTGGCTAAGGGATTAATATGAAACGTGACGGCACTGAAATCCGGCGCCAGCTGGATATCGTCTGCCAGCAAGCCATATTGGGTGTTGATTTCATCCAGGCTATATACCGTCAGCGTTTCAAACATCTGCTCAATGAGGCCGGGCGCCGGTTTGCCTTTGAGGCTAAACGGGTTGAATTTATCAAAGCCGCTGTTTTGGCTGATCACGGCAAAGCGAATCTGGCCGGCTTTGGGGGCGTCAGGATTGGCATAGTCAAAATGCTTGAAACCGGCCTGGTATTTAGGCGCGCCAAACTGGGCCACGGCGTGCGCAGACAAAGCGCTATCCAGAGGCAGCAAGACGCCAGTGACGAATGACAGTGCCATGAGCAAAGCCCAGGGCAAAAGCGAGAGATTGGATCGAATAGACATAGGGTTGGAATCTTGATTAGAGCGAGGCTTGCACCAGCGATTGCGTATAAGGATGTTGTGGCGTGTGTATGATTTGCGCGGTGTCGCCAGACTCAATAATTTCGCCATCCTTGAGCACGTATACACGGTGGGCGAGCGCTTGGATCACGGTCAGGTCATGGCTGATCAGCAGATAACTCAAACCGAATTTTTTCTGTAAACTGACCAGCAGCTCCAGCACCTGTTTCTGGATAGACACATCGAGCGCCGAGGTCGGCTCATCAAGTATCACCACTTTTGGTGACAGCACAAATGCGCGCGCAATCGCGATGCGCTGGCGCTGGCCGCCAGAGAACTCATGCGGATAAGAATCCAGCACCTGCGCACTCAGGCCGACTTCGGACAATATCTGCACAATGCGCGTGTAGCGCTCTTGCTCCGTCAGCTCGGGGAAATGCAACGCTAACCCTTCGCCGACAATCTGGCGAACAGTCTGCCGCGGTGACAAGGAGCCAAATGGATCCTGGAACACCACTTGCAACCTCGCCCGCATTTCGCGCTGTAAGCGCTTGCTTAGTTGATACAGCGGCGCACCATCAACCTCTATGCTGCCAGACTTGACCTTGATCAGGTTAAGCACCGCCTGCGCCAGCGTAGACTTGCCGGAACCAGACTCACCGACGATACCCACCGTTTCGCCTTCACGCAGGGTGACGTCTGCGCCATGCAAGGCGGTGAAACTGTGTGACTGTAACAAACCGCGCCAGCCTTTGCGTGGCAACGGATATTCCACGCGCAGCTTGCGTGCTTCCAACAAGGTTCTCGCATCCCCAGCCACCGGCGACACATTGCGCTCGGGGATGCTGTTGATGAGTTTGATGGTATAAGGGTGCTGCGGCTGTGCAAACAAAGTCTGCGTGTCGGCGGTTTCTACCAGGCGGCCACGCTCCATCACCGCCACCCGGTGCGCGAATTTACGCACCAGGTTGAGGTCATGCGTAATCAGCAGAATCGCCATGCCTTGCTCGCCATGTTCACGCACGTCTTCTTCCTGCAGCTCGATCAGCAACTTGACGATGCGCGCGCGTATGGTCATATCCAGCGCCGTGGTCGGCTCATCAGCAATCAGCAACTTGGGTTTGCATGAGAGTGCCATGGCGATCATGGCGCGTTGGCGCTGGCCGCCCGACAACTGGTGCGGATAACTATTGATGTTTTTTTCCGGCTGGCGGATGCCGGTGCGCGTGAGTAACTCCAGCGTTTTCTGCGTCGCTTCAGCGCGTGACAAGGCCTGGTGCGCCACGATGGTTTCCACAATCTGTTCGCCAATGGTGAATAGCGGATTCAGCGCCGTCATCGGCTCCTGAAAAATCATGGCAATGTCAGCGCCACGCACACGCTGGATGTCGCGTGCAGATTTTTGCAGCAAATTATCGCCATTAAATACGATCTTGCCGCTCAACTGCGCCGCTTCTACCAGTTTTAAAATGGAGAGCGCTGTCACGGTTTTACCAGAACCTGATTCGCCCACCAGCGCGAGCCGCTCGCCACCGCGTATGCTCAGGTTCAATTGTTCAACCACCGTTTTGTGGTCAAAGCGGGCCGAGAAATTCTCTATCGATAATAAGGGCTGTGTCATTTACAACGTCCCGCCTTGTCTGGCATCAGAAATGCGCGTATCCAACGCATTACGCAGGGCCTCGCCGGTAAACGTCAGTAGTAGCAATGTGAGTACCAGCACGCTAAAAGAAGACAGCGCAATCCACCAGGCATCGAGATTTTCTTTGCCTTGCAGCAATAGCTGCCCCAGGCTGGGCGCTGGTGCAGTCACGCCTAGGCCGAGAAAATCCAGGCTGGCCAGCGCCATAATGGCAGCACTCATCCGAAACGGTAAAAAGGTAATCACCGGCGTCAGGCTATTAGGCAAAATATGGCGCCAGATAATCTGCGCGTTGGACAAACCCAGCGCGCGGGCAGACTTCACGTACTCCAGTTGGCGGTTACGCAAGAACTCGGCGCGCACATAGTCTGAGAGGTTGATCCAGCCAAACAATGACAACAGGCCAAACAGCAAGAGCAAGCTGTGGTCAAAAATCGAGGCAAAAATAATCAGCAAATAAAGCTCTGGCATCGAGCCCCAAATATCAATCAGGCGCTGTATCACCAAGTCGGTCTTGCCCGCAAAATAACCTTGCACGGCGCCAAAAAAGATCCCCAGCACCACGCCCACCGCCGTTAGCCCCAGGGCAAAGGTGACCGACACGCGAAAGCCGTACAGCAGCCTAGCCAGGATGTCATACCCGGCAATATCGGTGCCGAGCAGGTTTTCATCGTCCGGCTTGCCCGGGTAATGCTCGGCCTTGGAAAAATAGTTGAGCGTGTCGTAGTAATAAGGGTTGAGCGGATAAATGGCAAAGTTGCCTGCCTTGCTCAGTTGCGCCTTGATAAACGGGTCATGGTAATCGGCCTGGATGGGCAAATTGCCCCCAAAAGTAGATTCAGGGTAATCATTAAGCAAAGGAAAATACCATTGTTGCGCATAGCGCACCACCAGCGGCCGGTCGTTTGAAATCACCTCCCCGGCCAGGCTGATCACATACAGGGCCACAAACACAATCAGGCTCCAGTAGCCCAAACGATTACGCTTGAAGCGCTGCCAGTTACGGCGGGCAGGCGAGAGATGGGGAATAACTTGACTCATGGTGACTCCGGCCTTACGAATCTTGGCTATCAAACTTGATACGGGGGTCCACCAGCACATAAGCGAAATCGCTCAGCAGCTTGATAAACAATCCCACTAAGGTAAACAGATACAAGGTGCCCAGCACCACTGGGTAATCACGGCTATTGATAGATTCATACGACAGCAGGCCCAGCCCATCCAGCGAGAACAAGGTCTCGATCAGCAAACTACCGGTAAAAAAAGCCATAATAAACGTGGCCGGAAAGCCGGTAATCAAGGGCAGCAAGGCATTCCTAAAGACGTGCTTCCACAGCACCTGGCGCTCGGACAAGCCCTTGGCGCGTGCCGTCAGCACATACTGGCGGCGGATTTCTTCAAGAAAAGTGTTTTTGGTGAGCAGCGTTTTAAACGCAAACGTACTCACCACAGAAGCCGTCACCGGCAAGGTGATATGCCATAAGTAATCCGTCGTTTTGGCCAATGGGCTGAGTTCTGCCCAGTTGTCTGAGGTGAGCCCGCGTAGCGGAAATACATCCCAGAACGAACCACCGCCAAACAATACAATCAGCAGCACGCCTAATACAAACCCCGGAATCGCATAGCCAAATAGCACTAAAAAGCTGGTGATAAAATCAAAACTGCTGCCTGCTCTCACCGCTTTGGCGACGCCCAATGGCACGGCGATCAAATAAGTCAGCGTAAACGTCCAGATGCCGAGTGCTACTGAAACACCCAATTTATCTTTAATCAGGTCCCACACATTCTGGTTACGAAAATAACTTTCACCTAAATCAAAACGGGCATAGTTCACCAGCATCTGCCAGTAACGCTCTAGCACCGGTTTATCAAACCCATATAGCGCAGTGAGTTGTTCAACCTGCTGCGTATCTATGCCCTGCCGGCCACTATAGCTCCAGCCACCAGTGCTGGAAGAGCCATCCGCACCTGAGCGTGCATCCTGCGCATCGATTTGCGCAATCGCACTATCGACCGGCCCTCCCGGCACAAACTGAGTGACCAAAAAAGTGAGCGTCATCACCCCGATCAGGGTGGGGATCATCATCAGCAAGCGTTTTAACAGGTAATGCCACATATTATTTTAAGAATTCAAAGTTGATGGTTGCATCGTGTTGGTGAGATATTGCAGTTTTTGTACCAACTGTTTAGCGTGTCATATCACCCAGAGCAATAAACAACTTATCTATTTAAAATCAAACAGTTGAAATAAATACACCATCAAAAAACAACATCCCGCAACAAGTGATGTGTGATGCCCTGCCAACAGTGACCCAAAGCAGCTGTTGCAGGCAACACATTCAACAGACACCTGATCAGGTGTGCGGATTCTCAGGCCGGTCCAACCCCAGATTCTCGCGGTAAGTCTTGCCCTCATACTCTTTGCGAAAAATGCCGCGACGTTGCAACTCCGGCACCACCAGGCGCGTAAAGTCCTCGAGGCCTTTAATCGAGTAAGGCGGCACCACATTAAAGCCATCTGCCCCTTTTTCGACAAACCATTGTTCTATGGTGTCAGCCACGGTTTTCACCGAGCCGATGGCTTGCAAATGACCGCGCGCCACGCGGAATTTCAACACCAACTGACGAATAGTCAGGTTCTCACGCCGCGCCAATTCAAGCTGCTGCTGAAAACGGCCACGGCCATTTTCGCCTGGGTCGTAAGGCAATTCTGGCAATGGGCCATCGAGTGGATAGTTGGATAAATCCTGGCCGCCGAATTCAAGGTCAGATAAATCGACCAGTGCTTGCAACTCACCATATTTATCTTGTGCTTCCTGGTCGGTTTCAGCCACAACAACATTGAGGCCCGGGGTGATTTTGAGCTGATCTTCCGCACGGCCATATTTGGCCATACGCGATTTGACGTCGGCATAATAGGCTTTGGCGACATCTAATGAGGTGGCCGAGCTATAGGTCATCTCGGCTTCGCGGGCGGCAAACTCGCGGCCGGTGTCTGAGTTGCCGGCTTGCACAAATACAGGGTAGCCTTGAATCGGCCGTGGGAAATCCAGTAAGCCTTCCGACTTGAAGTATTGGCCCTTGAAATTAACTGGATGACCGGAAGCCGGGTCATAAAACTGACCGCTCTCACGGTTGGGCTGATCAAACGCATTGTCGTCCCAGCTATCCCACAAGGCCTTGGTCAGTTGGATAAACTCACTGGCACGTTCATAACGTTCTTCATGCGTAATTGGGGCTTCAATGCCAAAGTTTTTAGCCGTGACGGGGTTAAGTGATGAAACCACGTTCCACCCAGCGCGACCGCCACTCAGGTGATCGAGCGAGGTGAACTGGCGCGCGACATTGTACGGATCAGAAAAGTTAGTATTCACTGTCGCAACCAGGCCGATATTTTTGGTATGCGCCGCAATCGCCGATAGTAAAGTAAACGGCTCGAAGTGAAAGTTATTCGGGTTTTTGACAGCCTGTTTGTCGATCACACCCGAGCGACCGATAAAGTCGGCCACAAAAAAAGTATCAAACTTGGCGGCTTCGGCAATCTGCGCCGCACGTATCCACCACTGCAAATCCGGCCGGCCATTCTCGGTCCAGATCGGATGCAGCCATCCGGCCGGGTGGTGCCCGTAACGTAACAAAAAAACATTCAGGGCTAATTGTCTTTTTTTGCTCTGACTCATGATCAACGCTTTCAATAAAAAGTCGAGGCCAAGTGACCTTGCCCCGACTCACAGGTGAATGAAATTAAGCTGCTTTTTGCTTAAGCAAGTCAGCAATAAAACGACCCGAATATTGCTTGGCTTTTTCTACCAGACCAGTACGCTTCCATTGCACCTCGAGCGCGCCTGGCGTGTACTCTTTAGCACCACCCACTTGCTCGGCCAATGACTGGAAGCGCGCCGCCTCTTCAATCAGCAACACCAGCTGCGAGGTGCCGATAATGCCTTTGCCCCAGATATTGGCGCCGCCGTTAGACTCCAGCAAAGCAGGTGGTGGTGCCAGCTCTGGATGCTTATCCAGGCGCTCGGAAATAATCGACAGCACGCTGCGGGTGCGATCCAAATGGTTAGGAATCTCACGTGCCAGCAAATAGCGCTGGGCAGCCACATACAAAATCGGGAAATTGATTTGTGCCAGCGACCACGCCGCCAGATAAGGCGTATGCGCGTGAATCACCGTGTCGGCATCAATGCGTGATTCATGCAGAATGTGATCTTTCTTTTCTGAGAAAGTATCAATGCTCACCACCGGATCACGTGAACGCTCCCATGGCCATGGAAAACGAATATTCAGCAATTGGTCCTGGCCCGGGATTTTGTGCGTGATGTGGTAAGTCCAGGTGGCAGACAAAGTGCCGGTTTCTTTCAAAAAGTTAAAAGAATGCAACGCATCGGCTTTGGCTTGCTCTACATACTGCACTAACTCTGCATCGGTAAAAGTCTTACTCATGATTTAAGTCTCCTGTTTTAAATGGCTTATGCGGCTTGCATCGCTGCAAACAACATGCCAACACGACCCATACGTTGGCTAACCATGGCAATCACCCCGTATGTGTTTGATTTTTATACGGGATGACGCGCCTGTAAATCGCCCGCACAAAGCACGCCAGCAGCCTCACGATCAACATCCAGCTGTTTAGCCAGCAACAAACCAGGCCTATCTTGCTGCTGACGCAACAATAATCCGCGCGGTATCACAAGCACGTTTGTGACAACAAACAGCAAACACGCATCACATTTTTTGCTTAGCCAATCGCTCCTTTTATCCGCCGTATTGACATCAAAATGCCAACACAACTGCATCGTCAAAAAGGCCGTTTACATTATCTAAAAGTGTTTTGTCAGCAACATTAGCTACCCCAATTGCTTGAGTAGAATGTTGCTGACAAAACAATTCACAGCCTCAAACAAACAGGCTTAAAAAATTATTTTTTATTTAAAATCAACCATTTAAAAAGAATAAATATGGCTGGCATGATTCCTGCGCTTGAGACACCAACACTTCGTTAAGTGCTTTATCTCAACCCAAGGGAACATTATGAAAAGAATTAGTGACACGATCGGCGCACAACAGCCGAGACATTTATGGAAACAACGCACGGTCAAAGCGGCTGTTTTGAGCGCGTTTGCTGGTTCATTAGCGCTGAACCCGGCCTGGGCGGCCGAAGCAGAAAAAGTCGTTGAAAGCCAGGAAGCACAAACCGCAGAAACGGCCGAAAATAATGACGGCTCCAAAAAAACGGAAGACACCCAGGCACAAGAGTCCTCTTTAGGCAGCGTGACCGTCACCGCCAACAGGCGTAAGGAAAGCGCGCAAAAGATTGCCACCCCGATTACCGTGCTCAAAGGTAAAGACCTGCTGGACCAGGGTATTGGCCGCTCTGCGCAAGAAGTATTTAACTATGTGCCTAACGCCACTGCCGTTGGTCAGCAGCATGGCCGTCCACGCTGGTGGATTCGCGGTATTGGGGCAGGCCAGCAACAGCTGGACCTGGCCAGCCCGATTGGTTTTTACCAGGACGAAGTGTATATCAGCAACGCCTCTGCCACTGGCTTTCCACTGTTTGACCTGGAGCGCGTAGAAGTACTGCGCGGCCCGCAAGGCACCAAATACGGTAAGAATACGACAGGCGGTGCAGTGAATATCATCTCGCAAAAACCTTCGCTCAAAGAAGGCAAAAATGATGACTACATCAAGGCGGACTACGGCACGTTTAACGATAAAGTACTGCAAGGTGGCTTTAATGTGCCCTTGATTGAAGACCGCCTGGGTGCACGTATTTCTGTGTATCAGGAAGATATTGATGGCCGCTTTAATAATATTTTTAACGGCACCAAAGATGGCGGCCTGCAAGACGGTGCGATTCGCGGCCAATTATTGGGCAAGATTTCTGACGATGCCGAAGCCTTGCTCAATGTGCATTACCGCAAATACAAAACCGATGGCACTATCCTCAACACCAATAGCTATGCCGCGAATGGCGTATTGCGTGGTGGCTACGCCCCGAGTACCGGTTATAACGATGTCAGCACCAATGCAGACAACTGGAGCAACACCTCGCAAACCGGTGCCAACCTGAACCTTAAATGGAATGTGGGCAAATTAGCGTTCACCTCTATCACCGGGTTCGAGGGCTTTAAAAATGAATCCTTAAGCGATAACGACAACACGCCGCTGGAGCTTTCACGCCAACACGTGGATAGCGAAACACGCCAGGTATCACAAGAGTTCCGCATTACCTCGCCACGCGAAGACCAGTGGAACTGGCTGGCTGGCGTACATCTGTTTAGAGAAAATATTGATAGTGCAACCCAAACCGGCAAACTGCCTGCCGCGCAGGTCGCAAACGCGAGTACGGCAGGCTCAGGTGCCAGCGTCACCTACAATGACAGCGTGCTCAAGCACGAGACAACCAGCTTTTCATTGTTTGGTAACACCACCTATAACTGGACAGAAGAGTTCGCCACCTCTGCGGGCTTAAGCTGGAGCCGCGAAAGAAAAGAGTATGACCTCAACCGCAGAGGCTCGACCGGTGTGGGTTCATATAGCAGCCTTGGCCGCTGGTGGGAGTCTTACACTGGTGGGTTTTCACCTGCGGGAACGCTCACCTCCGGCACGTTCAGTGTCAGCGACTCAGCCACCTGGGACCGCTGGAGTTACGACTTTACGCCTGAGTACAAGTTGAGCCCGACAGACCGCGTATTCTTTAAGTATGCGCATGGCATCAAGTCAGGCGGCTTTAACACGGCAGCAACCAACCTGGCAGCAGTGAATCAGGTCAAACCGGAGCAACTGGATTCTTACGAGTTAGGCTACAAATCTGAATGGCTGGCGGGTCGCTTGAACTTTAACGCGACGGCGTTCTACTACGACTACCAGGATGTACAGGTGAACGTGGTAGGCTTTAACGCATTAGCGGGTTCAACCGTCTCTTATTTACAAAACGTCAACAAGGCGAAAACATACGGCCTGGAACTAGAGTTACAAGCGTTGCCAACCAATGACTGGTTTATCAATGGTAGCGTCGGCCTGCTGAGCACGAAATATGAAGATGCCGAGATCCTGAATAATGGTGGCAATTTTAACGGCAACCGCCTGGTACGTGCGCCTAACGTCACCGCCAACCTGCTGACTAACTACACTTTCCACGTGGATAACGGTGCCAAAGTCGTGGTCGGTGGCGATGCACGCTTCCTGTCCAAGCAATATTACTTTGTTACCCCACAAGGGGTAGATGCCAACGGTGTCTATCGTTCAGGGCTTGAGCAAGGCGCCTTCACCATTGTCAATGCGCGTATTTCGTATGTCACAGCAGGCAACAAATATACGGTGACAGCATACGCCAACAACCTGTTCGACAAGCACTACCTGCAACACTCAACGCCATCATACAGTGCCGGACAAGGCGTGTTTGGCGACAACATTTACCAAGGGGCAGTGAGAACCGTCGGTGTGTCTTTCGCCGCAGCGTTCTAACTATTTGTAGACACCTTTGTCAGCGCCAGGGCACCTTCGTGTGTTCTGGCGTTTTTTGATTGATATTTCACAAAGGAGGACTGCTTGAAGTCCTATATTGATACACCAGCGCATGGGGTGCACGCCTTTTCATCGCGCTTTTCTTTTAAGCTCAAACAACCCTTGCTGCGCTGCCTGGCTTTGTATGCCTATATGCCGTGGCAATTCAGTTTCACCGCCCTGCTGTTTATCCTGGTGAATGCGGGCATGGCCTGGCAACTCTGGCTGGTCGGCCAGATTGTGCAGTCTATCCATCTCGGTGAATTTGTCACACGCAATGCGCAGGGTCTGTTGGATTTCTCCCAGGCGCGTTACTGGCTGACGCTGCTGATAGGCGTGGCTGTTGGCCGCGCGGTCTTGCAATATATTGGCGGCGTAATGTCGCTGATTATCGGTCAGGAACTGCTCTATATATTGCGCGAGCGCATTTTGCACCAGGTACAACGGCTAGACCTTGCTTATCACTGGCAACACGGCATCGGTGAAATCGTTACGCGTACCACGCGTGATGCCGACAAAGTGCGTGATGCGCTAATCAACTTTTGGCGGCAAGTGTTTGAAGCCAGCATCTGGGTGCTTACCTCTGTGACTGTGCTCAGTGTTTACCACCCTTTGATCGGCCTGGGCACCTTGCTGTTAGTGGTGGCTGGCATGTGGCTGTTCGTCAAACATACCAATACCTTAGTCGTGCTCGACCGCGAAGTCGGTAATGCTTACGACCAGGTCAATCAGGAGCTCAGTGAAGGCGTCAATGGCATCCGCGTGATTAAAGCCTTTGGGCTGGAATCCCCGCGTACCCAACATTTTGCCAGCTTGGTCGATACCTTTGTCACACACGCGCATACTGCCCTGGCCTTTGCTGCAAAAAAGATTCCTTTACCGCAGATGGTGATTGGCTTTAGCCAAGTATGGATTCTGGCCTTGGGTGCTTACCTGGTGAGCCAAGGGGCCTTGAATATTGGCCAATTGGTGGCCGCTTTGCTGATTGCCAATGCCCTGGTATTTCGCGTTGAAGGCATAGGCCGCGTCATGCAGGTGTTTGCCGATGCACGCTCATCCGCCACCCGCATCTGGGAGCTACTCGATGAAGAGCCGCAGATTCTGCCCGGCCCACACACGCTGGCGCCACAAGCGCTGGGCTTTCGTTTAAACAACGTGACGACGCAGGCGCCCAACAGCGACCAGGCTATTTTGCAGCATTGCAGCCTGGAGGTCAGCCCGGGCGAAACGGTGGCGATTGTCGGTACCACTGGCGCCGGTAAAAGCTCGCTGGCCGGGTTATTGCCGCGCCTGCTGGATGCCAAACATGGTAGCGTTGAAATCGGCTCGGCCTGGGCAGGCTGGCACGACGTCAAAAATTTAAACCTGCAACAACTACGTAAATCTGTGCATGTGGTGCCACAAGAAAGCTTTTTGTTTTCTGACACGCTGGTAGCCAACTTACGCCTGGCAAAACCAGATGCAAGCGATGAAGAGTTGTTGCAAGCACTGCACCTGGCCGCCGCTGATGAAGTGCTGGAGAAACTCAGTGATGGCCTGCACACCAAAATCGGTGACCGCGGCATCACCTTGTCAGGCGGTCAACGCCAGCGCATCAGCCTGGCGCGCGCCTTTTTATCCGCGCCTTCTATTCTGGTACTGGACGACTCAACCAGCGCACTGGATGCGATTACCGAGCGCAAAGTGCTGGACAACATCCGCAAGCTGCGTGATACCACAGGTAAAAACACCACGGTGCTGATCATTGCCAGCAAACTGTCGACCATTTTGCTGGCCGACCGTGTCGCCATGCTGGCAGAAGGCCGCATCATTGCTGAAGGCACACATCAAGACCTGATACAAACACATGCCGCTTACCGCGATTTAGTTGGAGTGCAACATGGCTGAAAACTTAAGACAAGAACGTGCCCTCAATGACATTGAACTGGAGCAAGCGCTGGCAAAAAAAAGCCTGGACCGCAATATGTTCTGGCGCTTACTGCCGCTGCTAAAACAGGTTTCAGGCAAAGTCACTGCCGTGATTCTGCTCGAAGCTTTGCTGGTTGGCGTGATTTTTATCCGCCCCTGGTTTTTACGCGAGGTGATTGATCACGGCTTTATTCAATCAGCCCAAGGCATCGTCCTCAATACGCCGTTGCTGGTGTGGATGAGCTTAGGCATGGGCATCAGCTGGGTCGTGCGTTTCGGCGTGTCCGGGCTGTCGCAGTATCTATCCGGCAGCGCGGCTGTGCATATTCTCAACAGCCTACGCGTGCAAGTGTTCGCCCATTTGCAGCAGTTAAGCATGCGCTACTTTGACCAAACCAAGGCAGGACGCATTATCTCGCGTGCAGACCGCGATATTGACGCACTGGAACCGCTGTTGATCCAAGGGCCGCCAGAACTGCTCTCAGCGTTATTACGCTTTGTCGTCGCCAGTGTCGCCTTGTGGCTAATTTCACCCAAGCTGCTACTGGCCCTGGCCAGTATTGTGCCGGTGCTGTTTGCTGCCACCTGGTTATTCAAGCGCATCTCGGAAAAAAACTGGGCCAAAGTGGCTGAAGCCAGGGCGCGATTTACCGCACACCTGGTCGAGACCGTGTCTGGCGTACGCATTATCAAGCAAACCGTGACTGAAGCTGACAATGCCACCCGCTACCGCGCCTTGCTGCACGACTTTAATACCACCCTGATCAAAGGCAATCTCAGATCGAGCTGGTTTTTACCACTGACGCAAGTATTGAGCACTGTAGGCATGGCCTTTTTACTGGCGACCGGCAGTGTGGGCATTGTTGAACACGAAATGACCGTGGGCCAAATCGCGCAAAGCCTGTTTTATGTGCAGCTATTTTTAGGCCCGCTGCAAGAGTTAAATGACCTGTTTGAACGTTATTCAACCGGCGCATCTTCGGCACAACGTATTTTTCTGCTGCTGGATACCGAGCCGGAAATTGTTGACCCGGCCACGCCACAACTGCCCGCAGCGCGCGGCCATGTTGCCTTTAACCATGTGTATTTCAAATATAACCCGCAAGCGCCCAACTACGTGATTCAGGCCCTGAACCTGGAGATTCCAGCCGGGCAAGTGCTGGCCATTGTTGGCCCTACCGGCCATGGCAAGAGCACCATCGTGCAACTGCTCACACGCTTTTATGAAGTGAATGCAGGCGAAGTATTGGTCGATGGCGTCAATGTCAAAGACTACGAACAAACCAGCTTGCGGCGCAAAGTCGGCCTGGTGTTGCAGGATAACGTGCTGTTTAGCGGCACAGTGCTAGAGAACTTGCGTCTGGCAGCGCCCGAGGCCAGCGATGCTGAACTGATACATGCGGTGAAAGAACTAGGCGCCGACGAGATTCTGGAACGCCTGCCACAAAGCTATGCCACGCAAGTCGGGCCCTTGGGCGCGTTCTTGAGCCATGGTCAACGGCAACTGGTGTGTATTGTCAGGGCTTACCTGGCAAACCCGACCATCCTGGTGCTGGACGAAGCCACCTCGGCGGTCGACCTGCAAACAGAACGCAAAATCCAGACCGCGTTTAGGCGTTTATGCGAAGGCCGTACCGCCATCATCATCGCGCACCGTTTATCAACTATCCGCGATGCCGATGCCATTGCCGTGATTCGCGACGGCCAGGTGGTAGAAAAAGGCGCGCATGGTCAGCTCATCGCATTAAACGGTCATTATTCAGGCTTATACAAAGCCTATCAGCAAGCTTCTGAAGCAGCCATCGCCGCCTGATGCTGGCCAACCAACAGTTAGCCGGGGGCGGATGTTGCACAGGCAACAAACTGTCCGCTCCCGCGCAACACAAAAACAATTATCTAATTGATTTTTAATAGAATTATCTGATGGCACGCTTCCTGCAATTGATTGAGTTCCCAAGTCGTATTCACTCACAATCAGGAGACAAACATGTCCGCAGATAACAAAATTGATAGCATCTGGTACACCCGCTGCCCGGTGCCCACCCCACTCGGCCTCGCCGCACGCGAAGGCTGGATCAGCAGCGAGTTTGTGCAAGATGGTATCACCATCAATACCTTGCAAGAAACCCAAGACCCAGAGCTGCTGGAATCACACTACGACCACCGCCTGCCGCATTCTTTCCGCCAGGGCGGCAACGTGCCAGCGATCTGGGCCAAGGCCAGAGGCACTGATACTAAAGTGATCGGCCTCAACTGGGTAGACGAAGCGCAACTGATTGTCACGCGGCCTAACTCAGGCATTAGCAAACCAGAAGACCTCAAAGGCAAACGTATCGCCTTGCCTAAAAATGACATCAGCATCGACCACCAACGCGCCAGTGCCTTGCGCGGGATTGTCGTCACGCTAGAGGTGGCCGGTTTGACCGCAAAAGACGTAGACCTGGTGGATATCGCCGTGCCAAAACAAGCGCCAACCATAGGCTGGTCGTCAGGCACACGTGTGGCTTATGCACCAGAATATGAAGCATTAAAAAATGGTGAAGTCGATGCTATTTACGTCAAAGGCGCCCGCGGCTATGAAAGCGTCGACAAGCATGGCGTGACTATTATTTACGACGTCCGTAACCACCCAGACCCAAAAGTCCGCGCTAACAACAGTGCACCACGCCCAATCACGGTGGATGCTGCTTTGCTGCGCGACCGCCCTGACCTGGTAGTACGCTTTTTAAGCCGTATTGTGGATGTGGCTGAATGGTCTGCCAAACACGAAGCAGAAACCGTGGCCTATATTGCCAAAGAATCTGGCTCAACTGACGAGTGGGTACGCAAAGCCTATGGCAATGACGTGCATCTGCATCAGGGCACTAATCTCGATGCTGAAGCAATCGCTGCGCTGGAAGGTTACAAAGACTTTTTGCTGGAGTGGGGCTTCCTCAAGGGTGACTTTGACGTCAATGCCTGGATCGACCCAGCGCCTTTGGCAGAAGTGTTCCGCCTGAAGAAAAAAGCCGCTTAACTGCGGGCGTTCACCATGCCAGAGAGGCCATTCAGCCTTTCTGGCAGCCCTCATTCACCACGAATGTGCCAACCCTTCCGTCAATCGGCTTGTCCAATACAGCAACGGCCACAGTCTATCCAACGTATGTTCAAAAAGGAGTTTTATCATGACACTCAGACTAGGCGACATCGCCCCCGACTTTACCCAGCAATCCAGCCAAGGGCCGATTTCTTTTCACGAATGGCTGGGCGATAGTTGGGCCATTTTGTTCTCGCACCCGGCCGATTACACCCCCGTCTGCACCACCGAGTTGGGCGCCACGGCTAAACTGGCTGGTGAGTTTAAAAAGCGCAATGTCAAAGCCATCGCGTTGTCAGTCGACCCAGTTGAATCACATCATGGCTGGATCAAGGACATTAATGAAACACAGGCGACAGAGGTGCAGTTCCCGATTCTTGCCGACGCGGACCGTAAAGTCTCGGCCTTGTATGACCTGATTCACCCCAATGCCAGCACCACGGCCACAGTGCGCTCGGTGTTCATTATTGATCCGCACAAAAAAATCCGCCTCACGCTGACCTACCCGGCCAGCACCGGACGCAACTTTAACGAGTTGCTGCGCGTGATTGATTCATTGCAACTGACCGAATACCACAGCGTGGCGACGCCAGCCAACTGGGAGGACGGCCAGGATGTGGTGATTTTGCCGTCGATCACTGACCCGGTCGTGCTTGAGAGCAAATTCCCTAAAGGCTATAAAACAGTGAAGCCTTATTTACGCCTGACGCCGCAACCCAATAAATAACCAGCAAATTAAAATGGACTGCAGCGCAGTCCGTTCTTCATAATCACAGCGGTTGCTGAAAGCTTGATCAAAGGCCTATATCTTTTCGTGAAAATCAGTGGCGCCTTTTTTCCAATAAGCAGCGGCTTTCATTAATTCTTTTGGTTGGCCCTGCGCAAGCAAAACATCCCGCACTTGCGAAGCCAAATGATGCTCACCCGCAATCCAGCTAAAGCCCTCACCCTCCGGCAACTGCATCTCTTTAACCATATCCACCAAATCCTGTGCTGAGTATACCCAGCGAATGGTTCTGCTTGCTGATGGCTCAAACTGGCGACGATCACTGTCATGTTCAACTTGAATCAAGGCAATTACTTTGGTTGCCAATGGTAACTCTTCTAATCTGCGCGCAAGTGCTGGCAAACTGGATGAGTCCGCCACCAGCAGATGCCAGTCAAAATCTTGTGGGATGATCATCGAACCCTTGGGGCCAGCAATCACTGCATGATCGCCTGGCTTTGCGTGACGGGCCCAATCTGAGGCATCCCCATGCGCATGTAAAGCAAACTCAATGGCAAGCGCTTGGCTGGCGTTATTAAAACTGCGCGGCGTGTAATCGCGCCTGATCGTTTCACCCTGACGATTGGTGAAAATAAACTTGATATGGTCATCAAACGACAAGCTATTAAATTGCGCCAGCGCCGGACCGGTAAATGTCACCGTCACAAAACCTGCACTGGTGTGATCAACCTTTAACACCTCTACTTGCCTTTGTTGCAATTCAAAGCGGACTCTTTCAAACGGATGCTCTCTCATGACTATTTCCATCACAATCAATTTAGTTGATAATATCAACTATGATGATAAATAAAGTAGACAATGTCAACTATAATTTAGATGACAAGCATCAAGTTTTTGAAACGATCCATAGACTGATGCACACCTTTCGCGCGCGCCAATACCGTTTGATTCAAGACAGCGGCGTCGACCTGACCCATATGCAACACAAAGTGCTGGGTTACTTTGCACGGCATCCTGACGCGACACTGAGTGATTTGGTGGCGGAGTCTGGCAAAGATAAAGCCCAAATTGCGCGGCTGATTACAGAAGTGCGCACCAAAGGATTGTTGGATGCCAAGGCCGACCCTGCAGACAAGCGAGTCACGCGACTTAACCTGACGCAAGTCGGCAGGGAAATTTTTGAACGCCTTAAAAAAACCGAAAGAGAACTGTCTGACCTGGCAGTACAAGGACTCAGTGAAGACGAGTGCAAGCTGCTACTCAAATTGTTAGGTGATATCAAAAACAATTTATCGGATTCTGCCTCATAAATTGCACGCTACGCAAACCAAATACCTGAAAAAATGGCCCGAGAGGTAAGCTCGAGCCATGATCAAGACACTACCACTAGATAGTCTTATTCTTCGATTCTGAAACCGACTTTAAGCGTGACCTGAAAATGTGCGACTTTGCCATCCGCAATATGGCCGCGTGTTTCGACGACCTCAAACCAGTTGAGGTGATGTAGGGTTTTGGCGGCACGCTCAACCGCATTTTTAATGGCATCATCACTGCTAATGGGTGAAGAGCCGACCAGTTCAACAACTTTATAAATATGCTCTGACATGGTTTTATCCTTGATAGGGTTTAAACGCTGGTTTGACACCCATTTGATTATACTGGTTGCCAAATGCGGCCGGGAGGGCTTTGGTGGGGGTTACCCTCAATGCGGATTAACTTGGCCGGGCCTTCACGTCGTGGCGAGTGAATTTCGTTTTCGTTATACACGCGTACATGGCCAGGTTTTAATTCAATCGAATCACGCAACTTCACTGTACCGGGTTTGCCATCTGGCTCAGCGTCATCAACCACATCCCAGCCATCCATGGTGGTCACGCCTACTACCTGGCCATAAATTGCCCACGAAACACCATGGTCGTGCGGGGGCGCTCTTCTGGCCTCTTTAAACACGTGGCCCAAAATTGCAAAACCTAACGCTTCATCTTCATATAACACCCGACGTTGTGGTTGGCTGTCATCCAGATATTCACTGGCAAACGCCTGATCAGAGACCACGTCTTGCAGGTAGACGCGTACCTGCTCACGCCCGGCCGGGCCTTGGTCTGCCAGCAAGAAATTGCGCACTTGCTGCGCGACTGCATCAATGGTAAAAGCCATGCTTGTTCCTCAAAATAAGAAATGGCACATATCGCACAACATGCGCCATGATGAGATTACGCTGCCAGTTTGCCGCTCTGCTCGTTAGCCAACAGTTGCTGTAACGCCTGCTGTGCATCGGCTAATGGTCTGGTGTCTATCCAGGCGTCAAAGTCGAAATCACGGTCGAGAATGCCATAGGTCAGCAAAAAGTTTTTCTGCTGACGGAACAACTCAATACGCTCCGCTGACAAGTCTGGCGCAAGCGACAGATGGAAGCCATTGCGATAAGCCGCAGCCACGCCCTCTGCCGTGCCACCGGTCTCGCTTTGCAGGATTTCATGCACACCGGCCAGGTTGGTTTTGGCCCACTCTGCCGCGCGCAAGGTTTGGGTTAAAAAGCGCACCACGTAATCGTAGTGATTCTCCAGCAGATAACGGTGCACAGTGATCGGGCGTGGTGTGCCGTTATTCACACGAAAGCGTTTTTCCGGCAAGGCATCAAGATCTATGCCCACCACCAACCCCTGGTCACGCGCGCCATCTTGTGCGGCAGCGCCTTTCACATACACGGCATCGACCTTGCCCTCGAGCAAGGCATTAAAGCTCGCCTGCCAGCCACCATAGCGGCGGCCAGTGGCTGTCACTTCGTGCTGGCCGACTTCGACCAGATGGATATCATCCAGCGTCAGGCCGACGGAATCGAGTGCGCCTTTGTAACCATGCAAGCTGCTATGGCGGGTGATGGTGCGGCCGCGCTTGTTTTCAATCACGTCTTTCGGGTTATACGCAGGTAGCCCTAAGCGTTTGCCTTTAAGGTCTTCCGGGCGGCGGATGTTGGAATCAGGACGCACAATAATCGATTGTGACTCTTCAATCCAGGTCAGGCCGATCAAACGGGTTTCAGCGCCTTGCGCCTTGGCCGGGATCGCAAACAGGTTACCGCCCTCGCGGATCAATGTTTGCAGGCCGTGGTCGTAATGGTGATGCCTGAAGTCAGCGCTATCTTCATCCTGCAAGGCACGCAAGCGCAAATTATCGTTAGCAAACTCTTGTTGCAACCAGCCCAGTTTAAATGCGATACCAGAAGCGGTGGGTACGCCGCCTTGGCCGTTACCGGCACAACGCGTAAACCAAAGTGTGTTATCAGGAAGCTGTTGTTGGTGACTCATAATACATTCCTTTAAAAAATGAAATTGTTTTCATGGCGCATCAACCGCGTTGCATTGTTGCAAAGTGTCCACCGTTGTATGCGCCATTTCTAGCGGTCCGCGTGATTGTCACTGTTAACGCACACAAGCTTGGGCCAACCGTATGACACCTGAGGAACTCACTCTGGCACCTTGCGTTTACTTAACAGTTCATGCAGTCTTTTGCACAAAATATGCCAAATGCAAAGAAACTTAAATATCCAATAAAATTCAATGAGTTAACAACAACCACCAACACTCATCAGCATAGGGCTGCGTGCTATTGAACAGCCGGCTGATGTGATGGCAACAGTTGCATGTTGCTTTTATTAAAGCTGCTCACCGGCCTCATAAGCGTGATACAACTCGGCATATTTGCCCTGCTGCTGGATCAGTTGCGCGTGCGGGCCTAGCTCGGCCAACTCGCCATGATGGATGACAGCAATCAGGTCAGCGTCGCGGATGGTGGCCAGGCGATGCGCGATAATAATGGCAGTGCGGCCTTCGCATAAACGCCGCAATGCATGCTGGATACGGCGCTCGGTTTGGATATCGACGGCCGAGGTCGCCTCATCGAGAATAAGGATGGTGGGGTTAGCCAGGTAGGCGCGCAGCAGGCAGACCAACTGGCGCTGGCCGTGGCTGAGGTGCGCACCCGATGCGCCGACCTCGGTGTGATAACCGTGCGGCAAGCGGCGGATTAAATCATCAATGCCCAGATCAGCCGCGGCCTGCTCAAAGTCAGCCAGCGTGGCCTCCGGTTTGGCCAAATGCAGGTTATCGACAATGCTGCCGCTAAACAACACGTTGTCTTGCAGCACCACGCCAACATGCTGGCGCAGGTTACGCTGGCTGAGCTGACGAATATCGACCTGGTCTATCAGGACTTGCCCTTGTTGCACGTCATAAAAACGCGTTAGCAGCTGGATTAAAGTACTTTTACCGTGGCCGGTTGGCCCGACAATGGCTAATATCTGCCCTGCCGGAACGCTTAAATTCAGGTTGCGGATGACGGGCTTGGATTGATCAGGCACATAAGAAAAACTAACGTTTTTAAAGGACACTGCGCCTTGTATGCGAGCGAGGGTGATCGCATGTGCGCTGTCGACCACTTCAGGCTGCGTATCAAGCAACAAGAACACGCGCTGTGCCGAGGCGACGCCATTGGTATAGCGCTCGACCAGGTCGCCCAGCTCTTGCAACGGGCCTAAAAACATATAAACATAAAACAGGCTGGCGGCAAATTGCCCCAGCGTTAAATGCCCCAACGCGACTTCTTCGCCACCTGCCACCAGCAACAACATCAAGCCCAGGATGGTGAGCACACCCGTAAAATGCGTGAACCAGCCCGAGGCAATGTTGCTGCGCACCAGCGAGTCAATAAACGCATTGACCAATGCGCGGTAACGTTGCAAGTTGCTGTCTTCCTGCACGGTCTGCTTGATCATACGCACCCCGGCCACGGTTTCTACCAGATGCGCAGTAAAGCGGGTACGGTTTTCGGCCACGCGGGCAAAGTGCTGGCTGGACAGTCTGCGAAACAGCGTGCTGGAGAGGATGAGCAAAGGAATCACCAGCACCAGGTGATAAAACAAGGTGGGCGATAGCCACAGCAAAATCCCTGCCGCCATCACAAATCGTAGCAAGGCAGAAAATATCTCGGGCGGGCCCTGAATTAATAATGGCTCGAGGGCTTCGATATCCCTATCGACTCTGGAAATAATGCGGCCAGACTTGGTGCGGTCAAAATAAGCCACACTCAATTGTTGCACATGGCTAAACAGGTCTATACGTAGCTGGTTTAAAATACGGATGGCCGCCGTGCCAGAAAAATACTGTGACAGACCAGCCAGCACAAAGCGCGCCGCCCACATGCCAGCCAAGCCCAGCATGGCCAGGTTAATCACATGCCAATTAAGGCCAACCACAGTCGTACGATCAGTTGCTGACGAATAAAGCAAACCAGCATCAATGGCTTGCTGAATAAAGTAAGGGCGCAAAAAAACGAAGCACACCAGCGCCAGCTCGAGCAACATGGCACTCAAAATATACTTGCGCACTGGCCCTAGCAGCGGCAGCAGGCGCCAAAACATATTGCGGTTAAGTTGCTGTTTGGCCAGGCTTTCTTCGAGCTCGATATCAGACAATGCCCTCACATTGGGGTTACGTTCAGCGGCCATCATCCAACCCCATTAATTCGCGGTATCGCGCATGATTATTTAACAAAGCCACATGCGTATCTGCTGCCAAGATGCGACCTTCTTCAAGCAAAAGCACTTTATCTGCCAGCAAAATGGTGGATAACTTGCTAGCGATCACCAGCACCGTGGTGGCCCGGTCTTGCGCCTTGAGGGCGCGGATATTATTTAAGACATTGCGCTCGGTGACCGAATCCAGCGCACTGGTGGCGTCATCCAGCACCAAAATACGCGGCTGCCCGAGCAACGCCCGCGCCAGGCATACGCGCTGGCGCTGGCCGCCGGACAGGGTCACACCGCGGTCACCAATACGGGTTTGCAGGCCATCATTCAAACTCACCAGCAACTCAGAGGCACTGGCCATGTGCAATGCCCACATCAGCGCTTCGTCAGTGGCATCTGCTGCTGCCAGCCGCAGATTGGCCGCCAGCGTGTCAGAAAACAAAAAGGCCTCTTGTGGCACGGTATGCACCTGCTTGCGTAACGCCGCCAGTTGCAAGTCTTTCACATCTAGCCAACGGCCGTCCTGCCCGGCAATCGTCACCCGGCCTTGTGTCACGTCTGCCAGCCTGGGCACCAAACCCGCCAGCGTGCTTTTGCCCGAGCCCGTGGTGCCAACCAGCGCGACAATCTCACCTGCACCGATTTCAAAACTGCAATCGCTAAGCACCGGGTTACCACCCTCTGGCGGCAACACCGACACCTGCTCAAAGCGCAGGGATAGCGGCCCAGCGGGTAAGACTAGCGTGCCAGAGCGTATCTCTGGTTCGGCATCCAGCAGGTCCCAGATACGCGCAGCCGACGAACGTGCATCGGCAAATACCTGCATCACGCGCCCAACGCCTTCCACGCGAAACACCAGCGTATTCACCATGAGCAAAGCGGCAATCAACTCACCAAGATTGAGCGCCTGCGTATAGACCAGGTGACAGCCAAAGCCAAGCACCCACACCTGCCCCAGCGCGACCACAAACTGCGGCAAGGGGATACGTGAGGTATAAAACGACAGCGCCGCAAACGCCTGCGTCATAAAGCGTTGCACTTGTTGCTCAAAACGCGCGATGCGACTGTCTTCGAGCGCAAAAGCCTTGATCACGCGCACGCCGTTCACGCCTTCAGTTAAATCCTGGTTGACGGCATCATAGGCTTCGCCAACGGCGCGATCGAGTTGAACCAGATGCTCGGTTTGCAACAGCAGAATACCGAAACCGAGCAAACACAACAGCAATGGCACCAGGCCCAGCCAGAAGTCATACCAGAATAAAAAACCCATGGCGGCGCTAACCACTAAGGCGGTGTCGACCACCTGGCGCCAGAAGCTGATAAGCGCATCGCGCAACTTGTCAGAGTCACGCGTGGTGCGCGTCACCAGCTCGCCCGCGCCATGTTGCCAGTGGTAGCTTTGGTCCAGCCGCTGCACCTGAATCAGAATGCGCTCACGTAAATGGCCGATCAGGTTTTGCTGGATAATCAGCGATAACCAGCCGACAAAATACAAAATCGCAGCACGTGCCAGCGCAACACCGACAATGATCAGCAACCAGTGCCAGGCTACTTCACTATTCAAAGCGCCACTATTCAAAACACCACCATTCAAGCCGCCAGTGAGGGTGCGCACAATCGCTTTGCCGCGCTGCACATCGTCAATGGCATGCGCAATCAGCCCTTGCTGCAACGCCAGCAGCACATTGGCCGCCGCAAACAGGCCAGTACAGAGCCAGAACCTGACTGGCGTGCGGGTATACAACAGCAAACAGCGGATCAGCGGGTAATGCTGGAGATTAAAAGCGAACAATGCACGCCATGGGCGCGGGCCAGCCTGCGGTAATCCAGGGTTATCTTCAAGAGCGTGTTCAGTCAAAAGAGTCTACTTCTTAATTATTTGACCTTGCCGCAAAGCGGCACGCATGGATACGGCAAAGTCTATGATGATTTATTGTGATGGTTGGCAGCGACTTAATGAACTTGGCGCCATTTAAACAAGTGAGCACTGGCTAACTTGATCAGTAAAGACATCAGATACCCCAGTACGCCAATCACAAAGGTGACGATAATCAGGACATCCATGCGCGACGCTTCTTGTGCGTTCATCATTAAATTGCCCAGACCCGCGCCCGCTGTAAACAGTAGCTCACTACCGATCGTGGCTAACCAGGCAAAGGCCAGCGCTAACGAAAAGCCGGTAAACACCTGCGGCAAAGCAGCTGGCAAAGTAATACGGCGATAAATTTGCCAGCGGCTCAAGCGATACACCTGCCCGACCTCGTTAAATTTGCGGTCCACCTGCCACATGCCTTCAAAGGTGGATAACACGACCGGGTAAAATGCCGACAGGCTGACGACGATCAGTTTTGAGGTATCGCCATTGCCAAACCATAAGGCGAATAAGGGCACCAGGCCCAGCAAAGGCACCTGGCGAATGGCGTGATAAATCGGTGTAATAAGGATATTGGCGGTGCGCGACACAGCCACCAGTGAGCCGACCAGGAACCCGGCACTGGCACCCAGCAATAAGCCAGTCAGCGCACGCTGCACACTGGCATGCACATTCACCAGCAACTCGCCGCTTTGGCACAGGCCAACTACGCCATCCCAAATCTGCCCCAGCGAAGCAAAGGCATACGCATGATTGGCATCCAGCCGTGACATCGCATCCCAAGCCAGAATCACCAATATCGGCAATACCCAGCCACGCCAGTCAGGGACCCATTTATAAAAAGAATTTTGCATACGGATATCTATCTATTCACTTACGGTTGATTGCGGGCTTAGGCTTTCGCCGCGGCCTGCCAGGGGATCAGGCGGATCTCTGCCCACTTAAATAGCTTGTCTATGCTAAAACCGACCAGGCCGGTGATGACGACGCCAACCATCACCACATCGAGGCGGAACATTTCGCGCCCTAGTTGCATCATTTGGCCGATGCCGCTATCGGCGGCCAACAATTCTGCCGCCACCAGAATGGTCCACGAGCGTGAAAAAGCGATTCTGAGCCCAGTGAATACCGGCGGCGTAATAGCCGGAATAATCAGCTTGCGATACAAGGTGGTTTTAGGCAGGTGATAAATACGCGCCACCTCAAAGTAGTTTTTTGAGACGCCTTTGGTGGCGTCATAAGCGGCCAGTGCCACCGTTAAAAAAGCGGCTTTGGTGACAATAATGACCTTGAAAATCTCATCCACGCCCAGCAATAAAATCAGGATAGGTATCAAGGCGATGGTAGGCACCTGGCGTAAGCCTTGAAACAAGGGCAACGCAAATGCTTCCACACGTGGCGAAATCGCCATCCAGATACCAAACAGCACACCAGCCATGGCACCCAGGCCAAAACCGGTGAGCAGGCGGAAGAAGCTGGCTTTGAGATGCAAGGCCAGCTCGCCGTTGGCAATCAGCTCTTCCAGCGTCGCCCATACCGCAGCGGGCGAGACCAGAATATCGTCTGAATACCAGCCTGCCGCAGCCACCCACCTCCAGACCAGCAGTAGCAGCAAGGGCGAAATCAGAAAAAGCAAAAATTGTTTCCAGTCACGTGTCATACACTTGCACCTTTTTTCACTACTCGCCTTGCGTTAACACGGCCACGCGCGTGATACCGGCGCGCTCAATGGCCGCCATCACTTTGGCTACCTTGCCGTAATTCACGGCTTCGTCTGAGCTCAAATGCAAGGTCACATCCGGGTTGCTGTCGTGCAAGCGTTTGAGTTCAGGTTCTATCGTTTCCAGCGGATATTCCTGGCGGTCGATAAACAACTTGCCAGCGGCATCCACCGATACCGTCACCGGTTTTTTCTGCTCGGGCGCTTTGGTAGCAGCGGTTTTTGGCAAATTGACCTGAATCGCATTGTTCATCAACGGTGCGGTGACAATAAACGCCACCAGCAGCACCAGCATGACGTCAACCAGCGGCGTGACGTTGATTTCACTCAAGACGTCATCATCAGCATTTGTAGAAATAGCCATTATGCAGTGGCTCCTTTCAGGTTACGGACCACCGCAGAACTCGCTGAGACATTTGAAACAAACTCACCGGCCTTGGCGGCATCTGGTTTTTTAAACGTGACGCGGCGAGAGACTTTGATTAAATCTTCAGCAAAATCATCCAGATTGGTGCTGCTGGTTTTTAAGCGACGCAAAAAGAAGTTATAGGCCAACACCGCAGGCACCGCCACGGCAATACCAATCGCTGTCGCCACCAGCGCTTCACCAATCGGGCCAGCCACCACTTCGAGGCTAGCGGTACCCAGTTTGCTGATGTCAGTCAGTGCGTGCATGATGCCCCACACCGTGCCTAACAAGCCAACAAACGGCGCAGTACTGCCGATACTGGCTAACACCACCAGACCCGCTTCACGCAACACACGTTCTTTTTGAATCTGCTGGCGCAGGGCGCGCTCGAGCACTTCCTGGCGGTCACCGCTATGACGCAAGTCATCGGCAGACTCTATATCAAGGTCTTTCAGGGTTTCAAAACCCACCTGCGCGACACGATAGGCCGGGCCGTTATGGCCTTCAAGTGTTGCTGCCTCTTGCAGGCTCTTGGCGCCCCAAAAGGCAGCCCTGAATTTCACGTTTTGCTTGCGGATCAGCCACACCTGGAACGACTTGGCCAAAATAATGGTCCAGGTCACGCCTGAGGCTACCAGCAAGGTAATCAATACACCAAGCACCACTGGGGATGCGCTTTGATAAGTTTCTAAACTAAACATACACTTTCCTTTTCAAATAAAAAAATTACTGCAGCTTGAACTCAACCGGAAATATGGCCCAGCCTTCAACCGGGGTATTTCCACGTTTTGCCGGGGTAAACGCCCAGCGCTTCGCTGCAGCTACCGCAGCATCATCCAATATCCCGTGGCCACTGGATTTCTTGACTTTGACCTCTCCAGGCTTGCCATTCGGCAACACTTTTACCCGCAACACCACGGTGCCTTCCAGGCCCTGGTCAGCCGCAAAGTCAGGGTACTCAGGCGAAGGATTATTCAAATGGCCAACGCCACCTTTCGCCTCCACCAATGGCTCCTCTTTAATCACGGGCGGCGCAGGTGCCGGTTCTGGCGTTGGCTCGGCCACTACCGGGCCGCTGGTTTTTGCCGCCGTGGTGTTTTCCTGCACCACAATGTCGTTCGCTGTGATCGTTTGCGTCGCAGGCGCAGTTCTTAATGCCGCAGGCTTGGCCGCCTGTGGCGGCGGGTCCGCCCGTTGCACTTTGGGTGGCGGAGGCGGTGGTGGTTTGGGTGGCTCAATCACTGGCGGTGGAATCACCTCCGGCTTGATAAACTCGACAATCACTTCATTTTTCTTCGGCTTGACGATGCTGGGTTGATGCAAAGCATTGATAAATCCGGCCAGGCCAATGATATGCGCGACCACCACGACAGCAATCAGTGCCAGTAATTTGTTGCGCGGAATGATCTGATCGACACGATTCCATTGATTGACGACACGCTCAGACAACTTGTCAAAGTCCTCGCTGGTCGCAACCAACCGTCTGGCCTTGCTTTTATCTGACAGCGAATCCCAAATCGTGGCATGCTGCACTGGCGTTTTTAGTGCCGTTGTTGACATACAAACTCCTAATAACTCTAACTAATCTCGATGAAGTCGCTTAAGACATCATCTTTAATGCGCTGAAACTCGGCGGATGCCCGATGGCGCGGCCTGGGTAAATCCACCTCGACCACACGTTTGATACGCCCCGGATTCGCCTCCATCACCACCACGCGATCGCCCAGGAAAACAGCTTCTTCGACGTCGTGTGTAACTAGGATGGAAGTCGTGCCTTCGGTTTCCCACAAGCGCTGTAACTCTTGTTGCATTTTGAGCCGGGTCAGGGCATCCAGTGCGCCAAATGGCTCATCCAGCAATAACAATCTGGGTTTGAGCACCAATGCCCGGGCAATGGCGACACGTTGTGACATACCGCCCGAAATCTGGTGCGGAAACGCCTGCGCAAACCCAGACAGGCCAACCAGTTCAATCTGGTGCTTGACGCGCGCAGTCACTTCCTGCTGCGTCAGGCCAGATGATTCAAGTGCCAGCGCCACATTCTGCTCAACCGTTAACCATGGGAACAAACGATGCTCCTGAAACACCAGCCCTCTGTCGAGCGAGGTGCCAGAGACTTTATCGCCCAGCCAGACGATGCTGCCGTCATAGGCGTTATCCAGGCCAGCAATCAGCCTCAGCAAGGTCGACTTACCGCAACCGCTGCTGCCCACAATCGAAATAAATTCGCCTTTGGTCACTGCCAGCGAAAAGTCAGACAACACGGTGAGCGCTTTGCCGTTGAGCTGAAACGTTTTGGACACGCCTTCTACCGCCAGCACGGCTGCCGAGCTCGCCAGTGACAGGTGTTGCGCACCACGCAGGCCTGAAGACCGTATGGAGGCAATGCCTTCTTCTACGGGGCTGTCTACGTGCGCTTCATTGATCACACTTAAAGCGGTTTTAGGGCGACTCATGTTTGTTCCTGTGCAAAATAACTAAAGTGTTATAGGCAAACGCTGTGCCAAGTTAAAAATTAATATTTATCACTTAAAAATCATGCAGTTACACGTCAACAGGTGAATACCCCGTGTTGGGTAATGTTGTATATCCATCATTTGGCGGCGGGCAGGTGCTGGCAGAGCAACAGATATAAAAAAACAGATGGCGGGAGACCATCTGTTGTCAGGGACTGCCAAAAGGCAATGAGGGTTATTGTTGTGATGCGACGCGGGCTGGGGCCCAGAAGGTTTCCAGGTTGAGCTCTTTCAAGGCTTTGTCGACAAAGCTTGCATTGAGCAACTGCTGAATATCAATCTCGTTGCGAATCAGGCCAGACTCACGCGCATAAGACGCAGCACGTTTGTAATGATCCACCAGCGCCTGGTCGTACAATGGTGACCAGCGGTCGCGCCAACTGACGCTGTCATCTTCATAGTCGCGCCTGACCACGCTCTCTGGCTGCACCAGGCTGGCATATTGCTTGAGGTAGGTTTCTTTGTGCGCCTCTTGCGCCGCCCAATGGTTGGCTTTAATAAACGAAGTGACGATGGCCTGGGTGAGCTCAGGGTGCTCTTTGACAAAGTCATTACGTGCCCACAAGCCGCCCATCAGTTTCCAGTCTGGTGGCGCATTTTTGGTTGACCAGATAATCTTACCCACGCCTTTATCTACCAGGTTATAAGCATCGCTCAACGAGTAAAACGCATCCACAGACCCGCTCGCCAGTGCCGCCGCACCCACTTGCGGATTCACATTGACGATTTTGAAGTCAGTGAGTTTAAAGCCGTTTTTTTGCACCAGGTTAGCAAACGGGATCTCCCAGGGGCGGCCTCTATGCAAGGCAATGCGCTTGCCTTTGAGGTCGGCAATGCTTTTTGCAGTGGAGTTAGCAGGCACCACCAGATAAGAGTTACCACTACGCCCCCACGGCGCCACCAATTGCACACGCGGTTTGGAGCCGTTTAGAATAATCGGTGGTAAATCGCCGTAGGCGGCAAAGTCTATGCTTTTGTTGGCAAAGGCTTCGTTGACAATCGGCCCGACCATCGCCGTGGCCGCCGGCACCCACTCGAGCTTGACACCACGCTTGGCCAAGGCTTCATCGAGCCCGGTTTCACTGGCCAACTCAGTGCTACCCAGGTAATGGGTTTTGCCATTGAGGTTATAAGCCACAGTGGCAATGCGCACCACTTTCGGGTCGGTTTCAGCATGCGCCACGGGCGCAGCCAGCACCGCCAAAGTTAGCGCTGACAATACATAATTTAAAAATCTACTCACACTCACTCCTTATTCGTACTTTATCTAACACTCAAGCAACAGCAGCATATTGATGCAGCTGTTGTTCAGCATCACGCAGCGGCCTGAAATCTATCCACGCATCCAGGTCAAAGTCTTTATCGAGCAGGCCATGCACCAGCATGAAGTCTTTTTGCTGGCGAAACAGCGCGATGCGTTCCGGCGACAAATCAGGCGCCAACTGCAGATGGAAGTTTTCACCATAAGCCGTGGCCACACCGTCTTCGCCGGAGCGGGTTTCAGATGCCAGGATGTCGCGCACACCTTTGAGGTTACTCTTGGCCCACTCTGCCGCCCGCAAGGTCTGGTAGAGAAAGCGCACCACCAGGTCATAATGATTATCCAGTAATGACTGATGCACGGTAATTGGCCGGGGCGTGCCGTTATTGACGCGGCTGGATAACTCAGGATAACTATCGAGGTCTATACCGACCACCGCGCCAACGCGCTTGGCCGCATCGACCGCAGACGCGCCTTTCACGTACACCGCGTCGACCTTGCCTGCGATAAGCGCATCCAACCCGGACCACAATTCACCCAGCCCATTGCGGTTACCATGACCAGACGGTACTTCTACCAGGCTGACATCATCCAACGTCAAACCAGCAATCTTCAGCGCTCCTTTATAGCCATGCAGGCTCATGCCACGGGCGATACTGCTGCCACGCACATGGCTGGCAATCGGGTGCTCGATAAATGCCGGCAACGCCAGGCGCAAGCCTTTCAACTGCGCAGGCTGGCTAATGCCGCTATCCGGCCGCACCAGAATCGCTTGCCACTCGTCAATCCAGGTCAGGCCGATGAGTTTAGTCGGCGCACCCTGGGCTTTGGCTGCCAGCGCCAGCAAGTTGCCACCCTCACGAATCAAGCTAGGTAAAGCGTGATCATAGTGATGCTTGGATAACTCTTTCGGCGCCTCTTGCAAGGTGGCGATATTAATGTTGTCGCGCGCAAACGCTTCATTGAGCCAGCCTAACTTATAAGCCAGGCCGGTGGCGGTCGGCACCGGGCAACGGGTAAACCAGAGTTGGTCGATAGTGTGTGCTGTGGTCACTGAGTGGCTCCTGTGATTACAAGTCAGATGGACGCAACAAGCCTTCTTCTTTGGCTTGCTCATACAGCTTGGACATTTTCCATTGTTGCTTTAACACACCCGGGCCATATTCACGCGAGCCACCAAGGGCTGCTGCTAGGGTTTGCAATTTGGCGCCTTCTTCGAGCAACAAAATAAACTCGGCCAATTGACGCAGGCCCTCTTTACCCCACACAGTCGAACCACCGTTGGCTTCCAAAATCGCGACGTTATGCGGATTAATCGCAATCTGGTCGAGAATGAAATCGACCTCCTGCTGACGACGGTCAATATAAATCGGCAGCTCTTTAATCAGGTTAAAACGCTGTACCGGCACATAACGAATCGGCAAAGTGCGGTGAGTTTGTGCCCAGGCACCTAGGTAGGTGGAATGTATGTGTGAAATAGTGGTCACTTCAGGCCGCACCTGGAACAACTTGGTATAACGGCCAGCGCCTGCGCCACTGCCCTTGCCAGAATAAACGGTGCCATCAAACCCCACTACGGTGGCTTCAATGGCCTTGCCTTTGTTAAACGGGCCGGGATCATTGACGATGATCAATTTGTCCTGGCCTGGCACGCGGTGTACAAACCCCACGGTGCCATTGGCTGTGATAGTGTCCGTCTCACGGAACACGTCAAATGCCAGTTTGGCTTCTGCCACAGTCTCGCTCACGTAACGTTCCAGATCCAGTTCGGTATTAATAGTCACGACAGTCATTGTCAGTCCTTTCAAAATGCATGCAAAAAACAACAGTGACTACTTTGCAAAGACTGTGCCACTGACAACATTTAAAACTTACATATAAAAATCATATAGTTAACAAAAACACATCCCTAAAACATCTGTTGCCTCGGCAACAAGTGTTGCCATTAACACAGCAAAATGTTGAATTCCCATCCCTCGCCAAAGCAACCATCAATATAACAAATATGAATATTGTTATAATTTATAGAACTTTGACTTATTAGTGATCAATGTAATATAGTGACTCGCCTGTTCAATAAGGAGTCAATGATGAGCGCACAACGATGGGATATCCGAGATTCGTACACCGAACGTACGGATCATGTGATCACACACCCAAATCCGTCTGCCGTCAGCTTGTCCGTGCGGGCAAGTGCACTGGTGTTCAGCGATCCCAAGTCGCAAAATCTGCTGTCGTTAATCGAACGGATTGCCTCCAGCAATGCGACCGCGCTCATTATTGGTGAAACCGGCACCGGCAAAGAGTTGATTGCCCGTCATATCCACTCGCTAAGCAATCGCAGAAACGGGCCTTTTCAGGCCATCAATTGCGGTGCGTTCTCAGAAAGCCTGGTTGAAAGCGAGCTGTTTGGCTACGAAAAAGGCGCGTTTACCGGCGCCAACAGCTCAAAAGTGGGCTGGTTTGAAACGGCCAATGGCGGCACCTTGTTTTTGGATGAGATTGGCGATTTACCACAGTCTACCCAGGTGAAGTTATTGCGCGTGCTGCAAGAGCGTGAAGTGGTACGTGTCGGCTCGCGCAAGCCGATTCCGATTGATGTACGCCTGATTGCGGCCACCAACGTCAACCTGGAAGAAGCGGTGAAAGCCGGACGTTTCCGTGAAGACTTGTACTACCGCATTAAGGTGGTGCCGGTGGAATTGCTGCCCTTACGCGAGCGTCGTGGTGACATTTTGCCCTTAGTTGAGCACTTTTTAACCGTTTATCGCAACAAGTTAAACACCACAGACCACAAACTGGCACCTGAAACCACCTCGCTATTGATGGAGTATCCATGGCCGGGCAATATTCGTGAGCTGGAAAACGTCATCCACCGTGCGGTGTTGGTGAGCAACACGGATACACTGTACCCAAAAGACTTAAACCTGCCTAAAATCAGCTTTAACCGGCCGGAGTTAACGGTGGATGAAGATCATGGATACTCAGCGCCACTGCCGGGCCGCATCAGCTATGAGCGCCAAAGTGCGCTCTACAAACTGGAAAACATACTCGAAGAGTTATTTGAGCAAGGGCCAGAAAACTTGTATGAACTGATCAATGGCACTACCGTCAGCAAAGCCTATGCCCATAGTAAAAACAATCAGGTACACGCCGCCAAACTACTCGGCATCAGCAGGAATATTCTGCGTGCCAGGTTAAAAGAGCTCAACCTGATCGCATAAAAAAGAGGGGAAAACATCCCCTCTTTTTTATTTTAAAACAAAGTGTTACGCCACCAGTGCTTCTGGCAGATTCTGCTTGATTAACACAGCGGCTTGCGCCAATGCCTGATCAATGCGTTGCTCAATCACGGTACTGTCCAATTGATAATCGGTGAACTCAGCATCTCTGGCATAAATCGTGGTCGGAATGGTATACATGCCGAAAAAACTGGCCAGACTTCTTAAGTGTGACTCTAGCACCAGCGCATGATGATCACTACCGCCTGTCGCCACCAGAATCGCCACTTTACCGCTAAGTTTTTTCGGATCGACCAGGTCAAAAAAATGTTTGAGCAAGCCGGTGTAAGAGGCTTTATACACGGGTGTTCCAATCACGATAATGTCAGCCTGGTGCAGTTTATCGTAAGCTTGCGTCAAAGCAGGCGGAAACTGATTGAATGACACAGTCGGCCCCAAGTCTGCGGCTAGTTTGGCAATATCAATCACCTCACCCGGACTGTGAAACTTTTGGCTGGCCTTGGCAACGGCAGCCTCCACCAGCGACAGCGTTCTGGAAGGCGCCGTGATATTTCCAGAGACTCCAATGATTCTTGGCATTTCGATTTCCTGATTAAACAATGTTTTTATTTAACAGCAATTAAAATGCCAGATTTAAACCTATTTATAATCAATTAGTTAAAAAACAGATGCTGCCAAATCAACAATCAGCCCTGCACAAATGTTGAGAACTCAACACCTGCCGCCTGCGTTTGCTTTGGGTTAGGTTTTCAGCTTGCGCACAGGGCGGGTTGGCGCCATGTGTTCAGCATACATATTAATCAAACTGCGCTGGCTACCCTCAGCACACAGCTGAAAATGAATCAGGTATCGTTTGCCAACCTGAATAAACTGATTGGCGGCCTGAATCTCCTCCAGTGACAACACCGGGTTTTCGCCCACGTTGGTGGCAATATCAAGCTTGACACCCAGCCAATCGACGCCTATTTTCTCAGGTGTCATACCACTTTCGCTATAAGCCACGGTTTTCACTTTTGTCACCGTCACCTGTTGCTGGCAATCAGGTAATACTTCATCCATGCTGACCAGAGCAATCACCGTGGGTTTGGCATCAACTCGACCGTGCTTTTGCACCGCAGCGTGAATGACTTTGGCGCTATCACTGGCGGCACAGACGAATGAGGCTGGCATCAATAGTCCGATCATGAGCAGGCATGCCAGGCGAGTGGTGGCAGATAGTATTGTGGTCAAACACATGGCACACTTCCTTCAGATTATTTTGATTTAAACGTACAGGCAATCTGCTGAGGCCAGCACGCCTATCCAAATAATCATCAATATACCTGCATTCAAGGCACAAGCGAACGCGATTAACGCTTGTAAATCAATGGCACGTAGGCACATTCTGACCAGCAGTTTAGCAAAGCACCGATAGGGTAAGCCGCCCTCGCCTTTTATGATGCCATCATCATTAACGCTCCAACACGAAAGGTCAGACCTATGCTTTATTATGCATTGCTATTTCTTGTGATCTCTTTTGTCGCAGGCTTGCTCGGGTTCAGGGGCATAGAATCTGGCGCGGCCACGATTTCAAAAGTGTTTTTCTTTATTTTTCTGATTTTGGCCATTGGTATTGTGTTGGCGGCGGCGCTGGGGATTAGCCTGTTTGCCTAACGCTAGCCGCTCACTTTGAAACGCCCACGCGCAACCTTAGGGTGGCTGCATGGTTTAAACACGCATCCTGACAATGGTTCAGGATGCGTTTTACTTTACGCTGGCGCATTATCGCGGCGATAATACCGCATGGTTTCAGCCCGCCGCCCTGCTCATACCCCGATTGCCAACGATCCACAAGCGCTCGCTTTGTGGGTTGCGTCTTTACCGCAACGCTTTACTACCAGTGAATTAGCGCAGATTTGCCAGGCAGGCGAACTGGCCGCGACCTTGTATGCCGGGCAACACGCCCTTAATCATGCGCCGCTGCTGCAACATGCCTTGGGCACGGCGGCCATGTTGGCAGACATGAATATGGACGCCGATAGCCTGATTGCCGCCATCTTGCATGCCGCACCAGACACTATGAGTGACTGGTCTGCGCGCCTCACAGCAAACTTTGGCACCACGGCGGTGAGTTTGATTGACGGCATCTCGCGCATGTCGCAAATTCAGGCTTTAAGTGAAATTGAAGGCTTGCATCAGTCTAGCAACAAACCTGGTGATCGCGCGCAACAGTTAGAAGTGCTGCGCAAGATGCTGCTAGCCATGGTGCAGGATATTCGCGTGGTGTTGATCAAACTGGCGGAGCGTACACAGTTACTCAGGCATTTGTCTGCTGCCAGCCCCGCGCAACAAGTGCAGATTGCACGCGAAAACCAGAGCATTTTTGCACCGCTGGCCAACCGGCTCGGCGTATGGCAATTAAAATGGGAGCTGGAAGACTTATCGTTACGCTATCTTGAGCCTCAGTTATACAAAGAGGTAGCCAAGATGCTAGACGAGCGGCGTGTGGACCGCGAGCAATATATTGCAGATGTGGTCGCCCAATTACAGCACGAGCTGACACTTGCAGGGGTCGACGCTGACGTCAGCGGGCGACCCAAACATATCTCCAGCATTGTTAAAAAAATGAAGAGCAAGCATTTGCAGTTTAACCAGCTGTATGACGTGCGTGCCGTACGCATCATGGTGGACGACATTAAAGACTGCTACACCGCGCTGGGCTTGGTGCACCATCTATGGCAGCCGATTCCGGGTGAATTTGACGACTATATTGCCCGCCCCAAAAGCAATGATTACCGCTCGCTACATACCGCCGTTAGCGGCCCGCGCGGCCTTGCGCTAGAGGTGCAAATCCGTACCTTTGAAATGCACCAGCATTCTGAGCTGGGCGTCGCTGCCCACTGGCGTTATAAAGAAGGCGGCAAGTCGGATGCCAAGTTTGACGAAAAAATCGCCTGGTTGCGCCAGATATTGTCCTGGAAAGACGAGGTGGCTGACCATGGCGACTTGCTGGAACAATTTAATAGCGAGCTGTTTCAAGATAAAGTCTACGTGCTGACGCCACAAGGCAAAGTGATTGATTTGCCGCAGGGCGCCACACCGATTGACTTTGCCTATGCCCTACACACCGACCTCGGCCATAGAACCAAGGGCGCAAAAATCAACGGCCAAATCGTACCATTGCATACGCGGCTGGAGAACGGGCAGCGGGTAGAAATACTCACCGCCAAACAAGGTGCGCCCAGCCGCGACTGGCTGAATGCGTCGCTGGGTTTTTTGCAAAGTCCAAGTGCACGTGCCAAGGTCAGGCACTGGTTTAAATACCAGCATTTTGACGAGAATGTCGCCCAGGGCCGCGCCAAGCTGGATAAAGAATTGCATAGAGCCGGCGCCAGCAGCCTGCCGCTGGAACGCATTGCACAAAAACTGCAATTTAATAAACTGGAAGACTGCCTGGCTGCCATTGGCCGCGGTGACATTAGCGAGCACCAGATTGCTATTACCATCCAGGGCGAAATAGCGCCTGCCGAAGCCGCACCGGCGACGCCATTGGTCAAGCGCCCAACCGCCTCACAGATTAACCACGCCGGGGTCACCATAGAAGGCATCGGCAATGTGCAAACCACCATGGCCAGATGCTGCAAGCCGGTGTCGCCAGAGCCTATCGTCGGCTACCTGACGCGCAACCACAGTGTCACCATTCATCGCCAGGCCTGCACCTTTATTAGCCGCCTGGCAGAGGTACGGCAGAACCGGCTACTGGCGGCGCAATGGGGTAACCGTCAACCAGGCTTATCAGAAGTGGATATTGTGCTGGAAGCCAACGACAGGCAAGGCTTGCTGCGCGATATTAGCGAACTGTTTGCGCGCGAAAAGATTAATACCACCAAGGCTAATACGCTGAGCCGCAATCATGTGGCCTTGATGCAATTTACGGTAGAACTCAGCGATATTGACCAGTTGCAGCACTTGCTGCTACGCCTGCAACAGGTGCCTGGCGTGATCTCGGCACAACGAAAAATCTGAAAGAGGAAACAGGCCTTATGTCTTATCTTGACGACCCGCGTGTTTATTTTGCCGCCGAACGCACCTTGCTGGCCTGGCAACGCTCAGCGATTGCCCTCATGGGGCTGGGCTTTGTGATCGAGCGCTTTGGCCTGTTTATGCAACTGGTGGCACACGACCACCCGCTGCCGCATGCGCAAAGTGCATTGTCGCTGTATATCGGCGTCGGCTTTATTCTGATTGGCGCCTGTACTGCCTTATTGTCGGCGGGACAGTTTCTGGTCTTTTGCCAGTCGCTGAATCCACAGGAAAAACCGCGCGGCCATGTGTTGTGGTTACCGCCTGCGGTCAACCTGTTTCTGGCAGTCACCGCCATCGCTTTAAGTGGCTGGCTGATAGTCACCCGCTAACCATTGCCGGCGGCCGCGCATTTTCTTACTTGGATGCGTCTGTGTTGGCCGCAATATTCACCAGCACACCATCCGCCACACCATCTGGCGGATTCTCAATCACCTGATCGTGGCTAGTCAGGCCAGACTGCACCTCGAGGATTTTGCCCAGGTCACGGGCAATGGTAATCGTCTTTAAGACCACTTTGTGATCCTGGCCGACGGTGGCGACTTTGAGCCCGTTCTGGTCAAAAATCAGCGCACTGGCCGGAATACTTAAGCGGCCAGCGGCATCATTAAGCGCCAGGTTCACATTAGCAAAACCACCCGGCAAGAATCGGCCCGCCGCATTATCCACCAGCAATTGCACCAATGTAGTCCCCGACGACGCATTGATCGCCCCCGAGGTCGACTGTATGGTGGCCTCAAACACGGCGTCCGGCGCGTCTGGCACCGTAAACTGCGCCTTGCCGCCAGGCTTGATCTGGCTGACATAGTTTTGCGGCACATTAATATATAAACGCAATTTGCGCGTATTAGAGACTTCAAACAATGGCTGTGCCGTCGTGCCACTATTACCCGCATTAATCAAGGCGCCGGTATCGGTATTACGTGCGGTCACCGAGCCATCAAACGGCGCCAGTATCTTGGCAAAGCTTTTGAGCGCAAGCAGGCGGTTCACATTGGCCTCAGCCGCTTTGACAATCGCTTGTTTGCTTTGGTAGTCACCCAGCTTTTCATCTACCTCTTGCCGTGCAATCGACTGCGTTTTGAGCATCTCTTGCCAGCGCTTGGCAGTGGTTTCGGCCAGCGCGACATTCGCCTGGGCACTGGCCAGATCCGCCTTGGCTTGTAATAACTCCTGGTCGAGGTCCGGCGTTTCGATTTCTGCCAGCAATTGCCCGTTTTTAACACTGCCGCCGATATCGACTTTCCAGGTTTTTAAATAGCCACTGACGCGCGCGTAAATGGGCGCGCGGGCATAGGCCTCAAAGCGGCCAGGCAGGTTGAGGCTGCCCGCTTCTGCACCCTGGTCAGGCTGGCTGACGCTCACAGTAGCCACGGCCTGCTTGTCGGTCCACGCTTTGAGTTTTTCGTGGTTGCCAGCACGGCTGGTGACGCCAATGACCACGATTCCAATCGCGGCCAGGGCGAGCAGCAAGCCGCCCAGTTTGAGTCCACGGGCAGTCCCCGTTGTCGCATTACGCATGTACATCTCCGGTAGAAACATTGACAGCGGCCGGGTAGCGCTTGTTGTGGATGGCGTTAAACACCACCGGCACAAACAGCAGCGTCGCTACCGTCGCAAATAACAGGCCCCCTATCACGGCACGGCCCAAGGGGGCGTTTTGCTCCCCGCCCTCACCCAAGCCCAGTGCCATCGGCGTCATGCCGATCACCATCGCCAGCGCCGTCATCAGCACCGGACGGAAGCGCACAAACCCGGCATCAATCGCCGCCGCCGTGGCATCTTGCAACTCGGCCAGGCGTTCACGGGCAAAGCTGATCACCAGCACACTGTTGGCCGTCGCCACGCCCATACACATAATCGCACCAGTCAGGGCAGGCACCGATAAAGGCGTGTAGGTCACAAACAGCATCCAGACAATGCCGGCCAATGCCGCAGGCAAGGCAGAAATAATCACAAACGGGTCACTCCAGGATTGCAGGTTGACCACGATCAGCAGGTAAATCAGCACAATTGCGCCCAGCAAGCCAAAAAACAGGCCGGTAAACGCATGGTCCATGGTGTAGGCCTGGCCCAGCATCACCACCGTGGCCGCCTTGGGCACCTGGTCTTTGGTCTCGTCCAAAATCTTGCGGATATCGGCTGCCACGGCACCAAGGTCGCGGTCCTGCGTGCTGGCATGTACTTGCACCATGGGCTGAATATCGTATTGACTGACCACCGCATTGCCGACACTGCGTTTAAAGCTGGCAATCCCGCCCAGCGTTTGCAACGGGCCATCGCTACCGCTGATCGGTAAATTGGCCAGTGCGTTCAGGCTATCCAGTTGATATTGCGGCGTTTGCAACACAATAGGATAAGTCACGCCGTTGGCCGGATTCAGCCAGTAGGTGGGCGACACCTGCGAGCTACCTGCCATATTAATCACCATACTATTGGTTACGTCGCGCGTACTGATGCCAATCTCCTGCGCGCGCGTTTTATCAATGGCGATATCAAACGACGGGCGGTTGCGTGACTGCTGAATACGCGCATCGACCACGCCAGGCACGTTGCGCACTTTGGCCAGCAACTGGTTGGCATAGGCAAAGTCATCCGCCAGTTTGCCGCCGCGAATCTGAATATCAATCGGCGCAGGCGAACCAAAGTTAAGTATCTGGCTAACAATATCGGCCGGTGGAAACGAAAAAGTGGTATCCGGAAATTGCTTGGGCAACACTTCACGCAAGGTGCGGATATAACTAGCCGTTGGTGCATGATGCGCTTTGAGCGCAATCTGAATATCGCCATCATGCGCGCCAGTGAGGCCGGTATTGTTATAGGTCATGTTGATGCTGCTGATCGGCATGCCGATATTGTCGACAATGGTCAGGATTTCATCTGCCGGAATGACTTTTTTAATCGCCACCTGGATATTGGCAAACCGGTTGGCCGTGTCTTCAATCCGCGTGCCTACTGGCACACGCGCATGCATGAGAATTTGCCCGCTATCGACACTGGGGAAAAAGTTACTACCCAGCATAGGCAGCAGTAAAAATGACAGCATTACCACTGCCATAAAGCCAAGCATAAACAAGCGGCTATGGCCCACAGCCAGAATCAGCACCGCTTTATAGCCATGGCGGATGCGCTCAAACCCGCCCTCAAACCATTGTTGAAAACGCACCAGCGGATTGCGGCTAACTGGCCTATGCTCGTCATGGACATGCGGTTTAAGCAGGTAATTGGCCATGGTGGGCACCAGCGTACGCGACAGAATAAACGAGCTGACCATGGCAAACATCACGGCTTCGGCCATCGGCACGAACAGGTAGCGCGACACGCCCTCAAGAAAAAACATCGGCACAAACACGATACAAATACACAGCAGCGACACAAACGCCGGCGTGACGATCTGGGCGGCACCATCGAGAATAGACTGCTCAACCGGCTTGCCCTGCTCTAGGTGCCAGTTGATGTTTTCAATCGTCACCGTCGCTTCATCCACCAGCAAGCCTACCGCCAGCGCCAGGCCACCCAGGGTCATGATATTGAGCGTTTCGCCGATGGCAGATAAACCAATCACTGCCCCCAGAATAGACAGCGGAATCGAGGTGGCGATAATCAGCGACGAACGCCAGCTACCCAAAAACAGCAAAATCATCAGGCTGGTTAAAATCGCCGCCAGCACACCCTCAAACACCACGCCATCAATCGCGGCGCGCACAAAAATAGACTGGTCATTGATTGGCGTGGCAATCAGTGTATCTGGCAAGCCGGGTTTGATTTCCTCCAGCTTGGCTTTAATGCCATCGACAATCGCCAGCGTCGAAATGGCACCGTTCTTGAGGATGGTCATCAGCACCGAGCGGTTGCCATCGACATGCACGATGTTGGTTTGTGGCGGGTTACCGTCGCGCACCTGGCCGATATCACGCATATAGACGGTCGCACCATTGACTACTTTCACCGGGATATTAGCCAGGTCTTCAATCGCCGCCGCGGCATTATTAAGGTTTAAGGTGTATTCAATGCTGCCGATTTTTTGCGTGCCGATTGGCACCACCATATTATGGGCCGCCAGTGCATTAGCAATATCCTGTGCCGATAACCCACGTGCCTGCAATGCCGCCGGATTGAGGTCGATCTGGATTTGGCGGCTTTTACCGCCGTAAGGGAAAGGCACGCCCGCCCCGGGCACGGTGACCAGGCGGATACGCACAGCGTTCAGGCCGAGGTCGGCCAGGTTTTGCTCAGTCAGGCCTTTGCCAGAGAGGGCAATCTGCAAAATAGGCACGGTTGAGGCGTTGTAATTCAGAATCAACGGCGGCGTGGTGCCTGGCGGCATTTGCCGCGTCACGGTTTGCGAAATGGCCGACACCTGCGCATTGGCCGTAGCGATATTGACCCCGGCATGGAAAAAAATTTTAACGATAGCAAAGCCGTTATAAGAGTTGGCCTCGATATGCTCAATATCATTGACGGTTGTCGTCAGCGTGCGCTGGTAAAGCGTGGTGATGCGACCCGCCATATCATCAGGTGGCAAGCCGGTATATTGCCAGGCCACCGCCACCACCGGGATGCGGATTTCAGGAAAAATATCGACCGGGCTGCGCATGGCTGACAGCGTGCCGAAAATCAATATCAGCAAAGCCATCACCACAAAGGTATAAGGCCGCTTGAGCGCAATGCCGACCACGTTAAACATGCGCTGCTTTCATCATGGTTTCCTGTTCTGGCGTGGTGATCTCAAAGCCAGCATCACGCCAGGCATCTATGCCGCCTGTGAGCGGGCGGATATTGCGATAGCCACGGCTGATGAGTTTTTTGGCCACTTTGGCCGCCGTCACCTCATTCGGGCACGAGCAATACAATACCACCGGTGCATCTTCGTCAATCTCAAGCACCAGCTGGTCTACGCCTTCCAGCGTGACAAACTGCGCGCTTGGAATCCAGCCATCCTCCACCAGGTGCTTGGCACGTGTATCCAGAATCACTGGCGCCGCACCGCTATTAAGCAGCGCGCTTAACTCGTCAACACTGATGCGTGCCATGCGCAAGCTCTTGATAAAGCGCTGCCGGTCCCACCATTTGGCGGCAATAAACGCCGTGATCAGCACCAGCACCAGCAGCGTGCCCCATTTGCCCATCTCTACCAGGGTGAGCATCAGCTCATCAATCGCTGAGCTGAATAAATGCCCCAACCATAACGCAGAGCCCGCCCACAGCAGAGCGCCCAAGCCATCCATGAGCACAAACAGCCAATAGCGCGTACCAGATGAGCCTGCCAGGGCGCTGGAGATCGACGCAAACCCGGGCACGAATTTGCATACCAATAACGCGGGTGGGCCAAATTTTAAATATAGCGCCTCAGTTTGCCTGACGCAGGTGTCTGGTGATAAAGAGATTTTGCACAGCTTGCCCATGACGCGCTTGCCATATTTGCGACCGGCACGATACCAGATGGAGTCTGCCATCAGGGCGGCCACCACGGCCACCAACAGCATAGCGGCCCAGGAGTATTGACCATTGCCGATCAACACCCCGGCCAGCAGCAAGGTGGGGTAAGCCGGTAATGGCAGCCCCATTTGCTCCAGAAACACACTGGCAAACACAATCAGCAAGCCATATTGCTGTATCAACTCAAGAACGGTATTCATACGCTATGCCGATTTCACTTCGAATAATATTTAGTACTACATGCCCAATGCGGCGAGCATGGCAAACGCCATGAACAGCACAAAGTGCGTCATACCTTCAATCGCATTGGTTTCACCGTCATGCAAGTTAATGGTCGCGACGGTCAAGGTCAAAAAAGTCATCACCATCTGTGTTGGTGACAAGCCAACAATCAGCGGCCGGTCTTCAATCAGGGCAATAGCTTCAATCACCGGCACGGTCAGAATCACGGTCGACAAGGTGGCCCCCAGTGCAATATTCACCACCGTTTGCATGCGGTCATTGACGGCGGCCTTCAATGCGGTCAGCACTTCCGGGCTGGCGGCAATCAGGGCGACCACAATGGCAGCCACAATCGGCGGCACGCCACTGCCGGTTAAACCGGCATCCATATGCATGCTCATCTCCTCAGACAGGAAACCGATGGTAACGATGCCAGCCAGCATGTAAAGAATCGAAAATTTAACATTGGCGTTCATGCCACCAGTGGCCTGCCCCGCGGGTGTTTGATGCTGGTCACGGTAGCTGAAATAATTACGATGACGCCCGGTTTGCATTTTGAGAAACAATGCATAAAACACACTCATTGTGACGATGGTAAACATCGAATACAACCGCCAGTGCTCAGGTGGCAAAAAGGCGGGCAAGGCCATGGAGATACCCAGCGCCGTCATGATCATGACGATATAAGTATTGCCGGAGTTAACGTTGTACTCGACCTCGCCATATTTAATGCCGCCGACAATGGCACACAAGCCAAGAATGCCGTTGATATCCAGCATCACCGCCGAATAAATCGCGTCTCTGGCCAGCGTGGTAGAAGAGGTATGGCTGAGCATCATGACAATAATCACCACCTCAATAATGACGGCACTGATGGTCAGTATCATGGTGCCATAAGGCTCTTTGAGCTGCTCGGCCACGTATTCGACCTGGAACGACAACTGAAAGGCCAGGTTGATAATCAGCAGCACAAACAGGATAGAAATGACCAGCGATTCTGGCTGGCCAATATGCATCACTTTGTCGGCGTGCGCCAATGCCAGGTAGGCAATAATCGAAACAATCAGGGAGAGTAATCCCTGCGGTGGTTTTTCTGTAAGCATGCGCTTAGTTTGTCATCAATGAATAAGCATCTTAACAGAGACTGTCTGATTCTGTCGCATGCGCCTAGGCCAGATCTAAGGCCGAATCACCACCGAACAGGTCATACCCGCCACCAGTGGTATGGCCGTCGGCATCTGGTCGAGATGGATTCTGACCGGAATGCGCTGTGCCAGACGCACCCAGTTAAAGGTCGGGTTCACATTGGCCAGCAGGCGGATATCGGTCGGGTTATCGCGGTCGGTAATGCCGTGCGCAATGCTTTCGACATGGCCTTTAAGCGTGGTGTGGCTACCCAGCAACTGCACCTCGGCGGCATCCCCCACTTTAATCATGCTCAGTTTGTGCTCCTCAAAATAGCCATATACCCAGAAAGAGTGTTGGTCGATCACCGCCAGCTTGGCCGCGCCTACCTGCGCAAAATCACCCGGCCGCACCAGCAGGTTAGACACCCAGCCATCGACCGGCGAACGCACCACGGTGCGCTCGAGGTCGAGTTTGATTTTTTCTACCTGCGCCACGGCGGCGTCATATTCAGCTTTGGCCGCCAGCGCCCCCAGATCGGTATCTTCGCGGTTTTCGCGTGAAATCACTTCATCGTCCAGATGCGCGCGGCGCGCAGATTGCTGTTTTTTCATCTCCCACAGTGACTTGCGCTGCTGAGTGAGTGCCGTCGCCTCCGCCAGCGCATGTTGGTAGTGCATGGTGTCTATGCGAAAAAGCACGTCACCACGATGCACATACTGGTTATCACGCACCGGCACCGCCGTGACCAGCCCGGCCACATCCGGCGCAATATTCACCACATCAGCGCGCACACGGCCATCGCGCGTCCACGGGTAGTCGGTGTAGCGCACCCATAATTTGTACGCCAATAGCCCGGCCGCGACGGCTATTGCCAGCGTAATGCCTACCCTGAGGATACCTTTTGTTGCCCTGAACCAGATGCGTTGCGTTTGCATAAGCAGCCTTTCAATACACCATTAAACCAAACACAGAAAACAAGCCAAAAAACAGCGCGACGCGTAACAGCGCCGGGTACCAGACCAGGTCGTAGAGATTCCACGCGGCCAGCCATTTATCCAGCAACCAGATCGCCACCGCCGCCAGCAAAAATGCCAAAAACAAAGTTGGCACATGTGCATCCAGAAACGCCAACTCACGCGGGACCCACTCATGCAACATATGCAGCCTCCTGCTTCAAAACTGGGTGCGGGCTCGCCGACGTTTCCGCCGCGATGACCAAACGGATAAAGTGCAATTGGGTCGTTAATGGTTGCGCCTGCCAGGCTGCCAATGCCTGGTCATATTCACCGCCTTGCAACCAGCCTAAAAAGTGGTCCAGCCACTGCAATGCCTGCTGCTGATTTTTTTGCCCTGGCTGTTTGTAATAGTGTGCAATCAGCTCCAGCGTGTGTTGCAACAACTTGCGTGGTTGCGCGGATAAGTCGCTGGCAACGGCACGCAAGGCAATCACGGCATGGCCGATTTCCAGCGTGGCGCACAAAGCCTCAACCATGCGCACACTGTCTGCATCTTGTCGCTGCACATTGCCAGAGCGCTGAATCAGGTCACGCGCCCGCATTTCGAACTCGGCTGACGTCATACTCGTGTTGCGGCAAGCATCCACCACCAACTGGCGCAACTGGGCCAGCACGCGCGCTTTCGCCCACGGGCTGGTGGCATAGTCGGTCAGGCTGAACATAATGCCGGACACCACCAGCGCAATCATCAGTGCAATCGAGTCATTAAAGTATTTGACCGGGTTATCGCCCAGCGCCTGGTTAAAGCCCACCATTAAAAAGTAGGCAATGCCCAGCCCCGCGCCCACCAGCGCCGTTGTCGGTCTGGCGCTTAACCAGGCGGTGAGCAAAATGGCCGGGGCAATCACAATACACAGCATCACGTAGTCGTGCGCCGCCGTCAGCCAGAACACATTGCTCACATAGACCAGCGCAATACCCAGCAACACGCCAACAGAAAATTGACGGATCGTCGCCGTAGGCGCCGGACTGGCGGCAAACAAAGTGCTGGTAATCACGCCCAGGGTCATGGCCAAAATACCCGATGGCCAGTCTATGGTCATCCAGATCGCCGCCAAAATAAGCAAGGTGAGTGCGCCACGCGTCGCCGCAATGGTCACGGGCAGCCAGTCAATATGCATCTGTAATTTGTCAGCGCTAAATTCGCGGCTATCAATTTTTTGCGCTCGCGGTTTCGTCACCAGCAACACATACGTTTGCAGATAAGCGGCTAGTTCGCTAGCTAGACGCTGCAACAGGGCTGCCCCGGTTTCTAGCTCCAGACGATTCACATCAGGCTGCGATGCCAATGCCTGTAATTGCTGGCTGAATAAGGCAGTAAAACCGAGCTGAAAGTCAGTGACTGCCTGCTGCAAGCGCACCAGCGCTGGGGAATCATTGGCGGGGCGACCGTCGACCAACATCGTTTCAGCCAAAGGCCGCATCAAGGCCAGCAAAGCCTCCGCCTCACGGCTGCGACTCTGCGCCTGCAAGCGTTGCACCAGGCGCTGAAACACCACGTAAGTGGTTGAAACCGCCATAAATCGCACATTGAGCTGATTGATCGTAGTGCTGTGCACGCGCGCATCATCGGTTTCAAACTGCACCGACGCACGGAAAGATTCCAGTTGATAAAGGTCTTGCATAAACTTTAAAAAAGGTTGGTTAAGGCCAGCAGGGGCACCAGCGCCAAGCAACAGACTAAAGTCACGAAACTTGCCGCGCACCACCTCCTGAATGTTTTGCCACAAGCGCTGTGGCAAAATCAGCTCACTCACCAGCATCGCGCTTAACAGGCCCACGCCAATTTCAGACAAACGGGTAGAGGCAATTTGAAAGGTATGCCAGGGCGTGAGCGTGGCCGGCAACCCGACAATACACAAGGTATAACCCGCCAGCACAAAGCCATAAGATTGAAAATTGCGATAAATAAGCGAGCCTGCCGTACAGAGCCCGATCCACAGTGCGGCGGCGATAAAAAACGGAAACCGATCCTGCGCAAACCAGGCCACCAGCAACATAGAAAACAAAATACCAATCACGGTGCCGATCAGGCGGTAATAACTTTTAGTCATCACCATGCCAGAGCGAAAATGCATCACAATCACCACCGTCAGTAAAGCAGTGGCCGGTTGGTCCATCTCCATCTTCAACGCTACCCACAGCGCCAGAAAAGCCGCTAACAGGTATTTAAACAAATAGCCAATCAGCGGAAAATCGTGACGATACCAGTCGGCAGTGGCTTGTTGTATGCACACGGCGAGCAGCCGCACGCCATGATTAATGCGCTGCATGTTCAGCATCCATTACCCCGCCGCCCAGCGCCAGCATCAATGCCGCATACGCCTCCAGCCGCACCGCTTCGTGCCCAACCAGAATGCTTTTTTGTTGCAACACCAACTCATTGGTTTGCAGGCTTTCAATCAGGTTACTCAGGCCTGCGCGGTAGTTTTTTAGCGCCAGTCTATGTGCCTGCTCGCTTTTTTCCAGCGCCTGCTGTGTATTGTCGGTTTCAGTGGCCACGGTATTCAACACCGATAACTGGTTAGAAATCCCCTCCAGCGCTTTGAGAATAGTGGCGTTGTAATCTTCCACCGCCATGTCATAGATCGCGGTTTCTGCCGACAGGTTAGCCCGGCGTTTGCCGCCATCAAAAATCGGCAGCGACATGGCCGGGCCCAGGTTGCCCACCAGACCGGCACTCGAAAACAGGCCAGAAAATGCCAGCGCCTGAAAGCCGATATAGCCCAGCAAATTGATATTCGGGTAAAACGCGGCCTTGGCACTTTGAATATGTTTTTGCGAGGCCTCGACGCGCCATCTGGCCGCCACAATATCCGGGCGGCGCCCAATCAGGTTGGCAGGCAACTGGTCAGGCAAGCCGATACTGGCCGACAAGTGCAAGCCTGGACGTGTGATGCCCTCACCATCGCCCGGCCCTTCACCACTCAATGCCGCCATCTGGTTCTTGAGTAACGTGAGGTGTAATTCAATCTGCACCAGTTTGTTTTGCGCCGCAGGCAGCCTTGCCTCCAGGCGACTCAGGTTGAGTTGCGTATTCAGCCCGGCTGCCAGCGCTTTTTTAGCGATGCTAATCTCATGGCGTAAGTCATCCAGCTCCTCTTCTGCGAGGTCGCGCCATTGATATTCTGCTGCCAGGCGGATATAGCTTTTCACCATGGCCGCAGTCAATTCAATCTTCACCTGCTGCATTTCTGCCTCAGCCACATGGGTTTCATCCAGCGCTGCCAGCCAGGCAGATTTTTGCTGTTTCCACAAATCCAGGTTGTAAGACATATCCACCGTCGCCTGGTTGTTCCAGTTAAAGCGACCCGCCCACGGTTTGGGGATAAAACTCAACTCGGTAAAACGCTCGCGGGAAGAACTCACTTTGCCGCCTATATTGGGCAAGGTTGCTGCATATGCTTGCTCGGCCATGGCGGTCGATAATGCAATCCGTGCAGTGGCTTTCTTCAGGTCAGGATGCTCATGCAGGCTTTTATCGACCAACTTATCCAGTTGCGTATCCTGATACGCCTGCCACCAATGCTCGGTCGGCCAGGCGATGGCCGACGCCTCTTCTATGATTTTGCCTAATGCCAGCTTGTCTTGCGCCAGCGGCTGCGACGCGGGGGCGATGCCCTTAGCACTGATACAGCCATTTAACAACACGGCTAACCCCAACACCGCCCAACGCATAGCGTCAAAACGCGGATGCGAAAACAGGGTAGTCATCGTGGCAGTGAAAGACATAAATATAAAGTATGGTTATTAATAGTATGGAATCAAACTAAATAAGCAAAAAATTTTAAAGCATCGTTTTACTTAATTAAATCCACCCTGCTGGCCAAAGCGGCAAGATCAGCAATCAAGGTATTTCTTTGCGGCTTGCCCAGCACGCCCATAAACTGTGTGACGCATTGCACATAGACCGGCATCACTTCGTCCAGCTTTTGCTGCCCGGCGACCGACAAACGGATAAGGAATTTGCGTCTGTCATTGGTATCCATAAAGCGTGACACCAGGCCTTCGCGCTCCAGCCCATCAATAAAGCCGGTCATGGTCGCCTTGGTCACCCCCGCTTTTTCTGCCAGCGCAGAAGGCGAAGAGGTCAGGTCGTCCTGACGCATGAGCAATACCAGCACCCACCAGCGGCCTTGCAACAGCCCATGTTGCGCCAGCAACGCATCCAGCGCAGATGAAATATCCGACGCCGCGCGTAAAATGCTGACGAAATCAGAAATGGCTGAAATGTCTGTGCCGGGATAGCGCGTCACAAACTTTTCCAGGCTTTTAGAGGTAGGTAACTCTTTAAGTAGCAACATAGTACGGACAAGTATAGTATGGTGGCTTACCAAATGCAAGTGAAAGATATAATCTGCAAAGAGAATGATCAAGTTGTAGGCTAAAACAGTAAGCCTCAAAATTAAGAAGCCTAAGTTAAGCAAAACAATCATATGTTTGAAATGCACATAATTACTTGAAAATTCACTTACTCAGACTATTTGAGAGTATGGAACTTACGAGACCGCATGACTCTTTCAGCCTGGATAAACCTATTCTCTTTGTGTACCCCCTGAAAACGCACCTTGTAATAGTCCAGATAAATTCCATTATTTTCCAGTGTGATCAAATTTTGAAATTCAACTTTGTATTCATAAACACCCTTAACCCACAGCATTCTCAAAAAAATCGGCACTATGTATAAAAGAATAGACACAATAAATATTGAAAGAGTTAACACTTGATGTTGGTTAAATATCTTTTCTAGCAGTCGCATAAAACTCTGAGAGCTTTGCTCTATGAGTTCGTCCTGATTGTCGTTTAAGTCTTTGAAAACCTTGTTCTCACTCAACGTTTGTTGAATGCTGTCAGCATCCATATGAGACTCAATCAATTCACGTACCTGCGATTTGATCTGGCTCTCTTCATTAAGCATTAAGCGATCAATATCTGAGCTGGTCACGACATGATTCACTTCGCGATGCAGTAACAGAATAGTCAGCGGCGCTCCTAGGGATAGTGCCAAGACAATTGCCATAATGATTTGCGTAATGGAATTTAAGATCTCATCTTTAGTAATCCTTGCTGTACCGTCGCCAATTCCAGAAATGGTTAAACAAGCCCGATAAATATTGAACACTACGAGGAACCATATGAATCCAATAAAGACTGAGATAACCAAATGCAGTATGGTACTGTAGCCACCATCAATGACAGAAGCATCTAGGATGCTATAGACCGTATAGATAACACTAATAAAGCTTAATGTACTGACCATTAGCACCAATAAACCGATAAAGAGATTCCTACGCTTTTCTAACGTTGGGCATGCTTCGATTAACTGTGTATCAACGCCAGCGGAACCATATACAAAGCTCGTCAAAGGTTGAAATAATTTATTCATACGTACTCCGAATGTTATTTCTTAGTGCGTCGGAAAGAATCTGGTACAAATCATCGCCATCGGCATTTGGCTTTTTCTTGCGTTCCTTGTTGTGCACTTTGTATAAGGGGTGCTGAATGACAATTTCATCAAATTGCTCCCCCTCATTTGAGAATCGCTGACGAATGTCCGTTACGACTCTGCGATATTCTTTAAATTGCTGATGCAGTCTTACTCGACTCAACTGCACACTCTTAGACTCATACTTAACAATAGAATGAGGAACAATAAAGTCCCGAGCAATATAAGAGCCAGCCACAATCACCATAGCGACCAGGGTTAACAGAATGGAGAGAAAAATATGTTTAGATACCCAGCCAGTGTAGTTCACAACCATAGAGGGATTTTGTAATTTTCTGACTTTGACGGCCTCTATGCTTTGAATATTTTTCTCCCGTATCTCATTGATAAATTGCAACTCAGAATTAACAATTTCTTCTTCAGCCTCTAAGCATTTAGCAAATGTGCTTTGTTCCAAGGCTGTATATGCTTTGCAGTAATCAGTCAGTGGGATCAAATTCTCCATCTCTGATTTATTCATTATTTTATGGAACAACCCAGAACGCCAGATCAGAAAAACTGGCAGGTTTTGAGGTGAGGACTGCACAAAATGATATTTTTTATCATCAACAGCAAAATCCGCAACCGACGAATTCATCGCATTGTTCAACTCATCCGAATTTCCCAAGCTGTTTATTAGAGCATTGATCAAGTCACCGTTCAAATCATCGTTCAGTGATGCGATATAAGTGTTGTCTCGACTTTCCCACTTAACTTGTCGAATCGTTTTTGAGTCAGAGATCTCAGGCGGCAAGCTAAATAGAAAATAAGAAGCTAAAACCTTTTTGTTAGCAATAATAGAAATGAGGCTATCAACATCAACAGAATGTGACAGCATGCCTGAGGTTGGTTGTATGAGTTCTAAAGAACTATCTAAAGCTACCCTTGAAGGTCCTCTGTAGACAACTATAGAGATGTCTCCTGTATTGATATGCTCATAATAGTTTTTTACCTTGACATCTAAACTTGCACCATAAGTTTGGGAAATCAAAGTGACATCAAATCCTAACGATGACAACTTATCTTTTAGATCATTGATAGCCTGGGATGCATCACCATCATCAATGAGTAATGCTTTTTTAGCATACATTGCAGTGACATCAGGTGCCTCTTTATCAGCGATGTTTCTATATGTTTCTAGTTGAAGCAATCTGAGGTTTTTTAATGACGAATAGTTTGAGTACTGGCTTTTGATGGACTCGATTTGTAAATCCAAGTTGTGAATTGAAACATTTGTCTCAAGCTGCTTAGACATAGATAAAAACGCCAGAGTGATGGACTGGGAGAATAGAATGCTGACGACCAAATAAGTAAATGGTCTATATCTTGATGGAAGCCATTGGGAGCGATTAATAGCTTTGGTTTGCAACTCCATTCCACTGGAAGTAACTAGTAAAACATGAAGAGAAACTAGTATAAAAAAACAGAGAACAAAGCTTACCAAGCTCGACAGAATACTTTCTGTTGAATAGTGAACAAGATAAGCAACCGAGAAGGCTGAAAAAAAAGTACCAATCAAGCCCCAAATACTCAATGTAAAGAGAGTAAATTGATCCGCTGTGCCGAGTTTTTTCGTCACCTCGTGATTGAATCCACTCAGCTCAAAAAGCCACTTATAAACAAATGCCCTCATGACAAGCATTCACTAGCTATTTTGAGAGAAGTACTTCTCAGGATTAGCTTGAATGTCTCGCTTCATCTTTTTCAGAAATGCCTCCTGTGCAGTTTTTGAAAGCTCTTTTTCGGCTTCCAAGGTTGCAACTTCGTACTCTTCAATGATTTTTGCCTGATGAAAATTAGGAGATACGGCCCCAATAGGTGAAAGATTGTTGCCGGCCTGGATTAATGGAAACTCTTCAATACCAAACTTGGCAGTCACAATCCTATTTTGATTTTCACTCAAGAGATCGTACGGGCCTCTGATAAACATCATCTTGATGAAAATTGGCGTCACTTCAATGATGATTAGCAAGAACATCAATAATATAGAAGATACTGGGAACAATTGGTGCGCAAGTTGAATTCTGTTACCTAAACCATCAATATTAACGGCACGTCTTGTGTTATCACTATGAGCCTTTGTTTTACTTTCAGATAAGCTGTTAAGCTCCGCTTGAAGCTGAACAAGCTCGGTCTTTAAAGCATTTATATCTTGCTCCAACTTAGGCTTTTCATCATTAAACTCAGCTTCCATTTTTTGCAAGTTAGCCAATCTATCTCTATAAGCGGGACCTCGTCCAGCGGTTCCGCTGCCTTTATTGCCAGCAACTTCTTCTTCCAAATCCTTACGTTGATTTTTGATACCCAGAAGTCCCTCATTTAGCCTGATCTCTTTTTTCTGCAGTTCCTCTCTTCTTTCTCTCTTTCTTTCGTCAAGGTTTGTCTGCTTCATTTCAAAACCGGCATTTGTACCCTTATCATATATTTTTGTTTGTTCATCTTGAAGCTCCTCTAACTTCGCATTGATCTCAGATTGAAACACTCTAGTTTCAAGTGGCGCTGAAATACAAATGCCAATAAACACAGCCATCACAATTCTTGGCAAGCCATTCTTTAATTCTTGCTTTGTGATTGCCTCTGTACCATCACCATGTCCAGTAGATGTGACGATAAAGCGGTCTAGGTTAAAGATCACCAAGGCCCAAGCTAAGCCACATAGGACTGCAATTAACACACTACCTAAGTCAGCTGCTTGCTGCTCTGGCGTAAGTGCATAACTTATCTTTGGCCCGAAGACCGTATAGAAAGCATAGGACCCTGATAAAAATGCCAAAACAGAAGTGGCCAAAATGACGCCACCAATACCCTCCGCCTTAACGCGTTCTGAATGCGGGCAACGTCGGATGAGTTGCTCATCAATCCCTGCACAAAACCACAGGAATTGACGAATTCTCCCAGCCTCACACTTGTAGTCATAAGTATCCAAATCTTTTGGATCAGAGGTCTCTAAATCTGCCATTTCTACTCCCCTTTATTTTCATTGGCTTTATTCACCTTGAAGGTGAACCGAACGGTCATTACTTATTACTTCACGATGATTAAACTTATTTTTTGAAACACGCATGCTAATAAACTTCGGCTTCAACATTATTTTTTGAGTACTAGTTCTTGTATGAATCAGCTTAGTTTTTCTCAACTGCATTACGAAATTACGCCAAGTTTGTATGAGCAGCTTGGATGGTTCAACTGAAACGATTGATAGCTCTGGGACTTCAGGAGCATTAATGATCCATTCAGCATTAGCTACTTCAAAATGAGTAATTGTTTTACTCATCAACCTTGTAGCTACTATGGTCAACATTCCTCCAATTGGGACCGCAATGGAGCCAGACATCCCTCGCTTAGAATTGATTTTTACAGGCTTCCAATCATGATGAGTAGCTGAGGAAATAATGACCTTACATGTACCGATGATGGAAATATCGACCCAGGTAAGTTGGCGACCGCAAATCCAATTGGGGTTCTTGAGCTTCAACTCAACAATTGGCTTTCTAAAGAAACCAAACATTACGGTTCACCATGACTTTCGGCTTCACAATTTGCTTTAAGCTCAACCCGGATATTCATTTTTTGAGTGTCGGGATCTTCATCTGTAGTTAGCGGTTCAGAACTGCCTACACCTCGGATAATCAGCTGATCCTCATTAATGTTTTCATTTTCCAGAATCCATTGAGCGACAGCATTTGCGCGCTGTTTACTCAACCGCATATTTCTCGCATATCCAGCAGGATTTGGCAGGCCATTTGTAAACTTTTCACCCGTCTGATCTGCATGGCCGGTAATAATATACTTTTTGGTTTTATCTTGTACTGCCATCCAAGAAGCCAATTGCTCAAGCTTGGCTTCTGCAGTTTCCTTGATTTTGAAACTATTTCTCTCAAATAAACCTAACTCACCTAGGTACACACTAGTCATACAATCACTTAGCAAGTTGGGATTTGCGGTTAAATCGCGAGTAGTAATTTTTTTATTTTGATTACTTGTCTCAGTAAGGGATTTAATCCTACTTTCGTTCAAATTCGCAGACTGCTCAACATAAGTATTTTCAATTTTCTTTTTTGTATTAAGGAGCTGAGATGCAACGGATTGCTTTGCTTTTTTGGTAACAGTTTTTGTATGGTCAATGTCACTTCTGCAATCAATCTTCGAGCAACTCATAGCCAGCATTACGACATATGCAAACAATACTGCTAGCACAGTTTTAGTAAAGCAATCTTTAATAAATGCAGAAAGTACGAAGCATAGGAAAACTGCTATTTCCCAAATACCAACAGATGAAAGGTCATAACAAGCATGCTTACTTATGTTGGAATACGATATCAATAAGCTTATTAGAGAAACTCCGACCAAGAAATTGCGGTATTTTTTGCGGTTAACATGCCCAACAATTGTCCATTTACGCTCTTGAACTTTTTCTCCAAATACACAAACTGCTTTAGTGACAAAAAAGAAAAATAAAGCTTGGACTAAGTGACACCAGAAATCATCACTCCATTTCCCATTTGATCTGAAGTAGAAAAATAGAAGGAAACTTAAAAAACCAAGTATTACATTGCTGCAAAGCAGGCAATCCTCAGGATTCTTTTTCTTCCAAACATCGCCCATACCCGACCCTGATTGATTGGGTCGCTCACTATTAGGTCTATCCTGCTCAGATTGTGGCTCTGATGACTGAGATGGCGTCGCCCCATTTCTATGAAACGAACCAGCTGGTGGATTAACCATTGTTGCAGTTGAGGCACCAGCAAGCGGCGTACTTCCTGGAACAATCAGCTGTTCTATTGGAGCAGCTCCCTCTGGGTTGGCTATGACACTGGGAACAGGCTCTTCTGGAATAGGTGTACTTACCCTTTCGAACTCCTCTTCCTTGACCAAACATGCGCATAGAGTACCTTTGATATGTCCAGCAATTTTATTCTGTTCTAAAAACTCCTTCTCGGAAACACGATGCCAGTCATAAATAACAAGGTCAGCAAGATTTGCTGGTAAGTATTGTTCTGAATTCAGATCCTTTACAAGGATAGAGTTACTGAAGTCCTGCCGAATTGGTTTAGGATCTGGTTGGATCGGAAGGTTGGGACGTCTATTTGTAAATTTATAGTTAATCAAATGACCTTGCGAAATCTTAATATCGTAGTCCCGTTGGTAGTTTTCCTTAAGTACCAAATCATCCGGAATACCCTTACTTGAGAGGTTACCGACAAAGTCCCCTTCGAATTCCCCAATAACCCAAATCCCTTTGATATCTCTTTTGAGTTTTAAATTTGGCGCAAGCCAATTGCCATCGTCGTAGTCCCACCAGTCATAAGCAAGAGACCCACAGAAAATACAATGATGAGGAATAATTGCATGACCTATACTGCTGTTACATACCCTACAGACGTACTCAACTTCAGAGTCAATTTCTCGTTTCCTAAAGGTCGCAGCGGATATGCCACATTTTTTGCAAAGGGATTGGGGCGCGGTCAAATTCCATTGACAGCGTTTGCACTTCAAAGCTAATCGGAAGCTTTGTATAGCCACTTTGTGGCTCCCCCCTTGTTTTAATTATTCGAGTTATTATTAACTGTGTTTTTTATGCAGTCATTATTAAAGTAAGCAATTTTAGTTTGCCACAATATTGAGCAATCTACATGACATAACCAACCCAGAACCCTAGTTCCAACCAAATGCTACCTAGTGACGGTGTGCATTTACAACTGAAGTGCTAAGAAATCAGATAGTTAAGCTACCCTGCAAATCCTACTTATGATGCCCCTACGATGACCCAAGTAGAATGTGGGAACCCATCAGCAAGACCGCTTAATGCACTTGCAACCATTACACCAATGATTACTGACTGGAATTGCAGCAATGGATCATTTCACCATTAACACCACCATGGACCAAAATGGCATTTTGATATCTATGTCTTGCAATCAACTCCACACCCATGGTCGTTTGCATTAGAGTATTATTTATTAACAAAAGATAATACTGCATCATTTGCATCAATCAGGGAATAATAATGAACACAAAAGACCCTAAGGGCTATTATAAAATTCTTGGGATCAACTCAAATGCAACTGAGTCTGAGATTAAAACAGCCTTCAAAAGAAAGGCGATGGAGTTACATCCTGATAGAAACAAGTCAAAGGATGCTACAAAACAGTTTCAACTACTCAATGAGGCATTTAATGTCTTAACCGACACAAATGCTAGAGCTGAGTACGACACACCCGTAGTAGAGGTTCCGCATCAAGCATCACAAACGAATGACCAACCTCCAGAGCCCGCTGTATGTACAGTTTGTAACAAAATTTCTGCACAACCTAGATATGCAATTTTTTATGATGTTCGCAGCTTTCTACTATCAACCTCGAAACGCACTTACCAAGGCATTTTCTGCAGTGTATGTGCTGAAAAAAAGATCATGAGAGCATCCATCATTACGTGGTTATTTGGTTGGTGGGGCTTTCCATGGGGACCTATATACTCAATCCAAACCCTATTTATTAATATGTTTGGCGGTAAGCGCCCAAACGACATCAATGCTAGGCTAACCTTTTACCAGGCATGGGTATTTGCTTACAACAACAAAATCGATATGGCTTATGCAGTTGCGCAAGATGCATTGAGTTTTGCGAAGAAAATCGCCCGAAATGCTGATCAAGAAGACAAAGCAATAAAAACTGAAATCGAGGAGTTTATTGAAGACCTTAAGATGAGTGGCGCAAAAGCGATTAAACTCATCGACACATGGGGAAGACTTAATAAATCTTTCTACATCCAAGCATCTATAATGCTGGTGGCAGGCGTTTTAATAACACAAGCTATTTACAACGAAAAGAATACCTACTACTCTGCTCTGAATACTCACGAACCATCATTTACGGAGGCGGCCCCTCCCGCAACTCAACCTCAGAAAAATGTTAAGCCCGTAACATATAAGCCGTCCTATGAAAGGCCATTAGAAGACCCCAATGGAAATCAATGGCCTGCATCTGCTAGCTATCTCGATGGTTTTCCTCAATTGAGAACCGATGGGCGATCCAAGGTTACAGTTGATAACTCTAGGAATGATTCTGATGTGTTTGTGAAACTCGTTTCGATACATACCGAAGGTTCGTTGCCTGTAAGAGTATGTTTCATTCCTGCGCACGAAAGATTCACATTGGAAAATGTAACTGCTGGTCAATACGACATTCGATATCGCGATCTTGACTCTGGAGGATTATCACGCTCCGAAGTTTTTGAGGCAAAAGAAATATCAACAGAAGACGGAGTTGAATATAGTGTTCTCACAATGACATTGTATAAAGTAGCTCACGGAAACATGCAAACTTACGGTCTTGATGAAGCAGACTTTTAGTCTTTAAATTTTATGGCTAATGCTATCAAAGTCACTTCAATTCTAAGTACAAATTTATATGGCTAACACTTTACGTCCCAAGAACGTCTGTAATGATTGCGGTGACACTTGGTATCCCAGAGGCAGAAATTTATCCAATAAGTGCCCTAATTGTGGGAGCTCAAATACCCGCTTTAGCCGAGAGGGGTTGGTAGGCGTTATTCTGATGGTCGGGGTCGTATGCTTTGCCGTTCTTTCCAAGGAATTTAAAATCCCAGCGAATGAACCTGCGCAGGTAACCGAATCTGCCCAAGGCTCAATAAAAATCACTGCGGAATCTGGATTTGAAAAAGCAGACCTCGAGGAAGCCTTGAATCCCCTTCAAGAAGAGGAAACTGTAGAGCCAACTGCCGTTGAACCTCAGTTAAATGAAGTACACGAAAGCACCCCAGAGGAATCTTTAATAGCTGCAAACGAAAGAAGAGCTGTTTTTCATGAATGGAGTGAATCAGAAAAACATCTTCGTGATGAATACACAAAGCTCTTGAATGACTCGAACATCAGTGCAAGTGAGCTAGACGACAGAAAGCGAGAGTATTTGAAATTTGTTGATGGCAAAAATCAAAAATGCGGCCACCTGACTCCTAAGATCACAAGCAATATAAACTCAGATGTTTCTAGAGTTAACTTCGAAGAGTCGGAAATAATGTCGCTGAAATGCCACATCGAAGAAAACTCATCTGCCATATTACAGAAAACAACCTAGACACCAAGCTCGCATCGTCTTTTGCAGACCATCATAACGTCATTATTTTGATTTTTCTGGATTAATGAAGCTTATCGCTTCAGCCTTTTAAATTCCTGGCATCATATTCACCTGTGAACGTGACAAATCATCCTCTCCCACATCAAGCAGTCCCGTTTCTGTTTTTATATATCAAGCGCCGCCCGTGGTTGTTCGGCTCTGTATTCCTCATTATTATGGGCGCCGCCAGTGCAGCGGTGGGCGTGCAATATGCCATGAAGCTGCTGGTCGATGCCATGGACAGTACCGTCCGATCAACCGCCAATATCTGGTTGCCTTTAGGCCTGTTTCTGGCATTGATGACAGTTGAGAACTTGTTGTGGCGCTTGGGAGGCTGGCAAGGGTCTCGCGCGATTGTTGCCAGCGGGGTGGATCTCCGGTTAGATCTATTCGAGCATCTAACCGGCCATTCGATGCGTTATTTCAACCAGCACTTTTCAGGCGCACTGGGCAACCGCATCACGTCTACCGCCTCAGCCACTGGTGAGATTTTTGCCACCATGTTCTGGCGTATCCTGCCGCCAATCACCGATTTCCTCGGCGCCATTATCGTGTTGACCACCATCCGCTGGCAAATGGGGTTAGGCCTGATGTTCGCGGTGTTATTTGTGGCGAGTGTGCTGATCATCTTCGGCATCCGTGGCCGCAGAATACACGACAATTACGCCAGACGCTCCTCGGATGCCAGTGGCAAAATGATTGATGTAGTGAGCAATGTATGGACGGTGAAAGCCTTTTCTGCCCGCTATCGCGAAAAAAACCGCTTGTCGCGCGAGTTGAACCGCGAGGCCAAAGCCCACAGGCGCAGCTGGATGTATGTCGAGTTGGCGCGCGTGATTCATGACCTATGCCTGGTCGCCACTGGCGCAGGCATGTTGATCTGGTCCATCTTACTTTGGCGCGCCAGCAGCATCAGCACCGGCGATGTGGTCATTGTCAGCACCCTCACCTTCAGAATATTGCATGGTTCACGCGATCTGGCATTGGCATTAGTAGGCACGGCCCAACAATTCGGTATCATCAATGAAACACTCAAGGTGATTGCACAGCCACATTCGGTCAAAGATCCAGATGCAGGATCACCACTTGCAGTCGAAAAGGGCCATATCCTGTTTGAACAAGTGTCTTATACCTACCCTGATGGTCACAAGGTGTTTGATCAGCTGTCATTTGAGATCAAAGCGGGCGAGCGAGTCGGGCTGGTGGGCGCTTCGGGCGCTGGAAAATCGACCTTGATCGGCCTGATTCAGCGCCTGGATGATCTGCAGGATGGCCGTATCCTGATTGATGGCCAGCCGATCGACCAGGTCGCGCAAGACAGCTTGCGGGCAAACATCTCCGTCGTCCCACAAGATATTGCGCTGTTTCATCGCTCGGTGTTTGAGAACATTCGCTATGGTCGTCCAGACGCCTCAAATGAGCAGGTGTATACCGCGGCGCGCAATGCCTATTGTGATGTATTTATTCGTAGCCTGCCAAAAGGTTATCGCACCATCGTTGGTGAAAAAGGCGTCCGCTTATCTGGCGGCCAAAGGCAACGCCTGGGGATTGCCAGGGCCTTTGTCAAAGATGCGCCGATTTTAATACTGGATGAAGCGACCTCGGCCCTGGACTCTGAATCGGAACAGGAAATCCAGTCAGCGCTGGCCTCGCTGATGCAAGGCCGTACCGTGTTAGCGATCGCGCACCGGCTCTCTACACTGGCCGCATTCGATAGAATTATCGTGTTGAAACATGGGAAGATTGTTGAAGATGGTCCGCCAGAAGTGTTGCGTGCGAATGGCGGCCCGTTCGCTGAGGCCTGGAGCTTGCAAGCCAACAGCCTTGATAAATGAGCCACACCCCAACCTGATACCAATACGCATACAGTAAGCATGACCCAATAAAAAAGCCCTGCTCAATCGAACAGGGCTTTGGATAAGCGCTTGCTTAAGATTTCATTGAGTTGATATCAATCACAAACCGATATTTCACATCACTCTTGAGCATGCGCTCGTAAGCATCATTGATATAGTTGGCATCAATCATCTCAACATCGCTGACGATATTATGTTTGCCGCAGAAATCCAGCATTTCCTGGGTTTCGGCAATGCCGCCGATCAGCGAACCAGCCACCTGACGGCGCTTGGTAATGAGGTTGGCGCCATGCACTTCGACCGGGTCTAGCGGGCCGACCAGCACGATGGTTTTATCGCGTTTGAGCAGGCCGATGTAGGGGTTGAGGTCATGCGCCACCGGCACGGTATCAATAATCAAGTCAAAGCTGGCGGCATGCTTGGCCATGTCATCGGCATTTTTTGAGATCAGTACTTCATGTGCGCCCAGCTTGGTGGCATCAGCCGCTTTGCTGGCTGAGGTGGTAATCATCACCACATGCGCGCCCATGGCGGCGGCCAGTTTGACGCCCATATGCCCCAAGCCACCGAGGCCGATAATGCCGACTTTTTGGCCAGGCTGTACGTTCCAGTGTTTGAGTGGCGAGTACAAGGTAATGCCCGCACACAATAATGGCGCCACGGCTTTGGTATCCAGGTTTTCAGGCACGCTGACCACAAAGTTTTCATCAACGGTAATGCGCTCGGCATAACCACCAAAGGTCAGGCCGCCATGTTTGGGATCTTTGGCGTTATAGGTAAACACCGAGCCGTCACAATATTGCTCTTCACCGGCGTCACAGTCTTCGCAGTGGCGGCAGGAGTCGACCATACAGCCGACCCCAACCAATTGCCCCAGCTTGAATTTGGTCACATGACTGCCTACATTTTTCACACGGCCGACGATTTCGTGGCCCGGCACCATGGGGTATAACGAGCCGCCACCCCATTCGTTTCTGGCCTGGTGAATATCCGAGTGGCAAATACCACAATACTCGATGTCGATCAGAACATCGTGCGGGCCGGTCTCGCGGCGGTCAATACTCATAGGTGCCACCGGCGAGGTCGCGTTTTGTACACCATAGGCGACAGTTTTCATGGTCATCTCCTTTTACTTAATATTTGTCATCAGAGGCACTTAAAAAGTGCCTTGTGAACACCAGCAACAGTCTAAAAGAAGCCATGGCAAAAAGGATTGCCTGCTCTTATTGAATACTTGCCTAATACTCTGTTTTATCCATGCTAATCAGGCAGAAAACCGCTATTTTTTTGCATTATTGCTGCACCGTGACATATTTCTCTGCAGCATAACGCTCGCTCATGCTGCTTGGCGTCGTCATCAGCGCCGTGCGTACTGCGCCCACCTCTTCCATCGGGCTTTTACCAAACATACGCTTAAACTCGCGGCTAAATTGCGAGGCGCTCTCATACCCCACCTGGCTGGCGGCAGAGATGGCACTGAGGCCATCTTGCACCATCAGCAGGCGCGCTTTGTGCAGGCGTGTTTTTTTCAGGTATTGAATCGGTGAAGTCGCCGTCACATCCCTAAACGCGGCGTGAAAAGACGGCACACTCATGGCAGATTCAGCCGCCAGTTTGTCGACATTGAGTTCATTGGCATATTCGGCATGAATCAAACGCAACGCCTTGCCGATCTTGCCCATATTGTTGTGGGTGCTGTGCGCCGCCAAAATCGCCGAGGCCTGTGACGATTGCAAAATGCGGTAATGAATCTCACGGATAATGGCCTGGCCAAGCACGGCGGCTTCGGCTCTCGATTGCAAGCACTCCAGCAGCCTGACGACCGCATTGGATAAGCGCATATCCAGCGCGGTAGAACTGATGCCGCTTTTGCCATTGATGTTCATGGGCGCATCATGCGTCACACTTAACAATAGCTCGGAGACCATGGACAAATTAATGCGGATAGAGATCGCCAGCAAAGGCTCTTCTGCCGAGGCGATTGTTTCGCTTTCAAATGGCAGCGGCACTGACAAAATAAGGAACTGCTGCGGATTGTATTGATACACCTCACCGCCCAGGTAACCAATTTTGCGGCCCTGGCAGACAAAAACGATGCTGGGTTCATAAAACACCGGGCTACGTGGAATAGCACGATTCCAGCGCATGAGCTTCACGCCATCGAGTGCAGTCAGGGTGAACCCTTCTGTGGGCGTGAGCGCCGATAGCAGCGCAATGGTGCGATCTTTATCGTGGGCATGCCAGCATTCAGTGTTACTCATAATATGATAGATAACAAAACAATTAGGCATTTATATTACGCTTAAATGACTTTAATTATCAATATGCAAATAGGATTAGGCAATCATTTCATATTTTTTAACTTTTCAGGCATGCCGTGACTGCTTACACTGCCCCATATCGCAATTTTATTGATTGCAATATTTTTTGGAGAAAGGGAAAGTCGTGATGAAAAATCAACTCATAACAGGTCTGATCGGTTCCATGTTCGCTACGCTGGCCACGTCTGCCTGGGCAGATATTAATGATGTACGCGCCAACCTAAGCAAGCTGCATGTACCGGATGGCTTTCATGTCGACGTGTATGCAGAAGTGCCAGGGGCGCGCCAAATGGCACTGGGCACCAACGGCAACGTTTATGTTGGCACCCGTGGCAGCAAGGTGTACGCCGTGGTCGACAAAAACAAAGATCACAAAGCTGACCAGGTGGTCACCATTCTCGACGACCTGAGTGTTGGCAATGGGGTCGCCATGGTAGATGGCCACTTATATGTGGCAGAGCAACATCGGATCACACGTTATGCCGCCCCCGATTTCGATTTAACCCTGCCGTTTAAGGCCATGCGTGAAGTGATTTACGACAAATTGCCCGATAAGGCACATCACGGCTGGCGCTACCTGGCGGCGGGCCCTGACAACAAACTGTATGTCACCCTGGGCGCACCATGCAATATTTGCGACCCGGTAGGCATTGAGGCCTCGATTATCCGCATGAACGCGGACGGCAGCCAGGTGGAAACCTTTGCCAAAGGCGTGCGCAACTCAGTGGGCATGGACTTTCAACCAGGCACCAACACCCTGTTTTTCACCGATAACGGCGTAGACTTATTGGGCGCTGATGTACCACATGACGAACTGAACGCCGCGCCTAAAGCCGGTTTGCATTTTGGTTTTCCTTACTATGCCGGTGGCGATGCGCGCGACCCAAACTGGAAAAACAAGACACCACCTGCTGAAGTGACCAAACCGGTGGCTGAGTTCCAAGCACACACCGCCAACCTCGGCTTTAAGTTTTATACCGGCAAACAGTTCCCGGCTGAGTATCAAGGCAATGCCGTGATTGCCCAACACGGCTCATGGAACCGCAAAGTGCCGGTGGGTTACCAGTTGGTGCGTGTGGTATTTGACGCCGAGCACCAGGTTAAAGAAACCAAGCCGTTTATTGATGGCTGGCTGAGCGCGGAAGGCGAAGTCTGGGGCCGCCCAAACGACGTACTGCAACTGCCGGATGGCTCCTTGCTAGTGTCTGACGACTACAACGGCGTGATTTACCGTGTGAGCTATGATGGCAAAACACACAGTGCCGCCGCCGCAACCACTGAGGCCAACACCTTGAGCGGGTTTGTAATGCCTGAGTCTGTATTTGCAACGCCGGCAGGGGTGACTTATGTGTCCGAAATCGGTGAGTTTGGCAAACTGGGCGATGGCAAAATCACCCGCATTGCCGCCGACGGTACACGCACCACCTTAGCCGATGGCCTCAACGACCCCAAAGGCCTGGATATGTTTGATGGCCAGCTGTACGTGGCCGACATGGACCGCGTCGTCCGCATTGATGCAAATAGCGGTTCACAAACCGTGTTTGCAGCAGCCAGCGCTTTCCCGCAAAAGCCAGTGTTTTTAAATGACATTGAAATCGATGGCTTGGGCAATGTGTATGTGTCTGACAGCGGCGACGAGCAAGGCAATGGCGCCGGTATTTTCAAGCTCTCGCCAGCAGGCAAAGTCACCCAAGTGCTCAAAGCCAAAGCAGGTATCAAACGCCCTAACGGCTTGCTGATGGACGGCCCGGACCGTTTGCTGGTGGCTGACTTTGGCACTGGTAAATTGTTTAGCGTGCAAATCGGCGCTAAAAAAACCAGCGTGATCTTGCTCAACCAAGGCTTTGGCGGCACTGATGGCCTGGTAAGAGACGCGAACGGCCTGCTGTATGTCAGCGACTGGGCTGGCGGTAACGTCTGGCAACTGACCGAGCCTAAAGCCACGCCACAACGCATCATTCAGGGCTATCAGTCGGCGGCTGACATCAGCTTGTCAGCAGATGGCAAATCGCTGCTGATTCCTGATATGAAAGCGGGCACGCTACACTCGGTGCCTGTGCATTAAGCACTAAAAAAGCCCGGAGACGTTCCGGGCTTTTTTATTCCCCCAAGCGTTTAGCGGTATGTCACAATGCCAGGCACGGGCCTGCTAACCGGCAGCCTCAATTCGAAAAATACTTATCTTTTTGTTTGGAGACTTTCATGAATAAACTGGTGATTGCCTTGTTGCTGTCTTGCGTCTGTATTTCTGCCAATGCGGGCCCGCAGCAAGAAAAAATGAAAACCTGTAATGCGGATGCTAAAACCAAAGCCCTGGCCGGTGATGAGCGCAAAGCCTTTATGAAAACCTGTTTGTCGGCTGACGGCGCCAGCGCTGGCTTGACTGCCCAACAAAACAAAATGAAAACCTGTAATGCGGACGCTAAAACCAAAGCCCTGGCCGGTGATGAACGCAAAGCATTTATGAAAACCTGTTTGTCGGCCAAATAACCACGGTTAACACGCTGCACCCACATCGCCCGTGGCCTTGCCACCGGCGATTTTTTTTATGATTGTTTACGCCACGTCTAAAGTTTCTTTATATTCTGCCGTTAATTGAGTTAGCCCTTGTTGCGCCCACTCAATCGAGTGAGCGCCCAAGGCCCCGACTTATGCGCTCAAATACTGGGACACATGGTATGAATACCGACACGACAAGACTGGCCAGTAAACTTATTCCCGCCCTTGCCGCGCTGGCGCATCAAACCGCCTCGGCGGTACCTGCCCAGCTTGCAGCCAACAGAAGCAGTGCCTCTTTTAATCACACTGGCATCACGGCTATTTCTATTGTGTGCGTGTTACTGCTGTATCAATTCTGGCGTTTTTATCAGCGCGCCCAACGTAGAGAAGCGGACATTCGGCTACAGCTCTGGCGCCAGGCCAATTACGACTACCTGACACAATTACCCAACCGCTACCTGCTGCAAAAGTGCCTGGAAGAAGCCATTGCAGATTGTCAGCAGTCGCAACAACCACTGGGGTTATTGCTGATTGACCTCGATGGTTTTAAAGATGTGAATGACATTGCAGGGCATGCGGTAGGCGATCGCTTGCTGCAAAATGCTGCTTTGCGCATCCAGTCTTGCGCGCGCAGCGGCAACACCACGGCCAAGCTCGGTGGCGATGAGTTTGTAGTGGTCATCCCCAAGCCGCGTGATATTCAAGTGCTGCATGAGATTGGCGCAAAAATTGTAGAGACCATACGCTCGCCGTTCTACATTGAAGACAATCAATATTTTGTCACGGCCAGCATCGGCATTGCCGTTTTTCCTGACCATAGCAAATCTGGCGAAGAGCTAATGATGTTTGCCGATCAGGCACTGTATGCCGCCAAACGTGCAGGCAAAAATCAATATCAGTTTTTTACGCAAACCATGCAGCGCGAAATCCGCGACCGCATCTCACTGACCAACGACCTACGCTCAGCAGTGGCTAACGGCGAATTGCATCTGGTTTATCAACCGATTTACCAACTGCACGACCTGCGGCTGATCAAAGCTGAAGCGCTGATCCGCTGGCAACATCCAACCCGCGGCGCCATTGCGCCCGATGTGTTTATTCCACTGGCTGAAGAGTCGGGGGTCATTATTGAGATTGGCAAGTGGATTTTTGATGAAGTGCTGCGTGACTTATCTGCCATTGACCTGTTACGCCTGCAGGGCACGCAAATCAGCCTGAATATTTCTCCGGTGCAATTTGCGCACCCGCAACACCTGATGGCGTTCATCAAACGCTTGCAACGCTCCAACATCCCCTGCGAGCGCTTTTGCTTTGAGATTACCGAGGGCCTGCTATTAGAGCCATCCAGGGTCACCCAAGACACCTTGAAAAGCGTCAAGCAGGCGGGCATCAAACTGTCGATAGACGATTTTGGCACTGGCTATTCGGCGCTCGGCTACCTCAAAAAATATCAAATCGATTACGTCAAAATCGACAAGTCATTTATTAAAAACCTGGAGGTCGATAATTATGACTTTATTCTGTGCCGATCCATCATTCAGATGGCGCATGAGCTCAATATCAAACTAATTGCAGAGGGTGTAGAAAACGCCCGTCAGGAGAGCATACTCAAGGTGATTAACTGTGATTTTATTCAGGGCTTTTTGCACGGCAGGCCAACCATGTTCAGCTCGCTGCTGGAGCAGGTGTATCAGCAGGCGGCGCATCAACGCGGGCACAGCCTGCTTAGCAACGAAACCAAACATTAAAGGCGCACAGATGCGCGCCTTTAATCTATTTAGATAGCAAGTTATTAAAATCGGCTATATCAAGTAATGGTCCAGCAACAAGACTGCAAACATCAGGCTCAGATAAATAATTGAGTATTTAAAGGTGGCCTTAGCCAGCGCATCTGAGTAGTGGCGATAGAGGCTGATCACATAGTACATAAAAATCAGATTCAACACGATGGCCGACGCCAGGTACAGCCAGCCACTCATGCCCAGGCCATACGGCATCATAGAAACAACCACCAGGATAATGGTATACAACACAATATGCAGCAAAGTGAATTGCTCACCATGCGTCACCGGCAACATCGGCATACCGACTTTGGCATATTCTTCGCGACGGTATAAGGCCAGTGCCCAGAAATGCGGCGGCGTCCAGGCGAAAATAATCAGGAACATGACCAGCGCTTCTGGCGACACGGTATTGTTCACCGCCGCCCAGCCCAAAATCGGCGGCATGGCACCCGACGCGCCGCCGATGACAATATTCATCGGTGTGGCAGGCTTGAGAAACACGGTATAAATCACCGCATAGCCGACAAAAGTACCCAGTGTGAGCCACATGGTCAGCGGATTCACCCAGTAATACAAAATGCTTAAACCGACGCCACCGAGCACACTAGCAAACAACAGCGTTTCCATCTGTGACAACTGGCCAGTTGGCAACGGACGCGCACGCGTGCGTGCCATCATGGCATCAATCTTATGCTCGATGAGACAGTTAAAAGCGGCAGCCGCGCCTGACGCAAAGGCAATGCCGACGGTGGCTGCCAACAAGACCGACCATGGCACCATGCCCGGCGTGGCCATGAGCATGCCGATGATGGCGGTAAACACGATCAAAGCGGTCACCCGCGGCTTACAAAGCGCATAAAAACTGCGCACCCCCATGCTGGCCGAGGCCAATTGTGTCATCCAGGCTGTTTGCATATTGTTCCCCTATTTTTAATATGTCGCTCTAATATGATGTATTTAATAATCTGGCGTGAATGGCGACCAGCCACACACCTAATAATGCAGCCCCGGCGTTATGCAACACCGCCAGTACCAATGGAAGTTGCAACAGCAAGTTACCAACCCCAATCGCCACCTGGCACAGCACAATCGCCAGCAGCCCCCACGCCAACCCGCGTGACACTGGGCGTTGCAGCAAAAACCTAACACTCACCAGCATCCAGCCCAGCACCACCAGGGCGCCCAGGCGATGCACCCACTGAATCGCTGTCAGTGCATTCAGATGCAACTGCCCGCCATCGCGACTTTGTCCCAAGGCGCGCGTCAGATGAAATGCCTCGCCGATGTCCATGTCTGGCCACCACAGGCCATGACAGGTCGGAAAATCAGTACACGCCAAAGCGGCATAATTACTACTGGTCCAGCCACCCAGCAGCACTTGCGCCATCCAAACCACGAGCGCCAGTTGCAACCAGCGCTGCTGGCTGGCTGGCAAGGAAATCTGCTGCTGGCTGCCGTGGCGAAATGCCACCCAGCTCAACAATGCCAGCGTCGTCATGCCACCCAGCAAATGCAAGGTCACCACCACCGGTTTAAGCAACAAAGTGACCGTCCACATGCCTAGCAGCGCCTGCATCACAATCAACACCACCAAGCCCGCCGATAACTGCCAGGGCGTTTTAATCACCCGCCGTTGGCGATACGCTAGCACCGCCAATGCCAATACCAGCAACCCAAGGCTCCCTGCCAGATAGCGGTGCGCCATTTCTTTCCAGGCTTTGGCATGTTCCACCGGTTTGTCAGGATAAGCTTGCTGCGCAGACTGAATCGCCGACTCACTCTGTGGCACGCTCAATGCCCCATAACAGCCTGGCCAATCCGGGCAGCCCAAACCGGCATCTGACAGCCGCACATACGAGCCTAGCACCACCACACAAAAAGCCACTATCGCGGCCAACACACTCAATGCTTTAAACATGCACTACCCTGCCCAAGAAGCCTTTAACAATTTAACCAGATCTTTGCGTATCCACTTTGCCTCCAGCTCGGGGCCATACTGCATCATGATATTGCCGAGGGGATCAATAAAATAAACCCGGTGTGCCTCTAAAGTGTTCTGCCCTCCGCCACTGAGCATGCTGCCCAATGCAGCGACCTGATCAGGCTCGCCATTGATAATCAGCAAATCAGGATAGCGGGCACGAATGGCAGTCGTGTCGGCCTGCTGGGTAATCAACACGCGCTGCACGCGTATCATGTCTTTATATAACGAGACATAAATCTGCCGCATGTCATACAGGCGCTGCATACACCCTGCATCACACTCGCGCGCGATCAGGGCGATGTTCCATTTATCCTGCCAGAATGCCGGTAATGACTGCTGCTGGTCGCTGACCCAATGCGTCGTATGTGCCATAGACACCGGCGGTTGGATCAACTGACCATAACTCTTGCCGGTAGGTCGCCAGTCAAATTTAATCATGGCCACTACAACCAATAATGGCACGGTAAAAAAAACCGCCAGCAGTAAAAAAATCATGCGGCCTTTACGCTGCTGCGCCTGGTCGAGCACGGCTAAAGGATTCGTTTCTTCATGGGTCATATTCACGCCCGTTTCTCCACCATTTGAGTCAAACCGATCACCAAGCTCGCCACGGCAAAGCCAAACCACTGGTAAGCATAACTGAGATTTTTTTCCACTTGCCCGGCTGGCACCTCCCAATGCCGCAGGTAACCATCCGCGACAGCAGGATCTAACTTGAGAATCACATCCGGGAAAGCATAAGGCACATGCTGTCGCAAATAAGCAAAGTCGAGTACGGGCTGCACCCGTTGCCACGTTTGACCAGGCTTATCCAGTCTGTAACCTACTTTTGTTTGCTGCCAAAACAAGCCTTGAATCACTTGCTCGGCCTGTGAGGTTGCAATCACCGGGGTTTGTTGATGATCAGCAAAGCCTGCCAGCCAACCGCGGTTGACCCAAATGACGTGCTGCTGATCGCTGAGTAAAAAAGGGGTGATGACATGAAACCCGGCCTGCCCTTGCTCGACCTGGTTATCAAGAAAAAAACCATATTGCGGCAGGTAATGCCCCTTGAATTCTACCGTTTGTAAATGTAACGCTGCCACGGTGTCAGGGGCATCCAGCGCTTGCGGCTGTAGCTGAATAACCGCGCCGTGATGCGTCAAGGCACGCGTAATCTCCTGCTTTTGCTCTGCCTTGTGCCATTGCCACAAGCCGAGCCGGACACAGCCCCAAATGGCAACTACCATGACACATACCACCAGCCAGCGTACACGAACGACATAATTTCCCAAGGGTATTTGCATTTTCCAGCTTACAGCCCATAATGTAATCCACTTAACGCGAGATCACATCATGTTCATTAAAATTGTCACCATTTTGATACTGATTGTCATTGTTGGCAGCCTATTTTCTGCCCTGCTCTTTTTGCTCAAAGACAAAAGTGGCTCTGATCGCACTGTGAAAGCCCTGACCATGCGTATCGGCTTATCTATTGCCCTGTTTCTTGGCCTAATCGTTGCCGCCCATTTTGGCTATATAGGTCACACACTTTAAACCACACATGCTTGCTAAAAAGGGCGCTGATCGCGCCCTTTTTGATTCATCAGAGCATGTAGACAAAAATATACAGGCCCAACCACACCACATCCACAAAGTGCCAATACCAGGCGACACCTTCAAAGCCAAAATGGTGCTCTGGCGTAAAGTGCCCCTTGATACTCCGTAACAAAATCACAATCAGCATCAGTGTACCAATCGTCACATGAAAGCCGTGAAAACCGGTGAGCATAAAAAAGGTCGCACCATATGCGCCCGATTTAAGGGTCAAGCCCATTTCGGTATAAGCATGGTGATATTCAGCCGCCTGACAGCACAGAAAAGTTACCCCCAGCGCGACGGTTAAAAACAGGCCAACAATTAACTGCTTACGGTTGTTTTTAATCAAGCCCCAGTGTGCCCAGGTAATGGTGGCACCCGAGCTGAGCAACAGCAGCGTGTTAATCAGCGGCAAACCGCTCCAGGACATCGGATGAAACGCAGGGTTAGGCTTATAAGCCTCACCGAGCACCGTGCCACCTGGCCCTTGTGATGGCCACGCACTTAAAAAGTCTTTATACGGCGTAATATCCGGCGCATACGAGGCCAAATCAGGCACTGACAGCACACGCATATAAAACAGCGCACCAAAGAAAGCGGCAAAAAACGCCACCTCTGAGCAGATAAACACGATCATGCCGATGCGGAAAGACTTATCTTCCCATTTTTTATATTGACCAGTGAGGCTCTCGGTGACAACGGCACTCAGCCACTTGAACATCATGGTCAGAATAATCGCCAGGCCAAAATACATCATGTATTTGCCTGGGGTGGCCAGATAAGACAGCGCCGGATTTTTGATCGAGCCATCCAGACGCGTATCCGATCCGGTCACATTAAAAACAAAACCACTGGCCATAGACAGCAATCCGACAGAAATCAATGCCGGATAGATGCTGCCATGCGGGACAAAATAGTGATTTTCTGAATGACTAGCCATGCATTAGCTCCCTATCCTTTAACGTATTGCGCATAATTATTGTGTTTACTGACTTGCCGGAAAAAACGAATACGACAAAGTCATTTCTTGTACATCTTGAGGCAGCTCTGCACTGACAAAAAAGCGCAGAGGCATCGCCTTTACTTCCCCAGGTTTAAGTGTCTGCCTGACAAAACAGAAACACTCAATCTTTTTCAAATGTGCCGACGCTTTACCTGGCGTCACGCTCGGAATCGCCTGACCGGCAATCTCGACATTGGTGGTATTTTTAGCTTCAAACATCACCGTCGTGACTTGGCCCGGATGCACCACGACACTGTTTTGCTTGGGATAAAAGTTCCAGCCCAAGCCTGGCATCACTGCAGACACAAACTGCACAGTGACTTCACGCTTTAAATCTATAACCGCATGGCTCGCACTCTCAGGCGTATTTTTTGTTTTGCCGTTGAGCCCGGTCACCGAGCAAATCACGTCATACAAAGGCACCAGCGCAAATGCAAACAGCAGTGCACCAGCAATCACCCAGACTAATTTCAACGCCAGTTTTTTATTGGCCGCAGCCTGTGTTTGCTCTAATGCCATAACCGTTGCAAGCGCCGCTTACTTCCAAATCGTAAACATCGAAACCAGATACCAGACAATGGCCACTGCAGCTAACAGCCATGCAATTTTTCTACTATTCGACTGCTTGGGATCACTCAAAATACATCCACCTTTAACACCGCCAATCAATCACAGACCAATTGGCGGTTATCTCAATTTACTCAACGTTTTACTTAAACCAGCTACTTACTTAACGCTGTTATTTACTTAACAACCGGCTGCTCAGTAAAGCTGTGGTAAGGCGGCGGCGATGACAATGTCCACTCCAGCCCTTGTGCACCCTCCCACACTTGGTCAGTGGCTTTTTTACCGCCTTTGACACAGCTGATAATAATGTATACAAACAGCAGTTGTGACAGGCCCAGCACGAACGCACCAACAGTAGAAATCATGTTGAACTCGGCAAACTGCAAGGCGTAGTCAGGAATACGGCGCGGCATCCCCGCCAGGCCGACAAAGAACTGCGGAATAAATGTCACGTTAAATGAGATAGCAGTGAGCCAGAAGTGTGTTTTACCTAACTTCTCGTTATACATATGGCCAGTCATTTTTGGCAGCCAGTAATACACGCCCGCCATGATGCCCATGATGCCACCAGCAAACAGGGTATAGTGGAAGTGTGCCACCACGAAGTAGCTGTTGTGGTATTGCGCATCCGCCGCCACGTCAGCAAGCACTAGGCCAGTCAAACCACCGATACCAAACAGGATGATCCAACCGACGGTGAACAACATGGGCGTTTCAAAGCTCATGGAGCCTTTCCACATGGTACGAATCCAGCAATAGAACAACACGGCCAACGGCAGCGAAATCGCCATGGTGCTATACATAAAGTAGAGCAACGCGGGCACCGGCATGCCCGCAGTAAAGAAGTGGTGCGCCCACACAACCACAGCCAAAGCACCAATCGACCACAATGAGTAAACTTGTGCTTTATAGCCATACATCGGTTTGCGGCTAAATGTTTGCAGAATTTGTGGAATAAAGCCCCAGACTGGCAGCAACAGAATATAAACCTCAGGGTGACCAAAAAACCAGAACAAATGCTGGAACATAATCGGGTCGCCACCACCGGCTGCGTCAAAGAAGTGCGTACCAAAATGACGGTCAGTCAGCAGCATGGTCACGGCACCCGCGAGCACCGGAATCGTCGCAATCAGCAAGAATGCAGTAATCAGCCAGCCCCAGGCAAACATCGGCATTTTCATCAAGGTCATGCCAGGTGCGCGCATGTTGTAAATCGTCACGATAATATTGATAGAACCCAATACCGACGAAATACCCAGCAAGTGCACGGCAAAAATAGCGAAGTCAACGCCGATGCCGCCTTGCACAGACAGCGGCGGATAGAATGTCCAGCCAGTCGCCAGCGCGCCATCGCCCACACCAAACAGCGCTAGTGTGAATGGCAGGGTCAGCAGAATCGCCGATGGCGGAAGAATCCAGAAACCCCAGTTATTCAAACGCGGCAAGGCCATGTCTGGTGCGCCAATTTGCAACGGCAACATCCAGTTGGCAAAGCCAGTCGCAGCAGGCATCAGCGCTGCAAAAATCATGATCAGCGCATGCACGCCAATCAACTGGTTAAAAAACTCAGGGTTCATTAACTGCAAACCGGGTTTAAACAGCTCGGCACGAATGCCCAGAATCATAGACCCACCAACCAAAAACATCACCAGTGAAAACGTTAAATACATGGTGCCGATATCTTTATGGTTGGTCGTCGTTAACCAACGCATAATCCCGGTCGGATGGTCGTCGTGATGCTCATCATGATGTGCTACGGTTGTAGTACTCATAGTGCTCTCCTAAAATCTTAAAAATTATTCGCGTGCAGCTTTAACTTGCGCCGGCTGCACCAGTGCATCCACAGCCGCTGTATTGCCCAACGCATTGCGCTCATAGGTAATCACGGCAGCAATTTCCGTATCGTTTAATGTCGCCTTCCAGGCAGGCATCACGCCTTTACCATTTAGCACACGGTCCAGATGACTGTCTTTTTGATATTTACCATCGGCGCCAAAAATCGGGCCAGTGGCAATTTTGCTGCCGGTGAGTGCCGGAAAAGCCGGTGGCAAGCCTGCGCCAGTCACTTGGTGGCACACAGCACAGTTTTTCTCGTATACCACTTTGCCCTGCGCAAGCAGTTCATCCTTGGTCATTTCTTTCACATCATTTGCCGCTTGTTGCTCACCCTGTTTTTTGGTTGCCCATTGCGCAAACTCTTCTTTAGACACGGCATTCACAACCACCGGCATATAGCCATGGCCTTTACCGCACAGCTCTTTACACTGCCCACGGTAAACGCCTGCTTTTTCAACCTGCACCCAGGTTTCACGAATAAAACCAGGCACCGCGACACGTGAAGAACCAAACTGCGGCACCCACCAGTTGTGTAACACGTCAGAAGCAGTCATTAAAATGCGCACTTTTTCGCCCACAGGCAGCACCAGCGGGTTATCCACCTCTAGCAGGTAATGTTCGCCTTTGTCTGCCGCGTTATGCATTTGGTCATTAGTGGTCGCCAGGTTGCTCACAAACTTGATGCCTTTGGCATCGCCGTCCAGATACTCATACTGCCAGCGCCACTGCGAACCGGTAATCTTGATCACCATGGTCGACTGGTCGCGAGTATCTTCCATCATCACCACACTGTGGTAAGCCGGAATGCCCATGATGACAAAGTCAATCAATAGCAAAATCGCAAATGGGATTAACGTCCAGAAAATTTCAACCGCAGTAGAAGGCGCCTTATCGGCGACAGGCTTGTAGCCCTTGCTTTGACGGTGGGTCACAATCGAGTAAATCATAATTGCCAGTACTGCCACAAAAATCACGGCAGTAATCAGCATAAATTTGTTGTGTACGTGTAAGGTATCCAAAGCCATCGGCGTCACCGGCTCTGGAAAATTCCAGGTGAAGTCAGCACGTGCACTCAAAGACAAGAACAATGCAACCGCACCAACCCCAAGTTTCTTCATCCCTTGCATCTAATCGCTCCAAAATCCAGTTATTTAGTTTTTAGAAGTACCCGCTTGAGATGAGACGCCAACTCTTCGCGTTGCGCGTTGTCCATCGTGTCTCGACCAAACTCAACTTCTTGATGATGGGACCCAATCCACAGTGATGTTTTACCGTTCTCACCTTCCCTGAGCGTTATCCGGGTCCAATAGCATAAAAAACGAACGTGTTTTATTTCTCCCAACACACTTTGCTCGATTTCTACCTGATCCTGAACGAAAGTAATTTTTTCGTAATCACCACGGTGACGCAATACCACCACAAACGCCAGAACCACTAACACTAACTCTAGGCCAGCAAACGGCAACACCATCCAGGCACCAATGTGCAAAAAGGCCACAGCAATCAGCCCTGAAAACACCACCAGGCTCAGCAACAACTTGCATACGCTTTCTGTAGAAGCAGAGGCGTTCGGCCTGGTAATGCATTGTGTTTCGCAAATAGACAACATGTTTGCCAACCCAAATTTAGCTTGTAGCAACTAAATTACGTTTAGTTACAAATTTGTTACACGTTGTAAATTAGCACAAGAGGAAACGAGTGACAAGACAAAAAATAGCGATTCGCCGTGTCATCAATGTAAATTTATGGTGGGATGTGGTGAACACTGCAGCACGGTCATCAACCGCAAGCAAGCGCCTGCAACAAGGCGCGCAGGCAGTTTAAACGCCCGTAGATAGCAAGAAAAAACACCTCAAGACTCAACAAAAAACCTTTTTTGTAAACACGAAACTTGCCATGCACTCAGCCACAATTTTCTGCATCATTGCGCTCATCACAACCCCTAAACTGCAGTCACAGGGAAAAATATGACGACTGCATACGTGAGTTTTTTGTGGTAGATTCTTAATCGTCTCCTGATGTAAAAGCGTAGTCATCCACCAAGATTTCGTGGTCGACTGAATGCGCAAAGCCAGCTACAACAAGGCTTCAGGACTTTTTTTTGTGTTAAATGATTAGCAATGCAAGTAGTGGTGACCAGCCATCGGCAAAAGCGCTTAAGCTTGGAAAGATCAGTCATGCAGTCTGCAAGCACTGATAGATGGCCATCATAATTTTTAGGGGGCTAAACACATGAGCATTCACAACCTACACGCAACAAAAGTCAGTGCTGACGATGACATTTCCATCCGTCAAGTAAATCCCAACATCATTCTCGACTGGCTGCATGCAGGGGTCACCGACATCCATCTCGGCGGCTGGGCCAGTCTGTTTTACGGCATCGTACTCTCGGCCACCGGCGTCATCATACATAGCGTGTTTGCTGACAATTACTGGCTACTGGCTGGCGTCACCACCGGCTTTTTCTTGCTGGGCCCATTTTTAGCCATGGGCCTCTACGACTTAAGCAAACGCCTAGAATCCGGCGAGCCACCGTCACTCCGCCCCACCCTCACCGCCTGGCTACCCAACCTGCTCAACATCACCCTGTTTACCGGGCTGCTAATCTTTGTGTTTCTGGGCTGGACGCGCCTCTCAATGAGCATCTTCGCCCATTACTTTCATCACGCCCTGCCCACTTTTGCCGACGTCGTCATCAACGTCTTTACGTTTAAACAACCCACGTTCCTGTTCGTCTACTTCTCCGCCGGTGCCGTGTTTGCGGCCTTTATTTTCAGCATCAGCGTCATCGCCATGCCCCTCATGCTAGACCGCAACACCAGCGCCTGGACCGCCGCCGTCACCAGCCTGCGCACCTGCGCACACAACCCGGTGACCATGACACTATGGGCTTTTTGTATTGTGGTACTGGTAGGGTTTGGCCTCGCGACCAACTTTCTGGGATTGATTTTGACCATGCCGGTGGTGGGGCATGCTAGTTGGCATGTTTATCGAAGCCTGATTGAGATTAAAAAGTAAAGCCGCCGCCCATGAGAGGAAATGAAAAAAGACTAGAGAAAATCCAAACGATTCAGCAATAAGCTGCTTTTATGGGGTAGTAAAATGCAAGTTCCTTCACTAGTATGAACTTGCCCTATGACAGTTTTAAAAGTTAGCCCCTGTTTACATTTAGTTGCTTAAGAGCTTTTCAAGAAAAGGTTGATATTGATTGTAAATATCGATTTCTTTATTTAGGCAAGTTAGGGTCGGAGCAACTGACTTGCAATACACCTCTAACACCACTCTCTCGTTATCGCCTTTGCTGGGATATTTAGTAGCCTTTATGCCAATTTTGTTAGTTTCTGTTGGATTGTAAGTTTCGATTAAACTGTCCGTACTTACTTGTATTTTCATGTCTGAATGTTCCGAGATAAAGATTTGAGTAAGTTGAAAAATCTTTTTACATTCCCGCTCACCAACGCAACTCACAACTCCCTTTTTCCGTGCAAGATCACGCACAGCATTTGAAGCAGCTAGCTCCCCATCTAACTTTGCAGCCTTTTCCAGTTGCTTTGGCTTAGATTGTGATGTCCACGTACTATCATTTATAGTCACACACTGTGTCGGGGCTTCTACGGCACCCTCATAATCAATTACTTCATATGGATATTGATGTTTCGATAAAGTAAAATCTTCTTCGGGAGCCTTTGTAACCCTGTAGGCCATATCCGATCTATCATCAAAGACACCGTCATTATTAAAATCATAAAGACATGACTCTATCTCCTGACCTTTCAAATTCCCACCAAAAATTGGTTTACAAAAAGCCATCGAATGTGTGGTGTAATTATTACCTTGATAAAATGATGCAACTCCAATCAAAACATCACCTGCTTTAAGATTACTAAATAGAAATCTAGTATCTTTTAGTAGCCGAACTTTCATTTGGCTACTGTTAGTATCGCTGCGACAAATTGGACTATAAAAAATTTTATTTGCTAGGAATCTGTTTACACTGGGCAACCACTCATTGATGGCAAGTTCTTTTTGAATTGTGGGAGAGATTTCTGCCTCTACAATCTTAAAATCTAACATCAAAATACATAACAGTATGATCCTCACGACTTAATCCTTTGCTAACAGCAACCGTTACTTGGTTAAATAAATAAAAAAGCAAACAACGACGACCCAGTGTCAACTCAGTTAAGCTTTGCATCATTCTATAAGACTTCGGCGGGTTTGGCATTTAGGGGACGAGAATGAATACCATTTATAACGCTTTCGCATTTATTAAGTTGGTTATACACGAAAAATGTGGATGTCCAGCGATGGTATAAAATGAAAAAAGGCTTAGATTTTCATCTAAGCCTTTAAAATTTATACTGTTTTGAGTTTTTTCGGTACTATTTAAAGTACTTTATGGTGCGGGAGCCTGAACCGAATGTTTCAATTAAAACCTTTATTTAATTAGATCCATAATAAATAAAAATAATTGTTACCCCCAAAGTTACCCCAATTTATATAAAGTCACATCCCAACCTTTGAGCCAATTCATTCATCCACAAGTTACTTTTTGAATGACTTAACTTTACCTCTCAATGACGAAGCCTAAGTTGTTTAATTACATTTTTTCAAAACAAGCAGAAAGCTCGCGCGATGAATCAAATCATCTTTTGATGACTTTACAAATAACCAATCCCCCCATTATGGGTCAAATAGTAGCGAGATTTTTTATCGATAACTGACCGGTTTGGTCATACACGTTTATAACTGAGCGATCAGGGGGTACTTATGGGCAAGCTTTAGGTCAAACCCATAACCCCCTAGCTATCGCAATTTTTTCAAAAATATTTTTTACTTAAATGTGTTTCTGAAATTATAAAAAATCTGGAACTAACTGTCCCCATTAAAAATATCAAAAAACAACTCTGGTAATGTTTGTAGAGCCACCAATCCCAAGACAGCATCCCAAAAAACAACTTGTAAGGCATCTGCAATACTATTGTTATCTATATTGTGATTTGCTAATTTAAAAGCTCCCCAAAAGAGCAAGCATCCTGCCAAAAAGTCCCAGACTTTTCTTGGAATATGGGATAGCAATGTCAATACAGCCAGAAGTGGAAGTAACAGGACTTTAATTGAAATTCGCATATTGTTCACTCTCCTTATATGGCAGAGTAATTTTATCACGCCAATATGATAACTTTCTACCAAATTGAATTTTAAAAGACAATAAATACTTATAGAGACTAAAAGGCACTTTTTTCGAAAAATTGAAAACAAATGACAGAAGTTAACTCAAAAAAAATTACCTCGTCCTGAATTTGAATATTCCGCCAAATCACCCAAGAGTAGGCTTTAAAGCCTTCCACAGCTCCCACAAGTAGAAAACATATGAGGCTTGAACATGTATTGCGCATGTTTAAGCGTTTTCAGTGGTGTATAATTTCATTGAGGCTAATATGGTTTGTACTGCCTATAACAACCATTTAAGCCACTTACGAAGGAGATCATATGAGTGTGGATAATAGAAAAGATACAGATTGCAGAATTTGTACAATCGTTGCTTCTAAGCCAGCTAAGGCTGTTGATCAAATTCTGGCTGAAAACGATAATTACTTCGCAGTTAGTTCTGTCGGTGGGTTTATTCCAGGATGGACTTTAATTTTTCCTAAAACGCATATTTTAAATCTGTCTAATGATTACTCAAGAAGTGAGTTCTTGAGCTTTGCTGCGAATGTAGCAAACGTAGTCTCAGAAGAATATGGCAGTTGCGTTGCTTTTGAGCACGGCTCAAACTCATACAACTCTGCAACTTCGTGTGGCGTACACCATGCACACATGCATCTTGTACCTTTCTCCGAGAATATCGAATTGCTGGCGTTACAAGAGTCAGAAGATTTACTGTGGAAGCCAGCACAGCTTGATGAAATTCGCTCTTTAGCCAATGGTGGTGAGTATTTGTTTTGCTCTAACTCTTTCGAAGGCTTAGCAACGAAGGGGATTTTCGCAAAATTAAATTCACCTAAGTCTCAGTTCTTTCGTAAGGTACTGGCCAGGGCTACAGGCTTCCTCACCATGTACGATTATAAACAGTACAAATTTAATGAGGTTTCTGAGGACACCACCCAAAAGCTGTTGAAGAAATTCGCCATGGCAGCAGTAGCCGAGTAACTCGTTACCTTTGGGAATTGAATGTCTGAGACGAATAACAATACTTTGCCTGCTAATGCAAATGAGCAGTCAACGGCGAAAGCTCAAGATACAAATGCGCCCGCTACTTCTGGTAACAAGTCCCCCGCTTGGAATGCAGCAGACCCTACTGATGGGCGCACTTATTATGACTATGGAAGCAAGTATCCACCCTGTACTAGAGTTCAGATTTTTTTAGAGGCGACTTACCTAGCCCTGATTCTTGTTGCTGGTTTTTATTTTCTGGTTTGGATATTTGCTGAAGATATAGCCCTATATCATACCGAATTAAAGTTTCAAGACTTGAATATCAAGCTACAACAGATGGCCGCTTTTAGTACATCAGGCCTTATAGGTGGCGCAATGTTTGGATTGAAATATCTCTACCATGTTACAGCTAGAGGCTTATGGCATGAGGATCGCAGGGTATGGAGGATTTTCTCACCATTATTGGCTGCCGCCTTGTCCACAATGATCGGAATCCTGATTGATGGTGGCATAGTCCATATTGCTGATTCAGCCACAAGTGAAAAACAAAATTTATCTACTTCCTTTGTGAGTATTGGATTTATTACTGGGTACTTTGCAGATACCGCTTTAGCTAAATTGCAAGAAATAGCAACTGTACTCTTTGGCTCAAATCTAAAAGCACCTCCAACCCAGCAAAAATAGGGAATTGGTTTTGAGTGATGATCGTAGCTTCTCGCCCTTAAAGTCGACTTTCCTACTCAAACAAGATGCACTCGTGGAGTTATCTCCGGATGAGGTCTCATTTGATAATGTGGGGCAAAAGGCTTTCGGGCTATCATGTTTGCCAGATGATTGGGTGCCGCCATTCTGTGTCATCAGTCATGATGCTGCAAAACTGACTCTGTCTTCATCCCATATTTTAGAGTTATTGAAGAGCATCCCCTGGATCAAAAATGGTCCTTTAGACTCTCTTTTGATGGTTCGATCAAGTGCGATTCATGAAACGATTGGTGAGCGTGGACAATTAGTTTCTGAACAAACGACGTTTAGGCAGTTGCAGACGACTTTGGCCAATTGTTTGAAGGCAACTGAGTCTTCTGGCCAAGTGATACATTGGATATTGCAGCCAAAAATTGAGCAAAAAAGTATGGGGCACCTTTCCAATGAGCGGAGAGTTGCGAAGGTTAAACGAGACTGGTTGCTAGAGTTTGAAGTGACCGCCTCGGATGCAGAAAACAGATCCCCAGTTCCGATTGGTATAAGAAATTGGCGGGAAGGTGATTTTGTCGGGCCGGCGGTTTTGGCTTGTGGCACGGCTATTGGGATTGATGGTGTTTTGCGTGAGCCTGCGAAATGGGCGACGGATCAGAAATTACGCATTCATTATGAGTGGATTTGGGATGGTAGTCGCGTCTGGATCGTACAAGCAGACTTCTGTGGACCGGTTGTTGGTATTCCTCCCGAAAGTGTCCTGCCAAAGAAAATACAAAACATTGAAATTGCCAAGCTAAAGTATTTCCGTTTAGCCACTGGACCAGACTTTCAAAATTATCGTAAGCTTGCTAATACACAGCTATATTCCGAACTTGGATATACTCCTCCGCCTTTCTATATTCTAGATGACCGGAGTGTCATAGACAGCTTAATGGCTGGGACTCCTTCTGCAGCCGTAGTAAATGATATAGAGACCCTGATATCACAACGTACATTAGTCATTAGGACGGATGGCATTACAAAGCAAATGCTGCCACGTACTGATGGATTAAGTTCAAGTGAAGCAGTATTGGGCTGGTTCAAGGATGAGTTACCTGAAAAGCTAAAGACAGTTGAAGGCTGGCAAGGTAAATTGGTTTTTATATGCCATCACTTTCTGCCAGCGGTTGCATCAGCCTGGAGTCGTGCAGAACCTGATAAGCGAGTGGTCCGTGTTGAAGCCTTGTGGGGCATTCCAGAGGGTATGTATTGGTACAGCCACGATGCGTATGAGGTAGATACTGCCGAAGTGGATTTAGGAAAAGCCATCGCAAATACCGACAAGTTTAAGTTTGCGGAACGGTTACGCTACAAAGAGTGGTTTGTTGCTCCTGATGATAAAGGGGTGTGGGTTAATCACAAGGCATCTGAGCCCTATGATTGGAAATCAACGATTACCAACAATGAGTGGTTGTCTGACATTGCGGTACTCACAAGGCAGATTGCAAGCCAACTAGGTCATTCTGTGAATGTCATGTGGTTTCTTGGGGTTCATAAAGATACTTCTCAGCATCAGATTTTGCCCTGGTTTCACGAGAAATCAGAATTAAATACCAATACTCTAAGGGTGGCACCTCGTTTCAAAGACCCAAACTCCAAAGGGATTGAAATTCATACACTCAGTGAGTGGACAAAGGTCATTCATTTGCCTGAGAACGAGAAAAGTGCAATTAAGCGCATTTCCGTCTCGCCGCGTGAACCCAACCTCATTCGAAATGACGGATTTTTAAAAGAGTTGGCTACTTTTGCCATAAAAAATGGAGCCGCAGTTGAGTTAATGGGAGGGATACTCTCTCACGTTTTCTACATTTTACAGAGAGAAGGATGTATCGTTGAAATCGTCGATCCTTTTGGTACCAATGAAGAAAGCCTGGTTTTTAAAAAACTAGTACGGGACAAGGTTCCAGAGTCTATTGAGCAAAAAGGTGAAGTTGTCACCCACCTTAAAATTAGTGGGGATCAACTAATTAAAGCGCTTAAATCTAAGCTGCTTGAAGAAGCGCTTGAGGTGATGGATACACAGTCCACTTCTGATACACAAGAAGAGCTGGCCGATGTTTTGGAGGTGATACATGCTATCTCTAAGCATTTGAATATCAGCATGAAGAGTATAGAGGAAACCAGAAAACAGAAGAAACTCAAGCGTGGTGGTTTCGATCAAGGTATTGTCCTTGTTAAGACCTCTGTACCTCCAAGCTTGTCAACCGAGAGCTTCACACAAGAGCAAATCTTGAGCTTATTTGCTGATGGCGTTGTTTTTGAGGCTGGTTCAGTGGTCCTTGAGCCTGATATTAAGCTGCATCAAGACGAGCCTGAGTCGCAGGGCATTAAGCAACGGTTGCTTGAGATTGAGTTTCCTGTGAGTCAGGATATGCAGATTAAACGGAGTACGGAGTTTAAGATTCAAGCAAGATTGGAGAAAGAGGTCGTTGAAATCCCCCTCCAAGGTGAGTGGGTGATAAATCGCAAGAAGTCTGACCTAAAAGTGAGGCTGCTGATAACTCCTGCGCCGGTGCAGATTAAATTACCATTTTGATAAGTTATTTCATGCGAGTTTTAAGTTAACTGGATTTCTTACATCAGGAATTACAAGGCTCTCACTGAAAAACATCACCTCGGCACCCTTATATCTATCTTGTGCACTATAGTTAATGCCATATTCAATGGTTGAACTACCTTCATACATTCCTACGATTTCGGGTGCATGGTCATATGAAACAATCCATGGTTGTTTGATGTTTTCCCTGACTAGTCTCGAAATGGCCACATGGTCATCATGCATATAGTGGTTTTGGTATAAACCTTTGCCTTTAACGTAATAAGGCGGGTCTAGGTATACCAGTGTTTCTTGCGGTAGCGTGGGCAATACTTCATTGATCAATTGTTTCGCATCCAAATTGTAAAGGCGGATATTGTGACTATGTAGCGAAATTTTTTCAATTCTGCTGATGAGGTCAGGCTTGTTATACCTTGCGTCTAGTTTCCAGTCTCCCGTTTGATTCTTTCCACCGATCACACCACCCCAAATAATGCCTGAGCGGTTAGTTCTGTTTAAAAAGAAGGTAGAGAATGCGATCTCTAAAGGAGTGTGGTTGGATGGATCGGTGAATATTGCTTTTTGTTTGTGCCACTCACTCATTGTGACATCAGTGTCGTTAATCAGCCTGGATAACCCATCGGGATCGTCCAGCAAGACACGCCAAAAAGTGTACACAAAGTGATTGAGATCATTTAAGTGAATGCATGACACATAGTCATGAAGCAGCAGATTAATCGCAATGCCCGCCCCGCCCGCATAAGGCTCAACGTAGTGACCCTTTAACAAGTCATTTTGCACAAAAACAAGTTTTAAAAAATCGGTTAACTTGCCTTTGCCACCTGGGTATCTAAGTGGCGTACTAAAACGCATAACTCACCTTTTGCTCAATCAAACTTGAAGCATGGTAGCAATTTCGCATAGTCTTGGCCATCACTATTTTATGACCAGCAAGCCCGAACAAATGGGCATAGCTCATCCCAGAATGTGATGATGGTTGAGCTAGAAGGCAGGTGCGATGGTCTGTGTAAATATTTCTGAAGCGTATCAATATTGAAGATACTCACATCGGTTTGAGTTGTTACGGTGTATGCCTTGACCAGGTCTGATTGGCTTTTTGTAATTTTGCTAGTTGTTAACATAGAATCGCAAGCAGCAGAGATATTATCGGCTAGCTTTCTTTTATCCGTCAAACCATTTGCATTTCTGTAATGCAGTTCACTTAGCTCTATCAGTGCTCGCAATAAAAACGCAACAGTTAATGGGCTCATTCGAACATCTTTGATCTGAGAGATTTCGAATAGGACACCTTTAGCTTTCAGATTTGCAGCCAACACCGCCGGAGCTGGGGAGGCTGTGGTAAATAGTTTTTTTCTGTCCCAGGACGGTTTACTTGGCGGTCGGCCTGCTGCTGGTGGAGTGCTGGTAGGACCGGCTCCAGCAGGTAATGTGTTGGTTGCAGGAGTTGTTTGTGTAGGACTCGTCTGCGTAGTAGGGTTAGTTGCCGTTGAAGTTGGCGCTGCAGATGTAGGCGTTGATGCTGGATTTGGACTGCTTGCAGAAGAAGGTGTAGCAGGCAGAGGCCAGCCAGCGTCTGAGCGAACGTTCTTTAGGTACTCCATTGCTTGGTCAGGTGAAAACACATCTTGAACCTTTACCCGACCAGTACCAAAATCGTCAACAACACGACGCGCCATGATGATGGCAACCTGTACTGGTGCAGTCAACACAAGATCATCACCCTGCACCTCAAAGCCGAGGGTTTTAATGTTTTCGGCTGTAAAAAAACGTGTCACTGTTGAAATTGGAAATTCATCATCAACCTCAATCTGATGGTTCTCAGACCATAGCAAATATTGGCCTGCACGTTTGTATTCAGCCGCCAGAGTGTTATTGAGTAAATATATCGTTCTCAAATAAGACGACCAACCTATCTGACCTACCCCATTTAACTGACCGGAGTGGCGTAACACTAACTCTTGCGCAATTGATGCTTGCTTGTCTGAAGACAAGCAGTCAATTTTGCTGGGTATATTGCTGCCATGAATCGCCACAATTTGTGCGATCTTGATGCGCAGAGCCTCGTTAGTGCAAAGTGATGGATTATTAAGAAGTTTGAGTGCGGTAACACGACGATTACCATCTTTAACTACCCATTTTCCAGAAGTGTCTGCAGGCGAAACTAGTATTTGCGCAGTAGAGAGTCCATCTTTGGCGATGCTTTCCATAAGGTTTAGCATCTGATCTTCTTTGCGGAGCACCTTTTCGATGCAGTCGCTTTGGTTGCTACCAGAACGAATACGAGGGTTTTTTTCATCTAAAAAAATATCATCAATGCTGACCATTGACTGTAATGTGAAATCATCTCTTCCCATTCCGCCGCCCCAGTTTTGCGTTACTTGTATTGGTATCTTAATATGTTAGATTTTTTTAAAGTATAGCATCGTGATTTAATCAGGGGCGGCTATTTTTAAGCAATCCTCTTTATGTTGGTCAAACCTAAATGGATCCTGAACAATCTTCGTCATTATCTACTTTCAAACGCACTCTTGCCCCCTAACTCTTTGGGCAGCAAGCTAAAACAGAGCTCTGGGCTCTTTTTTATAAAGAATCTCACTAAGGGCAATAAATCTTTAACCTTAATATCTGCGTTTGAAATATTAGCTAGCAATCGGCCAGACAGTCGTTTTGACTTACTCTCTGGAATAGAATGCAAGTCAAAAAAACGACTCAAAACTACATCTTTGAATCGTTGGCGGCGTTTATTAAATTCAACAGGCCCACCCAATACCTTAGCACCAGCCATTTTGCCATCTCGAACGGGCATAACAATAAAATGTGCGTGTGGATAAGACTCATCCTGATGAATCACAGAAGAGAGAACCGGGCATTGGAAATCATTAATTATAAAGTCGTGGCAAGCTTCAAAGTAAAGCTTACTCTCGAAGTCTGATTTTTTTTGCATGTTTGGCATGCTCACAACGACCTCGACCGCGATGATTTGATTTTTACGAAACCGAATATGAAATTGTCTTTTAAGAAATTTAAAATAAATGAGTGCGACATCTAGCGTCCTCTCTTCGCCCAGCTGATAGTTTAGTCCTGACAACTTTTGATCAATATTATCTCTTGGCTTAAGCAGTCTAAGATTATGAAGAAGTGCTGTCTTAAGATTATTCATATTCTTAATCTTAGTTACACCAAAGTAAAATTGCGAGTCTTTCTTCATAATCAGCCCTCAAACTTAGAGTCAATATCTGTAAGAAGCTTGTATATATCTTTCTTCCGCCAAATAGTTACTCTCGGACCAAGTAAAGTTCCACGTTGAGGCTGAGGAAACTTACCAGCCTGAACCCCAGCCCACCATCCGGACCGAGAGATTGGTAGGATCCCGTGGGGTTTGGTAATTTGCCTGACGGTAAAAAATTCTAAGTTTTCGTACATAAAATCTCCTTTAAAAAATTCATGAGGAAACTGTACTAAACAAGCAAAAGTATTTCCGTAACTAGGTTATGAATGGAGTTTTAAAAAACTGATGAAAAAAGGTTACAAAACAGACAAGCAGCTAAAGGCTGAAATTCGACAAATCAATGAGTTAACAGACATTAAAAAGAGAATTCACAGGTTAAATCTTTTGATGTTTGATCATGTTATTTTTAAAAAAATGTCTTACCAAGACTTAGCATCACAAATAAAACTCCACACGCAATTTGAAATTAGTGAGGATTTACTTAGACAATACGGCAGTAAAAAACCTCAAAGTAAAACACCTAGTACTTACCGGCTTAAATTAATTGCTGGTGTAGCAAAAAAGATTGACCCTAGCGATAAATTGCTTGAAAGCATTTATCAGTCAATAGAAACATGTGAGGAAGAAGAACTATTTGAAAAAAGTATGAAACAGTCTGACAACTTACTAAGACCGATATTTGAAAAGTCGATTGAATTTCAAAATAAGTATGAAAGTAAACTTGAGGAAATCATAAGAGTTTTGAGTGACTTTCAACCCGAAAGTGAAATGGTTAAACTTGTTCGAAAAATTTATGCAATTGAACGTAATAAAAAAACGACCATGGACAGTATAAGTGTCATTTAGATGATTGAAACCGTTCACAAGATATACTTTTGGATAAAAACAATATACTTTCCAACATAAAATTATTGACTGATTAATGCCCGTTTAATCTTTACGACAAGTCAGTCATGACTTTAATTTATCTAAATAGTCAGCCCAGCGCTGCATCATAACTTTGCGGTCTTTTAAAAACTGAGCGCGCTCATAAGCAGTTCCCAGCGGGTTTGCTACTGAGTGTGCAAGTTGTCTTTCGATATGTTTGGGATCTAAACCCAACTCCTGCTCACCTAGTGTCTGTGCCACAGCACGGAAGCCGTGACCAGTGATGTCAGTTTGAGTGTCATATCCTAAGTTACGCAATGCCCCATTGATTGCGTTTTCACTCATTGGCCGCTCATGGGTACGGCCACCTGGAAAAACATACATGCCGTGACCCGAGAATGGGCGCATCTTTTTGATGATATCTATCGCTTGGGTAGAGAGAGGCACAATGTGCTGAGTATTTGTTTTGGTCACGAGATAGCGCCACTCGTTGTTTTCAAAATCGAGCTCAGCCCATTTCATGTGACGCAACTCGCCGATACGCTGAAATAACAAAGGCGCAAGCTTTAAAGCACATTGCACAGTGAGCGTTCCTGTGTAACCGTCAATGCTCCGTAGAACGCCTGCAAAGGCTTTAGGCTCAATTATTGCGGCCATGTTCTTAACTACGGGTGGTGGCAATGCACCTTTGAGATCTGGTGCTGGATTGTAGGAGGCAAGTCCTTTTTGAATGGCATAGCGAAAGACCTGCCCGGCAGTTTGAATAATTCGGTGCGCCGTCTCTAGCTTGCCTTGCTTCTGCAAAATACTAGTAGTTTCTAGGACCATTGGCGCGGTTATGCTTGATACTACCTTCCGACCAATGCTTGGGTAAAGATAAAACTCTAACCAGCGTTTGACGCGTTGCTGGTGACGTTCTGATTTACTTTTATTGTGTAAGGCATGCCATTCATTTGCGATAGCCTCAAAGGTATTCTGAGATGCGAGCTTAGCTTGGGTTTTGGCTTCTCTACGATGGTGGCTTGGATCAGTGTTACCCGCCACAAGCGCACGAGCATCATCACGCTTAGCCCTGGCTTGAGCTAAGGTAACTTCAGGATAAGTCCCTAGTGAGATCGTTTTCTCCTTACCGTCCAGACGATACTTTAAACGCCACCATTTACCCCCATTGGGATTTACGATCAGATAGAGGCCGCGCTCATCATATAGCTTGTATGGCTTTTCTGTTGGTTTTGCGTTCCGTAAAGCTGTGTCTGAGAGAGCCATTTCGGGGTAACTCCTAATCGGGTAAAATTTGTTACCCCTTAAGTTACCCCTATTTAGCCGTGGATGTCAAACGACGACTTTGGACTACTTTGGACACAAAAAAGCCCGTAACTCATTGATTTACGGGCTAAATTGGATTTCTTTGGACTTATTTGTACAACTACGTGGTGCCGGGAGCCGGAATCGAACCGGCACGCCTTGCGGCGCTGGATTTTGAGTCCAGTGCGTCTACCAGTTCCGCCATCCCGGCATGGGATATAATGTTGGACATCTCAAAGACAGCTATTATAACCATAATTTTGATTTATGAAAACTCTAGATTTCGATTTTTATCTTCCACAACACCTGATTGCACAACATCCACTGCCGAATCGCTCAGAAAGTCGCCTGCTGGAAGTCGATGCCACTGAACAAACTATCCGGGATAATTCTTTCCGCCAGATTGCCGATCACTTTGAAGTAGGCGATGTATTGGTCCTGAACGACACTAAAGTGATCAAAGCCCGGCTGTTTGGGCAAAAAGCCACCGGCGGCCAGATTGAGGTGATGATAGACCGTGTGCTGTCTGAGCATGAAGCTTATGCGCAAATCAAGTCTTCACGTTCGCCCAAAGCGGGCAGCTTGCTGCATTTATCGGGCGATTATCAGGCCGAGGTGTTAGGCAGGCACGCTGACATGTTCCATATCCGCCTGTTGGGCAATGAGTCCTGGTATGACTTTTTGGAACAATATGGCCAGTTACCGCTGCCACCTTATATTGAGCACACCGCAGATGCTGCGGATGATACGCGCTATCAAACCGTGTTTGCCAAGCACGCGGGCGCGGTGGCGGCACCTACGGCTGGTCTGCATTTTGATGAAGCCTTGTTGCAGGCACTGATTAATAAAGGCGTGCATGTGCGCTACGTGACGCTGCATGTGGGCGCGGGGACGTTTCAACCGGTGAAAGTCGACAATATTGCCGAGCACCACATGCATAGCGAGGTTTACCATTTACCGGAAGAAACCATTAGCACGATTTTGAATGCGCGCGCCAACGGCAAGCGCGTGACGGCTGTGGGCACCACCTCGCTGCGCACGCTGGAAAGCGCTGCACATGCGGGCAAGCTATTTGCGCATCATGGCGACACCGATATTTTTATTACGCCAGGTTTTGAGTTCAAATTGGTCGACAGGCTGATCACGAACTTTCACCTGCCAAAAAGCACTTTGATGATGCTGGTTTCGGCGTTTGGTGGCTATGATTTGTTGCGCCAGGCCTATGCACATGCGATTGCGCAGTCTTACCGATTTTTCAGTTATGGTGACGCCATGTTAATCACGCGCGCACAATCCTCGAAATCTTAAAACTTGCGCGTTAAAATACAGTCTATTAAACACCCATAAAAACAGGATGACGGAGCTATGCAATTCACCCAAAAACTATTGAGCGCACTGGCACTTTCTTGCCTGGCGTTATCAGCCCAGGCTGAGATTTTGCCCGAGGCTGAGGTTGGCGTGAAAATTCCACTGGTTAAAAAACCAACCACGCGCCCAATGACCGTGGCTTACTTGCCCGGCAACCAACACTATTACATTGCCGATGGCGGCCTGGCGCCCATGGGCAGCGAATTCGAGGCGCCGATCTCAAAGTCTGAGGTGCACGCTTTTACCGCAGATGGCAGCTATGTCAACTCGGCCAAACCTGGCTACGACAATCGTTCTCTGTATTACAACCCAAACTCCGGCAAGCTGGAAACCATTACCTATAATATCTCCAGCGCGGTAGGCTTTTCACCTAACACCGGCATTTACAGTCTGGATATTGGTGATAAAGGCCAGCTGTTAGACACCTCTGGCGATGTGGCCCAGTTTAACCCCGCGTTTGGCGATGCAGGCACCATGCCCAGCTACGACCCGGCCAGCAAGCATTATTATGCCAAGCAGGACAGAGGCAACCTGGTATTTGTGGTTGACACCAAACAACGCGAAAAACTGCGTGAAATCAAACTCGACTTTGCCAAAGCCCAAGTGGCACATGACGACGTGAGTGACCATTACATTGCATTTACTGGCGTGACGGGCAATGAATTGGCCTTGCTGGATGTGGACCACAAAGCGGTATTGATTTTTGACCTGAATGGCCAGTTTGTCGGCAAAAGCGCGCTGCCTGCCACCATGAAGCTACGCTCACAAAACCACTTTAATGGTTTGGGCTACACCAACGGCATGATGTTTATCTACCATGAGCCAGAAGGCGAGTTTGGCACCTATTACGGCTTTAAAGTGGTCAAATAAGGACACTCGTTGGATAAGTCACAGATAATAAAAAACCGCGCGATTGCGCGGTTTTTTATTGCCTATCAACCATTACTGGCTGGCAACATTCAGTTTGGGTGACGCGGCAATCGGGTCATAATGCCAGTGATTGCGCCAGGCACCCACTACCAGGTTAGGGTAATCAGGCTTGCCCAGACTGCCGTTATAACGGCCTAGGGCACGGTAATAATCGCCCCGCTCAATATCCAGATAATGACGCAAAATCGTGCAGCCATAACGCAGGTTTAAACGCATATCAAATAAATTATGCTCGTTAGCGCCGATAGACTTTACCCAAAACGGCATCACCTGCATATAACCACGGGCACCCACGCTAGACACTGCATATTTTTTAAAGCCGCTTTCAACGTGAATCAGACCTAGTACCAATTGCGGATCCAAGCCGGCACGCGTCGCCTCATAATGCACAGACTTCAAAAAGTCTTCACGGTATTGTGCATCAGGCATGCGCTTGGCCAAACGGGCGGACATCTCCTGCATCCATTGTTGCGCCGAGAGCTCACTATCAAACAGCAGGCGCGGCGCAGCAAGGTCACTAACAGACTTTTGCATGACTGCCTTGACGCTATTGGCCAAAGGCTCTTCTTTTTGATTGCCAGCAAAAGACGGCGCTGACCAGGCACACAGGCCAGCCAGCAATAATGCAAACAAAAAGAAGAATGCTTTTTTCATTGCGTCTATTGTAGTTAAATTCATCCCGCCAAAGGCGCCAAATAAAGGGATGAAATCCCCCTAATTACTGACCAAGTTTGTCACGCAAAAACGCCACACAGTCAGACACTTGCAAGTTTTGTGCCTCAGCATCGGTGCGGCCTTTGTATTCCACTTTACCCTCAGCCAAGCCACGGTCGCCAATCACTACACGGTGTGGAATACCCATGAGGTCACTCTCAGCAAACATCACACCCGGGCGTTCGCCACGGTCATCCAGCAACACATCAACACCTGCTTGCTGCAACTGGGCGTAGAGATCAAGCGCGGCCTGTTTCACAGCCTCACTCTTATCTAGGCCAATCGGGCAAATCACCACGGCAAATGGCGCCATGCTTAGTGGGAACACAATGCCTTTTTCGTCATTGCCCTGCTCAATCGCCGCACCCACAATACGTGACACGCCGATGCCATAACAGCCCATTTCCATCACTTGCGTCTGACCATTTTCGTCCAGATACGTCGCCTGCATAGCTTCGGAATATTTGGTGCGCAATTGGAAAATATGGCCCACTTCAATCCCGCGGCACAAATCCAAGGTACCTTTGCCGTCCGGGCTGGCATCACCAGTCACCACGTTGCGGATATCGGCCACCACGGCTGGCTCTGGCAAATCGCGGCCAAAATTGACCCCTGCCAGGTGAAACTTAGGTTTATTGGCACCACAAACAAAGTCACTCATCAGGGCAACGGTTCTATCTGCCACCACGCGCACGTTAGCGTTGACGCCGACCGGGCCAATAAAGCCAGGTGGGCAGCTCAGGTTGGCGCGGATTTCTTCTTCGGTCGCCAGACGGAACTCAGTGACGCCATCGACCTTGCCAAATTTCACTTCATTCAATTGATGGTCGCCACGCAACAAGGCCAGCGTGAAGACATCATCCACCATCAGTGCGACGGATTTTACGGTCTTGCTGACAGGCACCTCCAGCAACTTGGCGACGTCTTCACAGGTGGTTTGCTTGGGCGTATCCACTTCGCGCATGGTTTCAGTGGCTGTGGCACGGCTACCGATCGCAACCGCCTCGGCCAACTCAACGTTGGCCGCGTAATCAGATTGCTCGCAGTAAGCCAGTGCGTCTTCGCCACTATCAGCCAACACGTGAAACTCTTGCGAACCATCGCCACCAATCGCGCCAGAGTCCGCCTTTACTGCGCGAAACTTTAAACCCAACCGTGTAAACACATTGCTGTAAGCCGTGTGCATGGTGTTGTAGGTATTCACCAGACAATCGGCACTGGTATGAAAAGAGTAGGCATCTTTCATCAAAAACTCACGTGCGCGCATGACGCCAAAACGTGGGCGAATCTCGTCACGAAACTTGGTCTGAATCTGGTAAAAATTAAGTGGTAACTGTTTGTAGCTGCTGATTTCTTTACGCGCGATGTCAGTAATCACTTCTTCATGCGTGGGGCCAAAACAGAAATCGCGCTCGTGACGGTCTTGAATTTTGAGCATTTGCGGGCCAAACACCGCCCAGCGGCCAGTTTCTTCCCACAGCTCTTTTGGCTGCACGGCAGGCATCAACAACTCCAGCGCACCCGCTTTGTTCATTTCGTCGCGCACAATGTTTTCCACCTTGCGCAACACACGCAAACCCAGTGGCATCCAGCTATACAAACCACTGCCCAGTTTTTTGATCAGCCCGGCACGCACCATGAGTTTGTGGCTCATCAGCTCAGCGTCAGAAGGGGCTTCTTTTTGGGTAGCAATGAAAAATTGTGAGGCGCGCATATTAAAGTAAATTGAATTGAAATCTAAAGGCAGGATTTTAGCCTTAAACCAGGCTTGAGTCAGTAACAAACCACGGCCATGCAATCTATTCGCTGGCAACCCCCATATTTTACATTTATACAAAACCAATATACATTAAGCATCAGTCACTTAGCCGCTTGCGGGCAATGCTTGTTGTGGCCTGCAACATGTCACAGAAGTCCTTGGATTTATTATTCAAACAATAGAAAGGCTTTAACTATGTTGGCATTCACTCATCGTACATCTTCAATACTCTCTTCAGCCATTTTTCTGACGGCGCTCTCCCTGAGCCCACAAGCGAATGCGGCACTTGTTAGCTACACTTCCGATGGTGCTGATCTCTTTTACAGCAGCATCAGTGACGTCAGTTGGACAAAAGATGCCAACTTGCTCTCAACCATGATCAGCAATAGTGGCTACAACACCGTAGTTGACGCCATTCTCACTGCAAATACCGGCACTACTTTTGGCAGCACGCCTTATACGCTTTCAAACGCTGACTTTAGCAATGTGGGCGAGACCTCATGGTGGGGCGCCATGGCGTTTGTTCACTACCTAAACACCATCAACTATGCAGGCAGTGATGAATGGCGCTTGCCCACGGTGACTGATATTGGCAATGATGGCTGCAACTGGAGTTTGGGTGGCACCGACTGCGGATATAGTTCTGCGACTAACGGAACAACACCTAACGATGAATTTGCAGAACTTTATTATAAAGAACTGGGACTAGAGCCATTTGGTGGCGTGCATAGCTCAGGCTATGGTATAGGTAGCCCATTCAACAACGTGCAATCTTTTTACTGGACAGGTACAGAACCCATTACCAACCCCAATGATGCATTTATCTTTTTCGCTACTTACGGTGATCAAAGTACCTATATGAAAAACAGTACCGTATGGTATGCCTGGGCAGTGAGCCCTGGCTCGATTATTCCTGTGGATGTACCTACTGCGGTACCAGAGCCAGAGACAAATGGTTTATTACTGGCGGGGTTGGGCTGCATTTTTGCCGCTTTGCGCAAACGCACCAGCTAGCAGCAACAAAACGATTATTTGCTTAGAATTGGGCTATCTTCTGGAATATAGCCCTTTTTCCATTGCGCCATGGGCACGATGGTCGCCGGATACCCGTTGTCATAAAACCAGCTGTCTACGGCATATTCTGCCTGGCTCTCAACATCTTGAATCACGGCAGTGCTATGCGGCCAGCCGGTAAAAAAGAACTTGCGCGTGCGGGTATCTAAAATACGGTGAAAGTGGATCAGGCCTGCCTGCTGCATCAGTCGCATATAGGTAGTGCTGTTAATCGCCTCGTCGTTGCAGTCTTGCTGATGCTGGTAAGCACTATTATTAAAGGTTCCGGCACGGTCTGCTGCGGTGCCGATTTTGGTACCAACCATATCCTCCAGCACGCCAATGGCCTGCGCGATGACTGCGCGCTCAACTTCGGCGGTTTGTGGTAGCGGCGTAAACAAGCGCACCACGTTATCCCATTCGGCCGGGGTCAGGCTGAGCACATCAGAATGGGCACATCCACCACCCTGGCAAATTTCAAAAACAGCGAGTGAGGGTGCGCTGTGATAAATGCGGTTGATATCGTTTAAGTCCGCGTGGGCAATGTGGGTGCCAGCCAGGCTAAATAATAAGCACGCGATTAGGTAATTCATTACGAGGTACGGCTTCTGGCGGGAAACAACGCGCGAGTTGTTCGCCAATCGCCTGTATGCCGTACACAACACCTGCTTCAAACTGCTCACTTCTGAACATCCCTTCCATTTGCTGGCAGATCTGCTGCCAGCCAGCGTCTCCCACGTGTCGGTGTATGCCACGGTCAGCCACGATTTCAACATCATGGTCAGCCAGCAGCAAATAAATCAGCACGCCATTGTTGTGTTCGGTATCCCAGATATTGAAATGGCCGAATAAATGGATCGCACGCTGCCTTGGCGTCAATCCGCGCAGGATAGCATAGGTGGGCAAGCCTGACTCGATTACCACACGGATCTCTCCGGCATGATGGCGTTCGCTCTGCGCGATGGTGAGCTCGATTTGCTTGAGTGAATGTTGAGGAAACAAGGCTTTGACATGCCGTGGATGACTCCAGGCATGCTTGAACCAGCGTTTGAAAGGATGCACAGGTTTCATACGATGTTTAAGCCTTTTTACCAGTCACCGGAAGCACCGCCACCACCAAAACCACCACCGCCGCCACTAAAAATGTCCGGACCACGGCTACCGCCAGAGTAACCACCAAAGCCGCCAGGATAAGCCCCATAAGATCCGCCGCCACGCCCGCCCATGGCCAGTGTAAACACAAAGGCCGCCAGGCCAATCAGACCCATGATCAATGCTGTCGCGCCCAGCCAGCCAGCGAGGCCGCCCAGCAATCCGCCGGTGACCAGACTCCCCGGAAAATCCCCCAGCATACCCTTAAAGATCGCGCCGCCGATAATCGCCGCAAACATTAAAATAGGCAGCATGCTCATCCAGTCGTCAGCATGTGCCTGACGCGCCTGCTTGGTGTGGGCTGGTAACTGCTCGCCTTGAATCAGCTTAATCAGGGAATCTGTCGCCAGGTTAAGGCCCTGGTAAAACTGTCCTTGCTTGAAGGCAGGCGCAATCTGCTCACTGATAATTCGTTTGGCAATCGCATCGGGGATCGCGCCTTCGAGGCCGTAACCGACCTCAATGCGCATTTTTCTGTCGTTTTTGGCGACGATAATAATCACGCCGTCATCTTCTTTAGCGCGGCCGATTTTCCAGGCGTCAGCTAAACGGATACCAAACTGAGCAATGTCTTCTGGCTGCGTGCTAGGCAATAACAGCACCGCCACTTGCGAGCCAGCCTGCTGCGAAAACTGGCTCAGCTTTTGGTTAAGTGCGGTTTGCTCTTCGGCAGACAACGTTTGCGTCAAATCCGTCACCGCAGTGTGCAGTGGCGGAATATCGACCAGACCATCGGCTGCCTGGCTGGATGCAATGCCAAACAGCAAGCACCCGGCAAGCAATACAGATTTCCAGCGAACAGCCATGGTTAGCAATTACTTGCTATCACCAAAATCGACTTTAGGCGCAGTAGAAATCGCTTTTTCGTTTTCAACCGAGAATGAAGGTTTGGGCTGATAACCAAACATCATGGCAGTTAAATTGTTCGGAAAACTACGCACGGCCACATTGTATTGTTTGACCGACTCAATATAGCGGTTACGTGCCACCGTCACACGGTTTTCAGTACCTTCAAGCTGTGCCTGCAAATCACGGAAGCTGGCATCGGCTTTCAGGTTAGGGTAGTTTTCAGACACCACCATCAAGCGTGACAAGGCGCTGGTGAGTTGGCCTTGCGCTGCCTGAAATTTAGCAAACGCATCCGGGTCATTGAGCAACTCAGGCGTCACCTGCATGCTGCCCACTTTGGCACGCGCCGCTGTCACTTCAGTTAGTACTTTTTCTTCGTGGCTGGCATAGCCTTTCACAGTAGAGACCAGATTAGGCACCAAATCTGCACGGCGCTGATACTGGTTTAATACTTCAGACCAGTTGGCCTTGGTTTCTTCATCCAGACTTTGAAACTGGTTATAACCGCAGCCAGAAAGGCTTAAAGTCGCTACCAGCAACAACATGTTTAATAATCGACGCATGTCAGACTCCAGTCAAAAAACATTAAATTCAAATACTATTTTATTCACACACTAGATGCGGGCAAACGGACGCGTATTCAAGTTGCCACGTCGGTATTTTTCGCCAGTAACAAACACAAGTCTTGCCAGACTTCGCGCTTTAATAATGGGTTTTCGAGCATGGCCTGTGGATGATGGGTAATGACGACCATCATGTCGCCATACGTGAGAATCTGGCCGCGAACAGCGGCCATTTGCGCATATTCAGTCGCTAAAAATTGATTTGCCTGTGCCAGACCAAACAATACACAAAAGCGAGTGTTTACTTGCGTCAGCTGCAACGGCTGTTCATACAGCGATACGTCCTCAAGCGGTAATTGCAACGCGCGCATGATGTTTTGCAGCAACTGCTGGCTCTGCGCATCATCGGCTTGGGGGCAATACAGCAGCCACGGTGTTTGCACCAGCGGCTCGACTGCAACCGCAGGCGAATCAGCCTCAAATTCTGGCAGCACCTCTGATGGCGTTTGCTGCGTATGCGCGATAGGCGCTTCCATCTCCAGTGGCTCTGACACCGTTTCGACCACAGGCTCAACAATGGCCGTGGTAGCCTCAATGACAACCTCAGCTTCCACCACAGACACCGGCGCCGTAATCGTCACTGGCGACACACTAGCAGGCGCTGGCAACCGCGCGCGCCACACGGGCAGCAACTCCAATTCGCGCAACATGTCTTCACGACCTAAACTCACCAGGCACTCCTGTTCATAATGCCAACCCCATCAATACCGCATCTTCGCGGCCAGTCTTTGTCGGGTAATAATTGCGGCGTACACCCATCTCACAAAAGCCCATAGACTCATACAAGGCAATCGCCTTCGTATTGCTGACGCGGACTTCAAGAAACATATTGGCGGCTTGATGGCGCTGAGAAACATCGACCATCTGCGCCAGCAAGGTGCGCCCAAGGCCCTGCCCCTGAAACGGCTTGGCCACACTCAGGTTCAACAGGTGCGCCTCATCCAGCACCATCATCACCAAGGCATACCCCACCAGCTCTCCGGCAATCTCCATCACCCAGGCACTATGCCCCGCATTAAGTGAATCGTTAAAATTGCCCAATGTCCACGGGTGGCTATAAATCGTCGGCTCGATGCGGCTAATCGCGGCCAGATCGTCATAGGTCATTGGCCTGAACGTTACCTGATGTTGGGGCAAGGCGCTCATATCACTTACAGCGTTTGCCCTTGCGCACGCTCAGCCGCCGTCAACGCGACACGGTTACGCACATATAAGGGCGCTGCTTCATGCGCAGCGTGCGCCTGGCCCGCTGCAAACTCTGGCAGCGCCAACGTCAGCATCGCAGTGGCTGTAGGCATCAACTCCGGGCGGATACCTGCCAGCTGACCACGATATTTTTCTGACAAAACCTGCTCAAACACACGCCATCCAGAGCATGCACCCAGCCAGCCATCGCCTGCAACGGCGGGCACCTCTTGTGGCTTGCAGACCACAGGTGGCGAGACCTCGGCCCAGCCATCACCTTGTCTTATAAAGGCGGCGTGATACACCTCACCCATTCGGGCATCCAGGCAAACCAGCACTTTGTCAGCCCGTGCGGTTTGCCAGGCCGTTTCGGCTACCGCCAGCACTGAGCTAATCCCCACCACGGGCAAATCAGCACCAAATGCCAAGCCTTGCGCCACACCCACGGCGACACGCACACCAGTAAAAGCACCAGGGCCGGTGCCGTACACAATTCCATCCAGCGCAGAGAGCTTGATGCCAGCCTCATTCAGCAAGCGCTGAATCTCCGGCAAGATACGCTGCGACGCCGCCGGGCCGGTGACTTCATCAAACGTGCGTAGCCCTGCCTTGGTTTGCAAGGCAAGTGACAAGGTTTCAGTGGAGGATTCGAGAGCGAGAAAATTCATCATAGAGTGCGCCAAGCCGCTATTTTGCCATAAGGACGGCCGGTCATGCAGCGATTACTTGCGATCGCGCAACCTTGAACCAATATCTCCATCATGATAATATAAATAATAATCAATCTCATTATCAAATTGATTGTTATTACTTTAAAAATATTCTATGGAGAGGTTCATGTATCGTCATTTATTCGCCACACTGGCATTTATCGCAACCATGGGGTTCGCCGGGCAAGCTGCCGCGCTGACCACCCCTTACACAGAAACATTCACCGACGGTCTTTCCGGCTGGACCACCGGCGCCAACCCTAACCAGATCGTCGCAAGCGGCGGTGCTGATGGCGGCGCCTACCTGAGCACCACAGCCAGCCCAACCGCCAGCGCATTTGGCGCAGTCTCCGTACTGTTTCGCTGCGAGAGCGCAGCCTGCAGCGATGGCGCCTTCCAAGGCGACTGGCGTGATGAAGTGGTCTTAAGCTGGTATTTCCGTCACGATGCCGACATCGCATTGCAAGCCTATGCCCGTATCGCCGCGCCGAGCAACAACCCTGGCGCCAGTGCCATCGTCTCTACCTGGGTAGAACCAAACACCTGGACACGCATTGACCTGGTCATCGACGCATCCAACCCGGCATTCACCAGCTTCTCAGGCCAGTCTTTTGACGCCGTGTTTGATGAAGTCGGCCGCGTACAACTAGGCCTCAGCTTGCCAGCAGGCTTTAGTGGCAGCAACCTGCGGTTTGACCTCGACTCAGTGAGCATTTCTACCGTACCAGAGCCAGAGTCTTATGCATTGATGGCAGCAGGTTTATTGTTGATGGGTGTTGTAAGCCGTCGCAAGCAACAATAATCATTAGCGTGATTTGAAAAGGCGTGACCTCCGGTAAATATGCTGAGGGGTGGCGCCTTTTTTGTTGCCTGATGCGTGAGTAAGGTTATTCTTTGAGTGCAGTGCTGTTTACTTATGGCGATTTCTTTCGCCTTGATGGCGAGTTACTTTTTTTGCTTGCCCCAAAAAAGTAACCAAAAAGAGGGCACCCAGCCATCACGGCCTGACGGCTCCCTTGCGTTGCTCAACAAAATAAGCCGGTCACGAAACTCATCCTAGCGGGCTGCAAACCCCGCAGCCCACCGCGGGATTCGGACAGTCGCTCCCTCTGCTCTTATTTTGTCTCCGCTACTCAGCGTGATGGGATGGGACTTATCTCATTTAAGTAGCAGCGTGGAAATTTGGACTCTTAGAAAAACAGATTCTTCATTATTGAACTCACGAACGATTGCAGTCGCATGGTGTTCGGGGTCCCCATCTGCCGCGCCGAGCAACGCAGGATTGGCGGGGGATTTCGGCCATCGGCTGTCCGAATCCCGCAGCAGCTCACGGTTTTTGTGAGCTGCCAGGTTGAGTTTCGATGGCCGCCCGACAAGCCGAGTAGCGCAGGAAACAAGCGGAAGTTGGGGTGCACTTTCTTTTGGTTACTTATTCTTTGGGCAAGCAAAGAAAAGTAACTCGCTGTAAAAGCGAAAAGCAACCTAACAAACAACCACAAACGAGTGCGCATCCATGCTCACCCTACGACTACAACGACCAGGTCCCGCCGAAAAGGCGAAAAGAAACTATCCAATCAAAGAACAACCTTTTATTGCAGTCTCACCAAGCCTAGATTCCGGCCTTCGCCAAAATGACGCAGATGGGGTGAATTTACGAAGTAGATAGATGAAAAAATGACCTTCTAAAGCGCCCCCAGCATCACAGCGCTAACCACTAATAGCTATGCTTAGCCCCTGGAAAGCGCCCGTCCTTCACGGCGCTAACATAATCCTCCACCGCCTGCTGCACACTCCCCGCCTGCTGCAAAAAGTTTTGCGCAAACCTGGGCGCTTTATAGTCTTGCGGCGCTTTATCTGCTGGGCCGCTATAAATCCCCAGCAAGTCTTGAAGCACCAGCACCTGGCCACTACAACCTGCCCCGGCCCCTATGCCGATGGTCGGCACATTGATCGCCCGCGTAATCTGCTCAGCCAGCGCCGCAGGCACCATTTCAAACAGCACCATGCTCACACCTGCATGCGCCATGGCTTGTGCATCGGCCAGCATGGCGTGTGCAGCCGCTTCAGTCTTGCCTTGAATTTTGTAACCACCGAGCTTTTCAACCGACTGCGGCGTAAAGCCCAAATGCGCACAAACCGGCACGCCGTTTTCAACCAAATACTGCGCCGTGGCCACCATGTCGCCGCCACTTTCAATTTTCACAATATGCGCACCCGCGGCCAGCAGCGCTTGCGCATTGGTCAGCGCAGTGGTTTTGTCGTGCTCATAACTGCCTGCAGGCATGTCGCTCATAATCACGGTATGCGGTGCACCGTTGGCGACGATACGCGTGTGGTAGAGCATGTCTTGCATGGTGACGCCCAGCGTCGTCGTCGCACCTTGCATGACCATGCCCAGCGAATCACCCACCAGCAACACATCAACGCCCGCCAATGCCAGCAACTTGGCAAAGGTAGCGTCATAACAAGTAAGCATGGCGATCTTTTCGCCTGAAACTGCTTTGGAAATAAGGTTATTTAGCATGTAAGGCAACCGTTTTGATCAAGCAGCCAACGCCTGTTTTAAAAGTTGGGATTAAAGTACTCGCGGCTGCTTTTAATCTGCCCAATCCGTTCAATCAGCAGTTTAAAGGCCTCAGGGTCTTTAGTAATATTGAGCTTTTCGTTGTTTACAATCAGCAAGGGCGAGGCATCGTAGCCATGAAAAAATTCACTATAAGCATCGGCCAGGCGCGCAATATACTCGCGCGGCATGTCTTGCTCATAGCTGATATTGCGTTCTTCAATGCGGTCCATCAGCGCATCAACCGGCGTTTGTAAATAGACCACCAAATCTGGCTTAGGTGCTTTAAGTTGCAGATGGTGGTAAATCTGGTGATAGAGCGAATACTCCTCATCATCCAGATTCAAGCGCGCAAACAGCGGATCTTTTTCAAGAAAAAAATCTGACACCGTAGGCTGACCAAACATGTCGCGCTGGGCCATATCTTCAATCTGGCGCGAGCGTTGAAACAGGAAAAATAACTGTGTTGGCAGTGCGTAGCGCTGGGCATCCTGATAAAAGCGGGTTAAAAACGGATTAGCCTCGGCTTTTTCAGACAGCAGTTCGACAGAAAATTGATCGGCCAGCATGCGTGCCAAGGTGGTTTTGCCACTACCGATCGGACCTTCAATGACAACATAAGGAAAACGGGTAAACATGGTTATTGCTCGTTCAGTGTTGGGCCAGTTTGCGCACGTCATTGTGCTGAAATTCTGCTGTCCATTCTACAACAGTCTTTCCTTGTGGCAGCATAAAGTCAGGCATAATTTCAGCCAAAGGTAAAATCACAAAGCCACGCTCATGCATGCGCGGATGTGGCAGTTTCAACAACTCGGTATCCAGTTGCACGCCATCATAATCCAGCAAGTCCAGGTCAAGAATACGCGGCGCGTTAGGGAACGGGCGCTCGCGACCAAAGGTTTGTTCAATATCCAGCAGCAATTGCATCAACTGCGGCGCAGGTATCTCGGTTGTCACCTGCACCACGGCATTAATAAAATCAGGCTGATTATCGTAGCCAACCGGCGCTGTCGCATACAGGCTGGAGGCCTTGATTAAGGTTAAGCCCGGCGTGCGGGCCAACACGACAATCGCGTTACTCACCTGCGTTTCTGGCTGCTGCAAGTTGCTCCCCAGCGCAATCAAGGCTGTTGCCATTAAGCGGATTCTCCGCCTGCTGGCTTTCTCTTGCGCGGTTTGCGGCGGCGTTTTTTCAAGTCGCTGTCCGGCAGCAACATCGCGGTCCGCTCATCGGTGCCTGCATCAGCAAAACGCGTCCACCAGTCGCCCAGTTCTTGTGGCAATTCGCCAGAAGCACAGCGCAATAGCAAAAAGTCATAGCCAGCACGGTATTTAGGGTTGGTGAGTAACGCATAAGGGCGCTTGCCCGAACGCTGCTCAAAACGCGGCTGCATCACCCAGATTTCTTTCATGGTCGCCGTATAGCGATTATGAATCGCCATTTTTTCTGCTTGCTTGTCGATGACTTCATTCATCGCCTCATGCAAAGCAGGCATTATATGCTCGCCACGCTTCTGGTTTGCTTGCCAGGCTTGTAGCACTTCATGCCACAGCAACGTTGCAAACAAAAAGCTGGGGTTAGAAGACTTACCGGCCAAAATCCGTTCATCAGTATTTTTAAGCGCCAGCATGACAAATTTTTCACCCAGCGGCTGCTCTAACACTACGTCCAGCAATGGCAACAAGCCATGATGCAGCTGCTGCGCACGCAAAGCATTGATGCTTTCAATGGCATGGCCGGACAAAAACAGTTTTAACATCTCATCAAACAAGCGGCTGGGCGGCACATCCTCCAGCAAATCAGCCAGTTTGCGTATCGGTGCCTCAGTCGAACGCTCCAGTTTTAAGCCCAATTTGGCAGATAAGCGCACCGCACGCAGCATGCGCACCGGATCCTCCTGATAACGTGTCACCGGATCACCAATCATACGCAGTGTCTTGGCGCGAACATCCGCCACACCATGATGAAAATCCAGTACCTCCTGGCGTTTTGGGTCGTAATACAGCGCATTGGCCGTAAAGTCACGGCGCACAGAATCCTCCTCAATGCCGCCAAATACGTTGTCACGAATAATGCGACCACTATCGTTGGTTTCGGCATCCCCCTCACTCAGGTGATGGCCGCGAAAGGTAGACACCTCAATGGTTTCATGCCCCCATAACACATGCACCAGCCGAAAACGGCGGCCAATAATGCGCGACCGCCTAAACACCTTGTGCACCTGCTCTGGCGTGGCATTGGTGGCCACATCGAAGTCTTTGGGTGGATGGTTGAGCAACAAGTCACGCACAGCGCCACCGACAATATAGGCTTGAAACCCGGCCTTTTGCAGTTGGTCGCAGGTTTTCAATGCGGCCTGGCTGATATGTTTCTGATTGATCTTATGTTTACCCACCTGAATAATTTGTGCCGCAGGTAATTGGGTATGGGTATTCGCGTTAGCACGACGACGGAATACTTTTTGCAGTAGTTGTTTAATCATTTCTTTGCATTTCGAGCGCCAGCCTGGGCCGCGCTACAGTTTATGTTGGTTATTCCACAAGACATCCGGCACATTTGCATGCCGGTTAAGCGTGCGACAAAGGACAAACAGTAAATCGGACAAGCGGTTAAGGTACTGCAACGCCACTGGCGTCAGCGGCGATTGGGCATGCAACGCATGCAACACACGTTCGGCACGGCGACAGACCGTGCGCGCCAAATGGCAAACAGCCGCCGCACGGCTACCACCCGGCAAAATAAACTCTTTTAACGGACTGAGTTCCTCGTTCCACGCGTCCAACGTCAGCTCAAGAAAAGTCACTCGCCCCGCCTGGATAAAGCTGTGCCCAGGCATGCACAACTCGCCGCCCAAGTCGAACAAGTCATGCTGAATCGCCAGCAAACTGTCACGCACATCCTCCGCCAGATCTTCGACCAGCAACATGCCAAGCACCGCATTCAGCTCATCCACATCGCCCATGGCCTCCACCCGTAAGTCAGACTTCGCCACCCGCGAGCCATCACCCAGCCCGGTCGTGCCGCTATCGCCAGTACGTGTGTAAATCTTGCTCAGCCGGTTGGCCATTCCTTTAACCTGCCTAAAATCCGATATAATCCGCTCATTATAAATCATACCGTGCCATTTCGATGTGCTCAGCGATTGCAGTCAATGCCCCCATCGGGGTGATGGATTCCGGGGTCGGCGGCCTCAGCGTGCTCAAGCACCTCACCCGCAAACTGCCACACGAGCATTTTGTTTACTTTGCTGACAGCGCACATGCCCCCTATGGCAACAAATCTGCCAGCGAAATCCAGCAACGCTGCTTCAACATCGCCGACACGCTCATCGCACAAGGCGCCAAAGCCCTGGTGGTTGCCTGCAACACCGCCACCGCCGCCGCCATCGGCAGCTTGCGCCAACACTACAGCCTACCCATCATCGGTATGGAGCCCGCCGTCAAACCCGCGGCCGCCGCCAGCAAACACGGCATCATCGGCGTACTCGCCACCACCGGCACCCTGCAAAGCGCACAATTTGCCGCCTTGCTAGAGCATTACGGCCAAAACGTGCAAGTCGTCACCCAAGCCTGCCTAGGGCTAGTCGAGTGTATAGAACAAGGCCAGCTAGATACCCCGCACACCTTGGCGTTATTACAACAATATTGCCAACCGCTCATCGCCGCAGGCGCCGACACCATTGTGCTGGGCTGTACGCACTACCCGTTTGTGCGTAAACACATTCAAGACATCGCGGGGCCAAATATCACTTTGATTGACACTGGCGCGGCGGTGGCGAATCGCTTGCAGCAGGTGCTGGAACAACAGCACATGCTCAATGCAGCAACAGAAGCTGGGGATTATGTGTTTTTGACGAGTGGGACAGAAGAGACTGAGATCGTCATGGAACAGCTTTGGAGGCTGACTGCCTAGACCTTTTATACGATGATGGGATACTTTAATAAAGTAATTCTTTTTTGCACTCTTTAAGAGAATGCCGACATCCTCTCACTAAAAACTTTTCCTTTTCGCCTCTCGGCGAGTCACTTTCTGATGCTTGCCCCTCAGAAAGCAACCAAAGAAGAGGGCACCCAGCCATCACGGCCTTCGGCTTCCTTGCGTTGCTCAACAAAGTGGGCGTCCATCGAAACTCGCCCTGACAAGCCACACACTTCGTGGCTTATTGCGGAACTCGGACAGCCGATGGCCGACTACCCCCACTTCGTCTCCGCTACTCAGCGTGATGGAATGGGATTATTCTCACCAAACTCACATAGTAGAAGTTTGGACGATTTAAAAACTAGATTCTTTTTTCTTCAATTCACTTACGTTTGCAGTCGTATGGTGTTCGGGGCCCCCATCTGACGCGCCGAGCAACACAGGATTGACGGGAGTTGTCGGCCATCGGCTGTCCGAATCCCGCAGCAGCTCACGGTTTGTGTGAGCTGCCAGGTTGAGTTTCGATGGCCGCCCGGCAAGCCGAGTAGCACAGGGAACAAGCGGAAGCTGGGGTGCATTTCTTTTGGTTACTTATTCTTTGGGCAAGCAAAGAAAAGTAACTCGCTGAAAAAGCGAAAAGCAACATTACAAGAAACCACAAACGCGTGGGCATGAGTGCCCACCCTACAACGACCAATCAAAGAACAACCTTTTATCGTAATCTCACCACACATGGATTCCAACCTACGCCTGAATGACGACAATAGGTTGAATTACACAAAGCAGAATGATGAAAGAATGGCTTTCTCAAGCTATCCAAACCCACGCACCTCAAACCCATCAACAAAAAACCCACGCATTGCGTGGGTTTTTCTACTTAATGATGATGCACCTGCGTCCCGGGTTTCAATCTATATTTCGTCCCGCAGTACGGGCATAAAACCTCACCCGTTTTTGCCACATCCAGAAACACTCTTGGATGTGATGCCCACAACGCCACTTCTTTGGTCGGGCAATGCAATGGCAAGTCTTTGCCGTCTACTTCAAACTCTTTGACATCAGACATTCAAACTCTCCAGCAAACAGGCAGTTGCAATCAATTAAACGCTAACGATTAAACCAAGGTCAGCCAATGGGCGTACTTGGCATTTTTGCCCTTGACCACATCAAAGTACATGGTTTGCAGCTTTTCAGTGATCGGGCCACGAACGCCTTCGCCAATCGCGCGGTTATCCAGTTCACGGATAGGCGTCACTTCAGCCGCCGTACCAGTAAAAAACGCTTCGTCGGCGCTATACACTTCATCACGGGTGATACGCTTCTCGATCACTTCCAGGCCCAGCTCTACTTTTGCCAGGTGGATGATGGTGTCGCGGGTGATGCCTTCCAGCGCCGAGGTCAGGTCTGGCGTATACAGCTTGCCGTTGCGGATGATGAAAATATTTTCACCAGAACCTTCAGCGACGAAACCATCTACGTCCAGCAACAGGGCTTCCTGGTAACCGTCTTGTGCGGCCTCCTGGTGTGCCAGGATGCTGTTCATGTAGTTGCCGTTAGCCTTGGCTTTACACATGGTGATATTGACGTGGTGACGTGCAAATGAAGACGTTTTAACGCGGATACCTTTGGTAATCGCCTCTTCGCCCATGTAAGCACCCCAACTCCATGCGCCAACAATCACGTGGGTGGACAAGGTTTTAGCAGAAATGCCCATAGCTTCTGCACCGTAAAACGCCATTGGGCGCAGGTAAGCAGACTCTAGATTGTTTTCGCGCACCGCGGCTTTTTGCGCCTCGGAGATCGTCTCTTTATCAAATGGCATTTTCATGCCGAGGATGTGCGCGCTGCGGAACAAGCGGTCGGTATGCTCTTTAAGGCGGAAAATTGCCGTGCCTTTGTCGGTTTTGTAGGCACGCACCCCTTCGAACACGCCCATGCCGTAATGCAGGGTATGGGTTAATACATGGGTGGTGGCGTCACGCCAGTTAACCATTTTGCCGTCGTACCAGATAACGCCGTCACGGTCTGCCATCGAACTCGGTATTGCCATTTAAACTCGCCTTTAATCCGTCAATCATCAAAAACCAGTATTGTAAACTAATCTGCACCCTTTTCGCCTATGCTAGAATCCATTTCGATGATGATTTACAAGGATTTTTTGCATGCCTATGCGTTTTAAGTGGGTTTACCTGGCACTGATGCTTTTAGCCATGCTGCAAGCGGCCTGCCAGCAAGGTGGTTCTGCCAGTTTTATTGGCACCGACTTAACCGGCACCCAGTTTGGCAAACCCTTGTCACTCACCGACCACACTGGCAAATTACGCAGCATGAGCGATTTTAAAGGCAAGGTGGTGGTGCTGTTTTTTGGCTACACCCATTGCCCGGACGTCTGCCCAACCACCATGAGTGACCTCAAGCAAACTATGAAACTGCTGGGTGATAAAGCCAGTGACGTGCAAGTACTGTTTGTGACGGTGGACCCGGAACGCGATACGCAAGAAGTGCTGGCGCAGTTTGTGCCGGGGTTTGACGCACGCTTTATTGGCTTGCGCGGCACCGTGGCTGAGGTGGCCGCCAACTTAAGCGAGTATAAAGTCTATGCGGCCAAAGTGAGCGAACCAGGCAAGTCTGGCTACACCATGGATCACAGCGCAGGCATGTATGTGTTTGATAAAAACGGTGCGCCACGGATTTATCTGGGGTACGGCGAAAAGCCGGCAAACATTGCGCACGACTTGCAGCTTTTGCTGTAACGAGGCTACGGCACAACAGCCAACTGCGGAACGCATCAAGAACGATTTTCATTTATGTTTTTATTTAAAATATTATTTAAAATCAAATAGTTACATTAATTTTTTAATTGCATCATTTCTACTTTCCTGTATGATGGCTGCATCAAAAATGCAAACAGGAGCCGACAATGAAAGGCGATAAAAAAATTATAGACATTTTGAATGATCTGCTGGCGGGCGAATTATCCGCCACCGACCAATACCTCATTCACGGTGAAATGTACGCTGACATGGGGCTCAGCGTGATCTCAGAGCACATTTTGCATGAGTCTTTACATGAACGTGAACATGCCCGCGCATTGATTCAACGCATTTTGTTCCTCGAAGGTAAGCCTAATGTGGCCAAGCGCGATCCGCTCAACATCGGCAAAGATGTGAAATCCATGCTGGAGTCTGACCTGGCGCTCGAATACACCGTGGTTAAACACCTGAAAAAAGCCATTGAGGCCTGTGAACAAGCGCAGGACTTTGTCAGCCGTGAAATGCTGCTGGTGCAGTTGGATGACACCGAAATGGACCACGCCTACTGGCTGGAAAAACAACTGAGCCTGATTAAACTGGTGGGTATGGAAAACTACTGCCAAAGCCAGATGAATAACAGCCCGGTGGCAGGATAAGGAGCAGCCATGAAAGGCGATAAACAAATGATCATCACCTTGAACAAGGTGCTCAAAAACCAACTGACCTCGATTAACCAGTATTTTTTGCATGCCCGCATGTTTAAAAAATGGGGCCTGGAAAAACTCAACGATTACCAGTACAAGCAATCAATCCGCGTCATGAAAGAAGCGGATGAAGTGATTGAGCGCATTCTGTTTCTCGATGGCCTGCCCAACCTGCAAAACCTGGGCAAGTTATTGATTGGCGAAGAGGTAGTGGAATGCCTGCAAGGCGACCTCAGCTTTGAAAAAGAAGTGCAGCATCCGCAACTGGTCGAGGCGATTGCCGAAGCAGAAAAACTGCAAGATTATGTGACCCGCGATTTGCTGACTGAGTTGCTGGAAGCCTGCGAAGAAGCCGTAGACTGGCTGGAAACCCAGCAACGCCTGATTACTGACGTGACGCTGCCCAATTACTTGCAAACACAGATTGAGTCTGAGTAAGCACGCTATTGCGCTAAACCTTTGAATTAAGCCGCGAAAGCGGCTTTTTTTATGGCTGTACGGAACCAATTTTGCCTTGACAAACTCTCATTAAATGATAATAATTATCATTAGTGATTTTAACTAGAGGCAATATGTACGTTTGCGTGTGTAATGCAGTAACTGAGCGACAGATTCACCATGCAGTGAGAAATGGCGCAAAAACCGTTAAGCATTTAAAAGAGCAATTAGGCGTTGGGGCAGAATGCGGCAAGTGTGCCAGCTGTGCTAAAGCCTGCCTCAAAGAAGCGCACGCAGAACAGCACCCGGGCCTGGTGAAAAAGCTGATTCAGTTAACCCCGGTGCAACTCGGCGCCGCTTAATCAACACAGTTTCAGTAAAAAGGGGCAATGAGCCCCTTTTTTTATTGCCCCAAAATGGTGATTGACCTCTACAATCAGCCTCTCTTCATCATCGAACGTCGGCATGTCAGAGACTGCACCCGCCCCCTTATCCTGGCGACTATTACTGTTATTACTACTGCCGCCCTTACTCTGGGCCGGTAACTTTATCGCCGGGCGCTCCATTAGCGCTGAGGTGCCGCCAGTCGCATTATCACTGATACGATGGAGCATTGCCGCATTATGCCTGCTGTCTTTTGCTATCCGGCCTTTTTTACGTGAGCGCAGCCATTACCTGACTTACCGCTGGCACGTATTAGGCACCGCCATCACTGGCGTCGCGGCCTTTAACCTGCTGGTCTATTGGGGTTTGCATACCACCAGCGCAACCAATGGCATCATCCTTAATTCATTTATCCCTTTTTTAGTCGCAATATTCGGCTACCTGTTTTACCGGCAAACGCTATCGCTAGGGCAATTATTCGCCATGCTGGTATCGCTTGCTGGCGTATTGGTAGTGGTTTCACACGGTGATCTGCACATACTGATGACACTGGCCTTTGCGCCTGGCGATGTCATTATTTTTGTCGCCATGATTTTTTGGGCACTGTATACGCTATGGCTCAAAGAAATCCCCGCGCACATTAACCGCACAGGGTTAATGCTTTGCCAGGTATTGATTGCATTAGCGCTGTTGGCCCCATTAGCCCTTTGGGAGAGCCAGGGCAACCCCATACAGATTAAAAACACGCACACTTTATGGATACTTGCTTATATCGGCATATTCCCTTCTGTGATCGCGTTGCTGGCTTACGCCAAGGCCGTCAGCCTGGTGGGCTCAGTACGTGCCAGCGTGTTTATTCATGCCATGCCGATTTTTGGCTCAATATTGTCGACCTTGCTTTTGCGCGAAGTGTTTCAGGGCTATCAACTATTAGGCATGCTCACCATCTTTACCGGCATTTGGCTGGCCAACAAAAAAATGCGCTGATCACTCAGCCACGCTAAACGCCGACACCAGATAATCAACAAAACTACTGAGTTTGGGCTGCGACTGTCGGCTGCGTGGATACACCGCATGTATCGGCCTGGCCGGCGGCGTATAGGCGTTAAGCAGCTCCACCAGCCGGCCAGCACTAATATCCTCTTTTAGCAAAGCCCTGGGCATTAAGATAATCCCCAACCCCTTGAGTGCCGCGATGCGTAAGGCTTGACCATTATCCGCCTCAAAGCGCTGGACGATTGAAGCATGCGCGAGCTCTGGGTTAATTTGTTTCCAGCCACCTTGACTATGCCAATGACTAAAACCCAGGCATTGGTGCTGCAGTAAATCCTCTGGCGTTTGCGGCACGCCAGCGTGTTGCAAATAGTCCGGGGATGCGCAAATAGCGACTTCAAACATCGTCAGTTTACGGGCAATCAACGATGAATCCGCCAGGTGGCCGATACGGATAGCGACGTCATAGCCTTCATCAATAATATCGACAAAGCGATCAGTCAGCGACAGTTGCAGATTGACGGCCGGGTAGCGTTGCAGATAATCGCACGCCAATGGCGCCAACGTCAGTGAGCCGAACCAGACCGACGCACTGACACGCAACATGCCTTTCGGGCTATGGTTCATCGCCTCCACACCGGCCTCTGCCACCGCCAGTTGCGACATAATCTGCTTGCATTGCGCGTAATAGGCCTGGCCTGCTTCGGTCAGGTGCTGGCGGCGCGTGGTGCGCTGTAACAGAGGTGTTCCCAGGCGCTTTTCTAATGCACTCAGATGCTTGCTAACCATAGATGGCGTCAGCTTGAGCAGATTGGCCGCAGCCGTCAGGCTCCCCGCTTCTACGGTGACCACAAACACTTCCATGCTTAAAAATCTATCCATATTTGTGAATTTAATGACAATATATTTTTAATATTACATGATTTATCCGCATTAATTAATCATGGACAATGCGTCTACTGTTTATTTAATCTAATGGAGAATATGATGAAAATTTTAATCATTGGCGCCAACGGCACCATAGGCAAGCTGGTCAAGCAAACACTTGCACCCCGTCATGACATTATCGAGGCCGGTAAAACCAGCGGCCAGTACCAAGTGGATATCAGTAATGAAAGCAGTATCCGCCAACTGTTTGAACAAGTAGGCAACGTAGATGCGATTGTCGTGGCGGCGGGTGACGTGCATTTTGGTGCCATGAAAGACATGACCGAAGAACAGTTCAAACTGGGACTGAATAGCAAGCTGTTGGGGCAAGTCAATGTCACCCTGATTGGCCAGCACTACCTGAACGCGGGCGGCTCGATTACGCTCACCAGCGGCAGCCTGAGCCATCACCCCACTTTTGGCGGTACAAACTTTTCTACCGTGAATGCCGCGGTCGATGGCTTTGTGCTTGGCGCAGCACTGGAGCTGAAGCAAGACCGCCGCATTAATGTGGTCAGCCCGGCGGTGCTGGCAGAGTCATGGCATGTGTATGGCGCTGCATTCCCTGGTGGCGAATCAGTGCCAGGCGCTAAAGTCGCATTGGCTTACCAAAAAAGTGTAGAAGGCTTTGAAAACGGCCAGCAATACCGCGTCTGGTAACTGGCCCGGATAAAGCACGCCGTACGCGTGCTTTTTTTATGCCATGCGATGCAATATCGCCGATAAGGCCTTGAGCTCTTTTTCGGCCTGGAGATGATTAGGGAATAAACGCGCTTGCACGGCATAAAACCTGGCTGAATGATTCATTTCTTGCAGATGCGCCATTTCATGACACACCACATATTGAATAATATGCGGCGGCGCTTGTATCAAGCGCCAGTTGAGGCGAATCTGTTTGCGGCTGTTGCAACTGCCCCAGCGCGATTTGGCGTTGGAGAGACCGACAGCACTCACGCCTTCACCCATCTGCGCGGCGATGAGTTCAACTCTGCGCGTGAAATCTGGCAGCGCTTGCTGCGCATACCATTGCAGCACTTTGCGTGCGACCACCGCTGGCTGGTCGACCTGTGGTGATCTGACTAATAACTGGTTGCCTTGCAGCGTCACTGCTTTATTGGTGGCATGCTGTTGCAGCGTCAATACAATATCCTGCCCCATAAACAATAGCGGTTCACCATCCCGCCATTGCATGGGCGCGACCTGATTGGCTTCACGCAAGGCCAGTTTTTGCTGTATCCAGCCGGATTTTTCCAACAAGACTTGTTGGAGTTGCGTGGCAGAAATACGTTTAGGTGCGTGCACCACCAAGCCATTGGCGGTGATTTTAAGGCCTATGGTCCTGCGGGCACGCAGGTCTAGCTGATAATCGATACGTTGCCCGTTGGGCAGTTGCAGTTGCTGCGCAATCACAGGGTTAACATCTCGGCTTCAATCCAGTCTTCAACCAGTTTATTGACGGCATCTGGCTTGAGACCCGCGGTTTCTATCGGCTGACCAATCACCACTTGGATGACACCTGGATATTTAAGTATGGAGTTTTTACGCCAGAAACGTCCAGCATTGTGCGCCACGGGCGCCACGGTTGTGGCGGTATGCGACGCCAGCCAGGCACCACCGATATGATATTTGCCACGCACGCCTGGCGCCATGCGCGTGCCCTCGGGGAAAATCACCACACTCAAGCCGCGTGCGAGTCGATTTTTGCCATGATTCACCAGCTTTTTTAACGCCTCACGACCAGCACTACGGTCAATCGGGATCGCATCCAAGGCCCAAAATGCCCAACCCAAGAAAGGAATCATCAGTAATTCTTTTTTCATCACCCAGATTTGCGGCGGAAAAATACACTGCAAGCCGATGGTCTCCCAGGCGGACTGATGTTTAGACAGAATAATATGGGCATGCGCAGGAATATGCGCGCGGCCACGGACCTCATAGCGCAGATTGCAAGTGACCTTGAGCCACCACAACACGCTATACGCCCAACCGCTGACCCAGCGTGAACGCGTCACCGCTGGCAAGGGGATTAAGATGATTGCCAGTAGCGAAAACGGGATTGTCAGTGCCACCAATCCGAGATAAAACAACCAGGCGCGCACATATAACACGGCTTTTTGCATTATCGGTCACCTGCAATAATGTCTTTCACTGCCGCAGCCAGATCGGCAACGACAATGGTATTTTCGGGAACATCAGACAAGTTGTAGGTTTCTTCGCCCTTACCCGTGCGCACCAGATACGGCTGGCAACCGGCTTTGGCAAACGCCTGCAAGTCACGCAAGGCATCACCGACCCCAGGCACTTTGGTCAGCTCAATATTAAAGCGGCGACTGATTTCCTCCAGCATGCCAGTGTTTGGCTTGCGGCAAGCACAATGTGCATCAGCGGCATGCGGGCAATAAAATACCGCGTCAATGCGGCCACCCACTTGCGCCAGTGCTTTATGCATTTTGTCGTGTATGGCATTCAGCGTGGCCATATCAAAATAGCCACGCGCGATGCCAGACTGATTGGTCGCCACAGCGACGCGATAGCCATGCTGATTAAGTAGCGCAATCGCTTCCAGGCTGCCAGGAATCGGAATCCACTCGTTGGGATTTTTGATAAAGGTCGCGCTGTCGCGGTTAATCACGCCGTCACGGTCGAGAATGACTAATTTCATGCATAAACTCCTGACGGTAATGCGATTAACTGGCCAGTTTAGATAAGTCGGCCACGCGGTTCATGGCCTGATGCAAGGTCGCCAGCAACCCCAGGCGATTGGCCTTGAGTGCTGGGTCATCCGCATTCACCATCACGGCATCAAAGAAGGTATCCACCGGCGCCTTGAGGATCGCCAGCGCCTGCAATGACGCGGTGTAATCACCGGTTTCAAACAACTGGTCAGCCTTGGGCTTGGTTTCAGCCAGCGCCTGATGCAAGGCTTTTTCAGCCGCCTCTTGCAGCAACTCCACCTTCACTTCGGCCTTCACTTCGCCTTCTACCTTTTTCAGGATGTTAGATACACGCTTGTTGGCAGCCGCCAGTGCTGGCGCTTCGGCCAGGTTGGCAAACGCTTGCACGGCGCTTAAACGGCGCGGCACCTCGGCTAACTGATTCGGTGTCAATGACAATACCGCGTCCACCTCTTGTGCGCTCGCGCCTTGGTCACGCAGGTTCACCGCCAGGCGGTCAAAACAGAAGGCTTTGATCGCTTCGGCTACTTCCTGACCGCCATTAAAGACGCTCAAAGTTTGTGCGATCAACTGGTCAAACGCCAATGGCAAATCGGTTTCCATCAGCATACGCAAAATCCCCAGTGCCTGACGGCGCAAGGCAAACGGATCTTTATCACCCGTTGGTTTTTCACCTATGCTGAACAACCCCACTAGGGTTTCCAGTTTATCTGCCAATGCCACCACCACACCGACCTGGCTGCGTGGCAATTCGTCGCCGGCAAACCGTGGACGGTAATGGTCCTCAATCGCATAGGCCAGATCATCGGCCAGGCCTTCGTGCTGGGCGTAGTAACGGCCCATAATGCCTTGCAACTCAGGGAATTCGCCGACCATATCTGTCAGCAAGTCAATCTTGGACAAACGCGCTGCTTGCGCCACCTTGGCAACAAAACCGTCACCCCCAATCTGTTGGGCAATCGCAGATGCAATCATCACCACACGCTCATTGCGCTCACCTTGCGAACCCAGCTTGTTGTGGTACACCACTTTCGCCAGGCCAGGCAAACGGCTTTCCAGCGTCTTTTTACGGTCCTGGTCAAAAAAGAATTTGGCATCGGCCAGGCGTGGTCGCACCACGCGCTCGTTGCCGCCAATCACCTTGCTAGCATCAGCCGGGTTGATGTTGGAGACAATCAGAAACTTGTTGGTCAGTTTGCCGCTAGCATCCAGCAAGGGGAAGTATTTCTGGTTGGCCTTCATGGTCAAGATCAGACACTCTTGCGGCACCGCCAAAAATTCTTCTTCAAACTGGCCCAGCAATACGTTAGGGCGCTCCACCAGCGCAGTCACTTCGTCCAGCAAGGCATCATCCTCAATCGGCTTCAAACCTTGCTTGTCAGCGGCGGCCTGCAATTGTTTCACAATCTCGGCACGACGCGCATCAAACCCGGCAATCACCGCACCTTCTTCAATCAATTGCTGCGCGTATGTATCCGCAGAAGTGAGGGTAACCACTGGTTGCTTCGCCTCAAAACGGTGGCCTTGCGTAGTGTTTCCCGCAGACAATCCCAGCACAGACACTGGCACCACTTCGCTGCCATGCAGCGCTACCAAGCCATGGGCCGGACGCACAAAATTCACGCTCTCCCAGCCATCGTTAATCTGGTAAGTCATCACTTTGGGGATAGGCAGCTTGGCCAGCGTCTCATCAATCGCCTTTTGCAAGCCCTCGGCCAATGTGGCGCCAGCCTGTGTCGCATCCAAAAACAGAATATCGGCTTTGCCATCGTTTTCTTTGCGTAAATTGGCAACGGCACTTTCGCCCTCGCCCAAGGCCTGCAATTTTTTCAGCAGCGCAGGCATTGCATTGCCGTTGGCATCGAGGCCCACCGTCGCTGGCATCAGCTTTTGTGCGACTTGTTTATCAGCGGCTTTGGCAGAAACATTGGTTATATGCGCGGCCAGGCGACGTGGCGAAGCAAAGGTAGTCACCGCGCTGCCGTCTGCCAGCAAGCCTGAGGCTTTCAGGCTCTCGGCCAATACACCACTAAAAGACTCGCCTAGTTTTTTTAATACTTTTGGTGGCAGTTCTTCAACAAATAATTCAACTAACAGATTGCGGGTACTCATGCGGCGGCTTTCTTGTTTTGTTCTGCTTGTTCGCTGTCCAGTTTGGCCAACACTTCGTCGGCCCAGGCTTTAGGCGCCATCGGGAAACCAAGTCTGGCGCGGCTATCGAGGTAGCTAGCGGCCACGGCGCGGGCCAGGTTACGGATACGGCCGATATACGCCGCCCGTTCGGTGACAGAAATCGCCCCACGCGCATCGAGCAGGTTAAAGGTATGCGCGGCTTTGAGCACTTGCTCATAGCCTGGCAAAGCCAGTTTGTTGTCCATCAAATGCTTGGCTTGTTTTTCATGCGCATTAAAGGCGGTGAACAAAAAATCGACATCAGAATGCTCAAAGTTATAGGTCGATTGCTCCACCTCATTCTGGTGGAACACATCGCCGTATTTCACGCCGGGGGAATATTCGAGGTCATAGACGTTTTCTACGCCTTGCAGATACATGGCCAAACGCTCTAAACCATAAGTAATTTCACCAGTAATCGGCTTGCAGTTAATGCCACCGACTTGCTGGAAGTAAGTAAACTGCGTCACTTCCATGCCGTTGAGCCAGACTTCCCAGCCCAGGCCCCAGGCGCCCAGCGTCGGGTTTTCCCAGTCGTCTTCCACAAAACGGATGTCGTTTTCTTGCAGATTAAAGCCTAGCGCTTCGAGTGAGCCCAGGTAGAGCTCGAGGATATTGGCCGGCGCCGGTTTCAGCACCACCTGGTACTGGTAGTAATGTTGCAAACGGTTAGGGTTTTCGCCATAGCGGCCATCTTTCGGGCGGCGGCTAGGTTGCACATAGGCGGCTTTCCAGGGTTCTGGGCCCAGTGCGCGTAAGAAAGTCGCGGTGTGGCTGGTGCCTGCGCCGACTTCCATATCGTAAGGTTGCAACAATGTGCAGCCTTGTTTGTCCCAGTATTCCTGCAGCTTTAAAATAATTTGTTGAAAGGTCAGCACCATGACGCCTGATCTGCTTAATTGTAAAACGAATATTTTACCTGATTCAGACTAGGTTAAGAAATCGCATTGCTGACCCGTTATAAGAGATAGAGTGGTTTTTACGGTTTTTTGCGATTGTGGCATCTTATAAAATTTGGTAGATTGAGCACATGAAATCTTATCGCACATGGGTATTGTTGCTGACGTTATGGTTTGCCTTGTTGCAAACCATCGCGCCGCTGATGCACGCCCATGCGGCAGGCGATACGGCGGCTGACGATGGCCCGCATATGCATATGGTCGATATTCCGGCCTTGCATACCGAAACAGCCGAGTCCCAACATCCATTTCATTGGCATATGCACTCAGATAAATCGCACGGTCAAATCATCGGCATGGGGCAAGCCATCAGTGAAAGCAATACCTTACTGTCCTTGATTGATGCATTTGCCAATATGTGGCTGGCTGCGCTTGTACCAGTCTTATTCGTGTTGTCTATGTGCCTGCTGCTGCCACGTCGCCAGTTTGCACGACAGCCGAATCGCAACGCCCTACATCCGTCCCCGCTTACCCGCCACAACCCGCGCGCCCCGCCTCACGCCTGAACAAACCGCTAATGCATCGGTTGGCAGTCGCCATCCGTTTGCCTGTTTTGTTCAGGAGAATCTATGTTTCATTTATATCGGGGAGCGCTTCACTCCCGGTTAATCGCATGCGGCATATGGCTGATGATGAGCCATGCAACGCCTGCCATGGCCGAAAGCATGGCCAATCTGGCCAGCGATCACGAAGATACGGTCGCCGCCAACCCGCGCCTAAGCCTGCATGAGGTATTGCAGCAGGTCGTCGCTATCCATCCCCAGCAATCGTTGTTAGCCGCCCATCAACAGATGGTGCAGGCACGCCGCACCATGGCCAACAGCTGGTTGCCGCAAGCACCGTCGGTCGGCTTCTCGCATCAAAACGATGCATTGATGAGCAACCGTGACGAGCGTGAATGGCAAGCCCAAATGCAAATCCCGATCTGGTTACCAGGCCAGCGCCAGGCACGCAGCCAGGTGGCCAGCCTGGCCGATGACAGCCTGTCGCAAGACCGAGCGGGCTTACAGCAACTGGCGGCCGATTTATTACGCCATGCGGTGTGGGATATCGCCATGCGCCGCAACGACGTCGGGCTGGCTGACGCCCGTCGCAATACCATGCGCAGCCTGTCCGAAGATGTCCAAAAACGCTTTAAAGCGGGCGAAGTGGCTAAACTGGAAGTGATGCAGGTAGACCAGGAAACCCTGCAAGCCGAACGCCTGCGCGTGACCGCCCATGCCGAGCTCATGCATGCGCAATTCCGCTACCAGCAACTCACAGGGCTGAACGAAATCCCGGCGCGGCTGGAAGAGTCGCTGTCCACCCGCGAAGACTATGCCGACTCGCCTTACTGGCAGGCCGCGCAAGCCAAGGTCAAGCTGGCAGAAGGCCAACGCGACCTGACCATGATAGAGCAGCGGCAAAACCCGCAACTCACCCTGAGCACGCGCACCATCCAGGGCGGCTTTGATTATGCCTACAACTCCAGTATGGGCGTGGCGATCAACATTCCACTACAAAGCGAAGTGCAGCGCGCACCCTTGCTGGCAAATGCCGAGCAGAATATCGGTGATGCGCGTACCCAGTTGGAAACCTTGCGGCGGCTACTCGAAAACAACCTACACGAAGCCGAGCATAACCTGCATGTCAGCCGTCAGGAGCTCATACTGATTCAGCAGCAGCAAGCCATCGCCAGTGAAAATGCCAGCCTGGCGCGCAAAGCCTATCGCTTGGGCGAACTCGATCTCAACCAATTATTACGCCTGCAATTACTGGCCTTTGAAGCGGAGCGCAGCTTGAGCAGCCAGCAGCTACAAGTGCAATGGAACATTGCCAAATACAACCAGGCCGTAGGAGTCCTACCATGAAAAGAATTCTGTTTTTAGTTAGCTCGCTTTGCCTGTCGTGGCACACTTCGGCAGCCACCCTGTTACCGCTCTCAGCCGCACAACTGAAGCAGATGCAGGTGCAATGGGGCCATTTGCAAGCCCAGCAACAAGTGCTATCCGCCAGTTATCCGGCAGAAGTGGTGTTACCGCCGACACAAACCCGCGTCGTCACCGCGCCACAAGGCGGCTTGATTACCCGGCTCTCCGTCAGCGTGGGAGACAGCGTCAAACAAGGCCAGGTCATCGGCCAACTGAGCAGCCCGGATTTAGTCGCCTTGCAAAGCAACTATTTGCAAAGCGACACCCAGGCCAGGCTGCACGAACAGGCGCTCAAACGCGATCAGGAGCTGTTTAAAGATGGCATTATTGCCCAGCGCCGTATGCAGGAAACACAAAGCGCTTATGAAACCAGCCAGGCGCTGATGCATGAGCGTAAACAGACCTTGAAACTGGCGGGCATGAGTGAGGGCCAAATCCAGCAACTGGCGCAAAAGCGCAGCATGCAAAACGGCATGGCAATTGTCGCACCAATCAGCGGGCAGATTATGGAGCAGCAACAGCAGGTAGGCGCACGCGTGGATATGGCGATGCCGATCTATACCATCAGCAATCCAAGTCCATTATGGCTGATGATACAAGTGCCGATTGCGCAAGCCTTGCAACTGCGCCCCGGTGCGGCAGTGCGCTTGCCTAAACACAACTTGACTGCCAAGGTCGACACTGTGTTGCGGCAGTTGAATAAAAACAACCAGACGACTCAAGTGCGGGCCACGATTAGCCAGGGCGCCGAGCAACTCTCGGTGGGGCAAATAGTCGATGTGGCACTGGTTGAGCAAACTGGATCAGGCAATTATGCCGTACCCAGAAGCGCAGTGGCCAGACAAGGCGAGCAAGCGGTGATCTTTGTGCAGCAGGCCAAAGGCGTGGCGGTGACGCCTGTGAAAGTCATGCTGGAACAAGACCAGCAGTTAACCCTACAAGCCGATTTGCGTGGCAACGAGACCATCGCCGTACAAGGTGTGGCCGCCTTAAAAGGCCACTGGCTTGGCCTGGGTGGGGAGTAGATCATGCTTAATTGGCTTATAACAACCTCCCTCAAGCAGCGTTTACTGGTCTGCGTCTTCGCCATCGGTTTACTGGTTGCAGGCTGGACCGCGTATCAAACTATCCCGATTGACGCGTTCCCGGACGTCTCTTCGACCCAGGTCAAAATCATCATCAAATCGCCCGGCATGACACCGGAAGAAGTCGAGGCGAGAATCACCGCGCCGATTGAAGTCGAGATGCTGGGCATCCCCAAGCAGACCAGTTTGCGCGCAGTGGCTAAATACGCGCTGACCGACATCACCATCGACTTTGAAGACGGCACCGATATTTACTGGGCGCGCCAGCAGGTCACCGAGCGGCTCAACAATGCCTGGCCCAACCTACCCGCCCAAGTCTCCGGCGGCATAGCGCCCATGACCACCCCGCTGGGCGAGATGTTTATGTTCACCATTGAATCAAACACGCTGAGCCTGCAAGAAAAACGCTCCCTGCTCGACTGGGTGATTCGCCCGCGTTTGCGCACTGTGCCTGGTGTCGCTGACGTCAATGCGCTGGGCGGCTTAGTGCGCAGCTTTGAAATCGTGCCCGACAACGCCAAATTGCAGGCACGTGGCATTGCGCTGAGTGAGTTGCAACTGGCGATCAGCGATAACAACCATAATGATGGCGCTGGTCGCCTGCAAGATGGTGAAGAATCGTTGCTGGTACGGGCCGAAGGCGCCTTCAAAACGCTGAACGATGTACGCAATACGGTCCTCAAAGGTCATCAAGGCAGCCCGGTACGCATAGGCGATGTGGCAGAAGTGCGCATCGGCGCCTTGACGCGTTATGGTGCCGTTAGCCGTAACGGCAAAGGCGAAGCCGTCGAGGGCCTGGTGTTAGGCCTGCGTGGTGCTAACGCGCGGCAAGTGGTGGAAGGTGTACGCGCCAAACTGGCCGAAATGGCGCCGGCATTGCCCAAAGGCGTGAAGATAGAAGTGTTTTATGACCGCGGCAACCTGGTAGAACAGGCCGTGCACACCGTCAATAAAGCGCTGATGGAAGCGGTCGTGCTGGTGCTGGTGTTGCTGGTATTATTTTTGGGCAACCTGCGTGCCGCACTCACCGTCGCCTGCGCGCTGCCACTGTCCATGCTGGCGACATTCTGGCTGATGCAGCGCTACGGCATGTCAGCTAACCTGATGTCGTTGGGCGGCCTGGCGATTGCCATCGGCATGCTGGTCGACTCTGCCGTGGTGGTGGTAGAAAACATCGTTGACCATCTGGCGCATGCGCCAAAAACGCCTGAGCAAAACAAACTCAGTATTATCCTTGGCGCCATGCGTGAGGTCAGCGTGCCCGTCAGCGCAGGCATCGTGATTATTATTACGGTGTTTTTACCCTTGCTCACGCTGCAAGGGCTCGAAGGCAAACTGTTTGCCCCAGTCGCGCTCAGCATCATGTTTGCGCTGGGTTCCTCATTGCTGCTGTCGCTGACCATCATCCCGGTGATGGCATCGTTCCTGATCCAAGACCATGCCGCTGAAGACCCGTGGCTAATCCGCCACCTCAATCGCTGGTACGCCCACAGCCTGAGCGCTGCCATGCAACACAAACGCGCAGTGCTGCTGATGGCAGCCATCCTGCTGGTACTCACAGTGGTCGTCTATCCGCTCATCGGCAAAACCTTTATGCCAACCATGGACGAAGGCGACGTCATTATCGGCACTGAAAAGCTGCCATCCATCGCCTTGGCGCAAAGCGTAGCGACCGATAGCCATTTGCAACAAACACTGTTGCAACAAGTGCCAGAGATTCAGGGCGTGTATTCGCGAGCAGGTTCAGATGAACTGGGGCTGGACCCGATGGGCATTAACCAGAGCGATAATTTTCTGGTGCTCAAGCCGCGCGAGCAATGGCAGGTGCCAGACAAGGCCGCCCTGATCGAAAAACTGCGCCACGTCATGCAAAGCGTGCCCGGCCTGGATTACAACTTTACGCAACCGATCGAAATGCGCGTCAATGAAATGATCCTCGGTGTGCGGGGTGACCTGGCACTGAAGATTTTTGGCACCGACCTCAAGGTGCTCAACCAAAAAGCGCAGGAGATCATCAAGGTGCTGGAATCCGTGCCCGGTAACCAGGATGTCTACACACCGCAAAACAGTGGCGTGCAATACCTGCAAATCCGCATAGACCGCGTCGCCGCTGGTAGGCTTGGGCTCAGTGTGGCAGACATCAACGCCCTGCTACAAAGCCAGCTAGAAGGCACACTGTTAGGCATCGTGCTAGAAGGTAACCGCCGCACGCCCATCCTGCTACGCGGCAGCCAGATCGTACGCAAATCGGCATCAGACTTCAGCCAACTCATGCTGGCGCTACCGCAAGGTGGCACCGTGCCGCTTTCCAGCGTTGCCCAGGTCGTGCGCGAAGAAGGCCCGGTCAAGATAGACCGCGAACGCGGCAACCGCATGGTCGTCGTCACCGCCAACGTCAAAGGCCGCGACCTGGTGAGCTTTGTTGAAGAAGCCAAGCAAAAGGTGGCGCAGCAGGTGAAGTTACCTGAAGGCTACTGGCTCAAATGGGGCGGCCAGTTCGAGAACCAGCAACGTGCCGCCGCACGCCTGAGCATCGTCATCCCAATCGCCATTGCGCTCATCGCCCTGCTGCTATTTATGACTTTTGGCTCACTGCCCAAAGCGCTGCTGATACTGGCCAACATCCCGTTTGCCATGATAGGTGGTGTGTTTGCACTGTGGCTCTCGGGCGAATATTTGTCAGTGCCCGCCTCGGTTGGTTTTATTGCCTTGCTCGGCATCGCCGTGCTCAATGGCGTGGTGATGGTGAGTCATTTTCAGCAATTGGCGGCACAAGGCATGGCGGCGAGCAAGATTGCTTATGAAGGCGCCAAACGACGCCTGCGACCCGTGCTGATGACCGCCAGCATCACCGCGTTTGGCTTGATTCCGCTACTGTTTGCAACGGGGCCGGGGGCGGAAATTCAACGGCCATTGGCGATTGTGGTGATTGGCGGGCTGATTACGGCAACATTTTTGACATTGTTTGTATTACCGATTTTGTATCAGCACTTTTTTGGTAAAGAAAAAGTGGATTGATTTAAAAAGAAATTTTTTGGGTAAGCGTAGGTATGTTGGTACGTGCTTTTTCGCCTCTCGGCGAGTCACTTTCTGATGCTTGCCCCTCAGAAAGTAACCAAAGAAGAGGGCACCCAGCCATCACGGCCTGCGGCTCCCTTGCGTTGCTCAACAAAATAAGCCGGTCACGAAACTCGCCCTAGCAGCTTGCACACTACGCAAGCTGCCGCGGAGCTCAGACAGTCGCTCCCTCTACTCTTATTTTGTCTCCGCTACTCAGCGTGATGGGATGGGATTTATCTCGCCAAACTCACATTGGCGAAGTTTGAACAGTTAAAAAAACAATTCTTTTCTTAATAACCATCAAGGGTGGCAGTCGCATGGTGTTAGGGGTCCCCATCTGCCGCGCCGAGTAGCACAGGCAAAATAAGGAGAAAGGGAGCGACTGTTCGAATCCCGCAGTAGCTCACGTTGTATGTGAGCTACCAGGTTGAGTTTCGTGACCGCTTATTTTGACGAGCAACGCAGGAAACAAGCGGAAGCTGGGGTGTCTTGTTCTTTGCCTTCTTTCTTATGGACAAGCATAAGAAAGAATGGTCGCCGAAAGGGCGAAATAGATCTTTCCACAAACCGAGACTGCAAAAGTAACTTGCTGAAAAAGCGAAAAGAAACCTTCCCTAAACGCACAAACCTAAAGAATTACCTTCTCAGCCAAATCCACAACAACCCACCAATACTCAACACCAGAAACGCCCAGTTACCCCACCAAACATAAGGCGTCTGCCCGCGATAACTCTGCGCATCCCCGGTCAATATCACCGCCTGGTCATGCATCGAATGCTGTAATACCTGCCCATTTTTATCGATGATCGCCGTCGCGCCAGTATTGGTACTACGCAACACCATACGCCCGGTTTCTATCGCACGAACCTGGCTAAACTGCATATGCTGATCCGCCGCAAACGATTGCCCGTACCACGCATCGTTGCTGATATTCACCAACAACTCCGCTTGCGGCAGTTGCTGGGCAATCTCTTCACCAAACACGTCTTCGTAACAGATATTGACACCGACTTTTTGCCCGGCAATGAGCAGTGGTTTTTTAGAGCCGCCGCGCGATAAATCACTCAACGGCATATGCAGCCAATCGCGGTAAATCCAGCCGAACACGCTTTTGAGCGGGATAAACTCCCCAAAGGGCACTAAATGGCTTTTGGAATAGGATTGGGTGGGTGACGCGCCAAGGCTGATGGCACTATTAAAGTATTCACCTTGTTTGCTCTCTACCACCCCAACCAGCAAATCACCCTGCTGTTTTTGTGCGTGTTGTTTCAGCGCATCGAGATACACCGGGGCAAGCTGTTCAAGCAATACGGGTAAAGCGGTTTCCGGCAACACGATTAACTGCGCGTCGGCTTGCTGCACCATGTCGAAATATTGACGCAAGGTCTGTTCGGCGTGCTCGGGCGACCATTTGATGGTTTGGCTGATATTGCCTTGCAGCAAAGCGACACTCACAGGCTTGCCCACAGGCTGTGTCCATGGCATTTGCGTGAGTAGACTGCCGCCGACGATGATCAGAGCCAGGATACCCGCTGGGCGTAGACGCTGCTGAGCCGTGGCTAAGGCGAGCACACAGGCGGCCAATAGCATCACCAGCGCAGAAACGCCATAGACACCCAGCACGGGTAAGAACCCGGCCAATGGGCTGTCTGGTGCCTGCGTATAGCCTAGCGTTAACCAGGGGAATCCGGTAAAAATCCAGCTGCGCACCCAGTCTGACAAGGCCCATAACAGCGGCGCAGCCCACAACAAATGGCCCAGCCGCTTGGCCAAATAACCAGCAAGTGCCGGAAACAGCGCCATAAATGCACACAGGCATAAGGTGGCAAAGCCGGCAAACCACCACGGCATGCCGCCAAAGGTATGCAGACTGATGTAAATCCAGTAGATGCCTACCGCATACAAGCCGAGACCAAAGGCCAGGCCCAATTTAAATACTTGTGCAGGCGTTGCGGCTTGCTGCCACAGGCACAACAAGGCGGCCAGGATGAGCCAAGGCAGCCAGAACAAACCATAGGGCGCAAAACCCAACACGGTGAGCACACCCAGGGTGAGCGCCAGCGTGGCGCGTTGCCACATCGGGGCATGACTTGCCCATACTTTCACAGCATTCAATGCGACAACCCTTTCACCAGGCCTTTAACCGCTTGTATATCCGCCATAGACAGCCAGGCAGAAAAATCGGCAGACTGCATGACTTGCCATTCAATCATCCTGGCAATGGCGATCGGGTCGTGTGGATCAATGGCTTGCGTAGGCCGTGCCGGGTGACACATCAGCACCGGCGGCAAGTCTTTTTCAGAGATAACCAACTGCTTGAGTTGCCTGGCCCAGTGCAACCAATGTGCCTGATAGGCTGCGGCATCGCCCTGAAAGTTGTAGACACCCAATAAGATGGGTGACACGCGAAAGCCCGCGGCGGCGGCCAGTTGCTTAAGTGTTTGTGCGCCTAGCCAATGGATGATTCTGGCCTTAAAGCCACTATCCACAGGCGGGCTGGAGATCCGCAACCATGGCCGCTCGGCCGGGGCCAAGTGGCTGTAGCGATGTTGCAAAATGGTGAGCAGTGCCTCGCGGATGATGGGCAGTTGATGTACGTGTAAATGGCCATCAATATAATCTGGCGGCGTATGCAACGCATCTTCAAACGCATCCAGCTGTTGCTTGATATTGGCCATCACCTTTTGTGTGCTGAGCAAGCCAGTCAAGCTTCGTAGCACCAGCACAGGGTGAGCGGCACGCATGGTGCGCGAAAACTGGGTGAAATCGAGATGCAGGCCAAGATCAGCCTTGGTGCGCAATTGCGGAGTGAGCTGCCTCGCACTCTCTGGCCAGCGCGGGCTCAGCGTCATGCAAGAGGTCGCGGTTAATATGCCGCGCTCGATCAGGGTCAAAATAGCGGCATCAATCGCGGCCGATTGGGCATAGTCATCCGCACAAATAATCACCTTAGCCATATCACGCCTTAATCATGCTCAAACGCCCAGAAACGGCTCAACAGCCAGGTGCTGACTGCAATCAACACCATCACCACGCCAAGCACAAACCAGAAAGGCAATGCCGTATAAGTTAACGCCAGCCACAACAAGGCCTGATTGCCCACAAAGCCAAGCAAGGCCACGGCGAGAAACTTGAAAAATGCGGCTTTGTGACTGGCCTGTGTGCCACGAAACGACCAGCGGCGATGGCCAATATAACTGACCGGAAAGGCACATAAAAAACCTAGCCAGTTAGCGCCGGCAGGCTGCCAGCCCCAGGCATGCGCCAGCAATGCTACGATGTAATGCACAGCCGCCGCCAGGGCACCCACACTTACAAAGCCTAATACCGAAGCACGCATGCAGGCAATCAGGATGGCTTAGCAGCAGCGGCTGCAGGTTGTACCACCTCGGCCACAATATAGGGTGGGCGGCCTTTGACTTCGTCATAGACACGGGCCAGGTATTCGCCCAGCACGCCAATAAACAACAATTGCACACCGGCAAAAAACATCATGCTGGCCACCACCGTCGGCCAACCAGGCACAGACTCATGAAAAAACAGGGCATCAATCACCACCACGGCACCATAGGCAAATGCCAATAAGGCTAATGTAGCACCAGTTAAACTGGCTAGGCGCAACGGCAAAACCGAGAAACTGGTAATGCCCGTCCACGCCAATGCAATCAATTTGAGTTTTGAATAAGCACTCTCGCCGTGCAAGCGTGGCAAGGGCGTGTAAGGGATGCCGATGGATTTATAGCCGACCCAGGCATAAATGCCTTTCATAAAGCGGTTACGCTCGGGCAAAGCACACAAAGCATCCACCACTGCGCGGTTCATCAGGCGGAAATCGCCTGCATCACGCGGGATTTCAACATGGGTGCTGGCGCTCATCATGCGGTAAAACAGGCGCGAGCCCCATAATTTAAAGGACGATTCCTGTTCGCGGTCCTGGCGCACGGCATAGACCATATCATAGCCTTCACGCCATTTTTCCAGCATGGTAAACATGAGCTCTGAAGCATGCTGGCCATCAGCATCCATGCAAATCACCACATCGCCCTTGGCATAACTCAGGCCAGCGCTAATCGCGTTTTCTTTGCCAAAGTTACGCGAAAACCTGACCAGGGTCACATGGCAATCATCCACCAGTGACTGCACCACTTGTGCAGTCTGGTCACGGCTGCCATCATCCACCACCACCATATCCCAATGCGGTGACATCTGCTGTAACACGCTACGGATATTTTGCAGCGTATGTGCAATGTTTTTTTCTTCATTGTAAGCAGGCACCATCACCGTGATATGCGGCTGGGCGGTGAGGCGGTTAGAGTCAACGGTAGTCATGGTAATCAGATTAGCAGGTTCGGTGCAGTTATTGTAGTGGATTGGCGCTAGTTTTTGGCTGGGGTGGCCAGGCGGTCGGCCCCTTGTAACTGGCGACGGTCTTTAATCACGGCCAACCACATGCCCTGCCGCTGCACGCCACCGATCAGCTTGCCCTTCATGACCTCATGGCAGTGCATATTAGTGGTAGACAGGAAGAAGTCTGCATCTTCCCAACGGCGGGTGACGCTAAAACGGCCATCCAGGTAGGGTTCAATTTGCGGGGTATCGACACAGGCGGCCACCCAGTAAGGCTTGTCGCGCGCAGGTAAAGGTATCTCGGTGAGTTGATCGGTAGCCACGCGTAAGGCACTCGACCAGTAATCACCCTCCCACTTAAACTGGGCTTGCGTTTGATCACCAGCCAAACGGTTGAGTCTGGCGTATTGGTATGGATGCAGTTGCACAATATCGACCAGCGTCACCAGCATCAAGCCAGCAATCACGCCGCCCCAAACGGCTTGGTAAGCCACTCGGGCCTGTAACTGGCTAGTGGCCAATGCTTGCCACACGGCCACGATTGCCCAGGCCGAGAAAATCGCCAGCAAAGGCAACAAAAAGGTAAAGTGGCGCACGCCGTTATAGAGTGCTGGCCGGTCATCCATCACAAAAACGAGCGGGAATAAGATGCCCATCAACAAGGTGTACATGACCATACGTGTCGACTGATCAGCCAGGCGCAAAGCTGGTCGGCGCACTAACCACAGCAAAGGCAGACTGAAAATGCCTAACAGAGCCGCCTCCGGCAGTTTGACTGCCAGGTATTGGAACAGATAACTGCGTGGCACTTCGCTGATGTTGTAGACCACGCCATTGGCAATGGTCTGCATGTTAAAGTCAAAGTGGGAGAACGACTTGGCGGCTTCCAGCAAATTATCCGGTTCAATCACACTCCACGGCCAGCACATGGCCATAAAGACAAACGCCAGCACGGCTGCTGGCAGCAACACCACGACCATGCGCAGCAAGCGCGACCAGATCGGCGTGCATTGATCCTTGTGGTCGAGCAAGACCCGTGCAACCACCAGCAACACCAGGTAGATCACGGCAAAGGCACCGCCTACGCGCAAACCTAAGGCGCCGCCAACCGCGAAGCCTAACAACACAATGGCTTTGCCGCTCACGTTTTCCATATCGCGCACCACTAGCGCCGTGGCATACAGCGCCCACAACATGCAGGTAGCAAATGGCACATCTTTGGTATGGGTAAACATGGTGCCAGACCACGACACCGTGAGAAACAGCAACGTCATCGCCAGCAACGCCAGGCGCTCACCACCCAGCAACTGCGCAAACCTGGAGGCGCCGTAAAAACCGAGCAGGCCAAACAAGGCTGAGAGCAAGTGGCGAATATCCCAGATCATGATCGGGATATACGGATCTAGCGCCGCGGCAATAATGTCGAACAGACCACCGTACAGGTAGAGGTTGCGGTAGTGAAAAGCGTCCTGGTCTTTAAAGCCGGACTGATACCAGTCGAGCAGCATCTGACCATAAGTATGCTGCACATACTCGTCGTTGCTGATGCCGTGCTGGCGAAAAGTGAGGGCTACCCAAATGATAAGCGCCAGCCAAAAGAAACGTATCAACCAGCGATACGTGGCAGCTGAGCAAGCTTGGGTAAAAAGGGGGTTCATGGGCTATTTAATCGTGAAAAATTGACACGCGCAAGCGTATCACGACACCCCGTTTGAGGATAGAGCGCGACCCCTGCCGCGCTCAAATAAATCTGGGCAAAACCGCCAGATTAATTACCAGGATCAGTATGTACCGAGAAGCGATAGCCGGAGCCACGCACCGTCTGGATCATTTCTTCATGCTTGGACGCCACCAGCGCATTGCGCAAACGACGGATATGCACGTCTACCGTACGGTCTTCAACAAACACGCGGTCACCCCAGACTTTATCCAGCAATTGCGTGCGGCTATGTACGCGCTCAGGGTTGGTCATAAAAAAGTGCAACAATTTAAACTCGGTAGGTCCAAGTGGAATATGCACATTATGGCCAGTCACGCGGTGCGTGGTCGGGTCAAGATGCAAACCGGCAATTTCAATCGGATCATCTGTCATCTGTGGTGCGCGTCTGCGCAGCACCGCCTTGATACGCGCATTTAACTCACGTGGGCTGAATGGCTTGGTCACATAATCATCGGCGCCCACTTCCAGGCCGCGCACTTTATCAAACTCGTCGCCACGGGCGGTCAGCATGATAATGGGCACTTCTTTGGTCAGGCTGTCTGACTTCAGGCGACGCGCAAACTCAATGCCGCTCATGCCTGGCAACATCCAGTCCAGCAAGATCAGGTCTGGCATAGTTTCACGTAACAACATTTGTGCATGTTCAACGCTGGTGGCACGGATAGCGTGATGCCCCGCCTGCTTGATATTTAACGCCAGCAATTCCTGGATCGCCGGTTCGTCTTCTACCACCAAAATATTCGCTGCTGCCATGACGCTCCCTTTAAGCAATATTGAGATCAAAGTATTGATTGAATGCTCGCCAGTTTATGAATGAATTATGACATTTTAATGACAACATCACATAAATTTAATTTTGCTGTTATTGCCTTTTAGGCCAAATTGTAACAAGATGTAACGGCAAAAAATAAAGGGGTTTTTAATCTTGCTTAATCTTTCCAAAGAACACATCACCGCCGGCAATCATTTCAATCGCTGGCTGGTACCACCGGCGGCACTGGCAGTCCATCTCTCCATCGGCATGGCTTATGGCTTTAGCGTCTTCTGGAAACCGCTGGGCAACGCGCTCACTGGGCCAGATGGCAAACCGGTGGCCGCTTGCGCCGCAGGGGCCAGCACCTTTGCTGACAAACTGGCAGGCACGGCCAAAGCGCTGACTGCCACCGACTGCAACTGGACCCAGTTTGACCTCGGCTGGATGTATACCTTGTTTTTTGTGCTGCTGGGCTGCTCCGCCGCCGTCTGGGGTGGCTGGCTGGAACGTGCCGGGCCGCGCAAAGCAGGCTTGGTCGCCATGCTTTGCTGGTGTGGTGGCTTACTGATTTCCGCCCTCGGCGTTTACCAACACCAACTGTGGATGATGTGGCTGGGGAGCGGCGTCATTGGTGGTATCGGCCTCGGGTTAGGCTATATTTCCCCCGTCTCCACCCTGATCAAATGGTTTCCGGATCGTCGCGGCATGGCAACTGGCCTGGCCATTATGGGCTTTGGCGGCGGTGCCATGATAGGCTCGCCACTGGCCACCAAACTAATGAGTATATTCGCAACGCCAACCGCCCCTGGCGTGTGGCAAACCTTTGTCGTACTCGCCCTGATTTACGCCGTGTTTATGACCTGCGGCTCATTGGGTTATCGCGTGCCAGCAGCCAATTGGAAACCAGCTGGCTGGACGCCGCCAGACACCCAGCACAATCGCCTGGTCGCCACGCGCCATGTGCATCTCAAAAACGCGCACAAAACACCGCAATTCTGGTTACTGTGGCTGATTCTGTGCATGAATGTGTCTGCCGCCATCGGCATTATCGGCGCCGCAGCCCCCATGTTGCAGGAAACATTTGGTGGCGTATTGATTGGCCAACCCACACTTGGCTTTGCCGACATCAAGACAGACGAAGCACTGACAGCTGCTGCCGCAGCGGTAGGGGCTGGTTTTGTCGGGCTGATTTCATTATTTAATATTTTTGGCCGTATCGGCTGGGCCACTTCGTCAGACAAACTGGGCCGTAAAACAACCTATTTCATCTTTTTTGTGCTCGGCATCATGATGTATATCTGCGGTACTTACGCAGCTAATCATCATCAACTGGCCTTGTTCCTGCTGGTGTTCTGCATCATTGCTTCTATGTACGGCGGTGGCTTTTCCACGATTCCGGCTTACCTGGCTGATTTGTTTGGTACACAGTTTGTGGGCGCCATTCACGGCCGCCTGCTCACTGCCTGGTCAACAGCGGGCATTTTGGGCCCTGTTATCGTTAACTACCTGCACGACGTGCGACTGGAAGCCAATGTCCCTTACGCTGACATTTATGCGCCGATATTCATGACGCTGGCGGCTTTGCTCGGTGTTGGCTTTGTCGCCAACCTGCTGGTGCGGCCCGTCGCGGACAAATATTTTATGTCAGACAGCGAGTTGGCGGCAGAGCAAAGTGTCGGCAAAACAACCACCCAGCAGGTCGTGAGCATCAAACAAAACGATCAGAAAACCCCTGGCATTCTGGTCAAACTGGCGTGGTTGGCGGTGTTGATTCCAATTAGCTACGGCATCTGGATGACGGTTCAAAAAGCCTGGTCACTATTCGCATAATCCGCAAGCTGGCGGTTTGGGTTAAAATAGCGTTTTATGTTTTAACCCACGGACGCACAAGTGAACAAAATTGCTAAAAATCTGGACGGTGCCGGTAAAAAAATCGGTATCGTTCTCTCTCGCTTTAATGAAAACATTGGCGCAGGTTTGCTGCAAGCCTGCGAACAAGAACTGCTCAAACTGGGCGTAAAAGCGGAAGACATCACCCTGGCGACCGTGCCTGGTGCACTGGAAACACCGTTGATTTTGCAACACATGGCGTTAACAGAAGAGTTTGATGCGCTGATCGCCATTGGTGCGATCATTCGCGGTGAAACCTACCATTTCGAGGTAGTCTCCAACGAGTCAGCCCGCGGTATTTCAGAAGTGCAACGCGACACCGGCGTGCCGGTTGCCAACGCCATTTTGACCACAGAAAACGACGAACAAGCAGAAGTGCGTGTTGCCATTAAAGGCGCTGAAGCAGCACAAGCCGCCATTGAAATGGCAAATTTAGTGAGCGCACTATGAGTGAAGATAAAGCAGCGCTAAATCAGGACCAGGCCGCACCGGCCAAAAGCAAAGGCAGCAAAAATCGTCGTAAATCACGCGAGCTGGCACTCAAAGCACTCTATCGCAATCGCATGAACGCTGGTGATGTGAAACAACTGCGCCTGGATAGCCTGGACGACCCTGATTACTTTAAAGCGGACGAGACTTACTTCAAGCTGCTACTGACTGGCGTACTCGACCACACCACCGACATTGACGCCATGATCAGCCAGTTTATTGACCGCCAGCTGGAAGAGCTGAGCCCGATTGAACATGCTATTTTGCGTATTTCCGGTTACGAGCTCATGTTTGATGTGAGCATTCCTTACCGCGTTGCCATTAACGAAGGCGTTGAACTGGCCAAAGCCTATGGCGGCATTGATGGTCACAAATACATTAACGGCGTGCTGGATAAAATTGCAGCCCAGGTCAGACCACACGAGTTCAAGCGCTAAGCGCCTGATCGCTGACGCATAAATATAAAAAAGCCCTGAACACAGGGCTTTTTTATTGGGTACATGATGCATGTACTCACACAATGTCAATATGATAGCGATTTCTGCCAGCGCCTTTGGCTTCATACATCGCCTGATCGGCCTTTTTCATCCACTCTACCACCGCCACCTGCACGCCTTCGGCACACACGGCAACACCAACACTGGCGCCAATCTGAATTGTATGGGCGTTGACGTGAACAGGCTGCACAAAACTGTGCATGACTTTTTGAGCCACGCGCTCAGCATCTTCGAGCTGCTTTAAGGCAGGCAACAGAATCACAAATTCGTCGCCCCCCAGCCTGGAGACGGTATCGCCCTGGCGCAAGCAGCTTTGCAAGCGCACCGCCACTTCTTTTAACAGGCTATCGCCTACATCATGCCCAAGCGTATCGTTAATATGCTTGAAATGGTCAATATCCAGAAACAGCAGCGCTGCAACCTGGCGGGCATGTTGTCGCTGGGCATACACTTCATGCAACCTGGTGAGTAACATTCTGCGATTAGGCAACCCGGTCAATGCGTCAAAATAGGCCTCTTGGGTGACTTCGTCATATTGATGCTTACGTGCAGTAATATCTTCGATTTGAGCAATAAAATACTGTGGTGCATGCTCTTCATCACGAAAAATAGACACCGACAACTGCACCCATACCAGTGTTTTATCCTGGCGAATATAGCGTTTTTCCATTTGATAGGCGTTGATGTCACCCGATATTAGTTGCTGCACATATTGCAGATCTGTGGCTAAATCGTCGGCATGCGTAATCTCCTGAAAGGTGGTGGCCAGCAGCACCTCATTGCGATAACCAACAATATTGCACAAAGCCTGATTCACCTTGGTAAAGCGTCCTTCCAGCGAAACAATCGCCATGCCAATTGGCGCAAATTCCATAATCTCGCGAAAGCTTTTTTCACTGGCACGCAGCGCAGACTCGGTTTTTTTACGTGAGCTGATGTCATCAAACACCACCACCGCGCCACTAACCTGGCCATCGCGTACAATCGGCACCGAGGTCACATCAATATGAATAGGCTGACCATCCTGCCGCCACAATACTTCGTCCGAGGTTTTAACCACCTGGCCGCTGTTCATGACATTGCACAATAAACACGTATGCTCGGCATAGTGCGAATGATCCGCTTTTTTGTAATGGAACAAGATATGGGCATTTTTACCCAACAATGCACCTTGATCCCAGCCTAGCAAACGCTGCGCTTCAGGGTTAATAAACGTAATCGCACCCGATAGATCTGTGACGTAAATGCCCTCACCCAACGTGTCAGTAATCTCCTGAAACCTGGCTGCACTCTCTTTGAGTGCCAGTGTCTTTTCATTCACCTGCGCCACCACCCTGGCCGTATAACCGGTGCCCATCAGCAAAATGGCCCCCACCAGTCCGGTGCAGAATATCCCCACCGCCAGCATACTCCAACTCTGCCAGCCTCTATGCTCGGCGTAATAACGGGCAGACGGTGAAAGATCCAGCTGGTAATGCTTGTCGCCAAACCTGAAGTCGCGACTAAAAACAATATCAGACGGCTGCCCGTTCGTTGCGGCATAGACCACTGCCTGGCTTTCTTTCTCGATTAAACGCACCTGCATCAGGGATTGTGAGCGGGAAAATAGCGCGCCAAAAAAATCATTAGCAACCAACACCGTTTGCACCACACCATCATAACGGTGCCCATGCACGGGATACATCAGCAACAACCCCATTTGGCGGCCAGAACTCAGGTAAAGCTTGATCGGCGAAGTGACCACAGCCTGGTTTTGTTTAAACGCCTGCAACAGCGTTATTTTACGGTTATCCATGGAAGCCAAATCGAAACCAACCGTTCGCTGGGTTTGCGCATTCGCTGGCTCAATATAGGTTAATGGAAAATAATAAGAGCGCGCTTTTACAACTTGCCATTGATTATTTGCGCCTGGCTGTTTGATATAAAAACCAGGGAATTCCGATTGCATCTCGGCAATAAAACTGTCGCGACGCGCGTGGCTGATTTTGGGCACCCACTCGAGTGCGTAAATCATCGGGTATTTGTCTAGTGTCACTTTGACAAAGTTATGAAAGTCCTCCTGGCTCACATCCGACTGCTGATAGGTAAACAAGGCACTGATTTGCGCCAACACTGCCTCTTGCGACTCTAAGCGCACGCGTAATTGCTCGGACAACTGGCTGGCAAGGCTTTCAAACTCGGTCAGCGACTCCTTGCGCTCCCACTTGCTAGCCGTAATAAACGCCAATACCAGCAAGGCAAACAATATCAGCATGGGGACCGCCACCGTTTGCAGCCGCTTGCGCCACAATCGTCGCGGCTGGCCAATCACCACCAGCGTCAACGGCAACATCACGATCAACCCCAAAAAATCCCCTACCCACCACGACAGCCAACTGCTGACAACACCATGCTGGTCGACCAGGCCTAGCGCGAACAAACCGGCAACCGACAGGCTGGCACTGACCAGGCAGATCAGTGGCGCATAAAGCAAAAAGGAAATGACTTCTCTCGGTGCATCCAATGTGGTGGGATAAGAGATTTTACGCCGCAGCCAGGTGCCGCCGCATAGGGCTTGTAGGGTAGAGGCGATGGCGATTAACAGTGCAACGGCCAGCGCAACCCGGCTGAAATGATGATCGCTGCTGTAACCGACCCAAAGGTTGAGGATCAACGATCCGCAAAAAATAGCAGACAGTGCGCGTTGACCAACAATAAAAGTCACCGCAATCGCGATACCCGCTGGCGGAAAAATGGCAGACGCATAACCAGGCGGCACTGCCAGCATCAGGCCAAGCTTGCCGGTGATGATGTAAATCAACACCAGGGCCAAGCTAAAAAGAATGCGTTCGCGGTGAGTGGAGAGTCCTGGCTGCATTAAAAACAATTTAAAACATGATGCGAAAATAATTGAATAGGAGCAGAGCGGCTATCCAGTCACAAGCCTAACACCCCGGTTCGACCGGCCATGACAGGAATTAAATCCCTAAAGGGTGTTTTTTCTGGCTTATCGCAACGGCCGCTTGAGCCTTTGCATACACAACCTGGTTAAATCAGAGCCAGGATATATGACTGCAGGCCACGCTGATCCCAACGTGCACACACGGCATGATCATGCCAATCCCCCAGCACCACGCGCTCGCAAACATGGCCATCGACTTCTAGCCTATGACGAGCTGGTCTATGCGTATGGCCATGCAACAGCACATCCGGGTAATCGTACTCGCGTAGCAAAGCAGTCACGGCGGCGGGACTCACATCCATGATATCCATGCCATACTTGCTTTTATTTTGCGTACTCTGGCTGCGCGCCTGCTCGGCAAAAGCCAACCGTGCCGTGAGTGGCTGCGCTAAAAAAGCCTGTTGCCATTGCGGGCTGCGCACTTGTGCACGAAACTGCTGATAAGCCACGTCGTCGGTGCACAGCGCATCACCATGACTCAGAAGAACGCGTGTTTCACCCAATGTTAACAACGTTGGGTCAGGCAGCAATTGCAAGCCACAAGCACGTGCAAAATGCGCGCCAATTAAAAAATCACGATTGCCGTGCATAAAGTACAACTTAACGCCGTGCTCTGAGAGCGCACGCAACGCTTGCACAATAGGCACAAATTCGGCGCCATGTTGTGGATCAGCGAGAATATCATCGCCCACCCAGACCTCAACAAAATCACCGAGGATATACAGCGCCTCGGCTTTTATCACCTCGGTGCGCAACCAATGCAAAAAAGCCTGCGTTACCGCAGGCCTTTGCGCACATAAGTGCAGATCAGAAATGATCCACGTGGTCATGCCTTAGGCAACCACAACGGCTTTTTCGATAATCACCGGCTCCACTGGCACGTCCTGGTGGCCAGCGCGGCTGGTGGTTGGTACTGCTTTGATTTTATCAACGATGTCCATGCCTTCAACCACTTTACCGAACACACAGTAACCCCAGCCCTGGCTAGTGGGTGCCGTAAAGTTCAAAAAGTCGTTATCTTTCACGTTAATAAAAAATTGTGCAGAGGCTGAATCTGGCACCATGGTACGGGCCATGGCCAAGGTATACTTATCGTTAGACAAGCCGTTATCTGCCTCATTTTTGATCGTTGCATCAGTCGCTTTTTGTTTCATGTTGGTGTCAAAGCCGCCGCCTTGAACCATGAAGTCGTTAATCACGCGATGAAAAATCACGCCATCATAAAAGCCTTTTTCTACGTAGCTCAAAAAATTAGCCACCGTAATCGGGGCTTTTTCTGCGTTGAGTTCAATCGTAATGTCGCCAAAATTGGTAGTCAGTTTGACCAAAATATTCTCCGTTTATTGAGGATTGTGATAGTTATTTGCTAGTCACTATCGTTGCACGTTTAATGATGACCGAGCGAATCGGTACATCCGAAAAGCCACGTTGATTGCCCGTTGGCAAATTGCTGATTTTAAACACCACGTCCATACCAGACACCACTTTACCAAACACACAGTAACCGATCCGGTCTGGCTCCGGGCTGCTGTAATCCAAAAACTGGTTGTCTGCCACATTGACAAAAAACTGCGCAGTCGCAGAGTTAGGGTCTTGTGTACGCGCCATGGCAATGGTGCCAGTCTGGTTGACCAGGCCGTTACCAGCTTCATTGACCACAGGTGCACGCGTTGGCTTTTCAGCCAGTTCACGATCGAAGCCACCGCCCTGAATCATGAAACGACCAATCACACGGTGAAAAATGGTGTTGGTATAAAAACCGTCTTTCACATACTGTAAAAAGTTTTCGACCGTTTTAGGCGCTTTGTCAGCATAAACTTCAACCGCAAAGTTCCCCTGATTGGTTTCAAACAGTACTTGCGTTGCCGCATTGGCTACACCCACAGCAGCCAGCAAGCAACACCCTAACATCCAAGACAACATACGCATCAGGCTGATCCTTCGTACAAAATTTTCCATTCACCATTTTCCTGCACCCAGTACTGTCGTTTTTTCATGACATTACGTAAGGCAGCACTCACATATTCCTGCTCAAAATCTACGACCACCATATTGCGCTTGGAGTTCGGATAAGTGAACATACTGACATCCGTCAGGTTGACACTCACCTTAGGCTTAGCGGCCTGAATCTGCCGCTTATAGCTGGCCCAGCGCGACAAATCGCCCTCAGAATAGAAAAAGTCGCTGGTGTAATGCGACAAATAAGCCTCGGTATTTTGCGCCGCCCAATCTTTGCGCCAGTGCTCAATCGCTGATTTCAAGTCAGTCTTGGCACGGTCTTGCGGGCGCAATGAGTCCGGGCTTACCCACTGAAAATTAACACCAATCACCACTGGTGTATTGCCTGCCTGCAACACTTCCTGCAAGGCTTTCATGTCCGGGTTAGACAACACCACACAACCATCACTAGCGCGCGGCGGACGGCTATAAGTATCTCTGGGCGTGCCATGAATCCAGATACCAGAACCGGTTTTGCGTTCGTAACTGTCTATTTCGTTGGGGTAGTTTAGCGGATACGCAGCATCGCCATACAAGTCCGGCAAGGGACGATTGAGTTTGCGTGAAGCAAAATAGACCCCTATCGGCGTGCGTTTGTCACCCTGGTCTTTTTTGCCTATGCCGTTTTTACCGATAGTGACATAGTAGTCGGCAAGATAACGCAACACATCGCCCTCGCCTTTTTCATACACATACAGGCGCGAACGCGCCGTATCCACAAACAACACGTGGCTTTGCTTCTCTGACAGCTCGACCAGCATATTCGGCTGGGTTAAGCCGCGGTTACGGTCAAAATAATTGCGGATACGGATTTCAGCTTCTTCTTTGAAATCCTGGATACGGGTGACATCGGCCGTATTGGCATCACCAAAATTGTTTAATATGCGGGCTTTGGCAGAAAGCAAATCGCCATGAATCAGGTGCGCGAGCGCAAAGTTGGGAGAAATCGTCAGCAACTGGTCAACGTAATCCAGCGCCTGTTGCAAGCGGCCTTCTTTAATCGATTGCAGCGTTTGTACCAGCATGCGCTCAACCGCATTGGTGTTCTTGTTTTGGACGAACAAACGCGCAGTTAACGCTTCATGGTTAACCGCGGTTGCATTCCAAGGCAATAGCGCAGCACTGACAAACGCAATATAGCAGTACTTTCTTAAACTCCTCATACCGATATTATACATTTGTTTAATTAAAATCTTGCGTGCTTAACCAGCCAAATTCGCCCCTAATTTAGCGTTTTTGACAGGCGTGCCGCCCGCCAGGACGGCGCTTAGAATTAGTTTAGAACTTACCGACGCGCTCTTGCTGAATCAGCCAGCGACCGCCCTCTTTGACCAGATTCAGTGTTTTGTTCGAGTTTGCATCCAGGCCTGTCGCTTTATACATCTGGCGGAATGTCACCTTGGCTACACTATCACTCTCGATTTTGACTGCCAGATTGCTCAGCTTGACCGCAATTTTGCTTGGGCGGCTCACGCGGTCACGGCGGGTAGACTCCCACTGTTTGCGCGACTCGCCGCCAGGCGTTTTAAACTCTCTGGCGTAGCTATCCAGGTACTTGTCCACATTTTGTGCTGCCCAGGCATCCGCCCACGCATTGACTGCATCCAGCACTGCGCGCTCCTGTTGGCTATTCGCTGGCTTTTCTTCCACTGGCTTAGACTCAACCACCGAAGGCTTTTTAGCCTCGGCCACCACCGGCGGCGCAACAGCAGCCGGCGGCGTTGCTGTTGCAGGCGCTTGCGCGGCTGGCGGATTTACAAGTGCAGTATTGGCTGGCGGAGTCACCGCAGGCGTCGTGGCAGATGGTGCAGGCGGCACTGTCGTTGTCGTGCGCGCCACAGCGCGTTTACCACCAAACAAATCGGTAATCATGGCCAACTTGCCTTGTGCACGACTATTAGAGGTGTCGAGTTTGAGCGCTTTATCATAAGCCTCTGAGGCCAAACGCGCATAAATATCCCCCAGGTTTTCATGCGCAGTCGCATAGCTCGGGTGTGTTTTGATGGCAGATTCGAGTGCCTTTCTAGCCTTGTCATACTGGCCCTGATCAGCGTACAGCACCGCCAGATTATTATAAGGCTCAGGCAAGTTAGGGTACTTTTCCGTGAGCTCGGTAAACGACTTGATTGCTTCATCGCGCTTGCCCAGCTCCACCAGAATCACGCCACGCATAAACATGGCCTCGGCGTTTTTAGGGTTGGCCGACAAATAGATATTCACACGCTCCAGCGCGGCAGCCTGGTTGCCCTGCTCGGACAACTGGTTAATTTCACGCAGCTCGACATTGGTTTGACCCGCCAAGGCATAATGAGACAAGGTGACCTGGCTTAACAGGACACCCAACACCAGCAAAGATTTTTTTAATGTTGCGTTCATGAGTTTATTACCTGAGCAATCGTTGATTTTTAGCAGTATGTTATACTTGGATTGTACAAGAGACAGTGCGCTTTTAGGTGATTATTACAAGGTGAATCAGCACCAATTTGTGTCCTGCGTGGTTTACCAGACAACAAACAACTAAGCCATGGCACCCCTCGCCGACACGAAAAAACAAGCACCACATGCTTAACACAAATTAAACACTACAATACTTCTGCTAATTTTATCACGCCTTCATCCTTTTTACATTTCGTTAGCATGTTAAAACTACACAACACCCTCTCCCGCAGCAAACAAGTTTTCGAGCCCATCACAGCAAAAAAAGTCAGCATGTATGTCTGCGGCATGACCGTCTATGACTTTTGCCATCTGGGGCATGCACGCGTAATGGTGGTGTTTGACATGGTGGCGCGCTGGTTCCGCACTAGCGGCTACGAGGTGACTTATGTACGCAACATCACCGATATTGATGACAAGATCATCAAACGTGCTCATGAAAACAACGAAAGCATCCAAAACCTGACCCAGCGCTTTATTACAGCCATGGACGAAGACTCGGCCAAACTCGGCATTATCCGCCCGGACATTGAGCCGCGCGCCACCGAGCACGTGCAGGGAATGCTGGACATGATCAGCCAGCTCATAGACAAAGGCTTTGCCTACCAGGCCAGCAACGGCGACGTCTTTTACAAAGTGCGTAGCTTTAACAACTACGGCAAGCTGTCGGGCAAGTCTCTTGAAGACCTGCGTGCCGGCGAGCGCGTCGATGTCGACAACCACAAACAAGACCCGCTGGACTTCGTGTTATGGAAATCGGTCAAGCCTGGCGAACCTTATTGGGAGTCGCCCTGGGGCAATGGCCGCCCGGGCTGGCATATTGAATGCTCGGTCATGAGCGCTGCGCATTTAGGTCAGCACTTTGATATCCACGGTGGCGGCCAGGACTTGCAGTTTCCGCACCACGAAAACGAAATCGCCCAATCCGAAGCCACCCACGGTTGCACCATGGCCAACTACTGGATGCACAATGGCTTTATCCGCGTTGATGACGAAAAAATGTCCAAATCACTGGGTAATTTTTTCACCATTCGCGAAGTGCTGGAGCAATACGACCCGGAAGTCGTGCGCTTTTTCATTCTGCGCGCCCATTACCGCAGCCCGCTCAATTACTCAGACAAACACCTGGACGACGCCAAAGCCTCTTTAACACGCTTGTATACCGCATTGCGTGGCATTGAGATCGCCGACAGCGCCATCGACTGGGCTTTGCCGCAAGCAGCCAAATTCAAAGCAGCCATGGACGATGACTTCAATACCCCAGAAGCCATCGCCGTCTTATTTGAACTGGCCAACGATTTAAACAAAGATAAATCTGCCGCCACCGCCGCACTATTGAAACAATTGGCTGCGATTATCGGCTTGCTACAACGCGACCCGGAAAGCTTTATGCAAGGCGAAACCAACAGCGAACTAGATATCGAAGGCCTGATCGCGGCACGGATTGCGGCCAAAACTGCCAAAAACTATGCCGAAGCAGACCGCATCCGCAAAGCACTGGCCGATGCAGGCATCGTATTAGAGGATACCGCGCAAGGTACCACCTGGCGTCGCGCCTGATTTGTAAACACATCATTCTTTTGAAAAACTGAAGGAAAACGGATGCCCGTTAAACTGTCTGCTCCCACCGCCGAAGCACTGCTGCCTGTGAAAGGCGTACAACTGGGTTTCGCCCAGGCACATATCCGCAAACCCAACCGCAAAGACGTGCTGGTGATCACCTTGCCTGAGGGCAGTAGCGTGTCTGGTGTGTTTACGCTCAACCGCTTTTGCGCGGCGCCAGTGACTGTGTGTAAGGCTCATTTACAGCACAACAAAGGCATCCGCGCCCTGCTGGTAAACACCGGCTGCGCCAACGCAGGCACCGGCCAGCAAGGCCTGGATGACGCGCGCGCCAGCTGTATCGGCGTCGCACAAGCATTGAACATTAGCCCTGAGCAAGTGTTGCCATTCTCGACTGGCGTTATCCTGGAAACCTTACCCATGGAAAGATTGCTGGCAGGCATCGCCCCGGCAGTCGCCAACTTGCAGGAAAACAATTGGTTAAATGCAGCCGAAGCCATTATGACCACCGACATTGTGGCCAAGGGCACGTCGCGCACGCTGACGATTGATGGCAAACAAGTCACCATCACCGGCATCAGCAAAGGTTCCGGCATGATTCACCCCAACATGGCGACCATGCTGGGTTATATCGCCACCGACGCCGTCATCAGCCAAGCGGCGCTAGACAGCATCATCCAGCACGCGGTGAATAAATCGTTTAACTGCATTACAGTCGACGGCGACACCAGCACCAACGACAGCCTGATCTTGATGGCCACCGGCCAGGCAGGCAATACCCCAATTAACGAACAAAGTGCTGACTTTATCACCTTGCGCGACGCCTTAACCGACGTCGCCACCGAACTGGCACAAGCCATCGTAAGAGACGGCGAAGGCGCCACTAAATTCATGACCATCCAGGTTGAAGCGGGTAAAGATGCCGAAGAATGCCGCAAAGTCGCCTATGCCATCGCCCACTCACCGCTGATTAAAACCGCCTTCTTTGCCTCTGACCCGAACCTGGGTCGCATTCTGGCCGCGATTGGTTATGCGGGCATTGATGACCTCGACGTCAACACCATGCAGCTATATTTAGGTGATGTGTTGGTCGCTGAAAAAGGCGGCCGTGCAGCGAGTTATGTTGAAGAACAAGGCGCAGCCGTGATGAAAGAAAGTGACATTCTGGTGCGGGTGGTATTGAATCGCGGCCAGGCGGATGCCACGGTATGGACCTGCGATTTTTCTTATGATTATGTGAAGATTAATGCGGATTACAGATCGTAATACGCAAGTCACTAGCCTACTTTGAATCACTGAAAAGCCACCTTGACGCCTAGTCATTTGGGTGGCTTTTTTATTTCGCCTTGTTGGCGAGTTACTTTTTTTGCTTGCCCCAAAAAAGTAACCAAAAAGAGGGCACCCAGCCATCACGGCCTGCGGCTCCCTTACGTTGTTGGCTTCGGCCGCTACGCTTAACATCGCTTCGCGAGTTAGCCTACGCCGTAACAGACTGCTGCGCAGTCTTAGTTATCAACAAAATAAGCCGGTCACGAAACTCGCCCTAGCAGCTTGCACAAAACGCAAGCTGCCGCGGAGCTCAGACAGTCGCTCCCTCTACTCTTATTTTGTCTCCGCTACTCAGCGTGATGGAATGGGATTTTTCTCATTTAAGTAGCAGCGTATTGTTTAATTTAGGAGCGGTTGCAGTCGCATGGTGTTCGGGGTCCCCATCTGCCGCGCCGAGCAACGCAGGATTGGCGGGAGTACTCGGCCATCGGCTGTCCGAATCCCGCAGCAGCTCACGGTTTGTGTGAGCTGCCAGGTTGAGTTTCGATGGACGCCCGGCAATTCGAGTAGCGCAGGAAACAAGCGGAAGCTGGGGTGCATTTCTTTTGGTTACTTATTCTTTGGGCAAGCAAAGAAAAGTAACTCGCTGAAAAAGCGAAAAGAAACCTAACAAACAACCACAAACCCGTGGGCATCAATACCCACCCTACAACTGCCACGACCAATCAAAGAACAACCTTTTATTGCAATCTCACCATGCCTGAATTCCGGCCAACGCCGCAATAACGAAGATTAAGGTTCAATGATCGCAAAAAAAACCAAAGAATGACTTTATCAATCATCGCCCATCACTCTCCCCCGCCCCTGCTTAACCACCCCACGCTGCAGCTTTCCCGTCACCCGCCGCTTTTTAGACGCCAGCGTTGGCCTGGTCGCATAACGCACCGCATGCACATGGCTGGCCGCTTCGACAATGGCATGCAACCGCGCAATCGCATCGCGCTTATTGGCTTCTTGCGTGCGGTATTGCTGCGCTTTAATCACCAGCACACCTTCAGCGGTGATACGCTGGTCTTTACTATGTAGCAACCGCGCTTTGACCACTTCACTCAAACTAGAGCCGTGAATATCAAATCGTAGGTGAATCGCAGAAGAGACTTTATTGACGTTTTGCCCGCCCGCCCCTTGCGCACGGATGGCGCTGAGCGTGTACTCATGCGCGGCGATGGTGATCATGGTTGCAGGGCGTTATTGATGTAGGTAAAAAAGTCATCCACCTCTTGCTGCACGCGCGTGCGCCTGAAGGGGGGCAAACTTTGCCAGATACGGCGACCATAAGGTTTATCGACCAGGCGCGGGTCACAAATCATCAGCACGCCAAAATCCTGCTCATCGCGGATTAAGCGGCCGGCACCTTGCTTGAGCGTAATCACGGCATAAGGCAGTTGATAGTCCATAAAGGCATTTTTGCCTTCGGCGTTCATTTTTTCGATGCGCGCCGACAGTACCGGGTCATCTGGTGGCGCAAACGGCAGTTTGTCGATAATCACGCACGATAAGGCTTCACCGCGCACATCGACGCCCTCCCAGAAGCTCTGCGAGCCAACCAGCACGGCATTGCCATGGGCGCGAAAGCGATCGAGCAACTCGGTGCGGTTACTCTCGCCTTGCATCAGCAAAGGGTAATCCATGCCATGCTCTTCAAACGCCTGCTTGAGTAACGCGTGCACTTCGCGCATGGCTTTGAGTGAAGTGCACAAGACAAAGGCGCGGCCACGGCTGGCTTGCAACACGGGCAAGCTCATGGCTGCCACTGCTGCGGTATAAGCACTGCTGTTGGGCTCAGGCATGCCGGAGGGCACGTAGAGCAAGGCCTGCTGGCCATAGTCGAACGGGCTTTGCCAATGTTTGGTCTGTGCCGCCAGCAAGCCCATCTGGCCTTGGTAATGGCTAAAGTCACTTTTGACTGCCAGCGTGGCTGAGGTAAAAATCCAGGCGCGCGGCTGGGCATTGAGCTGTTTACCAAAGCCATCGGCAACACTGAGCGGCGTGGCGTGCAATTGCACGCTTTGGCTGAACACCTCCACCCAGCGCACCAGGTTGGCATGATTGCCTTTTAACCAGGCCTCGAGCAAGGCCAGCAAGGCTTCACCGCGTTGCCAGCATTTTTCCAGTAAAGGGTCGCGGCCTGCCTGGGTTTCAAGCACTGCAGTCAACGTAGCCAAGGTTTCCAGCAAGCGCTGATAGGCGGTATCAAAGTTTTTTAGTGCCTGCGCTTTTTGCACCGGCATGCGCGCGCCTTCAAACTGGAAGACCAGCCTGAAATCTCTACAGGCTTTCTCCAGCGGCGGCACGGCCTCACTCAGCGGCACACAATCTTTGGCCAAGGTCAGGTAAGCCATCTGGCTATCTCGCGCCAGATCCATCAATTGCGAGGTAGAAATATCTTCGCCAAAAAACAAGCCAGCGACTTCTGGTAACTGGTGCGCTTCGTCAAACACCACGGTGTTGGCGCTAGGCAACAACTCGGCCACGCCTTCGTCACGCAACATGACATCGGCAAAAAACAGGTGATGGTTGACCACCACCACATCGGCAGCCAAGGCCTGTTTGCGCGCCTCCATCACAAAGCATTGCTTGTAAAACTGGCAATCCTGGCCGACGCAGTTATCCCGCGTGGAGGTCACCTGCTGCCACACGGTGGCTTGCTCGGGCACTTCGACCAGCTCGGCTTTGTCGCCGCTTTGGCTATTCTCGGCAAAACTTTGCAAAATAGGGATATATTGCGCATCTTCGCGCGACTGAAAACGGCCTTCCTGGCTGGCACGTTGCAAATGGTAATGGCAGATATAATTGGCACGGCCTTTAAGCATGGCCACCGTGACTGGCACTTTAAGCGCTTCGCGCACGGCGGGCAGGTCTCGCTGATAAAGCTGGTCTTGCAGGGTTTTGGTGCCGGTAGAGATAATCACCTTACCGCCAGACAACAAGGCAGGCACCAAGTAAGCATAGGTTTTACCCGTACCGGTGCCCGCTTCTGCCACTAATTGCTGCTGCTGCTCGATGGCTTCGGCAATCGCCTGCGCCATTTCCTGCTGTTGCGGACGGCTACGAAAATCAGGCATGGCTTGCGCCAAACACCCGTTTTCTAAAAAGGCGGAACTGACTTGTTGCTGAAAAGACATACGCCAATTATCCCACGAGCCACCATGAATCAGGCAGGCTTTTTCAAGAAATGCGCGCTGGCAGTGAAGGCAAGCGCTACAAAAAGGCCAAAAAACTTGCACATGCCGCTAAAGTATGGCAAGGTTTAGGCCGTTGTCATTTCTGTGTCACCACTAACCCTCTTCTCCAAGCCCTTGATTGTGATGAATAAATCCTTTATTCGGCTGGCTGCTTTACTGGTCAGCGTGCTGTTATGCCAATGCAAAAGTGTCGCCGCGCCAAGCGATGATAAGCGCTGGCAGAACGCCTATAGCTACTCACAAGAGCAAGTGATGGAAAGCCAGTCCGGCATCGCGGGCGCCTGGTCAGAAAAAGTGGAAGAAATCATGATTCGCGCCTTGAGCCTGACTGGCGTCGACTACAAATACGGCGGCCGCAGCCCTGAAACCGGTTTTGACTGCAGCGGTTTTGTGCAATATGTGTTCAAACACGCAGCGCAGATTTCTTTACCACCCTCGGCCCGCACCATCAGTGAAATGGGCGACGCAGTCAAACGCGAAGAGTTGCAGCCGGGTGACCTGGTGTTTTTTAATACCTTAAAATCAGCGTTTTCGCATGTCGGCATTTACGTTGGTAATAACCAGTTTATCCATGCGCCTAGAGCAGGCGCCAAAGTCCGCATAGAAAACATGGATGAACGCTACTGGAGCACGCGCTACAACGGCGCCAAACGACTGGAAGTAGAAGCGTCAAAATAACGCTTCTACGCAATCACACAAATATTACTCTCCTGCGCCCTTCACTGGCGTATCACTATGGCCCAGCGAGCGTTCTGGATCAATCAGGTCACGGATCAATTGTTTTAACTCTTTAGATTCAGGAAAACGCCCGGCCTCTTTGCGTGAGAAAATCACGGCACCCTCACAACGCACTTCGAGTATGCCACCTGTGCCCGGCACCAGGTTCACCGACTTTAAATCCGCATCGAACGTCGTCAGCAATTCCTGCGCCAGCCAAGCGGCGCGCAGCAACCAACGGCACTGTGTACAAAACTCAATTTCTACGATAGGCTTTTGCATAGTTCACTCTAAACATTTATTTGCGTGAAGAGTATAGTCAATTTTATTGAAATAGCGGAAAATGAACTTAACAGCGTTCTGTCTACTCTCTGCAAACAGGCTGTCATCAACAGATGCAACTTGACTCTTATTAAAGTAATATTCTTAGCTTAATTGATCACACAAGGCATGGTATGCGTTCCAAATTAGAAAAATTCAGCTTGCTGGGTGCAGGCGTGTTTGTAGGTATCCTGGTCAGCATCAACATCTCGGCCTGGGCGGACAGAACATCTGTGTCGCAACTGCCGATTGATGAGTTGCGTGTCTTTGCCGAAGTGTTCGCCAAAGTAAAATCTGACTACGTTGAGCCAGTAGAAGACAAAAAACTGATTAACGAAGCGCTGTCTGGCATGCTGCAAGGCCTAGACCCACACTCTACTTTTATGGATGCCGATGCCTATAAAGAACTGCAGGCAGGCACGCAAGGTGAGTTTGGCGGCCTGGGCATTGAAGTGGCGATGGAAGACGGCCTGGTTAAAGTGGTGACGCCGATTGAAGACAGTCCGGCTTACAAAGCAGGCCTGAAATCTGGCGATCTGATCATGAAACTGGACGATACCCAGGTGCGTGGCTTGACCCTGAACGATGCAGTAAAACGCATGCGTGGCACACCAGACACCAAAATAGTCTTAACGGTGATTCGCAAGGGTGAAGACAAACCGCTCACCTTCACGCTAACCCGCGCCATTATCAAATCACAAAGCGTGAAAAATAAATGGATTGAACAAGGCTATGGCTATGTGCGCATCACCCAGTTTCAGGAGCGTACCGGTGAAGACCTGGCCAAAGCGCTAAAAAGCTTGCAGACTGAAAACAAAACGCCGTTAAAAGGCTTGGTGCTCGACCTGCGCAATAACCCAGGTGGCTTGCTGGATGCAGCAGTCGGTGTATCTGCCGCATTTTTACCAAAAGATGACCTGGTGGTGTACACCGAAGGCCGTGTGGTTGACTCTAAAATGCGTTTGAATGCGACACCAATGGATTACGCACGTCGCGGTAAATCAGATTACCTGAAAGACTTGCCAGAAGAGTTTAAATCTGTGCCTATCGTAGTGCTAATCAACGCCGGTTCGGCTTCTGCCTCTGAGATCGTGGCAGGCGCATTGCAAGACCACAAACGTGCCACCATCATGGGTATCCAAAGCTTTGGTAAAGGCTCGGTACAAACCATCTTGCCAATGAACAATGGCAGCGCGATTAAACTAACCACCGCGCGTTACTTTACGCCTAATGGTCGCTCGATTCAGGCCAAAGGCATTGTGCCGGACATTACGGTAGATGATGGCTCTGACCCAAGCCTGAGCTTGCACGAAGCAGACTTGAAGCGCCATTTGTCTAACCCGACCGATAGCAAAGGCAATGCTGACAGCAAGTCTGCTGACGAAGCAAAAGCGCGTGCTGCGGCTGAAAAGCTGAAAGAAGAAAAACATGCTGAAACACGTGGCCCGATTGAGCCTACCAGCAAAGATGACTTCCAGTTTACTCAGGCCATGAACTTGCTCAAAGGCTTGCCAGTTCAAAAGACACAAGAACCAGCTAAAGTAAGTACGGCTAAACCATGATGTTTCTCCTGTTTGCAAAGCCAGTGCATTTGTAAACAGGAGCCACGTACAGGGAGCGAGTCATGTTAAACCTACCGACACTGAGCATAGATAAAGCCATTAACGTGCTGGATATGGGCCTACGCACAGTGTTCAGTACGGCCATCGCCAGTCGGCCTTATCCGGCTGCCGACATCAGTAACGCAACAATGCTGAGCGAGAGCGAACGCAAACATGCCGCCGCACTGATGCGCATCAATCATGTTGGCGAAGTCTGTGCGCAAGCGCTATATAGCGGCCAGGCACTGGTGTCGCGTGACCCGGCCAATGTTGAGGCTTTAAAGCAAGCCTCTCGTGATGAAGTGGATCATTTGGCCTGGTGTGAACAGCGTATGAATGAACTTGGTGGTCGCAAAAGCCTGTTGAATCCGCTGTGGTTTGGCGCTAGCCTGGGGCTGGGCGTCACGGCAGGGCTGCTGGGCGATAAATGGAACCTGGGCTTTTTGGCAGAAACAGAACATCAGGTCTCATCACATTTGCAGAGCCATTTGCAGCAATTGCCCGCGCAGGACAATGCCTCGCGTGCGATTGTGTCACAAATGAAAATAGACGAGGAACATCACGCAGAAACGGCCGAGCAGCTGGGTGGCGCGGCACTGCCTGCTCCGGTAAAACTGGCGATGCGACTGGCCTCAAAAGTGATGACGCGTACAGCGTACCACTTGTAAGATTTGTAGTAACCTAGAGTCAACCATGCAAAAATTTAGTGACAACCTTCTCACACTGGACAGTGCCGATCATGTGAAACGCATTGAACTGTATGATGAAAACAACCAGCCTGTGGGCGTGCTTGAAAATAAACCAGGCACCCAGGGCTCCATCAAGGTTTATCATCACCTGTTTAAGGTGTTTGGTGAAATTAATACCGATGCTGCAGTAGAAGGCCTAGCCCTTTACGCCGAACATACCGAAGATGCCGAAGACCATCCAGGCAAACATCCGAATATTGACCGCCTGCTTAACGTGCTGGATAAAGAGCAAACGCTTTCAATCAAACTAATTACTGACTAAGCAGCAATCACCGTGATAGTAAAAAAGCCTCCAAAGATTGGAGGCTTTTTCTTTTTTGCGACTCAACGCATCACGCACGCTCTAGGTGGCGTGTAATCGGCGGGTGATAAATAAACTCCAGCAAATGACCCACGCTGTCCAGACAATAAAATCCGCGCGAGCCATCGCGATGACTTTTCGGCGCCTCGGTAATCCGCACGCCATTGGCCACCATATGCGCATACCAATCATCCACGGCTTTTTCATCCGTCAGTACAAAACCGATATGGTCCAGACGCTGCAAGGGGTCGGCCTTGTAATCCACGCGATGCAAGGCAAACACATCACCATGATTAGTGAGATAGATGTTATCCGGGTCAGGCTGCCATTCAATATGCATGCCGACAATCCGCGTATAAAAATCAACCGCAGATTCAAGCTCTTTGATAAACAACGCCACATGGCGGATGCCTATCATGCCCTTAGGAATGCTCATGCGTGTCTCCGTTAATCAAAGGTTGGCGCTTTGATTTCATAGCCGTGCGTAATTTCGCAGGCTTTTTGCAGCATGATGCTGGCCGAGCAATACTTTTCGGCAGACAGTTTCACTGCACGCTCCACCTGTGACTCATTCAAGCCTTCACCAGTCACTACAAAATGCACATGGATCTTGGTAAACACTTTAGGCACGGTGTCGGCACGCTCGGCACTGATTTCGGCCACGCAATCGACAATCGGCTGACGCGATTTTTTAAGGATGGTCACCACGTCAAACGACGTACACGCGCCCATGCCTATCAGCAACATCTCCATCGGGCGCATGCCAATATTGCGGCCGCCATTTTCTGGCGCGCCGTCTAATACTACCGCGTGCCCGGTTTCGGACTCACCGACAAAACTGACACCATCTATCCATTTCACTTGGACTTGCATTATGACTTTCCAATCATTGAGTTTTCTTCATTGCCAACATCCTCTACTTGGGGGTGATACACCACAGACACAAGCCACAAAAAACATTGCAGCTGTCATACCCAAAGACGCGACAACAGAATTATTTTATTTCACGCCCAGCAATTCAACATCAAACACCAATGCTGCGTTTGGTGGAATCACACCGCCAGCCCCACGTGCACCATAGCCCATGTCTGATGGAATAATCAGGGTGCGTTTACCGCCCACTTTCATGCCTTGCACACCGACATCCCAGCCTTCGATGACCTGGCTGCCGCCCAAAAAGAAATTAAAGGGCGAATTGCGGTCCAGGCTGCTGTCAAACTTTTTGCCTTTGTGGTCCTCTTTGCTGGCGTCATACAACCAACCGGTGTAGTGCACCGTCACATTAAAGCCGACTTCGGCTTCGCGGCCAGTGCCGACCACCGTATCCATTTTTTGTAACTCAGTCACATTGGCAGTCATTTGCGTACTTTCCTTATTATTGGACGAATTGGATTGCGCTTGGCAACCTGTCATGGCCAGCAGCAAGGTGCTGAGGCCGATTAGTTTGATTACAGATTTCACTTGTTTACTCCCAGAAAACGACCATTATTTTACGCGCTTTTAACCACAAATTCTCAGCCACAGGCTAGCGGCCCTCAATCAATTGCTTGAGTAAGGTATCTTGCACTGCACGCACGGCAGAAGCGCGTGCGTGATTAGCGATCACCACCAACACATAACGCTTACCAGCCATATCCTGCACATAGCCTGCAATGCTGCTCACACCTTCTAGCGAGCCGGTTTTAAGATAAGCCATGCCTTGGCTATTGCTATCGGCCAGACGCTTCTTGGTGGTGCCATCCAGGCCCAGTATCGGCATCGATGCCATGAGCACCGGCATGACCGGGCGTTGCCAGGCTGTGACGAGCAACTGTGCCAAATGTTCCGCACTGATGCGCTCTATGCGCGATAAACCAGAGCCATTTTCGAGTACCAGCTCAGGAAACTGCAAGCCTCGCTGGCGCAAGACCTGTTTAAGCGCCAGCGCAGCACCTGCCTCATCGGCCGGGGTAAACCCTGCCTCCAGCGCAATCGTCAGCATAAGCTGGCGCGCCATCACATTATTGCTCCATTTATTGATATCGCGCACCACGCTATCCAGTGGCGGAGACAACCAGGTGCTTACCAGCGTGGCGGTATCGTTAGCCGGGGCCAATAGCAGTGACCCGCTAAACTGGCCGCCCAATTGCGCCCACAACTTTTTAAAGCTAAAAAACACATATTGCGTATCGCTAAGCACGCTTAGCTCCAGGTAGCGTTCATCGCATTGGTCAGGCAAGGTGCCGCTAAACGCCACCGTTACGCCATCCGCTTGCGGCGTGATGCTGTAACGCAAGTCGCCACGCCAATCGTTACACGCCCCTTTGCGCGTCTGCATGGTGTTAATCACACGGATTTGCGGTAACTCGAACTCTTGCGAGATTTGCACTGCGGGCTTATTGCCTGTATTTGCCACAGCAAAACGGAAACTGGTGTTGCGGCCATTGAGCAACAAGGCACTCGGATTCGCGTTATAAGCGCGCCAGGGCTCGTCATCCAGCACGGGCCGCTGGCTGACCTCAGGCGCATACACCGACAAATCCAGCACCAGATTGCCCTTGATTTGGCGGATGCCTTGCTGCTGCACCTGCTGCAACAAGCGCCAGAACTCGGCCACATTGAGCGCCGGGTCCCCGTAGCCCTTGATAATTAAATCACCATCGAGCACGCCCTGATTCAGGGTGCCATTGCGATAAACCTCTGTTTTCCAGCGATAAGCGGGCGTGAGTGCTTCAAGTGCTGCGTAGGTGGTGACCAGCTTCATCACGCTGGCAGGATTCATGGCCTTGGCTGCATTGTGGCTCAACACAGGCGCACCACCATCCACTGGCTGTACGACGATGGCGACGCTCTCGGCAGGCAATTGTGCTTTGTTTAACGCCTCTTGCACATTGAACGGCAGCGCTGCTTGCGCCAGCGTCAGCCAGCAACTGCATAATACAAGTAACCAGCGCATTACAGGCTCTCCGCCACAGCGGCTCGCGTTGTTTGTACCAGATGCGCAATATCGGCTGCGGTCAGACAATAAGGTGGCATCCAATAGACCGTATTACCAATCGGCCTTAACAGCAAGCCATGCTTCAAGGCGGCGGCATAGCAATCACGGGCAAATTGCGCGTTGTGGCTATCCACCTCAAATGCGGTAATCATGCCACGCTGACGTTGCTGGCTCAGCGGCAAATCATATTGCTCAACCGCCGCCCATAATTGCTGTGCCGTCAGGCGGTTATCGCTGAGTACATCACGCGTTTCAAACAGGTTTAAGGTTGCCAGTGCGGCAGCACACGCTAAGGGGTTGCCGGTGTAACTATGGCTATGCAAAAAACCTTTAACCGTCTGGTCATGGTAAAACGCCTGGTAAACTTCACCTGTAGTCAACACCACCGACAACGGCAAATAACCACCCGTAATGCCTTTAGATAAACAAATAAAATCGGCAATATCACTGACCTTACCGCCAGCCTGCTCACAGGCGAACAAGGTGCCCGTGCGGCCAAAACCCACGGCAATTTCGTCCGCAATTAAATGCACCTGGTAGCGGCTACACACCTCACGCGCACGACGTAGATAGACTGGGTGATACATCGCCATGCCTGCAGCACCTTGCACCAAGGGTTCGATAATAAACGCAGCCAGCTGTGCATGATGTTCAGCCACATAGCGCTCTAGCGCTTCGGCACAACGTAACGCGTAAGCCTCTTCTGACTCACCGATTTTAACCAAACGGCTATCCGGGCTAGGCATTTGTGCAGATTGCAGAATCAGCGGCGCATAAGTATCTTTAAAAATCGCCACATCGGTGACACTGAGCGCGCCCAGTGTTTCGCCGTGATAACTGTTTTGCAAGCTGATAAATTTGGTTTTTTGCGGTTGCCCAATATTGCGCCAGTAATGAAAACTCATCTTAAGCGCGATCTCAGTGGCACTGGCGCCATCTGAGCCATAAAAGGCATGCCCCAGGCCGGTTAATGCAGACAGTTTCTCTGATAATGCGACCACGGGTTCATGCGTAAATCCGGCCAGCATCACATGCTCCAGTTGGTCTAGCTGCGCTTTAATGGCCTCTTTGATGGCGGGCTGGTTATGCCCAAACAAATTGACCCACCAACTGCTCACGGCATCCAGATAGCCTTTGCCTTCGGTATCAAACAACCACGCGCCTTCGCCACGCGCGATAGGCACCAGCGGATAGCGTTCATGATGTTTCATTTGTGTGCACGGATGCCACACGCTGCGCAAACTACGTTGCAATAAATCCTGATTTCCACTCATGGCGCTATTTTAAACCAAGCGCAAACAGCATGCTTGGTTTAAAATAGCGCCTTAAATCAAGTCGTTACACTGAAACAAACACTCTACATGCAAAAAACCCGCAAACACCTAGAACTGCTCGCCCCGGCCAAAAATGCTGACTTTGGCATTGAAGCCATCAATCACGGTGCCGACGCCGTGTACATTGGCGGCCCGGCGTTTGGTGCACGTGCCAAAGCGCCCAATACGGTGCAGGATATTGCCCGTCTGGTGCAACATGCGCATACATTCCATGCTGAAGTGTTTGTGGCGCTGAATACCATTTTTCACGATAACGAGCTTGAAGGTGTTCGCCAGTTAGTGCATCAATTGTATGACAGCGGCGTCGACGCGCTGATTGTACAAGACATGGGTTTGCTGGAGCTGGATTTACCGCCTATCCAGCTACACGCCAGTACACAAACCGATATCCGCACCGTTGAAAAAGCGCAGTTTTTAGACCAGGTCGGCTTTAGCCAAATTGTGCTGGCACGCGAGCTGGATATTGCCACCGTCAAAAAAATCGCCGACGCGACGACTGCCAATCTGGAATATTTTATTCATGGCGCCTTGTGTGTGGCGTTTAGCGGCCAATGCTTTATCAGCCATGCGCATACGGGCCGTAGCGCCAACCGTGGCGAATGCTCACAAGAGTGCCGGTTGCCTTATACGCTAGAAGATCAAAAAGGCCGCATTATCGGCAAAGACAAACATTATTTGTCGATGAAAGACAACGACCAGAGTGCCAATTTGCGCGCCCTGATTGCAGCAGGGGTCAGCAGCTTTAAAATTGAAGGCCGTTACAAAGACCTGCCGTATGTGAAAAATGCCACCGCGCATTACCGCCAGTTGCTGGATGAAATTCTGGAAGACATGCCGCAATACGCTAAATCTTCTGCCGGGCATGCCAGCTACACGTTTACGCCGCAACCCGAAAAAACCTTTAACCGTAGCGCCACTGACTATTTTGCCAATGGCCGCCAGGCAGATATTGGCGCCTTTGATACGCCCAAGTTTTCTGGTGAGGAATTAGGCAAAGTGCGCAAAGTGGGTAAAGATTTTATCGATATTGCGACCGAAGTTGAATTGCACAACGGCGATGGCGTGTGCTTTTTTGATGTGCACAAAGAGTTGGTTGGCATGCGTGTCAACACCGTGCAAGCCCTGGATAAATACACCCAGCGTCTGTTCCCCAATGAAATGCCCGCGGACATCCGCAACAACACGCAACTGTATCGCAACCGTGACCACGCCTTTATGCGCTTGTTGGAGAAAGACTCCGCTACGCGCAAAATGGCGGTTGATGTCGTGCTCTATGAAACCAGCGATGGCTTCGCGCTCACACTGACCGATGAGCAAGGGTTTATTGCCACTGCGCAAATAGCGGCTGAAAAACAGCCCGCCAACGATACACAAAAAGCCGAAGCCTCCCTGCGGGAAAATCTGGCCAAGCTGGGCAATACTGATTTTGTGGCCAAAGAAATCAGCCTGGAGCTCACGCAATGCTGGTTTTTGCCCGCCTCAGTGGTCAATCAATTGCGTCGTGATGCGATAGCGCAACTGATCGACATCAGAACACTGGCCTACGAGCGCCCACCATTGCGTGCCGCTGCCGAGCCACCTGCTATTTATCCGCAAGACTCCTTAAGTTATCTGGCGAATGTTTACAACCAGAAAGCACGCGACTTTTACCACAAGCACGGCGTCAAACTGATCGCCAGCGCCTATGAGGCCAACGAAGAGCTGGACGAAGTACCGGTGATGATCACCAAGCATTGCCTGCGCTTTAGCCATGGCCTGTGCCCGAAAGAAGCCAAGGGCGTGATTGGTGTGCAAGGCACGGTGACCGCTGAGCCAATGACACTGATTAGCGGCAATGACCGCTATACGCTCAAATTTGACTGCAAACCGTGTGAAATGCACGTGATGGGCAAGGTACGCAAACACATCTTGCAGATTGCCCCGCCGCAGCCGATTACGTTTTTTGATAAACGCCCGCAGCTTTAACGCATTTTTTGAGAGGGGGAGCTCCCTCTCCCATCGCTAAATTAGCCCACATGGGTAATAGCCTGTTAGCTAGCTGCCAAATATAATTCCCAGCAATAATTATCACAACAACAAACAGGGAACCTCTCGTGAAAATCATCCATCAATGCTTTATTGCCCTCAGCCTGCTATGCTCAGCCACCGCAGCCCAAGCACAGCTAGTCACCTGGACATTTGACAACTTAAAAATTACAGAACGAGGCGCAACTAGAGGGTCCTCATTTGTCGACACGCTCACAGGGACCATTGATTATGATGCAGATACGGGTGTGAGCTCGAACGTCAACCTGAACTTCACAGGATTTCTGGGGACTGCGACAAACACTTCAAATTCTAACTTTTGGAACGTTGTTTCCGTCAGCCCCAATTACAGTGTCTTTAACCTTCAAGCCACCTTCGCTGGCGGCAAATATATCAGCTACTCCATTGATTTCGGTGGTGCGCTGCTCACAAACGCAGGCGGCACACTCAATGCTAGCAGAATTCAAACTGCGGGCGGATCCAACAACGCAGCGATTAGCGTCGCTGGCAGCATCATCGGCGTGCCAGTGCCTGCGGCCAGCACCGTGCCCGAGCCTGAAATGGCATGGTTGTTCGGCGCAGGTCTGCTGGGCATCGCTGGCTTAAGCAAACGTCGCCGGTCTTAATCATTGCGGCCTTGGCCATTTGCCAAGGCCATTTTTTTCAGGCAAGCTGAAGTCTGTTGCTACGGACTTCACCATGACTGAATACGCCTACCTGCTCAAAGTGGCGATCGCCCTGATTGCCATCGTCAACCCCATCGGTTGCTTGCCTATATTCATTAGCGCCACCAGTGGCTGGAGCAAAGCCGAACGGGCCAAAACGGCTCGTACAGTGGCCATCACGGTCATGATCGTATTAGGCGTCTCAGCCTTTATTGGCGACCTGATTCTCGACTTTTTTGGCATCACCATTCCTTCGTTTCAAGTGGGTGGCGGCATCTTGCTGCTGTTAATTTCAATCTCGATGATGCATGGCAAACAAGGTGCCACGCGCCAAACCGCTGAAGAAGCACAAGACCTGGCAGAGCGAGAAGTCATCGCCATCGTGCCGCTCAGCATCCCGCTACTGGCCGGGCCAGGCGCGATTTCGAGCATGATACTCACAGCACAACAACACCCCGGTTTTTGGGGGCATGTCAGCCTGATGCTACCCATTGCGCTGATTGCATTGTTTATTTGGGGCTTGTTAAAGCTTGCTGACGGCATTACGCATTACCTGGGCACCATAGGCATCAACATCGTGACACGCCTGATGGGCATTATTCTGGCCGCCATGTCGGTAGAGTTTATTGCGCATGGCTTAGTCGGACTATTTCCACAACTTGCCGGCGCTACATGACAAAACACTTGCACGCAGGCAAATTAAGCCTCCCTCAATCAATCACTTAGCGGTAAAATAGCGCTTTTAACGAAGCCTGCACATCTTGAATTCCACCGTTTCAAATTCATCGAAATCCGCCCAGCAGTGGAAGCCTAACGTCACCGTGGCTGCCATCATCGAGCAAGACGGCAAGTTTTTACTGGTTGAAGAAACCACAGACCGCGGCAATCGCTTTAACCAGCCTGCCGGGCATCTGGAAGAAAACGAGACGATTATTGCAGCCGCGATTCGCGAAACGCTAGAAGAAACCGCTTACGATTTTACGCCTGAGGCGCTGGTAGGCATTTACCACTGGCAGCATCCGCTTAACGGCATCACCTATTTGCGCTTTGCTTTTACCGGCAAACTGGGGGCGCATTACCCAGAGCAGGCATTGGATGATGGCATCCTGCGTACGCTATGGAAAACCGAAGCCGAGATTGCCGCCGAAGGCGAGTTAATGCGCAGCCCGCAAGTATTGTTGTGCGTGCAGGATTACCTAGCAGGCAAGCGTTATTCTTTAGACATTTTGAAGCATTTAGGCCAAGCACTATGAGTAAGCCACATGTGATCGTCGGGTTGTCCGGCGGTGTTGATTCTTCTGTTACTGCCTTGCTGCTAAAACAACAAGGTTATCAGGTCACCGGTTTGTTTATGAAAAACTGGGAGGACGATGATAATGATGAATATTGTTCTTCACGCCAGGACTTGATTGATGCAGTTTCTGCTGCTGATAGAATCGGTATTGACATTGAAACCGTGAATTTTAGCGCCGAGTATAAAGAGCGAGTGTTCGCTAACTTTTTGCAGGAATACCAAGCAGGCCGTACGCCTAACCCGGATATTCTGTGTAACGCCGAGATCAAGTTCAAGGCATTTTTGGACCACGCCATGGGCATGGGAGCCGATTTGATTGCGACAGGCCATTATGCACAAGTGCGTGAAAATCCGATTCAACCCGGCAATTTCCAGTTACTCAAAGCTGATGATGGCAGCAAAGACCAAAGCTACTTTTTGTCACGTCTGAATCAGGCACAACTGTCAAAAACGCTGTTCCCGCTGGGCAAACACTTAAAGCGCGAAGTGCGTGAAATCGCGCGTGAACATGGCCTGGCAAATGCCGAAAAAAAGGATTCCACCGGCATTTGCTTTATTGGCGAGCGTCCGTTTCAGGAGTTTTTGCAACGCTATCTGCCACGTCACCCTGGCATCATGCGTACGCCAGAAGGCAAAGTGGTGGGTGAACACGAAGGCTTGATGTATTACACCATTGGTCAGCGCCAGGGGCTTAAAATTGGCGGCAGCCGCGAGAGTAATGGCGAGCCATGGTTTGTCGCGGCCAAGCATATGGCCGATAACGAGCTAATTGTGGTGCAAGGGCACGACCACCCGTTACTGCAAAGCGATGGTTTAACAGCGGGCCAACTACACTGGATTAGTGGTGAAGAGCCTCAAACCAACTGGGTCTATGCCGCCAAAACCCGTTATCGCCAGCCAGATGCGCCGTGTGAAGTGGATGCCGTGAATGCCGAAGAGGCCACCATACGCTTTGGGCAACATCAGTGGGCAATCACACCTGGCCAAAGCGTGGTGGTGTATGAAAGCAATGTCTGCCTGGGTGGTGGCATTATTACCGGTGCCATTTAACCCACTCGCAAGGCATGGTTATTGCTTCTGCTTGCATAATATAATCATAATCAACGCCAAGTGACGAGGAATGACACCTGATGGCCTACGTATTAAAAAATCAAGAAGGTGCAATTATTGCAACAAGCCCAGATACGCAAGTGGGCGCGGACTGGGTAGCAATTGATAATGCCGATACTGAATACCTGACATTTTTGGATGATGAGCTTAAAAAACATCACACTTTCCGTGAAAGCGATATTCAGCTGGCGCGTGTGCTGGAAGATTTAATCAGTATTTTGATTGATCGCAGCCTGATCAGTTTTACCGACTTTCCTAGCCCGGCACAAAAACGCTTGAACGAACGCCAAACCTTGCGTCATAAAAACAACCTGCAACTGCTGGCTGATGACGATATGCCACCCCTGTAATCGCTGCGGGTGTACAGGAGTTATCTGATCAAGTAGAGGACTCCTGCTCGCAACACATTTGTGCGGCCAACCAACCAGCCATACCTACCTCGCTGACCAAGCCTCATCGCATGCAAAAGTGTCCGCTCACTTATGCCCTGCTCACACAATCTAATAAGCGCTTCACTCAATCTCATTGCTGACTCTTGTCACATAGGTTAAATACTTACTGCGACTTTAAGATGAAATTGACAATCATTCTCATTATCAACTAGCATATAGATTCCACAAGGATTTATAAAATAATGAGGAGAGGTTCACATGGCACGCATTCACGGCGTACTGATTTCATTGGCATGCATATTTGCCGCTAAACGAAACGGAGGGCAACGATGAGCCCTTGGTTGAAACATATACGAAATGCATCGCTACTAGCATGTATGCTCTCAGGTCCCGCGTGGGGCGGTTACTATCCGATGTATGCGAGTTGGGATCAACCCAATGGCATAGGCTCAGAAATCACCCTGACCTATAGCTTTAGCAACTTGTTCGACGGTGGCGTAATCAGTACGAATGGACAACCGCTTTCAGTAGATATTATGCGCAGCGCGTTCGAGCAGGCTTTTGCTGATTATGCCGCAGTCTTACCCATTCACTTTATTGAAGTTGCAGATGCTGGCGGCCCATTGCCGGAGACGGGGGAGTACAACCCCACAGGCTTAGCAGATATCCGTATCGGTGTCGTCCCTTACATCAGCGATGCAAATGCCTACGCCTATTTCCCACAAAATATAGAAACTAGTGGGCTGGCTGGTGATGTTGTCTTTAATGGTCAACGCTTTAGCCTCGGCTGGACACAAACAATTTTTTATTCCGTTGCCCAACATGAACTTGGACACTCTTTAGGCATGGGCCATTACATTAATGCAGATGCATTCACTGACGCCACAACAGCCAATGCTGCATATATAGGCCCCATTCTCCCGTTAGATAGCATGATGATCACGGCACTCCAAAATGTATATGGCGCAGGTGTCGGCTCAGTTACACCACTATCAGCAGTGCCTGAGCCGAACACATGGGCATTACTGATGGCCGGACTGTCACTGTTAATACTTGGCCGAGAAAGAAAGCAGACATGAAACTATTACACAAAGTGCTCATGGCAGCCGGCCTACTGCTCACTCTACCTGCGCACGCCTTGACGATAGAGTTTGACTACACTTATGACACAAGAGGTTTTTTTACCGACCTGACGACAGGCAACCCTATTACTGAACGCAGGGCTGTCCTAGAGCAAGCAGCGTCTTTCTATAGTGGCTTCACAGACTCCCTGACAGCCATCACACCACAAGCAGGCGATAGCTGGTCGGTACAAATCACGCATCCAAGCCTGGGAGGACCATTAATCACGCTGAGCAATGTCGACATTGCTGCGGACGCCTTGCGTATTTATGTTGGCGGCTCAAACTCGGCGCCAGGTGTTCTTGGTTTTGCCAACACTGGCTTCAATCTGACAGCCAGTGGCTCTGATACATTTATGAATGCAGTCACTGCACGTGGACAAGAAAATACAACTGGACCAACAGCGACAGATTATGGGGTTTGGGGCGGCATGATCTGGTTCAATGCTGCCAATAACTGGTACTTTGGGAACGACACCAGCGGTTTGACCGCAGGTCACCCAGACTTCCTGACCACAGCGACACATGAAATTGGCCATATTCTTGGCTTCGGTGAAGCTGACTCCTGGTTAGCTCAAATCAGTAATGGTTATTTCACAGGTGCAGCTTCTGTGGCAGCATATGGCGATGCCGTCCCTCTTGACCAATATGACAGCCACTGGGCAAAAGGCGTCATGAGTACTTACAATGGCATTGCACAGGAAACACTGATGGATCCAAGCACAACGCCGGGCACACGCGAACTACCCACTTTATTAGATTATGCAGCATTCAAAGACATTGGCTGGCAGGTCAATGTGACAGCTGTGCCAGAGCCTGAAACCTACACGCTGTTACTCGCAGCGATGGCTTTGATCGGCTTATCATCTCGTCGCGGGCAATTTAGTTGAGGTTAGCCATCAGTAAAAAGGCCACAGAATTTTTCTGGGGCCTTTTCCACGTAGCTCTAGTTCTGTCACAGCACTAATACATTAGTTCAGCAAAAAACTTTACATTACGACCAGGACCAAGAATACCCGCCCCGCCCATTGCATTGTCAAATCGATATTGATTGTTAGTCAAATTCTCACCGATCAGCCGCAAAGTCACATTCGGCGACACTCGCCAGTTAACACCCGCATTCCATAATACATAGCCGTTTTGTATACCATAGGTATAAGGTGAAGTAGCGCTTCCGTCGCCTGACAAAATGACATCACGATCTGATATCTTGCGAAAAGTCAGATTAGCATCAACACTGCTCGTAATTTCTTTACCAATATTGATATTCAGGGCATTGCCAGGCACAGTATACAAAGGCACAGCAGTTAACCCATTGTTCAGCTCACCCGAGATTTTTGAGTATGACCCTCGCATAAACCACCCTTGGTATTGCAGGAAGCTCTCAAACTCTATGCCATTACGCCGCTCCCAACCATCCTGCGTATATTTTCCCTGGGCAGTATCATAGCGCATAGAAGTGAATAAATTTGCCGTGTAGATATGATAGAAATTAAGCTTGCTACTCAGAAAAACATTCGTTCCCCAGAGCTTTGGGTTCTGATAACTGATTCCTGCCTCAGTAGATTCAGAGTTCTGTAAATTATATAAATCACCACAAATGGTTGACGGTGTTTGTGGGAACAGGCATCGGCTACCAAAACCACCAGCAGTAAAATATTCATCTAACAAGGGTGGCCTGAAACCTTGCGCATAATTACTATAAACCGTCAATTTCTCAGGACTATTACGCTGGAACAGGTCATAAGCGAGACCAAGGCTAAACGTCTCCGCAGTAAACTCTATCTTGTCTGACTGGCCAAATTGGGCAAGCCTCTTTTTCGTGAGTGCTCCGGTGACCTCCACCTCATAATCATCTCGCCGGTAACCGGGTTTAATATTGAGCTGTCCCAACTGGATACTGGGCTGCACATAAAATGCCTTATAGGATCGGTTACCTGATGGGGCAGTTAAATTTTGCCCTCCGGGATAACTATTCACCTGGACAGATGAATTACTGTTCTCATAGAACCTTGACACCTCGCGCTCGCGACTATTGTATTGCCAGCCAGCCAGAACGCTCAGCTCCACATGATCAGTTTTGGCAATAATAGCGGTATTACTCAAGTCTATAGTCCTGGTTTTATAATTGTAGTAATCATTCAGGTCACCTGGACAGATTGTTTTATTACTTGGGTTAGGTGTAAAAATGATGCCATTACAGAAACTATTACTGGGGTTAATATTGGACCAACCGGGTTTCAAAAGGTCATGTAAGTTTGTATACCCTCCAGCAAACACTGCCTTCAGATTAAGCCATGGATTGTCCGGAGTGTAATTTAAAGTTTCAGTCCAGCTGAAATCGTCAGTCGCACGACGCACATATCCAAAAAATCCTGGCTGGCCTCCAGTGGCATCATAAGGCTGCATGCCTGTATCAGTAAACTTCACCAGAGATGTAATCACTTCAAGATCATCTGTAGGAAATATTGAGACTTTAAGCAAGTGTGAGACTGACTCAATTGCAGAGTTGTCGAGCTTGGTTTTGTCTGCCAGAGTGATATTATTGGATTGGCGGTTAGAGTAATTATAGAGAATATCTAAACGCTCATGAGGACGGGCATAAAGCATATATGAGCGCGAGTATTCATCATTATTATTGCCATAGCCGAACTTGGCTTTTGCACCAACGGTTTGCCCTGGCCTCAAAAAGTCAGCCGCATTTTTTGTCTGTGCAATGATGGTACCGCCCAAAGCTCCAGAGCCGCTGGATATTTGAGGTCCACGCTGTACCTCAATACTTCTAAGCAGTTCTGGCTCAATAAAAGTCCCTCCCATTCGGTACTTCTCAAAAGCCTTCGGCGCGCCATCTACTTTAACTACTACATCCTCGTTATCCGCAAAGCCACGAATACTGAAAGTCATCCCGCTGGCACGCGGTCCGCCAGAAGTAGAAACGCCAGGCACGGATCGCACGGCCTCAAAAACATTACTAAATTGTGAGCGCTGTAATTGTTCTGAGGTAATGGTTGTAATCGATTGCGTTGGATTGATCCCAGAATCCTCTTTTGCCCTAATTTCTTTGACAGAGACTTCAGGCAAGGTATCAACTTTGTCCAAGTCGACTTTTTTATCCTGCTTGGGCGTGACTGTTTGTTGTTCGAGCTGCTCTGAAACATCTTCAACTTTCTCAGGCTCTCTACTTTCAACAGTATCCTCTGCTGCAAATACGAGAGGCTGCAACGAGAATAACAACACAACACAAACCAGACCGCATAGGCAAACAGCTTGAGTGTTTTTTATTATCAATCGCCAGTAATCGTTGAGACGTGTCATCATTAAGCGTTCACTACTTCATTCATAAGCGGTATATAAAAACAAAGGGGCTTATCAGCCCCTTTGTCGTCATCGCACTAACCTAGATTAGGCTTTTGTTGCGGAGCGGCGTGCAGCAAATGCCATCAGACCCAAGCCCAATGCCAACATGCTGAAGGCTTCTGGCTCTGGCACTGGTGTGACGGTTGTTGGTACTGCAACCGTTGCCAATGCCAACTGATCCAAACTCATACTGGAGCTAGAAGCGTTGAATTTAAAGGTATACAAGGAAGAAGCAGTTACATTGCTCCATTTCCAATAGTATTCACCTTCATCTACCGTACCGAATGAACTGTTAGTTGAACCTAAAAGCTGAGTGACTGCCGTCGCAGAAACACCGTTTAGAGTTGCTGCTAATGAAGGCATTACACCAAATGCAGCCACGCGCAGATAAACATCAAAAATACCGCTAGTAGCACCAGTTAACGTTGCAGTGAACGCTGTTGGAGTAGAGAAACTGTAGATATTCTGACTACCAGTAATAAAGCTTGTACCAGATGTTTCGGTGAGTGTGGCAGTGGCGCCAGTCAATGCAACATCAGGTGTATTGTCTTGCTTAACGAAAGGGTCTACATAAGAAAACACATTCCACTCTGCATACTGCGCAGTAGTAGCGCTACCCCAAGGGGTTGCTGAGTCCCATTTTTCTGTCGTCGCAAAAGCAGAACCGCTGAATGCCATGCCCAAAGCGATAATTAACGCTGAAACTTTCATAATTTAATTCTCCTCAACGAGCGCTTTTACCCCTTCCTCTCGAAGGCCATGACGCTCTACCTCTAAAATAAGTCTCACGGACCCACACCGTTGAGTATTTCAATCTCCATGCTGTCAAACGCATGGTTAAAAACTGAAATTGAGAGAATAAATTTATTTTTCTATGGCGGACGCCGCTTCAAAGTCGACCACAAATCGGTATTGCTTACCACAATCGATAATGACTTCTTTTTGCCCGCGCTTTAACAAGCGAATATCCACCTTGATGCTGCCAAAACCATCGTGCGCAATCAGCTCATCGAGGAGTTCGAGCAATCTCTTTTTGACGGGGGCATTCATTGCTTGCATAGAATTTATTCATCATTGTTTTGTTTATTTCTAAATGATAACAATTATCATTTGCTTTATCAATAAAAAATAGGCAAAACGTATGCGTAAAGAATAGTTAATGGCTGAAATAGCCATTTCAGCGAAAAAACAAAAACAGAACAATGACTTGGGCGAATGGAGAGATACCCTGCGGCGATTGCCGGGCGCAAAGGCAGTACACAGAGAAAAGATTAAGCAGAACACCCGCACCGATGCGCGGGCTTCTGCATTGACAGCAAGTTATGGCTGTGGCATGGTTTGTTTGAAACTGGGGCGCTTGACCAGCACGCCGTAGTGTTTGGCCAGGTTAGGGAACTTCTCTTGCCAGTATTTACCCTCCCATTGCACACTTTTAAAGCGTAAGTCCAGGTAACCCAGCGCCGTGCCCAGCGCAATATCGGCCAGGCTGAAGGTCTCGTTTACACACCACTTCTTTTTAAGTAAGTCATCATCCAGCGCGGTCAACCCGGCAGTCACCTTGGCAAACTGCTTTTCAATCCAGGCGGCAGATTGCTGCGCTTCTGGCTTGCGTTGCTCCAGCATCGCGGCCACGGCAGCATCACAGATACCATCCGCCAACGCTTCCCAGCGACGTACTTTAATTTTGGCTGAGTGATCTTGCGGAATCAGGTGTGCGACCGGCGTACGGTGATCGAGATACTCGACAATCACGCGCGAGTCATACAGGGCGTCACCATCGTCGAGCACCAGCACAGGCACCTTACCTAAAGGATTATGCTGGCTCACCGGGCAATCCGGCGCTGACAGCACTACCTCGGTTAACGTTAGATCAACATGTTTTTCAATGGCCACAATACGCACCTTGCGCGCGTAGGGACTGTTTACCGTATATAAAAGCTGCATAGTGTGATGTGAGCCAGAAGATTGAGACTTTTACCCGAAAAAATACCCCATGACGAACAGCCAATGACTAAAAACTGCTGATCTTATCGCTTGTCTTGTCGTTTCTCTTGAGGGGCGCTTTCATTATAATAGCTTTTGGCATGGGCTTAGAATGGTCACATGTATATTTTTTAACCTAGCTGGCAACCAAATGCGCACATTCTCGCTTTACCAACACTTACCCGACTATTTGACGCCAGCCATCATTACTGAACAGGTCACCTCTGCGCTCACAGAAGACATCGGCAATGGCGACCTGACGGCGGCGCTGATTCCAGCAGGTACACAAGCCACCGCTACCATTATTAGCCGCGAACAAGCGGTTATTTGCGGCTGCGCCTGGTTAGCGCAATGCTTTACCCAGCTAGACCCGACGATACAGCTAACATGGCTGGTCAACGATGGTGACCGCGTGCAGCCTGACCAACCGCTGGTCAAGATTCAAGGCGATGCGCGCGCCATGCTAAGCGCAGAGCGCCCGGCGCTCAACTTTCTACAAACGCTCTCTGCGGTAGCAACGCATACGCGCCGCTATGTCGATGCGATTGCTGGCTTATCGGCGCAGATTCTCGACACCCGCAAAACGCTGCCAGGGCTTCGCTTAGCGCAAAAATACGCCGTGCTCACCGGTGGTGGCACCAACCAGAGGTTAGCGTTATACGACGGAATTTTGATCAAAGAAAACCATATCGCCGCGGCAGGCTCTATCGCCGCGGTACTCGCGGCGGCGTTTGCCTTAAAGCAGACCAATAATATCCAGATTGAAGTAGAAAACCTGGATGAACTGCAACAAGCATTAACCGCTGGCGCGACCAGTATTTTGCTGGATAACTTTACGCTAGCGGACCTGCGCGAAGCTGTGGCGATTAACCAGAACCGCGCCTTGCTGGAGGCCTCAGGTAATGTGGATTTAACAACGGTGCGGGCAATTGCCGAAACTGGCGTGGATAGGATTTCGATTGGCGCGCTGACTAAGCATATTCAGGCGGTGGATTTGAGTATGCGGATTGAGATGAAATTGTAGGTTATTTAGCGAGTAGCCTTACATTCGCTGATCGTTAGATCATTTTTTCGCCTTGTTGGCGAGTTACTTTTTTTGCTTGCCCCAAAAAAGTAACCAAAAAGAGGGCACCCAGCCATCACGGCCTTCGGCTCCCTTGCGTTGCTCAACAAAGTGGGCGTCCATCGAAACTCGCCCTGACAAGCCACACAAAACGTGGCTTGTTGCGGAACTCGGACAGCCGATGGCCGACTACCCCCACTTCGTCTCCGCTACTCAGCGGGATGGAATGGGACTTATCTCATTTAAGTAGCAGCGTGGAAATTTGGACTCTTAGAAAAACAGATTCTTCATTATTGAACTCACGAACGATTGCAGTCGCATGGTGTTCGGGGTCCCCATCTGCCGCGCCGAGCAACGCAGGATTGACGGGAGTACTCGGCCATCGGTTGTCCGAATCCCGCAGCAGCTCACGCTTTGTGTGAGCTGCCAGGTTGAGTTTCGATGGCCGCCCGGCAAGCCGAGTAGCGCAGGGAACAAGCGGAAGCTGGGGTGCATTTCTTTTGGTTACTTGTTCTTTGGGCAAGCAAAGAAAAGTAACTCGCTGAAAAAGCGAAAAGAAACCCACCAAACAACCACAACCGCGTGAGCATCCATGCCCACCCTACGATGATTAAGACTACCAATCAAAGAACAAGCTTTTACTGCGATCTCACCACGCATGGACTCCAACCTACACCGGAATAACGAAAATATCAGTGCCCTATAGACACTTAAAATTGCAACAAAAAGTGACCATTCCTGCCACATTCTCATGGCATGATTCTTGCATCATACGCTGGTAATCCAGCCCAAACATGACATGAATAGTCCAATCCCATTTTCACTACCTAAAACCATAGAAAGCCTGCGTCTTGGCGATTTGCTGCGCATGCTGGTTTCCGATGGGCGTATCGAAAAAGCATGGGCAGAAAAACTGCATCAGGATCGCAAGCGCGATAGCTCTAACATCCACCCGATTGTGATCGTGGCCGAACAAAAGTGGCCCGACCAGCGTCAGCCGTCACAATTACTGTCGGTAGACACCCTGAGCCGCTACGTAGCGGAAAAGGCTGACGTCCCTTACTACCAGATTGATCCGTTAAAACTAGACTTTAGCGCGGTGGCACAAATTGTGTCGCAAGCCTATGCCGAGCGCTTGCGCATTATGCCGATTACGGTGAAGGATGGCATCGCGACCATTGCGACGGCGGATCCGTTTCACCAAGAGTGGCTGCATGACCTGGAGCGTTTGCTCAAGTTAAAGATTCAGGTGGTGATGGTGAATCCGCTGGATTTACAGCGCTATTTGCCTGAGGTGTATCAACTGTCTGCCGCGATTCAATCGGCCAATGCCGCTAAAGCCGGGCAGATTGTCGGCGTACAAAATTTTGAGCAATTGATTGAGCTAGGCAAAGACCGTCAGCTTGATGCCAATGAGCAGCATGTGGTCAATATTGTCGACTGGCTGTTTAAATATGCGTTTGAACAACGCGCCAGCGACATTCACCTCGAGCCGCGCCGCAATATGGGGCTGATGCGTTTTCGTATTGATGGGGTGTTGCACCAGGTCTACCAGTTACCCAGCAACATCATGAACGCCATTACCAGCCGCATCAAGCTGCTGGGTCGCATGGACATGGTGGAAAAACGCCGGCCGCAAGATGGCCGTGTCAAAACGGTCAGTGCTGATGGCAAAGAAATCGAATTACGTTTATCGACCATGCCCACCGCCTTTGGCGAAAAATTGGTGATGCGGATTTTCAAGCCAGATATTCTGGTGCAAGACTTCCAGCTATTGGGATTCTCAAAGCGCCAGAGCGAACAATGGGCGCAATGGACGCATCAGCCCAATGGCATTATTTTAGTCACCGGGCCGACCGGCTCTGGCAAAACCACCACCTTGTACACCACACTTAAACAACTGGCGACAGATGAGGTGAATGTGTGCACGGTGGAAGACCCGATTGAGATGATAGAACCTGCATTTAACCAGATGCAGGTGACGCAGAATATCGGCCTCGGTTTTGCCGAAGGCATACGCACGCTGATGCGGCAAGACCCGGACATTATTATGGTGGGTGAGATTCGCGACCAGGAAACCGCAGACATGGCAATCCAGGCGGCATTAACGGGTCATTTAGTACTGTCTACCTTGCATACCAATGACGCGCCATCCGCCGTGACACGATTATTGGATTTGGGCGTACCTGCTTACCTGATCCACTCCAGCCTGCTCGGCATTATGGCGCAGCGCCTGGTGCGCACCTTGTGCCCGCATTGTAAAACCGAAGCTGAGATCTCAGACCAAGAATGGGCCAGCGTGACGCGTCCGTTTAAAGCAAAAAAACCAGCCAAAGTGATGAAAGCGGTGGGCTGCCAGGAGTGCCGCCAAACGGGTTATCGTGGCCGCACCGGCATTTATGAAATGCTGACCTTAACGCCTGCCTTGCGCAAACTGATTACACCAGAAACAGATTTACTACAGCTGAAACAGGCAACAACGCAAGCCGGAATGCAGCCGCTTATGTTGAATGGCGCAGAAAAAGTGGCCGCTGGCCTGACCACGGTAGAAGAAGTACTCAAAGTGGCACCGCCAATTGAAATAGACTAGCAGCCAATGACTCGCTTTAGCACACGTTTATTGATAGCGCAGCGCTTCAATCGGGTTTAAACGTGCCGCTTTTCTGGCAGGATAAAAGCCAAAAAAGACGCCGATACTGGCAGCAACACTAAATGCAATCAAGACAGAAGCGCTTGAAACAATCACTTCTGCTTGCGTAAACATGCTCACCAGCACCGCGCCGCCAACACCGATCACAATGCCGATCAGGCAGCCGACGATAGAGATCATGATGGCTTCGAGCAAAAACTGCATCAAAATATCCTGCTCGCGCGCACCGATCGCCATGCGGATACCGATTTCGCGCGTACGCTCGGTCACCGACACCAGCATGATATTCATGATGCCAATGCCGCCCACCAGCAATGAGACTGAAGCAATCGCCCCTAACAGCAGCGACATCGTGCGCGCAGTTTCTGCTGCCGAGTTGGCAATCGCGGTCAGGTTGCGCACCGAAAAGTCACTGTCGGCGCCCTCACGAATATTATGCCGCTGGTTAAGCAAACTATTGAGCGCCTCTTCTACCATGCTCATGGCGTTATCTGACTCCGCTTGCACCATGATTTGCCGCACGGTGCCCGGTAGCTGGTTACCAAACAGTTTGCGCTGGGCGGTGGTGAGCGGCACCACAATGGTGTCATCCTGATCACGCCCATCCAGCGTTTGCCCTTTGCTATCAAGCACGCCCAGTACCACAAAAGGGCGCTGGTTAATGCGGATGGTTTTACCAATCGGGTCGATATCCTCTTCACCAAACAGGTTTTGCACCACCGTTTTGCCAAGTAAGGCAACGCGCGTGGCAGAGCGTGTATCCGAGGCTGAAAAAGGGTAGCCTGCAGACAAACCCCAGCCACGTATATCCATGTAATCTGCGGTGGTGCCAATCACGTCAGTATTCCAGTTATTGCTGGCATAGACCACCTGCCCTTTGCCCATGGTCACCGGTGCGACGCCCACCACCCCGTATAGCTCGCTGATAGCACTGGCATCGCGCACATTGAGCGAAGGCGCATTACCGGTCGCCGTACGCGCGCCGCCCATACGCGGTGGGCCGGAAAGCACCACAAACAGATGGCTGCCCATGGCGCTGATAGAACGCTTGACCGAAGCTTCTGCGCCTTGGCCGATGGCCATCATCAACACGACCGCACTGACGCCTATCACCATGCCCAGCATGGTCAAAAAGGTGCGCAAGCGGTTAGCGCCCATGGCATGCCAGGCCTCTCCTAGCATGGCGCTAAACATGGTCAACTCCTGATGCTTTTGCTATATCAGCGCCAGTGTCCTGCACAATACGCCCATCCAAAAAACGCACCTGCCGCTTGGCGTGCTCGGCAATATCGGTTTCGTGGGTCACCAGCACAATGGTGATGCCTTCCTGATTCAAGCCATCAAAAATGGCCATGATTTCTTCACTGGTGGTGCTGTCCAGGTTGCCGGTGGGTTCATCGGCCAAAATCAACCGTGGCTGATTCACTAAAGCACGAGCAATTGCCACCCGCTGTTGCTGCCCGCCAGAGATCTGGTTGGGATGGGAGTGCATATGCTTGCTCAAGCCCACCTTTTCCAGCAACACCTGGGCCCGGGTATGACGCTCGGCTTTGCTCACTCCGGCATACACCAGCGGCAACGCCACGTTATCGAGCAAGCTGGCGCGCGCCAGCAAGTTAAAGCCCTGAAACACAAAGCCAATGGTCTGGTTACGCACTTTGGCCACCTGGTCTGCCGTCATGGTCGCCACCGCATGGCCATCCAGCACATAACGGCCTGCGCTTGGCATATCCAGGCAACCCAATATATTCATAAAGGTCGACTTACCCGAGCCGGAAGGCCCCATGATGGCGACATAATCGCCAGGCAACACCTGCAAATTGACCTCCTTTAATACCGGAAAGTCGCCTGCGGCGGTCTGGTAGGCCTTGTACAAATGACTCACCTCAATGACTGGCTTTTGCATCGCTCGCTGCCCGACCTAGAACATTCTGGGGCCGCGTGGGCCGTTATTATTGCCTGGTCCTTTATTGGCAGCGTTATCGGCTTGCAACTCACTGACAATGACTTTATCACCGGCCACCAAGCCCTCCCCAGACACTGCTGTCGAGCGGCCATCGGTGATGCCAGTATGCACACGCACCATCACAGGCTGCCCTGCTCTTAATACATAAATTTTACCTATGGCACCGTTGGCAGCCGCGCCTTGCCCCTCGCCTTTAGCGCCATGCTTGCGCCCGCCGCGTCGCCCTGCACCGCCAGCCTCTGGCGATGAACGTTCAGGGGTCGCAGCGGCATTGAGTTTTGGTTTGTAGCGCAGGGCAGCATTGGGCACCAGCAAGGCATGGCGCGCACGGTCGACAATAATATTCACATAGGCGGTCATGCCTGGCAGCAAGGTTAAGTCCTGGTTATCAACCGACACCACCACGTTATAAGTGACCACATTCGAGGTGTTGGTCGAGTTCAGGCGCAGCTGTTTCACCACGCCCTCAAAACTGCGGTCAGGGAAGGCATCGACATTAAAATTGACCTTTTGCCCCTCTTTAATTTTGCCGATATCCGCTTCGGCAAAACTGGTATCAATCTGCATCTTAGCCAGGTCTTGCGCAATCTGGATCAAAGTTGGCGTCTGAAAGCTGGCCGCCACAGTCTGGCCAACATCCACCACCCGATTCACCACCACGCCAGACACCGGCGAACGGATAATACTCAGGTTGAGATTGGTCACATCACGCGCCAGCAGGCCACGCGCAGTTTCGAGTTGCGCCCTGGCCGACTTCAGCACTTGCACCGCAGTATCCAGCTCCTGCTTTGAGACATACTCTTGGGCATAAAGTTGGCGCATGCGTTTTTCATTGGCAATGGCGAGCTCCACCGCCGCTTCGTTATTTCTGACACTGCCTTGTGACTGCGCAATCTGCGCATTAAACAACCGGCTATCGAGCTCTAGCAGCACCTGGTCTTGCTTCACCACATCATTAAAGTCGACATACATTTTTCGCACAATGCCTGACACTTGCGTACCGACACTAATCAGGCTGACCGGATTGAGTGTACCGTTGGCAGACACCGTTTGCTCAACATGCCCCTGCGTCACTTCGTCCAGCCGGTACAGGTCTTCTGGTTTAGGTTGATGGCTCTGTTGGTAATACCAATAGCCTGTCGCTGCGATCGCGACCAACAGCAACAACACCAGTATTTTTTTGATGCGCTTCATCATGTGTATCCGTTTATTGACCCGGCGCTTTTGCGCCGGGTAAGGATTGAATCATGGCATGGTCTAACACACCAATCGCCTGCGCCAAAGTCGCGCGCGTGATATTCGCATTAAGCCCGGCCTGAATATTTTGCTGGCGGGCAGTGGCCAGCGCGCTTTGTGCATTGAGCGTATCAATAATATTGCCCACGCCTGCCGTATAGCGGCCAAAAGCGACCCGATAAGATTGCTCTGCGCTTTCGAGCAGGGTTTTGCTGGCGGTGACAGATTGCAATGCCGTGCGCAAATTTTGATAGGCGCTCCACACATCGAGTGAAATCTGCAAACGCAAGCGGTCACGCTGGGCAAGCCGCAAGTCAGCCGTTGCCTCAGCCGCACGAATGCGGTAGGTAGGCGCATAGCCTGCAAACAAGGGGATAGAAACAGTGACGCCCAGGGTGGTGGCACTATTGGCCGCATATTGCGAACCATCTTGCAGGTTATTGGCAAGGCCGACACTAATGGTTGGTTTGCTGGCCGCTTTACTGGCGGCAATACTGGCCTCAGCCGCCCGCACTTGCGCTTCACTGGCCAGTAAGTCTGGCCTGCGCTGCCCGGCTTGTTCAATCAGCGTCGCCACATCGTCTAAAATACCAGGCGGCACATCGTTAGCACTGCTGGCTAAAGTCACACTGCGGTTAGCTTGCCAGCCCATCAAGTTAACTAGGCTACCGTAGGCAACCCTGAGCGCGCCCTCAATCGTAATGCGTTGCAGCGTCAGCTGGGCAAATGCGGTTTGCGCCTGCAATTTGTCAGCAGGGGTTGCCACACCTGCCTGATAGCGCGCATTGGCCGCTTTAAAACTTTCTTCTGCCGCGCGCTCAGCCTGTTGGGCAGCGGTGAGCGCCGCCATATTGGCTTGCACCTGGTAATAAGCGATGATGGTATTAAGCAACACCGTTTGCACCGTGCTGCTTTGAGTTGCACCGGCTGCCAGCAACAACTGGCGCGCACTCTCTACATTGGCCTTGCGATTGCCAAAATCATATAACAGGTAACTCGCCACCAGGTTGTTAGAGATGGTCAGATTAGGATTGCCACGGGTGGCAGACTCAGGGTTCAACACGCCCATCGCGTTAGACACGGTATCGGTCACCGTGGGTAAATAGGCGGATTTAGCCACGCCTAATTGCGCCGCCTGCACGCGCGCACTGGCCCAAACTTCACTGGTTTGCGGGTTATGGCATAAACTGATTTCTGCCACATCCGCCAGTGTTAACGCCTGCTGCCAGTTCACCTCTGCGCAACCAGCGCCCGTGCCCCAATACTCGCCCGGGATTTTTGGCAGTGTTTGTACTTGCGTGTCTAGCGGATCACCATCGTGATAAAACAATGACTCCTGCGCCTGCACGCAGGAGAAGGGTAACAGCATGATTAACCAATACAATCTACGCATGCAATTACACACTTAGTCAACAAAATAGCACAGCAAAACCAGCATCATAAACATCACTTAGGTGGGCAGATGCGCCATCTTAAATGAACAATGGCCGCGACTAAAGAGAGTGATACATTTTGATACTTTTGCACAGGGCAAAAGTCATACAGAATTTGACCATGAACGACACATGCATAGCATGCATGCGCTCGCTTTAATTGGATTTTCTTTTAAGAGGCGCAACTCGCCCATGTATCATTTGTGATAACAAATGCTGGCCAGACAAGCGCGAGACCACCATCACCGCCAGCACATGCAGGCCAACCAAGCCGAGCAAGGCCAGGCTAAGTGCTGCATGCAGTTCTACCGGCCAATCTTCGCCCCATAAGGCATCGGTGCGTCCCAGCCAGCCAGTCAAGGCCAGTGCTGCAATTAACAGCCAGATCAGGTAAACCGACCACTGCCCGAGCGGATTATGGCCCCGATGCGGAGCGATGCTGCCCTGCCGCATCTCAGCCATATGCCTGCTCATCGCTTGCCAGCCAGGCAGATAAAAACGTGCACTGCTGATCTGCGTCAGGCAGCCACACAAAATACGCACACCAACAATCGCCAGCACGACATAGCCAACCATACGATGCAGCCAGTCGGTTTCATACCAGACATAACTCATGAGCCACAGCGCGATAACACCCGCCGCTACCAGCCAATGACTGAGCCGCAGCCACCATGGCCACAGCATGTCAGCACGTGTTTGCATCAGGCGCAATTAGTCTTTTAAACCAATGGCTTTCACAATCGCCAGCGTTTTCATATCAAAGTAAATCTCGACCTTTTTACCCTCTTTGCTACGGCCATAAATCTCGTAACAATTACCGTCTACTTTAAACTTTTTAATGGTATAGCCTTCCGCTTCCATGGCCTCTTTGAGCGTCTCTTCCGAGGCCCATTCTTCTTTAGGGTAAGACTTGCAATCGGCGGCGGCCACCGCAACATGAGAACCCAACAGTCCCACAGCCAATAAGATTGAAAAACCAATTCTTTTCATTGTTGCTTCCTTTCTGTTACTCATACAATTTGACTTGGCGAATCTCTGCAAGATTCGAGACGCCCGTGAGTGCCATGGTCATTTCCAGTTCATCGCGTAGCGTGCGGATGACCTTGGCCACCCCCATCGCACCTTCCGCTGCCAGCCCCCACACATAAGGGCGACCAATACACACGGCATCCGCCCCCATGGCCAGCGCCTTAAATACATCCTGCCCCGAGCGAATGCCGCTATCAACCAAAATTTTGCATTGCCCAGCCACAGCGGCCACCATCTCAGGCAACACCGCAGCCACGGTTGGCGTGCCATCCAGCACACGCCCGCCATGGTTAGAAACGACAATGCCGTCGCAACCCAATGCCACAACACGCCTGGCATCATCCGCATGCATCAAGCCTTTAATCAGCAACGGGATATTTAACTGCTGTCGTAACCACGCCACATCGTCCCAGGTGGGTGCCTGTGTCATCCAGCCATCAAACACCTGACTCTGCCCGGCCTGTAATGCGTGCATGGCCAGTGGCTGGGCTAAATTCACAGCCGAAATACCCTTGGGCAAATCAATCAGGGCCTGCTTCACCGGTGCATCCACCGTAAACACAATGGTACTCACACCTGCTGCCAACGCTTTTTGTAGCAGCACGGCAGTACGTGCGCGGTCACCTTGCCAGTAAAGCTGAAACCACAATGGCTGTTGCGCCTGTTTCACGATCTCGTCGACCGGCTGGCTGGCGAGGCTGCTCACCATCATCTGCCCTTGCTGGGCATTACAGGCGATCGCTGTACCAATTTCTCCATCTGCATGAAACAATCGTTGATACGCCACCGGCGCTAGCATAATAGGATGTGCCCATTGCTCGCCAAACAACTCGCATATGGTGTTCGGGTTGTGCAACGCATTTAGCGGGCGCGGCATCAGTTTTTTTGCTTGCCAAGCCGTTTCGTTAGATTGCAGTTGCGTGCCAGGTCCGGCATCAGATTGCAAATAATGCCAGATATTGGCAGGCAATTTGGTTTGCGCCTGCTGCGCAAAATAAGGTAACAACGGTAGGGGCTGCATGAGAGATCAAAGCGCCCATTGGCGCAACAGATTATGATAAATACCAGTGAGCTGCACTACCTCGGCGGTTTCACCATGCTGCTGGCGCAGCCTGACCAAGGCCATATCCATATCAAATAGCATACGCCTGTGTGCAGCATCACGCACCATGCTCTGGATAAACATAAAACTGGCTAATCGTTCACCGCGTGTGACTGGCGTCACGGCATGCACCGAACTCGAAGGGTAAATCACAATAGAGCCTGCTTTGAGCTTAATGCGCTGGTCGCCGAAGACGTCCTGCACCACCAGCTCACCGCCCTCATACTCGTCGGGGTCATTCAAAAACAAGGTGGCAGATATATCTGCCCGCACCCGCGCACTACCGTCCGGCATGCTACGCATGGCACTATCGACATGAAAGCCGTAATGGTTGGTTTCGCCTATATAGCGATTCACAAACGGCGGCAGAATCTTGTCTGGCAAAGCCGCAGAAAAAAATAAAGGATCGCGATGCAATGCCTGCATCACGATCCTGCGAATTTGTGCCAGCAACGGGTCCTGTTCGGCCAGTTGCTGGTTATTTTTGACTTGTGCTGCCTGTGTGCCGGCGGTATTGCGACCATCTACCCATTGCGCCTGTTGAAGCAGGCCCCGGATCGTCGTTAACTCCTCTTTCAGCAATACATCCGGCAAACTTAACAGCAAATCAACTCCTAGAATTTATACTCGGTCGTAATAATGGCTTGGCGACGGTTACCCGGCGTTGTAAATCCACCATTATCATAAACCGCATCATAATACGTTTTATCCAACAAGTTTTTGATATTCAAACGTACAGCCCATTTAGGTTGCTCGTAAGCAGCCATCAAGTCAACACGAACATAGCCTGGTGCAACGTTAGGTTTAAATTGTCCATTAACAAATGGGTTGTTTGCAGCGACGGCAGTGACGGTTGGATTATAGCCATAACGTTCGGCTTTGGCTTCAAAGCCGCCACCAATTTTCCAGCCGTTGCTCCAATCATAAGTTGTCCATAGGTTAGCAGTCGTGCGAGGCGTATTTCTTACATTTTCCCCAGCCAATCTTGCATCTGGCGGCACTGTAGGCAAGCCCGTTGTAGAGTTAATGTTTTCTGCAACGTTGATAATATACGCATCCATGAAAGCCAGACCAGCAAACATATCCCAATGCTCAGTCACTTTACCAGTCAACTCAAACTCCACCCCATTAGTACGGCGGCGCTTAGTCAGAATCGGGTTATTGCCAAAAGCGGCCAAGTCAGTATTTCGCTCCCAATCTTTGGTCGTCGTAAATACGGCTGTTCTAAAAGCTAAATCGCCATCCATAAACAACCATTTGGTACCAACTTCTAATGTACGGCTACGCTCAGGTGGCTGCTTCACTGTAGTCAGCTGATACAAGTCTGCAGTTGGGCTAAATGAATTACTGTAAGTGATGTAATAATGCTGATCTGAAGTAGGCTGCCATGACAATCCACTGCGATAACTGTTTTGGCCATAATCAAGATGCGGCGCTCTGGCTGCAGTGTAATCTGCCTTCATTTCGTCACGACGAATACCTACTAAGGCTGTCCAGTGAGGAATAAACTCAATACTATCCTGCGCATAAACTGCGTAGTTATCTGCATTAAATTTTGCAAACTGCGTATTTGCCGGGGTTATCGGTGTTTCTACCCCAGCCGTATAAATAGGTGCAGCTGCAGTACCTTGGTTGAGCAATGAGTTACGATAAGATTTTTCATGTAAATATTCAGCACCAGCCAATACCGCATGCTTCATTCCCGCCAAGTCAAACTTAGTACTAAAGTCTGATTGCAAATTATCAGTTTCATAATGCATCGTACGTGTCTGGTTTCCACCTGCGCCTGCAGTAGCCGTAGGCGCTAAAGTTGCACTTGGTGTTTTTGCCCAATAGGCACGCTCATAATCAGCATGCCTTAATTGGGTTCTCAGTTGTGTATCGTCAGAAAACTTATGCGTAAAAATACCCGTCGTAATACGTGTATCACTGTCATCAAAGTTTTTGCTGCTGCCATAAAAGCTACGGTCATCAATCTTGCCCGTCGCGACGGTAGTATCAATTGGGCGCTTATTGCGAAAAGAGATACCAAAGTCTGGTACATCACGTGTCTGGATATATACGTGGTTTAAAAAGAACTCGTTTTCAGTGCCGATACCAGCACCAAAGCTGACAGCAATCCCTGAACGATCAGTTTCAGGGTGATCGCCATTGGCTGAGTTCTTACGATAGCTCTCTTCGTGTCTGTCCATAACGTTTACACGAATTGCCGCTGTATCAGTCAGTTTTTTATTGAAATCACCAGTCACTTGATGGTAATCATAGTTACCCAGGCTACCTGTGACAGTATTTTTGTCCTGTAACTCAGCCATTTTTGTAACCTGGTTAATCACACCACCAGCTTGCCCGCGGCCGAATAACATGGCCGCTGAACCACGCAACACATCCACCTGCTCCAGGTTGAATGTTTCTCGATAATATTGGGCAGTATCACGCATATTGTCCAAATAGATATCACCAAAGGTATAAAAACCACGCAAGTTAAAGTTATCACCACCGCGACCACCTTCAGCCGCATTGACAGACAAACCAACCACGTTACGTAATGCTTCGCGCAATGACCCGATCTGCTGATCGTGCAACAACTCTTTGGTTAATGTCGTTACCGCTTGTGGCACATCTTGCGGGTCCTGGTAGGTTTTACCTACGCGGGTTTTAGTCGCTTGATAGCCTTTGTTCGGCGCATCTTGAACACGCTTTGATTTAACGTTCACTTCTGGCAGTGTTTGGCTTTGGTCATTGCCTTCAGCATATGCCATTTGCCCACCCAGGCTAAGCAAGCTAACCATGACGGCAATCGGCCGCATGCGTAGCGTATTATGTCTCTTCATCATATCTCTCTTCTGGTCTTGCTAATTATTGTGAATGAGAATACTTCTCATAACCAGACATAATAAATAAATGAGCGTTGGGATTCCGTGGGTATTTTGTGATTTTTTTGTGAATACGTTACAAATTAATGGTAAATGTTGAGCCGCGCCCGGGCTCGGAGAATAGACTCAGTTGCCAGCCCTGATTTTCACAGATGCGCTGAATTAAAGACAGCCCCAGGCCTAAGCCATCCAAAGGGAGCTGGTTGCCACGAATAAATGGCTTGAGCACTTGGCTCTGCTGATCAACATCAATGCCGACACCGGTATCCACAACCGACACAGATGCACTGCAAATGATCAATTCAACTTTGCCACTGTGGGTGTAATTAAGCGCATTTTTAAGCAAGTTGGATAATGCGGTTAAGAGTAAATCGGCATTGAATAACCGTGGCTCAAGTGTGTCTTTACTGATCAGATTAAATACAATCTTCTTCTCCAGAAACGCAGGCTGCCAGCGATTAAAAGCCTCTTGCGCAATTTGCGCCAGTGTTTGTGTTTTTGCCGGATTGATAGCCGTGTATTCTGCGCGGGCAACAATGAGTAATGATTCGATCAATTGTTGCAGTTCCATACTCGCCCGTGCAATGCGTTGAATTCTTTCGCAATCAGGATCGTCCTTGGCCCTGGCCTGCATTAACACTTCGCAGCTAGAAGAAATAACCATTAATCCGCTACGAAACTCGTGACTGACATCACTGGTAAACAGCCTTTCGCGCCACAGCGCGTCTTTGATTTTGGCATAGGCCTCCTCAAATGCCTGGGCGAGATCGCCAATTTCATCATTGGGGAAGTGATTGGCAATGGCAACCTCGTCCAGCGCGCCTAACTTTCGTTGAGAGAATACTGCTGAGAGTTTAATAATCGGCGAGATAATTTGCCGAGCTAATAACCAGCCAACCAACACCCCCACCAATATGGTGAGCAGAAACCCTGATTTTAGCGCGATAAACAAGTTTCGTTCGAAGCCATCTTCGTACATGCTCTGGTCTTGCACCAGAATGTAGTCTTGCCCACGTATCGTTTGTCGATAAATGTAGTAGCTGGATGGCGAGGCTTCTACCTCTGTAAAGCCAGGCTTAAGATTGACCAGATATTGAGAAATTTTAGGATCGGCAGGCGTGGTCGAGGTGAATAAATGCAAACCAAGATGCTTCAAGGTCGCACTAGGGCGCACAGGGCTCGCAACAATCAATTCGAGTTTTTCATGCATCTCCTGCGAGAGCAGCTCATCCTCCATGGCATGCACAATGGTATAAATGCCCAATGTAAAGGCGCCTGCCACAAACAGTGTAATCAGGGTAAAGGCGATCACGATCCGCCATCTGATCGAAACTTTATTCATTTTCAAGCCCGATGCGATAACCAATGCCGTGAATGGTATGCACCAACGGGACATCAAATGGCTTATCAATCTCAGTACGTAACTGGTGTATGAGCGCGCGCAAGTTATCACCGCGGGTGGCGGCGTCGCCCCAGAACTGTTCCTCGAGGTCACTGCGCTTGACCGTATTCGGACTGTGCTGCATCAAAGTCTCCAGAAGCTTCAGCCCCAAAGGGGGGATTTTCAAGATGACGCCCGCACGCCGCACGACCAACCCCTTCATGTCAAAGCTAAGGTCATGCACCATGAGTATATTGTTATTAATTCCTTTGCTGCGCCTGTAAATCGCCAGTGCGCGCGCCTCTAACTCAGCCAGTGAAAAAGGTTTGACCAGATAATCGTCAGAGCCGGACTCAAAGCCTTTTAATCGATCGGCTAAGGTATCACGGGCAGTCAGCATGATGATAGGCGTGAAGACATTGCCATCATTTCTTAACCGGCTGGCCAGTTGCAAGCCATCAATGCCTGGCAACATCACATCCAGGATAATGAGGTCAAACTCTTGCGTGACGGCTAAATGGAGCCCGGACAGGCCATCCTGTGCGCAATCGACCTTATGCTCTTTTGAAAAGTAATCAAGAATATTCGCCAGAATATCCTTGTTATCTTCAATGACCAAAATACGCATGTTAGCTTTTCCTTAACTGGCCGCCCATTTGGTGAGACTGACATCTGTTTTTGAAATAAAACAGTGGCGGTGATAAAGACTAAATTATTGCATACCACACAGAGAAAAAACTAATGCTATTGAGGCCAGCTAACAGCGCCAGCCTCCATGCATAGTCAGCGTGTGGTCGGGCGTATGCGCCCAGGCGCAAGCACTTGCCCTTGCACAATGCTAGAAGACACTTTTCTCGCTTTACGCTTCTTCCACCACAGATACACTCCTGTGACTGACAGCATTGCAACCACCAACCCCATGACTGAAATAAGGATGCGGCCGGGCAAGCCAAGAATGCGGCCAGAATGTAGCGGAAACTGCGCCTGCACAATCACATCACCAACACCGCCCTGCCAAGGAATGCGGGCACCAAGTGCGCGCGCATCGGTACTATCGTAATACAAACGCTTGTGGCCTGCCCCGGCAATCCCATGGTCATCTTCCGGGTTAAAAAAGTCCACATTAAATAGCTGGAAGGCTGCGCTATATGAAATACGCCCGGCGGGCTCTTGCCATCCCTTTGCCGCAGCATCGCTAACTGCCAAAGCCAGCACTTGCTCAAAGCCTACCTTGGGCGGCAGTTGTTGCAACCTTGGTAGCGGGGCACGCACATCGAATGGGGCGGGTGTTAATGTAAAGACAGACTTCATGACCGGCATAAAGACTTCACGCCGCAAATTAAGCGCTAAGGCTGAAAACGCCAGAATAATCAGCAATAGCCATGTCCACAAACCAAATGCTCTATGCATATCAAAATAACGTTTATGCGTGCTGCTGTTCCAGCGCATTTTCCAGGCAGGCCACCAGCGCTGCCAGAACGTTGCTTGCTCCGTATGGCGCGGTACTTTATGTAGTTTGGTTTTAGGTCGATTGGCAGATTTTGGCAAGGTGAGGTAAAAACCGACAAAACTATCAATCAGCCATATGATTGCCACACCACCTAACAACCAGATGCCCCAGCGGTCTATGCCCCATATTTCGGGCAGGTGCAAACTGTAATGTAATTTATAGAGGAACGAGACAGCGTTGGTACGATTCACAGGCCACACCGCGCCCCATTCTCGTTTACCCAACTCTTCACCCGTCACCGGGTCAAGAAACACCTGGTTAAAGGTAACCGGCTCAAGGCCGCTGGGTGGGTTCGCTAGAGGCCTGACACCGATCGCTAATGTATGCCCGGGCTCAACCGTCAGTGGAATCGAGCTGACTTGCACTTGCGGGTAGCGCGCGGCCACCCGCTTTGCAAGCACCAATGTCGATTGATGCAAACCTTGCGAGTCACTATGCATCCATGCGGGATTCAACAATTCGTCTAACTCGTGATCCCAGGAAATCACCGCACCGGTCAACCCGGTGAGCAATAGGAACACAGCACTTGCCAGGCCGAGCCAGCGGTGAATCAATAACAAAGATGAACGCAAGTCAGATTACCTCAAAAAACTAGAAATCGAGTTGTGCGCTAATTGTCACGGTACGCGGCGCGCCTAACACCAGATATCCAGAATTAGAGGTAGTACCAGCATAACCACCTGCTGAAGCCCAGTAATCGCGATCTGTGACGTTATCAATACGACTACGCACAGTGAATAAATGACCTTTAATTTCAGTCGCATAGCGCGCGCCAATATCTAACCGGGTCCAACCTGGCACACGTTGCGTATTATTACTATCCACATATACATTACCGGTAGTAATCACGCGTGCATCCAACGTTAAGCCTGGCACCATCAATGCATCCCACTCCAACCCCAAGTTAGCTTGTCGATCCGGCACGCCAATGGTTTGCTTGCCTTCTGAAGCAGCATCACCTGTGTTTTTCTGCTTAGCATCCAACCAAGTAATCCCGCCTAATACACGAAGGCTTGGTAAAATTTGACCATAAGTCATCAACTCAACGCCTTGGTGCTCCTCTTTCCCCTGTGAGGTAAACACATCCGCCGCATTGATAAAACCGCGAGGCTTCTCAGTCGTAAAGTAGGCAGTAGTCACACGAATTTTACCAAAGTCGAATTTAGCACCCACTTCTTTTTGTTTTGATACATAGGGAGCAAGCGTCTGGCCTGGGTTAGTAATTGGTTGAGAAACCGTTGATTGCGGGGCAGTAGCACCTTGCGACAAACCTTCAATGTAATTGGCATACAAAGAGACGCCATCCCAGGGTTTTACCACAGCACCCACCACTGGGCTCAACTTGCTTTTATCGTAAGCATCGTCAAACACACCATCGTAGGTATAAGTTGTAGCCACGATTTCCTGATGCCTCACACCTAGCGTCAGCAATAATTGATTGTTCAGCATAGACAAGGTATCGCCCAGTGCAAGACTTCTCAATATCGTTCTACCTGTGGTTTTTGGATTATTTAACACACCGCCTGAGCCAGCGGTTGCGGTAAAGGCCGGTAGTGAAGAATAAACCGGCGCATATAAATTGGTATTTAATGAGGTCCCAGTAAAGTCAAATGTATACGCTGCTTTCTTTTCAAAATGGTATAAGTTCGCATTCAGAACCACATCGTGGTTCACAGAGCCAGTCTCAAATTTGCCTTTCAAACCCACTTCACCCGTGCGCACAGAGTCTTCTCTGGTGTTATCAAATCGATACAAACTGCCAGCACCCGTGGCGGAGTTACTGACAGTTAAGTTTGCCAAAGAGTTAGCCTCATGTGACTCGCGAAAGCCGCCAGCAAAATAAGCCGTTACTTTCTCAGTCAAATCATACTCACCACGCAATGTGCCGAATGTATCTCGTTCATTAGAATATGACCATGGCTGCGCCCAGTTTGTATCACTTTTTGGTGCGCGCGGCACGCCCGTCGCAGCATCCAGACTGACATTGGTACGCGTTTGCTTCAGGTGGTTATCTTGATAGCCAATATCCCCAGACAAGCGCAACTTCTCACCGCGCCAATCCAGTGCCAGAGAAACCAGATCCACATCAGCATGCTCTTTATTAACCGCTGTACCGCCATCGCGCTTGGACACATTCAGGCGGATACCTGCACGATCATCCGGCCCAAAGCGCCTAGCCACATCAGCCGAAATTAATTGCTGGTTACCAGAGCTCCACCCGGCATTCACCACACTTAATGGCTCATTGGGTGCACGTTTTGGCAACAATGAAATAGAGCCACCAATACCGTCGCCATTCGGGCTAGAACCATTTAAGAAGGCAGAGGCACCACGTAACACTTCTACACGTTCAAACAGTTCTGCTGCAATATATTGCCTGGGCAACAAGCCATACAAACCGTTATAGGCAACACTGTCTGAATACAGCTGAAAACCACGAATAAAGTACGACTCCTGAAAGTTACCAAACCCGCGCGCAACGCGCACAGATGGATCGTTCAATAGCACGTCACCCACACTTTTAGCTTGCTGGTTCTGAATGAGCTCATTGGTGTAGGCATTGATTGAAAATGGCGTATCCATCGCATCCTGATTACCCATCACGCCGACACGGCCGCCTTTGGCGACCTGGCCACCCGCATACGGCTTCATCAGCCCTTTAGCGTTTGCATCTGCCGACGCTTTTACCTTTACTTCTTCCAGCGTGTCTACTTCAGACTCTTCAGCAGAAGCATCCATAAAAACCATTGCATACATCACTGCAATCAAGATTTTTTTATACGCGTTCATGTCAAGATACCCTCAAAAAGTTAAAAACCAAGCACCTAGAATGTGCTTGGTTATCAATAGAAAATTCAGCATTAAAAACTATAGTTTGCTGACAAAACAGCGTTCTGACGCTCGCCATATCAGAGCAATACTACGAACAACTGCTGGCGATTGGAAAATGTGCTTACGCGCAACCGAACAAGGTACAAATGATAACAATTCTCACTATCAAAATCAATTAAAAGCGGGCTATAGACTGATTGACCTCAATAGAGTAGTCATTAAAATAACAACGCCCTGCCGATTGGCAGGGCGTTGTTATTAACTTCAAATCCAGCCATCCAGAGTGCCCGAAGGTGGGCTCATGGACGCAACACTAATATTTCCAGGTGAGCGTAGCCATACCATTAAACGGAGCTGCATAAAAGGCTTGTCCATATGCCGAGTATCTAAAGCTCGACAAGTACTTTTCATCCGTCACGTTATACAAGTTAACAGCCACATCCCACTGCTTGTCAATTTTATAATTAGCCATCAAATTTAAAACAGCGTAACTATCTTGCTCGTAGCGCACATTACCAATATCCACATAAATGTCACTCTGCCAATTGACGCTTGCACCGACTTTTAAATTCTGGACAAATGGCACTTTATATACAAGGCTCACATGCGCCATATGCTTGGGCGTGAAGGTGTTCGCACTTGCGCCGCTTTGCCCTTTAATACTCGTTAAGCGGGTATAACCGGCGCTCATACTCAAGTGGTCGTTCACTTCACCTGACACATCAAATTCATAACCTTTGCTCGTCGCCTCGATGGCCTCGTATACGGTCTTAGTAGGGGTCGACAGTGAGCTGGCTACCGGTTGGTTTTCCTGTTCGGTTTTAAACAACGCAAATGAACTATTAAGTGCCTTGTTAAACCACTCACTTTTAACGCCCATTTCATAGTTTTTACCTTGCAATGGCGCAAGTACCTTATCATTAGTGCCCAATTCGATTTGCGGCTTGTAAATACCCGCATAACTGGCATACAACGAGTTCGCATCATTCAAGTCGTATATTGCACCGACGTAAGGAGTAAACTTATTATCTTCCTTGGCCTTTTGGGCCACGGTATAAGCCTCGCCATCCAATTTATAACTTAACAAGCTACCACCCATCGTGACCTTGAGTCCATCTATTGGATTTAACTTGGCAGCCGTGTAAAGATTAGTGGTTCTGGTTGAGTAATCAGAGCTTTTACTTTCAGCCCCAAACGAAGGATAAGGAACATCCCCGGCAGCGTCAAAGCTGTCGAGTGGCACGCCCGCCACACTGCGAGAAAACTCTCTCATATTACTGCGGCTTAAAGTGGCGCCGACGACCAGTTCATGCTTACGCCCCCCCAACTCAAATGGCCCATTGGCATAAATATCCGCCACATAATCCTGTGTCTTAAAGGTATAAAAGAAAGGGTTGGTTTTTAAGCCCAGACCTGTGGTCCGGTCTTCACTACCATCAACATAATCATGAGGTCCGGCAGAGGTCACTGCTTTTTGTGTGAGCTGCCCTTTAACTTTCCACTCATTATTAAAGTAATGCGTTAACTCAGCAAAACTGATATTGGTATCTACATTCCGGTAACTCCAACTCGGCGCGGTCGAATCAGACACTTTATAAGGCCGCTTGCTGCCATCAGAATACAGTAAAGTCAAACCACCAAACATATTGCCGCTGGCGTCGTTTCTTTGATAGGTATGGCCAACAGCGAAACTGGTGTTATCGGTGAGATCAGCCTCGATGATGCCGTACACAACATCTCGCTTACTACTGTAACGGTCAAGGTAAGAGTTTTTTTCTTGATGTGCTGCGACCAGGCGTGCACGTACACTGCCGTCACCATTCATTGCGCCTGAAATATCAGCATCCATGCGCCTGTTATCCCAGGAACCAAGGGATGCATTAGCTTTGGCTTGAAAGTCCTTTGTCGTGCGCTTACGAATAAAATTGATGGTGGCAGAAGGATTACCCGGCCCTGTTAACAATCCATTGGCGCCACGTAGCACTTCAATACGGTCATACAGGGCGATATCCAAATCTCCGTAATTTGTCCCACTAAAGCTAATCGGTGTGCTAAGACCATCTACCTGAAAATTAGTGATATTAAAACCACGCGAGGTATATTCGGTGCGGTCCGTTTCAAACTGTTCCACTTTAATACCGGTTGCGTAAGACAGCGCGTCATTGACAGTCAAGACACGAAAATCATCCAGTTGCTCGCGTGTGACCACGGAGATAGATTGTGGCGTTTCGCGGATACTGGTATTTAAACGGGTAGCCGTTGCGGTAGATTTAACGGTATAGGACTTTGTTTTTTCTGAAGGCTGATCTTTTTCTACCTGGGAAGTGACTTTTACCTCAGGCAGAGACTCAACCTCCTCTTTGCGCGCTGAGTCTTCAGCATGGCCCAGATAAGGAATAGCAAGCAACAGCGCTGCTGCTAAGCTACGACGACGAAATGAATATTTTAATTTTGGACTGCGCACGAGACTCCCCTGTGAGTTAATTGCTGGCTACAGGAGTAATGACTCGTTGGCTTGCACAAAGCCACCAATGATAACAATTCTCATTCAATGCATCAATAGAATAAGATAATCCAGGCTTCCGCGCCCGTGTAAAACGGTGCTAACGTTAAGCCACTACCTTACGTTTGAGACTAGGGGCGACAATCATCTCACCCTCTTCGGTGACGGCAGCAGCAAGGCTCACGTTGTATAGCGCCTCAAGTAGCGGCAGGGTGACATGTGGCGTACGGTAGTCGCCCACCATGGCGCCATGCTTGATAAAGATTAATCGCTCAAAGCCCTGCAGGGCCTGATTGATGTCGTGCAAAATCGCCAGGATGGCATGACCGCGATTGGCGGCAAAGCTATAAATCGCTTCCATCAGGCTAAACTGCAAGCCTGGGTCCAGCGCGGCCAGCGGCTCATCTACCAGCAGCAAGCCTTGTTCAACGTCCCATAGCTGTGCAAACACGCGCGCCATCTGTACACGCGCTTTTTCGCCACCAGACAAAGTATCAAAACGACGGCCCAGCAGATGCGAAGCGCAGGCCTGCTCAGCCGCTTGCTGCACAATAGAGGCAAGCGATGGGTCGTGCATGCGTGCCACGCGCCCCAGCCCGATGACCAGATCGACCGGCAGCCCAAACGCGACTTCATGCGACTGCGGCAAAATGGCGCGACGGCGGCTTAAATCCGACAATGACCAGTCTTTGAGTGGGCTCTGGCAAAAGTCTGCGTGGCCACTCACCGGCGTTAACTCACGGGCCAGCAGCTTAAGCAGTGTCGATTTACCAGCCCCGCTAGGGCCTAATACCGCGACACGCTCACCGGGTTGAATGGCAAATGAAAAGGGGCCGAACGTACGTTGACCAAGATTCACCGTGACACGATCGAGTGACAATAGACTGATATTTTTTAATGCGTCGGTCATCCTTAGCTACCTTTTCTGACACTGGTAAGCAGGACAAGAAAGAAAGGGGCGCCCAGCAAAGCGGTAAAGATACCCACCGGGATTTCTGCCGGAATAGCCACGCTTCTGGCGGTAGTATCCGCCACCAGTAAAATAATAGCGCCGACCAGCATGGCCAATGGCGCAAGGCGGCGCTGGTCAGGCCCGACCACCAACCGCACAATATGCGGCGCAACCAGGCCGATAAAGCCGATGACACCACACCATGCTACCGAGAATCCGCACAACAGCGCGACCAGAATGATCACGCGGCGGCGCAGATGCCGGACATTGATACCTACATGCGCGGCTGCAGCTTCACCTAGCGCTAACGCATTCATGGCACTCACCAGCCGCCGCACATACCAGATAGCAGCCACTAGCAATAATGATAGTGTCGCCACTAACGGCCAGCTACCGCCTGCCAGAGAGCCTAGCGTCCAAAAAGTCAGGCTGCGTAGTTGTTCGTCTGTGGCCAGGTAAGTACACAAGCCGATAATGGCAGCAGCCAGGGCATTGAGTGCGATCCCAGTGAGCAGCAACCCGGCGATTGAGTCCGCTGTTAACCAGCGCGCAACGGTATCGAGCAACAAACACACGCCAACCGCCCCCGCAAACGCAGCCACTGGCAGCACCCAAAAACGCCAGGCAACCGGAATATCAATGCCACTACCTGCCAGCACCACAATGGTCAAGGCCGCTGCACAAGCTGCGCCACTGGTAACCCCTAGCAAGCCTGGGTCAGCCAGCGGGTTACGAAACAGGCCTTGTGTCAGCGCGCCAGACAAGCCAAGCACGGCACCTACCAAGGCTGCGAAAAACATACGCGGCAAGCGCAGGTTCCACAGCACATAGGCGCCACTGGTCAGCGGTTCGTCATGGCGCCATAACAGCAGCCAGTCATTTGTGGTCACAGGCACTGCGCCCGCCCATGCCGCCACCCAAAAACACAACAGCAGCACTAACGATAAAAACCAGACCGGCCTGTTGAGCAGGCCGGTGGTAAAACGCGAAGTCAAGGAGATCGCACCTGCAGTCGCATTCATGTACTCATCACCTTCAATAATGCGTTATCCAGTGCGGTCACGGCTTGCGGCATGCGCGGGCCAAAGCCCAGCATAAACATCGCCTCCAGCGAGGCGACGCGACGTTTTTGCCCTGCTGGCGTTTGCGCCACACCCGGCAGCCTTAACACACCATCAATCCCACCCACGATATTTAAACCCTGATCAGTAAACAACACCACATCCGGCTGGGCCGCAATCACAGCTTCTGGTGTTAATGGCTTAAAGCCATCAAACCCCTGCACGGCATTCTGTGCACCCACATAATGCAGCATGGCCTCGGCACTACTGCCCTTGCCGCCAACCATCACCTGGCCTGGGCTATGCGAGAGAATAAAAAGTACACGTGGCGCAGGTGATTTGCGTGCCAGAATAGGCTCACGCGCACGCTGCCAGTCTGCTTTCATTTTTTCAACCAATTGCGCCGCCTGCGTTGGGCGATCGATCAAGGCACCTAATCGAGCGACCCGATCCAGCACACCTTCAAATTTATCATTGGCAGCCAACACGGTCACCGGTACACCTGCCGCATTGATTTGACGCAGCACCGCTGGCGGCCCTGCATCCTCAGTCGCAATCACATGGTTAGGCGCCAATGCCAAAATACCTTCGCTGGATAAGGTGCGCGCATAGCCCACACTTGGCAGCTTAGTTGCCGCTTCAGGATACAGCGAGGTGGTATCCACACCGGCCAGCTCATGACTGGCGCCCAAGGCATAAACAATCTCAGTCAGTGCACCACCAATACTGACAATACGGCGTGCAGATTTTTTATCAGCCGCCCAGGCCAGCTGCGGTAAACAAACGCTGGCAGCGAGCGCACTCGCCTGCAGCAAGAATTGACGACGGGCGGGTTTTGTTTGTAAATCACTCAGCAATATATTGACACGTGACATATTTAACTCAGACATAATTCATGATTATTAAGCAGGCCTTCAACCAATGCCCGCCATGTAGCCAGCTCTGGTTTGCCGGGTTTGCGCTCACCAAAAAACATCGCAATCACCTCACCATGCTGGTCGAACAGTTCCAGCGAAGTCACCACGCCATCCACCGTCGGCTTACGCACCACCCAGGCGCTGGCAATATGGTCTTCACGCAAATGCAGGTTAAAGCCTGGGTCTAACACATTGAGCCACGGGCCCATCACCGCAATCTTTGTCACAGGGCCAGAGTGAATCTGAATCATGCCTGGATTACCCACAAACACCATGATGGCGACATGGTCGTTAGCCGCTGTTTCCAGCAATTGACGGGCGCTGGCGGGGTTAACCTGCTGGACAAACTGCGCTTCGCCCAAGCGCATGCTCTGCAGGCGTGACACCCCAAACTTTTTCAGCAGAGCAAAAAAGTCGTGCGTGTCTTGCAATGCAGCCCAAGCCGCCTGAAAGCCCGCCACATCAATACTGTGATCAGGCTGTTCGGCGACTTGCGGCGCGGCTGGCAGTGGTTCTAATCCAGGCTGCTGATCAGCAGCCGCAAACTGCGCTACAAAAGCCTCATAGGCGGCCACATTACTTTGCGGCTTGATAAATACCTTATGAATAGCGGTGCCGGTGGCATCAAAAAACTGCAAACTCTGTTGAGTGCTGTTTTCGCCAGCCTCTGACACAGCAAAACCATGTGCCCACTGGCCATAAAACGCGCGCAAATCGATGTCAGTACCCAGCACCAACCCAACGTGATTGGTATCACTCACATTGGTATAGACGCCGGTTTTTTCATGTACACACGACAGATTTCGCGTCAGCGCCATCACTTCACCCAATGGTTCCAGCGCCTTGATCAGCACTGGCCACACTGGCTGCAGGCGCGTCGCGTGCATCAAGGCGCCCTCATTTGTCGCCACATGCGCAGCAATCAACGCACCTTCTGAAATCTGCAGTTTTTCTGCAATATCGCGATGGCGCGCCTTACCAGACTGGCGCTCAATCAAAAACTGCTGACGGATAAACTCAATCGTGTGACCCATGTCTGCATCCATCAGGCTTAAGCCAGTTCGTCCAGTTTTTGTTGGCTGGCCTGATCTGGGGCGGCATGACCTTGATCATTGCGGTGTGTGATTTGCAATAAATCCTGGCCGTTGAGATGATAAGCTTTCGCAAAGCCAGCCACATAACTGCCATGTGACGGCGTTAATTCCACCATATGAAAGTCTGTCAGCTTGCCAATCGCATCCATGAACTTGCCGAATTTTTCATAAAACAAAGCCATCACTTCATCAAACTTGGCCTCCGTTCTGGCCACTTCTTGCGTGTCACATTTGAACACCAGGCGTTTTCTGGCAAACAGATGACCAGCGTCTTTTTCGCTCTCGATAAACATGGCGGAACAACGACCGGTTTCACGCAAGTTGCCACAATGCGTCGCCAACTCACTCACGTAAATATAAAACTTGTTATCGCGCTCTACAAAAGCGGCATAGCTGGCCTCGGGGATGCCCTGTGCATTAGTCGTTGCCAACTGCACAGATTTAAACAACCCTTTAAAAGCAATGGCTTCTTCGCCTACTGATTGCAACTTCTCGTTCTCGTTCACGGCACTTCTCCTAAGTTCATGATGCAATCCACTGCGTATTGTTTTTTGTTAACACAGCGCCTGCTGAAACCATGACTATTCGTCACAGCAATTAATGATATTCTATATGATAATCATTCTTATTTACATAAAAAGATTTGATCTGCCTGGTGTTGTGCGCAAAAAAACAGTGGTATAAAAAAGAGAACTGCGTCATCAAGCCAGGCGGTTATCGCCTAGCCTAGTCACTTACGACGCGAAAACAGCGGCTGTATCCAATAGAAGAATACCGCGACCAACACCGGGATGGCGATGGCTGCATTGGCCAGATACTCGCGTGCATCGTCAAAAACCAGCGCGAAAATCAAACCAGCCATTGACACCACGGCGATGATCAACGGCCATAAAAAAATCTGGGAGAGTTGTTTATTAGGCATAAATAGATGTGTCACCATTATTCACCTCACATGGGCGTACCCATCGTCATGCTGCGTTTAATAGGCCTCACTGAGCGTAATTCTTGAACGGATATCGGGCACATACTGGTGCCGTTTTTTCCACCACAGCATCAAACCGGTCCACAAGACAACAATGGTAATCACATCAAGCACGGCCCACAGCCACTTTAAGGTCATGCCGCCATAATCGCCAAAATGCAGCGGCTGCGAAACCAGTAACGCCACCAGATACCACGGTAAATCGCGGCTATCGGTCAAGGTCGCCGTCCGCGCATCCACCAGCACTGGCTTAAACAGGCGCTTGGTCAGCGGCGAATCACCGCGCATAAAAATACCGTAATGGTGCGGGCTGGCATAGTCGGTACCCGGAAAAGCAATAAAGCCCAATTGCATGTCTGGTTCGGTTTTTTGCGCCACTTGCAATGATGCTTGTAGTGACGCCAATTGCGTCGGCGGTGGCAAGTTTTTATAAGGCGCAATCATTTGCGACATCTGGTCAAACTGCCAGTACTTGATTAGCAAGTCTGACCAGGCATTAATAACGCCAGTGGCAGCCACCACCAAAGCCCAACTGAGAATGACAATGCCCAGAAAATTATGCACATCCAGGCGCTTAAGTTTCTGGCCGCGCTGGCGGCGAATCTCGCCAAATGCCAATTTTCGCATAAACGGCGCATACAACACGACGCCAGAAACAATGGCCACCAATAACAAAAAACCCATCAAGCCCAGAAACAGCATGCCCGGCAAACCAGCAAATAAATCCACATGCAGCTTGAACATGACATACATAAAGCCTTCTTCTACCGGCGGCTCACCCAGCACCTGCGCGGTGCGCGCATCCAGCACCACCTGCTTGAACCCGCTCTCGGCCGTGGTGGTTTTTGCCATGCTGATGACCCATTGCAGCGGCTCGTCCTCTTCGCGATACATATACAAAGGCACCATGCCAGGCTGCTTTGCTTTAGCGGCGGCCAGCATCGCATCCATGCTGGCCATCGGGCCTTGATGCGCGATCTGCGGCGTCGCGATATGGTCGCCTAGCCAATCACCAATTTCATGGTGAAAAATCAGCGGCAGGCCAGTCAGGCACAGCAATAGCATAAACACCGTGCAGACCAGGCTGGACCACTTATGCACCCATGCCCAGGTACGGATAGAGGACTGCGTCATAGAAAAGCTCTAGTGATGTAATTTACGGTTGCGGCTGGCTAACAAAACCCACTTTTTTCATGCCCGCGGTCTGCGCTTTTGCCAGTACCTCGGCCAGCACCTGATAACGCGTGTTTTTGTCAGCACGAATCTGTAATTCAGGCTGCTGTTGCTTGGCGGCCTCATCTGCCATGCGCGCAGACAAATCAGCCACTTGAATTTCGCTATCATTCCAGAAGAGCTTGCCATCCACGTCGACCGCCAGGTCAATCACTTCCGGTTTTTCTTCCAGCGGTTGTGAGGTTGCCTGCGGCAAATCAATTTTAACCGCGTGCGTCAGCAATGGCGCCGTGATAATGAAAATCACCAATAGCACCAGCATCACATCCACCAACGGCGTGGTATTGATTTCACTCATAGGCTGAGTGTGCTCACCCGCACTGAATGGATTTTGCCCCATCATACATTGCCACCTTTATTGGCCACTTTTGCATGCAACTCTGTCACATTGGCTGGTTTGCCGGTATTTTTAATGACTAATGGTGCACCGGTGGTCAACAATGTATGCAAGTCTTGTGCAAAGCTTTCCAGCTCGGCCATGATGCCGCGGTTAGCTTTGATAAAGGCGTTATAAGCCAGCACGGCAGGAATCGCTACCGCCAGGCCAATCGCCGTCATAATCAACGCCTCACCCACCGGGCCGGCCACTTTATCAATGGTGGCAACACCAGATTGGCTAATGGCGCTCAGTGCGTGATAAATGCCCCACACCGTACCAAACAGGCCCACAAATGGCGCCACGCTACCGACAGATGCCAGCACAGATAAACCGCTCTCTAATGCGGCCTGCTCTTGCGACAAGGTGCGGCGCAACTGGCGCGCAATAAACTCATCCTGGCTACAGGCCGCGCCCAATGACTGGCTGGCATATTGCTGATGATGCTGGGTAGACTCGGCTGCCGTCACCGCCAAGCGAAACGCAGGCGATTGCAACTGTGGCTCTTGCAAGGCTTCTTGCAAGGTTGCCTTACGCCAGAATTGACGCACATAAGTAGACACATCACGCTTGCGCTTAAAGACTTGCCAGGTTTTAACCAGAATAAAATACCAGCTCAACACTGACATCGTCAGTAAAATCAGCGCCACCAAAACCGACACCACACCGCCTTCGGTGATAAAAGCCAAACCACTTGTTGATTGCATTAAAAATTTCCCTTCACTGATAACTTGCTAACTATCGACACTTGCTTAATTTTGCGTGAGCGAAAATGACAAAGGGACATTGACATAAGCACTTAATGCTTTGCCACCCTTGCGCGCAGGCTCAAAACGCCATTGCTTCACTGCCGTCACTGCAGCTTTGTCCAACCGCTCAAAGCCACTACTTTTGACCACGTCTACGGATTCTGGCAGCCCTTCAACAGACACCAGCACCTTCATCAGCACCTTTCCCTCTTCACCGGCACGGTGCGAGAGTCTCGGATATTCAGGCCGTGGATTATTCAGGTAAGCTACACCAAACTTGGGTGGCTCTTCTTTCTCTTCAACCACCTCTTGCTTGGGTGGCGCCGAAGCCACTGGCGCGGGCTTGCTTGGTGCGGCAGCAGCAGGCACCTCTAATGGCGGCGCGGATGGCTGCGTACTGGCTTCAAACCTCGGCTGATCTGGCGTGGTTTCTACAATACGCTCGACCACCGGCGCCGGACGCTCTATCGGTTTCACCGGTGTTTCTTTAGGTTTAATCACAGGCTTGACTACAGGCTGCTGCTTGATAATAGGCACCACTTCTGGGGCTGGCGCTTCTTCTTTCTTGGCCGGCAAAGTGATTAACGAAACCGTCATCGGCTCAGGCTTGGGCTCGATCACAAGCGGTTCTTCATGCAGCACCAGCCAGGCAATCACTGCCGCATGCAAGGCAACCACCAGCAACATGCCCAATCCATGCCAATCCTGGCGCTTATCACGCTGCAACCAATCTTCAGTGGCCAGCACAGACCAGCGAAAAATACCCGCCAACTCACCCAGCTGACGACGATGCAAGCTCAACTCAGGCAATTGGGGCGCTGACGCGCGCGCGGGCTTTAATGACAACCCTTGCAAAGACTCACGTTGCACCATGTGCAGACTCCTTCGGTAAAACCACAAAAGGCAACCCTAGGTTGCCAGCATTACACACACATTTCACGCAAAAACCTCGATTAATCTTGTTGCACCAATGCTGCCGTGATTGCATGACATTTGGTCAACAGTAATTTATTTTGCTTGGTACGGGTCAACTGATAAGTGTCGCCACCATGCACAATCGCCAATACGCCGGCATCACCCAGCAATTGCGTCGCCTCAATCGTCGGCACGCGTCTCAATGAAACACTGGCCGCATTTTGCGCCTCACCTAATGATGATGGCAAGCGATTCGTCATGCTTTACATCCAGTCTAAAAAAAAGGCCGACTTATATGCAAAAGCATCGCGGCATAGGATTTCAAGGAACACCCTTACCAGGGATAGGTTGGCGCATAAACATCACGCCGAATTTGAGCAATGACATGTTGGGGTTAGGAGCACTGCTCAAATACTTTTGACTAGCCAAACCTGATCAGTGCCTGGCCAGCGAAAATTAAACGCGGTTAGAGTAATACTCAACCACTTGTTGCACATCAACCGGAAATGGCACATCCTCAATAGAAGGCAAGTGACCAACTTTTACCGAAGCAGAAGTCTTTTCTACTGCCAACCACTCTGGCACAGTCAGAGTTGGGGTTGCGATCGCATCCACCACCATCGGAATCTTGCGGCTTTTTTCTTTCACCGCGACCACATCACCCACTTGCAAACGAATAGAGGCAATATTGGCCGATTTGCCGTTAAGCAGCACATGGCCATGGCTCACCAGTTGACGCGCGGCAATACCTGTAGGCGCAAAACCAGCTCTGAACACCACGTTATCCAAACGACGCTCCAGCAAAGACATCAACTTTTCACCGGTCGGCTCGCTGCCTTTACGCGCTTCGAGTATCAGGCGGCGCATTTGCTTTTCGCTCACGCCGTAGTTAAAACGAATCTTCTGCTTTTCTACCAGCTTGACTGCAAAGTCAGAACGGCGGCGGCGTGACGCCTGCTGCCCATGCTGACCTGGTGGGTTAGGACGATTTTCAATCGACTTACGTGACAATCCGGGCAGTTCAACGCCCAATGCACGCATAATCTTTAATCTGGGTCCTGTGGTTCTTGCCATGAATCTATCGCCTTTCTTGGTTTATCTTTATCACTACTTTTTTAATCTGTTGCCGCCAACTCAATTACTGCAGCGTGGTCGACTGCGGCACAAAATCCGTCACTGCCTGCTGTAGCGCAAACTCCTGATGCGCCTGCAGCAATGCTTGCCAATCCTGCAACAACTGCTTGGCCGCGGACTCAATCAAGCCGCTCTCCGCATACTCAGGCGCTGTCAGCGTTTGCGCCAGACTGCAGCCTAATAAAGCCAGATCCTCAGATGGATTTACCGCATAACGGGTAGCCACACAACTGAGTGAGACCAACACCGCGCTCGCTGTTGGCAAATCAGGATCAAATAAATTGCTGGCTGGCGCGGCATAATCAACTTGCATTGCAATGACTTTCATTTAATCGTTATGCAAATGATAATGTTTCTCATTTATGATGTCAACCATTGTTTGCAATCCACCCCAACACGGCACCGCCAGTGCTGCGCACACGCTGTGGCAAACACCCAACACGACGGAGAGTTAGCCGCGCTCGATTGATCGACAATCTTGACCAAATTAGTAAAGCAAGCTAATGTATAGGGTTCAACATTTATTAGCCGAAAAATCAAGGTTTTATGGACGCTTCAGCCCACTCCGCGACAGACACCCACGCCAAATCCATGACAGGTGCGGACATCGTTGTCTCCTGCCTGAATGAAGAGAAAGTCAAATTTGTGTTTGGCTATCCAGGCGGTGCGGTCTTGCACATTTACGACGCACTCTATAAACAGAATGGTTTCAAACATATTCTGGTGCGCCATGAGCAGGCAGCCGTGCATGCGGCTGACGCCTATTCACGTGCAACCGGCGATGTCGGCGTCGCCTTAGTCACGAGCGGCCCAGGCGCCACCAACGCCGTCACTGGCATTGCAACCGCTTATATGGATTCGATTCCACTGGTGGTGATCAGTGGCCAGGTGCCAGTACCGGCCATTGGCATGGACGCCTTCCAAGAGGTAGACATGGTGGGTGTAACGCGCCCCTGTGTAAAACATAACTTTTTGGTTAAGCACGTGAAAGACATTGCGCCAACCATTAAAAAAGCGTTTTACATTGCCAAAACGGGGCGCCCTGGCCCGGTAGTGGTGGATATTCCTAAAGACATCACTGCGCATGTAGCTGACTTTATCTACCCAAAAACGGTAGAAATGCGCTCTTACAACCCGATTTTAAAAGGCCACAGCGGCCAGATCAAAAAAGCGGTGAAATTACTGCTGGGCGCAAAACGCCCAATGATCTACACCGGCGGCGGCCTGGTATTGGGCAATGGTGCGGCCGAGCTGGTTAAACTAGCCAAAGCGCTTAATTTCCCGGTCACCAACACCCTGATGGGCTTGGGCGGCTATCCGGCCACGGACAGGCAATTTGTCGGCATGTTGGGCATGCACGGCACTTATGAAGCCAATATGTCTATGCAACACTGTGATGTGTTGCTGGCGGTAGGCGCGCGCTTTGATGACCGCGTGATCGGCAACCCCAAACATTTCACTGGGCAAAAACGTACCATCATTCATATTGACGTTGACCCGTCCAGCATCTCCAAGCGCGTGAAGGTCGATGTGCCGATTGTGGGCGATGTGCAGTCTGTGTTAACCGACATGCTGGAAATCCTGGCACAGGAAGAAAACCAGACCACAGATACCGCTGACTGGTGGACACAGATTAACGAATGGCGCGGCGTGCAATCGCTGGATTACGCCTATTCAGACACCGTCATCAAGCCGCAATACGTGGTACAAAAACTGTGGGAAGTCACCAAAGGCGAAGCCTACGTGACGTCTGACGTTGGCCAGCACCAGATGTGGGCGGCGCAATACTACAAGTTTGACAAGCCACGTCGCTGGATCAACTCCGGCGGCCTCGGCACCATGGGCGTGGGCTTGCCATACGCCATGGGCTGTCAGTTTGCCGACAAAAACGCGCAAGTGGCCTGTATCACTGGTGAAGGCAGCATCCAGATGAATATTCAGGAACTCTCTACCTGTGCGCAATACGGCCTGCCGATCAAGGTGATTTTGCTCAACAACCGCTACCTGGGCATGGTGCGCCAGTGGCAAGAGTTCTTCTACGAGAACCGCTACTCAGAGTCTTATATGGACAGCCTGCCTGACTTTGTCAAACTGGCTGAGTCTTATGGCCATGTGGGCATGAATATCACCAACCCGGCTGACGTAGAAGGCGCGCTCAAAGAAGCGTTTGATAAAAAAGACAAGTTTGTATTTATGAACTTTTTAACCGACCAAACTGAAAACGTCTTCCCGATGGTTGAAAACGGCAAAGGCTTATCCGAAATGGTGTTAAGCCCGCTCACCGCCAGCCGTCTGAAAGGGGAAGAATAATGCGCCATATTATTTCACTGCTGATGGAAAACGAAGCAGGCGCCCTGTCACGTGTGGCAGGCCTGTTTTCTGCCCGCGGTTACAACATTGAATCACTCACCGTTGCGGTGACTGAAGACCCCACCCTGTCACGCATGACCATTGTGACCACGGGCTCCGATGACGTGATTGAACAAATTATCAAGCAACTCAACAAGTTGATTGACGTGGTCAAAGTGCTGGACCTCAACGATGGCAAGCACATTGAACGCGAACTAATGCTGGTCAAGGTTAAAGCCACCGGCGTTCATAAAGACGAAATGAAGCGTATGTGCGACATTTTCCGCGGCCGTATTATCGATGTGGCCGACAATAGCTACACCATAGAGCTTACCGGCTCTTGCAGCAAACTGGATGCATTTATTGAAGCCATAGACCGCAGCGCGATTCTGGAAACCGTGCGTACCGGCGCGTCCGGCATTGGTCGTGGCGACCGTATCCTTAAAGTTTAATCGACATTATTTTATATATACCTACGCATTTGTATTGAAAGGCAAAAGCAGACATGAACGTTTATTACGACAAAGACGCCGACTTAAGCATCATTAAAGGCAAAAAAGTGACTATCGTGGGCTACGGTTCACAAGGACACGCACACGCAGCCAACCTGCGCGACAGCGGCGTGAACGTCACCATCGGTTTGCGTAAAGGCGGCGGCTCATGGGCTAAAGCTGAAGGCGCTGGCCACACAACATTAGAAATCGCTGCTGCAGTGAAAGAAGCTGACGTAGTGATGGTATTGCTGCCAGACGAAACCATGGCAGAAATTTTTCATGCCGAAATCGCGCCTAACCTGAAAAAAGGTGCTGCATTGGCCTTTGCTCACGGCTTTAACATTCACTACAACCAAATCGTGCCACGCGCCGACTTGGACGTGATCATGATTGCCCCTAAAGGCCCAGGCCACACCGTTCGCTCCGAGTACCTCAAAGGCGGCGGCGTTCCTTCATTGATCGCGGTTTACCAAAATACGTCTAGCAAAGCCAAAGACATCGCTTTGTCATACGCAGCAGCCAACGGCGGCACCAAAGGTGGCGTGATTGAGACTGACTTCCGTGAAGAAACAGAAACTGACTTGTTCGGCGAACAAGCAGTGCTGTGTGGTGGCGCGGTTGAATTGGTTAAAGCTGGTTTTGAAACCTTGGTTGAAGCTGGTTATGCGCCAGAAATGGCCTACTTCGAGTGCTTGCACGAACTGAAGCTGATTGTTGACCTGATGTACGAAGGCGGCATTGCCAACATGAACTACTCCATCTCCAACAACGCGGAGTATGGTGAGTACGTGACTGGCCCACAAGTGATCAACAGCCAGTCTAAAGATGCAATGCGTCAGTGCCTGACTAACATCCAAAACGGCAACTACGCAAAACAGTTCATCCTGGAAGGCCGTACTAACTACCCAGAAATGACTGCACGCCGTCGTTTGAACGCTGCACATCCAATTGAGCAAGTAGGTAACAAACTGCGCGCCATGATGCCTTGGATTGCTAAAAACAAATTAGTAGATCAATCTAAAAACTAATTTTTAGAAATTGATCAGCAACTAAAAGCGCAATCAAAAACTAATTGTTTTTGATGCGTTAATCAACGCCTGAAGGTTTAGTCTAAATTCCGATTAAACCGCCGTAGGCAAAAAGCACAGGTAGATGTAATATCGCCTGTGCTTTTTTATTTGCGACAACGCAAATAAATACATGATAAAAAAAGATTCTTGTATCACATCAGAAACGGCTACTGATAAGGGATACAAGAGAATAAGGACAAAAGTGAAACTCGCCATACTGCTGCAATACATCGCCCCCAAACAATTACTCACCGCCGCCGCTGGCAAATTGGCGCATTGGCCCGCAGGTCGCTTGACCACCGCCTTTATCGGCTGGTTTGTGCGCAAATACCACGTCAATATGGAAGAAGCACTCAACGGTGATATTGGCAGCTACGCGACATTTAACCTGTTCTTTACCCGCCCACTGCAAGCCGGCGCCAGACCTTTGGCTAACCATGCTTTTGTGTGCCCGGTCGATGGCGCCATCAGCCAGTTTGGCCAGATTGAAAACGGCCAGATATTCCAGGCCAAAGGCCATCATTACACTGCGCAGACCTTAGTCGGCGGTGATGCTACGCTGGCCGCCAACTTTAATAGCGGCAGCTTTGCCTGCCTTTATTTAAGCCCCAAAGACTACCATCGCATTCATATGCCGTGTGACGGCAAACTGCTGCACATGACCTATGTACCAGGTGATTTATTTTCAGTGAACCCACTCACCGCCGCGAATGTGCCCGGCCTGTTTGCGCGTAACGAGCGCGTGGTATGTACCTTTGAATCGGCACAACATGGCCAGTTTGTATTAGTGCTGGTAGGTGCCACCATTGTTGGCAGCATGGCCACCGTTTGGCACGACGCCAAAGACCGTATCATCAATCCGCCACGCCCTGGCAAAGTGATAGATTGGGATTACAGCGACCGCAACATTAGCTTAAAACAAGGTGAAGAAATGGGCCGCTTCCTGCTCGGCTCTACGGTGGTGATGCTGTTTGAAAAAGACGTGCTCGCCTTTAATGATAGCTGGCATGCAGGCAAACCAATCCGCTTGGGTGAGGCAATGGGGAAATAACCCCCCATTGTTTTCCATCACATGCTCTATCTTCAGGCGATGAATAAGTGCCATGTAAGTGTGCGTACGAGCAGCCAGGCCCCCGTCGCCTGGAGATAAAGATTAATGCGCAGCGGTGCCAGAATCCCACAATGGCCGTTTATTGCCAGTATCGTAAATGACTAGATTATTGTCATTTTGAATCACGAGTATGGCCGGCCCAAACTGGGTGGTGTATGTCTGGCTATCAATTTCATAAGGCGGAAAATAATCTGTCCAGTTCTTATTACGCTTTTTGGCCTCTGCAATCGAGTTCCAATAATTAGCGACACCAACCGGCTTATAAAGAACCAGATTACCGTCTTTTTGGAAGACCGCTTTTAATTTTTTCCTTTCTCGAAAACGGTATTAGCAGGGATGATCCATGGCGTAGACCCTGGAACCCGAATCCGGGGCACATCACCTGGACAATCGGCTACTGCCTGATGCGTGGTGAATATCGCACAACCCGCGAACAAGGTAGTCATACAAGTCATTGCTAAATGCTTATTCATACATCCCCCTATCATGATTGAAAATGCCCAGTCTAACCTGGTAAGACAATATATAGGCAATGTAAATTAAATTAAAGCCCCATAAAATCAGCCGATACAGGCAAACAAAAAGGGAGGCATTTGCCTCCCTCTGCGCAACATACGCTATTTGTTAACCATTCAGGCTCTTGCTGACGATTTCAAACACATCCCCAGACAAGTTCGGCGTGGCCTGTATTGCCTCCAGCGCCGCTTTCATTTGCGCCTGCAACGCAGGTGTATAACGCTTCCACTCGCGTAATGGCGTGACCATGCGCGCGGCAATTTGCGGGTTAATCGTATTCAGTTCAATAATCACATCACGCAAAAAGGCATACCCTTTACCGCTAGGGTCGTGGAACTTCACCGGGTTATTAATCGCAAATGCTGAGTACAACGAACGCACGCGGTTAGGATTCTTGATATTAAAATCCGCATGGCTGCGTAACATGGCGAGGTCATCAAAAATCTGGTCACGGTTGGCAATCGCCTGCAACGAGAACCATTTGTCCACCACCAATGGGTAATTTTTAAAGCGCGCATAAAAGTCAGCGAATACCTCTGCACGCTGCGGCTGGCTGCTATCTGCCAGGCAAGCCAACGCAGTCACGCGGTCGGTCATATTGTCTGCTGCATCGTAATGCGCTTTTGAGCGTGCCGCACAGCCAGTGCCATTGGTCACGGTGAGTATTTCCAGCACCGCATTTTGCAAGGCACGACGGCCCATCGCCTCGGGTGTGACCGAGAATGTGCCGGTGTTATTATTCGCGTCGTATAAAGCCGCCAAAGCCTCTTTATGCGCCCGTTTAATCTGTGTCAGGATGCTGGTACGTGCCGCATCAATCGCTGCCGGGTCTATCACAGGCAAATACTGGCCAATCACGCCTATCATCGGCAAAGTCAGCGCGCGTGCCAGCAAAGCCTTGTCACCCTGCCCGCTCAGGCCCTGCGCAATCAACACACCCACATCGCCAATAAACTGGCTGATATCGGCCTGCGGGTTAGCCATCAAACGCTGAATGGTACGCAAAGCCAAGGTCTGGCCCGCCTCCCACTTGTTAAAACCATCGGTGTCATGCACTTGCAGCAAGCGCAAATCATCGTCGCTCAAATCGGTCTCCAGCTTCACCGGTGCAGAGAAACCACGCAAAATAGAAGGCACAGGTTTAGCCACAATGCCGTCAAAAGTGAATGCTTGCTCACGCGCGGTGACTTCGAGCACGCGGGTAGGCAGAATCTCTTTGCCTTGCGCGTCCAGCAAACCAATCGCCACCGGAATATGCAGCGGCTGCTTGTTGGTTTGCCCTGGCGTATCCGGCTGCGACTGCTTAAAGGTCAGCGTATACGTTTGCTGTGTGGCATCATACTGGCTGCTGACTTGCAACGTCGGTGTGCCCGCTTGTTTATACCAGCGGAAGAACTGCGACAAATCACGACCAGACGCATCAGCCATACATTGCACAAAATCATCACAAGTCACGGCGTGGCCGTCATAGCGGTAAAAATACAAATCAGTGGCTTTACGGAAAGTCTTGGCCCCCAGCAACGTATGCTGCATACGAATCAGCTCAGCACCTTTTTCATAAATGGTTTTGGTGTAAAAGTTACTGATCTCGATAAACTGATCAGGCTGCACCGAGTGCGCCAGCGGGCTGCCATCTTCGGCAAACTGCAAACGGCGCAAACCATTCACATCGTCAATCCGCTGCACCGCACGCGAGTTCAAATCGGCGCTAAACTCTTGGTCGCGGAACACGGTAAAGCCTTCTTTGAGCGACAGCTGGAACCAGTCACGGCAAGTCACACGGTTACCGGTCCAATTGTGAAAATACTCGTGGCCGATCACGCCTTCCACGCTCATAAAGTCACTATCGGTCGCGGTCTCTTGATGTGCCAGCACCAGCGCGGTGTTAAATACATTGAGCGAGGTGTTTTCCATCGCGCCCATATTAAAATCGCTCACCGCGACAATATTAAACAGCTCTAGCTGATACTCGCGGCCATACACCTCTTCGTCCCACTGCATGGACTTTTTCAGCGACTCCATGGCATGACTGCACTGGCTTTCGTCGCCTGAACGCACATAAATATGCAAATCCACCTTGCGGCCCGTCATGGTGGTAAACGTATCCGCCACGCGCTCCAAATCACCCGCCACCAGCGCAAACAAATAGCATGGTTTGGGGAATGGGTCATGCCAGACGGTGTAATGACGGCCATCCGCCAACTTGCCAGCATCCTGCAAATTACCGTTAGAGAGCAATACAGGATATGCCTTGGCATCCGCCTCAACGCGTACGGTAAACACACTCAACACATCAGGGCGATCCTGGTAATAGGTAATGCGCCTAAAACCTTCCGCCTCGCACTGCGTGCAATACGTGCCTTGGGATTGATATAACCCTTCCAGCGCCGTATTCGCTGCCGGGTCAATTTCGCTGACGATGGTTAACGTGAATTCATCACCCGGATTCACGATAGTCATTTGCCCATCGGCCACCGTGTAATCGCTTAATGGTTGACCATTTTTTGTCACTGACACAATGGTCTGGTCTTCACCATCCAACACCAAATCATGCGAAGCACCCGCCGGGTTTTTCACATACTTCACTTCAGACGTGACAATCGTTTTGTCGGGTAATAGGTTAAAACTCAAATTCACCTGCTCAGCTAGGTAAGGCGCTGGCGTGTAGTCTTTGAGGTAGATGGTTTTTGGTGCAACAGCGTTTTCGGTGCGCATGGATTTACCTGAGAATTTTTAGAGTTAAGTAAGGATTATATTTGAGAGTAGCAGTTGTAGGTTTGGTTTAATAATTGTTTCACCACAAGCCCTTACCACATGTTAAATTAATTATTTCAACACCTGTATAAGTACAGAAAATAATGAGCACAGTGCACTAAACATTCATATCAATCACATTGACACCTGTAACGCTACAGAATACACTCCATCAAAATGATCAAATCATTTAAACATAAAGGGCTAAAACAGTTCTTTGAAACAGGCAGCAAAGCAGGTATTCAACCGCATCACTCTGCGAGACTAAGTCGGCAATTACTACGTCTTAATGTTGCGAAAAATGCAGATGACATGAATGTGCCTGGGTGGCGATTACATGCTTTGGAAGGTGATCTCTCTCAACACTTTTCAATCATGGTCAATGGCAACTGGCGGATGACATTTATGTTTGAAGGCGAAAATGTGATTTTGGTCGACTATCAAGATTACCATTGAAAGGAAGCATATGAGCCACATGCATCACCCACCACATCCAGGTGAGACGTTACGTGACGATATATTGCCATCACTAGGCTTATCTGTAACTGAAGCCGCCCAACAGCTGGGTGTTGCTCGTCCAACGTTATCCAAAGTATTGAATGGTCGTGCCGCAATATCGCCAGAAATGGCTATTCGCCTGGAAAAATGGCTGGGCGTTGAGAATGGTGGACGGGCTGATATTTGGTTGGCTGAGCAGACCGCCTACGACCTCTGGCAAGCGAGAGAAAAAGTGAATGTTCTGGTGACGCCACTTGGTAGTAGCGTGTTATTAAAATAGTTGAAGCTAAAGTGCTACATTGCAAGACCTGACCCTGGCGATTGGCACGATTGCTATCTTTTGATTATTTTATATGTGGCGAATGCAGCCAACCCTAGGATGCATGCACCTCCGACTGCCCATAAGACAATAGGTGCAGCTGCAACTAAAGCTGCTTCTCCTGCAATAGCAGACACTCCTCCAGCCATCCCTGTACCTCCTACAGCAATACTTCCTCCACCAGCGGCAGCCAATGAAGCCGTGGTTGTGGCAGCAGCACCATTTGACAAAAGTGCAGTTGCTGCAACTTCTGCTGCAGTAGTTACTGTAGAGACACCAATTGCGGCACCAATACCAGCCCCTGCTGCTGCACCCACTCCAGCCGACACAGCCTCACCCATATGGTCAACAACATCGCGCATCAACAATCTCCCTTAACTTTTAATGAAAAACTATTCTCTAGGAAAGTCCTTGGTCATCCTAGGCAAAATACGCTGGCATATATTTGCCTTGACATAAGCTTACTTTGCACCTCGAAGATACGTGGCAAGAAGTTCAATATGAAATTCGGACTCGACCACCCTTGGTATAAGGTGATTAGCTTTACGAAGAGCACTCACATCCTTACTGGGCTCATTTGGGTATAACAATTCCACCATAGTCATATCAGAGACTTTCTTTCCAGTCCATTTGCCCCAAGCATAAAGGTCAATATATGGCAGCAATTTCGCATCGAACCATCTATCAAACTGACTTTGCAGATCCCTCCCAGAAATACTTTCGTTTGGATTCGTCCGTCTTCGCTTAGCAAGCCATTCTTTAACTCCATTGAGTATCTCCTCATTACTTCCACTAAGTGTAATTACTAAAAACCCCTCATTTGATAAAAGAAAACTCCCGTTTGGCACATCGGAAAGCAATACATCCTCAACAGACTTAGAGGAAGTAGATAAAACTGAATAAGCCATGAATGTTTCATTTAATCTCCTAATATCATCAAAATCCAAAGGCCTTACGGGGCAAGTAAGATGAGGCCTACCAAACTCGCTGAGAATGTCTAGATTTTGCAAAGTACTTTTTAGAGGAGTCTCCATTAATTTGGGAACCTCCTGATCGAGAACAGATTGGTCACTCTGTTTAATTGCAGCCAATATTTTCTTGCGCTTAACAATTTGATCCATCCACTCAAGTGCAGTAAATCGCGCACTATGTTGATAGTTTGCAATATTGAACCAACTAGGTTGCTCTAGAGCTAAGATTTTCTTTTCGCGTTTCATAAGTCAATATATGGAAGCAGAGTAGCGACATCAAGTCAATGTCTTACAAAACAACATTTCAACCATAGTGATACCGACATGCCTTATCCGTAATTCTTGTTCAGTCACCTGATATACTAGCCGATTGACATCATCAATCCGACGTGACCAAAAACCTGTCAAATCAACTTTAAGCTGCTTGGGTTTGGCGATACCAGTAAACAGCTTACGTGCCAAGGCTTCAATCATCATATTGATTCATTTGAGTGTTTTTATCCTTGATTTGCCAGTAAAGATAATCCTCGCAGGCCTGGCGCTTGAAGAGGATCAATCTTTGATAAGTATTTCTAGCTCAGCTTTGCCTGCTTTAAGCTGCGCAATAGACTCTGCTAAATGCGCGGCGTTAGGCGGGCTTTGTAGCAGGTGCACCATTTCCATCAGACTGTTGTAATGATCTAGCGACATCACCACTGCGTTGGCAGCATCACGGCGGTTGATGATGGTGACATCGACATCGTTGACCACTTGATCGAGCACGGTTTTGAGGGAATTGCGGCCTTCTAAATAACTGATGACATGCATAACGCCTCCAACTTGTTCAACTAATTGTGCAGTATATGTTTACTCTATGTGGTTTTCAAATCAGGGGCATCTAATATAAAAGCCGCTCTCGTTGAGCGGCTTTTATATTAGATTTGGCCTACTGTATGAAGCTGACTCATTAAGGAGGTTAACTAGGCCTTCTTCACAAACTCCGATTTCAACTTCATCGCGCCAAAGCCATCAATCTTGCAGTCGATATCATGGTCGCCATCAACCAGGCGGATGTTTTTCACTTTAGTGCCGACCTTGACCACTGACGAAGAGCCTTTGACTTTGAGGTCTTTGATCACGGTGATGGTATCGCCATCTTGCAGTACGTTGCCGTTGGCGTCGCGCACCACTTTCACATCATCAGAATCTGCGGCAGCAACCTTGCTCCACTCGTGGGCGCATTCCGGGCAGATGTAGTTGTCTCCATCTTCGTAAGTGTATTCGGATTGGCATTGTGGGCAGGCGGGTAATGTGGACATGCGGACTTTCTAGGGGCTAAACAATAAAACCATATATTTTACAGGGTTATTATTGATTACCCTAGTTCGCTTGTCGCGCAAAGCAATTGCGTCATAGCAGGCGTAAAAAACCGCCTCATTAGGCGGCATTTAAACTTGATCATAAATACTTGAACGGTGACCGACCACGCATCTTAGCGGCATATGTTTAAAGTCGTTTGGGCTTGGGCAGCGCTGCTTTTGCTTCTGCCAAGCGCATTTGCTTTGCGGCTTCTTCATCACGAACGGCATCAATGACTCGCACTACACTCTTTAAATCTACCGGTTTGTGGTTTTGTTTAAAATGGCCAGTCAGCACGGTCTCTAGCGTGAGCGCACCATGCGCATAGAGCGCCCAAATCTCTTTGCCATATTGTGTGTTGATGAGCTCGGGCGCAAATTGTCCAAAAAAATCAGCCAGGTTGCCAACATCGCGCTCTAACATACTCATGGCATGGTTGTTACCGGCGGCATCTACCGCTTGGGGTAAGTCGATGATGACTGGGCCATGGGCGCTGAGCAAGATATTAAACTCAGAAAGATCTCCATGCACGATACCTGCGCACAGCATGCGCACTACTTCTTTGATGAGTACCTGGTGGTAGCGGCGGGCTTCTTCGGCCGTAAACACAATATCGTTGAGCCTGGGCGCGGCGTTACCTTCGGCGTCGGCCACTAAGTCCATAATCAATACGCCTTCGTAAAACTGATATGGGGTTGGCACGCTAACGCCTGCCGCGGCTAGCCGATACAACGCATCGACCTCTGCGCTTTGCCAGGCTTCTTCTTGCGCCTGTTTGCCGTATTTTGAACCTTTAGCCATCGCCCGCGCCTGGCGGCTATTTTTGACTTTGCGGCCTTCGGTGTAATCTACACTTTGGCGAAAACTACGTTTGTTTGCTTCTTTGTATACTTTGGCGCAGCGGGTCTCCTCACCACAGCGCACGACATATACCGTGGCTTCTTTGCCGCTCATTAACTGGCGGATAACGTCATCGACAATGCCATCTTCAAGCAGAGGTTCTAATCTTTTTGGGGTTTTCATAACGCTGGCTAATAATAATTGTGGTCAGGGTAACATTAAACTGATGGCATATCCGTGATTGATCCTTGGGTTGCGCACATATCTCGCACAATCACCATAAAAAAACCGCCCCACAAGGAGGCGGTTTTTTATACTGCGGATCTGTTTAAATTACAGAACAGATTTAACAGTAGCCACTACGTTTTCAACTGTGAAACCGAAGTGTTTGAGCAGCACGCCGCCTGGTGCGGATTCGCCGAAGGTATCGATACCAACAACTGCACCTTCCAGACCAACATACTTACGCCAGAAGTCTGGGTGAGCAGCTTCAACAGCCACGCGTTTAACGCCTGGTGTCAACACGCTGTCTTTGTAAGCTTGGTCTTGACGGTCGAATACGTTGGTGGATGGCATTGAAACCACACGCACTTTAGTACCAGCAGCAGTCAATTCAGCAGCCGCTTGAATAGCCAGATCTAACTCAGAACCGTTAGCAATGATGATCACATCTGCTTTACCAGCCGCATCTGAGAATACATAACCACCTTTACGGATCAGGTCGAAGTCTTTAGCGTCGTGCTTGATACCTGGCACCGCTTGACGGCTTAATACCAAGCTGGTTGGGCCGTCAGTGCGCTCTACTGCAGCAACCCATGCAACGGTTGTTTCTGTAGAGTCAGCTGGACGCCATACATCCATACGAGGAATCAAACGCAAACCAGAAGTGTTTTCAACTGGTTGGTGGGTAGGACCATCTTCACCTTGACCGATAGAGTCATGGGTCAGTACGTAAACCACGCGTTGATGCATCAACGCAGACATACGCATGCCGTTTTTCATGTAGTCAGAGAACATGTGGAAAGTACCGCCGTATGGCAACAAGCCACCGTGCAATGCCACACCGTTCATGATCGCAGCCATACCGAACTCACGTACACCGTAAGAGATGTAGTTGCCTGGCTCTTTACCACTCACGTGTTTGAACTCTTTAGCTGCTGTCAGGTTAGAGCCTGTCAAGTCAGCTGAACCGCCCAAGAACTCTGGCAAGATTGGCGCCAAAGCAGTAATTGCTTTTTGTGAAGCTTGACGAGTAGCCAATTTTTCAGCTTTTTCGTTAGTTTCAGCAATGATTGCGTCAGTCAATGCTTTCCAGTTAGCTGGCAATTCGCCGGCCATACGGCGTTTGAATTCTGCAGCTTCAGCTGGGAATGCAGCTGCGTAAGCAGCAAATTTAGCGTCCCATGCAGTTTCACGTGCAGCACCTTTAGCTTTTTGGTCCCAGCCAGCGTAAACGTCAGCAGGAATCACGAATGGCTCATGTGCCCAACCGATTTCAGCACGGGTAGCAGCAACTTCTGCGTCGCCCAGTGCGGAACCGTGACAGTCGTGTGAACCAGACTTGTTTGGTGAACCTTTACCGATGATGGTTTTGCAGCAGATCAGTGATGGTTTGTCAGTCACTGATTTAGCTTCGTCAACCGCTTTTTGGATTGCAGCCTGGTCGTGGCCATCTACTGAAACAACGTGCCAGCCGTAAGCTTTAAAGCGACCAGCGGTGTCGTCTGTGTACCAGCCTTCAATGTGGCCGTCGATAGAAATACCGTTGTCATCCCAGAAAGCAACCAGTTTGCCCAGGCCCCATGTACCAGCCAGTGCACAAGCTTCGTGAGAAACGCCTTCCATCATACAACCGTCGCCCAGGAACACGTATGTGTAGTGGTCAACGATGTCGTGGCCTGGCTTGTTGAACTGGCTAGCCAGCAATTTTTCTGCCATGGCGAAACCAACGCCGTTAGCGATCCCTTGGCCCAATGGACCAGTAGTGGTTTCTACGCCTGGTGCATAGCTGTACTCAGGGTGACCAGCACACTTGGAGTGCAGTTGACGGAAAGTTTTGATGTCGTCGATAGACACATCGTAACCTGTCAGGTGCAGCAAGGAGTAAATCAGCATAGAGCCATGGCCGTTAGACAACACGAAGCGGTCACGGTTAGCCCATTGTGGGTTAGTTGGGTTGTGGCTCAGATTGTGGTTCCACACCACTTCAGCAATTTCAGCCATACCCATAGGCGCGCCTGGGTGACCGGAGTTTGCTTTTTGTACAGCGTCCATGCTTAGAGCACGGATGGCGTTGCACAAGTCGACACGAGTTGCCATTGTTTTCTCCCTAGAGTGAAAGTGAGCGGTCTTACACAAAATGCTGCAAAACCTTGATTGAATTCTTTAAAAAGGCCAGAAAACCCGCCTTTTACGGAAAGGCTAGATTATTCACTAGAACCCGTTTTTCTTCAAGCGTTAATCACCTTTTTCTCATGATGGTTTTGCTATGGTTGGCCCATGAAAAAGGGCATTCTGTTGCCTGCAAAGGTAGCTTTCAGGACAAGTTCCCCCTACCATGACAAAACATTGATAGCAAAGGAAGCAAGATGTCTGACGAACGAATTATCATGCGTGTAGGCGAAGCACTCGTCGCTGGCGGCCCGCCTGGCACAGCAGCAGAACCAGAAGTGGCGATTGGCGAAATGAACGGCCCGATGGGCACCGCATTTGCCAACCTGCTGGGTGACCAGGTTAAAGGCCACACCCGCGTGCTGGCGATTATGAATACCGACATTATGGTGCGCCCGGCCACACTAATGGTGAGCAAAGTCACCGTGAAAGACCCGCGTTATACCAATATATTGATGGGCACGGTGCAAGGCGCGATTGCCAATGGCGTGCTCGATGCAGTGCGCAGTGGCGATATCCCGAAAGAAAAAGCCAACGACTTAGGCATTATTGTCTCAGTGTGGTTAAGCCCGGCCATTTTGGAACAAGAGAAAATCGACCATAAAGCGCTGTTTGATATTCACCGCGAAGCGACTTTCAAGGCGATTCAAAAAGCCTTGCGCAATGAGCCTAGCATTGACTGGTTATTAGAAAACCAGGAGAAAATCGTGCACAAGTATTACCAGATGGGCTTGGATAATAAGATTTAGAGCATGGCAAGATTTAATCACGCCTAGATGATAAAAAAGGATGCCTAGGCATCCTTTTTTTATTTAAACACATCAACACTTAAGCTCTGTTGATCGACAAGCCACCATCCACCAGTGATGCGGTGCCAGACACAAACGAAGCATCATCTGAAGCCAGATACAATACAGACTGGGCAATTTCTTCTGGTTTACCCACACGCTTCAAGGCATGCATGCCGGTGATAAATGCCTGCGCTTCCGCCGTGTTATTTTTCTCACGGAACATATCGGTATCGACCGCGCCTGGTAATACGGCATTCACTCTTACCCCTTTAGAGCCATATTCTGTTGCCAATGCCTGGGTTAACCCGATCAAACCAGCTTTACTTGCGGCATAAGCAGCAAACTCTGGAAATGCGGCGCTGTAGCCAACAAAGGTAGACGTAAAAATCACTGAGCCGCCACCTTGTTTCGCCATTGCGGGAATCTGGTATTTCGCGCCCAAAAATGCGCTGGTTAAATTGATAGACAGCGTCTCGTTCCAGCCTTGCAGCGACACTTTGTCTGATGCGCCAATTTCGCCCAAAGTGCCTGCGTTATTAAAAGCAATATCCAGCTTGCCAAAGCTGTTGACTGCCAACTCAACCAGCGATTGATTAAACGCCTCTGACTGCACGTCACCGGCAAAAGCAATCGCTTCGCCGCCATCGGCAACAATTTCTGCCACCAGCGTTGCCAGCTCGGATTCACGGCGTGCAGCAACAACCACTTTTGCGCCATGCTGGGCAAATAATTTGGCAGTGGTGCGGCCGATGCCGGAACTTGCACCAGTGACGATAGCCACTTTACCGGCCAGGCGTTGATAGGTTTTATTGGTAGCGTTTGTCATGATGAACTCCTTAATTAAATGAAAGATGTATTGCAACCACGAGTGCAGTATGCGCGCTCTATTTGATTAAAATTAGCCATAAATAAACACAAATACTTTATACTAAAAGTATAAAATAACCAGGTGAACCGCGATGGAAACGCTAAGCAGTATTGAGTCTTTTGTACGCAGTGCCGAGCTTGGCAGCTTTTCGGCTGCAGCGCGCAGATTGAGCCTGACGCCCGGTGGCGTGAGTAAAAATGTAGCGAAGCTGGAGGCTGACTTAGGCGTGCGGTTATTTCACCGCAGCACGCGCAGCCTAACGCTGACTGAGGCTGGCGAGCAATTTTTGGCGCAGGTGACGGGCGGCTTAGACGCTATACAATCTGCCATTGCCAATACCAGCACTGTCGCTGGCCAACCTGCTGGCACCTTAAAAGTAGGCATGGCGATGGCGTTTGGCCGTGACCATATTTTGCCGTTGCTCGGGCAGTTTTTAGAAGATTATCCTGCCATTAAGCCTGACTGGCGCTTTGATAACCGGCAAGTGGATTTGATTGGCGAAGGGTTTGATGCGGCCATTGGTGGCGGCATTGATATTGCGCCTGGCGTAGTGGTACGTGAGTTAGCTAAAGTCCACTTGGTATTAGTGGCTTCTCCTGCTTATCTTGCCAGCAGGTTCACCCCGCAAACACCCGCTGATTTATCGCGACTGGACGCCCTGATCCGTTATTCGCAAACCACTAATCGCACCACGCCATGGCATCTCAAAACCGTGGTAGGTGAACAAGTAACCATAGAGCTACCGCCACGCGCGACATTAAATGACCCTGAAATGCTGTGTAACGCGGCCATTGCTGGCCTGGGCGTTGCCCACGTACCCATGCCGCATGTGTTGCGGCACTTGCAAAGCGGCGCGTTGGTGAGGGTGCTGCCTGAATGGTATACAGAAGCAGGCGTGATTTCTTTATATTTTGCAGCGAAAAAACTCATGCCAGCCAAAACCCGGGCCTTTGTAGATTTTATTGTCGATAAATTTCGGGCTGAACGCTACGCTGAAAAATGGTCGGCCATTTAAGCAGACAAACCAATCACGCAATAGGCCAAAATGATCACGGGGCTAGCTGCCCCGTTTGTTGTTTATCTCTTTAATGCTGTAATCACTGCTTCAATCGCCTTGCAATTGCCACGCGCATCGTCAAAGCTCAGCAACGGTGCTTTGCCGTAGCGCACGCAATCACTAAAGTGCTCAATCTCTAAATTGAAGTGGTTGGCTTTTGGCAACACAATGGTTTCTGACTTGCCACCTGCCTCCCAGCTAATCACCGGATCATCACCAGGGTAAGCCCACATATTGTGGCATTTGATCCAGCCTTTATCACCGATGATTTCATACTCGGCCTTACGGCCACGCTCAAAGCTCACGTCAAAATTGCCAAAGCGGGCGCGGCCTTGTGCGTCTGGGCCAAAGTCGAGCACACCACTGGCGACGACATCTGCTCCATGCTCATTGAGTTTGCCATATGCAACGACATTGACTGGCTCAGCTGGCGCATCACCGCCACCAAAACACCAGCGCAAAGCGTGAATCGCATACGGGCCAATATCCCACATGGCACCGCCACCATTAGCCATATCGCGGTTAATACGGTACATGCGTGCAGGCGCCATCAGGAAAGAAAAGCTGGCGCGGCAGGACAGCACATCACCGATCAGGCCGCTGTCGACCAGCGCTTTCACTTTGGCATGCTGCGGATGAAAGCGATACATAAAGCCTTCCATCACGGTCACGCCTTTGGCTTTGGCCGCAGATTCGATGGTATCAATATCGGCCAGACGCGTCGTCATCGGCTTTTCGATCAACACATGCTTGCCAGCGGCAATCGCCTTGAGCGCCCATTCGGCGTGCTCTTCGTTGGCCATCGGGCAATACACGGCGTCAACTGCGCTATCGGCCAGCAGGCTATCCATGTCGTCATAACAAGTGACACCGCCAAGGTTGGGCGCATACTTATCCAGCGTCGCCTTGGCAGCCCCGGCGCGACGGCTGGCGATGGCCACCAATTGCGAGTTGCTAGCCTCAACAATAGCGGGTAATAAACGCTCGTTGACCCGCGCAGCCCCGAGAATGCCCCATTTGAGTGTTGTTTGCATGCTAGCTTCCTTTATCTGCGCGATTCTAAAGAGTGCCATTCTAACGCCAGTTTGCACAGACCGCTAACCCGCCTGATTCAAACTTTCCGGCCCAAACACTTCACGGTGGATATGTTGTGGCGGCACGCCCATGGCTAACAACGCCTGCCACTGCTCGATCATAAATGGCAGCGGGCCACACAAATAACAGTCAGCATGCAAGGCGGCATTAAAAGGCCAATCGGCCACGCGCATACGCCCCGCATGCACCAGGCGTGCAGGCGCCACAGCGGGTTCATCTTCAATATATATCGCCAGTTTCAGTTGCGGCAATGCCTCGGCGCTTGCCATCAATTCATCCAGATGTGGTACATGCTGCATAGTGCGGCCTGCATGCAAAAACCACACCTCTCGCTTAGCCTGCGCTTGTTGCAATGTTTTTAGCATCGATAGCATCGGCGTGATGCCCACGCCCGCCGAGATCATCACCAGTGGCGTATTAGCTTGCAGGTCTGGCGTAAATTCGCCATAAGGATGGCTGATAAGTACTTGCCCGCCCACATTGGCATACTGATGCAACCAGTTAGACACCGTGCCTTGCGGCGCTTGCGTGTCACCCGCCTCGCGCTTCACACTGATGCGGTAAGTGTTTTTTTGCTCGGCATCTGACAGGCTGTATTGCCGGATCTGGCGTGAACCATCTGCGAGCGTAACGGCAACACTGACATATTGCCCGGCCTTGAAAGCAGGCAATGCCTGATCTTCTGCCGCCAGCACAAGTGACAAGATCCCGTCTGCGGCAGGCGTCACCTCGGTGATGTGCGTGGTGATCCATTGGTCTGCCGCATAACCGGTGCTTTGATATAACCGGGCTTCTGCGGCAATAAACTCACCCGCCAGCAACCAATAGGCCTCATCCCAAGCCGCGATTAAGGGTGGCGTAGCCGCCTCGCCTAACACCTCGGCAATCGCGCCCAGCAAATGGCGCCCCACAATCGGGTAATGCGCTGGCTTGATGCCCACCGCGGCATGTTTGTGCACAATGCGGTCAATCACCGGTTGCAGTACCGATGCATTATCAATATTGGCGGCATAAGCAAACACGGCGGCAGCCAGCGATTGCTGCTGGCTGCCATTGGCCTGGTTGCCCATATTAAACAGGTTTTTTAGCTCAGGATGCGCATTAAACATATTGCTGTAAAACGTGGTGGTGATCGCCAAACCATGCGCTTGCAACACAGGCACGCTGGCTTGAATATAAGGACGGGCAGCACTGGATAACATAAAAACTCCTTTTAACTAGCATTTAATATGAAACATTTAACGTTAAAAAATAGCCTGCTTTCACAGGCCGCTCCCCACTTATGCCACGTGGGTTTTGTGCATGGCAATAATTTTTTCTTTGGTGTTGTGATTCACAATATCGAATAGCCGGTGCTGGTTCATGTGCGCATAAAAAGATTCCAACCCGCTTTGCAAGGCGCCTTTTAACAGGCACCCCCCATGAAATCGACACATCGGTTTTTCGCAATTAATCAGCTCGGTCGTATTCTCCAGCTCGCGCAAAATATCGCCTATGCGCAATTGCAGCGACGCTGGGTTCAGCTCCAAACCGCCATTACGGCCACGCGTCGCCTTGATCCAGCCCAGCTTGTTCAAGCGCGTAATCACTTTAATCAGATGGTTACGCGGCAGATCAAACGTGGTGGCGATCTCGTCTATGGTCACTTGCTGGTCAAAACGCGACTGCGACAAATACATCAATACGCGCAAACCAATATCGGTAAATTTGTTTAATTGCATGTTGTGCATTCTAATATATGTTTCATTTACAATGCAACTTTAATTAGTTATGCTGATTGTTATTGCCAGAGTTTAAGGAGCACCTTCATGCAGCCGTTGATTCAAATCTCACCACCCAGCCGCAAACTGCCTGCGCAACGATTTGCTTTATTCAACCTTGGTTTTCGGCCGTTTTTCTTGCTGGCAGCAGGCTTTGCCAGTGTGTCTATGGCGGTTTGGATGGCGATATATTTTCAACATGCGCGACTGCCTTTCACAACTATTTCACCTTCACAATGGCATGCGCATGAAATGCTATACGGCTTTGCTTTTGCCGTGATTGCCGGTTTTTTATTAACCGCCGTAAAAAACTGGACTGGCATCCAAACGCTGCATGGGCGACCACTCATGGGTCTGCTGGCATGCTGGGCCATCGCCCGCGGCGTGATGTTAATTGCCCCGGCGCACGTGTTATTGGCGGCGATATTTGATCTGCTCTTTAACCTGTGGTTGATCGCCGCTGTCGCCCAGCCGATTATCAAGGTCAAACAGTGGCGGCAACTCGGCGTGCTGTCAAAAGTGATTTTTCTCACCATTGGCAATATCGCTTTTTATACACAAGCACTGGGCTTAACCAGCCATGGCGCCCATGCCGCGCTTTGGATAGGTTTGCTACTCAATGTCAGCCTGATTATGGTCATCAGCCGCCGTATTTTGCCGATGTTTATTGAGCGTGGCGTGAAAGAAGAAGTGACCCTGAAAAATAGCGCCTGGATAGACCGCTTGCTCATGGTGTGCCTGGCGGCGCTGCTGATCAACATACTGACAGTCAATCTGGAAGTCATCAACGTGGTGTTAGGACTCACTATCGCCATCAGTGCAGGATTCAGACTATGGCGCTGGCATACCCCAGGCATTTGGCAAGTACCACTGCTGTGGAGTTTTTATTGCGGCTTGTGGTTGATTAACCTGGGTTTTTTACTCTATGCGCTGAGTTTTATCAGCGCTACAACGCCTGTTATTTTAGCGACCCACTGTTGGGCAATTGGCGGCATTGGCGTCATCACCCTGGCCATGATGGCGCGTGTGTCGTTAGGCCACACCGGCCGCAATATCCACACCCCACCACGCAGCGTGGTCTGGGTATTTGGCCTGGTGATTTTGGCGACGGTGAGCCGCGTGTTACTGCCTATCGTGCTGCCTGAATATTACCGCTTATCCGTGATGCTAGCCGCCAGCGGCTGGATGGCCGCATTCGGGCTATTTTGCATAGCCTATTGGCCGATACTGAGCAAACCTCGCATTGATGGCTCGCCCGGTTAATACTTACTCTTTCCACTTAATCGAGCAACCAATACTCGGTATTTGTTGCTCTGGCCCCTGCCCGCTCTCAGCCACCAACTTCATCGCTTTAAACAAATCGCGCGTGCTGTCAGGCGCCGTTTCTTTGCGGCTTTCGTCAAAACGGCCACGATATTGCAATTCAAACTGGTGGTTAAAGCCAAAAAAGTCAGGGGTACACACCGCATCATAGGCTTTGGCCACCTGCTGGGTCTCGTCCAGCAAATAAGGGAAAGGCAATACCAGGTCTGTTGCCAGTTTTTTCATGTTTTCCGGGCTGTCTTCAGGATAGTCAGACGGGTCGTTGGACATGATGGCGACGGTGTTCACGCCCAGCACTTGCAACGCTCTCACATCAGCAATCAGCCGCGGCAAAATCGCTTTGACATACGGGCAATGATTACAGATAAACATCACCAGAAGGCCATTGCGGCCCATGCTGTTTTCCAGGCTAACCAGTTTGCCATCGACATTAGGCAGATTGAATGCCGGGGCTTTCCAGCCAAAGTCACATACGGGTGGGCTAATGCTTGCCATCTGGGGGTCTCCTGCGATCGAATTCAAACCATTATGGTACGTGATTAAGTCGACAAGGTGAATCTTAGCCAGACGCCGTGTCGCATCAGGGCATTTTGGTTACAATGCCACTCATGAGTAATTTACGATTTCATAGCCCAACCGCATTAACCATAGGCCAGCAAGCCCCACTCAGCGACAACGCCATGGCGCATGCGGTGAGAGTGATGCGGCTTAAAGTGGGCGATACACTCAGCCTGTTTTGTGGCGATGGCTTTGACTACCAATGCGCGCTCACCAGCATAGAGAAAAAATCCGCGCAGGTGGAAGTGCTCAGCCGCGTGCCAGTCAGTAACGAGTCACCACTTACTATCCGATTGCTGCAAGGTATTTCCAGCGGCGACCGTATGGATTACACCATCCAGAAAGCAGTCGAACTCGGCGTGACTGAAATTTATCCGCTCAGTACCGAGCGTTGCGTGACTAAACTTAGCGGTGATCGCGCCGAGAAACGCACTGAACACTGGCAAGGCGTCGCTATTGCCGCCTGTGAACAAAGCGGCCGCGCGGTGGTGCCCACCGTGCATGCGCCACTCACGCTGGCACAATGGCTCAGCCAACACGCCACGCCAGACTGCCTGAATCTATTATTAAACCCGATAGGTGCCAAACGGCTGGCCGCTTTAAGCAAACCAGCGCATGCCATTCAACTGCTGATTGGCCCTGAGGGTGGCTTGAGCCCCGCTGAAATTGAACTAGCGACACAACATCACTTTCAATCGATTGTGCTCGGCCCCAGAATTTTACGCACCGAAACCGCCGCATTGACTGCAATCAGTAGCATGCAATCGCTGTGGGGCGATTTTTAACCCTGCGACTTTACCAAGGAGCTCTCTGATGGAAACCCGCCCACCGTTACCCCCATTTACTTTAGAAACTGCCATCCAGAAAGTACGCCTGGCAGAAGATGCCTGGAACAGCCGCGACCCCGACCGCGTGATTCAGGTCTATACCGAAGACACCATTTGGCGTAACCGCGCCGAGTTTCCTGTGGGCCGCCAAGCAGTGCATGGATTTTTATCGCGTAAATGGGCCCGCGAGCTGGATTACCGTTTAATTAAAGAAATCTGGGCATTTTTAGATAACAAAATTGCCGTGCGTTTTGCTTACGAATGGCACGATGATGCCGGCCAATGGTATCGCAGCTACGGCAATGAAAACTGGCTGTTTAATGAGGCCGGACTGATGATGCAGCGCCATGCCAGCATTAACGACCTCCCCATCAAAGAAACAGACCGCAAGTTTTTCTGGCCCCTGGGCAGACGCCCGGATGACCATGCCGGGCTGAGCGACTTAGAATTGTAAACCACGCATGCTCGCAGTGATGTTGCAAATGGCGCTGTTGATCGCCGCGGGCATGCTCTGGCAGCGCCTGGCGCCTGGGCATATGTCTGCGTTGTCGCACCGGCGCGCGCTGACAGACCTGGTGTTTTACATCCTGCTGCCAGCGCTGGTGCTGGATATTTTGTGGCAAGCGCCGTTTGACGCCAGCACCCTCAATTTTGCCCTCACTGCGCTGAGTCGCCTGGCGGTGGCGGCATGTTGCATGTGGCTGACGTTACAATTGCTGCAACGTGTCATGATGATTTCGCGGGCGCAACAAGGGGCGCTACTGCTGGCCGCCACCTTTCCTAATGCCACCTATCTGGGCTTGCCGGTCACCAGCGAGGTGCTAGGTGACTGGACACACGAAATCGTGCTCAAGTTTGATCTGTTTGCCTGCACACCAGTGCTGCTAACGCTGGGCATGCTGATGGCACAAAGGTATGGTCAGTCTGAGCATAAAACGCACCCGGTGAAAGAGCTGCTCAAAGTGCCACCGTTGTGGGCACTATTGCTAGCCACCCTGCTCAACCTCAGCCATACCCCGCAACCCGTCATGATCGGCCATGCGCTACACACCTTGGCAGGCGGTGTGGTGCCCCTGATGCTGATTGCGCTGGGCATGAGCATCCGCTGGGATACTTTTAAACTCAAATTAATCCCTTTGCTGCTGCCTGTGTGCGTAATCGGTTTACTGATTGCGCCATTGGCCGCGCGATATACCGCCATCGCGCTCGGCCTGCATGGCGATCAGCTCACTGCCTGCGTACTGCTGGCGGCCATGCCCACCATGGTGTTTGGCATTGTGATTTGCGAACGCTACCGGCTAGATGGCGCCTTATACGCCGCAGCGGTGTTTTTGAGCACCTTGCTCAGCATAGGCAGCTTGTCACTCTGGTTTGCCCTATTGCAAGGCGCCTGATGTGGCCATCACCCCGATGCCACCACTTTAGGCTTTTCATCCTTTTTTAGCCTTAAAGCCATAAAAGCACGCCTGCCGTGTGAATTTTTATGCTGCATGCTGTCATACGTCATATGACGAGTTGCCAGCATGGCTGACCGTTTTTAAGATGCTGTTAAGCCGTCATTCTTTCGTTTTGTGTTATTTGGGATTATCAGACGATCATGCCGAAAACCACGACCCACCATCCGCTTGCGCAGCAGCCTGCGCCACCCGAGACGCTGACGCGTCTGCTGGCTGCAACCGGCGTGACCATTAATGGCCATGCGCCATGGGATATCCAGGTGTATGAAGAAAGCGTTTACCGCGATGTATTGACCAAGGGCACGTTGGGGTTGGGCCAGGCATTTATTGAAGGCCGCTGGGACTGCAAACGGCTGGATGAGTTTTTTCACCGAGTGATGCGCGCCGATATTGATGAAAAAGTGGGTGGCATGGCCAAGCTCACATTGCTGGGCGAAGTCATCCGGCATACCCTGTTTAATTTGCAGGCACCGCATCGCGCCTACCAGGTCGCGCAACAACATTACGACATAGGCAACGATGTGTTTGAAGCCATGCTCGATAGCAGCATGAGCTACTCCTGTGGCTACTGGCAGCACGCCAACACGCTAGAAGAAGCCCAATTTAACAAACTGGACATGATTTGCCGCAAGCTGGACTTGCAGCCAGGTGACCGCGTGCTCGAAATCGGTTGCGGCTGGGGCGGCCTGGCGAGACACATGGCCAAGCACTATGGCGTACAAGTGGTTGGCATCACGGTCTCGGTCGAGCAGCAGGCTGTCGCCAAAGAGCGTTGCGCCGGATTACCGGTAGATATCCAGCTCAAGGATTACCGCGACCTGCAAGGCCAATTCGACAAAATTGTATCCGTCGGCATGTTTGAGCATGTCGGACAAAAAAACTATGCCATGTATTTTGCAACAGCGCACCGCCTGCTCAAAGATAACGGCCTGTTTTTACTACATACCATCGGCAACCATAAAACCGCCTTGCATACCGACGCCTGGATCGATCGCCACATTTTCCCCAATGGCAAAGTCCCCTCGGCCAGCGAAATCACGCAGGCGATTGAGCAAAGATTCCTCATTGAAGACTGGCACAATTTTGGCCCTGATTATGACCGCACGCTGATGGCCTGGTGGGATAAATTTAATCGGGCCTGGCCGGAATTACAATTTAAATATGATGAAAGTTTTTACCGGATGTGGAAATACTACCTAATGTGTTGCGCAGGTTATTTCCGCGCCCGGCAAGGGCAACTCTGGCAGCTGGTATTGAGCAAACGGCAGAGCAACCGTGTGTATCGCTCAATGCGCCCGCTGCCAGCAAGTTGATGTTGACGTAGTCCTCTGTGTTCTCTGACCTCATATGACGGCGATTGCCGTCATTTTTTTGCCTATTGAATACGCTTAAAAATCATAAAAAAACTAATTTAGCCGCCGATGAACGCCGATGCACGCAGATAAAATCTTTAAGAATTAGTGCTTTGCAAATTGCTCACCCTCATGTTTAGTTTAACTAAGTGATACCGAGACTTGGTTTTATCGGCGTGCATCTGTGTTCATCGGCGGCCAATAAGGTTTTCCCTCCTTGCTATTTGCAATTAAAACCATTTTTAATTATTATTTTGCATATTAAACTTAATAAAACGACCAATGCTCGGATCAAACATTAGAGATTTGCGTAAATCGCAAAATTTAACCTTGCAACAACTCGCTGCCCGCATTGGCACAGACGCGAGTAATTTGTCACGTATTGAACGCGGTGAAATCGGCATCTCCGAGACCCTATTGCGTGCCGCAGCGCAGGCGTTAAATACCACACCGGGCCGCTTGTATGATGCCAACTTGACGCCAGTATCGCTGACCAATACGCCGCCGGCGATTCTCTCTAGCGCCAACAGCAAAGACTTCGTGCATTGGTTTCGCTCCGCCGCGCCGTACATTCACGCTTTTGGCGGCAGCACGTTTGTGATCGCCTTTGGTGGCGAAGTCGTCAGCGAGCAGCAATTTGTCGCCTTATCGCATGACCTAAACCTGCTGGCCAGCCTGGAAGTAAGGCTGGTGCTGGTACATGGCGCCCGTCCGCAAATTGAACAACGCCTCAAACGCGACAACCTGACACCAAAACTGCACAATGGCTTGCGTATTACCGACGATGCCGCCATGGAGGCGGTGAAAGAAGCCAACGGCGCCATCCGCGTTGAAATTGAATCTCTGCTGTCTATGGGCATCGCCAACTCGCCGATGGCAGGCAGCGATATCCGCGTCGCCAGCGGCAACTTTGTTACCGCCAAACCGTTAGGGGTGCGTGACGGCGTGGATCTGCAACACACTGGCGAAGTGCGCAAGATAGATGCTGTTGGCATCCAAAAGCGGCTAGATGACGGCGAATTGGTGTTGTTATCGCCTATGGGCTACTCACCGACGGGTGAAACCTTTAACTTAACGCTGGAAGACGTGGCCGTGAGTGCGGCCAGCGCGCTGGATGCTGAAAAACTCATTTTTTTGATGGACTCGGGTGGCGTACAGAACCTGCGCGGTGAGTTATTGCGCGAAATGACCTCGGCCAAAGCCAAAAACCTGCTGCGCAATGTGCAAGAAAGTGATGAGCCTATCCACTACTCGGAGGACGTCAACTACTACCTGCCTGCCGCCGTACGCGCCTGCGAGCACGGTGTGACTAGAACGCACCTGATTTCGCGCCACATTGATGGCGCCATTATTCAGGAGCTGTTTACGCGCCAGGGCATAGGCACCATGATTACCGAGCTACCACTGGAAACCATGCGCCAGGCCAATATTGACGATGTTGGCGGCATTTTAATGCTGATAGAACCGCTGGAAAACGAAGGCATTCTGGTGCGGCGCGGACGCGAGCGCATCGAGATGGAAATCAATTACTTTTATGTGATGGAGCACGACAACCGGGTGATTGGTTGTGCCGCGCTCTATCCGTTTGCCCAGGAAAAGATGGTGGAATTCGCCTGCCTGGCCATAGACCCGACTTATCGTGGTGGTGGCCGTGGCGATAAACTGTTTAACTATTGCCAGGAGCAAGCTAGCCAAAAAGGCTATAAAAGGCTGTTTTGCTTGACCACACGCACCGAACACTGGTTTCTAGAGCGCGGTTTTAGCGAGCAAAATGTAGACCAATTGCCTCACGAAAAACAAAAACTCTACAATTTTCAGAGAAAATCCAAAGTTTTCATCAAACCGTTATGAGTTTTGGCTAAAATTCAGCCTGTACCCGATTGACTGCAATCGCCCGATGATTGAATGAAAGTTTGACCTATGCAAATCTCGACCTCCAGCCAAAAAGCGCAAACCCTGTCTGAAGCGCTGCCGTATATCAAACGCTTTTTTGATAAAACCATCGTCATCAAATACGGCGGCAACGCCATGACTGACGAACATCTCAAGGAGTGTTTTGCACAGGACGTGGTACTGCTTAAGTTAGTCGGCATGAACCCGGTGGTGGTGCATGGTGGCGGCCCGCAAATTAACGAAATGCTGGATAAGCTAGGCAAAAAAGGCGAGTTTATCCAGGGCATGCGCGTCACCGATGAAGAAACCATGGATGTGGTGGAAATGGTGCTGGGCGGCCAGGTGAACAAAGAAATTGTGAACCTGATTAATCGCCATGGCGGCAAAGCCGTGGGCCTGACCGGGCAAGATGGCAACTTTATTCATGCGCACAAGCTGCTGATGGAAGACCTCAAGGACCCGAGCAAGATGATAGACGTGGGCCAGGTGGGTGAGATTACCGCCATTGACCCTAGCATTATCAACTTTTTGGATAGCGGCGACTTTATCCCTGTGGTCGCGCCCATTGGCGTCGGTCGCGATGGCGAAACCTACAACATTAATGCCGACGTGGTGGCGGGCAAACTGGCAGAAATCCTCAATGCCGAAAAGCTGATTTTGCTCACCAATACGCCAGGCGTGCTGGATAAAAACGGCCAATTGCTGACCGGCCTGACACCAAAACAAATTGATGACCTGGTAGAAGACGGCACCTTAAGTGGCGGCATGCTGCCAAAAATCAGCTCGGCATTAGATGCAGCACGTAGTGGCGTGAAGTCTGTGCATATTATTGATGGCCGCGTTGAGCACGCCTTGTTGCTGGAAGTGCTCACCGACGAAGGCGTGGGTACTTTAATTAAAGCCAAATAAGTAAGCAGTGACTTACTTCTCTCACAAAGTATAAAAACGCATGACGCGCAGGGTGTGGATTTTTGACCTGGATGACACCCTGCATAATGCCTCTGCGCATATTTTCCCGGTCATGAATCAAACCATGACGCGTTACATCATGCAGACGCTAGACATGGAAGAGGCCGCTGCGCATCAATTACGCCAGCATTACTGGCGGCTTTATGGTGCCACCTTAAAAGGGCTAATGCGTCATCACCATGTGAGCCCGCATCATTTTTTGGCCGAAACGCATGCCTTTTTAACCGACGAGATGGTGCAAACCACCAAGCAACTGCGGCAACTGCTAACAGGCCTGCCCGGGCGTAAATGTGTATTTACCAACGCGCCACGCGTGTATGCCTTGCGCGTGCTGGAGGTGCTGGGCATCGCCGATTGTTTTTCACTGGTGTTCAGCGTCGAATCCAGCCGTTTTCATGCTAAACCCAGCGTGCGCGGTTTTCAATTGCTATTACGGCAATTGCGTTGCCGGGCAGCAGATTGCACTTTGTTTGAAGACAGCCTGCCCGCCCTGATGACCGCCAAGCGCTTAGGCATGCGTACGGTGTGGATCAGCCGCCGCCTGCATAAACCAAACTTTGTGCAATATAGGTTGCCGCATGTGTTGGCGCTCACTCACAGTGCATTGAAAAAAGCGCCACATGCATTCCCGCGTTGAGCGAATGCGGTTAAAATACCACCCAAAATAACAACACTCACATGGGTTCAGTTCTGGAAATCACAATGGCAACCATCAATAAAGAAGCACGCGCAAACCGCAAACAGCAAATTCTGGAAACCCTGGCAGGCATGCTGCAAACGCCGCGTGGTGAAAAAATCACCACTGCCGCGCTGGCAGCCAAGCTGGATGTATCCGAAGCGGCCTTGTACCGCCACTTTGCCAACAAGGCCAAAATGTTTGAAGGCCTGATTGAGTTTATTGAAGGCGCACTGTTTGGCGTGATGAACAAAATCACCACCGACGAAACTGACGGCCTCAAGCAGGTGCAACTGATGCTGCAAACCATGCTCAAGTTTGCCGAGCGCAACCCTGGCATGTCACGCGTACTGATAGGCGATGCACTGGTCAACGAAGACGATGCCCTGCAAGCACGCATTAACCAATTGCTGGACAGGCTGGAAGCCAGCTTGAAGCAGTCTTTACGTATTGCCGAAGCGCAAGGCAATAAAATCACTGACGCGGGCATCGCCGCCAACACTATGATCAGCTTTGTGCTTGGCCGCTGGCATGCCTTTGCCAAAAGCGGATTTAAACGCAAACCCAGTGACAACCTTGAGCAGCATGTCACACAACTGATCACCGGCTGCTTGCAATAAAAGAGATGTAGAAAGTTTTAATCGATGGAAACCACCGTTTTTGGCATGAATGAAGCCCAGCTCACCGAGTTTGGCATGAGCTGGGGCCTTGCCGGGCTGATCTTGTTTATTGTGTTTATTGTCGGCAACCTGGCCTGGAAATCCAAAGCAGGCAAAACCGGCACATTTGCGCTGTTTCTCGCGCTCACCTTAGGTATGGTCGGTTTTCTGGCCAAGCTGGTGATTCAGCACTATCTGAATATCCAGTAAATCTGCTGCAATGGCGCTGAGAACAAGGTAGGGGTTAACGCTTTATTACCTGCATGACACCGATGGACTATTGCGATGTCTGCCCCAGTCCGTTACTCTAAAGTCACCTATAGTGATAACTAATTGTGTGATATGGACAACTCACCTCCTAACGATAGCGACACCTACAAAACCTTGCTCGAGTCGACCAAGGCTATTCCGTGGAAGATAGACTGGGCCAGCAAACAATTCACTTACATCGGCCCGCAAATCGAGCCATTGTTGGGTTGGGCACCGGCAAGCTGGCAATCGGTTGAAGACTGGGTCAACCGTATTCATGAAGATGACCGCGAACGCGTGTTTAATTTTTGCGTGCAGCAATCGTTGCAAGGGCTGGATCATGAAGCGGACTACCGTGCACTGACGGCCACCGGCGAATTTGTCTGGATTCGTGATGTGGTGCATGTGATGCGCACGCCCAGTGGCGAGCCTGAAGCATTGATTGGTTTTATGTTTGATATCAGTGAACGTAAAAAGACCGAAGAGCAATTGCTCATCATGCAAAAAAAGCTCGAAGAGCTCTCTTATAAAGACGGCCTGACTGGCGTCGCCAATCGTCGCATGTTTGACACCGTGTTAGAACGCGAATGGCTGGAGGCCAGACAGCACCAGCAGCCATTGTCACTGATCATGATTGATATTGACTACTTCAAGCAGTTCAATGACTGTTACGGCCATTTGCAAGGCGATGAAGTGCTCAAGCAAGTGGCCAATACGCTGGCACACGCCGGTGTGCGTGCTAAAGACTTTTTTGCCCGCTTTGGCGGTGAAGAGTTTGCACTGATTCTGCCTGAGACCAACGAAGTATCAGCCAGTAAAATTGCCGAGCGTTGCCGTAACCTGGTATTTAAAGAGCAGATTGCGCACGCCAAATCAGAAGTGAGCCAGATCCTGACCATTAGTGTGGGCGCTAGCAGTATCACGCCTAGCCAGAATGATGATCTCAAAACCTTTGTGGAGTCTGTGGATGCGTTGATGTATCAAGCCAAACGCAATGGCAGAAACCGCATCGTGGTCAAAGGCGCTTACAGCGAGTCAGTGTGATAAATGCAGCGCCGCCTGTATGGCGTGTATGCGCGCTTCGGCCACTGACTGCTTGATATGTGCAGGCGAGCTACATTGTTTGGCAATCGCGCCCGCATCAATGGTGAGCGCTGCCTGTAAGGCCTGGGCTAAATGTGCCGCATCGTCTAAAGGACAACTTTCCAGCCCTAAACGCCCACGGCTATCGCACTCGCAAGCCAGTAAAAAATCCTCGAAACGCGCACGTTGACGAAACGCATCCAGTTCTTCTAAAAACTGTAGCAAGGTGCTGGCTTTCATCTGCCGCGCGGCATGCAGTTTGCCATGGTATTTGGCCACCACCAGTGCCAGGTCTTTGCAATCATTGGGTACGCGCAAGCGGGCAACCACGTCACGAATCAAATCGACACTGCGCAGCTCATGGCCGATGTGGCGCGGCAAGACATCAGCAGGCGTCGTGCCTTTGCCTAAATCATGCGTGAGTGCCGCGAACCTGACCGGCAAGCTGTAGCCTTGTTTGGCGGCATAATCAATCACCATCATGACGTGGATGCCGGTATCTATTTCGGGATGATAGGTCGCCGTTTGTGGCACGCCCCATAACCGGTCTAGTTCAGGCAATATCACCTTGAGGGCGCCACAGTCGCGCAACATCTCAAACATGCGGCTGGGTTGCTTCTCCATCAGACCTTTGGCAATTTCCTGCCACACCCGCTCAGGCACCAGTGCGTTCACCTCTCCAGCTGCAACCATCTCACGCATCAGCAGCATGGTTTCGGGGGCAACGCTAAAGTCAGTAAAGCGCGCCAAAAAACGCGCGGCACGCAGGATGCGCACCGGGTCTTCACTAAAAGCAGCGGTCACATGCCGCAGCAGTTTTTTTTGGATATCTAGTTGGCCGTTAAAAGGGTCGATCAGGCTGCCATCTTCGGCTTGCGCGATGGCATTGATGGTAAAATCGCGTCGGGCAAGGTCTTCTTCCAGCGTCACGTCAGGGTCAGCGTAAACACTAAAGCCTTTGTAACCCTTGCCTGTTTTGCGCTCGGTGCGCGCGAGCGCGTACTCCTGTTGCGTTTGCGGATGCAGAAACACCGGAAAATCTTTGCCGACGGCACGATAGCCCACGGCCAGCATTTGCGCTGGCGTGGCACCCACGACCACATAATCACGGTCTTTGACCGCCAAGCCAAGCAGGCTGTCGCGGACAGCGCCTCCTACCAAATAGCTTTGCATCGTGCGTCAGGACCAGACGTTAACGTCTGGCATTAATCACCCTGCCAGCGGCCGCACGAAACTGGTCGTAAGCGCCACGTGGATTGTTCTTGACCAGGTAGCCAGAAATGATGGCAAACATATCGGTTGGCACCACGCCCAACTCGTTGGCCATGGGTTGCTGGCATACATTGTCCACCTGCATAGACTTCACATTATCGCGAGAGAGCAATTTAATCGGCAACAACTGCATAAAGCTGCCTTGCAACAGTGACATATTGAGGCTCAGACCCATGATAGGACGCTGCACATGGATCGTTTTCATTACCGCCTCCATGATTTGCTGCAAGGTCATGATGGCCGGGCCACCGAGCTCATAGGTTTTACCATAGGTCGCTGGCTCGTCCACCGCATTGACCATGGCTGCCGCCACATCCTCGACCCAGATCGGCTGAAACTTGGCTTGCGGCATAGCAAGCGCCAACACCGGAATCGCCTGAATCAGCTTGGCAAACAGGTTGATAAAACGATCACGCGTACCAAAAATCACCGATGGCCTAAAAATGGTCACATGCAGTTTTTTGCTGAATTCCAGCACGGCCTGGTCACCCGCCGCTTTGCTACGTAAATACTCACTCGGCGCACTCACCGCCGCTTGTAAGGCACTCATATGCAACAGGCGCGGAACCCCCAGCTCTTCGCATAACTGTGCCACACGGCGTGGAAACTGATGGTGCATTTTTTCAAAGCCGTTATCGCTGGTCTGATGCAAAATGCCAATCAGGTTAATCACCACGTCACTGCCTTGCAGTTGCGACTTGAGCGTCGCCTGGTCATGGATATCACACTCAACCACTTGCACATTGGGCAACAAAATCAGGTGCTTGGCCTGCTCACGGCGCCGCGTGAGCACCTTCACCTGATACCCTGCCTGGTCTAGACTGGCAACCACACTACTGCCTACAAACCCGCTACCGCCTAATACAGTGACTGTCTTCATCATGCTTATTCCTGATTCGTCTTGCAATGAATGATATTGTACCGAAAAACCTCAACGACACTTAATGTTGCTGTCACTGGGTGTTTACTCTTGCTCCGAAATGCTGATCGTCGTCGTCACGTTTTCACTATCACCGCTACTACGGGCGGGGATGGTGCCCAGGCGTTTTTTTAGCGTGAGCATAGGCAGGCCAAGCCGCGGGGCGTACATATGCGCATTGGCCAGCACTTTTTTGACATAATTGCGCGTTTCGCTAAACGGGATGGTTTCAGCGTAAATCGCGCCCTCTAAAGGCGTATTAGCAGCCCAACGCCTGGCACGGCTGGGGCCGGCATTATAGGCAGCCGTCGCCATCACTTCCTGGCCGTTAAAGGTATCCAGCGTATAGCGCATATAGTAAGTGCCCAAGTTCACGTTGGTATCAATATCATGCAACATGCCATCGTTATAGCTACTCCAGCCCAGTTTTTTGGCGATCCACTTGGCCGTCGCAGGCATCACCTGCATCAGGCCACCCGCGCCCACCGAAGACTTGGCGTAGTGCATAAAGCGGCTTTCCTGGCGAATAATGCCATACACCCAAGCCTCATCAATGGCGCGGCTACGCGAGGCTTTTTGTAAATAATCCCGATAAGGCGTCGGGTAACGCAACTCAAAATTATGCGTGCGACTGGTTTTGTCCGCCGCCAGCACCGCGAGGTCATACCAGCCCTTGAGTAACCCATATTGGGCGGCGACGATGCGGGTTGGGTCATCCAGCGCCTCGAGCAAATACATCCACTCCAGCCTTGCTTCATAGCGGGCCTCGACATCAAACAAGGCTTCCATGCGTTTGACTGCCGGCTGCTTGGCAAACTGGCGCACTTCTTCGTCTGCAGGCTGGTAGGTCGCCATGGGCTCGCTAGCCACCGGCCCTAAATCTTCTGCGGCCAGCCAGCCGTAAAAATGTCTTTCCTGAGAAAGCTTGGCCAGTATCTGGTTGGCATCCGCCACCTGGCCTTTGGCCATCAGCGCACGCGCTTTCCAATACCGCCAGGTAGATTCGTCTGCCAAGCCTGCAGGCATATCATTAATCACCTTTAACACCAGGCCCCAGTCTTGCTGGCGCAAGGCACTGCGCGCATACCACTCCCACTGCTCATTACTCAGTAACGTGGGATTGACTTTGGCAAAGCCTGCCAACGCCTCCAGCTCATGCTTGCGCGCGGCCTCCAACGCGATGTAGGCCTGGGCCAGTTGTTTTTCATCGTTATCAAGCAAACCGCTGTATTTTTGGTAGCTAGTTTTCGCCACACCAGTATCGGCCTTGGCCTGACGATGAATGGCGTACATATATAAGGCGCGCGCATACGGCGAACGCTCTTGAATGCCGCCTTTTTTCAGGGTGAGCGCCGGGTTCTGCGCCATGTCGTCGATTTGTTTCAGTAAACCGGTATCGGTTTTGTTGCTGCGTTTGGCCAGCACTTTGGCCAAGCCTGTTTTATTGCTGAACAATGCATCACGATACAAGGTGAGTAATAACTTTTCATCCAGCACACCCACTTGCTGTAAGGCTTCGAGCATGCCCTGGCAATCTGCAGGTAAGTCTTTACCGGCCAGCAGCAGTTTTTTGCCGTCCTCATAGGCGTTGGGGTCATCTAGCGCAATGCCTGCCTGCACCTGGTAGCACTGGTTACCGACATCATTCATGCTGTAATACATGGGCATTTGCGCCCGCATCTCGACAAACTGGTCCCAGAACTGTACGCGGCCCAGCCGTTTGAGCCAAAGTTCGCGCACGCGTTGTGACAACAAGGACTCATTGTTTTCTTGCAAGAATGCCTGCACCTGGTAGTAAGACAATTGGTCCATGGTCAGGATCATTTGCCAGTATTGCAGGTAAGGTAATAACGGTGAGCGGCGCTGTTTTAGCGCCTCAGTCGCTTCGACCAACTGTGGTAAATTTCTGGTCTGGTAAGCTTGCTTTGCCTGTAAATAAATATCACCATCACCAGCAAACACCGTGCTGGTCAGGCCTAGCAGACAAATAGCCAAAATGCGGAGGAGAGAAGTGAGTCTAGTCTTCATGCGTCAACAATCACGTAGCTTACGTGATGACAATTAAATTCTGGCCAAGCGACTCAGAAAGAAAAACAGCAACAGCAGCAGTAATAACACAAAGCCACTACGCCAGATGGTTTTGAGCCAACGCCAATAACGTGGCTGGCCAGTTTGCCATCCCAGCAGCACCAGTACCAACGTACTGAGCGCCAGCACTGTAAATAAAATACGTATCCACCACATGATTAATCTGCCTGACGCATTATGCGGGCAACAGTGGCGCGGGGCTAAAGTAGTCGCGCTGTTTTAAAAAGCCGACCGGGGCGTGGGCATCATTATCAAACGTGCAATATTCCCAGGCGCTTTCATCCGCCAGCAAGGCACGCAACAACTGGTTATTCAGCGCATGGCCAGACTTAAACGCAGTAAACTGGCCAATAATCGGGTAGCCCAGGATATATAAATCACCAATCGCATCCAGCACCTTGTGCTTGGCAAACTCATCGTCATAGCGTAAACCGCCGCCATTGAGCACTTTATACTCATCCAGCACAATCGCGTTGTCCAGGCTGCCGCCTTTAGCCAACCCATTCGCCCGCAGGTATTCCACCTCGTGCATAAACCCAAACGTGCGCGCACGGCTGATTTCGTCGACATAACTCTGGCTATCGTAATCAATGGTCACGGTTTTGCCGGAGAACTCGAACACAGGGTGTGCAAAATCAATGGTAAATTCGGCTCTAAAGCCATGGTGCGGCGTAAATTTTGCCCATTTATCGCCATCAATCACTTCTACCGGTTTAAGGATGCGCACAAACTTCTTGGGCACCTCCAGCTCTTGCAGACCGGCAGTCTGCAACAAATAGATAAACGGCCCTGAACTGCCATCCATGATGGGCACTTCAGCGGCCGTTAATTCTATGAGCACATTATCTACCCCCAAACCGGCGAGGGCAGACATCAAATGTTCCACGGTAGCAACGCGCGCACCTGAAAACTCTAGGGCGGAGCTCAGGCGAGTGTCATTCACTGCCGTCGGGGCAACCCGCATGGCAGGCGTATCGGGCAAATCGACACGCTGGAACACCACTCCGTGATCAGCGGGCGCAGGCTTGAGCGTCAGCGTGACTTTTTCACCGCTGTGCAGCCCAACGCCAGTGGCGCTGATCGTTTGTTTAAGCGTGCGTTGCTTTAACATGGTTTTCTCTGTGTTAATAAATCACTCTTATTATAAGCCAATCCGTCATCACCAATGAATTAGTCGAGCCCGTGACAGCAGAGCATCATTGGTCAAGCAATCGAGGTCAGACGACTAATCGGCTTGTTTACGCAAAAACGCTGGGATGTCATATTCTTCGATCCCGGAGTTTTTCATCGCTTCTACCTGCGCGCGACGGCTGTTGCTGGTAAATACGGCTGGCTCATCTTCTTCAACCACAGTGCTAAAGATAGGCTGGTTAGTCGTACCATCACGCAATGTCGTCATCACTTTTAATTCAGGCTTGGCCTGGCGTTTGCCCACTGAACCATTCAAACCGGTGGCGACCATGGTCACACGCAAGTTGTCACCCATGCTTTCATCCATCACATTACCCACGATCACCGTGGCATCTTCTGCCGTGAATTCTTTGATGGTATTCATCACATCATAGTATTCACGCATTTTGAAGCTGCCGCTGGCGCTGATATTCACCAACACGCCACGTGCATTCGCCAGGTTCACATCTTCCAGCAACGGGCTGGCAACCGCTTGTTCAGCAGCAATACGTGCACGGTTAGGGCCGCTAGCTTCAGCAGAGCCCATCATCGCCATGCCCATTTCAGACATCACGGTGCGTACGTCAGCAAAGTCAACGTTGACCATGCCTGGGCAGTTGATGATTTCAGCAATGCCAGACACCGCATTGTGCAATACGTCGTTGGCCGCACGATAAGCTTCTACCACGGTCACGTCTTCGCCCAATACATCCATCAACTTTTCGTTAGGGATAACGATAAGAGAGTCGACATACTGTGAAAGTTCTTCCAGGCCTTCTTGCGCCACTTTGGCACGCTTGCCTTCAAACGCGAATGGCTTGGTCACCACAGCCACAGTCAAGATGCCCATTTCACGTGCCACTTCAGCAATAATCGGTGCAGCACCAGTACCGGTACCACCGCCCATCCCTGCCGTAATAAACAGCATGTCAGCGCCATCAATGGTTTCTGCAATGCTGTCGCGGTCTTCCAGCGCAGCTTCGCGGCCGATTTCCGGTTTTGCGCCAGCGCCCAGGCCTTTAGTGATGTCAGAACCAATTTGCAACACGACTTTGGCATGGCTCTTTTTCAGTGCCTGCATGTCGGTGTTGGCGCAAATAAACTCCACGCCAGTCACGCTCTTGGTCATCATGTGCTCAACGGCGTTACCACCGCAACCACCGACACCAATTACCTTGATCACGGCGCCGTCATTCTCTTTGTCAAAAATTTCAATCATACTAACCCTCCATTGCCTATTATTTGAGTGCTTGGTTTGCCCCGCACACTCGCCCTAAAACAGTTTAAAAATAACCAAAAAACCCTAAAAATTACCGGTAAACCAACTCTTCATCCGCTCTAGCAATCTGCCAACCGACCCAGACTGCAAATTACCCACCATTTGTTTTTCTACTTGCTGTTTGGCCATCAGCAACAAGCCTATGCCGGTGGCATAACGTGGATTGCCTACGACTTCAGACAACCCTTCCACGCCCCTGGGCACGCCCAGGCGCACCGGGGTGTGGAAAATTTCTTCACCCAACTCGACCATGCCACGCATCTGTGCCGCGCCGCCGGTAATCACAATGCCAGAGGCGATCATCGATTCCATGCCACTGCGGCGCAGCTCTTGCTGCACAAACTCATAAATCTCTTCTACGCGGTCTTCAATCACCTCGGTCAAGGCCTGGCAAGACAACTGGCGCGGCTCACGGCCATCGACTGCAGGCACTTCTACCACTTCGCGCGGATCGGCCAACTGGCGCAGGGCACAGCCATGCTTAACCTTGATCTCCTCAGCCGACTGCGTTGGTGTACGCAGTGCCACCGCGATGTCATTGGTGATCTGGTCACCGGCAATCGGGATCACCGCCGTGTGGCGAATGGCGCCATTTTTAAATACCGCCAAGTCGGTCGTCCCGCCGCCAATATCCACTAGGCACACGCCCAGTTCTTTTTCGTCATCGGTAAGTACAGATTCGCTGGAAGCCAGCGGTTGTAAAATAAGGTCGCTTACCTCCAGGCCGCAACGCTTGATGCACTTGACGATGTTTTGCGCGGCCGCAATCGCACCAGTCACAATATGCACACGCACCTCAAGACGGATGCCGCTCATGCCCAATGGCTCGCGCACATCTTCCTGGCCGTCGATAATGAATTCCTGGGTCAGGATATGCAGAATCTGCTGGTCGGCTGGCAAGGCAATCGCACGCGCGGTTTCGACCACACGGTCGATATCCATTTGTGAGACTTCGCTCTCTTTAATCTTCACCATGCCATGCGAGTTCAGGCTCTTGATATGGCTACCGGCAATGCCTGAATACACGGTATTAATTTTGCAATCGGCCATCAACTCGACTTCTTCAATCGCGCGCTGAATCGCCTGCATGGTGGAGTCAATATTCACCACCACGCCTTTTTTCAAGCCACGGGAAGCATGTTGCCCGACACCAATCACCTTCAATGTACCTTCCGGCAAAATCTCAGCCGCAATGGCGACGATTTTGGAGGTGCCGATATCCAGCCCCACAATTAAATTTTTATCTTCTCTGACTCTACTCATGTCTTTTCCTTGAACTTCTCTCTGGCAGTCTTATTTTTAGGCGCCACCACGTGGCATGCGCAAGGCAAAGCCATTGGGATAACGCAAATCGGCATAACGCCAGTCACTTTCCGCGATACTCGCCTGCTGGCGATACGCCGACACAAACTGTTGTAATCGCTGCTTGGCCGCTTCGCGACCCAGCATCATTTGTCGACCATCGACGGTCTTGATCTCCCAGGCGCGGCGTGAAGACAAACTCAACTGCTGGATTTGCAGCGGTGTGTCCACCAGCATCTGGGCAAAACTGGCATAGCCTTGTGCCACTTCTTTAATCGCATCACCCGGGCCGTAAAAAGTCGGTAATTGCTCGTCAGAGGCGGCCTGGAATAACTCGCCATGGCGGTTCACCAGCGCCACGCCGCCCCAGCGGCCTAAAGCCTGGTGCTCTTCAATCTGCACGACGATGGTATCCGGCCATTGGCGACGCACACTCACCTTGCGCGCCCACGGCAGTTTTTCAAACGCAGCCCGCATACGCTGCAAATCCAGTGTGTAAAAATTACCTTTGAGGTATTTGCTCACGATCAACTGGATCTGCTCGTGATTGACGTGATCCAGATTGCCTTCGACCTGCACCTGCTTGACTGGGAAGATGGGCAAATGCAACACCACAAACAACAGGGCGTAAAGCAGCATCACCACTGCCAGTGAAAACAGCAGGTTGGCGATCCAGTTCAGCAATGTTGGTCTATCCCACATCGAGTCCGTTTTCCTCTTTATGCGTCACGCAAGGTTTGTTGCAAAATACGAATCACCAGCGCCTCAAAATCCAGGCCCGCCGCTTTGGCCGCCATCGGCACCAGGCTGTGATCGGTCATGCCGGGGCTGGTATTCACCTCTAAAAAGTAATGTTTACCGGCGTCATCCATCAAAAAGTCGACCCGACCCCAGCCACGGCAACCCAGCACCTTAAACGCCTGCAAGGCTTCTGCCTGAATCTGCTGCTCTTGCTCGGCAGACAAGCCGCTTGGGCAGCGATACTCGGTGTCGTCACGCAGGTACTTGGCTTCGTAATCGTAATATTCGTTTTTAGGCACAATGCGTACGATAGGCAGCGCAGTGTCACCCAAAATACCCACGGTATATTCACCCCCACCGACAAACTGCTCGGCAATCACCAGCGGATCAGACTGTTTGGCCAAGGTGTAAGCGGCCATTAAATCTCCTGCCTGCTTGACCTTGCTCACACCGATGCTGGAGCCTTCATTGGCCGGTTTCACAAACAATGGCAAACCAAGTGCCGTGACCACATTCTCGGCGTGCGTGCTGTCATCCATCAGCACATAGTTAGGGGTGGTCACGCCAGCAGCGGTCCACAACAATTTGGTGCGCCATTTATCCATGCCCAGCGCAGAAGCCATCACGCCGCTGCCAGTGTATGGGATATCCATCAGCTCCAACGCGCCTTGAATGGTGCCGTCTTCGCCATAGCGGCCATGCAAGGCAATAAAGGCACGGTCATACGCTTTCAGTGCCGATAGATCCTGGGTTGCAGGGTCAAACGCATGCGCATCCACACCCTGACGTTGCAACGCGGCCAACACAGCCGAACCACTCTTGAGCGACACCTCGCGCTCGCCAGAACGGCCGCCAAACAATACCGCGACCTTGCCAAATGATTGTTGAGCTGCACTCATGCCTTTAAAACACCTTCCCCAATGACTTTCACTTCCTGTATTAATGCCACGCCCTGCTTGGTATGCACCGTCGTTTTGACATGCTCAATCAAGGCCTCAATATCTGCCGCAGTGGCATGCCCCAGATTCACAATAAAATTGGCATGCTTTTCCGACACTTGTGCGCCACCGACGGTGCTGCCTTTTAAGCCAGATGCCTCAATCAAGCGGGCAGCAAAGTCGCCTTCAGGATTTCTGAAAGTCGAACCGGCACTCGGCATATTGAGTGGCTGACTTGCCAGGCGTTTTGCCAGCAGCTGTTTAATCTGCTCAGCAGACGCCTTGCCATCACCGGCAGGCACCGCAAACCAGCCACCCAAAAACCATTCATCTGCCGCCGGATGCAGCACGTGGCGATAAGTCGGCTGGTACTCGGCCCGCGCCCGCACTTGTACCTCACCGGCGCGATTAATCGTTTTTACTTCATCTACCCATTGCCAGGTTTCGCCACCGTAGCAACCAGCATTCATCGCCAGCGCACCGCCGACCGTGCCTGGGATGCCAGCCATAAACTCGGCACCGGCGCGATGGTGGCTGGCGGCAAAACGTGCCAATTTGGCGCAGGTGACACCAGCATCGGCATACACACGTTCACCTTGCATTTCCAATGTTTGCAAGGCCTGGTGCATGACCACCACCGTGCCGCGGACACCGCCATCACGCACCAGCAAGTTGCTGCCCAGGCCAATAAAAGTCAGCGGTTCACTGGCTGGCAATTGCTGCAAAAATTGCTGCAAATGCGCGATGCTGTCAGCCAGCACCAAACGGTCTGCCGGACCACCGACGCGCCAGCTGGTATAACGCGCCAAAGGCTCGTTTTGCAGCACTTGCAGGCCAGTCGTTTTTAATCCTGAGGCGCTCATACGCTAGCTAACTCCCTGGTTTTGGCGGCGACGCTACCAATACTGCCTGCGCCCATCACCACGACGACATCCCCTGGCTGCACGCTTTCCAGTATGGTTGCTGGCAATTCATCGGTCGTTTCCACAAAGCGTGGTTCCACCTTGCCATTGACGCGGATGGCACGAATCAGGCTACGCGTATCGGCAGCCACAATCGGCGCTTCGCCTGCGCTATACACTTCGGTCAGCAACAGTGCATCCACGGTAGATAACACTTTGACGAAGTCTTCAAAGCAGTCACGCGTACGGGTGTAACGGTGCGGTTGGAACGCCAACACCAGCCTGCGATCAGGGAAAGCGCCGCGCGCGGCGGCAATCACGGCCTGCATTTCAATCGGGTGATGGCCGTAATCATCCACCAGCGTGAAGTGGCCACCGTTGACCGGGATTTCACCGTAACGCTCAAAGCGGCGACCCACGCCCCTGAACTCAGCCAGCGCTTTCAAAATCGCTGCATCAGGTACATTCAACTCGGTGGCAATCGCAATCGCTGCCAGCGCATTCAGCACATAATGATGACCAGGTAAATTCAGCGTCACTTCGTTACGCACGGTGGTACCGTTTTTACGCACCAGCGTGAAATGCATCTTGCCGTGGTCAGCCACAATATTTTCGGCACGAATAGCTGCCTCTTCGTGGGTGCCATAGGTGGTCACCGGACGCGTCACGCGCGGCAAAATTTCACGCACATTGGCATCATCGATGCACAACACCGCCATGCCCCAAAACGGGATCTGCTGCAAAAATTCAACAAACGCAGTTTTGAGTTTTTCAAAACTGTGCTCATAGGTGTCCATATGGTCCTGGTCGATATTGGTCACCACCGCCATGATCGGCGTCAGGTGCAAAAAGGATGCATCAGACTCGTCAGCCTCGACCACAATCCACTCGCCGGTGCCCAGGCGTGCATTGGCGCTGGCGGCTTCCAGCTTGCCGCCAATGACAAAGGTCGGGTCCATGTCCGCTTCGGCCAAAATACTGGCGATCAGGCTGGTCGTGGTGGTTTTGCCGTGCGTACCCGCCACTGCAATGCCCTGCTTGAAACGCATCAACTCAGCCAGCATCACTGCACGTGGAATCACCGGCACTTTGCGCGCACGCGCGGCGATGACTTCCGGGTTTTCTTCATTAATGGCACTGGAGACCACCACCACATCGGCGTCATTCAGGTGCTCGGTCGCATGGCCTTGAAACACGGTGGCACCAAAGCCTTGCAAACGTTTGGTCGTCGCATTGCTAGCCAGGTCAGAACCACTGACTTCAAAATCCAGATTCAGCAATACCTCGGCGATGCCGCTCATGCCTGAGCCGCCGATACCGATAAAGTGAATTTTTTTAACTTTATGTTTCATACTGAACCTGGTTTTCCGTTAGTCTTCTTTGCCGCCAGTTGCTGGCAAATATCCGCAACCTGCCTGGTCGCTTGTGGCCTGGCCAGCGCACGCGCTTTTTGCGCCATCATCAAGCAGGCCGGTCTATCCAGTGTTTGCAATGTCGCTGCCAGTTGGGCAACATCCATGTCGCGCTGCTGTATCAGCAACGCTGCACCCGCCTGTTGCAAGTAAGCCGCATTCGTTGTCTGGTGGTCATCCACCGCAAACGGGAACGGCACCAGAATGCTGGCAGCACCCACATTAGCCAGCTCGGCCACGGTCAATGCGCCCGCGCGGCAAATCACCAAATCCGCCCAGGCATACACTTCGGCCATATCGTGAATAAAGGCACGGCAATCTGCGGCGACACCGGCCTCGGCATACGCCTTTTTCAGCGCCTCAAACTGTTTTTCACCGGCCTGGTGAATAATCTGCGGCCGGGTATTCACAGGCAGTTGGGCAAAGGCCTGTGGCAATAAAGTATTCAAGGCCACCGCGCCCAGGCTGCCACCGACCACCAACACGCGCAGCACGCCATGATGCTCGGCAAAACGCTGCTCCGGCGTCGGCAAAGTAGTAATGCCTTCGCGCACCGGATTCCCTACCATTTCGCCTTGCGCACCTAATGCCTGCGGGAAGCCCGTCAGCACACGGTTGGCCAGTTTAGCCAACACTTTATTGGTCAACCCGGCAATGGAGTTTTGCTCGTGTATCACCAGCGGGATGCCTGCCAGTTTGGCCATGACACCGCCAGGAAAAGCAGCAAAGCCGCCCATGCCCAACACCACATCCGGCTGATGTTGACGAATGGCTTGCCTGGCTTGTGCAAAGGCGCGCACCAGTTTCACTGGCAAGGTCAGCCAGCCCAGCAAACCTTTGCCACGCACGCCTTGCATGGTCATCATGGCCTTGCTGTAAGGTTTGTCAGCAATCAGGCGGTTTTCCATGCCGCCCTCGGTCGCCAGCCAGACAACTTTCCAGCCTTGCACCTGCAGCGCATCAGCCACGGCCATCGCTGGATACACATGGCCACCGGTGCCACCGGCCATCACCATCAATGTTGATTGGCCGCTCATGTCGTCAACCCTTTTTGAAGCCGTCTATTTTCAAAATCAATACGTAACAGCACGGACATCGCAATGCAATTGGCCAAAATGCCGCTACCACCGTAAGACAACAACGGCAGCGTCAAGCCTTTGGTCGGCAACAGGCCCATGTTCACACCCATATTGATAAAGCCCTGCACGCCCATCCAGACGCCAATGCCTTGTGCCAGCAACGCAGCGTAATAGCGCTCGTTTGCCACCGCCTCTTTAGCGATACTAAAGGCCCGAATGACCAGCCAGGCAAACAGCAACACCACCACCAACACACCGACATAACCCAGTTCTTCAGCCACCACCGCCAGCAAAAAGTCGGTATGCGCTTCTGGCAGGTACAATAATTTTTCGACACTGCCGCCGAGGCCCACGCCCCAGAACTCGCCACGGCCAAAGGCAATCAGCGCATGCGACAACTGGTAACCGGTATCAAACGGGTCATCAAACGGATTCAGGAAGCCTTTCATGCGCTCGAGGCGATAAGGCTCCATCACCACCAGGCCAAACACGGCCAACGGCAAAGCGCCTAGCATGGCAATAAACACCTTGAGATTGACGCCACCCAGCCACATGATGGAGAACGCAATCGAGGCTGTGACGGCAAATGCCCCGAAATCGGGCTCTTTAAGCAGCAGCACACCAACAAACACCATCACGCCCAGCATGGGCAAAAACCCTTTTTTAATACTGTGCATATTGCTAGCCTTGCGTACGGCATAGTCCGAGGCATACATGGCAATAAACAGTTTCATCAGTTCTGAGGGTTGCAGGTTCATGATCAGCAGCGATATCCAGCGACGGCTACCGTTAACCACTTTACCGATACCGGGAATCAACACCATGATCAGCAAGACAATGCCCATAATGAACAGATAGGGCGACATTTTTTGCCACCAGGCCATTGGTATCTGAAACACAATCACAGCCGCCACCAGGCCAACCACGATATACAAAGCCTGGCGCAGCAGAAAATAAGTGCTGTTATGGCCAAACATCTTGCTCGAATCGGCATAAGCAATCGAGGCCGAATACACCATGACCATGCCAAACGCAAGCAACGATAACACCACCCACAACAGCGACACATCGTAGTTGGGGGAGTTATAGCGCTCGCGGTTCATCATCAATGGGCCAAGCATGCGGCCTCCATGGCTTTGACAGCCTCAACAAACACCTCGGCCCTGTGCTCGTAATTGCGGAACATATCAAAACTGGCACACGCGGGTGACAGCAACACGGCGTCGCCTGCTTCGGCCAATGTTCTGGCAATATGCACTGCCGCGGTTAAATCTACCGCATCGACCACAGGCAACTGCAAATTGTGCAAAGCTTGCTGGATTTTTGGCGCATCGCGACCGATCAGCACCACGGCTCTGGCGTGATGCAACACCGCTTCGCGCAACGGGTGAAAGTCCTGACCCTTACCATCACCACCGGCGATCAACACCACTTTTTGCGGTTTGCCTTGCTTGAGCATGCCGCTAATCGCCGCGCAAGTGGCCCCGACATTGGTGCCTTTTGAGTCATCGTAAAAATCAACATCTTCAATGCTCGCCACCCACTCCACACGATGTGGCAAGCCGACAAAAGATTGCACGGTGTGCAGGATAGAGACTTTGTCGATGCCAATCGCTTGTGTCAGCGCGATGGCCGCCAGCGCGTTGGCAATATTGTGCTTGCCGCGAATCTGCAAGCTGTCTGCTTCAATATAGTGACGGTATCCGGCACACAACCAGCCTGCATCATTGAGGCCATAATCATTGATGGTAGGCGCCGGGTTCACGCCAAATGAGACTTGCGGCAACTGGCCGGCCAACGCGGCGCTAGCCGGGTCATCACGATTCACCACGGCAATGCGGGCATGCTGGTAAATGCGTGCCTTGGCTTGCGCATAGTCATCCATGCCGTCATAACGATCCATATGATCTTCAGACAGGTTGAGTACCGTCGCAGCATCTACCTGTAACTGGTGTATGGTTTCCAACTGAAAACTGGATAATTCCAGCACGTAGACATCTGGCGCCGTCATCTGCAAAGTATCCAGCACCGGCAAACCGATATTGCCAGCGACGATGGTATTCAAGCCCGCCTGCTTGCAGATTTCGCCGACCAGTGAGGTCACGGTTGTTTTACCATTAGAGCCGGTAATCGCAATCACTTTGGCATAAGGGGCGCGAAAGCGTGCAAACAGCTCAACATCGCCAACAACCAGCTTACCCTGCGCCAGCAATTGCGCAATCACCGGCTCTTTGAGCGAGACGCCTGGGCTTGCCACAATCAAATCCATACCAGATAACAAAGCATAGTTAAAAGGCCCCAGATGGCACTCCACCTCCGGGAACTCTGCTTGCAGCCGATCAAGCCCTGCCGGGTGCGGCCGTGAGTCGAACATCACTGCGTCTGCGCCCATATGGCGCAGCCAGCGCAAGGCAGAGAAACCGGTGTCACCCAGTCCCAGTACCGCAATACGCTGTTGTTCAAAGTGTTTTTTCATGTTCGACAGTTTCTTCCGTGTTATCTCAGCTTGAGGGTAGACAAACCCACCAGTACCAGCATCATGGTAATAATCCAGAATCGCACCACCACTTGCGTTTCTTTCCAGCCTTTTTGTTCGTAGTGATGATGCAACGGCGCCATCAAAAAAATGCGCTTACCAGTGCCGGTCATCTTTTTGGTGTATTTGAAATACAGCACTTGCGCAGCCACCGAAAAGGTCTCGACCACAAACACGCCACCCATGATGAACAACACGATTTCCTGACGCACAATCACCGCTACTACACCTAACGCAGCACCGAGTGCTAATGCGCCGACATCACCCATAAACACTTCTGCCGGATAAGCGTTGAACCACAAGAAACCCAGGCCTGCGCCCGCCATCGCGGCGCAAAACACCATCAGTTCACTGGCGCCTGCTACATAAGGGATGCCCAGATATTTGGAAAACACCGCATGGCCGGCCACATAAGAAAAAATCGCCAGGGCACTACCCACCATCACGGTTGGCAATGTTGCCAAGCCATCCAGGCCATCGGTCAGGTTAACGGCATTGCTGCTACCGACGATGACCAGGTAAGTCAGCACAATGAAGCCCACCGCACCCAGTGGCAACACCAGGTGTTTGAAAAAAGGCACGATGAGGGTGGTTTCAACCGGCGTGGTGGCGGTTGCGTATAAAAAGCCTGCGACCCCCAAACCCACCACGCTTTGCCAGAAATACTTGGCTTTGGCAGACAAGCCTTTAGGGTTTTTGTAGACCACTTTGCGGTAATCATCGACCCAGCCCACGGCGCCGAAACCCAGCGTAGTAATGAGTACCACCCAGATAAAGCGGTTATGCAGGTTGCCCCAGAGCAAAGTTGAAATCGAAATCGCCACCAGAATCAGCGCGCCACCCATGGTTGGCGTCCCCGCCTTCACCAAATGGGTTTGCGGGCCATCATCACGCACCGCCTGGCCGACCTTATATTCAGTCAGCTTGCGGATCATGGCAGGCCCTACCAGAAACGAGATGGCCAGTGCCGTCAGCGTCGCTAGGACGGCACGAAAGGTGATGTAGTTAAATACATGAAATCCGTGTACATCCGATGCCAGCCATTTTGTCAGTTCAAATAACATAAACTTTCCTATTTCCCCACTAAATCAGTGGCTTGTGACTCCACCAACGCATTTACTACGCGCTCCATCTGCATAAAGCGCGAGCCTTTTACCAACACGACGTCTTCTGCTGTTATCTCTGCCTGCAACGCTGTCACTAGGGCTTCAACGGTTGCAAAATGCTGCGCGTGCGCACCAAAAGCCTGTGCGGCGGCTGGCGTAAACTGGCCCAATGCATACAAACGGCTAATACCACTTGTGTTGGCATACTGGCCAATCTGCGCGTGCATGGCTTCGGCATCCGTGCCCAGCTCACCCATGTCGCCCATCACAAACACCGTGCTTGTGCCCGCAGTTTTCAATACATCTAGTGCGGCTTTCATTGAGTCAGGATTCGCGTTGTAGGTGTCATCAATCAGCTTGGCACCGTTAGTGGCTGTTTTCTGCTGCAAACGCCCTTTTACCCCGGAAAACCCTTGCAAACCCTGGATAACTTCTGCCAGACTTGCGCCAGCCGCCAAGCTCGCAGCCGCAGCCGCTAATGCGTTCATCACGTTATGCACACCAGGCACCGCCAGCGTTAGCGTGACTGTTTCGCCTTGATAATGCAGCCTGAAGGTTGAATCGGTGCCCAGCATTTCGCCACGTATATCGGCCGCTGCGTGAACACCGAAACTCAACACGCGGCGTGTCTTATTCAAATCACGCCAGTCTTGTGCAAACTCGCTGTCGGCATTAATCACAGCGATGCCGTCATCGCTCAAACCGGCAAAAATCTCGCCCTTGGCCTTGGCGATGTTTGCACGTGATCCCAGCTCGCCAATATGTGCCGTGCCCGCGTTGTTGATCACCGCTACATTGGGGCGTGCCAGGCGAGTCAGGTAATTAATCTCACCCAGATGATTCATGCCCATTTCAATCACGGCGCAGCGATGCGTGGCACGCAAACGCAGCAATGTCAGCGGCATGCCAATATCGTTATTAAAGTTACCGGCGGTGGCCAGCACCTTGTCAGCACCGCCAACACTCACTTGCATGATGGCCGCGATCATTTCCTTGGTCGTGGTCTTGCCATTGCTGCCGGTGACGGCAATCAGTGGCAACGCTAGCTGCTGACGCCACCAGCTCGCCAATTGCCCCAGTGCCAGGCGGGTATCTTTCACCAGCACGGTTGGCAGAGGAGCATCCACCGGTTTGCTGATCAATGCGGCCACGGCACCTTGTGCCGCCACTTGCGGCAAGAAATCATGACCGTCAAATTTGTCGCCCGGCAAGGCGACAAACAACTGGCCCGGCAACACGCGACGGCTATCGGTATCTACCGACGTCACAGCGACCTCAGCGCCTTGCCCATTCACGGCATGCACTGTGCCTTGACAAACTTCAGCAATGGTTTGCAGTGAAATCATGCTGGCACCTTTGCTTTTAATACGTTCTTTTTCAACGCATTTTGTACCCAGTCAGCATCACTGAACGGATAACGAATGCCCTGAATCTCTTGATAGTCTTCATGACCTTTGCCTGCCACCAACACCACATCGCCCTTACCAGCCTGGCTGACCGCGAGCGCAATCGCTTTAGCGCGGTCGGTTTCCACCGTCACTTCGCGTGTCATGCCCTCGGCAATCGCCGCAATAATCGCGTAAGGGTTTTCACTGCGAGGATTATCATTGGTGACAATGACGCTATCGGCCAAGGTGTCAGCAATACGGCCCATTTCGCTGCGTTTGCCACTGTCGCGGTCACCGCCGCAACCAAACACGCAGCTCAATTTGCCTTGCGCCTGAATGCGCAAGGTATGCAACGCTTTTTCTAATGCGTCCGGGGTATGCGCATAGTCGACCACCACCAATGGCAAGTCACCACCGCCAAACATCTGCATGCGCCCTGCCACTGGCACCAAGCCAGATACCGCCTGCAACGCCGCAGGTAACGCCACCTCATTCGCCAGCAGGCAAGTCAGCACAGCCAGCGCGTTATACACATTAAACTGCCCCAAAGCATGCAACTGGATGTCGCCATTACCTTGTGCCGTGCGCACCTGAACTTCAAAGCCGGTGGCATGCATGGTGACGGCCGTGGCACACACATCTGCCTCCTGATGCAGGCCATAACTCAATACTTTTTTACCTTGTTTGCGCAAGTCTTCAATTAGCGCCAAGCCAAAAGGGTCATCGGCATTCACTACGGCCGCCGCGAGGGTTTGCCAGTCAAACAGTTTGCGTTTGGCCGCCTGGTAAGCTTCCATAGTCAGGTGGTAATCAAGGTGGTCACGCGTGATATTGGTCAGCACCGCCACATCAAAAGCCACGCCATTGACACGGCCTTGATCCAGGCCATGCGAGGAGACTTCCATGGCGACCATGCGCACATCATCGAGCACGAAATTAGCCAATATTTTTTGCAGCTCGACCGGGCCGGGCGTGGTGTTTTGCGTAGGCTGCAAATCATCCAGCGCCCCGTTGCCCAGGGTGCCAATCACGGCAGACTTTTGCTGCAAAAAGCGGTAAGCCTGGGCCAGCCAGTGGGTCACTGTGGTTTTACCATTAGTGCCGGTCACGCCCACACACCACATCTGCTCGGAAGGATCTTTGTAGAACTGGCTGGCAATGTGCCCAACCTGTGACTTCAAGTCAGCGATGGCAATGTTATGTACGGTCCATGCCGGGTTCCAGTCAAAGCCCTGGCCATCCCAAATCACGGTGTTGGCACCTTTGGCAATCGCATCTTCAATGTAGTCGCGGCCATCACTATGCTGCCCCGGGTAAGCCAGGAACAAGCCATGTTTTTCAACCTGGCGGCTATCAGCGGTAATGCCGTGCACCGGCGCTGGAATAATATATTTACTCACATCGCCTCCTTCACGTCAGCGGCATCAGCAGGCGCAGCGACTGGCAACGCATGGCCATCCTGCGGCACCACCAACATACGCAACACATCATTCATCACCGCACTAAACACCGGTGCAGCGACAGTGCCGCCGTAATACTCACCATTGCTAGGCTCATCTATCATCACCGCCATAATCAGGCGCGGATTAGACGCAGGCACCATGCCGACAAAAGACCCCACATATTTATCGTGCTCATAGCCATGGTCACCCAGCTTATGCGCGGTGCCGGTTTTACCAGCGACGCGATAACCCGTCACTTGTGCTTTGAGCGCGGTGCCGCCCGGTTGCACGACCAGCTCCAGCATATCTTTGACCGAGTTAGCCACTTTGGCCGAAAATACCTGACGCCCAACCGGCGGCTCGGATAATTTGGTCAATGTCACCGGCAGTAATTCACCTTCATTGGCAAACACCGTGTAGGCGCGCGCCAATTGCAATAAGGTCACGCTAATGCCGTGACCATAAGACATGGTAGCCTGCTCAATCGGGCGCCAGGTTTTATAGTCGCGCACCTTGCCTGAGGCCTCACCAGGAAAGCCAATCTTGGTCGCGGTGCCAAACCCCAGTTGTACATAGGTGTTCCACAATTGCTCACGATTTAAATCGAGCGCCATTTTGGCTGAGCCGACGTTGGAGGATTTCTGAATCACTTGCGCGACGGTCAGCACCTGATTCGGGTGTGCATCATGAATCGTGGCGGTGCCTATGCGCAGATAGCCAGGCGCGGTCTGAATCTTGGTATCCGGCTGATAAGGGCCGAACTCCATAGCCGCTGCCGCGGTTACCGGCTTCATGGTCGAGCCTGGTTCAAAAATATTGACAATGGCCGAGTTGCGCAACTTGCTGGCCACATTGACTGGATTGTTCGGGTTATAGGTTGGAATATTCACCAGCGCCAGCACTTCACCGGTTTTGGCATCCAGCACCACGGCAGCAGCAGCTTTGGCCTTATGTTTTTCAACGGCGCGTGACAGTTCCCGGTGCACGACATACTGCACGGTACGGTCTATGCTCAGCACCAGGTCCTGGCCATCATGCGGCAATTTAACCGCCACCAGGTCTTCTACCACATGGCCTTTGCGGTCACGCACAAAGTCACGCTTGCCCGTGCTACCAGACAACACGTGGTTACGATAAAGCTCCATGCCTTCAACGCCGGTATCATCGACGCCGGTGAAACCGACGATATGTGCCGTCACTTCTGCCGCCGGGTAGAAGCGTTTGTATTCTTTCTGACTGAATACGCCGGGCACTTTCATCGCCATCACCTGTTTTGCCACATCGGGCGCCACTCTCCGTTTAATATAAACAAATTCTTTTTTCTTTTTTTGCAGCTTCTGCTGCAACTCTTTTGGCCGCATATCCAACAAGGTGGACATTTGCTTCAACTGCGCAGCCGAAATCTGCACATCAGTCGGGTTAGCCCATACTGACTCCACCGGCAAACTGATCGCCAATGGCTTGAAATTACGGTCATAAATCTTGCCGCGATGCGGCATCAACACCACTTTGCGCCGCGAAAACGCCTCGCCTTTTTTAATCAGGTAGTCTTTGTGCAGGGTTTGCAGGTAAAACCCGCGCCCCAGCAACAAGACAAAACTCAATAGCAGCAACACCAGCAGCGTTCTTCTGCGCCAGGCCGGTAATTTCACCAGCTTGTGTTGACTCTCTTTAAGCAGCATGACCATTCACTCGCAATAATGTCGGTTATGGCGCAGGCGGCACATCAACCATGATCACTTGCGTCTGTTGCATGCTTGGGCTGTGCATATGCAAACGCGTGGTGGCAAAGTCTTCCAGCCGCGAATGCATGGCCCAGGTGCTTTGCTCAATCTGCAACTGGTCATATTCCGTCATATACTGCTTGGTCAACACCTCTTGCCTGTCCAGCTCAAAATACAATTTGCGCGCCTTGTATTGCGCCGTCACCACGCCCAGGGCCATGGCAATCGTCAACGCAAACAAAATCAAATTGAGCCGGATCATCGTTAATCCATTTACTGCACATGCGTGCGCTCAGCCACACGCAACACTGCACTGCGTGAACGCACATTCGCCTTCACTTCAGCCGCACTTGGCTTGATCGCACGCCCAACCGACAGCATGCGCGGCTGCGGCAACTCGCTGGCACGCACCGGCAGCCCGGCTGGCAGGTTGTCTCTATCCACTTCAGACTGGATAAAACGCTTGACGATGCGGTCTTCCAGCGAATGGAAGCTGATCACCGACAAGCGGCCTTGCGGACGCAGCAACTGCAAGCAATCTGGCAGCACTAGCGAGAGCTCCTCAAGCTCTTGATTGACGAAAATCCGTAGAGCTTGAAATGTGCGCGTTGCAGGGTTCTGGCCCGGCTCATTCTTGGGGATGGCGCCTGCCACGATATTGGCAAGTTGCCCTGTAGTGGTGATGGCATGCCCATCTTCGCGCTCTTTAACAATCGCCCTTGCAACCTGCTTAGCAAACCGTTCTTCACCATAATCCCTAATCACCTCAACCAATTGTTTTTCAGACATCGTCGCCAGCCACTCTGCGGCGGTTTTGCCTCGACTTTGATCCATGCGCATATCCAGCGGCCCGTCAAAACGAAAGCTGAACCCGCGCACACCCTCATCAATTTGCGGCGACGAAATACCCAAATCGAGCAAAATGCCGTCTACCGCCTGCACATCTAACTCTGCCAATACTGTGGCCATAGCAGAAAAGTGCGCATGCACCATCGTAAAACGCGCATCGGCAATTGTTTGCCCATGCGCCACTGCCGCCAGATCGCGATCCAAGCCGATCAAACGCCCGTTGCTACCTAATTTGGAAAGTATGTGGCGGCTATGTCCGCCACGACCAAAGGTGCCATCGACATAGATGCCGTCGGCCTGCACGTTCAACGCATCCACCGCCTCATGCAACAACACGGTGATATGACTGGCGGCGACTGGTGACTCTGACGCTTCCGTCAAGGACGCGGGCGCTGACTTCGCGCCCCGCGTCATAGCGAGAATCCTTCTAGCTCTTGCGGTATCTGCAACTGGTCGGTCGCCATCAGGCTTTCCAACTGCTGATCCCATGCGGCCAGATCCCACAATTCAAAATGACTACCCTGCCCGACCATCATCACGTCTTTATCGAGCTTGGCAAACTTGCGCAGAACGGCATTCACCAGCAAACGACCGGCAGAATCCAGATGCATCACATCTGCCTGACCGACGATCATGCGTTGAATACCACTGGTTTGAGGATTAAAACTGGACAAACTGGTGAGCTTGGACTCAATCGGCTCCCAAGCTGCTTGCGGATACAAAATCAGGCAACGGTGCGGATGGGCTGTGAGCACGACTTCGCCCTGCCCGCCGGCCGTCAGGGCGTCACGATGCTTGGCCGGCACACTGAGCCGTCCTTTAGCATCCAAACTTAACTGTACCGCCCCGCGAAACATCAATATTGACCTTTATCTGCCCATTTTGTTTAAAAGAGGGATAAATTTCCCACAATTCAACACAAAATCACCCTTTTGCACACTATAGATAAAAAAAAAGTGCTTGGCAAGCACTTTGGGTGAAAAAATCTCTTTTAAAGACAACGACTTAGAGCATTTTAACAAAGCAATTCAAATCAACATATTGGCGCAGTAAACACATAAAGTTGTTTAATAAAAATAGCTATCTCATTGAAAATATTGAATAATTAAAAAATGTTATTTTTTGATGAATATTGATGCAAAAAACAGGTCAACTTCAGCATGCCCTTCACGCTTAATAGACGATTAAGATGCAACTTTCACCAAGATTGAAATTCCTGATCATAGGCACTGTCATGTTGCTGGCGATGGAATGGCGCACCTGGTGGTTTTACCTGACCCCACCGCCAGACTTTAGCCATGGGCAAGTAGTGCTCTACGCCACCGACTGGTGCCCGTATTGCGAGAAAACACGCGCGCTGTTGGTAGCCAAAGGCATCCCATACCAGGAAATGAATATTGAAACCTCGGCGGAGGCACGCAACCAATATCAACGACTGGCCGCGCACGGTGTACCGGTATTACTGGTGGCAGGGGAAGTGGTGCGAGGCTATCATCAGCAAAAAATGGAAGCCGCACTGGATCGCTGGCAACAACAAGCAGCCAGCCCGGCTAAATAGTAGGTGAACATCAAAAACGAGGCGCCACTGTCAATCATGCAGATGACCAAGCCTGCCCTTAATACTTCTGCAGGCAACACCCAATAATAAGAGAAGAATGGCGGCTTGGTACCCATACCCAGCAAGCAATAGCGAGCTGGGCATAGGCACGACGGTGTTAATGACCTTGATCGCCTTTAAGAATATTGGTACTAAACCCAAACACCTTACCCGCCCAGATAAACACCACCCACACCAGCACACCAAACGGCAAATAGCCAGCAAAACCCAGTAGCGGCATTTCGGCATGAATATGAATCACATTCACATAAGGAATATCGTAGACCCAGTAATTGGGGTTGGTGACTGGTAATGCCGGATGCGCACTGCCGTAGTTCCACACCTCCCAGAAAAACCCATTAAATAATGAGCTGAGTGCCATCAACAACACCGGACTCCAATTGCCGTTGGCGACGTCGGTAAACGGTGTCCAGATCCCACGCAGCATCAAGATACCAGCAATGCCTATCAGTGGCGCGATCCACATGGCCCAAAACAAAGGGTAAGGCCAGAACGGCACGGCGGCAAACAACACAAAACTCAAATACAACATCGGCTTTGCTGGCAGCGCCAGTTTGGGGCCCTGGGCATATCGCCCGGCAATCTTGGGAAAAGCATTGAGCAAGGTATACCACTCAAAAATGGCTGGCCACACAGTGGTGTAGGCAAAGATAAAAATCCATACAATGGTGGCATGGCTTAAGCCAGGGATCTCAGTATTAGGGTAATACCAGTTACCTAAAGCAAAATAATCGAAATACTCAAAGAAATACCAGCCGCCAATCGATACCACCGCACTGATCAGAAATGTTTTGGGGCGACTGGCAAACAGTGAGTAGCCGTCAGAATAGCGGTATGCCAGACCATCAAGCACAAAGATAAATCCCCACCACATCGGCGTAAACGCGTAATAGACCAAATCACCAAACGGTGTCGTGCGCGTCCACATCAACCACCAGAAAAACAGAGTGACAACCGCCCCCACCCAAAACCACCAAGGTAATGCAAGTGGTGCCGGCCGCGGTGATGGTGCGGCTGGCTTAAAGCCAAACCATTGCGGAAAGATTAAAAACACCGCAAATGCGGCTTCGAGCAGGGCAACCGCAATGAAAACAACCAGATTAAACCCAGGCGGCTCTGCCACAAACTGTGGTGGGAAAACACCAAAGCCAGGGGGTAAATGCGTGATTGGATAAGCAAACCAGGATGCGGCTAACGGTATTAATAACATCGCCACAATAGTCATCACCAGCACAGAACGTGTTGTTGCAAACATAAATTACCCCTTTTCAGTTATCACTACTTTATTGCTCAATCATGAGCTTTTATCTTTATTGCATCGTCACCACTGACTGGCGAGACCGTTTATTTTCGTACATACGCTCATCTGCCAAATGCATGAGTTCAGTGATGTTCTCAGCCTCATAGTAATAGGCAGACCCTGCGCTGGCGCCAGAAAACTCAAACCCCTCAAGGCGCACACTTTCAATCGCTTTTTGCAGCGCCTGCTCGACCACCAAGACCTCACCCTTGTGACTCAACACGGCAAACTCATCACCGCCCAGTCGGTACAAGACGAGATGGCTGCCCAGATAATGCTGATACTGTTTTGCAAAACTCACCAGTAACGCATCCCCACGCGCATGACCATAATGATCGTTGTAGAACTTGAGTCCATCCAGATCAATAAACGTCATACTGCCATGCATCGGCATCTGCTCCAGCGCTTTTACAAAAGCATAGCGATTCGGCAAGCTAGTTAACGCATCCGAATTCGCCACCTTTTCTGTCATGCCCAGCGCTTCCAGGGCTTCTTCCTTTTCTTTACGTAACTGGGAGAACTGAAAGGACAGCACCAATGCCAGCAACACCACCTCAATGGCCACACTTACCAATCCCAGATGTTCGATATACAAGTCAAACTGCTCATGCAGCCTGCTGAGGCTAATCGTAACAATGCCACAGACAAAAAACAGGCTAATCGCAATGAAGTAGCGTTTTGCCGTCGCATTTTTACGTTGACTAAGCCTGATTGCTGCGACCAACCCAAAACTTAAAAATAGTCCGACATCATAGCGGCAAAACTGCAACGCCCAATTGGGATAGACCATTGCCAGCAACAGAAACAACCCCATCACCCCCAAAATGACTACACCCGCATAATAAAGGCGCCGGTGCTGATAACGGTTGATTTCCAGCAGATGTATCACAAACAGCATATACGCCATACTGGAGATTAAAACCGGCATCGACACCCAATAGATGGCGTGCAAATTGAACAGGTCGGAGAGGACAAGCAGGGCCGCACTGTTATAAATAAAATTACCAGCAATAAAAATGGCATACATGGCTTCCACGCTACGATTACGACTCGTCGCGAGCACCGCATAATAGATCCCCAGCCCGCAAAAGATGCCCAGGGCAAACAGCGTCAGCGCATTGCCACGCTTGATCGCTTGCATATACCCTGCCTGCTCCTGCAGATAAGGCTCAGGAATGGCAAGATAATTGGTAGAGATCACTTGCGTGGCCAGGACATATTTGCCTGGCGCCAAACTGACACTGCGACCATGCCGCAAGAAAAAAGGATTTTCGATTTGACGACCAATGCCACCCTCGAGGCGCGCCACTTCACGCCCTTGCTGGTCATACACTTGATGCCGGAAATATTCTATGGTGCTGGTATTTTTAAAATCAAAAACGTACGCTTGCTGCGCGTTGATTTCAAAAGAGGCAATATAAAGATAATGACCGCCTGTCAGACTGACAGCGTCAACGGGGGAGTATTTTTTATGCAGCGGATCAGCAAGAAATTGCTGGTGACTTTGCGCGCCGTCATACGGGCGCACAAGAGACCAATCACCCTCTATAGACTGAGGAGAGGCTTGCACCAAGCCAACGGACAGCAAAGCCATCATGACCGCCACCAACACCCGGCCCAAGCTACTCAACATCCCCATGATAAAGTCACCGCTTATTTAGCTATTAAACGCAGCAACTATACAAGAAAGTCACGCCATCGCCCAGCGCAACTACCCGCCGACCCGAACCACGTAAATGTCAAAGGCAGCATGCGCCAGCTGATTCAAGTTTGGCAAGCAGTCTCTGGCAAGGCTGTGAGGTGATAGAAAGTAAAGCCAACCGGTAAGCCGGGTTCTGTATCCACTTGCGTGGCGACAGTCATTCATCTAGGCGTGCAATTGCTCACACGCTCAAGCTATCTACCCGCTGGCAGCGCGAGCCACGCCTTATTACTTGCGTAAAGTGCCAGCCTATTTGATATTGCTGCAGATGGAGGTTACCGCGTTTCACCGTAACTTAATACGCTCGTCTCTGTGGCCCTATTCCTCACCTTATACTGTTACCAGCTTTCAGCGTACGGCCGTTAGCCGTCATCCCGCTCTGTGCAGCCCGGACTTTCCTCCCCCTAATAAACACTAAGCGGCGACTGTCTGGTTGGCTTCGCGGTCATTTTACCACGCAGACCACAAGACCTATAATGCTGAAAAACATTTGCGATAGATTAATCATGACGACAACAGAAAAATCCGGCCAGCTAGACCCTTCCTGGCAAGCCGTGCTCGGCGCGGAATTCAACAAACCTTATATGCAATCGCTCAAGGCATTTTTGCAACAGGAAAAAACCGCTGGCAAAACGATCTACCCACCCGGACCACTAATTTTCAACGCGTTTAACCATACGCCGTTTGATAAAGTACGCGTGGTGATTATCGGCCAGGACCCTTACCACGGCCTGGGGCAAGCACATGGGCTCAGTTTTTCGGTGCAGGCTGGCGTGGCATTGCCACCGTCACTGATGAACATCTTTAAAGAAATTCAATCCGACCTGAACATCCGCATGAGCGGCAGCGGTGATTTAACGCCATGGGCAGACCAAGGCGTATTGTTACTAAACGCGACCCTGACGGTGCAAATGGCCAATGCTGGCTCACACCAGAAGCGCGGCTGGGAAACATTTACCGACGCCGCCATCGCCGCCCTCAATGCACAGCGCGAAGGCCTGGTGTTCGTACTGTGGGGCAGTTATGCGCAAAAAAAAGGGGCCGTGATCGACCCCAATAAACATCTGGTTTTAAAATCTGTGCATCCTTCGCCTTTGTCGGCACACCGTGGTTTTTTCGGTACGCGCCAGTTTTCAAAAATTAATGAATACCTCACCGCGCACGGACAAACACCGATTACCTGGCAACTTTAGGTCTAAGCCCTAACCCTTAACCATTAGGGTTTTACAACCAGTGCATTTTTGACTGACTTGACGCCACTGACACTGATGGCAATTTTCTCGGCACGGGCTTTTTGTTCGTCACTATCGACAAAGCCGCTCAAAATCACACTATTGTCCTTGGTTTCAACACTGACCTTCAAACTGCTGAAGTTTTTTTCTACCAGGTATTTGGATTTGATTTTAGCGGTGATGGCGCTGTCCGCAGCCGTTTGTTTGTTTTCTGCGTTATCTACCTTGGACTTATAAGCGGCGAACTCGTCCTGATCCAGGCTACCATTATGGTTTTTATCCGCCTTGGCAAAAGCGCTATGCGCAAAATCTTTATCTTTTACGGCCTCTTTCTTCGATAGCTTGCCATTGCCATCACTATCGAGTGCTTTAAACGCTTGTGCATAAGGCGCTTGCTCACCACGCATTTCATCAATCGTGACCGCAACAGCTTGCGCACTTAACATGACACCGAATCCTGCAACCAACCATTTGTTGTTCATCGCTTATTCTCCAATGTTTTAAAGTGTTACACCAACTTCCAGGCAACCGTTTGTCCGGCACGCAAGGGCACCAACACATCATCAGCAAACGGAATGCTTTCCGGCACTAGCCAGCTTTGTTTGCGCAAGGTCACTTGATCAGTGTTGCGCGGCAAACCATAAAAATCAGCACCATAAAAACTGGCAAACCCTTCCAGTTTATCCAGCGCGCCCGCCTCTTCAAAGGCCTCAGCATACAACTCAATCGCGGCATGGGCAGTATACATGCCCGCACAGCCACAACTAGCCTCTTTGGCCGATTTTGGATGTGGCGCACTGTCGGTGCCCAAAAAGAATTTGGCCGCCCCTGAAATCGCCGCTTTCACCAAAGCCTCACGATGTGTTTCGCGCTTAAGCACCGGCAAACAATAATGATGCGGGCGGATACCGCCAGTAAACATGGCGTTACGGTTCATCAGCAAATGGTGCGCGGTAATGGTCGCGGCCAAATTGGCAGGGCCAGCGGCGACAAACTCAGCAGCGTCTTTGGTGGTGATATGCTCAAACACCACTTTGAGGCCAGGAAAGTCTTTTAACAATGGCTGCAAATGACGCTCGATAAACACCTTCTCACGGTCAAACACATCCACATCGCCATCGGTCACCTCACCGTGAATCAACAATGGCATGCCTTGTTTTTCCATCTCGGCCAATGCAGCTGCGCATTTATGCAAGCTAGTGACGCCAGAATCACTGTTAGTAGTCGCGCCGGCCGGATATAACTTCACCGCCTGCACCACGCCACTCTGGCGTGCCGCGACGATTTCTTGCGCCGGGGTATTGTCGGTTAAATATAAGGTCATCAACGGCTCAAAGGTGAGCCCGGCAGGCAAGGCCTGCTTGATACGCTGATAATAAGCCAGCGCCAGTTCAGCGGTGGTCACTGGCGGGCGCAAATTCGGCATCACGATTGCGCGCGCGAACTGCTTGGCGGTATCTGGCAAAACAGCCTGCAAACCGGCACCATCCCGCAGGTGCAAATGCCAGTCGTCAGGGCGGGTCAGGGTGATTTCAATCGTCATAACTTGTTACCTTTTAATCTGGGCTTGCGGCTTTGAGCGCAAGCGCCGCTTCATATAGTTCGTTCTTTTTCTGGCCGGTAATATCCGTCGCCAGCGCAACTGCCTGTTTGAGCGGCAGCTCCTGCAACAAACGCTGCAGTATTCTTAAGGTTTCCTCATCCAGGCCCTCTGCATTCTCGAGCACCTCAGGATGCACCAGCAGCACAAACTCGCCACGCTGCTGATTGGTATCCGCATTTAACCAGTCTATCGCGTCTGTCAAGTGGCAGGTATGGATGGTCTCAAAGGTTTTGGTCAGCTCGCGTGCCAGTGTTAATTGCCGCGCACCGCCCAACACATCATGCAAGTCTTGCACGCATTCGACAATGCGGTGCGGCGCCTCATAAAATACCAGCGTAGACGGCATGGCTTTAAGCAGCTGCAGGCGCTTGCGACGTTGCGAGCCACTGGCAGGCAAAAAGCCATCAAAGTAAAAACCGGCCTGGGTGATGCCTGCCGCAGACAAGGCCGTAATCACCGCACTCACGCCAGGAATAGGCACCACCTTGAGCCCAGCCTGGCGCACGGCCTGCACTACCACGGCACCTGGGTCACTTACTGCGGGCGTGCCTGCGTCGGTAATCAACGCAATCGACTCCCCGGCCAGCAAGCGCTTGATCAAACCCTGCGCTGACTGCTGCTCATTATGCTCATGCACGGCCAGCAACGGCTTGCTGATGCCAAAATGCCGTAACAAGCCCACACTGTGGCGGGTATCTTCGGCCGCAATCGCATCAACTTGTTGCAAGGTCGCTAAAGCGCGCTGGGTAATATCGCCCAGATTGCCGATGGGTGTCGCCACCACATATAATGTACCGATCTCGTTCATGCTGGCATTTTATGCCATCACGTCGGTTTCGCTAAGCACTAAAGCAGGCCGCGCATCGCAACAGACATCAGGCGCATTATGAAACTCAACCAAAACAATCGAGGACTGGCTGCAGAGACGGCTGCTGTGCATTTTTTGCAACAACAAGGCTTGGCTTTGATTGTGCAAAACTATAGTTGCCGCTTTGGTGAAATAGACTTAATTATGCGCGACAAACAGACCCTGGTCTTTGTCGAAGTGCGCTTACGCAGCCATCGCGCCTTCGCCAGCGCCGCCGACAGCATAGACCATCGCAAACAACAAAAACTGATCCGCGCCGCCCAGTTTTATTTGCAAGCAAACGACCTCAACACCGCCTGCCGCTTCGATGCCATTCTGTTTGACAACACCGAATACAATGCACCGCACTGGATTCGTAATGCAATCGACACATAAAAAGCGTAGAATTTTATTTGTCTTCTGCTGTCACACCCAGCATCTTTAGTTTTTCTCGTCGATCAAGGAAGTTTCATGACCCAACCAATTTTCACCAGAAAAGTTTCTGCCATTGCTTTGTTATTGCTCAGCACCCAACTGAGCGGCTGTTTTCCTGCTGTGGTTGGTGGTGCAGCCGCAGGTGGCGCGATGGCAGCAGATCGTCGCACATCCGGCATTTATGTCGAAGATGAAAACATCGAATTAAAAACACTCAAACGCTTGTCTCAATACATGGACAAAGCCGCGCATATCAATGTCACCAGCTACAACCGCATTGTGCTGCTGTCTGGCGAAGTACCTACCGAAGCACAATTAACGCAAGCAGAAACACTCACGCGTGAAATCTCTAATGTGCGCAATATTCATAACGGGTTGACCGTTGCCGCTGCCTCCTCCATTGGCGACCGTAGCAATGACACCTACATCACCACCAAAGTCAAAGCGCGCTTCGTGAGTGAGCGCCTGTTTCCGGCTAACGTGGTGAAAGTCGTGACCGAGGGCAGCGTGGTTTACCTAATGGGCATCGTCTCTGAAAAAGAAGCTACTGACGCCGTGGAAATCGCCAGAACCACCGAAGGCGTGACCAAAGTCGTCAAAGTATTTGAATACACCAATTAATTGTTAACGTTGCTTTAAGGAATCTGCATGGAAAATCAGGAAATTATTATTCAGGGCATCACATTGGCCGGAAAGCCTTTTCGCCCGAGTGACTGGGTAGACCGCATGTGCAGCACCTACGCCACGTTTGGCGATGACAAAAAACTGCGCTATTCGCCCTACCTGAAACCCAAGCTGGTGAATAATGTGCGCAGCTTGTCTGTGGATATGAAATTGAAGGACGTGAACCCGGCTGGGTTTGAGCAACTGATTCAATTTGCCAAAGAAAACCAGCTCAGCGTGATTAACCCGGCAGGCGAGGCAGTGACCATCTAATTTAACGTGGCACTGTAGACGCTGACGCGGCGGCTTTAAGCAGGCTTTCTAACCATTGCCGGCTTAACGCGCCGCGTTTTACTTTGTATAACGAACCATCCGGCGCATAGATATAAGTCGTCGGCAACACGTCAGGCGTGAATACCGGCTGCTTTTGCGCATCGCCCAACACAATCGGATAAGAAATCAGCATATCATCCACATATTTCTTAACGGCCTGCACCGACTCATATTGCACGGCCACGCCTAGCACCATGACATGCTGATTAGCGTGCGCATCATAAAAAGTCACCAATTGCGGCATTTCCTCCAGGCACGGCGGGCACCAGGGCGCCCAATAATTCACCACCAGCCACTGCCCTTTATAGTGGGACAATTGATGCGTATGCCCGGCTATATCCTGCATGACCCAGTTTGTCGCAGCGTCAGCGGCCAGGCAATTGCCCGCAATCGCCATGCTTAACAAACCGCCCAACATACTCTTTAATAGATAACACACCATACGTCAGCCCTTGTTTTATTCAAAACACGCCCCATACTCAATCACATAGACGGAAAAAACTTGATTATGCGTGAAAACTGTTGCTATACTAGTTGACATCTCGTTTGGTAATTTCATCTTTCAGCAAATTACTAATTCAAACAAAATTTAGCCACACTTTCAAAAAAATTCTGTTTAAATCCAGTCTACATTCGATTTAAATTCTTCACCATTCTTAAGAGGCAATAATGAGCGACAACATTACCCATTTAAGCGACGCCAGCTTTGAACAAGAAGTATTGCAATCCACGGTTCCAGTATTGGTGGATTATTGGGCAGAATGGTGCGGCCCTTGTAAAATGATTGCACCGATTCTGGATGACATCAGCAAAGAATACGCTGGCCGCCTGAAAGTGGCAAAACTGAACATTGATGATAACCAGAATACACCGCCAAAATACGGTATTCGTGGCATCCCAACCCTGATGTTGTTTAAAAACGGCAATGTTGAAGCGACCAAAGTCGGCGCATTGTCCAAATCTCAACTCAGCGCTTTTATCGATAGCAACATTTAATCTACTTACCCGGTTTCCAGTCTGCGAAGCCGGGTTTCCTTTTCAACCTCTCCGGCGTTTCTCAGTCTAGCGAGTTACTCATGCACTTATCCGACCTAAAACATCTCCCCGTGACCGAACTGGTCGACATGGCCATTGCCAATGACATTGAAAATGCCAGCCGCATGCGCAAGCAAGATCTTATTTTTGCGATCCTTAAAAACAAGGCTAAAAAAGGCGACAGCATTTTTGGCGACGGCACGCTGGAGGTATTACCAGACGGGTTCGGCTTTTTGCGCTCACCAGATACGTCCTACCTGGCGGGCCCGGACGACATTTACGTCTCGCCCTCGCAAATTCGTCGCTTTAACCTGCACACGGGTGACAGCATCCAGGGTGAGATTCGCACCCCCAAGGATGGCGAACGCTATTTTGCATTGGTAAAAGTCGATAGCGTCAACAACGAGGCGCCAGAAAACACCAAACATAAGATTCTGTTTGAAAACCTGACCCCGCTGTTTCCAACCGTACCATTAAAGCTGGAACGAGACATTCGCGGCGAAGAAAATATTACCAGCCGTGTCATCGACATGATTGCGCCGATTGGTAAAGGCCAGCGCGCCTTGCTGGTCGCCAGCCCTAAAAGCGGTAAAACGGTCATGCTGCAAAATATTGCGCATGCCATTACAGCCAATCACCCTGACTGTATCATGATCGTACTGCTGATCGACGAGCGCCCTGAAGAGGTGACAGAAATGACACGCTCGGTGCGCGGTGAAGTCGTGGCATCGACCTTCGACGAACCCGCGACGCGCCATGTGCAAGTGGCCGAAATGGTGCTGGAAAAAGCCAAACGCCTGATAGAGCACAAAAAAGACGTGGTGATCCTGCTCGATTCCATTACGCGTCTGGCACGTGCCTACAACACAGTAATTCCATCTTCGGGCAAAGTATTAACCGGTGGTGTGGATGCAAATGCGCTGCAAAAACCCAAACGTTTCTTTGGTGCTGCGCGTAACGTTGAAGAAGGTGGTTCACTGACCATTATCGCAACCGCGCTGGTAGACACCGGTTCGCGGATGGATGACGTCATTTACGAGGAATTTAAAGGCACCGGCAACATGGAAATCCATCTGGATAGACGTATGGCCGAGAAGCGTACTTACCCGGCAATTAACGTCAACAAATCTGGCACCCGCCGTGAAGAGTTGCTGCTGGACAAAGACGTACTGCAAAAAATCTGGGTATTGCGCAAACTGCTTTACCCGATGGACGACCTCGAAGCGATGGAGTTCTTGCTCGACAAAATCAAGGCGACCAAGAGCAACAACGATTTCTTCGACAGCATGCGTCGCGGCTAATGCCGCAATGAATGCAATTATTTATCAATCAGCTATTGATAAATCAATTAAATTCATAGATAATCGCGCGTTTACTGCAACTGCTTAAAGATTGAGAGAAAGCATGAAAGCTGATATTCACCCAAGTTACCCGGAAATTAACGTCACATGTAGCTGTGGCAACAAGTTCCAAACCCGCTCTACAAGCGGCAAAAACCTGAACATTGAAGTATGTTCACAGTGCCACCCGTTCTACACTGGCAAACAGAAGATCGTGGATACTGCTGGTCGCGTTGAGAAATTCCGCCAAAAATACGGCATGTAATTTCGCCAAATATGGTCCAGAAAGGCAGCATAGCTGCCTTTTTTGTTTTTATCAGTTGGCACTTCAGGGGTAATATCACACTTTGATGATGCGTTTTATTCTGCGACTCGACCTCAAACATGCAGTTTTACATTGATCACGACTGGCAAGAAAACATGGCTACCCCGCGGGCCAAGGTAGGTGAACGCGCCAAAACACACCTGCTCATTTTGCTGTGCGCGATCTGGCTCTGTGTTGGCTTGATTGGCCACTCACCATGGAAGCCGTTTGAATCACAGTCGGCCAGCATCATTCAAACCCTGATCGACTATCCATTCCTGTCTGCAGACAGCTGGACACATGGCCACTGGATCGCACCGGTTTCCGCCGGACACCCCTTGCTGGAAACACCACCTTTATTTTATTGGGCGGCCACTGGCTTTGCCCATTTACTATCGCCCTTATTGCCAACGCACGATGCGGCCAGGCTAAGCGTCGGCCTCTGGATGCTGGTGACCTTAATCATGACCGGGCTCAGTGGCCGTGAGTTATGGAACCTGGGCGTAGGCCGCCAAACCAACTTTATCTTTATCGGCTGCCTGGGCTTAGTCGTCAGCGCTCACACCATGATGCCTGCCGTCGCAGCCTTAAGCGGCATCACCATGGCATTTTATGCACTGGCATTAGTGATGCGTAAACCAATGCGGGCCATGTGGTTACTGTGCACAGGCCTTTCAATCGCATTTTTGGCTGGTGGCGTGGTGCCAGCACTAACTATTATTCTGTCAGTCATCTGCCTGTTATTAGTGCCCGCCATTCGCCAGCACCGCCCCACTTATCAAGCCATGTTAGCCGGCACATTGCTTGCCATGCCTGGCATCTGGCTTTGGTGCTGGCTATGCCAGCAATGGGCACCCGGCCTGTGGCATGCCTGGTGGTCATCACAATGGCAATTCCAACTGCCGGGCAATCATGGCTACTTTGTCAGAACGCTAGCCTGGTATGCCTGGCCAGCACTCCCCTTCGCCATGTGGGGCATCTGGCGTTTCAGGCACTCGGTGCTCACCACCTACCGCTTTCAACTCGGGCTGATTTTTTTCAGCATTGCTTTTATATTAATCGGCTTTATGAGTGACCGCAGCGAAGTAAGTGCATTGCCTTTGCTGGTACCGTTGACAGTCTTAGCCGCTGGCAGCATTGAAACACTCAAGCGTGGGGCTGCTGGTGCCTTAAACTGGTTTGGCCTGATTTTGTTTGGCCTGTTGATTGCTATTGCCTGGCTGGGATGGTGGGCGATGCTTAACGGTTCACCGCTTAAGCTTTACCAACGCCTGAGTTATTTATCCGGGCTGGAAACCATCCCGTTCAGCCTACTCTATGGTGCCATTGCTGTCGCAGTAACGCTGACCTGGCTATCGATTGTCCTGCGTGCCAAACACTCCAACCGCTCAAGCGCCACTAACTGGGCAATCGGCATGACTTGCGCCTGGACGGTGTTTATGAGCTTGTGGTTACCGATGATTGAAGCAGCGCGCACCTACCAGCCACTGTTTGAAGACTTACGCAAACATCTGCCTGCGCATTACAACTGCATACACGCCCAGAATATAGGTGCCTCACAAGAGGACCTGCTGCATTATCACGCGGGCATACACCTCAAAGACCATGAACAAGCCAAATCAACGCAATGTGATTTATATCTGATTGAAGACCAGCCAGGTAAACGCCATATATTGCCTGGCGAAGAATGGCGTGTCATTTGGGAAGGCGAACAAACGCGCCAGAACCGCGAATCCTTCAGGTTGTTGCAGCGCCACTAAGACCTCTACCGAAATGGCTTCTTATACCTGCACGTGTTGCTGGATGGCAGCGATTACTCTAGGATGCAGCCCCTGTCCTTGATGTTGTTGCACATGGGCCACCAGTGAGTTAATCATCACCGAATTCCAGAATTTTTTCAGGTGGCTGGCGATTTCCAGCTTAGCCTCTTCCACATCTGGGTTTGCTTCGAAGAAATCGCCAATCTGGTTGGCCATTTTAATCAGTTTTTCCACTTCCATAGGCTTACACTCTCTCTAGCAAAACTCACGCGCATCAGGCGCTGACAGTGCACCGCTATACACCACGCACTGCCCGACTTTGGCAAAGCCAACCAGCAAAAATCCATATTCTTGTGCCAAACTCACCGCCAGTGCAGTGGGCGCAGACAAAGCAATCAGAGTCTGCCCGCCAGCCATGGCCACTTTTTGTACCATTTCGTAACTGGCTCTACTGGTCGTCAATACCCAATGCTGTGCCCAAAACGTTGAAAAATCACACCCCTGCCGCAACAGGCTACCAATCAGTTTATCCAGTGCATTATGCCTGCCCACATCCTCGCGCACGCATATCACCTGCCCCTGTGTATTTGCAATCGCACTTGCGTGGGTCGCACCCGTCAGTTGCTGTAGCGGTTGTTGTGACTTCAAGCCCAGCAGCGCGGCATCAATGGCCGACGATGACACCATCACCAACGCACTGGTGGCTGACTTGGGCTGTTTAAACACTTGCTGCAAGCTCTCGGCACCGCACAAGCCACAGCCAGTGCGGCCGGTTAAATTGCGGCGCTGCGCCTTGAGCGCCGCAAACTGCTGCGTCGCCAACTCAATATGCAGCTCTACGCCTTGCAATTGGCCCTGCACGTGAAACAAGGCCTTAGCCTCTACGCCATAAATCTGGCTGCGATGCGTGATAATGCCCTCAGTAAACGAAAAACCATAGGCAAAATCCTCAAGGTCGGCCGGGGTTGCCAGCATCACCACATGCGAAATACCGTTGTACACCAGCGCAATCGGCACTTCTTCTGCCACGGCATCGGGCACAACAACAGACGCCCCTTCGCGCCAGCGGGTCACGGTCAGCGTACTCACCGCCTGCTCGGCAGAGATCGATGACCACTCACTGCTCACAGGCAATGGACAATCTTTCACATCAACTTCCACTGTCATCAAGACACAACCGTGTGCGGATCCATTCCCGACAATTCAATTTGCGTATCGCTAAATGCGCGGTAATGCTGTTGCCAATCGGATAACTGATTCACTTTGGACACCTGTACTGCCGTGACTTTATATTCAGGGCAATTGGTTGCCCAGTCGGAGTTGTCAGTGGTGATCACATTAGCGCCTGACTCAGGGTGATGGAAGGTGGTATACACCACGCCTAGTTGCACGCGCTCAGTAATTTTGGCACGCAACACGGTTTGACCAGCACGACTGCTAATGCCTACCCAATCGCCCTCAGCAATGCCGCGGTCCTCAGCATCGTGCGGATGAATTTCAATCACATCCTCATGATGCCAGGCCACATTATGCGTACGGCGTGTTTGTGCGCCGACATTGTATTGCGACAAAATACGGCCGGTGGTCAAAATCAGTGGGTATTTCTGATTGACGCGCTCAGTCGTCGGCACATATTGGGTAATAAAAAACTTGCCTTTACCACGCACAAAGGCATCCACATGCATCGTTGGCGTGCCAGTAGGCGCCTCGTCGTTACAAGGCCATTGTATGCTGCCCAGTTCATCCAGCTTTTTAAAGCTGACGCCAGTAAAGGTTGGCGTCAGGGCAGCAATTTCGTCCATGATTTCACTGGCATGGCTGTAATGCATAGGGTAGCCCAACGCCTCGGAAAACTTAGCGGTAATCTCCCAGTCTTCCATCCCATTCTTGGGCGTCATCACTTTACGCACCGGTGAAATACGACGCTCGGCATTGGTAAAGGTGCCATTTTTCTCCAGGAAAGACGCACCCGGGAAGAACACGTGGGCAAACTTGGCGGTTTCGTTCAGGAACAAGTCCTGCACAATTACACACTCCATACTCTCTAGCGCGTGCGTCACATGCTGGGTGTCGGGATCAGATTGCGCAATATCCTCACCCACGCAATACACCGCTTTAAAGCTGCCTTCGGCGGCCAGGTCCAGCATATTAGGAATACGCAAACCAGGGTCTGCGCTCAGCTTGACGCCCCAGGCCTGCTCAAATTGCGCCCGCGTTTCGTCATCCGACACATGGCGATAACCAGGGAACTCATGCGGCATGGAGCCCATGTCACATGAGCCTTGTACGTTGTTCTGGCCGCGTAACGGGTTCACACCCACGCCTTCGCGGCCAAGGTTGCCCGTCGCCATGGCGAGGTTGGCAATGCCCATGACGGTGGTAGAGCCTTGGCTATGCTCAGTCACGCCCAAGCCATAATAAATGGCCGCGTTGCCGCCAGTGGCATACAAACGTGCCGCTTCACGTATCGTATCGGCAGGCACACCCAATTCTTTTTCCAATGCTTCTGGTGAATTTTCAGGCTTGGCAGCAAAGTCACACCAGGCCACAAATGAATCCCACTCACAACGCGCTTTGACAAAGTCTTCCTGCACCAGGCCTTCAGTCACAATCACATGAGAAATCGCCGAAATCATTGCCACGTTAGTCCCAGGGCGCAGTTTCAAGTGATAGTCGGCACGCACGTGTGGCGAGTTGTCTACCAGGTCAATCTCACGCGGATCGACCACAATCAGTTTGGCGCCTTCGCGCAAACGGCGTTTCATCAATGAACCAAACACCGGGTGGCCATCCGTCGGATTGGCGCCCATGACAAAAATCACATCAGACTTCATCACAGAATCAAACGTCTGCGTGCCAGCGGATTCACCCAAGGTTTGTTTCAAGCCATAACCAGTCGGGCTGTGGCACACACGGGCGCAGGTATCGACGTTATTGACGCCAAACACGGCACGAATCAATTTTTGTGTGACATACACCTCTTCGTTAGTACAACGGCTGGAGGTAATACCGCCCACAGCCTCTTTGCCATATTGGGCTTGAATACGCTGTATTTCGCTGGCAGCATAATTAATCGCCTCATCCCAGCCCACTTTTTGCCAGGTGTCATGAATGCTTTTACGGATCATAGGCGTGGTGATACGGTCAGCATGGGTGGCATAGCCCCAGGCAAAGCGTCCTTTGACGCAACTATGGCCATGGTTGGCGCCACCTTCTTTGGTTGGCGTCATCCGCACTACTTGTTCGCCTTTCATTTCGGCATCAAAGCTGCAACCAACACCGCAATAAGCGCAAGTCGTGGTGACCTTATGTTCTGGCGTACCCGCTTCAATCACGGTTTTTTCCATCAAGGTCGCGGTTGGGCAAGCTTGCACGCAAGCACCACATGACACACATTCTGAGTCCAGAAAATCGGTGTTACCGGCAGACACCTTGCTCTCAAAACCACGGCCCTGAATGGTGAGCGCAAAGGTGCCCTGGGTTTCTTCACAAGCACGCACACAACGCGAACAGACGATGCATTTAGACGGGTCAAAGGTGAAATACGGATTGGACTCATCCTTGGCCTGGCCGAGGTGATTCTCGCCTTCATAGCCATAACGCACCTCACGCAAACCCACAGCGCCTGCCATGTCTTGCAGCTCGCAATCACCATTGGCGCCACAGGTCAGGCAATCCAGCGGATGGTCAGAGATATATAACTCCATCACACCGCGACGCACATCGGCCAATTTTGGTGTCTGCGTTTTGACCTTGAGCCCAGGCGCGACTGGCGTCGTACAAGAGGCTGGGTAGCCACGACGGCCTTCAATCTCGACCAAACACAAGCGGCAGGAGCCAAACGGTTCCAGAGAATCCGTTGCACAAAGTTTAGGTACGGTCACGCCGCCTAACTGCGCGGCATGCATGATAGACGTCCCGTCAGGCACAGTCACATCGACGCCATCGATATTCAGCGTCACCATGGTGGTGCTGTCTGACTTGGGTGTCCCGTAGTCGGTGTCGGCATCGTACTTCAATGCGGGCGTCTGTGCGGAGGTGTATTTGATGTCATCCATAACGTCATCCTTTGCTACCTTCAGGCAGCAGCTTCTTTATTACTTAGACCAAAATCTTCAGGAAAATGATTCAAGGCACTCAACACCGGGTAAGGCGTCATGCCGCCCAGCGCGCACAAAGAACCATTCAACATGGTGTCAGACAAATCACGCAGCAATTGCACATTTTGTGGATGGTTTTTACCCAGCACAATCTTGTCCATGACCTCAACGCCGCGCGTTGAGCCTATGCGACACGGCGTACATTTGCCGCAGCTTTCGACGGCACAAAACTCAAAGGCGTAGCGCGCCATTTTGGCCATATCGACACTGTCATCAAACGCCACAATGCCGCCATGACCCAGCACTGCCCAAATTTTGCCAAACTCTTCATAATCTAGCGGCGTATCAAACTGGCTCTCCGGCAGATAAGCCCCCAATGGGCCGCCTACTTGTACGGCACGAATCGGCTGCCCGGATGCAGAACCACCGCCATAGTCATACAGCAACTCGCGTAAAGTGGCGCCAAACGCCAGCTCGACCAGGCCAGTGTGTTTTAAATTGCCTGCCAGTTGAATCGGCAAAGTACCGCGCGAACGGCCCATGCCGTAATCAGCATAATATTGCGCACCCTTGTCTAGGATAATCGGCACGGTCGCCAGCGAAATCACGTTATTAACAATGGTCGGTTTGCCAAACAAGCCTTCAATCGCAGGCAATGGTGGTTTAAAGCGCACAAGGCCGCGCTTGCCCTCCAGGCTTTCGAGCAAGGAGGTTTCTTCGCCACACACATAAGCTCCGGCGGCGCGACGCACTTCGAGATGGAATGTATGGCTAGAACCCTGAATATTTTCGCCTAGATAGCCCGCCAGATTGGCTTTACGGATGGCTTCGTTGAGTGTTTTCAGCGCATGCGGATATTCGCTGCGCAGATAGATATAGCCTTGTGTCGCGCCCACTGCAATCCCGGCAATCGTCATGCCCTCAATCAACACAAAAGGATCATCTTCCATGATCATGCGGTCAGAATAGGTGCCAGAATCGCCTTCATCGGCGTTACACACCACATACTTTTGCTCAGCCGGGGCATTGAGTACGGTATTCCACTTGATGCCGGTAGGGAAAGCCGCGCCACCTCGACCTCGCAAACCTGAGTCGGTCACCGCTTTGACAATATCGGCGCCGGACATGGCCAGGGCATTTTTGAGGCCTTGGTAACCGTCATGGGCCAGATAATCTTCGAGTGAAAGCGGGTCAGTAATGCCAACGCGGGCAAAAGTTAAACGTTGCTGCTTTTTCAGCCAGGTCAGTGCATCGGTCAAGCCCAAATACAAAGGATGCGCTGTGGCTTTGTCAGCCTGCGCCTGGGTAAAGTCTGCATCAAACAAGCCAGCGACATCTGAGGGTTGCACCGGGCCAAAGGCGACACGGCCTTGCGCCGTTTCAACTTCCACCAGCGGCTCCAGCCAGAACAAGCCACGTGAACCGTTACGCACCAGTGTGATTTCCACACCTCGCACTTGCGCCTCTTGCATGATTTTTTTAGCCGTGCGTTCTGCCCCTAATGACAGCGCTGTCGAGTCAATCGGCACATAGATTTTAACCATGGCACACCTCGCTAATTAATGCAGTGACCTTGTCGGCACTCATGCGTCCATAGACTTCATCATCCAGCATCACGGCGGGCGAACAGCCACAGTTACCCAGGCAATACACGGGCAACAAGGTCACGTTACCGTCGGCAGTGGTTTGATGATAATCCACGCCTAATTTCGCTTTCAATTCGGCTTCGAGCTTGGCAGACCCCATGGACTGACAGGATTCAGCGCGGCAGATTTGCAGCACATGCTTGCCGATGGGGTGGGTACGGAAATGATGGTAAAAAGAAACGACGCCATGCACTTCGGCCACAGACAGGGCCAGCGCTTTGGCAATCTCCGGATAAACGACTTCTGGCACATAGCCGATATCGTCCTGAATCGCATGTAACAAAGGCATCAGCCCACCCGGCACATGCTGGTGTGCTTGAATATGCGCCTGTATTTGCGCGTGTTGCTCGTGGCTTAATGTGTTATCCAAACCGACCTCACATTTAACTGGTTACAATTTAGTTACATTCTATCACCCTCGAATCATATCCTCTATTTATGCCTTGTGAAAGCCTAAAAAGGGCATAAAATACGAATTACTTTAGACCTTCATACAGTCATGCAAACCACGGCCAACATTCCCTCACAATTGATCGACCAGTTTGGTCGACGGGTAGACTATATCCGCCTGTCGATCACCGATCGCTGTGATTTCCGTTGCCAGTACTGCATGGCAGAAGACATGACCTTTTTGCCGCGCGATGCCGTGTTGTCACTCGAGGAGTGTGCACGCCTGGTTAAACTATTTGTCCGTATGGGCGTGCGTAAAGTTCGCATTACCGGTGGTGAACCTTTAGTGCGCAAAAATGCCCTGTGGCTATTTAAAGAGATTGGCCATTTGCCCGGGCTAGATGAATGCGTACTCACCACCAATGGCAGCCAGTTGGACAAATATGCCGTGGCGCTAAAAACTGCTGGCGTCAAACGCATTAATATCTCTATCGACAGCCTGCAAGCACAACGCTTTAAAACCATCACCCGCGTCGGCGAATTATCCAAAGTGCTCACAGGGCTAGACGCAGCCAGGTCTGCTGGCTTTGACAATATTAAAATCAACAGCGTGCTCATGCGCGGCATCAACGACGATGAAGCCGAGGCGCTGGTCAACTTTGCCATTGAAAAACAGGTCGACATCAGCTTTATTGAAGAGATGCCGCTCGGCGCCGTGGCGCATGACCGCGAACAAAGTTGCGTCAGTAATACCGAGACACTCGCCTTGCTAAAAAGTAAGTTTTCACTCACGCCCAGCACCTATAGAACAGGCGGGCCTGCGCGCTATTGGCAGGTCAATGGCCAGCCCACTAAAATTGGCTTTATTTCGCCGCATAGTCACAACTTTTGTGAGAGTTGTAACCGTGTGCGCATTACCTGCCAGGGCGAGCTGTTTTTATGCCTGGGGCAAGATCACCAAGTGAATCTACTGCCGCTGCTACGTGACCACCCTGACGATGATCAACCGCTGATTGATGGCATTTTGCATGGCATGCGTATCAAGCCAGAAGGCCATGATTTTGATTTGCGGCGGGCCACGCCTGCGGTGATCCGCTTTATGTCGCACACAGGTGGTTAATGCAGATTACCGCAGTGATTCTGGCCGGTGGCCGCGGCATGCGTATGGGCGGTGTTGACAAAGGCTTGGTTAACTATCAGCACAAACCCGACGAGCCACATAAACCGATGGTCGCGCACGTGCTCGAACGCATACAGCCGCAGGTAAATCAGGTCATCATCAACGCCAACCGCAACCTCGATCAATACCAACAATTTGATTTACCCGTGGTCACGGATGCTAACGATCAGTTTGATGGTCCACTCGCAGGTATGCTGGCTGGCATGCATCATGCCACCACCGACTGGGTGCTCAGCGTACCTTGTGACTCGCCGTTATTACCCCTAGACTTAGCCAGCCGCCTGCGCCAGGCAATCGAACAAACAGTGGCCATGCATCACAGCCCAGCCATGCTGGCGATTGCCCGCAGCGCCAGTGGCCCGCATCCGGTATTTTGCCTGATGCCACGCCGACTACACGCTGACCTGGCTGCGTTTTTGCAGCAAGGCCAACGCCGGGTCAGTGCCTGGCAAGCCCAATATCCCCATGTATTTGTGAGCTTCGAAGATGAGCAAGCGTTTACTAACATCAACCAATCCCCCTCTTAGCCGTCATGAATAACCAAACCCTTTTGCAGCAACTGGCCAGCAACCCTTCTTGCGCAGACGATTACGACCCGAACGCCATGTCTGTGACGCAAGCGCGCCAGTATATCCAGCAATTTTTATCGCCCGTGCAAGACACCGAAACCATCAGCATTAAACAGGCGCTTGGGCGCACGCTGGCAGTAGCCGTGACTTCCGGCATGAATGTCCCTGGGCACAACAACTCAGCCATGGATGGCTTTGCTTTTCGCCATGCAGAAGCCACGCAGCCACTGATGATCGCAGGCACCGCATTCGCGGGCAGCCCCTTTACCGGTGAGTTACCTGCAGGCGCGTGCGTCAAAATCATGACAGGCGCAGTGATTCCGCCCGGTGTGGATACTGTCGTCATGCAAGAACATACCGCAGCTGAGAATGGGAAGGTCACCCTGCTCAACACCCCGGCAGTGGGCGCCAATATCCGCCTGACCGGGGAAGATATTGCGCTGGGCCAGACCGTGCTGTTGCGTGGGCACCAAATACAAGCTGCCGACATGGGCTTGCTGGCCTCGCTCGGCATTGCCGAGATCCAGGTCTATCGCCGCTTGAAAGTGGCTTTTTTTAGCACTGGCGATGAGTTGGTCAGCGTCGGTCAGCCCTTGCAAGCGGGACAGATTTACGACAGTAATCGTTATAGCCTGTGGGGCATGTTGCAAGCCCTGGGCGCAGACGGGCATGACCTCGGCAACGTGGCCGATGACCCGGCCGCCCTCGAAAAAACATTATTACAAGCAGCCGCAGCCCATGATGTCGTGATTAGCAGTGGCGGTGTTTCGGTGGGTGAAGCTGACTTTATGAAGCAACTGCTGGCCAAACATGGCCAAGTCTTATTCTGGAAAATCAATATGAAACCGGGTCGTCCGCTGGCCTATGGCAAAATTGGCCAGTCGCATTATTTTGGCTTACCCGGCAACCCGGTGTCTACCATGGTGACCTTTTACCAGTTTGTACAAGCTGCACTTAAAAGCCTGATGGGCGCCAGCGCGTTGACCCAGCCTGCATTTAGGGTCGAGTGTGTGAGCGCGATTAAAAAAGCCGCCGGACGTACCGAGTTTCAGCGCGGCATATTATTCAAAGAAGGCGAAAGCTGGAAAGTCAAAACAACAGGGGAACAAGGCTCCGGCATGTTGAGCAGCATGAGCCAGGCCAATTGCTTTATTGTGCTGGATGAATCCACGGCTGCACTGGCTGCAGGCGCAATGGTTGAAGTGCAACCATTTAACGGCATTTGCTAACCACCCCCAACGCGCGCAAGCTGGCATGAATCATAAAAAATAGCTTATAGTGTCGGGTCGCAGCGGGGCTTAATCATAAAGGTGTTGGCGTGCAAGCCGTTTTAAAAGAGTCTAAACAGTTCAATCATGTATTAGAGTGGTGCTTGATCGCTTCACTGTTAGTCCATGCCGCGATCATGTTTACCATGCCCAAGCCAGACTATGACCTGCCACCGCCCAAAAAACAGGAAATCCGCATTGAACTGGTAAAAGAACAACCACCTGCACCCGCATTGCCGGTCGCAGAACCTGAACCCACACCTCCCAAACAAGCGACGCCGGTGCCGCCAAAGCCAGCACCGGTAAAATCCGACCCCAAACCGGTCGAGCATAAACCTCTTGTCCCTCAAAAACCATCGCCAACCCCGGAACCACCGACAGAGGTGGCGCGCCCGGCAGTTGAATCGCCCGCACCCGCCGTGATCGCAGCCAAACCAACGGCCAGCGACACGAAACCGGAGGTCGTTGTGGCGCCTTCAGCGCCGCAACCAGCACCGCCATCAGAGCCCGTCAAGGCCAGCGGGCCAAGTGAAGGCGACATTGAAGCGGCACGTAACGCCTTTAAAGAAGCTGCACAACGTGAAATTCAGAAAAACTTGCGTTACCCCAGAATCGCCTTGGAACGCAGCATTGAAGGGGTGACTAACCTGCACATTACCTTTGATGACCATGGCAATGTGACCAGCATCGAAGTGGCAGAATCCAGTGGCAATAAAGCGCTGGACGAGGCGGCTATTGCAACCATCAAAAAATCACAGTTTAAATCCCTGTTTAACGACATCCTGCGCGGCAGGTTGAAGTCAACCAATGTGCCAGTCAGTTTTAAACTGGTCGGTAGCCAGTGATGCTGCTCAACCGCACCTTATCCTCGGACGCCACGCACCGGGCCCACGGCAAACCTCTCCGGCACTTGCTGCTGTTTCATGATTTGTATTTTATTGCGCTGATCGTGCTCGCCGTTGCCAGTGGTGGTTATGGGATTTATCTGTGGGACAAAGCATCCAAGCAATCGCAACGCATTAACTTTGTGATTCAGGAAATCTACCTGGTACGTGGTGACCTTTATCGTCAAACCAAAGAGTTATTCGATGCGTTCTTTTTACAAGAAGAGAATGCCTTACAAGAATACAATCAATACACAACGTCGATTCTGGCGCACTTAGAACGCCTGCAAAACATCGCCATCGACCAGGAGGAACGCGACGCGCTGATGGACATTGAGCGCAAATACCGTAACCTGGTCAACGAGGCGCCTGCCTTGTTTTACCGCTATCAGAATAACCCGGATCGCAAGGCGCAAAAATCTATTTACCAGGATATTGAAACCGGTATTTTCAGACATTATGAAGAGGTTTCCAAACGCGCCGAAAACCTACTGTTTGTAAAGCAAGGCGAGATCAAACATCGGCTGGATGACGCCAGAAGCAACTCGATTGCGGTGTTGTCGTTACCCTTGCTGCTGGCCTGCATCCTGATTGTGTATTCCCGTCGCATTTTAAAAAACTCTATTGTCAGGCCGATTAACGACATCATGCAGGCGACCAATGCCATCAGCAGCGGCAATCTGATTCACCAGGTGCCAGAGGCCGGCGCAGAAGAGCTAGCGGTGTTGTCCAGAGAGATTAACAAAATGGCCGAAGATCTGGCGGCCAGCCGTGATGCTGTGGTTAAAAACGAAAAGCAGGCCGCGCTCGGCTTGCTGGTGCCTATGCTGGCGCATAACATCCGCAACCCGCTGGCCAGCATACGCGCCACCGCGCAGGTGATTGATGACCCACTGCTGGATAAAGACACGCTGGAGTCGATTCAAGGCATTATCCACACCGTAGACCGACTGGAGCGCTGGACGGGCAGCCTGCTGTCTTACCTGCATCCGATCAAGCCCATGCTTAACCAGTTGCTGCTTTCTTCTATTGTGCAAGGGGCGATTACCACCTTGCAACCCAAGTTGAATGAAAAACAGATCAGGGTAATTGAAAACAGCGCGACAATTAAACGCCTGGTGCTGACAGATGAGCACTTGCTGGAGCAAATGCTGTACAACCTGCTTCTCAATGCTTCAGAGGCTTCCCCCAAAGGGACTGAAATCCAGTTAACGTGCGCATTGGCCAATAACCTGCTCACCATTACCATTCTCGACCAGGGGCCAGGCATGCCGTTCAAGCCAGAACCCCATGCGCTCACCCCAGGCCCGACCACTAAACGCTTTGGCACCGGATTAGGCATCCCGTTCGCCTTTAAGGTATGTGAAGAACTTGGCGGCGCCATGGCATTTGACAGCGAACCCGGTCAAGGTACGCACATTACCATCACGTTGCCGCAGTAGATAACTCGCGCGGTGACCAACATGAGAATTTTCGTTTTGTGCTTGCTTAATTTTGTATTTTTATCAACAATGTGATTAAGTGATTGTCATGACTACTATGTTGAATTCACCTGCTCCAGAACTCATCTTACCGGCCACCTCAGGCCTTCAATTTAATAGCAAAGACTATTTAGGTAAGTTTCTCGTTCTCTATTTTTACCCCAAAGATGCCACGCCAGGCTGCACGACGCAAGGCACGCAATTTCGTGATCTGCACGAACAGTTTGCTGCGGCCAATGCGGTGATCTTTGGCATTTCACGCGACAGCCTGAAATCACACGAAAACTTCAAAGCCAAGTATACGTTTCCGTTTGAGCTGATTGCTGACAGTGACGAAATCGCCTGTCAGGCATTCAACGTCATCAAAATGAAAAACATGTACGGTAAACAGGTACGTGGCATTGAACGCAGTACATTTCTGGTCAACCCACAAGGCATCATCGTGCGCGAATGGCGCGGTGTCAAAGTGGACGGGCATGCCGCTGAGGTATACGCCAGTATTCAGTCTTCCCACTCATAAAAGTGATTTCCTATGGCCAGTGCTCTACACACCAAGCTGTTTGTTCTTGATACCAACGTTCTGATGCACGACCCTTCGTCACTGTTCAGATTTGAAGAGCACGATGTCTATTTGCCGATGGTGACATTGGAGGAGTTAGACAATAACAAAAAAGGGCTGACTGAAGTCGCCCGCAACGCCCGCCAGGCCAGCCGCTTTCTGGAAGAAATCATCGGCAGCATAGACACTGAAAAACTGGAACAAGGCTGTCCACTGGGCATTCAGGGTAATCGCCACCTGACCGGCAAGCTGTTCTTCCAGATGGAACATGTGCCGACTGACCTGCCAGGCCTGGCAGGTAGCAAGGCCGATAACCAGATCATCAGCGTCGCGCTGTCCCTGAAAAAACAGTTTGCCAAACGCAATGTCATCTTGGTCAGCAAGGATATCAATATCCGCATTAAAGCCCGCGCCATGGGCGTTCCAGCTGAAGACTACTTCAACGACAAAGTGCTCGAAGACAGCGATATGCTGTATACCGGCCTGCGTGAGCTGCCGGAAGACTTCTGGGAAGCACACAGCAAAGACATGCACTCCTGGCAAGAGGCCGGGCGCATGTTTTATAAAATCAGTGGCCCCATCGTCAAGTCACTGCTGGTGAATGAGTTTGTGTTTTATGAGTACAACAAACCATTCCATGCCATCGTGCGCAAAATAGAAGATAACTCAGTCGTCCTCGAAGTGGTGCACGATCATCACAATCCGAAACACAGCGTTTGGGGCATTACCGCTCGCAATCGCGAACAGAATTTTGCTCTCAATTTGCTGATGGACCCTGAGATTGATTTTGTCACCTTATTAGGCCAGGCAGGCACCGGCAAAACCCTGCTGACGCTGGCTGCCGCGCTGACCCAAACACTGGACAAAAAACGCTATTCCGAGATTATCATGACCCGTGTCACCGTGCCGGTGGGCGAAGACATCGGCTTTTTGCCAGGCACCGAAGAAGAGAAAATGGCACCATGGATGGGCGCACTGGAAGATAACCTCGACGTACTAAACAAAACCGATGAAGATGTGGGTGAATGGGGGCGTGCAGCCACCCAAGACCTCATCCGCACCCGTATTAAAATCAAATCGTTGAATTTTATGCGTGGCCGCACCTTCCTCAATAAGTTTTTAATCATCGACGAAGCACAAAACCTGACGCCCAAACAAATGAAGACCCTGATTACACGCGCAGGCCCTGGCACCAAAGTCGTTTGCTTAGGCAATATTGCCCAGATCGATACGCCCTATCTGACCGAAGGTAGTTCAGGGCTGACATATGTGGTGGATCGCTTCAAGAGCTGGTCACACAATGGCCATATCACGCTGGTGCGAGGCGAGCGTTCACGCCTGGCAGATTTTGCAGCCGAGGTCCTGTAGACGTAGTCTGCTTGAATGTGATGGTTAAAGGCTTTTATACCTTATTGATTGCCCAGTTTTTATCGGCAATCGCTGATAATGCACTCTTGTTTGCAGCGATAGCGCTGCTGGCCCAGCTCAATGCACCGAGCTGGCATGAGCCACTGCTGCGAGAGTTCTTTGTCATCTCCTACATTGTGCTGGCGCCTTTTGTCGGCCCGTTTGCCGACGCTTTACCCAAGGGCCGCGTGATGTTTTTGAGTAACGGCCTGAAATTTATCGGCTGTTTAATGGCGCTGGTCGGCGTGCCGCCATTGTATGCGTATGCAATGGTGGGCGTCGGTGCGGCGGCCTACTCACCGGCAAAATACGGCATCCTCACCGAGATGCTCCCTTCCAAGCTGCTGATTAAGGCCAATGCGTGGATGGAAGGCACCACTGTCACTGCCATCATTCTCGGCCCGGTGTTAGGCTCTACGCTATCAATCAACAACCCCTACATGGGCATCGCCTGCATCATGCTGCTATATTTACTGGCGGCGGGCTTTAACTATTACATCCCTAAAGTACCGATTGACCACAAGGTTGAGCAAAAAACATTGCGCTTTTTGCTCAAGGATTTCTGGCATGCGTTTATTACGTTATGGAAAGACCCCCAGAGCCAGGTATCGCTGGCGGTGACAACACTGTTTTGGGGTGCAGGCGCTACCTTACAGTTTGTGGTGCTGCAATGGGCCGATGTCCGATTAGGCTTCTCTCAACAACAAGCTACTTATTTGATTGCCATTCTGGCGGTGGGTATTGCCGGTGGCTCCATCATTGCATCACGTTATGTTGAGCTTGAAAATGCGGTGAAAGTGTTGCCAGCGGGCATTTATATGGGGATTCTGGTCATCAGTATGATTGTGATCCACAGCCCGATTCTGGCGGGCATTTTGCTGTTTGTCATTGGCGTACTGTCAGGGTACTTTCTAGTGCCACTCAACTCGCTGCTACAACATAGAGGGCATCATTTGCTGGGCGCTGGCCATTCAATCGCGGTGCAAAACTTTAATGAGAATATCGGCATTTTACTGCTGCTGGGCGCCTACACCTGGATGGTCGGCGCAAAACTCGACATCAACACGATTGTGGCTATTTTTGGTGTATTCATCATCATCAGCATGTCGGTGATTAGCTTGATTTATCGCAAGCAAATTAAGCAATAGGCACATACACTCACTTAATAAAAAAGGCGCCCTGGGCGCCTTTTTTATTACCATCAACAAGCAACGTTAATGCAGTTTTACGTGCGGCTCAGTACGTCTGGAGATGATACGACCAATCGTATGCACAATCACAGCCAAAATGCCGTGCAGTGCCATTAAATGCATCTTGTACAACGAGCGATACATCACGCGTGCAAACAAGCCTTGAATATACATGCTACCGCCTGCCACCGTGCCCATCAGGCTACCTACCGTCGAGTATTTACCCAGGTTCACCAATGAACCGTAGTCGGTATAGTGAAACTCTGGCAACTGCGCTTTACCAGCCACACGCGCTTTAACCGTTTTAACCAGCAAAGAGGATTGCTGGTGAGCGGCCTGCGCACGCGGTGGCACAGTCGAGTCATGGCCCAACCATGGGCACGCAGCACAATCACCAAAAGCAAAAATATTCTCGTCACGCGAGCTTTGCAAATGTTGATTCACCACCAACTGATTAATCCGGTTAGTTTCCAGGCCATCAATATCTTTCAGGAAGTCCGGCGCCTTGATCCCCGCCGCCCAAACCACCAACTCAGCCGGAATCGTTCGGCCACTATGTGTGGTAATGCCCTTTGAAGACACCTCAGTCACGCGCTCACCGGTAAACACATTGACACGCAACTTGCGTAACTCAACGTCTACCGCATAAGACAATTTGGCTGGCAAGGCTGGCAAAATACGATCGCTCGCCTCAATCAGTGAGATTTTCACATCACGGTCAGGATCAATTTTATCCAGGCCATACGCAGTCAACTCACGGGTCGTGTTATGCAGTTCGGCGGCCAGCTCAACGCCAGTAGCCCCTGCCCCCACAATCGCGACTTCTAATTGACCAGACTTTAATGCCTCAGGCTGGGTTTGCGCACGCAATAACGCATTATGCAAATAGCGATGAAATTTTTGTGCTTGCGCCTGCGTATCCAGCGCCATTGAAAACTCGCGCGCGCCTTTAATACCAAAATCATTGGTCGTACTGCCGACGGCAATAATCAAGGTATCGTACTTAAACGAACGACGCGCAATAATCTCATTGCCATCTTCATCATGCACGGGTGCCAGCAACACCTCACGTGTGCTGCGGTTCAGCCCATCCATGCGCCCCAGGCGGAACTTGAAATGATGCCAGTGCGCCTGTGCCAAATACTCCAACTCATGACGATCAGGGTCCATGCTGCCCGCCGCAATCTCATGTAGCAATGGTTTCCATACATGGGTTCTGGTGGCATCAATCAGCGTAATTCTAGCCTTTTTCTTTTTGCCCAGAGAGTCACCTAGTTTAGTCGCCAATTCCAGGCCACCGGCACCACCACCTACAATGATGACATGGTGTAAATCATTTTCGTCTGTCACGCTCACGCTTTAATCCTTCAATAAAAAAGCGCGCCTGCCGTACTGCCAAGCGCGCACAACAATTCAATTATACCGTTATTCGTTACCAGTAATTTTGGCATGACTACGAATAAAAGCGATGACCTTCAATACATCATCCGGTTTTAAGCCGTCATCCGGTGCCATCAACCCAAAACCTTTAGCACCCATACCGCCATTAGTCCCATGCCAAATCGTTTCAAACATGCCTTTGTTGGTGGCATTTTTGCTATAACGGAAATTCTCACCAATCAAGCCAGGCCCCACTGCACCTTCGCCATGGCCGCCGTGGCAGGCCACACAAGAATACAGGTTAAATCTTTTTTTACCTTCTTTAATCGCCTCTTCATTGCCGATATAAGGGTTTTTACCCGTCGCCAAAAACTCCTTGGCTGCCGGCGTATCAAACATTTTGAGGTCAATCTCCATCGGCTGACCATCTTGTGTCGCTACAAACTGAATCGCCTTAATGTCAGCGCCAGCATCCGCTGCCGCACCAGATTGACCACCGTTATTGCAAGCTGCCAGCATTGTGGCGAGCAGTGTTGTTAAAAGCATACTTCTCATGATTACCCCCATCTTTCCAATATCCATGTTCTTTGAAATAAAACGGTTTTTAATTGTTTTTTATAATCAAACCGACTGCATTTATTGTGCCACAAAAACAAAAAACGGTCACCTCAGTGACCGTTTTTATTCGCAACCAATTACTCGTTGCCTGTAGTGCCTACATTGCTATTGCTACGAATAAAAGCAATGACTTTCAGCACTTCATCTGGCTTGATACCATCATCTGGTGCCATCAAACCAAAGCCTTTAGCACCCATACCACCATTAGTACCGTGCCAAATCGTTTCAAACATACCTTTGTTGGTGGCATCTTTTGCATAACGGAAGTTTGCACCGATCAGGCCTGGGCCTACAGCGCCTTCACCTTTACCACCGTGACAGGCCACGCAAGAGTACAGATTGAAGATCTTTTTGCCTTTTTTAATGGCTTCTTCGTTACCGATGTAAGGGTTTTTACCAGTCGCCAAAAACTCTTTAGAAGCATCTGTATCAAACATTGCTTTGTCGATGTTGATAGTTGAGCCGTCTTGAGTAGCTGAAAAAGTAATATCAGCCATCGCACCTGTGGCAAATGCCATCAAGGAAATCAACAATGCTGATTTAAATGTGTTGCCTAACATGTTTTCTCCTAATCCTAAACAAAATGAGCGACGTTAACTGAAAAACCAAACAATCAACGTATGCTCATTTAACGAATCGTTCCAGAAACGGTTGACGAATGTTTCCGATTTTAATCACGGAATAGTTCACGCCACCATCTCAAAACAAGGCCACGATTCTACTGTGTTTTTTTTGCCTTGTCATTAGCAACTGTCTGTTTTTAAAACTTTTTCAACAGTGTGTTATTTTTTATACACACTATCACCTTCAACCACAGGCACGGTTGGAATACCGTAATCTTTGAGGATGGCATCAATCTTATCTTTGTTGCGTTCCAGCGCTTCATTAATCATCTTGATACGGTCTTTATCTTTCATGCGTACCGCCACAGAAATGTTCCAGTACTCTTTGCCTTTAAGATTTACTTTGTTGTATTCAGGAATCAGGCGAACTTCCAAAGGTACTTTGGAGTTTTTAGCGAAATAACCTGCAATCGGGCCCCACATTACGGCAACATCAATATCGCCTTTTACCAGGTCATCAATAATAAAACTGGTTGGCAAATTCAAGTCACGCTGCAAACGGTACGGGCGCGCGTTGGTCATCAGGTCATAATCGTTTAAAGGAATGGTTGCCGGGCTTTTATCAACAATCCCAATAATGCCTTTTTTCAGATCTGGTGAGTCCCAGTTGGTGATGTCGTAGTTGCTGTCCTTACGCCAGACGAATACATGGCCTGAACGATAGTAAGGTTTGGAGGTTCTTAAACCGTCAAAATCAGACGTCATGCCAATGATGACATCACAGCGCATGGCATTGATGGTGTTACGCAAAAAACCCTGGCGATTATAAGCATATTGAAAAGTTAATTTTTTACCCAGATCATCTGCCAGCACTTTGGCAATCTTGTCTTCAAAGCCTTCTAACTTGATATTGGAGTAAGGCATATTGTCCGGGTCAGAACAAACTTTAAACTCTGACTCATCCGCGACACGACGCACTTCACCAATACGACCTTCATCGGGATTAATAGACGGAATATCAATTTCCTCTGCTAACACAACCCCCTGTGTCGCAAACGCAAACGCAAACGCACCCAATATATTCCATGTAGTTCTCATGTTGACTTCATCCTTTTTTATGATTGTTTCCTGTCGTTTTTGGAGCTTGTTTTCGCGCAAAAGTTCTGCCAATCAACGACAAACCTGATCATCTTATCGTGAATGCGTTTCCATTTGTAGCCAAAACACATTTAATTTTATTTGCTTTTGTTGAATCATGATATTCATGAAAAAAAACACCCTGCCGAAGCAGGGTGTTTGAGGAGTCAACGTATTTCTACGTGCAACTTAAGACTAGCTTAAATTACAGTGAGAACACATTCAGTGCACCGCCGCCAGGAGCCGCGTTGTACTTGGTCAACTCTTTGTAACCACCAGCAGCACCCAGTGCGTCTGTGTCGTTAGTCATACCAAGGTTCATCGCAACACCAGCCCAACCGCCGATACCGGACAGTACGCCAACGTATTGTTTACCCTTGTTGCCGTATGTGAATGCATTACCAATCACGCCGGAACCAACTTGGAATTTCCACAGTTCTTTACCGTTTTGTGCATCAACAGCTTTGAACCAACGATCCAAAGTACCGTAGAACACGATGTTAGAAGCTGTAGTCAGAGCACCGCCCCATGCAGAGAATTTCTCTTTGTTGTACCAAACTTTTTTGTTGGTCATTGGATCGTAAGCGCCGAAGCCACCCATTACGCCGTCAGGACCAGCAAACATAGTCAAAGTAGCACCAACCCATGGTTGACCAGCAACGTATTTAGACTCAACTGGCTCGTATGTCATACACACGTGGTTCAATGGTGTGTACATCAAACCAGTTTTTGGAGAGTAAGCAGCAGGCTGTTGGTCTTTAGTACCTAAAGCAGCTGGGCAAACACCCTTAGCGTTGTAGTCTTGGTGAGTAGAAGCGGTAGCCAGTTTGCTAGGTACGCCTGTTTTCAGGTCAACATCAGTTGCCCAGTTAACAAATGGATGTACTTTTTCAGCAGCAACCAATGTACCGTTACCAGCTTGCCATGTGTAGATGAAACCGTTACGGTCATGGTGCCATGCGTATGTTTTGCCACCTTTGTCGAACAGGATTACTTCGTTAATACCATCGTAGTCCCACTCATCGTGTGGAGTCATTTGCATGCCCCATTTAGCCACGCCAGTGTCCAAATCACGAGCAAAAATTGTCATAGACCATTTGTTGTCGCCTGGACGTACATCTGGGTTCCATACGGATGGGTTACCAGTACCGTAGTAAACCAGGTTTGTACGTGCATCATACGGCCACCAGCCCCATACGGAACCGCCACCATGTTGCCAGCCATCTTTAACAGCTTGTGGTTTCAACCAAGTACGTGTACCCAGTTCTTTTTCACCAATTTTCAGGCTGTCGTTAGCGGCTTTCTTGAATGAACCACCTTGTTTGTTACCGCCGTTTACATCTTCGTAAACTGACAATGCACTGTAAGATGGGTTTTCTTTGTTGAAGTCAGCACCGATCAATACTTCGCTGTCTGGACCTGTAGAGAATGCTTTCCATGCCAGAGAGCCATCTTTCAGGTTGTATGCAGCGATAAAGCAACGTACGCCGAACTCAGCACCTGAGCAACCGGTCAATACTTTGTCTTTAATCACGTGTGGTGCGTTAGTGTTAGTTGCACCAACTTTTGGGTCAGTGTTTTTAACATCCCAAACTTTAGCACCGGTTTTTGCATCTAAAGCAACCAACATACCGTCGTTTTGTTGCAGATAGATTTTACCGTCGCCGTAGCCCAGACCACGAGAAACGTTGTCACAGCACAGAACTGCTTGAACGCTTGGGTCTTGTTTAGGGAAATAGGACCAAACGATTTTTTGATTGTCGTTCAAATCCAGAGCGTATACGTTGTTTGGGAAAGCTGTGTGAACGTACATCATGTTGCCCACAACAACTGGTGAACCTTCGTGACCACGGTTTACACCGGTTGCGAATGTCCATGCTGCTTTCAGGTTTTTAACGTTACCCTTGTTGACTTGTGCCAAGGCGCTGTAACCGTTGTTGTTGTGTTGACCACGTGGATGTGCCCAGTTGTTGGCATCTTTCAACGCAGACTCTTGGTCAGCTGCTGCGAAAGCAACCAATGGCAATGCTGCTACCAGACCCAAGGCCAATTTGATTTTGTTAACTTGCATATTGATCTCCAAAGTTAGAACTAAGGGTTTAATATTAAGTACACGTTAAATTCTGCCACCACTAGGATTGGCACACCAAATTTCCCGCATACTTTTTCACTCCAGAGACAAGGGAAAAAATCCTGAAACACACTAGAATTTGTCACTTGCCGCATGTGAGGATTGCAATATAGAACAATTTGTTTTCAATTGCAACAGTTTGGTTACAAATCGGTTACAAATATTTCTAAATATTTTTTGTGATTTTTAATCCTACTTTCAATAAAATAAATTACCATTAAAAATCATACAGTTAAGAAAATTATTTATGAGCACACTCTGCCTTTACCCTGAATGCCAGCCGTTTACAAATACACATATTGCCGTCAGCCCGTTACATTTAATTTATGTTGAGCAGTGCGGCAACCCACAAGGCGTGCCTGTCATTTTCCTGCATGGCGGCCCAGGCAGCGGCTGCAATCCGGGTCAACGACGTTTTTTTGATCCCGAGCATTACCACATCATATTGTTTGATCAGCGCGGCTGTGGTCGCAGTCAGCCGCCGGGAGAAACCGACGACAACACGACGCCAGACCTGGTGGCCGATATAGAAGCCATACGCCAGCATTTAAATATTCACCGCTGGCATGTGTTTGGCGGCTCATGGGGCAGCACACTGGCATTGGCTTATGCCAACAGCCATGCCGAGCGCGTGATCAGCCTGACTTTACGCGGTATTTTTTTAAGCAGGCCGCATGAGATTGCCTGGTTTTTAGGCCAGGTTTCACTGTTTTTCCCAGAAGCCTGGCAGCAGCTACTGGTGCCGGTGCCAGCCAGCCATCAGGAAAATGTCCTGGATTACTATGCAACCCAGGTGTTTGACGCCGATACATCTATCAGCGTGCCAGCCGCGATTCGCTGGAATGCATTTGAGTCGAGCATCATGAGCCTGATCCCCAAAGCAGACAGTAGTGAGGTAAACGGCGCCGTAGAGTTGGCACGCGCACGCGTACAAATTCATTACATTCAACACTTATGTTTTGTGGATGGCGAACAGATGTTACGCGAAGCCGCCCATCAGCTGCGCGCGATCCCAACCACCATTGTGCAGGGCCGTTATGACATGGTATGCCCGCCACAAACGGCATGGGAGTTGAGCAAAGCCTTGCCTCAGGCGACGTTAATCATGGTACCCGATGCAGGCCATTCGGCGATGGAGCCTGGCACTTGCCAGGCCTTATTAAAGGCAACCGAACAATATAAGCAACTGTAGCGCCTAACGATAAACCCAGCGAAAGCGGAATGTATGCAGCCTGCGTTATGGATGTCATTACAAAAGCAGTGGCAACGCCTGAGGCAGCACGTATCAGCCTATAGCTACTGCACGCCGCTGTTTGTGCTTAAAACAACCTGGCAAGGCGTGACCAGGCATCGGTTGATGGGGCTGTCAGCCGCGCTGTCTTTTTATGCGCTGTTCGCACTGATCCCCTTGATCGTACTGATTTTCTTTTTAATCAGCCATTTGGTTTATTCGTCAGATTACGCGATTGTGAAGCTGGCCATTTTAACCAGCAACCTGCTGCCTGAGTTTAGCCAGCGCATCATGATAGAGGTCTATGCAAACACGCGCACTCAAGCGGCTTGGGGCGCGGTTGGCTTTCTTGTCCTGCTGTGGACCATCACCCCGCTGGCAGCACACATGCGATCCAGTTTTCACCTGATTGCCAGCCGTAGTGACGTGCCGTCTTTCTGGCATAAGAAGTTGCGCGATGTGGTGGCCGTGCTGGGGGTATTACTGGTGTTTTTTCTGTTTACCGCAGCAGGATTCGTACTGGAATCTATCATTGTATTTCTGGCCAACCACTTGCCATCGGCTTTCATCAATCTGGTCGGCGCACTGCTGTCACTCACTTTAACCACGCTACTCATTGCGGGTTTCTATCACACCTTTTGCCCGCTCAATGTGCATTGGCGCCACCTGTTACTCTCTGCCCTGCTCACGGCCACGGTATGGATGCTGATGCGGCCAGCCTTTGGCCTGTTTTTGAGTGTGAATAAAAATTTTGGCGCCGTGTTTGGCAGCATGAAGGCGATGTTTGTTTCTATTAGCTGGCTATACCTTAATTTTGCAGTATTTTTAATCGGCATTGAGTTAATGGTGACCCTCAGGCAAAAAGACGTGCTGCTGTTAAAAGGCCTGTTTGAAGACATCCCCAATCAGCAGCATTATTTGCAGGCACTGATGGGCAAATACGGCAAAACTTATGCGCAAGGCAGCTATGTGTTGAAAGAAGGCGATGCAAGCCACCATTACTATATGGTGGTTGATGGCACCCTGCATTTGACGCAACAGCAGGCTGATGGCAGCGAACACACCGTGCGCATCTTGCAGTACGGCGATTTTTTTGGCGACATTGCGCTATTCTCGGCACAACCAGTGACAGCCAGCGCAATCGTCGCCTCCCCCGAAGCAGCGGTGATTGAGATTTATGCCGAGTGCATGGAAAACCTGCTACAAGAAGACCCGCATATCGCCGTGCGCCTGCTCAAACAACTGTCTCATCATGCGCAGGTAAAGAATGCATTCGCACTATCAAACACCGTATAAACAAGGTTGATTGCCCGCGTTTTGCGCTAGATCAAATCACACAGTCATTGCAGAATTGTAAGATGTGTTACAAAATTGTAACTATCTTTGGAACTTTGCACGACTGCGTCCTTTATGGCTATCCCACTTTCGCAAGAAATCAACACCCTGATACAGCAGTTAAATCAGGGGCAATTTGACGCCGTCATTCAACGCGCACAGCCATTAGCAGCGCAACATCCACGAGAGTTTGTATTACATCACCTGCTGGCGCTGGCACTGGATCAGACGCAACAATATGTGCAAGCGGCACTCGCCTATGAGGCCGCCTTGCAACTCAACCCCAAAGCGGCAGAGCTGTGGTTTAACTACGCCATTGTACAAACCCAGCTCAACACGCTCAACACCGCCGAGCAAGCCTACCGTAAAGCCATTAGCCTCAATCCACATTTTTTTGAGGCACACGGCAACCTCGGCACTGTGCTGCAAAAACAGGGCAAGCTGGACGAGGCCGTAGCCAGCTACCAGCAGGGGCTGCGCATCCAGCCACAAGATGCCCGCGGCCACTTCAACCTGGGCACGGTACTGCGCGACAAAGGACAACTACCGGCCGCCGTGCAAAGCTATGAGCGTGCCATTGCGCTGTTTCCTAACTACACGGATGCTTATAACAACCTGGGCGAAACCTGGCGTGACCAGGGTGATATGACCAAAGCTGTGCAGTATTACCAGCAAGCATTACAACGCAACCCACACCATCCGGGCGCCAATTACAATATGGGCGAGTTTTTATATCTGGCCAAGCGTTTTGAGGAAGCGATCCCGCACTTCGAAGCCTCACAATTAGACGATTGGCAATCGCGGGTGCTGTACTGTTTATACCGCGCAGAAAAATTTGAGTCCTTTAAGCAGCTCAGGGATGACATTATCAAGCAGGGGCCACACACCGCGCCCTTTATTGCCACCTTGTCTACCCATTACAGTCTCAACCATGGCGAGGCAGACCCTTATCAATTTTGCCCGGATGGCTTGTCGTTTGTTTACCATCGCAGCCTGCCCGAGCTAGCCCCCGGTAGCCCGCTGTTAGCAGAGTTACTGGCAAACATTGCACAAGCAGATATCGCAGAGCGCAAACAAGCTCGCCTGACTAACGGCAAACAGTCTGCGGGCAACTTATTCAAACGCCCAGAAGCCGCCTTTAGAACACTGGGCGAATTGGTTAAACGCGAGTTTGGCCAGTACGCGGCGCATTTTAAACAAGCCGATTGCGCCTTGATCAGCCACTTTCCGCAAACATTGGAATTCACCAGCTCATGGTACGTCAATATGCAAAAAGGCGGCCACCTCGATGCCCATATTCATGAAATTGGCTGGCTCAGTGGCGCAGTCTACCTGGCCATGCCAGAGACCGCAGATCCGCAAGAAGGTGCATTTGAGTACGGCACGCATGGCGATGACTACCCGCAATTACATGACAACTTCCCTACCCGCTTCATTAAGCCGGCCGTTGGCGATATTGTGCTGTTTCCTTCGTCGCTGTTTCATAGAACCATCCCCTTTCATGCCGAGGCAGCGCGCATTTGTGTCGCGTTTGATTTAAAACCCGCCGCACACCTGCCAGCCGCACGTAGCCAATATTAAGCTCACGATACCTTGGCCGTTTAAGCCACCATCAAACGGTCCCGCAAAATGGCACCATAAAACAGTACGACCGGCTTATCAAACTGATACAGAATTTATCAAAATTGCTGATTGTAGATTGCATGGCGCAAGGTATGATGGTTGTTGAGGGGTCGCCATTGTTGTGTAGGCAGACCAGAGGTGACAAGTGATGCAATCCTCTGCACTTATCGCGCAGCTATTCACCTCATCTCGCGTCACACCAACCAACCCCTGATGGAGTCAGATCAATATGATTTCAGTGCGCCGGACCTGCTTATTACTCCCGCTGCTAAGCATAGGCGCCCCCGCGCTCTCAGAGGCCGGGCCTGAGCAAGCGCGCGAAACCAAGAGTGAACTACTGTTCAACCTGGCCCTCCTCAGCCAAATGCCTAACCGTCAGGCACAAGACACTTATGCCATCTGTGCGTTTGAAGAAGACATCGGCCACTTAAAAGCCACGGCGCTCGAATCACAAAAATTGCAGAGTTTGCAGATCTTTTTGGTCACGGTCAAAGCCCCCACTGACGTCAAGCGCTGCAATCTGTTATATATTCAAGACTACGGCACACAAAAGCCGCTAGAATTACAACAAATCATTCAGAAAGAGTCTGTTTTGACCGTGGTATATAACGGCAATAAATTCTCTGAATATGGTCATGTCGAAATCAACGAACAGGATAAGCATTACCAGTTCGCCTTGCATCTGACCTCGGCAAAACAGGCCGGCATTGTGTTTGACACGCGGCTGATGAAACTGGCAACCAATATCATTAATTAATTTGTATGTTAAGACTGCTCCCTCACCTCAAAATTGCACACAAACTGTTGCTCACCGAGCTGGTGATGACGTTGAGTATGTTGCTGGTATTTATTGTGTTTGCCTTTGGTAGCCACTACCACAGCCTGCGCTCTCACCTGATTCGCGACCTCCTGGTGCAAATGAATGTGGTTGCCAACTCTATTGGCCCTGCTGTGATGTTTGGTGAGGTGAGCTCCGCCGCCAAAACCCTGGAGCCGCTGACAGATAATCAAAATATCCGCAGCGTGGTTATTCTGAATCAGCAACAGCAACCACTGCAAAGCCTGCACCCGCAACACCCAAAAAGCCCGGCAGGCTGGCAGTGGTTATATCCCTACTTTGGCGATATGGAGGTCACGACGCCAATTGTAGTGAATGAAAAAACGGTAGGCACCTTGCGCGCCACCATCAAACAAGAGCAGATTGTCGATGTGTTAATCGGCTTTGCCTGGTCTAATGCGATTGCCGTACTGGCAGCAGCCTTAGTCGGCTGCCTCATTATGTGGCGGCTAAACCGCAATATTGTCGACCCGATTCACGCGCTGCAAAGCTTTGTCAGCAAGATCACGCGCAACCATCATTACGACCAGCGCATCAATGTCACCAGCGCCGATGAAATTGGCATGCTGAGTCATGACATTAATAACATGCTGGAAAGCATTCGTCAGCGGGATGACCGGTTGCAAGCAGAACTGGAGCATCGCAAGGTGATTGAGGAAAAACTGCAGTTTTTAGCGCACTATGATAAAAATACCCAGTTGCTCAATCGCCACGCGTTTGAGGAGGCAATCACCCGCAAAATCACCGCGACGCCCGATGACCGCAAACATATTTACCTGCTGTTACTCGATCTGGATCGCTTTAAAATCGTCAACGATGCCTTTGGCCACAATACTGGCGACAAATTGCTGCAACAGGTCGCGCACAGGCTACGTGGCAATATGTCACAAGAAGATGCCATTTATCGCCTGGGCGGCGATGAGTTTGCCATTTTGCTGGAGGCGCCTGGGCGCACATTGATAGAGCAGGTATGCAAACGCATCATACAAACGATTTCTGCCCAGTTTATTGTCGACGACCATGAAATCCATATTGGCGTCAGCATCGGCATTGCGCTATTAAGGCCAGGCTTTGACTCAAAAACCGAGGTGATGAAAAACGCAGATGTGGCGCTGTATCAAGCCAAGGATGCCGGGCGCAATACCTTCAGGTTTTATAGTGAGTCTGACGAAGCCACCACCTCAGAGCTGCGCAACCTGCGTGAAGAGTTACATTTTGCCCAGCAAAATCAAGAGCTGGAGCTGTATTACCAGCCGATTATCCATACTCAGCTGTTAAAAACCATCGGCTTTGAAGCCCTGCTCAGATGGCGCCATCCGACCAAAGGCTTGCTCACCCCAGACCAGTTTATCCATCTGGCCGAAGGCTCCGGGCTCATTATCAGCATTGGCGCCTGGGTGATTCACCAATCCCTCAAACAGTTGGCCATGTGGCAAGAAATGTTTGACCGCGACTTGTTTATGAACGTCAATATTTCGTCGCGTCAACTCGATGACGACAGCTTGTCAGACACCATTCGTCACGCACTGGACTTCTACCGCGTGTCGCCACGTACGCTTAACCTGGAAATCACAGAGTCTATGGTCATGCGCAACATTGAGTCGGCCAAGCAGATTCTTTATTCACTCAAGCAATTGGGGATAGGCATTGCTATCGACGACTTTGGCATTGGCCATTCATCCATGAATTACCTCAAACAATTGCCGGTTGATATTCTCAAAATTGACAAACAGTTTACGGCGGGCATTCCGCAAGACAAAGTCGATATCGCCATTGTCGATGCCCTGGTGGCGCTAGCGGTCAGCCTTAATTTGAAAGTCGTCGCAGAAGGCGTAGAAAGTGCGATTCAGTTTGAATATCTGCAATATAAACTTTGCCACCATGTCCAAGGTTATTTATTCAGTGCCGCCTTGTCTGCCAGCCAAACCACCGCCTTTATGGCCGAGTTTCCAGAAAGTATTCCGGCTGTTTTTCGTAAAATTGCAGGGTCAGAAGCCTAAAAAAAGAGGCCGCAGCAGTGAACAACAGCCTTATTTAGCCGTTATATAACAACAAACAATAAAAAATCAGGGGGACATATGTTACGTTTTAAACCATGCTATTTATTCATCGGGCTGGCATTGTCCGGCTACCACCTCAACAGCTACGCCGCCGGGTTTGCCCTGTTTGAACAAGGGGCCAGCGGCCTGGGTAACGCTTATGCCGGTGCATCTGCGGTGGCAGAAGACGCCAGCACCATCTTTTTTAACCCGGCAGGGATGACCTACCTGGAAGGCCGCCAAATAGTTGGGGCCTTGCATTTGATTAAAACCTCAGGTGATTTTGATGACCGAGCCAGCGAACGCGCTGGCACCCGCCCCCTAGGTAACGAAGGTGGCGAGATTGGCAGCCTGGCGGCCATCCCTAACTTTTACTACAAGCAGGATATTAGCGACCAGCTCAAAGTAGGGATTGGCGTGGGCACACCTTTTGGCTTAAAAACAGAATATGACAAAAACTGGCTGGGCCGCTTTCAGGCAATCAAATCTGAACTCAAAACCGTCAATATCAACCCATCTCTGGCCTGGAAACTCAATGATCAATGGTCATTTGGTTTTGGCGTGTCGGCCATGTGGGCACAAGCCGAACTCACTAGCGCAGTCAATGTAGGCGTGGCTGAATCCTCGATCAACAACAAAGGCAAAGACTGGGGTTTTGGTTACAATTTAGGGACAATTTACCAAGTGACGCCAGACACCCGATTAGGCTTGGCGTTTCGCTCAAAAGTTGAGCAACATTTAAAAGGCGATGCGCGCTCACCTTTTACCGCATTAAACGGGATCCCCGGCAGAACCTTGAATACAGACATCACTGCTGATCTCACCCTGCCCGAAACCCTCTCTTTGAGTAGCTTTAGTCGACTGGATGACCGCTGGGATTTACTGACTGATATTACGTGGACACGCTGGAGTCAATTTAAAGCACTCAGTATTATGCGCGACAATGGCTCCAATACTGCTGTAGGCTCCACTCAAGAGCACTGGAACAACACGCTGCGCTATTCTGTCGGCCTCAATTATCGTTACACAGACACGCTCAAACTGCGCACCGGCGTTGCTTATGACGAAGAAGCGATTGATAACAACCACAGAACGGCACGGATTCCTGGCAATGACCGGATCTGGTTGTCGCTGGGGGCTAGTTGGCAATATAGTCCGCAGACTAAGTTTGACGTGGGCTATGCGCATCTTTTTATTAAAGAAGCCTCCATCTACGATGACCAGCAATCACCGGCACCCGGTAAAGGCCTGATTGCTGGTAAATACGATGGCAGCGCAGATATCCTCAGCATGCAACTCACACACCAGTTCTAAGCCTCGTCAGGCCTCGTTATGCCTGCCATCAGCAGCGATTATTTTCACTATCGCGGCTGATAGTCTCGTGTATGCTATCCCTCACACTTCACCTTGTAAGTTTCGTGTAAGCCGCTTGTCATTTAATCTTCATCTAACCCCTTGAAAATGCCTGTCTTGAAACACACCGACACACCGCTTTTTAGGATAGAAGATGACCATAGCGCACTTTTTCAAACTGGCATTATTACCGCTGGCGATTAGCCAGGCATTCGCAGCCCAGGCCGACCAATCCACCACGACTTCACAAGAATCTCCTTCTTTGGTGTCCCGTTTTATGAATGACGACAACCCATTTCGCATCAATTTCGATCTGGGCGACCATCCTTCTTACTTCCAGGTGTACGGTCTTGTCGATATTGGCCTCACCCATATCAACCACTCTCTGCCTGAGAACTATGAGTTAGCGAATAACTTTTATCCATACTCTGGTGCAAAGAAAACAGACAGAACCACCTCAAGAACCAACTGGGTGAACGGTGGCTGGCAAGGCTCTCGCCTGGGCTTTAAAGGCGAAGTTGCCAAGCTGCAAGCGTGGGATCATGACTTTAAATTTATCTACCAATTTGAAGCGGGTTTTAACACGCTGGACATGAAGCTGCATGATGCGGCACAAACCCTGGCTGATAACTCTGGTACCAATGCCAACTCCAGCGTCAGCGCAAACTCCTCCATGAACGGTGAGCTGTTTACACGCCAAGCCTGGGCAGGGATTGATGGTGGCTCATTGGGTAAATTGACCTATGGTACGCAATACAATCCGTTTTTTGAGATCACCGTGACCTATGACCCTAACGGTAAGGCCGACAGCTTTTCACCACTGGGGGAGAGCGGCACCGTGGGCGGTGGCGGTGGCGTGTCAGAAAACTCACGCATGAAAAACTCGCTCAAGTATGCCAATACTTACGAGTTGGAGAGTCATGACAAAATCAATTACGCCGTGATCAACCAATTTGGTAACTCAGCGGGCACCTCGCACGGTAATGGCTACACCACACAGCTGGGCTACGAAAGCAGTGCATTCGGCGTGCAAGTGGCCTATGATAGATTTTTCGATTCAGTGAAATCAGGCATTGCTGGCGCCGGCAATCCTTTGGCCAATGACACCATTGCAGTGTCGTTGTATAACACGCAAGCGGTATTGCTCACCGGCAGATGGATGCCGACCAAAGACCTGAAAATCATCGGTGGTGCGGAATGGTACCAGTTACAACCGTCATCCTCACGTTCGATTGATTATCACTCTATCTATGATCAAACAGTGTTTGGTGGCGTGGCAAACTCGGCATTAAAACCGGGCTACAAACAGGATAACTATGTGTATTACCTGGGTGCCAACTTTGACTTTGCGCAGCGTGTGCCTGCCCTGGCTGGCCTGACCACCTCTATCGGTTACTACCTGACCAAGGCAGATGCTATTGACGGCCCAACGGTTTCAACCAACTCACAAGGCAAAATTGATACCTGGACGGCGATGCTGGACTATAAGCTGAATAAGCGCTTTGATACTTACCTGGCTTATACCACCAACCATTTTTCAGGTGACAAATATCCAAGCGCCTCGAACTATACTAACGTCACCAGCTATGGTGCCGGTTTGCGCATGAAGTTTTAAACCAAGCGCTGAAACAAAAAAGACTCAAGCATATGCTTGAGTCTTTTTTATGGCTGACGCAGAGATTAAGCGAGAAATTTGCGTCTGCGCGCCAATACACCAACAAATGCCAAACCAGCCAGCAACATGCCATAGGTTTCTGGCTCAGGCACCGGGGTGACCACCAAGCCAGTAATGTCTGTTGGCTTAAACATGCCGGTCACATTGACCTGGGTATTGGTGTTCCAGCTATTGGCAATCACGTTACCGTTGATCGCTGCATAACCACCGGTAATATCTGCCAGCGGTGCCAGGATAGTGCCGGTCGCACCAGAGCCAGTCGTCAAGGCAGTGGCTTCATAAAAGTTATACACCACATTAAAACCGTACTGGCTAAAGTCGGTGCCAGTGCCGCCATTAAAGGTCAGGCCATTGCCGGAAATATTCAGGATAATGGTCTGGCCGTTTGAAAAACCACTGAATGTTGTATTGTTTCTAGAGTTAAAGAAACTGCCATCAATATCAAAAATCTGCGCGCTACTATTGTTGCTCGCTGTCAGTTGCAGGCCGCTGTAGTTATAAGTCGCTGTACCGGTATTTGCCAGGGCGTTGAGGCTGGTAGACAGGTTTTGCAGATAAGTGCGCTCATTGGCGAAATTGATAGGATCGTTATCGACATATTGCCCGGTAAAACCAAGATTTGAAGTCGTGCGGCTACCACCCAAATCAATATCACCATTCTTCACGCTACCACCGTTGAAGTTCAGGTTGTTTGCTACCACCAGCGCATTGCCAGCGACTGCTTTATTGAGCTCATTGACAGAGTAGCTGCTCGCATTAAAGCTGCCACCGACGGCAACTGCACCTTCAACATCAGAATTGCTGCTGGTAAAGTTGTTAAATACAAACACATTAAACTGACCGGCCACGCCAAAATCCAGTACATCCGCTGAGGCAGCCATGCTTTGTATTGCAAATGTGGCCAGCACCACACTTTTTACTATCCAATTCATACATCACCCTTTAGTTATCGATTAATGATCATGATAAATAATATTTCATACTTATTTAAGTGATTTATAACACTTTTACCTCCGGCGTCGAATAGCCCATCCGGGCACATCTCTGTCAATTGGCAGGGGCTATTTGGCAATCGCCGCCTCGCGCGATTGCTGCACCAACATTTGCTCAAAAGCATCCGCTGGCACCGGTGGCGAGTAGAAAAAACCTTGTGCATAATCACAATGAATGTCCAGCAGCAAGTCACGCTGCAGCGCCGTCTCTACGCCTTCGGCAATCACTTTCAGGCCGAGTTTGTGCGCCATGACAATAATCGCCTCGCATAGCACATAACTCTCATTGCCCACATTCAGGTTACGCGTGAATGACTGGTCGATTTTGAGGTAGTCAATATCAAACTTGCTCAGGTAAGACAGTGACGAGTAGCCGGTGCCAAAATCATCAATCGCCACCTGAATGCCCATGTCTCTAAATTGCAACAGCCGCTCCTCAACCACCGGGTCTGGGTTGAGCAATAACCCTTCGGTAATTTCGACCACAATGCGTTTACCTTCTACCCCCATCGCACGCAGGGCATGCACCCAATCATTACTTGCATTAAGCTGATCGACAAATTGCACCGGCGATTTATTCACACTGATCGCAAAGTCATCCGCCATCAAGTGCTGCCATTTGATGGCATGCTGCGCGGCCTGATGAAAAATCCAGTCGCCCATGGCCACAATGTCACCCGTTTCTTCTGCCACCGGGATAAACAAGGCTGGGCTAATCAAGCCACGCTCAGGATGTTGCCAGCGCATCAGCGCCTCTGCTTTGACAATTTGGCCACTCACCAAGCTGACAATCGGCTGGTAGTAGTCACGTAGCTCGCCATTATCGAGGGCAGAGCGTAAGTCTCGCGCCAGATTGACCCGTTGTGACAGCGCCTCCCTGATCGCGAGCGAAAAGAAACGCGCACTATTACGGCCACGACTTTTGGCCTCGTACATGGCAAGATCGGCATGCTGAATCATTTCTTCGGCATGTAATGCGTCTTCAGGGTATTGGCTGAGACCGATACTCACCGTCACAAAGACACGCTCACCACCCAGAATATAAGCCTTTGAGATCTCTTGCATCAGTTGATTGCATAAGCCCTGCAGGTCAATATGCAAGCCCTCTGGCACAATAATGGCAAACTCATCGCCACCGAGCCTGGCAACAGTGGCTGGCACCGACACACACTGGCGGATGCGCTGCCCGACCTCCATCAGCAACTCATCACCACGCCGGTGCCCGAGGCTGTCGTTCACCTCTTTAAATCGATCCAGATCCAGTAACAACAGGGTTAAATGTTGTTGCGTGCCCGCTGCCGCGACAATCGCCTCTTTGATTTGATGGTGAAAATAATGCCGATTAGGCAATTGGGTCAGGCTGTCGTAATTAGCTTGCCGCCAGATAGCGGCCTCGGCTTGTTTTTTGTCTGTAATATCAATGTGCGTGCCACGCATCATGGCGGGTTCGCCCGCCGCTGTGCGTGCAATCAAACGGCCACGATCCACAATCCAGACCCAATGCCCTGCTTTATGCTGCATGCGGATATCGCACTCATAAAATGCAATCTCCCCTTGCAAATGACGCGTCACTAACGCCATTGACGTTTGCCAGTCATCCGGGTGCGTCAAGCGTTTTGCTGTTTCAAGATGATGCGGAGCCAGCTCGTCCAGGCTGTAACCGAGTATTTCTGCCCAACGCTGATTAAACTGGAACATGCCGGTTTGCATATCCCACTCCCAGGTGCCGGCACGGGTCGCGTCAATAATGTCAGTGAGGCGCAGGCGCTCAAGTTCTAACTCTTCACGCTTGCTTTGTATCTCGGCAGTTTTTCTTTTCACCGCCACCCGCAGCATAAAAATGAGCAATAGCAAGGTTGAGCCGACCACCAGCAACAGGGCCAGGGTCAAGATCACTTGCTTGGAATATACATCGCGCTGTAACGAGCTGCCTTTCCACTTAGATTCAAGCGCCGCCATTTCAGCCTGGCTAATCGCAGCCGCCCCACGTTCAATCAAATTAAGTGTATGCATATCGCCTTTTTTTACTGCGCGGTGAAACTGGCCTTGATACAAGGTAAACGCGCGTAGAATCTGGCTATCTGCATTTAAACGATATAAGTAATAATGCGCCGGGTAATCGTCCATGCAGACGATTTTGACTTGGCCGTTTAAGGTGGCCTGAATAATTTCTTCGTAATTGTTGTAGAGGCGAAACGATTTCACGCCTGCTTCTTTTAATTTAAAGATGCATCCATCGCCCTTTTGCACGCCCACCGTAAACCCGCTCAGTGCAGCAGGTGCCGCCAGGCCGCTAATACTTTCATGCGCGTAAATACCCACCGGCAAAGTAGCATAGGCTTGGGTAAACGTGTATTTCTGCTCTCGCTCTGCATCGCGAAAAATCATCTCGATGACGTCAGCATGGCCACTCAATAATTGCTGCTGCGCCTGCTCCCAGGCGGTTGAAACCAGCGTCACCTTAACGCCGGTTTTTTGTTCCCACAACTTCCAGAAATCAGCCACGATGCCCACCGTGTTACCGTCGGCATCCTTAAATAAATAAGGCGGATAGTTATCGTCACTAATGACAGTGATCGTCTCGGCGCTCGCCTGGCTCGCAACCAGACCGGTGATCAACAGGGCACCGGCGGCCCATTGGCTAAGCAAAGTCATGACGCGACAAGGCACGCACCACGCAAGCATGGCTGTAAACATGGCCGCAAAGGTATTCATGGGTAATCGGATGTAAACCCGGCAATTAGTAAAAGATGCTTGAAAGTACTATCGACAGAATAATACAAATATTTACGGCAATTGTCTTAGCTACTTGTTTGTCAGTGCAGATTTACAACAATCAAGCCTTAAACCGACTCAAGGCTGCACTTGCAGGGCGCTTCATTCATCACAATGGCACCAGGTTTATCGCTGGCGCCTGTATGCGCTAATTAATCATCCCTATACATCTGGCGCACCGGCCTTGATTTTCGCGACCCAGTCGTCCACTTGAATAAACCCCGCGGCCTGGGCTTTTTTGGCATCTTCGTCAGAAATCACATCCTGCACAAACTCCAGGCGCTTCCATTCTGCTAACGGCGTCTGGCATTCAGCCACCGGCACATAACGTGAACTACTATCGCGCGTGTAACGGTGAATATAGCGTGGACAGTTTTGCCACAACTCTGACAAGGTCACTTTGACCACAAACTCGGCTTCTTGATACAAGGCCAGCAAAGCGGGCTCATTAGAGACACTGCTGACGCCTTGCAAACGAATGCGGTGTGGACGCTCAAAAGAAATAAACAACATGCCGACCTCAGCATTTTCGACCATATTGCCGACAGATAGCTGCATACCATTGCCATCATAAATCGGGAAAATAAGCGTTTTGTCGTCCACCACGCGCACAAAACCGGTAAAACCGCCTTTGTAAGAAACGGTTGGTCGTCCGTGATGATCCACCGTCGACAAAAAGAACATGTCCAGCGACTCAATAAAGCCTTTAACGTCTTCATCTATCTCGGTCTTGCAGGCGATTTCTTCAATACGGTCTGCCAGCTTTCTAGTGCCTTGCTGGTCCTGGATTTGACGGTGTGTTTCTCCAAACAAACGACTCATATTCCCCCCTGTTGATGGATGCTGTACGCACTAAAGCGATGACGGCGAGCGGGCAAAAAACATGACCCCGCGCGCGACCATTGTAGGGCGTTCATGTCGCGCTGTCATCAAAACACCCTGATCAGGCGCATGCTCCACAAGCGTTGTGTCTTGTCCGGGTGATCCAGCGTGGACCAAGCAGCCCCCATCTGCACCGTATAATACTGGCTGACATCATAATGCATCTGTGGTGTCAGCCGATAACGCCAGGTGCCGCCCGCACTGACCTCCTGATTAAGCTCCAGACCCAGCGTCAAGCGAGGCGAGACATCATAAAAAACCGTATTATTCAGCAAATAGTCAACTTGCGCACTGCGGTTAATATTGTGCACGCGCAAGCCCAGCATACTTAATGAAGACCATTGGTCTGCCCATTTTTGGGCATGAATATATGTCGCATCAGCAGACATCGCTTTGGTATGCTTATTGATGTCAACAAATGCCTGCCAGCCATCGGCCATACCTTGCGCAACATCCACCGCCAATGTGTGCTGAATCGCCACCTTATAGCGTTCATGGCTGGCATTCTCAAACGGCAATTCAACTTCAAGCGCCAGGTCATCTGCCAGGCCATACTCCAACTCAGGCGCCCAATTAATATCGCCGGTATAAGGGTTATAGTCGCCCAGCGCGTTGATTTCCATGTCACCCTGCCGGACACCCAACGGACGGACCAGGTCATAGACCATGGGCTCGGGAATTTTCAACACGCGATCGCTATGCGCCGCATCGGGCTCAGAAAATCCGGGGGCTGGCATGATTTCTGAAGCAAAAGACAGTGGGATGACGGCGATAGTAAGCCATAAAACAAAAACAGTATGCGCGCACTTCATTAATATATTTATATAAATCAAAATGCCATACTAACACGTCAGGCGCGTGACTTCAGGGCAAATCAACGGTGCCTAAGCCAGCGCAAACAAGCCGCGTTATTTCCAAACACTATAAGTGTTTCTGCCGGTTTGCTTGGCCTGATACAGCGCCATATCCGCTTGTTTGAGCAGTTGCTTTAAGGTCACATCGGAGACAGGGTCAAACAAGGTGAGTCCGATACTGAGATGCACCACAATTTCGTGGTCGTTAATCAACATGGGGACACTGAAAATATCCAGCAGTTTAGTCGCCACTTTGACCAACCCTTGCTCAGACAACTGATCTTTGACCACCACCACAAACTCATCACCCCCTAAGCGGCTGACGGTATCCATGTCGCGAATATTGGCTTTCAGCCTGGCAGCCACCGCTTTAATGACCTCGTCGCCCACATCATGGCCATACTGGTCATTAATGGCTTTAAAATGATCGACATCCAATGCCATCAGGCCGAATCTTTTGTGATCACGCTTAGCCTCAGAGTGCGCATAATTTAAGCGGCTTTCTAGCAAACGACGATTAGGTAGTCCGGTCAGGCTGTCCATCAACGCGCCTTCGGACAAGTAATAGCGCTCTTGGGCAAAAAAGTAAGCCCCGGCCCCGATCAACAGGCTTAAAAACAGACTCAAGCCAATACCAATACCGCGACCCGGCAATGTGTGCGTTTTTTTATTCTCAATCGCCCACTGCCAGGTGCCATTAGGCACATGGCTTTGCTGAATAAAAATATTCTTCTGCTCAAACAATGTGCCATCGCCTTGAAACACACGTTTTTGATCCGCCGTCCTGATGGCGAATGAAAAATGGGGATTTTGCACATCTTTAAACGCGGCCTGCAAAAAACTATCGGTATCAATCACTGTCGACATAATGCCCCAATAGTGGTTATCGACATAAATCGGAAAGCGATAAATCATGCCGTTACCGCCCTGTATCAGGGCTAGCGGACCATCCAGCACGCCTTGGTGAGAGGCAATCGCCAATTTAACTTTGGGCCACTGAGTGGGCACTTCGCGATAGTCTATGCCAATGATTTGCTCATTGCCTTTTTCAGGGTAAACATAGGTCAGCTTATAATTCACCGCCACAGCAAGGTTTCTGACATGGTGTGCATTGGACCAGAGATCCGCCAGAATCGCCTGCATTTTCTCCTGCTCCAGCTCGTTACGGTACACTTTGATAAAACTGGACAAGCCATTAGAAATAAACAGCAAAGAGTTTAATTCACGATCTACCGCTGCGCGCAGCAAGCTACCATAAGATGCTGCTTCGAGATAAGCCTCACTCTCCGCTTTCTGGCGCTGGTAATCGAGCAGGAAATGCCAAAACAAAAAAGCCAAGATTGCTGCTAACACAGCAATCAGTTGGCTTTTAAATGTTTGACTAAGTGTTGGACGCACTGGCTGACTTTACAAAAGAATCCATAGTGTATTTTACGCCAGGCCAAACGAGGTCTTTTTGAGAAAGAACAATAGGTTTACTGCTTATTTTTAAAATTATTCACGCGATCAATATACCTTCGTGAATATTTGTCACACAAAAACAAGCGCCACTTAAAAATCAACAAAGCCAATCGCGAACGCCATCATGATCAATACCGCAATCAACACGGTCAACGCTCGGCCGTGGTCCATGCCCCAACTTACACGGTAGAGGCCAGCACGAAAAGCATGGATTAAAGCAAGCGTAAAAATCACGATGAGCAACGTACCAAGCATGTCGTTCTCCTGCAATCAATTGACCGCACACCCTCAGCGACCATCAATGGTTGAAGCCAATAGAGATTCAATCATGCGGCATGGCAGAACGAAAATCCAGGTGATTTACACTGAATTTTTTGTAGGAATGATCAGACAAAAATATCTACCATCAGGCGCGCTGGCTTTCACTGAATATGTGCTTTGTTGTCTGCTTTAGCTCACCTATTGCTTGCGTTGCATCTCGCTGTGCATGACTTACCCCCCAGAAAATGTGAGTAACAACAATGCCAACAGCAACAAACCGAATCCACCACTGGGAAAATATCCCCATTGTGCACTGTGAGGCCAGGCGGGCAAGGCACCTATTAAGGCAACCACAAGGATAACAATAAGAATGGTGCTAAACATCATGCGCTCCAATCATTTTTCCAGGGTAGCCCGCAAGCAGCAGGCCTAAACATCAAAGTGAGTCAGGCTTCATCATGCCGCCATCGCCCTTAGCTGACCATGCCACTGTGGCTGAAACGACTGTAGGAATCAATCACCTAGGGCGCGCAACAGTACCGCGATAGCTCACTTTTCCTACAACAACTGCAGCCCACGCTGATGACTAAAATTTTCTGCGTGTTGCAGGCTATACGCATGGGGATGAATTGAGCTCAATGATGGATCAAGCGCCAGCCATTGTCTTGATCCGTCATACGGTATTGCAAACCCGCGCCATGCGGCGGAAATTGATGAGCAATAAAGGGGATTTTGGCCAAACTGCGCGCAAAGGATATTGAGCCTCTTTCGGCAGTGAAAAAAATACCATGAGAGTCAGATGATCAGCCCAGCAGTATTCACGACGATAAGTAACAATGACTTTCTTCAAACTAACGTTTATCCTCACGTTGTTAAAATAAACAAACCTTAAAGCGCGCCACTCAGTATCAAGTGCGATATTCAAATAATAACCAAGAAAAACTATGTATATCACTTTTGTAATCAGTACACGTTCGATGACTTCCAAGTGGCATACGCTGATCCCCTGATGTCTGTCGGCCAGTAACTATTCGCTGGCCAATCTGGCCCTGATCGCGGTGAGACTGACTTTTGGAAAGAGGCATCAAATGGATCACGTATTAAAGACAAGCTGGCGTAACAAGAAAATTGTGACGGGCATCGCTATTCTGCTGATTATTATCACTGCCTCGATTTCTATCTTTTTATCTTTAATCATTGCGCATAACCAGGCCGTTTCAAAAGAAACCAAACACCTGAGAGAGGTGACCAGCGGCGTATTGATGCGCATGAGTACCACGCGTGCGCAGTTTTCAAATGTGGTGAATCACTTTTCTACGGTGGCCGAAAAAGAGGCTTGCCTGCCCAAGCAAGTGCAAAAAATGCAGGAATTCAATGTCGCAGGGTTTTTTCTGCAAGGGGTGGCACATATCCGCGACAACCAAATTATCTGCTCCTCCATTTCAGAACTACTGGATGGTATGGTGCTGGGCAAGCCTTACCGCATTGAGCCGGATGGAACCAAAGTCTGGTCCAACATTAAAATCGCCGACTGGCAAGACAGGCATTTAGTCATCTTTGAAAAATCAGGCTGGGCGATCATGTTTGTGCCTAGTCACGCGATCGAAGCGCTTGGCAACTCTGAGGTTGCCATTGGCGTGTTCAGCATACAGTCACACCGGCTGTACACCGCCAAGGGTGAAATAGCGACCGAGTGGCTACAAAGATACCAAGGAAAGCAAGCGCTTACTTTTATTGATAAAGAGCGCCAGATGCTGGTGTATATTGCCCCTAACCAGTTAAATGTGACTGCGGTGGTCGCTGCCATACCGCTCAAGGATATCAATGATGATATTGTCACTTTTATCCAGATTCTTATTCCGTTGTCGTTGATCGTAGGGCTGTTACTGAGCGGGCTGTTTATTTATATGCAGCGCACCCGCTACTCGACTAAATCGGCCATTTTAAGGGCGCTGGCAAACAATGAGTTTTATCTTGAATATCAGCCCATCATCAACCTGCACAATCATACTTGTGTGGGCGCTGAGGCTTTGATCAGGTGGCGCACACCAGACAATACATTGATTAGTCCAGACACGTTCATCCCCGCCGCCGAAGCGTCTGGTGTCATTTGCCAGATCACACAACGTGTGTTTGAACTGGTGGCTAAAGATATGCGTAATGCCTTTAATACGCACAAAGACTTTCATGTCGGCATTAATATCTCTTCGCACGACATTCGGTCGGGCGCCTTATTAACACTGATTAAAAACCTGAAAAAAACCACCGGTGCCGTCGGCAATCAACTTTTAATTGAAGTCACCGAGCGTGGGTTTCTTGATGATGAAGAAGCGCTCACTACCATTAAAGATATTCGTGATTGTGGCGTGCGGGTAGCGATTGATGACTTTGGCACTGGCTACTCAAGCTTGTCTTACCTGACCAAGTTTCAGATTGATTACCTCAAAATCGACAAAACCTTTGTTGATTCGGTTGGCACCGATGCGGTCACCAGTCATGTCGCTTTTCATATCATTGAAATGGCAAAAACCCTCCAACTTGATATGGTGGCCGAGGGGGTAGAGACCGCAGAGCAAGCTGAAATCCTGCAGGCGCGCGGGGTTAAACATGTCCAAGGCTGGTTATTCTCCAAATCACTCAAACGCAAAGACTTTTATGCCTATCTGGAGCAGCATAGCCAAGCCGCACAATAACGCCGGAAAACTGACTAGCGTAAGCGAGTGCTCACAAACAAGTGCATTATTTTTTAGATTGCCTAATCTCGACCAAGGTCTGGGTAATTTGCGCGTTTAACTGCTCATTTTGCCCGGCCAATAACAAACCCTGTTGCGCGACGAGCTCTGCTTGTGCCGTGTCTTTTTGCGCCAACAACACGTTAGCAAGATTATTGTAGGCGGCGGCCGAGGTGGGGTGCACCTCAACCATGTGCCGCAATGTGGCTGCTGCCAGGGGTAAATCATGCGCGGCATAGGCTGCATTGCCCAAGCCCATCAACAATACCGGGTGATCAGGCCACTGCTGCACCGCTGCCTGATAAGCGACCTTTTTTGCCGCCACTGCTGCGTTTCGTTCATAGGCAACTAACGCTTTAGCAACCTCATCTGCACTCGCACTTGCTGGTAACTTGCCTGGTGGCAATGCCACAAATGCCCAATACTCACTGCGCGCCCAGGTACGCTGAAATGCACTTAAGGACATCTCAAAACGTTGGTAAGTGCCAGAGCGCAACCACAACAATTCTTTGTTCAGGTCATAGCCCACCACCACGGCATAGTGCCAGGACGGCACCCACGAAAAACCCAGGTTCTGCATCACCACGACCACATTGCCAGCAGCAACCTCCTGCATGACAGCATCCAGTTGTGGCGGAATTTGTACGACCAGCGCACCATGTCGCCTGGCCGCGGCGAGCATTTCAATCTGCAAACTGCCTTGACGGCTGGGCACATATACTTCTGGCGTCAGTTGCTCCGGGCGCACTTGAATATTGGCGGCACTCAATGCCGTGGCAAGTGCCGCCGGGCCGCACTGATATTGTTGTTGCGGAAAAAAAGGCGTGTTTGTGAGCTCGGCATAGCGAGGTAACTGTGTATTGTGCGTCACTTCACGCACACCGGTGGCCGCACACGCGTTGAGCAGGCACAAAAAAGCCAGCAGGCTAATGCGATGCAAGCTGGCTTTGATCACATCCATAGGCATAGGCAGCAAATGGATTAACGCACCGAACGTGTGAATGGAAAGATTTTTGTAAAGCCTAAAATATCCGTGAGCAGTAATACAAAAAATACCAACACAATGGCACCAATAATGCCGCCGCCAGCAGGCGCTTTATCAAGCTGAGAGGCCAGGCTGCTTGCTTCGTCATCACTCAATGCTGCAACGCGTGACTGCGCCTCCATTGGATCAATACCGCGCTTTACCAATTCAGACTGCACTTCATCACGAGACAGCATCGTCACAATTTTGGCCCGGTCTTGCGCCCCTTTTGCCGAAATGGTGGATTCGGCAACTTGATCTGTGCCAATCATGGCGGCCTGAGCGGCTTGCATAGAGCTGGTGAATAACGTCGCTGCCACTAAAAAAGCGCTTAAAAAACGGTTAGCCAACATCATGATGAGTTTCCTTTATATTTTAAAAATTAAGTGGCACACACAGACATAGGCTAATTACAATCTGCCAGTGAGTGCAAGTATCAGCAATATCAGCACGACCAAACCGAGGCCACCACTTGGATAATAGCCCCAACCCGTACTATACGGCCAGGCAGGCAATGCACCGATTAAAGCTAAAATCAAAATGACCAGCAGAATGGTTCTCAACATAGCATGTTCTCCTCAAACAAATATTGCCAGTAGCACTGGCAAATCCGTGTGTCGGTATTTAATGCGTGAGGCTCAATCATGCAGGCGTGTGAGGCGTGACGCCATGTCACAATGGCTGAATTTATTGTAGGAATCGTCTGATACAAACCCCTATTTACATATTACAGACTAAGAGTGGGCGCGCTCCACTGTTTAACCGCCACCATGCGTGCGGGCGCTTGTACTACAGCGCGAGTGTATACAAGCAATACACTGCGGCTATTACGACTTAAAGAACTGAATTGGAATCGCGCGCTTTTGTTCATCTACACACACACCATCACCAATCACAAACACGCTGCCCAATAAGCCATCGCCCTCAATATTGGCTTTAAAGTCACAATTGAGTACCGCTTTTTGATTTGCCACCAGAAAACTTTTGCCTGAATATGCCCGGCGTACGACTGCCTCTGCCACTTGTGCATCAGCAGAGCCCGTCCTTGCCACAGGCGCCGCCGCGCTGGTTGCCGTCCACTTACCCACCAGCTTGCCATAAGGCGACTCTTCAAACTCAATATCACCATCATTGCTAACATCGTTAATCAGGATACTGCCGACATACACAGTGCCGTCCGGGCCGATTAACTGCGCTTTGTTTTTATAAACACCGAGCTTCACCATATTGACTGAACAGCCAGACAACATGCAGATGATGACGACAAACACACCTAAATTTCTCATTGACTTTAACCCTATGCCCAGCATGTTGATGACGCCATGTAATGGCTATTGTTTATGGCAGCAAGCTTAAAGCTGCTTGCCAACAAATCATCTTATGCTGACTTCAAATAAAAAGCCCACCATAAATTCGATGGGCTTAAGCTTTATAAACAAACAACTTATGATCGACGGCGACGGCCCGCCAACCCCAGCATGCCAAGGCCAGCCAGCAAGCTCACGCTAGTGAGTGGCTCCGGCACAACCGTAGCCACATAAGGTGACAACTGGGCTGAAACATCCGGCCCATTACCCACCAACTCAAAGGTGCCTTTATACAAGCCGCTAGTTGTAAACGCAGTCACGGTTCCACCAATAAAATCCAGGCCGGTCGCGCCATAAGCGCCGCTAATGGCAGAATCTGGATCCCATTTGAAGTTAAAGACGTCAAATGAGTTGAAGCTCGTAAAATCAAAGCCAAAGACTGCACCGCTACCAAAAAACGTGGCAGTACCTCCAGCAGGTGCGCTCACTGAGAATGGTGAGCCGTCAATGACGATATAGCTGCCATCCCCGGTCAGCGTATTACTAAAATCGAACACGATTTTAGTAATATCGTAACTGGAACCGTTAAATGCAACGGTCTGGATGTTAAACCCATCTGCCCCAGGTTCAGTCACAATAATCGAAGCCGCCGCAAACGCTTGCGTGCATCCGACTGCCATGGCCATGGCTACTGCAAACTTACTTAATTGTTTCATTTGCCTCTCCTCTTAAGTTTAATAATAAATATAACTGCTAACAGCCGAACACTTACCCATCTTGACCGATATTACATTCTTTGAGAAAAATTGCAAATTTTCTTGACAATATCAATAAATACATTTATGGCAATAAAGAGCCGCTTCACGAGGATACCCCGTGCTGTTTTTTTGGCCAGTGCCGTGCCTGCATTACGCTCAAAAAATAATAAGTACATAAACAGTCCTCTCATTCCACCATGCAATGCTTTACTATCACATACAATTTAATTTGTATAAAAGAATGTATCTTTAAGGAAATGGCTGATGGGATTGAGTCGCTCAACCGCATTCAGTTTAAGCATGATCAAACTGTGTATTTCACTCATGGCAATGTGCCTGTCATTGTCGCTGCCCGCGCAAGAAATACTGCCGGGCAAACTGTACGCTGCAGACAATTTGCAACGGCTGCAACTTTCAGCCCAAGAAGTCGATTGGATAAAACAGCATAGACAGATACGCGTCGCGGTGAGAAATGGCTGGATGCCAATTGAATTTCAGCTCGAGAATCAAAAACACAAAGGGGTGTCGATTCAATATTTGCAAAAAATCAGCCAGCTCACCGGGTTCACATTCACTATCGTCGATTACCACGACAACATCACGAGCACTGAAGTGATGCTCATTACCGGCATCCGTGGCAAAGCGGCACCCCTAGGGTTCAATCTGCTAGCCACACCTTACCTTGAAACGCCTAATGCCATTTATGTCGCCTCCAATAACAAGCTTTACCAGAGTGAGATCACCCTAAACCAGCTTGCCAATAAAACGGTGGCGGTTTTTAGAAGTGGGGCAGTGTCACAGAGACTCAAGGAGTTGGTGCCGGACATTAAAATCAAGCCTGTCGATATTGCCGATGAAGCGTTTGAATATCTCGACTCAGGCTTGGTCGATGCCTATATTGGCAATGAACTGGTGCTTGACTACCATCTGGACTTTCACAAAATCAAAGCCATCAGAAAAAGTGGTATCACTCCCATCACCAGCAAAGTGTTCATGGCTGCCAGCGATGCCGACCCGATGCTGCGCAGCATTTTGAATAAAGCGACCCTGCAAATTGGCACTAATCCGCAGGACATTCTGGACACCTGGCGCAGAACAACCGAGCATCCACTGGCCAAATACCTGGTATCTGGCCTCTCGTTTTTTGCCGTACTGTTACTGATTCAGCTATTTAAACTGTACAAAACCAATAAAAAACAAGCCGTAGCCGCACAACATGAAATATGGTTTCAGGCTAACCACGATTTTCTGACCAAGCTACCGAACCGGTTCCAGCTCAAACATGAACTCGACCAGGCGCTACAAGCGGCCACACAGCACCCCAATAACTTGGGTGTGATGATTATTGATCTGGATAACTTTAAAGAGATTAATGATACGGCGGGCCATGCTGTTGGCGATGAAGTACTGATTCAAGTGGCTGAACGTATTCAATCTATCATCGTGGCGCCCAACCTCACGGCCAGATTTGGTGGGGATGAATTTTTGATTGTGATTCAGCAAGAGGCCCACGAAGAAACGCTACGCAGCCTGTGCGCGCAATTGATTGCCGCCATGACACCACCGATCACGATTGCGCAAAAGTCCTTTGTTGTCTCAATCAGCATTGGCGTATCACTGTTTCCTGATAACAGCCAGCAGGCAGAGGAGCTCATCATGTTTGCCGATCAGGCGCTTTATCAGGCCAAGCGCACCGGCAAGAACAAGTTCATTCTCTTTAATGAGGGCATGCACGATGCCTTTACCAGAAGAACAGACTTAAGCAACGCATTAAGATATGCCGTACAAAGAAACCAGTTGCATCTGCAATATCAGCCTATTTTTAATTTAAATGATCTGCAGTGTGAAAAAGTAGAAGCCTTGCTACGCTGGCAACACCCTGAATTTGGCACCATTGAGCCAGCGGTTTTTATCAGTATTGCGGAAGAGAACGGCTACATTATGGAGCTTGGCGAATGGGTGTTCCAGCAAACTGTCAAAGACTTCGAGCAGATTAGCCAACGCTTTGGGCAGGTCGAAATCTGCATCAACATTTCACCCCTACAATTCTCGCAATCTGCGCCTATTCATCACTTTATTGCCAACCTGGCCGCGCGTGGCATTTCTGGCGACCATTTTTGCTTTGAAATCACCGAAGGGCTACTGTTAGAGCCTTCTAGCAATGTGATTGAAACGTTGAACAGCATTCACGAGCATGGTATCAAACTAGCGATTGACGACTTTGGCACCGGTTACTCTTCACTCGCCTACCTCAATAAATTTAAAATTGATTACGTCAAAATTGATAAGTCGTTTATTAAAAACATTACCGATAACCTGAATGACCAAGCCTTGTGCAAAACCATTATTTTCATGGGTAGCCAGCTCAACATCAAGCTGATTGCCGAAGGGGTAGAAACCCTGGCGCAAGAGCGCTTATTGAAAGAGATGGGCTGCCAATACTCGCAAGGCTATTACAGAGCGAGGCCAACCAACCTGGGTGATTTATAAGAGACTATTTAGCGAAAAGCCCGGCAAATTGCCGGGCTTTTTATATCATGGCACTCATCGATCGGCCTTAAGTGCCTGTTCTTTGCAACACCCGCGGGCGCCAGTCTGCAGCACCGCGTTTATGTGGATCCAGCTTAAATTGACTCACCACCTCGGCCAGCTGATTCGCCTGATCGACCAACGACTCGGCCGCGGCGGCGGCTTGCTCAACCAGGGCGGCATTTTGCTGGGTGGTATCGTCCATACTGGTCACTGCTTGATTCACCTGGTCAATGCCCGCCGTTTGCTCTGTAGACGCCGCTGAAATTTCATTAATAATATCAGCCACCCGTTGCACGGCGCTGACCACTTCATCCATGGTGATGCCCGCATTCTCTACCAGCCTGGTGCCTTCTGCGGTCTTGGTCACAGAGTCGGTAATCAACGCTTTAATTTCTTTGGCAGCACCAGCCGAACGTTGCGCCAGGGTGCGCACCTCGCCCGCCACCACCGCAAACCCGCGGCCTTGCTCGCCTGCCCGCGCCGCCTCAACGGCCGCATTGAGAGCAAGGATATTAGTCTGGAACGCAATGCCGTCAATCACGGCAATAATGTCTTCAATCTTTTTAGCACTGTCATTAATCGCCCCCATGGTCGATACCACGTCATGCACCACCTTGCCGCCTTTAATGGCGATTTCGGAGGCAGTGAGTGCTAACTGATTAGCCTGCACCGCATTGCCCGCATTCTGCTTCACAGTGGAAGCTAACTCCTCCATGCTGGCCGCAGTTTGCTCCAGGCTAGAGGCCTGATTTTCGGTACGAGACGACAAATCGGCATTGCCGCTGGAAATCTCATTGGCGGCGGTGGTAATGGTCTCAATCGCCTGTGTCACGGCCACAATCGGCGCCACAATCAAGTCCAGCGTGTTATTCACGCCCTCGACAATCTGGCGAAAATCGCCAGCATGATTGGCAGCATCGGCACGGACCGTGATCCTGCCATCACGGGCGGCCGCTGCCAGCAAGTTGACATCTGCGACCATGTTATTGACAGCATCAATGCAGGTATTCAAATTATTTTTAATCGCATTAAAATCGCCCTGGTAAGGCGTGGTAATTTTTGCCGGAATCTGGCCATTTGAAATATCCGCCACACATTGTGCCGCCACATTCAACGGACCAATAACGGAATCAAGTGTGGCATTGACGCCCGCCACAATTTTCTTAAAGTCACCCTGGTGACGCGTCAACTCAGCACGCGTAGACAATCTGCCCTCAATCGCGGCTTGCGACAAATGATTGACGTCGGTAATCAGCGCATTCACAGCATCAATACACTGATTCAGGTTGTGCTTAATCGTATTGAAATCACCATGATATTCGTCTGTGATTTTTGCCGGAATCTGGCCTTTGGCAATCTGCTCTACATATTTGGCAGCCACATTCAGTGGGCTAATCAGCGCATCCAGAATCTGATTAATGCCTTGCCCCACTTGTTTGACAAAGCCTTCAGGCAACTGCGCAGTATTCACCCGTTGTGACAAATTACCCTGCGCTGCCTCTTGCACCAGGCGAAAAACCTCCTGCTCGCCAATAGATTCGGCCGTTCTGTCTGTCCATTGCGACATCCGGCCCAAATACTCGCCTTTAGCACTAAACACCGGCACGATCAGCACCTGTATCTTTTTGCCATACATATTCACTTCTGTAGACTGCGGCTGCGTCAGCCGTTGACTGAATAATGCATGCTGATCAGCATGCGCAAGATATTTACCAATACTGCTACCCAGCATCTGATCCACACTGTAACCAGGGAAAGCCTCCCCAATGCTGGTCGCCATCTCGCCCCACAAGCGCTTCGCGGCATCATTCATATATTCCAGGTGATGCATGCTATCGGCAAACATCAAGGCAACCGCACTTTGATCCAGCGCAGACTGTAAACGACCCGCCTGTTCAGCCAGTTTTCTGGCGTCATTCACATCAAACCCAAGCTTGATCTGCATGGATTTAAGCATCTTCATCAGACTGCCAAATTCATCGTCGCCACGCGTATCGATCCGCCCCTCCAGATTGCCGCCTGCCAGACTATTAATCGCCTCACTCATCACGCGCAAGGTCGTTTTCAGCTTGGCCGAAAACAAGACAATCGCCACCAGGGCAGCAGCCAGCCCAATGCTCGCACTCAGCCACGCCCTAGCATGGCCTGTATACAGATCAACAGCGGTCATGGCCAGCACCGGGGCCAGCACCGCCGCCATCAGTTTATAAGTAATCGATACATTATGCAGACACGCAGTCAGCTTATCGGCCCAGCGCACTTTCGGCTGCTTGCCATCCCGCATCAACTGATACAGTTTTTCTGCCTGTTCAATCTGGTCACGTGTCGCGATAGAGCGCACCGACATATAGCCAATCACCGTAGTGCCTTGACGAATCGGGGCGACGTTGGCCTCGACCCAATAATGGTCACCGTTTTTGCAGCGATTTTTGACGATGCCGTTCCACGGCTTGCCCGCTTTAACCGTGCGCCACAAGTCAGCAAAAGCGGCCGACGGCATATCCGGGTGGCGAATAATATTGTGATTTTTGCCCACCAGCTCCAGCTCAGAAAACCCGCTCACCTCAATAAAGTCGCGGTTGATGTAAGTAATCGCGCCTTTCAAGTCAGTTTTGGACACAATTGAGACACCTTGTTGCAAGAGGATCTCTTGCTGTGTCACGGGTAAATTTATCTTCATAGCAGCGCTTTCGGTCAGCAAAATAAAACAACAATCAAGCGCTTAATTTACGCTGTTTGTGACTGGCCGCATGTGCAGATAAAATAGCCTATTCGCGTGCAATTTAAACAATAAAAAAAGCCCAGAGCATTTACCCCGGGCCTCAACCTGTATATAGCCTGCCAACCTGGCAAACAATTGATTTAGATCAAATTATTTGCTTACAAAAAAGATTACAATTCGCGTGTATTCAACGCGGTTATTTTATCGAGTTCGGTATTGTTTTCTGCAGCGTGGCATTCCAAGGTTTCCACATCGCCTTTACTAAAACTCAGTTTTTCTACCGAGTTAATATTGCTGGCAAATTTGTTATCAAGTTCACCGCATTTATGCGTGCGCTTAGTCACAAAACTCAAATAGTCTTTTTTTCTGGTTTCCAGTTGCAGCGCCGGGATAGAGCTATCGTTCATCAATGTCGTGTAAGCACTTCTGAGACGTAACTCCGACACACTCCAGATATTAAACACCAGCATTTTTCGCGAAGTCTCTTTTTGCTGCACAGGCTCAACAACAGGCAGCGACTGGCTGGCATGCATTTCTACCACTGGCGCATAAGCAGGCTCTGGCTCTGCGGCCTCCGTTTTTTTAGATTTTTTGTTGCCAGGCTTGATCTCTGGTTTAGCCCCAGGTTTGGCTGCTGCACCTTGCGCTGACGCAGTGTTGGCATCTACTTGCGCCGCACTGGCAGACATCTCTTCGGCGGCACGTTCAGTCTCTTCAGGCCCGGCCTCTGACACCACCTGCGTCTGGATGCGCATCGCCTGGCTAGAAAAACCGGCATTGGTATCCTCTTTGGAAAGCAATCCGACCAAAATCAGCACAATCAGGCCAATTAAAATGACGTTAACTTTGCCAATATCCACTGCACCGCGCTCAACACTTGGCGACTTCACAGAGCGTTTTGCATCTCTCGCCAGCCACGATGTTTGCGCGCGGTTGGCATGTGTGTTTCCAGAATAAAGCATATTTCTCATAAGTTCAGTCGATGGTGTGTTGATACCAATATTCGTTCAATCTCGAACAATGCACTAAAAATGCTCAAGATTCAACAATTCCAACCTGCCTCAAGTGGCTCGGCCCTAAACCTTGATCACACGTGATTTAGCCGGCACAAATGGCATAGACAGCGGATTGGCAAAAATAGGCGTCACTTTTGCGGCCGACGGTGGTTGCCCGCCAGCCGCTGTTGCCGCAGAAGAATGCATGTCATCACGCAGCAAAGCATCCATAAAATGTCCTTTTTCAGCCGGATGTGCGGGTTTGACTGCACGCGCCACCAGCACATGGCTAGCCCCCAGGGCGGGGCTTGTATTGTCAGCCGTATGCATAGCCGCCTGCGCGTTAGACCCAATAGAGACAACAGTCATAAAAAAACCCATAAACATAATCACCAGTGCTGCGGAAACTGTGCCCGCCGTGATCGCGATTAAAGACATGGCGCTGGTAGCGGCGTATGCTGGCTTGGATTTTTTCATGACAAATGGCCTCCTTGGTTTTAGATGTTGGTCTAATCAAAGTTCTACAGCTGCCATCATGCCGCACTGCCTGGCCGTGCCGTATCCCCCTCAGACTGAATCTGTTGTAGGAATTATCGGACAAACCAGGCATAGCAGCGGCGAGTGGTTGGCGCTACCCCACCATCGTCATGATCGTTTTATAATGCAAGCCATCAGGCAATAAAGAAACCTTTTCACAAGGAAACCCCATGGACTTCAACGTTCTTTCTGCGTTCTATCTTATACCGCTGTGCATTTCAGCCATCGGCGGTTTAATCGAATTTAAAAACTGTGAGTTTGATACGCCCAGGCATGCCTTGAGCAAAGCGTTTTTTCTTGCCTTTAGAAGCATGGTGCCCGTGCTCAATATTTTCTCGGCCATTTTGTACCTGATTACCTGCGGTACGTTTACTTGGAAAAAGTCAGCTGGCTGGAAAAAGTCGGCCTTTGCAAAAAAATAATGGAGGAGTTTGTTTAAATGCTGAAATATTGGTTATTTTTATTCGCGGCAATTTTGAGTGAAGTCACGGCAACCTCTTCACTCAAAGCGAGCGCTGGCTTCACTAAAGCCATCCCATCCGTCATCGTCGTGGTGGGCTATGCCTTGTCGTTTTACTTTTTGTCACTAGTATTAAAAGCCATCCCCATCGGCATTGCCTATGCTGTGTGGGCAGGCCTAGGCATTGTGCTATTGGCCGTGGTCGGCTGGGTCGTGTTTGGTCAGGCGCTGGATACGCCAGCCATGATAGGCATCGCGCTGATTCTGGCTGGCGTCATCATCATGAATGTGTTTTCAAAAACGGTTGCCCATTAAGCCTTAGCCCAGGCTTTTTTCTTTAATCAAAGTGGGAAAACCGTCAATGCTGGTGTGGTTTTTTGCCAGCCAGTAATCTTCAATGCCCTGTTCGGTTTTAGCCTCGGCCCAATCATTTAACTGCGCCCGCTCGCCGACATAATCCATATAAGGCACAGACATGCCACAAGAGGTTTGTACCAACTCAACATTTAACTCAAATATTTGCCGGGCGCCGGGCAGGCGCTTAAACTGTGCAATCATACCACCCCACTCCGGCTCATTTTTGTGGATGACCCTGGCCTGACCGTATACACGCAAAATAAGTGGATCGCCTGCCAACGCCATAAACATCAGCGTCATTCTGGCATGTTGCTGCACATGCGCGGCAGTTTCGTTGCCACTACCGGTCACGTTTAGCCAAATCACCCGATTAGGCGACAGCACTTTCAATGTATGCATGCCTTTGGGGGAAATGTTGACCCGCCCCTGCTCAGCCGCGGTGCCAACAAAGAATATTTTCTGTGCGGCAATAAAGCTTGTATGCGCCTCACTTAATGCTTGAAACTGCTTGGCCATGACACTTCTCCGTTTTGGTATGCTGCTATTATATGGCTAGGTTGCGACCGTTGCATTGACCAGTTTCATCACCAATGGCCGCACCAATTGCAAAAAAATAAAGGCGCTTGGCATTGCCAGCATATAGGCGTTGATAACCCTGGCGACATATCCATCCGCCAGCCCTGTATTGATGGCGACAATCACCATACACATCAGCCAAGCCATCACGGCTGACATATAAAAAGCGAATACCACCGGTGTATATTGACGTGCTAACTTGTATTTCATCTTCATTCACCTTTCTGTTCAAACACATTCAACGCAATAAATGCATCACCACACCTGCCACATACAGACACAAGCCAAACATGGTGTGATTAAGCAGACTTTTAAGGCTATTTATCCATGGTTGCGGTGTATGGCTAAACGCAATCCCGCCGCCCATGCCTGGCTGCATGATCAGCAACGGAAAAACAACCGTGAGTATCCCCACCAATAACGCTGTCCCTATTTGCGGATGACGCATCCATTCACTGCCTCCCGCCAGCAACAGGAGTGCGGCAATCAAGATGCCGATGGCATAATGTCCAGCGACCCCAATCAGCCATTCATTCGTGATGGCTGGCGCTTGCCCAATCTGCGCATGGATGAACTTCAGATGTCTAAAATGTCCTATCCAGCGGCCAAGATACGCAAAATTGAGTGTGCGTCCGCCCAGTTGCTTCTGCAACCATAGCCAGCCATCAAACAACGCAGTTGCGAGCAAACCAAGCAACACCCCATCCCATAAAATAATGTTTTGTATATTCATAATCCCCCCTTTGGTTGACGACTGCACAATGTTTAAAGCACTATACAAGCTCAAGTTAACTTGAGGTCAAGCATTAGAATGAATATCTCTGAAGTCGTCAAAAAGACCGGGATTCGCGCGTCCACCCTGAGATACTACGAAGAAATAGGCTTGATAAAATCGCTGGGGAGAAGAGGACTGCAACGATACTTTGCAGCAGAGGTGATAGACCAGCTCGCGCTCATATCGCTGGCGAAATGTGCTGATTTCTCCTTGCAGGAAATCACCACCATGTTTGCCGCCAATCACCAGCCGCTAGTTGATCGCCAAGCCTTGCTGGCCAAAGCCGAACACATAGATGCAACCATCAAACGCCTGACCATTATGCGCAACTGCCTCAAGCACGCAGCCGTCTGCCAGGCGCCCTCGCATTTAGAATGCCCCTCGTTCAGACGGCTAATGCAGGCAGCGATCAAAGGCAGGCTCACGCGCGCAAGTGTTCAACCTGGGCCGGACTAGCCTCACAATTTGCGTCTGCCTGGCAGGCACAGCCGTATAAAATACAGCATAATGATTAAACACGCCGTGCCATACACCATAGGCAGCAGGGTTGTTCAGCATTCTGCACATGGCATGAGCCATGTTCAATTAATGAACGCATGAGAACAGGATCGAACTTGGTCAATAAATCAAAAGAAAATACCATCAAGACTCTGGCGTTTAATCCGCATGATCTTGCCTGCGAAGAATTGCGCCACGTTTACCGCGGCAAAAACAGTAGCAAATTGATTGTATTGTTTAGCGGATTTGTCGCGGCTGCCATGCTGGCCTGGGATATTGGCGGCGGCTATGCCGCCGCCTGGTATGCCTGGCTGCTGCTGGCACATGCCTGGCATTGGTGGCTGGGGCGATTAGACTTTATCTCAGCCAATGTCAGCATTGAGCTGGCACGGATCAACCGCCATGTCATGGCTGCTGGCATCGCAGGGTTAGGCTGGGGCGCACTCTCCATCGCGCTGCCACTACTTAGCCGCCCGAGCAAGGCCGCCATTCTGATTATCATGCTCATCGCGGTGATCGTGGCATTGCCGCGGCTGGTGGTGTTTCTACCCATTTTCTTTGCCTTTGCAGCGGGTGTCTATGTGCCGCTCTTGCTTGCGACCCCATTTCTGGATTTTGAAACATTGCACATGGTGCTGGTCATTCTGGTGGTGGTGGGCGCGACACTTTGGGCCTCGGCACGCGAGGTGCGAAAAATTTTAATTGATGTGCTGCTCAAGCAAATATCATCAGAACAGGCCTCTTGGGAGGACCGCCTGACTGGCATTGGTAACCGCCGCAGCTTTGACGCCAACCTGGCCACCTCCTGGGCGCAAGCATCGCGCGCCAAAGTACCGCTGTCACTAATGATGGTCGATGTAGACTTTTTCAAGAAGTTTAACGATAGCTACGGCCACCAGGCGGGCGATGATTGCCTGCGGCAGGTAGCGTCAGCATTGGATAATTGCGCACGCAGGGCGGGCGACTCCGTCACCCGCTACGGCGGCGAAGAGTTTGCCGTGGTGCTGTTTCATACGCCCTTAAATGACGCTCGCAATATCAGCGAAAGCATGCTCACCGCGATCCAGAAGCTCAATATCCGTCACGAACAATCGTCACATGAGATCGTCACCATTTCAATGGGGATTGCCACCATCGTGCCAACGGCCGAAAACGATATGCAACAATTGGTAGAAGAAGCAGATAAAGCGCTGTATCGTGCCAAGGAAAATGGGCGTAATCGTGCCGAATGGCAAATACTGGGCAATGTAAAGACAGGTTGATGCTGTTAAAACGCACTCAAATATTACAAAAACTTATATATCGCTGTCATCTTTTGTCATCCACTGGACAAATTTTGTAAACCACACAAGGTGGTTTCAGCCGACAAAAAATCTAACGATACCCAATTAAATACAATTAAAATCAATTACTTAAACAAATAAACAGTTAAAAAAACCATACAACCGCAACAGCGGGCACATTAGTTGCTATAAAAATTATATAAATGTTTTTTTGGGTAAAGCAGCGTAAGCTGTACTGGCTTGTTGTTAGCCCTTGGATTAAGCCAGTAAGGTCGCTGTTTAGAGGTTGTTTTTTGTAAAATTAATTTGAGCCTATGCCGTCAACGTTAGTCAAGGCAAGTGCCCAAAAACAAACGGGGAATCAAGATGCAAAACACGATTAAAGCCATTATTTCAGCCTTCACTCGCGACGAGGAAGGTGCAAGCGCCATTGAATATGCATTAATTGCAGCAATGGTCGCCATTGCACTGGTCAGCTTCGTCAAACCGATTAATGGCCTCATTGTAGACATCTTTACTAAAATCAGCGCAGCACTCACCCCATAGCCCACGTATGCAATCGCCGCGTACAGCTGGCGATTGCTGACTGAGTGCAAGTCTATGACTATTGCAGAAATGATCGTAGTGGCTTGGTGCTTCAGTGTCAGCCTGGCCGATCTATACACCAGACGCATCCCTAATTATTTGACACTTGGGGCATGCCTGATTGCGACAGGTTGGTTACTGACCACCGGCCATGCCATGCTTGGTGCGCACTGGCAGTCTGTCGCTGTTGGTGTGATTGCCAGCCTGCTGTTGACCGTACCAGCCTATGCCGCACGCATTCTGGGTGCTGGCGATGTCAAATTATTACTGGCAATTGCGCTACTTGGTGGTTGGCACGTCACATTGTTGGCATTTGTGATTGCCGCCATCCTGGCACTGATATTCGGGGGGGCTTATATGTTATTCATTCGATTCAGTACCCATTCGGCAATATCGGGCAAATGGTTACCCTTTGGCGCTGCGTTAAGTGCCGGGCTACTCTGCAGCCTAGGAGTGGCGCCACAATGACATCCATCAACCAAGCTTTATCCCGTTTGCGATTGCGCGCACAAAAAGGATCGGTAGCGATTGAGTTCGTGATGCTGTTTTTGATTTTTTTTGCGCTGTTTTACGCCATGGTGAACTATGCATTAGTGATGCTGATGCAATCGGCTTTTGTGCATGCCGTAGAAGAAGGCGCACGTGCGGCCATTGCCGTAGACCGGCTGGCTTATGCCAACAACCTGGTTTACTTAAGTAATGGCGTTGATCCGAAAGTACGTAGCGTGGTTGGCAATTCGCTGAACTGGCTCCCGGCCAAACCAAAAGACAAGGTACTTGGCTCTGGCAACAGCAAAGTGCAATTATCCATGAATGGCAATCAGCTCACTGTACGTGTGATTTATAGCGGCTATGTCAATGATCCGCTAATCCCCATGTTGACACTCCCCATCATCGGGCAGATTCCCAAGGTGCCTGCCGATCTGGCGGGCACCGCTGTGATCGAACTTTAAAACAAGACTAACAATAAATGAGGGCATCATGAACAGTACATTCTTGCGTGTCTTGGCGGTATTGATGATGATTGCGGGCCTGGTGACGGCGTATCTCGGTTACCGGATCAGCAACAAAGCGCCTGTGGATAGCTTAAAAGTGGTCGTGCCCACCTATGCGCAGGTCGTGGCGCAACACGAGATTACGGCAGGCCATGTGTTAACGGCAGATGACCTCAAAGTCACGACCACACAGCAATATGACAAACGCACTTTTAGCGACCCGCAAAGCCTTGTTGGTAAAGTAAGCGCCACGGTCGTGTTAAAAGACGCACCGTTCAAGACCACGCACTTTGCTGTGAGTAACGGTTTTGGGCAAGCGCTTGGGGCACATGAGCGCGCAGTTGCAATCAAGGTCAATGAGGTGGTTGGGGTTGGCGGGTTTATCAAGCCTGGCGACCATGTCGACGTGCTGCTGTATTTGCGCACGGACCGTGAAACCGGGGATGTGAGCTCTGGCCAAGTGGTGCTGGCAAACGTGAAAGTGCTGGCCTACGGTACACTCACAAGCGAACCCGAAGCGGAGCAAACCGATGAGTCAACCCAGGCGGCCAGCCAAAAACTAGGCATGTCTAATAGCCGGTTGGACAGCAAAAATGGAAAAGATAGCCGCTCGGCTATTTTAGCAGTACACGCAGAAGACGCTGCCAAGCTGATGCTGGCAGATAGCTCAGGGACTTTACGTCTGGCGCTACGGGGAGAGCCACTGCCAGGCGCAGAACCTGCGGTAATCACAGACAACCACTTTGTGCGGCTAGGCGAGGTTGCCCGGCCCTCAAGCGCAACGGTTGTGGCAGCTGCCCAAACAACAGCGGCCCCGGCCAACATCACCGTCAAAAAACATGCTGCAGCCACCAAGCGAGAACGGGTCATTGTGCATCGCGGCGAGCAGGTAGATGTTGTCAACGTAAAAAAATAACAATAAGAAAGCCAAGGACGAATCATGTCAACGATGAACTATGCCTGGTCAATACTGTTTAGCTGCCTGTGCAGCCTTGCACTGCCTGCACAGGCCGAAGAGGTGGACACCTTGGGCCTGGTCGCAGGCAATCAACAGGTTTATGTGCACACCAAACCAGTCAAACGTGTCGCCATAGGCAATCCTGACATTGCGGGCATCAGCATGCTCACCTCACGCAACATCATGATCACAGGCAAGCAAGTGGGCGTGACAGAACTTTCAATCTGGGAAAGTGAACAGGCAGCTGCTCCCGCCAAAAAAATCAAACTGGTGGTGAGTATCAGCACTGCGGTTGAAGCGCAAAGGCTGCAATTTTCAAAATCAATCAAGTTATTACCCGCGGGCAATCAGGTGGCAATGACTGGCGAGGTAGACTCGTTAGAAGACCACGCATTAGCGCGTCAGGCGATTGATAAAAATGCCACCCCAACGCCCATAGACACCACCGAAAGCAGCTTTAACAATCAAGTGCAAATTGACATCAAAGTAGTCGAAGTGAGCCGCCAGAATATGATGCGGGCCGGCTTTTTCTTAGGCAGAAATAGCCGCAATTCGACCATTGCCATCGGTTCCCCAGGTAATTTGAGTGGCGTGCAATCTGGCGATAACGGCTTTACGCTCAACAGCGCCTCAGGCTTTCTGCCAACATCGAGTGCATTCAACTTTGTGGCGGGCAATGCCAGTAGCGGTTTACTCGGCACCTTAAGTATTCTTGAGGCCAACGGGTTTGCCTACACGCTGGCAGAACCCAGCCTGACGGCGATGTCTGGCCAAAGTGCCAGTTTTTTAGCCGGCGGTGAGTTTCCGATCCCCATTCAGTCAGGCGCTGGCGGTTTGGGCGGCGTGACCATCCGCTACAAAGAGTATGGCGTACGCCTGATGCTGACGCCAACAGTGTTAGATGCCAATAGAATTTTTCTTAAGGTTTCGCCTGAGGTCAGTGAAATAGATTTTTCTAACGCGGTGCAAAGTGGGGGCGTCTCTGTGCCAGGTTTGCGTGTGCGCAGAACAGATACCAGCGTCTCGCTTGGCGATGGCGAAAGCTTCGTGTTGAGTGGCCTGGTCAGCCGCAATACCCTGCAAAATATCGACAAAGTACCAGGGCTAGGCAACTTACCTATTATCGGCGCTTTTTTCCGCTCAACCCGATTCGAGCGTGAGGATAAAGAACTACTCATGATTGTCACCCCGCACCTGGTGCGACCCATCGCTAAAGACGCCACCATGCCTGCCTTGCCCGGCGGCAATCTGCGCGACTTCAACCCCAGCTTTAGTGACTTATTTTTTCAAAAAGGGCCACAGCCAGAAACCGGCATCCCGACCACCGGTTTTTCGAGGTAATCAAGATGAGTGAACGCGACTGCTTTATTGCCATCACCCAGACTCAGGACTGCCTGCAATGGTTAAGCCAATCCCTCAGGGATGAGGGCGATGTGATTCCTGCCGACTCACCGACTGTAGAGCGCATTGTCCAACTCTCGGATGCGGTGGGTGCGGCCACTATTTTTATACAGCTGAATCCAGCAGACTATCGACAAGAAGCGCTATTGATTGAAGGCATCATTGCGGCCAAACCGTTTTTGCCGGTGATTGTGGTGGCAGATTCTTTTGACCAGAACCTGCTGTTAACCGTGATGCGCCTGGGTGCACGCGACTTTATCAAGACCGACACGCGCGCCAGCGAAGTGGTTGCCGAAATTAAACGCTTAAAACCGCGCGATGCAGCCCTGCATGCCACACAAGGCGATGGGGGCGGCAAAATCACGGCCGTGATCAGTGCTCGGCCAGGTAGCGACTCACCAATGCTGGCACTGCACCTGGCGCTAGCGGTGCAAGAAACAGAGCCTACCCTGTTGCTTGACCTGGGCGTGCCACATGGCGACGCGATGCTATATCTGGGCCTGACCTCGTCTTACAGTTTTATTGATGCCATCCGCAGCTTGCGCAGAATCGACTCGACGTTGATTCAAACCGGCTTTGGCAAGCACAAAAGCGGCCTCACCGTGCTGTCTATGCCAGAAGACCCGTGGGCAGGTGCGCAATTCACCGCCGCCGATGTCTGTGTACTATTACGCAGTTTGCGGCGGCACTTTCCCAGGATTGTGGTCAATCTGGGCGGGATGGTCGGCTCAGACTTTCTGCTGCTATTATTAGGCAATGTCGATCAGGTGATTTTATTAGTGGAACAAAGCGTGCCCAGTTGCCGCCAGAACATGCAACTGATCAAACATCTACGTGAAGAAAAAGTGCCGTTAAAGGGCGCAGGCGTGGTGGTGGATCATTATTTATCAAAAATGCCGCCGGATGCCGAGAGCATTGCACAGTCGTTTGGCCTGCCTTTGCTAGCCACGTTATCCTCATCAGGCATGGCACGTCTGGCAACCATGAACTCAGGCGAGAGCATGTTTGAGTTGTCGCCCAATGACCCCTACAGCGTGAGTGTGCGCAACCTGGCCGACACACTGCTGGACGCGCCGGCCTCACGCGCAGAGAAAAAAGACGGCCTGTTGCACAAGCTGATTTCTGCAATCACACCCGCGCGTGAAAAACGCTAGAGGACCCATCATGAACCTTCAGCTGCGTGGATTTGATTATGGCCTGAAACAAGCACAAGACTATCAGGAGCTTAAGTTTCAGCTGCATCAGCACCTGATTGCAGAAATTGAACGCGACCATATCGGCTTGCTCGAGCTGGCACGCAGTGACATCGCCGCCTATGTCAGAGAAAAAGTCGTTGCTTATGTGGCCGATCGACACCTGCCGATTAGCGGCTACGATCTGGAAAATCTGGTAGAAGAAGTGGTCGACGAGCTGGCGGGTTATGGCCCGCTGGAGAGTTTGATCAAAGATGACCGGATTAACGACATTCTGGTGAATGGCCCGACAAAAATTTTTATAGAACGCGATGGGCGGCTCGAAATCACCTCCTTGCGGTTTATTGATAATGACCATGTGCTACGTGTGATACGGCGTATTCTCGCACACCTGGGGCGCAGGATTGATGAAGCCAGTCCGATGGTCGATGCACGCCTGCCGGACGGTAGCCGCGTCAATGCCATTATCCCGCCGTTGGCCCTCGATGGCCCTTGCCTGTCTATTCGTAAGTTTCGTAAACAACCGCTACTTTCTGGTGACTTACTGCAATACGGCACGCTAGACAACGACATGCTGGCGTTTCTGACGGCAGCAGTCGAGCGGCGCTGCAACCTGATTGTGAGTGGCGGCACCGGGGCAGGCAAAACAACCTTATTAAATGTCTTGAGCCGCTTTATTCCGCACAGTGAGCGCATCGTGACCATTGAAGACGCTGCTGAGTTGCAACTGGAGCACGACCATGTGGTGCGGCTGGAAACCCGGCCATCCAATATAGATGACCATGGCGAAATTACGGCACGTGAGCTGGTCAAAAACGCTTTGCGCATGCGGCCTGACCGTATCGTACTGGGCGAAGTGCGTGGTGAAGAAGTGATGGATGTGCTGCAGGCAATGAATACCGGCCATGACGGCTGCATGAGCACCGTGCATGCCAACAGCCCGGAAGATGCCATGCTGCGCTTTGAGATGCTGGCAGGATTAGCCAAGTTTCATGGCACAGAAGCCACCTTGCGCAAAATGATTGCTGCCGGCATTGAGTTAGTGGTGCAAATCGCCCGTATGCCCAACGGGCAACGCAAAGTGGTGTCTATTACCGAAATTGCCGGGGTACGCGATGGCCAATTCGTGCTCAATGAACTGTATGCCTATGACGCAACCGGCGGGCAATTTGCTCACCCGATGGTACGTCCCTGCAATAAAAAATTACAAGACCTGGCGCTCAGGAGACCTGTATGAAAACGCTGGCAGCCTCGTTCATCGCTGGCGCCATCGTGATGCTGCTACTGGCAGTCTGGATGTTCAAGCATAGCAAAGAGAAGCGCTTGCGCGAACGCATGATGCATCATTTTAGACAGGTGCTCCCTTATGGCAGCACCGTTTCAGGCAGCACGCCTGCTGCCGAGCAGACTTACTGGCACCTGTTTAAGGTGCGTGCCTCCATCTACGCTGGGTTCGAGCTACAAAAAAAGCATCTGTTTGCTATCCCGCTGGCCTTCATGTGCACCGGCTTGGTGGGTTGGCTCATCTATGGCCTGGTGGGCGCCAGCCTGCTTTTTAGCACCACTGTGTTTATTTTCGGCTTTTTACTGCCATACAGCCGGCTGCATCGTCGGCGGTCACAAACCGTCGCCCAGATTCCATTGTTTATTGACCAGGTGCTGCGCAGCCTGAGTACAGGCCGCAGTTTGGAGAGCGCGATGCGGTTTGCTGCAGATGAGTCACTGCCACCATTGCGTGACGTGCTGGATCGCGTGATTCGCGCAGCAGACTTGGGCGCTGACATGATTGAAAGCCTCACCGAAGCAGCCAAACTGCACAATCTGCGCGAACTTAACCTGATTGCGTTGGCCATGCGCATCAGCAACCACCATGGCAGTAGCCCGCGTGAGATGCTCGATAGCGTGGTGAAAATGATACGTCAGCAGGAGCTGGCACGGCGCGAGCTGGCGGCAATGACCGGCGAAACAAGAATGTCAGCCTGGGTGCTGGGGTTAACCCCCGTCGCCATCGCAGTCTATATCATGCTCATGAACCCAAGTTACCTGAACATGCTGCTAGAAGATGACGCCGGGCAAACCATGGTGACCACAGCGCTGGTGCTAGAAGGACTAGGGGCACTCATTCTTTGGCGCATGCTGCGGAGTGTTTAACCATGAATATTGCCTGGTCAATCTCCATATTACTCATGCTAGTGGCGGCGGCGCTGTTATTTTACAGCGCGCAGAAAAATAGCCACCCCAGGCATATCCAGCGCCGCTTTCGTGCCGCCCTGCAGCAAGAAGGAATTCACCTCCCCGCCCAATTGGGGTCACTGGACTTTGAAGAAACACTGCAAGACATGCTGGGCAAGGCGTCACGCAGTGAAATAGAAGAAATGCAGCGCTTGCTGATACAAGCCGGTTGGCCGGGTGCCAAGGCAAAATGCGTGTTTTTACTGATTGCATGGCTACTACCGTTAGCGCTGAGTGTGTTAGCAGCCATTTATGCCATTGTGAACCAGGACACCTGGATAAATGTGCTTTTTCATTTGCTGTTTGCATTTGCGGCCAGTTTTGTGCTGATTCGCCGCCTGCTGCGCTTGAAAGCGCAAAACCGCCGTGATGCCATTCGCAAAGAAGTGATTCCTTTTTTGCACTTGCTACGTATGCTGTTTGAGGCAGGTCTTGCCATGGAACATATTCTGCTGGTGATCGAACAACAGGGGCGAGCCCTGATTCCCAACCTGGCGCAAGAGTTGAGCCTGGTGATCAAACGGATACAAACCGGGCAAGACCGCGCGGATGCACTGGTCGAAATGGCTACCCCGTTAGCGGTGGTAGAGTTAAACGACACCATTGCCATGCTTAAACAAGTCACGCGCTACGGCGGCAATATCCGGGACTCCCTCACCGAATATACCAGCTTGATCGAGCAGCGTCAGGTCTCGGAGTTACGCGAATATGTGAGCAAGCTCTCGGCCAAGATGACCGTGGTCATGATTTTATTTTTGTTTCCGGCACTGATGATCTTTTTGGCCGGACCCGGCTTTGTCGGGCTGGCCAAAGCGCTGAAGGGGGTAAATGGCTTATGAAAACAATCACCATCATGATGGTGTTAGCAGGCAGCTTATTGCATGGCTTACCGCATGCCCTGGCCGCCGATACCGAAACAGCGCGGCAGCTAAAAAGCCCGGCCAATAAAACCTGTGCAGAAGTGCCTCCTGAAGAAACAACCAAGCTTGGGCTGATTCAGCAGATGTTGGCAGACGGCAAGCCACATGCAGCACTTGCACATCTGGAAGCGGCAAAAATCAACACTGAACAAGCCGAGCTACTGCGCGCGCATGGCTTACGCCAAACCGGGCGCGCGTTGCAGGCACAAGTTATTTACGAGCAGCTCGTCAATAGCTGCGTCTCCGGGCAGGCCTATCGTGGCCTGGGCTTAATTGCCAGCAATGCAGGCAATCTGCGAGAGTCGCTGCGCTACCTCAAAGCTGCCAGTACGGCGCTGCCGACCGAACACACCATCCGCAATGATTACGGCTATGTGCTGATGCAGTCGGGCGAGCCTGAACCTGCCTTGCATGAATTCTTAACCGCAGTAGAGCTGGCACCGGGTTATCGCCAAGCCGCGCACAACCTTATTTTGCTGCTTTACCGGCAAGGAGATTCCGCTAGGGCAGAGACATTTGCCAAGCAGTTCGGCATTGCCGGAGATGAAATGCAACAACTCAAAAAAATGACACCAGAAAGCAACCGAGCAAGCCCTTAACCGGCCAGGAGCCCCTCATGAAACACCTCATTACTCTCATGCTATGTGTATTTTTCAGCGCGTATGACGCCATGGCAGAAGATGTGCAAAGCTTGCCGCCAACGCAAGTGCGTGCGCTTTCACCAACACAGCAATGGCTGGAGCTACAACGCTCAGACAAAGCCGCCTCGACGCAAGCCCAGCCCATGTCGGGCGAAGTGATGGATAGAGTACATAAACGCTACCTGAAGAGCTTTGAAAAACCGATTCCAGAGTATTACGAGCATGAGATGCCCACCACCCGCTAACGCATTTTCTCAGCGCGGCGCCTTCGGCCTTGCTGGCGGCTTGATTTTGCTGATGGCTCTGCTCCTAACCGCCCTGGTGGTAGACAGCGGTCGCCTCTGGATGCAAAAAAAACAGCTGCAATCGATTGCCGATATGTCTGCTATTCATGCTGCGCGCCATCTTAGTTGCGACGCCAATCTGCAAAATATTATCCAAATGGCACAACTCGCTGCCGTGAATAATGGCTTTGGTGGGCAACTGGCCGACAGCCCCAACCAAGTCTTGCTTGGCAGGCTAGACACGGTGCAAGGCATACGTCAGTTTACTGCCGATGGCAGTCATCAGGCGATTTATGTCAGGGCCACCAAGCAGGTGGCAAAAAGTCTGGTTGCTGGTGGCTTGATCGGCGGCACGATGACGTTGCGGGCCGAGGCAGTGTCGGTGTCTGACCCGCCATTAGCTGTTTTTGGCGTGGGTAGTTTCACCACCAGCCTCAGCAGCCAGCAGTCTGTGCTACTCAATGGCTTGTTAGGTGGCATGCTGGGCGGACCACTCAATTTGGACGCCTTGACCTATCGCGGCATCGCCGCGACCAAAGTCACACTGCACGACATTCTGGCCGTGTCTGGGCAGGCGGGCACCCTGGAAGGGCTACTAAATACCAATATGCAGATTGGAGACTTGCTGGAACTGATCGCCAATGCTGCCAGCCAAAACGGGGCTGCGAACCTGCAAGCCATTACGGCCATGCAAAACATCGCCGCGATTGCCGTGAAAAATGCCCCAATCAAGTTAGGCGACGTACTGGCAGTGACCACGCCCGATGTCAATGCAGCCGCCATCATCGGCTTGAATGCATTATCACTGATCACCACCGCAGCGATGATCGCCAACGGCACCAATGCGATTAGCCTGCCTTTAACGCTCAATGTCGCGTCTATCGCGAATATCAACGCACAAGTGACCGTGATTGAGCCGCCACAGCTCACTGTAGGGCCTGCTGCAGGCAGTGGCAATGTATGCACCGTGGCACGAACAGCGCAAATCAGAGCACGCGTGGGGGTGCTGGTCAATATTCCATTGCTCGCTCGCATAGACTTGGCCTTGAACACCGAGGTAGCACAAGGCTCAGCCGGGCTGCGTAGCGTTCAGCAAAATGATGGCGTCTCCGAAGTCGAAGTCGAGGCCAGCCCCGGCATCACCGCACTCACACTCACCAATAATGCCGGCACCGGGCCAGCAAGAGTGTCTACCTTATTGAATATTCCGGTGGCAGATATAGGCTTAAATCTGCCGCTGCAACCGCCGGGCTCACAAACGCTTGAATATTCAGTCGCACATCCGGTTGAGAGTCATCTGCCACAAACGCAATCGGTTGCCAGTTCGGTCGGGAGCAGCCTGGAAAATGCCCTGTCCAAACAAAATGTATTAAGTGTGACCATCTTGAGTATTCTAAATCTGGGGCTGGTGAATAATGTGATTTCCACCATCGTCAGCCCGCTACTGTCAGAAATCGGCCGCGTCTTGCTAGACCCACTGTTGGGGTTATTAGGCATCCGTGTCGGTGGCATGGATGTCACGCTGGATGATTTGCAATATCGACAGGCTAAACCATTAGCCATATAAACAGAAAGTTGCGACGAACAAAAAGCAAAAAGGCACCTCGGAGGAGATGCCTTTTTCAACATTAGATCAATATGCAAATTGTCGAATGGGTGTAGGAGTTGGTCTACCCCGTTAAAAATAAGTCGCCCTACTTTTAACGGTCCTAGTGGTAAATCAAGCCCTAGCAATCATCATCCGGCGAAACACGCCTTTCGCCTATAGGAGTTTTTCCTGAATATATCGCCTCTCTTGTTAAATCAAGCCTACCCAAGCAATCATCGCCGCAGAAACGTCCCGTGTGCTCTTTGCTTGAATGCCCTCACCATCAAAAGTGCGTAGCCATCTGATGAAAGCAATACGCAAATGCCCTAAATCCGATCATCAGTTAAAATAATGCTGCTTAATCAGTTTGACACTTAACCCTACGCTCACAACAGATCATAAAATGACCTCTTACTTCCGCCTCAAGTTAACGCCTTTATTGCTAGCCCTCCCATGCAGCGCGTGGGCCTTGGGTGACGAACCCCTGAAGCCAGCAGTCAAGTTGCCTGGCATTTATAGCGTGTGGAAAACGCAAGCGCAAGACATGCCAAGCATCACCATCGAAGCGTTAGAGCAATGCATGATCAATGACAATGAGTTTCGGCAGCAGTATGAACACTTTCTACAAGACTCTAAAAGCATTAACGATGAAATTCCACTGGCGGAAGACCAGGTCAATAAAAACCAGAATACCCGGCAACGACTAGAGAGCGAAGCCTCATTGATCAATGAAGAAAAAGCAAGACTACATCACCGCGCGGCACTGCTTGATCAAAGAAAAGCAGAGATCTCTGCACTCACAGCAAAAAAAATAGACGCGGCCACAGCCAAAAAAGTGAATGGCCAGGTCGATCAGTTTAATCAAGAAATCAAAGCCCAAAATGAGAGTGCCGCGACCTTAAATGCCCGCATTCAACAGTTTCAAGCAGCACAAACAAGCTACAACGAGTCGGTGACCCGGTTGAAAGCCAACATTGAACAATTAAACGAGAAAACAACCAACCTTAATGAACGCAAAAAAGCGTTCAATGCCTTAGTTTTGTCGCATCGAGAACAATGCGAAGGCGAAAGAAAACTGGAAAAGTAACGTCTCAAAACCACAAGGACCCAAGGCGTTTACCTTGAGTCCTTGTGGCAAATAACGCAATGATCAGACCACTTTGCGTCGACCGATCAACCCCATCAAAGCCAAGCCTAAACCGAGCATGGCAAAAGTATCTGGTTCTGGCACCGTCGTTGCAATACTCTGTAAGCCAGACATAGTCAACGTGTTCACACCAAACACCGAGGTTGTCACATTGATCGCATTAGAAAAGCCGCCGCAAACATCATGTCCGGCAAAACAAATAAAGTTTTGGCCACTTCCGATAGAGGGATTTTGCAGCAACAAGTAGCCTGACTGAGAAAAATCAAACATTAAATCGGTGGCCGTGGCACTCAACCCACTCCCTGACACCAGCTTGGCTGAGTTATTGCCACTTAACGGGCCCAACAGCGTGAAGGTATTACCAGGATTACCATCTAAAGAAACACTCCAGTCGACAATATTTGCGGCTGTTAATGTACCAAGCGTGCCATCGGTTGTAATAGAGCCACTGGCCGAACCAGTGCCAACGCTGTAGTTAAACGAATATACGGCTGCTGTTGCTTGTGTTGCAGAAAAAATGGATAGGATTAATGCAAGCATCGTCAGTTTTTTTGTCATTTCACGCCCCCCCCTCATCTTAAATTTAATGATTCAATATTGACCCGGCGCAAGAAATGACAATCTCTACTTAGCCTTTTCTAGCACACTGGATATTAGCACGCGCACAAAGCGCGCCAATAGGCTGACTGAGTAATTGACTTTAAAAGCGAGGCATTTTCATGCTGACTGTTACCTGTTACCTGAAAAAAAAGAGCCTAAGCTCCTTTTTTAATCTCTACTCACCACCGAGATGCCTTCAAGGCGCTTGCATAACACTCACCACCTGCAGCCGCCGCGACTCGCCATTAGGAAATGGCCAATCAATCTCATGCCCGACTTTTAAGCCGAGCAAGGCCGTGCCAACGGGTGAGCATACCGAAATCTTGCCTCGCTGAAGGTCTGCCTGTTCAGGAAAACATAACTCGACTTCTCTTTTTAAACCGTTGCTTTTATCCAGGTAAATCACACGTGAGTGCATTCTAACCACATCAACAGGCATTTGATCCGCCGCAACGACCAGCGCGCGGCCTAACTCATCTCTGAACAATTCATCATTGGCAAGCATGGATAAGCGCGCATAGTCCTGATCAGACAAAATTAAAACTTCAGATTCCATATTTTCTAACCATGTGATGAATACCAATAATCCTTGAGGGTAAGTGCACAGAGTAATATGGATAGGCCGGAAAAATAAGCCTGCTGAATCGAATATGACTGTTTCCCAAAAGGCTACAATAAACCTACCTTGCGGGGCATGTCAGCATGATGGCGGCACGCCTAGAACCTTACTGTTTGTCCCAGTAAGGTTCTGCGCCAAACCGCTCAGATAAATAATCAATAAACACACGGGTTTTCAATGGCAGGTTACGCTTGGGCAAATACAATGCGTAGACGTGTTGTTCGACCGGAATGTATTCAGACAGCACAGATTTCAGGCGCTTGGCTTGCAGGTCTTTACCAATAATAAACGTCGGTAATAGCGCCAAGCCAAAGCCACCCAACACCACTTGCGATAGCGCTTCATCATCATTAATCCGCAGCCTGCCCGCGACATTCACGGTGACCTCGCCCTCAGGCCCGTTAAAGCGCCACAAGCCTTTATCGCCTGAGTGAATATAATCCAGGCAATTATGCTTGACCAGCTCTTGCGGCATCACGGGGATGCCATGCTGCTCAAAGTATTTGGGCGTGGCGCACAGATTGCGTCGAATCGGCGCCAGTTTTCTAGCCACTAGACTTTGCGGCAGATCTCTCGTAATCGCAATCACAACGTCGTAGCCTTCTTCAGTCACATCCACCAGGCGATCAGTAATCGTCATGTCGATTTCCAATTGTGGATATCGATCCATAAACGCACCAATGGCCGGTGCAATATGCAAGGTGCCAAAAGCCACTGAAGCAGCCACTTTTAACACGCCTCTGGGCTGCGCATGCAGGCTTTCTATCATTTGCTGCGCTTCTTCGGCCTCGTAACTGATGCGGGTGCAATAGTCATAAAAGCTGGCGCCAATTTCGGTCAGGCTTAAATGGCGGGTGCTACGATTCAACAAGCTGGCACCCAAAGCGTGCTCCAGCTTGGCCACCGCCTTGCTCACTGAAGACTTGGTCATGCCCAGCTTTCTGGAGGCCGCAGAAAAGCTTTGCTCATTCACCACATGGGCAAAAATGATCATCTGATTTAAATCGTACATGCCTTGATTGTATCCCAAACAGAAACAGTTATATGCGATTTAAAGGACTAATTTTATGCACAGAAATCTATACCATATGACTTGGATGATTTTTTAAAGTGAAGCGTCAGCGAAGGATTTTGAGCCATGTATCAAGCATTTCTTAATACTAAATTATTCATCGTGACTTATCTCATCCTGATATTGCCAACCTATTTAGCCGACACCGGCATCATCGAAAACAACTCCATACCGTATGTCTTGTCCATGGTGGGGATATGGGGCATCTGCCTCATCAGAGGCCACATCATCGGCAAATACTGGCTGGTAGCCATCCCTTCTGTCGCCTTTGTGTTCGATTTGACGCCTGCGCTGGCAGAGATTGCATTGGTGCCTTATTTGTACCATATGCTGGCCATGGTCATAGGTGCTGCCTGCCTGGCAGACACGCCCACAGCTAGCGATACTTACCACCTGAGATAAAGTCAGTGTGAGATACGAAGCGTTACCTTGGCCGGTTTAGGGCCACTGCAACGCTTCAGAGTCACTGCTGCAAGCCACTCGCCTGCATGTGCTACCCGGCAGCCGCACCAGCACAAATGTGCCCGGATGACGTTGTACATTCTCCGCTTCGCGAAAAACTTTTCACGCCCGCCTTGCATTACCCAGCAAAAATAAATAGACTACAAAAACATACAGACCTGTCTGCCTTTAATCGTTATTGATTATCATGGGTAGCGGTTAATACATAACAAAGCATACAAGGGGCAAAAAATGAATGAAAATAAACATGCGGGGAATGTCATTTTACTGAGGACAGCCTGCATTACCTTGCTGTTAGGGTTGGTACTCGCGTGGTGCCTGGTCATGACCCGCGGCATGAAAATTCCCTACATGCTCAATATTTTCACCAGCACCGACAACCTGTTATCTGGCCATTTAGACTTTTTAATGATGACAATGCTGTTATTAGGCTTTTACGCCTCAAAAATCAGCCTGCCCAAGTTTGTGATCTGGCCGATGGCACTTGGCTCAATCGGCAATCCAACCGCGTTTGTCATTTTAGCGATGGACCCAAAAATCCACTCTGCAGGCTATCTCTTATTTCTGTACACCACGCTCTCATTAACCACCTTTGGCTTTGGTATGGCGGCCATTAAATCGCTCAGATACTCGCTCAAATAACTGGCAACGCATTTTTTTGTGGTCGGCCTTTCAGGAGTGACATGCCATGCGTCTAACCCTTAAAAATTCAATTACGCAATATGGCCTGATAGCGAGAACATTGCATTGGGCCAGCGTGGCCATGCTGTTAACCATCATCGTGCTAGCCAGCCAGTTTGCAGGCCAATCGCCCGGCGCAGAAAAGGTGGCGTTAACCACGCTGCACTCTTCACTTGGCATTATTTTTCTGATGTGGATGCTGGCCAGATTGACATGGCGGCAGTTGAATCCCAACCCGATTCACTCTTACAGCATCAAACCCTGGCAAAAACTGCTGGCGATTTCTCTGCACCGCTCCATCTACGTCATCATGATTAGCCAATGCGTGTTAGGTCTATTAATCCTGCTCACCAGCGGCGAAACAGTTCACTTTTTCAATCTATTCGCATTACCACCGTTGCTTGAAAAAGCGCCCCCCATTCACCAAACGATCTTGGGCGTTCACTATTTGATTTCGGTGATGATTTATCCCCTGTTCGCCGTGCACATTACGGCGGCCATCTACCATCAAATTTTTGGCTTAATCGAAGAGCATTAGTATTGGGCGTGCCAGAGCAACATACGGCCAATGGTAAAGTGATTACTTACCACGAGTTTGTTGCTCAGATTGACGATGTCAGTCATACGAGTGTAGGCTATGTTTTAGTCGTTGCAATCAGTTCACAGGTATTAGGCGCCATCAAGCACCACGTTCTAGACCGCGACTTTACTTTACTGACAATGCTGGGCCGGACTGAAAAACAGACTTAATACTAGATGACAATATTACTGATGAACGCCACTCAAATGACACCAAAGCAATTTCTAACACTTATTTCTTGCATCCTTTTCATTGTCACGGCTGGTTGTACTCATCAAGCATGGTACGAAGGAGTAAAAGCAGGGGCAAGAAATAATTGCCAGAGCCAGCCTCCAGGAGAGGTCGAGCGCTGCTTAGAAAAACTCAATACAAAAACATATGAAGAGTACGAAAAAGAACGCTCGAATCAAAAGTAATCTCTATTGACCTGCCTCACCGCAAAACAAAAAACCCAAGGCGTTAACCTTGAGTCTCTCTATAAATGCTGCCCTTTTCAATCAAGCATCTGTTAGCTTCAGTATTCTCTGCCACACAACTCAAGCAAGACACCCTCCGCCCTTAATAATTGATTCATATTCCCTCGTTACGATACTGCAGGTCTTGGCTTAGATATTAGGGATTAGTGATCATAAAGAATCAGTCTCCAAGGCTTTCCAATTTCACGTATTTCAAAATATTAACGGTGGAGAAGATTATGAAAAAAACTTTAGCAGGCCTAGTAGCTTTAATGTTATCGAGTGTCGTGAGCCAGGCTCAGGCAGCTATCATCATTTCCGAGGTGGCTCCTTGGAGTAGCGGCGACTCCGCGGTAGGTGCAGACTGGTTTGAGCTGACCAATACAGGCAGCTCTGCAGTGAGCATCACTGGCTGGAAAGTAGACGACAATTCCAATTCATTCTCCTCAGCCTTGGCCTTGCTTGGCATTACAAGCATTAATGCTGGCCAGTCAGTGGTGTTTATCGAAGGCAACGCGACGACTGCGGCTAAATTTGTTGATGTTTGGTTTGGTAGTAACGTGCCAACAAATTTTGCAATTGGTTACTATAGTGGCGCAGGGATTGGCCTTAGCACCAGTGGCGATGCGGTCAATATTTACAATGCAGCAGGCGCTTTACAAGCCAACGTCACATTCGGTGCATCTGACTCAACCTCTCCGTACCAAACATTTGATAATGCAGCCGGCTTGAATAACAGCGCGATTTCTCAATTGAGCATCGTTGGCGTCAATGGCGCGTTTAAAGCGGCCAATAGCGCTACAGAAATCGGCTCTCCAGGCTCAATCGCCAATGTGGTGACCACACCGGTGCCTGAACCAGAAAATCTCTCAATGTTGTTAGCTGGTATTGCCATGATTGGTGCCATCAGCCGCAAGCGTAAATCTTAAATTGAGCCGGGGCTAAATCATCATGAAACTTTCAACATTGATTATCGCAGCACTCGCTGTGATTAGCACTGCACCCGTGGCAAATGCAGCCAGTTCCCTGAATCTGGCAAACTACGCTGTCAGTGCTACCTACTCTTTAGATGTTTTGAATGGCACCAGTGGCGGTATTTCTGGTCTTGAAGCATCTGCGGTTACCTACGCTCAAGATCGTGGATCGCTCTTCTTTGTCGGTGATGAAGGCACTGGTGTGATCGAAATATCACTGACCGGCCAAACATTGGGCTATATGAACTTTGATTGGACCAATACAGGCAGCACCAAACATGATACAGAAGGACTGACCTATTTGGGCAATGGCACTTTAGTCGTAGGTGAAGAGCGTTTATACGACGCTTATCGCTTCAACTATAGTGCTGGCGGTACGGCAAGTCTGGCTAACAACTCGGTGTCAATCAGTAATGCGAACGTTGGCAATAGTGGCATGGAAGGGATTAGCTACGATGCGCGTAATGGCGGTAGTTTTGTCACCATCAAGCAAGAAGCGCCTGAAGACATTCTTGGAGGCACATTAACCTTTGGCGCAAATGGGAGCGGCGTAGCAACGATGTCTCAATTATTTGATCCGTCAATATTGGGCTTGTCTACGCTTTCAGACGTACAAACGCTGTCTTCAGTCACTTCGCTTTCCGGCACGTCTGGCATGGACAACTTGCTTTTATTGAGCCTTGGTTCAAAAATGTTGGTTGAAGTAAACCGTCAAGGCCAGTTAATCAGTTCTTTTGATCTTTCATCTGTGGTGCCACATAACGCAATTGAGGGTGTCACTATCGATGAAAATGGAACGATTTACCTGGTGGCCGAGCAAGAGCAAGATGGCAGTGTCGCTCTTGAAGATGCACGCTCCAAGCTCATCATCCTTTCATCCAATATCACTGTTGTGCCAGAAGCGAATAGCTTGGGCATGTTGTTAGCAGGCTTGGGGCTAATGCGTTTTGTGATGCGTCGCCGTATCAAATAAGCACTGATCCGCCCCCTTTAAAAGCCCTGACCATGTTGAGTGGTCAGGGCTTTTATTTATGGCGCCCGCACTCCAATCCAGCCATATCATGCATCGATTAACGCCAAGTCGTCGGTGCACCAATAGAAAAAATGTCTTAGCCTAGACACTCATGAAGTGAGCAGAATGTTGAAAAGCTTATCTCGCCATCACCGACTGAATCAATTTTTTATTTTCTGAGGGCACGTCCAAAAACGCCAGGTTTGTTCTAAACCCCTTCATGCCGCATAGTGATGAGAAGATCACCCGGCAATTAAACCTGTAATTGCGTAGTGCCGAGCCGACAAATACCGGCACATCAATATTGCATATCTGCCCTGGTTTATATTGCTTGTCGGCGAAAAGACTCATTCCCATCGGAGAAATATCATGCGTGAACACGATATATTTATCACCAGAACTATCGACTAACTGCGATTTTTTGTGCCACGAACGACGATTTGTGTCTATTGCGGCATTGTGCAAACTACTGGAAGACATGGATCAAACTACTTATTTAATTTTCATGCATTATATTGCAGTTAATGCATTATTCAATCGTCGCCCCGTTATTAAACTCAAGGTTTAAGGTGTTATCCAGATCCAGAACTAACCAGAAAAACGGTCGATTGAGACTGGCTCTTATATAGAACTATCGCGAATATTAATGCCCTGATATTGTATTTGTTCGAATGCATATGCATAACTTCTTGTAGAGATCGCACGTGAATACTCAACCCATAGGCGGGCGCGTCAGAACTTTTTTGACAGTAAGATGCGAATGCTTATATTCAATAAATATCCTTTGTTCCCCGAGAAAACTGATAACTAAAGCCCGACACTCCTCCGCATGCTGGGCTTTTTCTTTGCCTGTCGCGCGCGCGTTCACCTGCATAAATAGCTAGATAGCTTATAAATTCTCGCTTTTACACATCGCAAGTTTAAGGTCATTAGATTTAGATCAATTCATCCATGGTTATTAGCGCTAATATTCTTTCTCTCAGATACACAGCACCTTAATCGGCCTTATAAGAAAGTGAGCGTCAAATGCGTCTCTATAAAAAGTTATGGTTCACTCTTATTGCGGTACTGATTGGCACCTTCACTATTTTGGGCTATTTGGGGGGCGAAATTTACCATTCAGCGCCACCGATTCCTGCAAACGTGGTGAGCACGGACCAAACGATCGCATTTAAAGAGTCTGACATTCTTGCTGGGCAATCGTATTGGCAGTCAATAGGGGGCATGCAACTGGGTTCAATATGGGGTCACGGTGCTTACCAGGCCCCGGACTGGACTGCAGACTGGTTGCATCGCGAACTCACCGCCTGGCTAACCCTGGCAGCGCAAGAAACCTATGGCTCAAACTACGAGCAGCTAGATACCATTAAACAGGCTGGCTTACGTGAGGCGTTAAAACAAGAATATCGAAGTAATCGATTAGATGATCAAGGCACTTTAACGTTGAGCCCACGCCGGGCTCAAGCATTCGCAAAAACAGCCAATTATTATGCAGGTTTGTTTTCTGACCATGCCTCATTTAAGAAAACACGTGTTGCCTATGCGATGAAAGACAACACTTTACCCAGTGCCGAAGCCAGAAAAAAAATGGCTTATTTTTTCTTTTGGACGGCATGGGCAAGCGCCACGGAACGTTCAGCCGGCGCGGTGACATATACCAATAATTGGCCACATGAACCACTCATTGACAACCGCCCCAGCAGCGAAAATATTTTATGGTCCATGGGCAGTATCGTATTTTTGCTGGCGGGCATTGGCCTGCTGATTCTAGGTCGGTCAATACTCCATAAAGAAGATGAAGCCCCGCCAAAGGCAGGCAAACTTGATCCCATTGCCAGCTTCACCTTAACGCCGTCTCAGCAAGCGCTGGGAAAGTATGTGTTCATTGTGGCTGCCTTACTTGTATTTCAGGTGTTTATAGGTGGGTTCACCGCGCATTACACGGTAGAGGGGCAAGAGTTTTATGGTTGGGATGTCTCACAATGGTTTCCGTACGCGCTGACTCGTACCTGGCATATCCAGAGCGCATTATTCTGGATTGCTACGGGATTTTTAGCAGCGGGATTATTCTTGGCGCCTATTATTAATGGCGGTAAAGACCCTGCTTACCAAAAGTTAGGGGTGAACATTTTATTTGTCGCCCTGCTAATTGTTGTCACAGGCTCTTTTCTGGGCCAATACTCAGCCATTGCCAATCTTGTACCGATTTCCTTTAACTTCTGGTTCGGGCACCAAGGCTATGAGTATATCGACCTTGGGCGTTTTTGGCAGATTGCATTGTTTATTGGCCTGTTGCTATGGCTTGGCTTGATGCTCCGCTGCATGATTCCCGCGCTTAAAGCAAAAGAGAGTGACAAAAACCTGCTGGCGTTATTAACCGCCTCAGTCATTGCGATTGGGCTTTTCTATGGCAGCGGCCTGTTTTACGGCGAGCATAGCAATCTTTCAGTGATGGAATACTGGCGCTGGTGGGTAGTACATTTGTGGGTGGAGGGGATATTCGAGGTTTTCGCCACCACGGCGCTGGCCTACATTTTTATGTCTTTAGGGCTGGTGTCGCGCACAACGGCGACAACAGCCAGTCTTGCATCCGCTTCACTCTTTATGATCGGCGGCGTGCCTGGCACTTTTCATCACTTATATTTTTCAGGAACCACCACCCCGGTGTTGGCCGTAGGCGCAAGCTTTAGCGCATTAGAGGTGGTGCCGCTGTTGGTGCTCGGTCAGGAAGCGTGGCAACACTGGCGCATGCATAAACGAGCCGCGTGGTTAGAAAACCTGCGCTGGCCATTGAGCTGTTTTGCCGCGGTGGCTTTCTGGAACATGCTAGGGGCAGGCGTATTTGGCTTTTTAATTAACCCGCCCATCGCGCTGTATTATATTCAAGGGCTGAACACCACCGCCGTGCATGCGCATGCCGCATTGTTTGGTGTTTATGGCTTTCTTTCCCTGGGCTTTAGCCTGCTGGTACTCAGATATATTCGGCCGCAGGTAATACTCAATGAAAAACTGATGCAAACAGGCTTTTGGGCACTGAATATTGGATTATTGCTCATGATCTTTACCAGCCTGCTGCCCATCGGCTTGATGCAATTTCAGGCAAGCTTCAACCAAGGATTATGGTATGCCCGCAGCGAGGCGTTTATGCAGCAACCACTGTTGCAAACGCTACGCTGGGCAAGAACCTTTGGCGATGTCGTTTTCATTATTGGCGCACTATCCGTGTCGATTCAAGTCGTCCTGTGCCTGCTGGGGAGGCAATCCCCAGTCGCTATCAATCCGGTTAAAGCTACTCGAAACAGAAAAACATAAGCATGAGTTGAAGAGGCGTCGAGTGAAGTTTTAAAGCAAACCCAGGCCTATCTAAACGCACGGCTGGAAATACTAATCGAGTGATTGTCTGGGTCTTTTGTGTTTGCAAATTGGTAGCCATTCGCCTGATGAATCGGACCAAATTCCAATCCCGACGCTTTGCTGGCTTGCACAAACCTCTCGACATCTTCAACATGAAATGAAAGCTTGACCCCAGCCTGCCCAAGCTTCACCGATTTGGCCGCCTGATGAATGAGAATGTGCGCCCCAGCGCCTGGAGAGTTGAGCTCGATCAAGCCCTCAACAACTTCACCCGAGGTTTGAAAGCCAAAATATTGCCGATAGAACATTGCAGACTTCTGCATATCTCTGGCATAAATGATAACCGTGCCTAGTACTGCTTGCATACTACCTTTCAGATTGATTGTTGATTGCGTCCGGTGATCGTAAACGATTAAATCAATATTTAATATGCTCGATTTTCAAGCCCTCAATTGCTGAAGGCGGCTCAAAAAAATTAGTCACATGGTAAAACACAGCCTCATTATCAAACTGCGCGCGTTCTGGCTGCTCAAGCCTACGCTTTGCTATTTGCAATAGGCATTGCTCATTACTTAAATCAAGATAAATCAACGCATGATTGCACTCAATTTCGTGACACAGTTGATTGAACCAAACTCTTTGCTGAAGCGTATTGGCGGGAAAATCCATCACAACATTCGTGCCGGTGTTAAGAATGGATTGAACATGCAATTTAATAAAAGCCTTTATCCGAGCAGCATGCGCCAGATAGTCGTCAAACGAATTAATCTGATCTGGATAATGCGCAGACAACCAATCATCTTCTGAGATCAATACCGCGTTTTTCTCTAGCGCCAGCGCCTTGGATTTTGTCGTTTTTCCTGCGCCCATCTTTCCACAAAAGAAAGTTAAAGTACCTTTTTGATTCACAGCTTATCCTTGGGTTTAACCAGAGTGAATACTAACACCCAAAACCAAAAAAGACCCAAGGCGTTAACCTTGGGTCTCAGCCTGATATAACAATAACTAGCTCCAGTCTAGGTGAATCTCAACGCCCATATCACAAGCCGACATAACGACAAACGCTCTCACGTAGTATGAGGCAGCGCCTGTGTAACTGCCTAAAGCTCAAGACGCGCGACTATAAGCAGAATTTGTAAGTGCATATCCCATATTGATCAAGATAGATAAGGCACTGTTCAACGGTGACCCTGTCCCCGATGGCCCGTCTATGGCTCACTGCGAGCAGCCACGGGCAGCGTTTCAGATCTCAGATGAGTGGTGATTCTTATCATTCGATAGCGTGGTATTTCCATTAAAGAACATGAATAGATACAGAACAATACATGTGTTGATGAGTAAAACCATGAGCTTGAAATGTGTGTACTGGTAGATCAGCGCGTAAACCTCATACGGAATCAGCACGCCAATACTGGCGATACCCAAAGTTCTTCCCCATTGGCGCTGATTCCATAGCCCAATAGACTCAGAAAATTTGATGACGGAATACAACAGTGCGCAAGCGCAAGCAACGACGAGTTCACCTTGGGTAAAATTCGCAGCCATCTTGAGCAGCAGACTCACGTAGTGCCCTTGAGGATTAATATGGAGTTGACCGACCAGTGTTTCAGCTAACTCACGGGCATTAAGATGAAAAATAAAGATGAAAACGAGCAAGCCAACCAACATCAGCATGGCCTTCCCTCCTTCAAACAATGCGATCACCCGAACGCCTAAACTGTTTTGAAACTTCAACTTACCTCCCTGTATCAAATTCGCTTTCTATTGCGTTGGTGTTTCGGTCCAATCTGCCATAGCCTGCTCTCCTGGGCGATTAATGACAACTTTTCCATCGTCAATACTGGTCACCCAACTGGTCGGAATGTAGTGATGCTGACCATTCTGATCTTTATTCAATTTAATAGAACCTTCACCCTCCAAATGATCTACTGTAGCGAATTGACCACCCTGAGAACAAACTACTGGCATTTCTGGAACAATCTGACTGGTATCCATAACATAACTCCTCTAATCAGTCGGCAACTCCGACATTAATTTAGCCTTAAAATTTAAACTTGGATTAATGACTAGCGGAATTACCAATCATTGCTCTGAGGCGTTGAGGATTAACTTCACCAGTTGAGTCGATTAATTGATCCATTAGCTTTTTCTTCAATGCAGTGAACTTCGCCGCTAAAGCACGCAAATCTAGCTGTTTAGACCTTCTTACCTTAGGAAACATTTCAGTCTCTTCCTCTTCTACATGGTGATTTATATACTCACCCAGGACTTTAACTTTTGCATCGTACATTGGATCTTGAGAATTCATTTGCTGAATTTGTGCAATTAAGTCTTTTGCACTGTCATGCTCAACTTCTGCTTCATTAAGCAACCCATCCTCATGCGTCGCAGCTCGGGCTTTGGGATAGAAGATTTCCTCCTCTGCTGACGTATGCACAATTAGCTCGGCACAAATTTTATTTGCAACTTTGACTTTTCCTTGAATGTCATCTTTCTCAGCTAACTTTTCAAATTGAGCAAAAAGTTTTTTGACTTCTACATGATCTTGCTTGAGCAGCACAATTACATCGTGTTTTACAGGTAAGGTGGCGCGGAGGTTTTTAGGTTGTGAATTTAATGGTGTTGTCATAATGCTCTCCATTGTAGATAGAAGTGTATGAATCAGCACTCACGTTAAGAGTGTCGAGTTAATGCAGTTTCCATCATGAAGTTTCAGTCGATAAACTTCTGTACATACCTCTCTGAAAGTAGAGTCAGAATATCAATGCTAAATTATTTCTGCTTAAACTAACCCACACCTCTCTTGAAAACAAAAAAGACACTGCTGAGGCTAGTTATAAACAACAAACTAAAGCAAAGTGATTGACAGAGGTTTTTCCTAAGCTCCTCGACACTTGCACCTCAGCGCACCTATATAATCTCCAAAATGCTCAAGGACTGACTTATGAAAACACAATATTACACGGCCTCTAGCCTGGATGGCTTTATATCAACTGAAGATGATTCGTTGGATTGGCTTTTTCCTTTGGGTGATTTGAACAACTCAAGTTATCCAGATTTCATTGCAGATGTTGGCGCTTTAGCAATGGGTTCTACAACCTATGAATGGATGATAAGGAATGCGGAAATGGTGGCTAAAGAAACCGGTTCATCATGGCCTTACACGCAGCCTACCTGGGTTTTCACGAGCCGGAATCTACCTGTGATTGAAGGCGCAAATATTCAATTTGTTAATGGCGATGTAAAACATACTCATCCAGAGATGACTGCTTTAGCAAGTAATAAGAACATTTGGATTATTGGAGGTGGTGACTTAGCTGGTCAATTCTACGATGCTGGCTTGTTAGACGAGTTGATTGTTCAGATAGGATCGGTAACTCTAGGCAAGGGCAAACGGCTATTTCCACGAAAAGTATTATGGCCAATGCTGCAATTGATGTCTGTTCGCCAAATGGGATCTGGCATGGTTGAAATGCGTTATAAGATAGCGAAACCCGAGATACTTTGAATCTTGTGATTCTATATAGCAATCGAAATGAAAATGCAGTATCAAATTCGAGCGAAGTTACAACAACAAAACAAAAGATTCAAGCCGTTAACCTTGAGTCTCCCGCTGTAACTACCCACCTAGCATCCGAACCTAATATCAAAGCTAATCAACTCCCTCTGGATTAAATCCCAACTCCCCCAGGCCAACATAACGGCCCACGCTCTCAGTCGGGATTACCGCCGTATCAGCCAGTGCCTGATTACTTGGCTATGGCTCAAGATGTGCGAATCTGGGCAGGGTCTGCGAGTGGGGGAGATTCGAATGTAAGCTGAAATTGCGACTCGACTAGTCGTCGGGCCCAGGGTTTACTCGATTTGACTCGATAGTCTTACTAATTACTATTTGTCGTTTTTGCTATACAAAAGTCAATAAACTGTCCTTGCCATGATGCCATCCGCATAGTCTATCAACACCTGAGTAAACGCTTGCACGGCAGCTGTTTGGTATGCATCTTTGCGCCGTAAAATGACTACCTTCCTCACTGGCAAGGGTGGATCAAGCCGAAGAGAATATAAATCGGTACCCTCTAAATCGATCTGTGAGGGTAGTATTGTCGATATATGCCCTTTTCGTACAATTTGTAAAATTGCGCTAATAGAATTTGTTTCGATAACTACATTTGCTCTGATGTTCAATAGGCGACAATATTCGTCAATATGCTGGCGCGTCGCAAATGATGTATTAAGTAACACAAGGGGTTCTCTCGTGAGCATATTGACTGATAAAGCATTCACACTTTCCATCAGTACATGCTTCTTTCCAGCCACTAAATTTAGCGTTTCAGAAAATAGTGATTGATATTCGATCTCAGCCAATTGTGCATGATCGAATGCAATTCCTAAATCAAGTTTATCATCAGCCAGCATCAACTCTATTTGCGCCTGCGTAATTTCGTGCCAGTCGATAGCTATACCAGGGTAGAGGTTATGAAATTTACTAATTACAGCGCCGGTTAAATACGAAGTGATTGTTGGCGTTGCTGCCAATCTTATGCGCCCACGAGATAACTCCGCGACATCGTGAATTGCCCGGGAACCTGAATCAAGATTACGCAGCGCAAGTTTTGCATGCTGCGCCCACACCTCACCTGCATCTGTTAAGCGCACCCTACGACCAGATCTATCCAGTAGCACAGTGCCTAGACTTTCTTCGAGTTGCCTGATTTGTTGCGACAAGGTCGGTTGTGAAACATGCAGAGCATCAGCCGCTCTCGTGAAATTGCCGTGCTCCGCGACAGCTAAAAAATAATGGATATGACGAAGGATCATTGAAACTCTTAGTATTGGTTTTTCCTATTAAATCCATTGTAAATCAGTCTTGGACGCTATAGATAGACTCATCCAAAATTCAATCAACTTAAAAGAAGGGTTTAAATCATGAAAGAAGTAATCGAAGGCTACCTGAAACTCCAACGGGATATATTACCCCCTCGTAGAGTGCATTTTCGCCAACTAGCGTCAAGCCAAACACCGCATACTTTGTTGATTTCGTGAATGGAAGTCGTCTGGTTCTGATCTAGTCAGCGATTATCAAGTTTTAAAACCGGCTTTTCTACATCACACAAGGTATAGATTTTGCGACTCATCTAACTCTTTCTAAAGTTTCATTGAGTTTGCCAATGGGCTCAGCTCATTCTCTATATTTACCCCATCTGATATGCAAATTTTATAAATTTCTGACCCTGTTTTCTTCACTCATTTAACGTCATTATGCTCGGTGCTCTATGTGCTACAACTTGAAAGAAGCATGGGGCAATCAATTCTTAGAGGAAAAATGGACATGCAGTCTTTCAATAAGTCTGAATTTTTTAACGATACCGTTGTACGCCAGTTCTCCATCATGGCAATTGTGTGGGCGCTTATTGGGACCATGGTCGGCGTGTTAATCGCGTCTATTTTGGTATGGCCCGAAATTGGAGCAGGTATTCCTGAGCTGTCATTCGGCAGGTTACGCCCAGTACACACAAACTTAGTAGTTTTCGCATTTGGTGGCTGCTCTTTGTTTGCGACCTCGTACTATGTGGTTCAACGCACTTGCCAAACAAGTTTGTTTTTACCGAAATTGGCTAGCTTTACTTTCTGGGGTTGGCAGGCTGCGCTTGTTGCCGCTGCCATTTCTCTGCCATTGGGCTATACCCAGGGTAAAGAGTATGCAGAAATGGAATGGCCAATCGATGTTTTGATGGCAGTTGTATGGATATCATATGCAGTAGTGTTTTTTGGCACTATAGGCATCCGAAAGGTCAGGCATATTTACGTGGCTAACTGGTTCTACGGTGCGTTTATTCTGGCGGTGGCTATGTTACACATTATGGAGAGTGCAGCGATTCCAGCTGGCTGGTTCAAGTCTTACTCGGCTTACGCCGGTGTGCAAGATGCGATGGTGCAGTGGTGGTATGGTCACAACATGATTGGCTTTTTCCTGACTGCTGGTTTTCTGGGCATGATGTACTACTTCGTGCCTAAACAAGCTGAGCGTCCTGTGTATTCTTACAGCCTGTCTATCGTGCACTTCTGGGCTTTGATCTTCACTTACATGTGGGCGGGTCCGCACCACTTGCATTACACCGCTTTGCCTGACTGGACGCAGTCCTTGGGTATGGTGTTGTCCTTAATTCTGTTTGCACCAAGCTGGGGCGGTATGATCAACGGTATCATGACCTTGTCCGGCGCATGGCACAAACTGCGCACAGATCCTATCTTGCGCTTCCTGATCGTTTCATTGTCGTTCTACGGTATGAGTACCTTTGAAGGTCCGATGATGGCGATCAAAACAGTGAACGCTTTGTCTCACTACACTGACTGGACTGTTGGCCACGTGCACTCTGGTGCGTTGGGCTGGGTTGGTTTCATTTCTATCGGTTCCTTGTACTTCCTGATTCCACGCTTGTTTGGTCAAAAACAAATGTACAGCGTGAAAGCGATTCAAGTGCACTTCTGGATGGCAACCATCGGCGTGGTATTGTACATCGCTGCCTTGTGGATCTCCGGTGTGATGGAAGGTTTGATGTGGCGTGCAATGAACGCTGACGGTACATTGGCTTATACCTTCGTTGAGAGTGTGAAAGCTAAACCTCCGTACTACATTATCCGCACGATTGGGGGGTTCCTGTACATGAGTGGGTTTGCCTTGATGCTATGGAACACAGTAAAAACTGCCCGCAATGGCAAACCGGCGGCAGTTGCGATTCCCAATGCATTGGCACATGCCTAAGGAGTAAAAATGGCATCCCCACATCCAACTAACGGTAACTTCCACGAGAAGATTGAAACCAATAATCTTCTTTTGGTCGTGCTCACCTTGATAACAATCTCAATGGGTGGCCTGGCTGAAATCGTGCCTTTGTTTTTTCAAAAATCGCTGACTGAACCTATTCGTGGTTTAGAGCCATACACTGCATTGCAGTTAGCTGGTCGTGATATTTATCTGCGTGAAGGTTGCTACAACTGCCACTCACAGATGATTCGCCCATTCCATGCTGAGACTCTACGTTACGGTCATTACTCAGTGGCGGGTGAGTACGTCTATGACCACCCGTTCCAGTGGGGTAGTAAGCGTACTGGTCCAGACCTACATCGTGTAGGTGGTAAATACTCCGATGATTGGCATCGTGTGCACTTGAACCAGCCACGTGACGTGGTTCCTGAGTCCATCATGCCAGCTTACCCATGGTTAAATGAAAACTTGGTAGACGACACGACCATTGGTGACCACATGGCTGCACTGCGTAAAGTAGGCGTGCCATACACCGATGAACAAATCAAAGACGGTGGTGCAGCCACTAAAGGTAAAACTGAGATGGATGCACTGGTGGCTTACCTGCAAGTAATGGGCATACACCTCAAATAGAGATACAGCACATGGATATTATTAACTTATTACGCATCTTGTTTACCGTTCTGACATTTGTATTATTCACAGGCGTTTTAGTTTGGACCTAGCTCAACCGCCAATCGAAAGAGCTTGCTGATGCTCAGAAACTGCCATTTGATCAAGACTAATTTCCAAATGGAAAAAGAAAGAATCAATAATGAATGATTTTGTAAGTGGATTTTGGCCGATCTGGATTTCGACCATTACTCTGGGCGGGATTGCTGGTTGCGTAGGCTTGTTGATTTTCGCCAGTCGGGTAAAAGTACCGCTGGACAGTGATAACACCAATGGTCACGAGTGGGATGGCATTAAAGAAATGAACAACCCGCTGCCTATGTGGTGGGTGGGTTTGTTTATCATCACCGTTATTTTTGGCTTGGCTTATTTATACCTGTTCCCTGGCCTGGGGACTTACGACGGTAAATTTGGCTGGACCGGCGTCAAGCAATACGAAGTTGAAGTCGCTAAAAACAATGAAAAAATCGCACCGCTATATGCTAAATATGCGGCAATGCCGGTAGAAGACGTCGCCAAGATTCCAGAAGCCCGTGATATTGGTAAGCGTATTTTCCTGAACAACTGTGCTGCTTGCCATGGTTCGGATGCCAAGGGTAGCCGTGGGTTTCCTAATCTGAGCGATACTGACTGGTTGTATGGTGGTAGCCCTGAGCGTATCAAGGAAACCATTACTGGTGGCCGTATTGGCATGATGCCGCCGATGGCCGCCGCCGTCGGTAACGAAGAAGACGTTAAAAACGTGGCTAACTACGTATTAAGCTTGTCTGGCAGTATTCATGACTCTGGTCGTGCTAATGCCGGTAAAGACAAATTCGTGGTATGTGCTGCTTGCCACGGCCCAGAGGCTAAAGGTAACCAGATGCCCGCTTGGCAAGAAAAATTCAGTCCTGAGCAAATTCATTTGCTGACCGCTTATGTTTGGAGTCTGTCACACTCTAGGCATTGATACTCATGATCGTGTCCTTTTAATTTCAACCATCAACCTAACCCGATGATATTCGAGAAATTACAAAACAGAAACTAATAAACGTCTACGATACTCTGGGAAATCCATAAGTGATATTAAGCTGAATATAGACAACTAAATAACCTAAACTGTCACTCCCGACTCCCACGCCAAGCCAACATAACGGCCAACTATCTCAGTCGGGATTACCGTCGTATAAGCCAGCCCCTGATTGTTGAGCTATGGCTCAGGACGTGCGACTGCGGGTGGAGTTTGGGACTGCGAGTGGGTAAACTCTGAACTGGAGCTACTATTAACACTAGGTAAATTGCGTCTAGAGTTAAGCCTGCTCCCATTTACGCTTCTCTTCTTCCACCAAATGATAAGTCCTGTGATTATTAACACAGTGATAGCAACGCCTGAAATAGCGATAACAATACGTCCGGTCAAACCAAATGCTTTTCCCGAATGTAATGGGAACATCCAAGCAATGAAAGTATCACCCGCTGTTTTGCCTGACTCCCACACAATCTTAGTGACTAACCCGGTGTGGGCATCAACAATTATGTAGGAATAACCAATGATATCTTGCCAAGTATCCTTAGCCTTGAAAGAGACTTGGTATTGCCCTAGGACGGCGGTGTAATAAACGCCTTGAATATTGCCAGGTATATTGTTCTGTTCCAGATAATGTTTGGCGATTCGTACTGCATCGACATACTCAATGATTGTACTCTCCGACCACTGCGCTAATTTTGGCGAACCAATGTCTGGGCTTGAAATGCTAGAAAACAGACTAACTAATGGGTTGAATACTTCTTTATATAAACTCAACCTCACAGATGAAACAGCAATGATCAGTAGCACTATCCACAACCAGAGACCGCAAGCACGATGAATATCGAAATTGATGCGGGTAAAGCTGGCGCCACGTTTTATCTTCCAGGCTTGCTTCCACAATGCCCAAGAAAACTTCCGACTCGGGAGTGTCAGATAAAAGCCAATCAAACAATCCAATGTCCAGAAAAGAGCGACTCCACCCATTAACCATACGCCCCATTTACCAGGTATTAATAAAGAGTAATGGAAGCGATAAACTAAAGGGATCAGGTTTTCTAGTGTGTATTCAGGATCAATGGTGTTGCGTTTACCCAACTCCTTTCCAGTATATGGGTCAATAAACACCTTGTTATATGGCAAAGCTGGCTGCCCAGGCTTGAAAGGCCGCAGATAAAATGACAGGCTGGCATCTGCTGGCTGCTCAAGATCAATCGAATTAACGTTAACTTGAGGATATCGTGATGCAACAAGTTCGCGCAATTGATAAGGTGAAAGCCGTTTTGGTTTGGCTACCACCTTGAACAAATGCGGATTCAGCCATGCATCTAACTCTTTCTCAAATGCAATAATACTTCCGGTAAGGGCGGCAATTATCAAAAAAACTGCAATTACCAGCCCTCCATATCGATGGATAAATAATAAATACTGACGAACTCTCATCGCAGCCGCGTGTATATTTAAAATTCAATCCCTACGGAAGCTATGACTCGACGAGGATATCCAGGGTGAATTTCAGCTCGACTTGACGATGCATTGAAATATTCTTTATCAAACAAATTTTCGACATTCACTTGCGTTGTCAATTGATGATTACCTGCCTTCCATCGATATGCCATAAATGCATCAAATCGCGTAAACCCTGGAAGTCTAAATGTATTAGCATCATCGCCTTGACGCTCGCCCTGAGCCACAACCCCGCCTCCTAAGGTCATACCGTTAAGTTGACCTAATAAACGATACTTACCCCACAAGCTAGCTGCCTGTTTTGGGACGCCTGAAAGCTGATTGCCTTGATTACCATCATTGTTCTGGGTGAATTTTGCATCAGTGTAGGTATAACTTGCGATAAGGTTGACCTGTGGTGTCAGTTCACCCGAAACATCAACTTCAACGCCTCGGCTACGGGCTTCGCCAGCTTGTGAAGAGAAACCTGGATTGGCGATATCTGCGGTCAAAATATTTTGTTTTGTCAGATGGTATGCTGCGATATTTGCACTTAAGCGACCATCTAGAAACTCAGATTTGAGCCCGGTTTCATACTGCTTAGCCGTTTGAGGTTTAAATGCCTGCCCAGAAAATGAAAGTCCCGAGTTTGCCGCGCCAAACGACTCGGTATAGCTACCATACACGGATACTTCAGGAGACATAGAAAAAACAATCCCCGTGCGAGGTGTAAACCTTTCATCGTCGGTATTTGATTTAGACGTGGCTGACTCGTTTACGGTTTTAGCTTGATCATATCTCCCACCAAGAAGTAAATGAACGCGTGGAGAAACTTGAATCTGGTCCTGCATATAGACGCCATACCAGTCATTACTGAATGCACTATGCGCCAAAGGAAGATTTGGCTTGCTTGCCCCATATACTGGCTGGTAGACATCAACAGGCGTAAAAGATCTGAAAACAAATGGTGCCTTGCTAGTTGCCTCGTAATAATCGGTCCCTATCAGAGTCTTGTGTGCAAGGCTGCCGGTATTGAATTTTGCTTCTAATTCCAGCATATTGAATGTAGAGTTGAAGTTTTCTTTTTGCTCAAAGAAGAAACGATTCATTGTCCGTCCATCTGCATTAAATGTGCCAGATGGTGTTACCTGTATGGCATGACGATTAGTCTGCTCTGCCACAAACTGGTAACGTAATGTCAAATTTGGTGTGAATTCATGTGTCAATTTGAGCCCTCCTTGTAAGGACTCTAGTTTTTGACCAGCAAACGGTTCTGCCAAATTGCGGCTGATTGGGATGGATGCAGGACGTGTACCCACAGCCACTATGCCTCTATCCAGCTCTTGACTAGTTTTTTCGTATTGCAGGTCAAACTTAATCTGTGTCTGATCACTCAGTTTCCACAGAAGCACTGGTGCTAAGTAAGTTCCTTCACTGTCGATATTATCGCGGAAGGAGTCTAGGTTCTCATAAGCGGCATTCACTCGATACAGCACTGAATTGTCTTCATTAAGTGATCCCGTGCTATCTATTGTAGTCCTGCTCAAGTCATAGGAACCAAACTGCTGCTTGATCGCTGTGAATGGTGTAGCGAGCGGTTGCTTTGTTACCTGATTAATGACACCGCCAGGCTCACCCCGGCCATAAAGCACTGAAGCAGGCCCCTTGAGAACCTCAATTCTTTCCAGATGTGCTGTGCCCTGTAAAAAATTGCCCAAGGATCTTCCACGATATCCATCTCGCAACACCACACTGCTCAAAAAACCCCGCGCATAGTATTGTTGAATGGTATTTCCACCGTTATAAGAGGGAATAATGCCACTGACAGTTTCAAGGCTCTGTTGCAAGCGAATGACCTGACGATCTTCTAAGACATCCTGAGTGACTACTTGTATGGAAGCTGGAACCTCCATAAGCGACGTATCAGTTTTAGTGGCTGTGCTACTGCGTTTTGCCAGATAGCCCTTCACGGGTGTAGATGCGCGTTCCTTATCGGCTTGAACCCTAACTTCCGGTAGTGTTGGAGTCCCAGATTCGGATGACACTTCTTCAGGTTGTTTGTTTTCACGTAAAAGGTATGTCCCTACGCCTTTTTCTTCTGACTCATAACCGCTGCCGCGAAGCAGCTCTTCAAAACCTTGCTTCAGTGTGTAACGTCCATTTAAGCCTTTACTGCGCAATTTTGACAACATCGAAGGATCAAAGACCAACTGAACCCCCGCAGTCGCAGCAAACTGTGCCAACACATCGCTGAGTGGACCACCCTCAATTACATATTGTTGTGTAGATGCATAGTTCTTTTGAGTAGCTGTTACGCCAGTTGATTCTGCTGCAAGCACCGGGGAAGTGTACAAAGAAGACAGAGCCATACTTGTCAACATGACTTGGGCAGCAGTCCCTAAAGTTGAACATGTAAGTATTGATTTGCGAGAGTTTCGCGTTCGTGTTTGAGGCATTCTTTACATCCTTTATTTTTCATCCAGAGGGCAGATATATCCGTAATGAATAATCTATTTACCTACTACACCGAACGAGATGAAAAAAGTGATCACATACAGGATGAAAAATTCTACGAATTGGAAATGTTGAAATTTGATTTGGCAAAAACTCAGTTCAAGAATGTTGAGCTGGTCACATTAAATTGCACCAATAATACCTCCATGAGCTAGTTATTTTGCGCGTAGCATTACCCAATATCGAGTGGCTGTTTCCACTCTTAACGGCAGAGATTGTTCAAGCAAAGCTAGACCTGCATCTGTATTGCTAAGTGAGATTGAGCCAGACACTCTCATTTCTGCAACATCCGAGTGGCAGCGTAAAATACCGGTACGATAGCGACCCATCTCGGCAACCACATCACTAAGACGCATGTTCTTAGCCAACAACATGCCCTGTTCCCATAAAGTAGCGCTATTTTCTACAGAGGTAGGAGCATGAACCTCTTGGTCGGTGAAAATTGTCTGTTGGCCAGCAGACAGTTTTTGAGGTATGCCCGATTGTGGGCGAATTTCAACCGTGTCCTTGAAAACTGCGACACGAGTTTTGTCATCCAAGCGACGGACACTAAAACGCGTACCTAATGCTTGAACTTCTCCTTGTGGTGTCTCAACCAAGAAAGGGCGATAGGTAGGTGATGGGTCACTGTGTGTGGTAATGAGTAGCTCACCTTTTGCAAGTTGTATGCGCCGCTCAGTTCGAGTGTATTTAATATTCACTGCACTGGCAGTATTGAGTACAAGCTGAGTACCGTCAGCAAGCATGATAGATTTGCTTTCGCCTGTCGCTGTAGCAAAGTCAGCTGTCCATTGCTCCCAAGGTAATTGTCGCCATGTCAATAAACCAGCCGGTGCAGCGACTAAAAACATACCCAGCAATCGTAAGCTACGACGCCTACCGCTACTATGAAGCGTTTGCAAAGCATCCTTACCAATGCCAGATGGTAATTTTTGAAAGATACCAACAACTGATTCTGCACGCGCCCAAGCTGCTCCATGCGCTGGACTTTGTTGTCGCCAGTTTTCGAAAGCGATACGCTCTTTATCGCCTGCATGACCGTAGTGTAATGTCATCACCCAATCAGCAGCCTCTTTCAGCAATTTGGCGTCAAAGTCACTCATAACACCGTCATACATGTAAGTAATGCTTTTTGTATATGTCTGCGCACGGTAATCACTGGCACATTAACTTGGTCGGCAATTTGAGCAAGTGTTAATTGATCCACTTGAGCCAACAGAAATATCTCTCTAGTGCGTGGCGATAGCTTTGCCAACATCGTCTCAATTTGCAATAAAGTCTCTATGATGAGTGCGCGCGTTTCGGGCGAAGGTGCTGTTGCAGCTGGTAAATGAGCAATCGCTTCCAAATAGGCGTTCTCAACATCGAGCCGTCGCCAGTGATCGATCACCAAACCTTTTGCAATGTGTGTGAGAAAGGCACGCGACTCATTCCCCAAACTTAGCACTTTTGACGATTTCAGCAGTCGCGTAAACGTATCTTGTGCCAGATCAGCTGCATCAAAACTATTTCCTAGCTTTCGATTCAGCCAATGAGTTAGCCAACGATGATGTTCGCGATAAATCTCAGTGACGGTCTGATCAAGCAAGATATTGGGAGGCATAATAACTTCTACCAATTGATAACGATTCTCATTCTAATGAGATAGATACTGCATTGCAATTCATTCATTACCAATTAGAACTACTGAAACACCGGAATTCTCAAGTTCTGTGAGTCAGCGACCTAATGCACTAGCTGTTTTACACCCCGCCTGGACAAACCTCAACTCTCACGCCAAGCCAACATAACAGCCAACGATTTCGTCGGGATTACTGTCGTATCGGTCAGCGCCTGTTTGTTTGACTATGGCTCAAGGCGAGTGACTAAACAATAAATAAAAGATATTGGATTAATTAAAGTCTTCTATTTTCATTTTTTCAGCCATACCGGTGCGTGTCATTAAATCTCCGCAAGGATCAAGTTGCGTTATAGCGATGTATCCATTCGTGCCACTTGGTAGCGGTTCTTTGAGTTCAAATTTTGCTGTAACTATGATTACTTTCCTTGGAAGGCCATTAATGTCCATATTTGTAGCGGATCTATTAACACTGCAACAATTTGGATGGCGTTGGTAGTAGTTGGAAATCGTTTCATCGGGGCCAAATTTGATTTGGTACTCCTCTTTAGCAAGAGTTTTTTCAATTAACTCTTCATCTGAAACTGAGATCATTCTTATACTACAGATGGGATATGGCATGAAAAGATAGTTAAACCAATAAAAGCAGAGGAAAATGGTCGTGCCAAAGATCCAAGTACCCTTATTTGAGAAATTCATTTAATTGTTCAATTCCAGATTAATATGGGATACAAGTTTAACATTCAGGCCTGATACCAACGCTAGTTATACTCCCGTCTGGACAAATCCCAACACCCACGCCAATCCAACATAACGGCCAACGATCTCAGTCGAGATTACCGTCGTGTCAGTCCGCCCCTGATTGTTTAGCTATGGCTCAAGTCTTGCGACTATGAGCAGGGTTTGGGGCAGCGCGTGAGTGAATTTTGGAATTGAATCAACCACTGTATGCGTAGACCACCCTATGCAATGTCGGAATAACTATTATTAATCCTATCCGGCCATAGGCATAGTAGTTTCCTTCTTGTTGTAGTGCTTTATCAACCATATTTTCAACAGCCGAGTCTAAAGGAATCGGCAAGCCATACCTCAGTAGGTAGCTTTGGATCTTTGGCACAAAATCTACACGATCATCAGACCTAGGCCAATGCTCACTGTGAACCACAGGTGTTGCATACCATTTATCATAACGACCATGCCAATCTGATACATCTCCCTGAGGCGGTAAAGAGGACAAATAATTGAGACCCTCTTGAGCTATTTGCTTTGCAGTAGTACCTGGCAACTCGTAAACAATAATTCCAGTCTCATTTCCACCAGGGCCAAATCCCTCATATTTTTCGCTCCTATACAAAACCTTATTTACTTGAAACACCTCTGGCACATAGCTTCGATTATGTTGCGTGACAGCATCTTTAATAACAAGAGCGATACAAATCGCTATTGGAAATGTGACTGCTAGAGTTTCTTTCGGAGATCGAATAGCAGTTCGTATAAACCAATAGGGGATCCATAGAGCTAGTACTATTACAAAAGCGAGGATTACATATCCCATAATTGTGTGCATAACAAATACCGATAAAGGGTTAGTAGCAGTTAATACAAGCAGTCTATATTACAAAATAAAAAAGACCCAAGGCGTTAACCTTGAGTCTCTAGTAATACTGCCCACCTAATATTCGATCCAAACATCAACGCTAAGCGACTCACGGCTGGACAAATCCCAACGCACACGCCAAGCCAACATAACGGCCAACGATCTCAGTCAGCATTACCGTCGTCGTATCAGCCAGCCCCTGATTGTCTGCCTATGGCTCAAGGCGTGCGACTATGGGTAGGGGGGAGGCTGCTGGTGAGTGAGTTTTGGCAGTTTACTCACATTCATTTTTTGATAGATACTTTTCTCCAGCGGAATCGCCAAAGCAAACCGCATGCAGTAATGACACTTACAGTAAATGAAATAATGAATGTTGCCAAAACTTGCCCCAAGCCCTCTATACCAAACGCAAAATCATCTGCAAGTTCACTTCTCTCGGTTATGTGATGCTGAAGCATGTATTGCTTAACAAAATATTTGTCTGAAATATCGGTAGCAACTAGAGCAATAATTAAGGCAATGACAATAACTAGAATGCTTCTACCAACGAATCTAATGACAAATTTCATGGAAGGCGTGGTTGAAAAAATGAGAGTAAATTGAGTCTACTATCAAAATAAAAAAGACCCAAGGTGTTAACCTTGAGTCTCCTTATAAATGGTGGCCCCTCTGTGAGTCGAACACAGCATCAACGGATATGAGGACGGCGCTCTAAACTAAGTTATAGAATTTAAACTTACTTGCGGCGCGCAGCGAAACCAATTAAACCTAAGCCAGCAAAAATTAAAGCAAATGACTCAGGTTCTGGTACTGGTGTTGTAACAGGAGAGTGCACACTGAAACTCCAATAAGTAGGACTTCCTTGCACATTATTTGAACCGGTCCCAGTCACTACTCCACCAGCATTGGAGAGTGGCGTATCAAAGTTAAGAGTAAATATTCCGGTGCCACCTTGACTCCCGTACGAAAATCCATTTGCGCTGTCACTGCCTGCATTGATTCCAAAAACAAGTGAGACGTTAGTGCTGAATCGCATATTTACATTAGCGTAAGTGTTTGTATCAGCATCAAATGTAAATATTCCAAAAGTCTGCGCAAATGAGTATCCTGTTTGCGTGGAATCTAGTGTCCATGTCACAGGTACTGCATTCGCGACGTTAATTAAGCTCATAAAACTTAAACCGATGAGTGCTTTTTTGATAATGCCTTTCATAACTCTTATTCTCCCAAAATTTAATTAAAAATAATCTTTATATATTGCGAAGGTTAGATTTCTGATCGGTATAAGTCAATGGTCTAAAAAGACTATCTGCAAGAGCTAAGCTCACAATCAAATCCAACATCAATTTGAAGCAGCTCTAGCCTGGACAAATCCCAACGCACACGCCAAGCCAACATAACGGCCAACGACTACAGTCGGGATTACCGTCGTGTCAGTCCGCCCCTGATTGTTTAGCTATGGCTCAAGTCTTGCGACTATGAGCAGGGTTTGGGGCTGCGAGTGGGAGCTAAGCTTATGTCAGACAAATAACTGTTAGCCAGTTTCCATTGTATTTTGCCTAAGTGAAAACCATTATTTAAATGTCTTCATCCATCACACTTTTATTTTTTTCTAGTTTAAATGGCTCCGAAGGATAACTCACAACTTGCACTAACACATATAAATGTTTTACTTTGTGATAAGCCAAAACACGAACAACCGCTGACTCACCGAGGTAATCAAACTTTGCATCTTCGGAATCACAAACTTCCGCAATCTCACCTTTCTTGTAATCATGATCATGGCAATTGACGCTGTGTAAATCAGTCCAATCAATTTGCCTTAACTTTATTAGACGCTTGGTCTTTACAACTTCATTAACATTAGGCAGAGATTCCGAACCAAACAAGGACTTGCTACGATTTTTATAAGTGTTTCGCCCAAGATTATCGTAACTATATTTATCTATTCTTACCCATCCAATTAAACTTTCGCAGCCACCAACCTGCCAGCATTGCTCAGCTTGAATTGAGGTTGATAAGAGTGCTGATATAAAAAGGAAGAATAATTTATACATTTGATCCATCTTTATAAACTTAGCATCAAAACCCAAAGGGAATACTTGCACAGTTTACCTCACCCTAAAACAAAAAAGACCCAAGGCGTTAACCTTGAGTCTCTCTATAAATGGTGGCCCCTCTGTGAGTCGAACACAGCACCAACGGATTATGATTCTGCTGCTCTAACAACCTCGTCCATTACAGAATCGACAAGACCATTTTTAATGATTGCTTGCACCTCGGACTCTTGCACCTGACTAATAGCGATACTAATCATTCTGCCAGATAACTCTGCTTCTCCTGCAGAACTGACTATAGTTGCAAGTGAAAGTACCTCATGAATGTAGTTGTGTATCAAAGCATCTCTTATTGCATCTGAATGTTTTAACTTTTCATCGCTACTAGCCCATTTGATATCTTTATTTAGGAGTTTAGTTAATTTCTCGATCGCCTCAATAGGCTCTTTTATAAAGCTTCTTGCTAATTTAAAGTCTTTCGCCCCAATTATTGAGTCAGTAGCTACCCGTGCACAGCTTGCTGCAAAATCAGGATATTTGTTGTTAATACTGACAAAAAGACGATAGGTGGCATCTTGATTGCCAAGTACATTATTTATCGCCACCACATCATGAAACAATTCTGCATCTGCACGTCCATTTTCCAATTCCAGAGATTTGTAATCTACAACCTCTTTGAGTTTAGCAAGTGCAGGTGGATACACCTCCCCAAGTTCACGCCAAAATCTCAATGCATAGGACAAACGCACACCATATTGGGATGGCCCCTCTTCCAAGGCATGCTCATGAAACCACACGTATTCATTTAAAGCGTTTTCATATTGCTTTTCTTCTACTAACTCCTGGGCACGCCTAAGCCTAGCCGAAGCATCCATTTTTACCGCTCCTTACGTTTTTACAACTCCACAAATAGAGAGCCATGTTTAACACTTAGACAACCCATTCTCAGTTTTCTTGAGATAAGCGACCACGCTGGCTGCCCTTCAGAAGTCATGAAGGATACAACTCGCAGCCCATTTGAAAGAGATACGCAGACTTCAGGCAATCTACCTATTAGTTGAATATCAGAAACCGTTGCGTCTTTTATTGCTTCAAACATCTTAGGCCATCGACTTTCATCGCTCCAACTGCCTCCCACAATTGACCTTGGTCGCTCAATACGCCAACTCCACTCAATCATTAATGTGAGCTCTCCATCTAGACGGCTACTGCCATGTTTGTTAACAGATTGAAGCTCTCCAAACTCAAGAAAGATTGCTGACCCATGACCACGCCAAACATCTGACACAGTTTTGCCAATGAGAGCATCAAAGAAAGGTCGTTCTTTACTAAGTTTCATTATTCAAATATGCCTGCGTTAAAACAGAAAAGTCTATTAATATGGGCTCTTTTTATTAGCTTCAATACCTTTTGTACCTATATAAATAAATGTGGATCCTAATAATATAGAAGTTAGTGCACCGCCAACAAAAGCATAATCACCCAAAAAACTTTCAAGAAACCCTTTTAACCATGGGTGCTTACCTTGACCAACTAAAAGTTGACCAGTGAATAGCTGCAAAATACCATGAAGGTAGGCACAACACCCCAATATAAGCATGCAGATGCTAACTGTACGATTAGTGAAAATCATTGGTGCTCAATTTTCACAACTTCCACTGACTCAAGTTCTACAGCAGAGCACTTAAACGATCCAGTCAAACCCCAGATAGATTCAATCTCGACTAATAAATTTGCTTTATCATTTGTTTGTATAGTCGATACAGTGAAGGAATTAATGACATTTTGGTGGTTAAAATCGAATAGCTCCAGATCACTTATTGATGCAAAAGAAAAATTGGCAAGTATGCTTTTAGTCACAATCATTCGATAGTTTGCCGTATCTTCATTTATTGAAGCATATTGGCTAACATGAATTACCAACTTTGCCCGGTTGTGACCCACCTCAACTGGAAGCGATCTTTCCATAGAGAATTTAACGATCTCAGCATCATGAAATGTTGGCCACTCACCTAAGGCGGCAATCAGTTTTTCACTCCCATTAATATGATGATATGGATTACGCATAAAACAAACCTTTAAATGATAATCAGCAGTTTACCTCACCTCAAAAAAAAGACCCAAGGCGTCAACCTTGAGTCTCTAGTAATGACTGCCCGCCTAGCATTCGAGCCTGATAATAGCGTCAAGCAGCTTCCGCCTGGATAAATCTCAACGCCCACGCCAAGCCGACATAACGGCCAACGACCTCAGCCGGGATTACCGTCGATCAGCCAGCCCCAGTTTGCTGGCCTATGGCTCAATACATGCGACTGTGGGTAGGGTTTGGGGCAGCACGAGAGCGAATTTTGGCAGTTTACTCACACTCGCTTTTTGATAGACACATTTCTCCAACGGAATCGCCAAAGCAAACTCGATGCAGTAATGACACTTACAGTAAATGAAATAATGAATGTTGCCAAAACTTGCCCCAAGCCCTCTATACCAAACGCAAAATCATCTGCAAGTTCACTTCTCTCGGTTATGTGATGCTGAAGCATGTATTGCTGAACAAAATATTTGTCTGAAATATCGGTAGCAACTAGAGCAATAATCAAGGCAATGATAAAAACTAGAATGCTTCTGCCAACGAATCTAATGACAAATTTCATGGGAGGCATAGCTGAGAAATTGAATGTCTCACGAGTCTACTATCAAAACAAAAAAGACCCAAGGCGCTAACCTTGAGTCTCTTTATAAATGGTGGCCCCTCTGTGAGTCGAACACGGCACTAGAATACTTCCATGACATGAGACTCACCAACAGGTGGGAAGTTAAATATAACCGATTCATATTGCCCCTCAACTGTTTCAATATCGATTGAATCACCACTCTCAAATGTAATATTCAGAGAGTATGGAGAGTTTAGTTTAGCTTTATTTGGTATTTGTCTAACAAGTAATCCCCACGGACCTGAATTTGGATATTCATTCCACTCATAGATCGTCCCACCTATTGTCGCAAATACTCGCTCTGCACACTGAATATTGAAGTTAGAAAAATAAATATTTAAGACATAGGTAGCTAATAAAATTGAGTCGACATACTCTGCACCATTTGAAAAGTGGCCATTAAGAATTTCGACGATATCTTCCGTATAACTAATCATTTTTATTCCATTGATACATATTTCTTTAAATTTATGAGCTCAAGAAAATCTTCAAGCAATTACAGTTTACCTCACCACAAAACAAAAAAGACCCAAGGCGTCAACCTTGAGTCTCTTTATAAATGGTGGCCCCTCTGTGAGTCGAACACAGCACCAACGGATTATGAGTCCACACTGTTGAGGCACTATGCTTACCATTACGCAACAATACATGTACTTAAATTACGTTATGCAACTAAATAGATGTGTCACCTAACTATAGCGTTGAACTTTTGTTGTACCTCTGTAGCGAGTGCCATAGATAATAGTAAAACATCTAACGTTGAGAGCATGCCAGGTACAAAGACGAAACTTGTTTTATTTATTAGATGTGCAGTAATTAACAATTTCTTCTAAGGCATTTTCTTTTACCTCTGACCACATTTTTCCTTTTGATGGAATTCTCACATTTGGGCCATAGTCGCAATATCCAAGACATTTAATTTGCTCAACCTCAACGCCGTGAACTCCACCAAGTTTTGCTTTTAGAACTTCAAATATCTTTTCACTCCCATGGTTGCCACAAGAACTTAATGGAGGCGGCCTCTTCATCGTGCAAACTAACAGTTTCATAATAAATTCCCTTGGAATTAGGTATTGATTTTTGAATGCATGCCAGACGTGAATAGCTGATCCATGTGATTAAAGGTGTTATCTGCTCCAGCGTTGAGTAATGCCTGCTCTGAGAATAATCCAGCGTATCCATAAACAGTCATGCCCGCAGCTTTACCAGCACGTATGCCCGTGGGTGTGTCTTCAATTACAAAACAATTTTCATTCTTAATATTGAATGTATGGGCTGCTTTTAAATACAAATCCGGTGCAGGTTTAGGATTTTTCACATGTGTGGCTGAGAAAATTTTTCCCTCAAAATAATGAAGTAAATCTACTTTCTCTAACATCATTCTTAGCTTGGTTTCTTGGCTATTAGAGACCACGCAGAATGGAACATTTAATCTCTCAATTAAATTACGTACCCCATTAATCTCTTGTAGATTTTGTTGCAGTTGAACATACGCTTTCTGATAATAATCATAGATAAACGATTCGGGAAACGCTAGCTCATGCTCTTTCGAGATTTGATTGATCACCTCTTCTAAGAGGGTGCCGACATATCGACTCACAAAGTCTTCGAGTTTGTACTCAATCCCATATTCTTTGAGTAAATTTACTAACAATTGATTTGTGATCGTCTCGCTATCAACCAACACTCCATCACAATCAAATATAACAAGTTCAATTTGCGCCAATTCAATTTCCAATACAGTAGATATCAAAATCAAAACATATGAATTTATTTGAGTATGCCCCCCAATTAATCTCGTAATTGAGGGGATGAAGCTTTCAATTAAAAGTCAGCATCCAATACAACTCTGTAACGTGCTTTACCTGAAAGAAGACGATCAATTGCCTCATTTACTTTACTCATTGGAAAGTGCTCAACCAAAGGTGCAATTTTGTGTCTAGCAGCGAACTCCAGCATTCTTGCCGTTGCTGATGGACTTGCATTTGCAGAACCGGCAATCAGTTTTTGGCCAACGACTAGATCGACTACTGAAGTCTCTACAGGGTCTAATACCAGTCCAACAAAAGCCATCTTTCCGTTTTTCTTGAGCGTCTTCACATACGCAGACCAATCAAGCTTATTGTTCACAGTAATCAACAGAAAATCTAACTTGTTAGTCATGCTCAAAATGTCATCAGTGCTACGGCTATTTATCACATGGTGGGCACCAAAACCGATTGCTTCATCCTTTTTTTCTGCTGTCGATGAGAATGCTGTAACTTCACAACCCCAAGCATTGGCGAATTGAAGTGCCAAATGACCTAAGCCTCCAATACCAACAATCCCCACATGATGAGTTGGCTTGATTCCAAAATTCTCAAATGGCGCAAATACCGTAGCTCCGGCACATAACAAAGGTCCTGCGGAAGAAGCATCTAGCGCTTTTGGTACTGGAATTGCCCAGATCCATTTAGTTCTAATCTTATCGGCAAAGCCGCCATGGTTTCCAATAATGGTCGGACGAACGTCATTACAAAGATTATGGTTACCTTCCAGACATAATTCGCAATGCATACAACTTCCAACATGCCAGCCCACACCTGCATAGTCGCCCACCTTGACGTTCAATACGTTTTTACCAATTGCGGTCACTTTCCCTATTGCCTCATGCCCCGGAATAACCGGGTACTGAGTTAATCCCCAATCGTTTTGAGCAATGCTCACATCTGAATGACAAAGCCCGCAATATTCGACAGCGATCTCAACCTCATCATCTCCTAAGCTTTTTGGCTCGTAGTTAAAAAGCTGTAACTTACCAGTAGATTGCTTAGCAGCCCATCCGCTAATTGCTCCCATACTCTTTCCTTTCTTTAGATTGAAGTCCAATGTGATCAATGCACAGTTGAATTATCTAGAAACAATTACTATTATTAAAATTGATTAAATAAATAGTGACTATCATGGAAAATGATTTTAGAAATTTAGATTTAAACTTGATTGTGGTGTTCAACGCCTTGGTCAGAGAGAGAAGCGTATCTAGAGCTGCTGCATCGCTTTATTTAGGCCAGCCGGCGGTTAGCAATAGCTTAGCCAGGCTTAGATTACTTTTAGAAGATGAATTATTCGTCAGAGCCAGTGGCGAGATGGTTCCTACAACTAAAGCACTCGAACTACACAAAACGCTTTTACCGGCATTGCAGGCTATCCATGCTGCAATCTTTGAGCCTCAAGAATTCAATCCACTCACTGATCATCGAACATTCACTTTGGGGATGCGTGATTGGGTAGAAGCATGGTTAATGCCCAAATTATTAGAACAACTCCGAGAGATGGCACCTAACATAAGAATTAGCGTGCAGGTCGCAGAAGATAATTTTGTTGAGTCTCTTCTAGAAAATGATCGAATTGATTTTGCCATCACGAATGCCATAGCTGGTCCAAAGTGGATGATCCACAACAAGCTTGCAAGCATGGAATATGTGGCGGTCTATGACGGTAAAACCGTTAAGTCGAAAGGAGCTATTTCACTGGAGGAGTTTATTTCGGTACCCCATCTACTGACTTCAACTAAAGGTGAATTCGAAGGAGCGGTAGACGAAGTGCTTAATGAGCTAGATATTAGACGGGAGGTGATTTACACCACAACAAGGTTCAATGCGCTCGCGCAGATATTGAAACAAATTAAAGCAATTGCAACCCTTCCAGAACCAGTAGCTAAAAGCTGGGAATCCACTTATCGCCTAAATACTAGCAAGCTACCATTCAAATTGCGGCAGTATGACCTCACGCTTACACATCATGAAAAAAACGATAACGATCAAGCATTCGCTTGGATGAAGGCGTTGATTACAAAGATCACTAGTGAGTTCGCACCCTAGGATTTCAACATTTTTGCCTAAACTGTATAAATGATTTAATTGAGATATCACTTGCCCATTTACAATACAGACAGGTCTGTCTACAATCAAATTGCCAACTAAAATAAATATTCTGGCAAATTTATATTCAAGGATTAGGAGCAGATCATGGAAGTATTACTCATAGGGGCAGTTGCCTGCACTACCGCTTTAATTTTATCAGCTTGGTTAATGACTTTTGCACGTTGGTTTCCCATACAGGGAATCGATGGAGCATTTTTAGTCGATTACAAAACGATGATACGTGCCCACGTAGATTTTGCATTAATGGGACTATTCAATTTAGGATTCTTTGGTGCAGCTAAAGCCGCGGGAGTTGAACTTGAATACTTTGCCTGTGTTTGTATGGCGGTTGGTGGATTCACAAATCCAACTGTATTTGTGATTGCTGCATTTGACCCAGAGTTTTGGAGCAAAATTAAATGGAAGGTATTTTCTGCTGTTAGTTTTGTTATCACTACGGTTGGTTTCATGACAATCTGTTATCAAATGATTCGACATGCTTTAAGTAGTTAGGTTAGCGTAGATAACCTCAGAGCTCTTCCTGAGCTCCCTCCGTGCCCTGCTTCGGCAGGGCTTTTTTGCAAAAACAGGAGTGGCATTATGGTTTTACCGACGTTCCCTCTGAAAAGCTTTTTGTTTGGTACGCTTGCCCTAACAAGTTTGTGTATTGGATTGATTGGTGTGATTTTGCCAGGTCTACCTAGTACAGAATTCATACTCCTTGCTGTGTGGTTTGCTGACAGAAGCTCCCCTATGATGCATTCTTGGTTGCTGGAAAAACCTTATATTGGGACGATGATGCGTAACTGGAAAGTTGGAAAAATGCCTCGTAAAGCGAAGGTATTAACCTCTATTACCATGACAGTTTCTGCTTATTTAATTTTTGAGTTAATTAAGCACCTACCAAGTGCAATTTTCGTAGTAAGCATTATGGCTATAGTACTTATTTGGTTGTGGAGACTGCAAGAATAGACCCGTGATTCATCAGTAATACGCTCTCTTTAAAGGTTCTTATTGACCTATCCTTTCATGGAGTAACCCTTCATAGCTTTACCTAAATCATTAGGCTAATCAATTTTTTGATGGGGCTAGTTAGTAGAAATAAAGATAAGACCTCGAAACGAAAGAACTTTGAACACGCTTTTCATTTCGAGGAGCAGGCAATAAATACTTATTGATCAGCCGGCGGAAAGTCCAGCACGGTATCATTAATCCGATTGAACAGATTAGTGAAGGTAATGCTAGTAATCGCTAAGACGATTTCTACAATCTGCGTGTCAGTGAAACCAGCCGCTTTGACTTTTTCAACGGCAGAATTTTGCACGGTTCCATTAGTTGTAATCAATTCACGAGTAAAGTCCGCCAAAACATCCATACGGCTATCGCTCGATGGTGAGCCACGACGTATAGCCAGAATATCCTCTTTGCTCAGCCCCATTTTTTTGCTGATGAACGTGTGCGCTGCTAGACAGTAGTCGCATTCTGCAGACTGGCTCACAACAAGCTTAACAACTTCACCTTCTTTGGCACCCAGAGTGCCACTCTTGAGTACGGCATCAATGTTGAGGAGTGTTTCCAACGCGATTGGACTATTACTTCCAATATTGTTGTAAGCATTTGGTACGATACCGATTGCAACCTTGATCCCGCTGTAAAGTTGCGCTGCATGCCCAGTGGATTCTGCGATTGGTTGATTAAATAAACGGTTCATGATCATTCCTTTATAAATATTAAGTGAGGCCGGCAGCTTTCAGGGCTCGCCGGTATTTTTGTAAAGAATTCGAGCTCGGGGTAACAGCTTATTCAGCTGATTGCTCGATCGCTGACACCAGGCCTGATACATCTGTCAGGAATGGTGTATGCCCAGTATTCAACGTGAACTCACGACGAACCCCTGTTGCCGCGACCATTTTTTGCTGGAGATAGGGGCTCACTACTTGATCTTGTGATGTGTGGATATAGACCTTGTCAACTTGGCCGAAGCGCGCGGCCGTTACCTTGACTGGCGTCACAATTGGACCCAAAGGCTCGTCAATGATCAAATCAGGTAATACTTTGCGTAACCCCTCTGAAGCACCGTTGGCGAAAAGGTCTGCGCGGGCATTGTAGTTGACCGAAACCATACCTTTGGCCTCATCAATGTGCAGCGCTGGGCCTGCTTTACTATCGCGATCCTGCTTTGCCAGAGACAACATAGATTCACCATTCTGTGGCAGGAATGCAGCTAGATAGACAGCAGTTTTAATTTTGTCAGGCGCTGCTTCCGCTACGTTACTCACCGCAATACCACCAAAGCTATGCCCTACTAACACGACTGGTTTCGACTCGTTTCCGATTGCCTTGAGCACCGTATCGCGATAGAGGTCATTGCTCACCTGATTAGGAGCCATAGGTGCACTAGGACGACCAGGAAGATCTACATTGATGATGCTGTAGCCATCCGCTTGCAGCTTGGCGCTAACATTGTCCCAAATATGAGCATCTTCAAATGCACCATGTACCAAGGCAATTGTCGGCTTTTCTGCAGCCATTAAGTTTGCACTAATCATAGTGGCGGAAACCAAAGCTAAAATGTTTAATACTTTCATGTCATACTCCTGTATATAAAGGTTTATAGGCTTATTTGCTACAGGACAAATGATAGGACCCACAAGGATGAACAACCATATCCAAGACACCGAAGTTAATGATCGATCGTCCGGAAATTATCCGGACTATGGGATGGCGGCTACACGTGCCGATGTGTTATCTCAGGTATTGACGTTGATACGACTTCGTGGAGAACTCGTTTATTCAGCACAATTACGAGCACCATGGGGTATTGAGTTTCCTAAAGGGCCAGCACATTTCTATTTTGTTCAGACCGGTACGATGTGGGTTAAGACTCCAGGAGCGGAGCCAGTTCCTGTCAGGCAGGGCGACATGATCTTGTTCCCTCACGGCACAGGGCATCTAATTTACGATGATCCAAATTCATCATGGGTCGGAATCGATAATCTTGTAAAAAATCATTTCAACCGTGAAGAGTCCATACTTGATTATGGTGGCGATGGAGAGAAAGCTAGCCTTGTCGGTGGCCTATTCCACTTTGAAGGAGGATCACTAGCAGCAATCATGACGGCTTTACCACTCATCGTGCATATCCCAAGCGAAGGTGGAAAAACGCCTGACTGGTTGCATGCTCTAACGCATTTCTTAGTCAAGGAATCACATGAAGTCGAACCGGGATCTTCACTGATGATTTCGCGGTTGATTGACTTATTGGTGATTCGAACTTTACGTACATGGGCCGCCAATCAGGCCAATCCCAAGAGCTGGATCGGGGCATTGGGCGATGAAAGGATTGGCAAAGCATTGAATGCCATCCATGGAGCGCCATTTGACACTTGGACTGTGGAGGGGTTGGCGAGTATTGCAGCGATGTCCCGTTCAATCTTTGCAGAACGGTTTATGGCAAAAGTCAGCGAGCCACCACTCCAATATGTTAAAAGATTGAAATTGACATTAGCCGCAGATATGTTGGCCAGTGGAGTGCGTGTTACTCAAGCAGCTGTACGTATCGGTTATGCATCAGACGCAGCTTTTAGTCGTGCCTTCAAATCCCAGTTTGGGCACGCACCTAGTGAAGTAGCTCAGCGCATTTCATATTGACCATATTTTCATGTATACATGAAAATATGGTCAATATGAAACAATCCTGGAACTCACCCCTTGGTGAAATTATTACTCGGTTGAACTTTTTGTTGAGCTGACATAAAAACAAAGGGCTACGAATTAACGTAACCCTCTGATTTACAGCGATTTTTGGTGGCCCCTCTGTGAGTCGAACACAGCACCAACGGATTATGAGTACAGATTTCTTCCGTGGGTGTCATCAAGTAAGTTGAAGATTTCTAGTTCTTTTTTCAGTTCCCAAACTCTTATCTGAACAATACCGATCTTTATACCGAACCTTGCTGGTTATTAGAGGCTGAGTTTCGGTGAAAACTCTCATGCGTATCAATGAGTTATAGTTTTAGAATGGCCGAAACTGTACCGAACTGAAAAAGCTTGATCGTTAAGCAAACATGCAGGAGTACGCTCGAGTAATTCGAAATATGGATGTTACAGTCCAAATTTTGGATATGAGCCGATACTATCAGTATCAAAATCAATACCAACCGTCATTAGGTTTCCCGCAATATCCACTCATACGCGAAACGCGTAGTGAATATTCAAATACAAGGAGACTAATCATGTTACCAAAAGAAAATCGTGCAGGCTTTTTTGAAACACTCATTGAAAATATCGCTGACCTTGTGACGAAAACTGGATTGTTAAAGCCCGATCTGGACTATCACATTGTTCGCAGTTCAATGGTTATTATGTTTTTGTTTTTTGGTTATCAAAAGTGGTTTGAATACGAAGCTCAAACATTAATTCCTTTTATCTCAAATGGTCCGTTTATTTCATGGATGTATCCTGTATTTGGTATTCAAGGTGCAAGTTGGTTTTTAGGAGTTAGCGAGTGGTTGTTCTGTGCATTAATTTTTGCGGGCTTTTGGAGTAAACCAGCGGGCATTCTCGGTGCGTTGGGATCAGTAATAACATTTGTAATGACAGTAACTATTATTCCATTCATGCCAGATGGTTGGGCAGAGTCGGCTGGCGGATTTCCAGCCATGGTGGGCAATGTACCTTTTTTAATGAAAGATGTAGTATTGTTGGCAGTATCGATCTATTTATTGAAGCAAGACGTAAGTCGATTGCAAGCCGATAACAAGATGTGAAAGCTTTGGTGAATATAACCCCGCGTATGCGGGGTTTTTCTTTTATGCTGACTTAAGCCAGTCAGTAGGAGAACAGCCTATTTTTTTGATAAAGACTCTCGATAGTGATGCTTGATTTTGATAGCCGGAAGCAGCTGCGATGCTTTTAATTGATTTGCCCTGCTTTAGTAAATTTTGCACTACCGACATCCGCCAGTCAGTTAGATACTCGAGGGGAGTTGTCCCTACAGTCTCTCTGAAATTTACGGCAAACCTGGCCCTGGACATTCCCGCCTGGTCAGCTAATTCTTCTAATGTCCAAGGATGGGATGGCTTCTCATGCATGACATTCACTGCATTGGCCAAGCGAGGGTCAGCAAGTGCAGCGAAAATCCCTTCTTTGAGCTGCCCCTTAGAAAGTACATATCGAAGTACTAGGACCATAAAATACTCAACCAAGGTATCTAAGGCAGTCTGTCTTCCAAATTCCTGCTCAAAAGCTTCTTTAAACATCAAATCAAGAGTCGGAGCCAATGATTGAACTGCACTCATCGGGATAATTAGAACCTCAGGCAAAGCTACAGCCAAGGGGCTTCTTACTTTTACTCCCAAATCGACAAATGCGCATAATAAATCACACTCTGAACTCTCTATCGGCTCAAAGCTGTGATGACATGGTCTGGGAAAAAATAGGATGCTAGGCTCTTTAATAATGCCAAACTCCTTACCTCTCACAAACAGTTTTAGCTTGCCTGCTTTCATCAGGTGAACATGCCCCATATTTTGTGATGTATCAAAATCGACAAATTGACAGAGCTCTCCAGTGTGAAAAACTTTAGCTGACAGTGTGGTTTGACTTAATAGTGGGGCTAATTGGTCCATTCGATACTCTCGGTTAAATAGTCGATACCATTTGAGGGTTCAAGTATCGCATGATGTCTCCAGCGCATAAAGCGCATAACTAACTTAGGAGACAAATATCATGGCACGTATTCAACCAGTTTCAAAAGATCAAGCAACAGGTCCTTTAGCTTCAACATTTGACCAAGTAAAAGCAAAGATTGGCGTGGTGCCAAATCTGTTCCGTACTTTTGCACAATCACCATCTGTACTGAATGCTTATCTCGGCTTTTCAGAAGCGTTATCACACGGAAAACTCAAACCAGCGCAAAGAGAGGCAATTGCATTAGCGGTAGGACAAGCAAACAAATGCCAATATTGCCTATCTGCACACACATTGCTAGGTAAAGGAGCTGGACTGAGTCAATCAGATATCCAGGCTGCCCGCGATGGCTTCTCACAAGATCCACAGACTAATGCTCTGGTTAAGCTGGCAGTAAGCATAGTGAATCAAAGAGGAGTGTTGAGTGATGCGGATATTCAGAGTGCCAAGGACAATGGCGTTGATGATGGATTGATCATCGAGGTGATTGGTCAAGTAGCTCTGAACACTTTGACCAACTACACAAATCATATTGCTGCGACTGAAATTGACTTCCCGGTAGTCAATGTTTAATTACTTATACCGGATCTACTTCAACGGGTAGATCCGCTTTTTATTTACAGGGCTTAAATTATGAAATCAGTACAGATAAACATTCCCACATCGGACGGAAGTCTGTCGGCTCGCTTAGAATTACCAGATGTCCCATACAAAGCGATTGCATTATTCGCACATTGTTTCACCTGCGGGAAAGACATTTTGGCGGCAAGTCGAATTTCCAGAAGATTAGTTAGTCATGATTTTGCCGTGCTGAGGTTCGATTTTACCGGCTTAGGAAGTAGTGACGGGGATTTTTCAGACACAAACTTTACTACTAACTTAGAAGATATATCTACAGCTGCTAATTGGTTAAAAAATAATTATCAACCAGCGTCTTTACTGATAGGTCATAGTCTCGGTGGTACAGCAATCTTGGCAGCATCATCCACACTGCCAGATGCTAAAGCAGTTGTGACGATTGGAGCCCCAAGTGATCCGAAGCTAATCTTAAACTTAATAGGTGAGGATAGCGTTTTGCAAATTGAAAATGAGGGCGAAGCTAATGTCGTTTTAGAAGGACGGCAATTCAAAATAAAACGGCAATTCCTGGTAGATGCTGAGCAACAAAAAGTACTAAATATCGTCCGCAAAAATGATCGCCCCTTGATGATAATGCATTCCCCTTCAGACAAAACAGTCCCAATTGAACATGCGACTAATTTATATCTTGCTGCAAAGCATCCTAAAAGCTTTATTTCGCTGGGGAATGCTGACCATTTAGTGAGTGATAAAGGAGATTCGGATTTTATTGGCGATATGATTGCTAGCTGGAGTGCTCATTACATAATCTAGGCGGCCTTTACTTCCCCACCATCTATTCGAAAAGTTGTCCCAGTCATCCATTTAGCAGATGGCGATAAAATATAGGCCATCAAGTCGGCAACCTCTTCCGGTGTACCATATCTTGATATTCCTGCATCACGGAGATATTTGGATATCGCTTCCTTTTCCGGCAAATTCTGTTGCCTTGCCCATTTCTTCAAAAACATCATGCGCCGCTCTGTAAAAATGGCACCCGGCAATACGCTATTCACTTGGACATTGTCACTAATTCCTCTATCAGCAAAAGCTTTCGCTAGAGCGATGATTGACGCATTTATCGCAGAGACTGCAGCAAAATTTGCTTTAGGCACCTGCGCTGATGTGCCAGAGGTGAATATCACTGAACCTTTAGTTTTTTTAAGATGCTCCCAGCAACTCATGGTGAGCTTTCTTGCACTATGGAACTTCAAACTTAACCCATCGTCCCATTCTTTATCCGACATCTCAAACAAATCAATTTGTGGGACATCGCCTGCAATATTCACAACCGCATCAATGCGACCAAATGCATCCATCGTCTTTTGTGCGATCAACGTTGTGGCATCGTTAACCTTTAGGTCTACGGCAATCACTAATACTTCCGCTCCAGTAGCCCTTATTATTTCTCCTGTCTGATCTAACTTACTAGAATCCCTAGCAACGACAACTAAGGCTTCAAAATCTTGTGCCAGCCTTATTGCAGTTGCTTTGCCTATGCCTTGACTTGCTCCAGTAACAATAGCGACTTTCTTCGGTTTTGATTTCGATGAGATATGCATTACTTACTCCATCACCACTACCATTTTTCCATTGGCCTGATTAGCCTCCATCACACGGTGAGCTTCGTGAATCTCTCCAAATTTGAATACGCGGGATGGTTTAGCTTTGAATTTACCAGCGGCAACCTTGGTAGCAATTTCTTGCAAAGGAATTTCTGTGACCGGAAAGCCTGGAGTACCAAAATGAAACGAGGCAAAAAAGGTTAAATAAACACCACTATTCATTTGAGCTAGAGGATTAAAGTCTTTGACAGGCGCTAAACCTCCAAGCCACCCAGCAATACATGCTCGTCCATATCGCGGGAGCATTGCTAAAGAATCAACAATCGTACTGTTTCCTACCAAATCCAAAATACAATCTACTTTTCCTGACTCAGGTAAACGTTTTGATAAATCAGGCCCCTCAATTTCACACCGTGTCACACCTAATGCCTCAAGCATTGGGAAGCGCTCTTTGCTTCTTGATGTTGCAATCACTTTCAGGCCAGCATCTACGGCTAAGTTAATCGCTGCTTGCCCAAAAGCTGAAGTAGCACCGCGAATCAGTAAAGTTTGGCCTCTTTGAATCTCTAGATTTTTAAACAGACAGGTCCATGCTGTCGCATAGCTTTCAGGGATAGCCGCAAGTTCTTCCCAAGGCAGGTCCGCTTCAATCAAAGTCACTACAGTCACTGGCACTCGCACATACTCTGCATAACTGCCATTGATAGTTCTACCCATCCCACCCATCATCGCAGCTACTTTCGCCCCAATTGGGAACTCACCCCCTGGACAAGCTTTAACTACTCCTACGCACTCGATACCAATTACATCAGCATTTTCCGCCCACTCACCTCTGCGCATATGCATTTCAGCATGGTTTATTCCAAATGCTTTGATTTGGATGATTACATGATCAGCTAAAGGTTGTGGTTCAGGAATTTCTGTATAAGTTAGATTTTCTACAGGACCGAACTCTTTCAATACAATGGCTTTCATTTTTGACTCCTTAAATAGTTAAATATGATTTGTGACTATTTGGATTGAGGCTCAACTCGATCCCAGAAACGTTTTATATGGAATGCAATTTCATTAGCGTGCGTTTCTACAGCAAAATGTCCGGTATCTAAGAAAATTACTTCGGCATTAGGTAAATCGCGTTTGAATGCTTCAGCGCCTGCGGGTAAGAAGAAAGGGTCATTCTTACCCCAGACCGCTAAAAATGGCGGCTGATAAGTTTGGAAGAAAGCTTGGAATTTCGGGTACATCTCAACATTGCTTGCGTAGTCCAAAAACAAATCTAATTGGATTTCATCGTTACCGGGTCTATTGATGTAATGATCATCCAGTGTGTAACCATCAGGGGAAATATACTCAGGCTCAGGCACACCATGCGTATATTGCCAACGAGTTGTTTCCAAAGTCAGCATAGCTCGTAATGCTTCACGATTTGTATGATTAGGATTTTCCCAATATCTTCTAATCGGATTCCAACCTTCGCTTAAACCCTCTTTATAAGCATTACCATTTTGCGAAATCACAGCTGTAATTCTGTCCGGGTTTTGTACGGCCATTCGTAAACCCACTGGTGAACCGTAATCAAACACATAGATTGCAAAACGGTCCAAATTCAACACCTCCGTGAATTTAGTCATAATCTCAGCAAGGTTTTCGAAGGTGTATTTGAAAACTTTATTAGAAGGGCAATCTGTCTGCCCAAAACCTGGGAAATCTGGCGCGATCAAATGAAAATCTTTTGAAAGCAGCGGAATCAAATCTCGATACATATGACTACTGCTAGGAAAGCCATGAAGCAATAACAAGCTGGGTTTATTTATATCGCCAACTTCACGATAAAAAATCTGTAACCCATCAACTTCAACCTTCTTGTGCTGAACAGAATACATTCCCTTCTCCTTAGTAACCACTATAAAATTAAAATAAAGGTTACTATGCATTCAGTAACCTGTCAAATAATATTTAAGAGGTTACTGCAGAAGGAGACTGAAAACATTACACAATACTTGTATTTATAAGGATTAAGGACTGAATTTACTGCTCATGAAAGGAATTTACTTCTACAATTTAAAGATAATAAACGCCAAAATGTAACTTAACATATCTATTTTCATAGGTTACTATTAGACCTAAGTTCATTTAGGAGTAAATATGAATAATCATTTGCCTCCAGCATTATTTGTGGGTGAGTCGCTTGGCTTAGATTTTCTGAATAGCATTGCCACTCCAGTAGACGTTAAGGTGGAATGGATTGGTAATGGATTAGATTTGTTGAATTGGTTGGAACAGGCTGGTCTCGTTCCTATAGATGTTCTCAATGAATTTCGGAAATCTGCCGTTCCTGGTGAACTCGATGGAATAGCATCTCAAGCAAGAAGTCTTCGGGAATGGTTCAGAGATTTTGTGAATCAGAATAAAGGACGCAAACTTGATGCAAGCAGTGTGAAAGCGCTAGAGCCTATGAATAGACTTTTAGCGCGTGATGAAGCTTACAATCAAGTAGTGTTTGAAAACGGCAGTCAACCTTCATATCGAAAGTCCAGGCGATGGAGATCCCCAGAATCATTATTAATGCCTATTGCGGAAGCAATGGCTAATTTGATTTGTGAGGAAGATATGACTTACGTTAAGGCTTGCGAGGGTCATGATTGTACGTTGATGTTTTTGGATAGAACAAAAAGCCATGCTAGACGCTGGTGCAGCATGGGTATTTGTGGAAACCGTGCAAAACAGGCAGCACACAGAGCGCGAACCAAAAAGACGTAATCAACTAATTGCAAGAGACCATTCGACGTTGATTGCGAATGGCCTTTTTTACTTATTAGCTGCGAACGGGGACTTTACCTAACAAGGGCCCCAATCCCTCAGCCATTGTTAGGTGCGTGTATACCGCATCCCTCAACTTTGTGAATGGAATATTGCCAATCATTGCTGTCTGGATTGTGGCCATGACTTCACCAGCTTCTGAACCAATCATCGTAAATCCAAGGATGTTGTCATCTACCGAATTGATCAATACCTTCATAAACCCTATTATTTCATCGGTTGCTGCTGTACGTAAGACATTACTCATAGGAAGTTTGGCCACTCGCACAGGAATTCCTAATTTTTTGGCATCACTCTCAGACAAGCCTACCCTAGCTAAGGGTGGGTCAGTGAACATTACATAAGGGATTAATCGATCATCCTTAGAACGGTTTCCCCCAGACATGGCATCTTTGACTATTCTGAAGTCATCAACTGAAACGTGAGTGAATTGCGGACTACCAGCGCACTCTCCAATCGCCCATACATTTGTAGCCGTAGCCTGAAGTCTTTCGTTTACCTTAATATACCCCCGCGCATCCAACTCGACGCCTGTATTTTCCAAACCAATATTTGCGGTATTTGGTACACGCCCAGTCGCTACAAGCAAATCGCTTCCTTCTATCACCTGCACGCCTGAAGGGGTTTTCACTGTGACACTGACTTCCGAACCAGATTGACCTTCAACCTGTTCAATTTGTGCATTAAAAATTACATTGATACCTTCAGCGACGAGCACTTCAGTAATTGTTTCTGATACATCCAAGTCTTCTCGGCTCATTAGTCTTGGACCATGTTCAATAATAGTCACGAAACTACCGAATCTGCGATAGGTTTGTGCCATTTCTACACCTATATAACCCCCACCCAAAATGATTACATGTGAGGGGTAATAATCTAATTCGAGTGCTTCAATATGGGTCATTCTTCTTGATTCTGCCAATCCAGGGATATCTGGAACGAAAGCATGCGACCCGACATTAATAACTACTTCTTTACCTGTTAAGAGTCTTGTACCTCCATTATTCAAGACGACTTCCAATGTATTAGGAGCAACAAAACGACCGCTTCCCATAATTAACTCAGCACCGCTTTCTTTATAAGCATTTAGATGAAAATCAATCTCACGATCAACCATCCCTTGCTTTCTTCCTTTCACAGATTTCATATCTGTTTTTACTTGCCCTGTTACGGTCCCATACTTAGCTGCATTTTTGGTAATGTGTGCGACACGTGCACTCCAAATCTCGTTTTTTGAAGGTAGGCATGCAACCGCCGGGCACGAGCCTCCAACCCACTGGCGTTCTACAACCGCCACTTTTTTCCCCTCTTTAGCTAATGTCCACGCCAACAATTTACCACCCTGGCCACTACCCAAAATCAATACGTCCAATTCTTCCTTCATAACCATCTCGCTCTCCCGTTAGATTTTTATAATAACCCCTATTTATAACTATTAAAGGTTATTAGTAAAATTAGAAATTGTCAATTAATCCCACTTGGTTTCGATTAGGCAAGTTCAGGCTCAATCACCGATAGGAAACCATAGGCTATATAATGGCTAAAATATGAAGGTTTTAAGTATTGATTTTGATGCAGATGGTATCAAACAGGCATTTTTAAGATTTATGTCTTGTCCAGATTTCTCTCCCTCCACATACCAAGTAACCTTTTATTTTAGAAATAAAAGGTTTTATTGATAGTGAAATATACTTTTTATTTTCAGATGAAGTTAATTGGCGCCTCCTATAATCGATCTACAGATTGATTAGGTTTAAGCACGCTAACTAAAAGCCGTAGCATTTCTTAAAAGGATAATAAAATGTCTATTTCAGGTTTATCGTCTTCATACTCAGCCAACTCAGCTACCGATGTTAAAGCCAATACAAATACCAACCAAAGGGATCAGGGCGACAAGATAGGCCGATCAGAAAAAACAATTGGCGCATCATCGACTGTCACTCTTAGCAACGAAGCAAAGGGTTTTGCGGAGCTAGCCTCAAAAGGCATTACATCGTTCACCATCAAAGATGGACATAGGGCATTACAAGATCTATTGGATGGAACACGCACCTCTGGCGTTATGCCTCAGGGGTTAGGTGGCACAATTTCGGCAGATGATTTCGACAAGATAATGATGGAATTCGGAGCTACCAAGGAGGAAGCTGAAAATATTCGAAATGGTTTTGATACAAATGATGATAAATCAATCACTCATGCAGAAATACTGAATCAAATGGCTAATACTCTCAAGAATAATGCTGATTCCCAAAACTTATTGGGCTTTATGGATCGCAGTGGTAATAGTGATGGAATAGTGCAACAAGACGAGTATATGGATATTCAAACAGCCCTTGTGTATGCCGAAAGAAAAGCATAATTATAAAACGTCAGATACCCTGACAGGCGAAGAGCAACCATGCGATTACATACCAAACGGCATTTCAAACAATTACGAAAAATCGAAAAAACTCCCTACATACCCGACGCACCCGACGACCTGCCGCAATCCATATACTGCAAGGAAAGGCGACAAGTCGTCGAGTCGTCAGGTGGGCTTCAAAAGTTTTTCTTTTAAGCCGCTTTTGGTTGTGCTGCCTGAATCTGCTTGGAAGCGCTACTTGCTGCCAACTGTAATGCGGAAGTTGATAGGTGTGCATAGCGTTGGGTGACTGATGGGTCACTATGTCCCAGTATCTGCTGCACGGTGTATAACGACTGACCATCATTCACCAAAAAACTAGCATATTGATGTCTAAGGTCGTGAATCCTGCAGTTAGGTAGCTTTGCTTTACTTCTCAAGTCCTCCCATACTTTGGCAATGTTTACGTAAGGCAACTTAGTGCGTTTGTTAATAAACAAGTGGTCATAAGTATCCTTGGTATCCAATTCACTTATTACAGCTAATGCAGAATCATTAAGCGGTACAGCACGCATACGCTTTGACTTGCTATTGGTTGCCGGAATACGCCAGATACGCTTTTCTGTATCAACGTTTTCCCACTTGGCTGACAATCCCTCATTCAACCTTGCACCAGTAGAAAGCAGGAACAAAATAATGCGGCAGACATTCTTACGTCTATCTGTTCGCAATACCTCTAACAAGCGCTGCAACTCCGCATCATCCATGTAGCGTTCGATTTGGTTGTCCTCTGCAAACATTGAGATGCGTGATGCAGGATTAGGTCCCGTTATGACATCCCATTCGATGGCCAGATTAAGCATACGCCGTATTAATTTGATGTGATGATTAGCTGTTGCCGGTGCTAACCCTTCGTTCATCAGCTTGGCATGAAATTTCTGGATTTGCAGCCGGGAAACATCATTCAACCGCCTTTGTCCGAATGCAGCACTAATGCGCAAACGGTACAGTTCTTCATCCCTATCCCATGACCGCTTGTGTGATTTTGCGTATGGTAGATAATATTCATTAAAGAAGGCGTCATAACTGATCACTGCCAACCGGGCTTTCTCTTCAGCACGCGGATCAGCACCTAATGCAATTTCTGCTTTAAGCGTTTTAACGGCTTCTTTTGCCTCTGCCAAAGTCATGTCCTGAGTGCGTCCGATTTTCTGGTGGCAGGACTTATTATTGGCATCTTTATAGCGTAGGTAAAAACTGCCGTATCCATTGCTGGCTTTACGCACCTCGACATACAAACCTGAACGGTCATCACTGACGTATTCAATACGATTCACGCCTTCAGGACACACTAACTGCCGATCAATAAATTCCTGTGTAAGTTTAACTATTGCCATTATTCATCCTTTAAAAAATGACCGGAGCCATAAAAACCCCGGTTTAGATTTATTTAATGTTTAACTCTGTAGTAATGCGTACCCTTAGTTGTTTGTCTTACTCGCTCTACGGGAAATAGATCATGGTCAATTAAGTATGCAAAACACCGACCTGCACCATGGTGTTGCTTTTTCTGTTGCAGCCTTGTCCAGGCAACCTCACCGAGTAGCTGCCTAAAAACGAACCAGTCCAGCCGATTCACACGGTCTAAATTTTTTTCGACCTCATCCAACACAAAATCGAAAACCCATTTCTGCTCAGGTCTTCGCCCCTCAAGATCAATCATTTCCACACCATTTAATTCAAACGTATTCATGAGATTTATCCATTTTCAATTGAGTGAATATTTATTGCTTTCCAAATGCGGTAGCCAGTTAAACCAGCTACCGCGTAGTGTTGATATTTAGAAATTAATAGAGGTCGGACATCCCCTCTTTCAATTCAATGGTGACATTCCGTAGCTTTCCTCTGCTGAGTGATACCAATACCCCTAGCGCTTCAAGAGGAGCTTTAATACCGGCAATTTTCCTGGACAAGGAAATGGCGTTTTTAGGCCAATCAGAAGAACGTAAAATTTCTGGGCTAGCATCCGCATTAAGTTGCTTTAGTAACTCCGTCGACGTACCCACCCATGGACGATATTGCTGCTTCATACCGAAGGCATAAAGCGCATCACCGAGTAAGTTATCGTGTAAAACTTCACGCTGCCCCTCTTGAACTAAGATTGAATACAACCCTTGATAAACACCTGGGGGAACCTGATCTACAAACTCCATTGCTGACAACCACTGTGAAAAATCAATCATGCGCTCCGGGTTAATTACCTTCGCATCTGGCAAAGCAGCAAAAATTGCAGAAATATATTGAAGTAACCCTCCAAAAATATGTGGGATTTCTCGCTCAAGTTGAGTCATCAACTCAGCATCTGACTTTCTACTACTCTGGTCGATTGGCAACAAATTGAGCTGGATGCAACGCTGAGCTAAATCCGGCTGAGAAATAAATTGATGAATTCCATTCAGGATGATTGCCGCGTGGAGTCTAATTGAATTGATGTCAGCATCTGTATAGAGCTGGCGGCCAATAAAATTTCCACCAGTGCTTGCCATGCATAGCGCATCGCTCATTTCATTTGTTAGAAACCGAATGTTGTCAAAAGCAATCACATGGCTAGAATTAGTCATGATGGCTAATTCTTTGGGTGTTTTTGGCATGACCCGAAGGCCATATGTACTTGGGTCAATTAAGCAGATCAGCAATTTGCTTAAAAAGGATTTGCCATATCCCTGTGAACCAAAAAGCACTAATATTGGAAATTTGGCGGTTTCGGTTTTGGGATGTGCCAACACATAGCTAATCCAAGCAATCAAAAGTACCTTTTCAGCATCGTTAAGGTTTAAATATTTTCTTAATCTAAAAAAATTTTCCTTACCTTCTAACACTGGTAATGGAAACTCAATAGACTGGTTGCTACTCTCAAAGACTTCTGTTGAGTCCCGTTGAATAATTTCAACACCCGATTCATTGACTGAAAATTGCGTCCTTTCAACATCTCCTCTGTCAATCACAATGCCATTCAGTAAAGGTGATACGCGCGTATGAAACTGCATCAAACGCATAGACTGCTCAGCGATCGCTTTGCATCTCTCTATGTATTCGGTTAACTCCCTTGATTTGAGAGGTCTACCAATATCCTCTAATGTCATAGATACATAGTTAGAAAATTTGCGTGAGCTCATCTTCACCGCAATACGATTAGATTTATCTTTCAGGATAGCGTACTGATTTCCATTTTTCCCCATCCAGAATTCAGCATTTAAAGTCCTCTCCAAATCACTGGACAGTTTCTTCGATGCTTGGTCACTAAGAACCATTTGACTCATTTACTTCCTTTCTCCAAAGTTATGTTGATTAATATGAAGAAGTAAAATGCTCTCCTTCACTACTAATACATCACCAGTAATCGAGTTTTATTTTTATTCATATATATCAATTAGTTATGAATATTTAGAGTAATTATTTTGGTAATCAATCAGGGCTTAATATGGCAATAAAAGAATTTATAACGAAAGAAGATGCCGTCAGTTATTTAATGGGGTTTGGTGAAGCGCTAGAGAATTTTTCCGTTCAAGAATTAGCCGCAGCAGTTGCCGAGCAAGCAGATGCCAATGCGCATAATTGGGTTGTAGATAACCCACAAAAACTTGAAAAAGGGCTGTTAAATGGAATGGCAAACATTGCTGATGCAAGAGTGGATCTCGTACATCAGTATCAAAACTTAATTGAAGATATGCTTATTCAGGCAGCAGTACTTAAGGTCAACACGAAAGAACAGGGAAACTCAATCCTTATTGAATACGACAGCTTTGCAGAATGGGCTGGTGATTACCTTTACATCAACCTGCCTCTTAGAAAAGCTTCAACCTTAATAGCTTCTAAATGGCGAGATGTGACGATCAAGATTAAAGAAGGGTACAAAATACAGGTCAAAATTAAGAATCATAAGAAGACCTTTTATATGACTTTTAGTGACTTAGGGCTAATGGCAAGAAACAAATATGACCCCAACCATCTCGGTGGTGTCCTACTCGGAATGGCGCATTTGAAACGTTACCCGCCATTGAGTGAAGCGCTAGAAAATAAACATGCTGCTTTAATTTCGAAGCTCAACAAAAACATTAAAGAAATGGTGCCAATTACAGATGTCTCTGCGCCCATTTTCCATGATGAGAAAAAAGGTTACCTACCAGCATTCAAACTCGTTGACGATAGCAAATCGAGGGATAATCGAGCCAAAAATGATGCTGTGCATGTCGGTTTTGTAAGTCATCAGATCGCTGTAAGCTTAGCCGATTTTGATGATGAGGATGACGAAGCAGCAAGATTTTTGCGAGAAAATCCGCTTTAACCCGACGCACCCGACGACTCGTCGCCAGCCCATATACGATAAGGCATATCGAGCCGCGTCAGGTTCGTCAGGTTCGTCAGGTTCGTCAGGTTCGTCAGGTTCGTCAGGTTCGTCAGGTTCGTCAGGTTCGTCAGGTCGTCGAGTCGACGAATGAGGTTAGTCGATTGCCTCAAAAATGGCCTGTGCCTCAGCATGCGTTAATGCAAAGTCTCTCAGCAAGTGATAATGGTCAGAACAAAGTTTACGCAGCCCGGCGTGATCAGAAAAACTTAAATGACTATAGGCGTACAGGCAAACAATAATCCCGAATGCCTCTTTTGATACTCGCCCTGCATAGCCGTTTTCACAAACAATGCTGACGGGTTCCTCAATATCTGGCACCATGAAAAAGCCTCCATTACTCAGGCTATAGAAATGCCAGTAAGCCCCTTGATATCCAGGACAGAGTATTCTGGCCAGATGATAAATGGCAGGCTCAACCTTGAATGGGAAATGTTGTTTAAAATGTTGCGGGGTAATAGTCAGGCGTAAATGATCAGGTACTAATGATGCGGTGATGGTTGTCATAAAGTACTTTCAAAAAATAAATGGAAAGACATCCACCTCACCAAACCAATAGACGTGACTATGCCTCAGCAATCAAGCTGATTCTTATGCGTGTCATATCGGGAGTGGTTTAGTGAGGAAGGGAGTAAAGAAAGGATGTAGCGGTTTTTACTGCAGCATGTCGAAGTATGGTTGTTCGCAATTCAGGCCTGACATCAATTTGGCCTGATCGGCAACTGCCAAAGGAATTGCATCATCTGAGATATCCCAGGTGAGTACTGTCTCTAATGCGTCCATCAAATAGTTTTGGTTAGCAATACACATAGTGAGCTCCTATTAAAATTGAGAAATAAAACGAAATTAAAGAGTAAATGTTCAAGCGTGAACTCATCCACGGAAGGGATGTTGGTCGGTATAAGATCGGTATAACCGGGAATCTTGTACAAGACTGAAATGAAGCCTTGTCTGGCTTGGTGTAATGGAGGGCTGTATTACAAGAGTGGCGGACTTATTCTCCGTCACAGCGTTGATAGTGCTTATTGAGTGGACTTGCTGGAGTTTAGCTTTTTGGTGGGTTCAGATTTTGATGTGACAGTTTTCCGGTCATCAGGGACGTGAGCGATTTTGATGTCTGTCCCACTATTGATAAGCAGCTCTATTGCTTCAATGACAGGCTTAGTATCACAACTGACATAAACACGCGGGTTGTCCAGGTCACGCTCTACAAATCCTTCTGCATAGAGCACTGCGAAAGTGAAGCCAGGGGTATTGGCTGATTTCCCCTCAAAGATGCCATGCAATGAGAATGACGTGAGTGGCTTTTTGGCTGTATCGAGTTTTGTGATGATAGTATCCAGCTTTACCCATTCAGGACTGAAATAGCCTCCCCCTTCATTGCCCACCACCCGGATCATGATGCTGTCTTTATCATCAATACCGATGTGATAAGTCAGTTTGAATTTAGCGGACAGGTTCAGGCACTCGCCTACTTTGACGATACGTTTTGCTTTCATATAGATTCCTTTTGTTGATTAATGATTAGATTTGAAACAAGACAATGAATGCATTGCGCTTCATATAAGATGCTTGTTTTTCCGCAGGTGAATATGGATTAACTCAACTCTGAATGTTCATCCAGTCTGGCTTGTTGCCATAGGAAACTGGGTACGTAGTAAATATCACTACCGGCATTGTTCCAAATGCAGCAAAACACAGCCCACTCTTCATTAAGCTTGTGGCAGACATCCCACACCATGGGTTGGTCAGTAACATCTGGCCACTCTCCATACTCATCAGCCCACGCTGGATCAAACGCTTTGATGCTGGACAGTTCTGACTCTGACTCGCAGATATAAGCGTTACCACCCATGTATGCATTGAATGAGAACTCAGCGGCTTCTTGATTGGATAGCCATTGCAGGTGTTCACCTGTCAGCTCATAGGGTGAATTAACTGTAGGTGGGTTATGAGGCTCGCAAATATTAATGACCAGATATGCCAGGTCTTGAACAATTGGCAGTAATAGTGGATTGGACTGAAAACGAAGGTAAGCTTGTTTGAAATTACTGATTTCGATCATAGGTCTCCTTTGAAAATAAAAAACCCGCACACCAATGAGGTATACGGGTCTGTGAATATGAAATATTGAAATGCGGGACTACCTGCCAAATAGCATGTACATGACTAAGAGAAATAATCCCATGATTACTACTGAGTAAATTAGCAACATCATCAGCGTATGCAGCACCATGCTGACAAATCCCCACACGATGTCGAAGATCAGAATGGCAATATCGATAAGCAGATCAATAAAGTAATTTCCTCTTTCTGCTTCATAACTCATGCTATGCCATCTAATGCGCCTGAATTTATATTCCAGAACGGCCATACTGGTAGCAATGGAACTAACATCAGCTATGAAATCCATTCGATCATTGATGAATGGTTGCTGGGATGTACTAATTTTCTCAATGGCATTGCCAGAGGTATCAAGAGTACGCCGTGCAGCCCTATCGAAGTTTTTGTAGCGTTTGTAATTTGCGATAAATAACTCCATAAAAAAATAGCCAAACCCAGAATGAGCTTGGCTAGAAATTGGCATTTATCAATGGACTTAAAGCAGGTCTCTATTGAGTATCAATTGATGCCGCCTGGCCACCTAATGATCTATTGATCCCGTCATCAACATACCTAGTGAGATGCTTATAGTCTGGATTGGGTTTACGCAAACTATTGGATGCTTGATTGGCCCGTTGCTCTATTAGTGCAATACGGGAGCGCATTTGCTTTATAGCGTCTTTAGTTTTAGTTTGCAGAGTCATTGCCAGATCATAAGACTCTTTGCCGGAATACCCTTTATAAACTAAATACTCACCATTCACCTGTAAGTTATACACCTCTGCAAGTTTTACGTCGCAAAAAGCCTCAGGCCATTGAGCAGTACTAAATGTCACCACATTCCCTTGATACTTCACGGCAAATGGATCCAGATTAACCCCCGCAAACTCTTTGGCCTTATTAACACAGGCAGTAATGTTTTCAGCCTCACCAGCATCTACATTACTTAAAGAAAACAGCATACATATCAGTAGAAGAAAATACTGCATAACACCTCCTGTTAATATTAGTTTGGCGCATCAAAGACCTGAATCGCGTTAATGATGTATTGCCTGCGGTAAGTATCAACTCGCCCCAAAAACTGCAGGTTGCAGCCTAAAGAACATTCCATTAATTTTCTTTTATCGTTTTCCTTTAAGTTAATTGTATTCACGTAGATTCTATTGATGTTATCTCGGCTATGCAAAAGTAAAGAGGCATCATTGTGTTCATAGAGGAAGAAGCCTGATACGTATATTGCTCTGTCGTATTTACTGCCATTCAATAAGATGTCATTTACGCTTTTCATATTTGCCAGTCGGCGTTTTGCATCATTACGATTAATCCGATCCAAGTGATCCCTAACCGTGACATGCAAACTACAAATCTCTGTTTCAGCCAGAAAATATTTGCTAGTTAGAACATCTCCTGGAAGTAGTGAGCCTGACTTGAAAACTCCAGACTCTTCAAGCTTAGCCATGGCACTTCTGGTTAAACATTCGGAAACATTACCAATCAACTGATTGCTCTTCTCCTCTACTTCTGCTGTTGGCAAACTCGGCTCTTGAGATTTAACATCTTGAACCAATTTGTTTCTAACAGAAACATCAGATTTATTAAGATACTGACTGTGTAAATCATCCAACACCCTAGTGATATCTGATTTAGTTGATGTGTCTACGGGTCTGTTTGAAAACAATCTATCCAGGCTGGGATCAGAATAAATAGTGCCTTGAGGTGTGCTTTGAGCGGCTGTGACATTGCTGCCAGATGCGGCACTACTTATCGCCACCTGCTGAGTTTCTGTTGTTACAAGTGTATTCATTGCCTTGCCAATAGGGGCGTTTGCTTCTGCTGTACGAATTTGGATATCTGACCGCTTCCTGGATTGCTCTTTCATCATTGAATTAAACTCAGTGTTATCCGACTCAATGATCAAACTGAAATTAGCGCCATTCTCCTCATACCGCTGAATATCAAATTTGGAGATGATCATCTGATAATTGGGGTAAGACCAGATGCTGTATTCGTTTTCGATCTTGCTTGAAAAGAATCCTTTGCGCTCCCCTCTTGATTCCATCTGTGGGCTGCCTCCCAAAGCAGATTGAACAGTCTGCGTGACTGCCTGATAGAAATCAGTATTGATGCGAGCAATGAATGCCACCATCTTTCCTGATTTGAACAATCCGATACCTTCACTCATCCCGGAACCTGCAAACCTGAAACTGATTTTGCAGCCACTATCAGCGATCGTTTTATTAGGATTTGGCTTGCACTCAAAGATGCGGGTAGAAAGCTTTTGCTTGAATTCGTCCAGGGACATACCGAAGTAAACCAGTGGATAAATCTCAGCTTCATCCTTCAAAAGTAACGGATTGATTTGAGCCTGGACTGAAGAAACTGACAGTATAAAGAGAGTACAAAACAGATAAAGCCATTTGAAGATATTTTTATTTTTCATGTGTAATCCTTGTTATAGAAGATAGTAGTTACAGAAAACGCCCCTTCAAAAACTACCAAATCGGTAGTATATGAAAAAGCGCAACTTAGGACAATTGAACGCTTCAAAACATAGAAAACTTCAATGTCCACGCTTTCAAAAAGATTGAAGGAAGCTCGCTTGCAAGCAAAACTCTCGCAAGAACAGTTGGGACTAAAAATTGGACTTGAGCCAGAATCGGCTAGTGCTCGGATGAATCGCTATGAACTTGCTAAGCGAGCACCAGCATTCGAATTAATAGAGAGAATTGCAGCCGTGCTTGATTTACCAGTCGCATATTTCTATGCGGTAAATGATGATGAGGCGCAACTATTAGTTAGATTTCATAAACTCAACGCAGTCAAGCGCAAAGAGCTATTGAATTTCATTGATGGAAAGTCTGCATAGAGATAGCAGAAGTTTTAGAAATGAAGTTGAATGAAGCGATGTTTAGTTGCGATCTTTGATTTGATCTCCTTTCTATAGATAATCCAAATTTTCAAGATTTAAGCTTTCATACCTGGATAAATCCCACTTCCCACGCCAAGCCAACATAACGGCCAACGATCTCAGCTCGGATTACCGTCATATCAGCCAGCCCCTGTTTGTTGGGCTATGACTCAAGGCGTGCGACTATGGGCAGGGTTTGGAGCTGCAAGTGGGTGAGTTTTGGAGTGGAAAGTCAAGTCGCGAATCGACGACCTGACTGACCCGACGCCCCCCCACTCAGCGATATAGCACATCGAAAGGCGACGAGTCGTCGGGTGCGTCAGGTAAGTTTACTAATTAGTTAAATTTTAACTCGGCATTACGTTTTGATAGCTGTAAACCAAATTTTAAATTTGCTATTTTCAAACATTATGCTTAGAATTTTGGAAGGGTAAAAGAGAGCCTGCCCCTCCCGCCCCTTATTGGGCATGGTGAATCTCTAAGCAATTGTAAGTTTCTTTCGTCTTTGCTCTTGTCATGAGTACAGAATGGAAATGGGAGGCCTGTTCAAAAGCGTACTCATACGTGGAGAAAGACATGCCTTACATTTCATCTTTTGAAGTCAAATTAATCGCTTCCTACCTGCTGAAATCAATAGATCTTACTACTGATTTTCCAGAAAAACCAAAACTAGGGAAATTGCTCGACACCATCTCTAAGTCACAAGGCTTTCGAGATTGGAATGCGATGAAAGCGATTGTTCCTGATACCCCTGAAACTGAAGGGGGTAATTGGTGTACATCCTTTTTCAGCATTGCATGCGCATTAGATGAAGCTCAAAATCTTACATTTCACTTTGATTGCTTTCGCGATTCAGAAGAAGCCCGTCATGATTCAGCTATTCGTTTAGCACGATTAGTAACGAAAAACAGTGCCATTAAAAGTCAAAACATTGGGTTTACTTACTCGCAACCCGATCACGATGATTGTTATGATGCAGATGAGTGGGGACCAGCGCCGCCTAATGATGAAAACAAACCCTCCTTGTGTTTGAGTGCGCCTGTAATAGCGATATCAGATGATAAAAATACAAAAGTATTTCTTTGGTGGCTCAATCATACCTATACCATGTCTGAAGAATTCTCAAAACGTGTTGGTAAATTTAGTTCACAATCAATCAATTTTGAAGATTATGATCCACTAAGCTTTGAAGCAAGTTCAACCTTCAACCCATTGCCTCTCACAGTTACATTCTTAACTGAAATGACTGGTTTGACGCCAACAACTAGAAAATGCTTTTACATCACTGAACTCCCCAATGGTTCTGATGATTCTTATGTTCCCGTCATTGTTGAAGAGGGGTCTCAGAATGTAGTTTTATTTGACCTAAATCTTGGCACCGATAGGGATACTGCAATTGAGCTAGTTCGAAAACAGAATATGGAAAGGGGAGTGAGTGCAAACGACAGCAGATCTATCTCTCGTAAATTCCGTAGTGTAGAGCCACAAGAAGACATATATGTTGATGATTTTTTCTGAATAGGGCGATTGATTCAAACTAAGTAAAAAATTCACAACAAAAAGGAAAAAATATGCGATTTAGATTTATTGGTGCCTGCGGAGGTACAGTCACAGGCTCATGTACACATTTTGTTTATGAAAGGACTAACACTCAATTTTTAGTTGACTGTGGCCTCACTCAAGGAGAAGGAGATGAAACATTACTAAACTCCAAACCCTTTCCTTTTCGCGCTTCAGATATTAATTTTGTACTTTTGACTCATGCACATTTAGATCACTGTGGATTGATCCCTCGACTATATAAAGAGGGCTTTACTGGGAAGGTCATATGCACTACAGCTACTGCATCAATGGCAAAAGTATCGCTCATGGATTCAGCCAAGCATCTTAGAGAGGTATATTCTGAGAATGATGTTAAAAAAATAAAATTCGACTGCATAGACCAACGTAAAGATTTTGGACTGTCGAGACTGTTGCCGATCCAAAAAGACTTATTAGTGTCTTTTTCAAGGACTGCCCATATTCTGGGATCAGCTTCAATCACCATAAGTTGGGTAAATGATCACGGGGGGAAAGCCAGTATCGTGATGAGTGGTGATCTTGGCAACAATACCAAAGACAACCCATATCAGCCGCTATTGGCTTCGCGTCAAGGTATATTTGGGTACCCTGACGCAATTGTAGTTGAGTCTACCTATGGTAGTGGAGAGCGTGATACCGAATGTTCAGATTATGAAGCTAGAATTTCTGCATTACGCAAAATCGTACAAGAAGAAGTCTTCGATAAAAAAGCTTTGCTCATCATCCCTGCCTTTTCAATTCATAGAACCCAAGAGTTGTTGCTGGATCTTTATTGTGTATTAAGGCAGCACTATGCAACAGATGCATCAATACAGTCACCAATCCACATTACCAGCCCATTCTATGATGATTTCGAGGGCGAAAGCTGGAATTACATCGTTCAGGACGCTATAAAAAATGCGATTGATAAACTGTCGGCCAAAGATCAAAGTAAGTGGTTAAACTCAATCACTGCACTTGATCCGGATAAAGATGAAGGTAAATCAGGTTTCCTTTTGAGTCAGAATGCAGAAATTTCTATAGCTGACATTAAAGACTTAATTACTGGTACAACAAACTCTTACCCAATTGATATCAAGCTTGACTCCAGCCTGGCAAGAGAAATTTCCAGTATTTATCACGAGGAACTATGTAGACCTCAAATAATAAAACCAGATGAAAGTCTGTATAGAAATCGGAGAATGGCAGAACGGCTGGGAATAGAAGATGGTGAACCAGTTAATGAATTCATTAAATCAATCTTTCCAAAAATATCATCTGAAGATATAGGGATACCATTTGGAGAACACACAATTCAGTATGTTAGAAAATTAAAAACGCCTAAAGTTGATGAGCTCCAAGAGCGCGGTTGTATTTTAATTACTGGTGGTGGGATGTGTAATGGTGGTCCAGTTGTATCTCATCTTGAGAAAGTGATTGACTCTAAAAGAGCCTCAACAGTTTTATTGAGTGGTTACATGGCCCAGAACTCTTTGGGTCAAAAACTGCTTAGCCACAGTCAAGCAACTTCCGAGCAAATTACAACGTCAACTCAAGCCTTAACTATAGGCAACAAAGAAGTATTGCCGAAACATATCACAACTAAAGTAATTCAATTACAGGGATTTTATTCAGGCCATGCCGACCAAAAAGGTCTTTTAGATTTTATTTTTGAAGTGGTTGGCGGAAATAAATCTGGAATAAATGGAAATCCATCAACCGTTTTTATAAATCATGGTCATCCAAAAGCACGAGCCGATCTAAAAGATGCTATTGAAAGACGAACAAATCTTCAGAACGAACTGGACAGAAATGTTGAGGCAGTTCATCTGCCAGATAACAAACAACAGTGGTATGACCTGAATGCTAAAGAATGGGTGGAACTTGTTCCAGAGACTAGTACAGAGAACCTTCTAAAAGCAATACTACATGAACAAATTAAAACAAATTCTTTGTTAGTACAACTTGTCGAGCGGTTAAATAATAATTATGCCCAAAGTAATAAAAACGCTAAGAATAAGCAAATAAGCCGCAAGTAAGCTTGCAGTTATCAACAAAAAGGGCTGCGAGAAATCGCAACCCTTTGATTTTATTGCCCTCTGTGAGTCGAACACAGCACCAACAGAAAGGTTATTTAGCACCTTTCTATTTATTACCGCCAAGCTTTGGCTGGCATTCATTAGGTGTGTCAGTTAACTGACATAAACCAATCGGAGAAAGAGACTTAAGTAACTCATCAAGTACCTGTGGTGTTATAGGCTGCGACTCAGGCTCAAATGACGGAACACGTTGCATGCGTTGAATCACATACATGTCATTAGCTCCCTTAAGCACAATATACACACCGATTTCACCTTCTCCCGCTTTCATTCCCCCTAGGTCGTTTGGCAATTTACCGCAACCGAGTACTGCCACATGACCGCGAACCTCACCGAATGCAACATCCCCTCCAGAAACGGCTACTGAATTGCCAGGGCAAACTGACTCTTTTTGTCCAGCCATTTTGCCAATGAGAGCTTTAGGTGTTGCATTTGCATTTTGTGCCAAATTTTTGAAACCAGTAACCGTAATAAGCTCTGTCCAATTGGCGGGGGTTTGACCATCTAAAGCATAATTTTGACTAAAAAGCATTCCTTCAAGACGATTTGCTTTTCCAGAATTAACCAGCTTCCATCCATTAGGCAAGCCATGCACTAAATTCTGGCTGAATATCGGAGTAGAGACGATTTTGCTATATGCAGACACGCTCGGCCTCTCCTCTGAGAGCGCTGGAGAAATCGTAAGTGCATATACGACACTAAATAGATAAGCTTTTATTCGGAACATGATCTTTTTATTAACTTCCACCCTTTGAATTGGAGTGAGTAAACTGTGCTGTTATGGTGACTATACATCAAAACAAAAAAGACCCAAGGCGTTAACCTGAGTCTTTCACGATGTAATGCCCACCTAACATTCGAGCCTGATCTCAACACTAGTTGCTCCCGCTTGGGCAAATCCCAGCTCCCACGCCAAGCAAGCATAATGGCCAACGATCTCGCATTCGATAAGTAAACGATTAATTGGCGGTAATAAAAGAGCCTAAAAAAACGAATTAAACATGCTTAAGAAATAAGATTCGAAAAGCATATTGCCAACTGCATAGCTATTACCCTCCAGCATAAATATGCAATTCAAATATGTGAGTTATCATAAGCAGCCCAAGTTGAATGCAGACAAAAACTTGGATTAAAAGATAAAACTTACTTTACGAGGGTACTTATGAAGAATGTTATAAAGAAACTATCATTCGTTTTTGCATTATCAATATGCTCTAAATTGTCTTATGCAACCACAATATCTGGCTCAATTCTTTCAGACCTAACCCTAACCAAAGGTACATACTATTTAACCGGTACAGCTTCACTTGCGCCTAATGCTAAGTTAACAATTGAATCAGGGGTCAAAATTATTGCCTCACCTGGATCACAACTTGTTATTGGAGGGAGCTTGACAACTGCTGCATCATCAAACGATCCGATTCACTTTTTAAGTAGTAATGGGAGCCTCTGGGGAGGAATCCAATTTGTAAATTCAAACAATTCAACCTTTAGTAATGTGATTATTGAAGACGCGTACATGGCTGTTAATTTGAATGGAATATCAAAAATATCGATTTCCAATAATATATTCAGAAATAATTTTTATGGCATTAGCGATTACGGCGGATACCAACAAATGAATGTAAGTAATAACACATTCGAAAATAATGATAGTGCGCTTTTTGGTATTCGGACTTCTGGAACATCTCAAATAAGTTACAACAATTTCTTGAACAACCAATATGTATTAAAAGGTGGCTACTATTTTGGAACCACGCTTGTTCAAAACAATAATTTCCTGAACAACACTATGGTTGTAGATGCTCCAGCCTATGGATTCGGCTATGGGACTTTGAATTTAGAATCTAATTATTGGGGAGGTCTAACTCAAAATGAAATTCCGAGTTATATCGTTGATATTTATGACAATGCCTTACTTCAAGAAGTAAAATTCAAGCCAGTACTAACAAACTTTATAACTAACGCTGGTGCCTCAATCACACCCGTACCTGAACCAAAAAACACTCCAATGCTGCTATTAGGCATATGTTTAATGGCTGGAATCTTACGCCGCAATAAGCAAGCCTAATAATTATTTTTATAAATCAAAGGCTGGAAAACTGGCCTTTTGTTATTTGTAACGAGCTCCAGTAAACAAGCCCAGACTCCCACACCAAGCCAACATAACGGCCAATGATCTCAGTCGGGATTACCTATTGACATATGTTTCCATAGAAACTATATTGCACTTGTTTCCAAAGAAACCTATTCTCATGCACAACTCTATCAAGCCCAGCAATCTAGAATCGCATATCGGATTCTGGTTACGTTTTGTTTCTAATCAGGTATCCAGTCGCTTTGATCAACACTTGTCAGCACATGACATATCGATGACGGAATGGGTGGCATTGAGAACATTGTATGGTGCAACCAACGAAACTCACTCATCGTTAATCAATGCACTAGGTATGACCAAAGGTGCTGCGTCCAAAATTATTTCCAGACTTGAAACTAAAGGTCTTGCAAGAAGGAGTCTTAGCGCCAATAGCTTGCGCGAACAAGTACTCAGCCTCACAGATGAGGGCAATAAACTTGTACCGCAATTAGCTTTGATTGCTGATGAAAATGATGCGTTCTTTTTTGGACATCTCTCCGCTCTTGAGCAAGACGGCCTCAGAGCGCTGATGCAAAAATTAGTCGCACATCATCAACTAACCCAAGTCCCAACCACATAAATATTGATATAGGAGTATCCATGAAGCCATCCACAGAATCCATGATCCGTGAAACCGTAAATGCTTCAAATCAAAGACGTATTCATTTCGGAGAGGTTGTTGGCAATCTTCTTCAGGCAGGCGTTGAGTCCTATACCGTGGATTACCGAAGTGGTCGCTCAACCTACTTTATGCCTTGTGGTGAAACACTCACCATAAATTCAGATGAGGCTGACATTCAAATAGCGCAAGAGTTTAGCGAGATAAGTATTAAGCAAGCCATTCTTGGTGCCCAAAGGGGCGAAGTCAAATATCCTGAGTTTAAGAAACTATCTCAGGATGCAGGCTGCATAGGTTATACGGTCTGGATCAGTGGTAAACACGTCACTTATTTTGGAAGAAACGGTGATATGCATGTTGAGCCTTTCCCAAATTCCTAAAGTGATCTAAGCGAGAAAACTCCAGCCAAGATAAATCCACACTCTCACACCAAGCCAATATAACGGCCAACGATCTCAGTTAGGATTACCGTCGTATCAGCCAGCCTCTGGTTGCTGGTCTATGGCTCAAGACGTGCGCCTATGGTTAGGCTTTTAGGCTGCGAGCGGGTGAATTTCGGAGAAAGTTGAGTAGTTGCGACTTGACGACCTGACTAACCCGATGTTGCCCATCCGCGATATAGCTCATCGAAAGGCGAGTCGTCAGGTGCGTCAAGTTTAATTCTAGCGATAACTCCATACTATCTAAATGAACGGCTAGAAATACTTATTGAGTTATTATCGGGGTCCTTCGTGTTTGTGAACTTATAACCATTGGCTTGATGAATCGGACCAAACTCCAAGCCCAACTCCTTGGCGGTTTGCACAAACTGCTCAACATCTTCAACATGAAATGAAAGCTTTACCCCAACCTGTCCAAGTTTCACAGATTTGGCAGCTTGATGTATTAAAATTTGTGCTCCAACACCCGAAGACTTAAGTTCTATCAAGCCCTCAACAACTCCACCTGATGTTTGAAAACCAAAGTATTTACTATAGAAAATTGCAGACTTCTGCATATCTCTCGCATAAATAATGATCGAGCCAAGTACTGCTTGCATAATAACCTTCTGATTAATTGCTAATTTAATGGGTTGAAGTTTAACTCACCCCAAACAAAAAAGACCCAAGGCGTTAACCTTGAGTCTCTCTATAAATGGTGGCCCCTCTGTGAGTCGAACACAGCACCAACGGATTATGAGTCCGCTGCTCTAACCAAGCATGAGCTAAGGGGCCGAAAAGCGTTCGATTATAAACTAATCCTGACCGTTTTCTAAGAAGCTGCGCAGGCGTTCGGAGCGCGTTGGGTGGCGCAGTTTACGCAGTGCTTTTGCTTCAATCTGACGAATACGCTCACGCGTGACGTCAAACTGTTTGCCCACTTCTTCGAGGGTGTGGTCGGTGTTCATCTCAATACCAAAGCGCATGCGCAATACTTTGGCTTCGCGCGGGGTCAGTGATTCCAGCACTTCACTGGTGGCGTCGCGCAGGCTGGCGTAAACCGCTGCATCCATCGGTGCCAGTGTGGTGTTGTCTTCGATAAAGTCGCCCAAATGGCTGTCTTCGTCGTCACCAATCGGCGTTTCCATCGAGATCGGTTCTTTGCTGATTTTGAGGATTTTTCGGATTTTTTCTTCCGGCATTTCCATTTTTTCAGCCAGGGTGGCAGGATCAGGTTCCAAACCAGTTTCTTGCAGAATCTGGCGGCTGATACGGTTCATCTTGTTGATGGTTTCGATCATGTGCACCGGGATACGGATGGTACGTGCCTGGTCGGCGATCGAGCGCGTGATAGCCTGGCGAATCCACCAGGTAGCGTAAGTTGAAAACTTATAACCACGGCGGTATTCAAACTTATCCACGGCTTTCATCAAGCCGATGTTACCTTCCTGGATCAAATCGAGGAATTGCAAGCCACGGTTGGTGTATTTTTTAGCAATAGAAATCACCAAGCGCAGGTTGGCCTCGATCATTTCGCGCTTGGCGCGACGAGCACGAGCTTCGCCGGTGGTCATTTGCTTGTTGATTTCGCGCAGCTCTTTAATTGGCAAGCCAACGCGCACTTGCAAGTTTTGCAAGCGCTCTTGCTGGTCAAGAATCGAGTGTCTGAAACGACTCAAACGCTCTGCGTAAGCAGGGTTTCCAGCCAGCTCGCCATCTAACCAGTTGAGGTTGATTTCATTGCCGACAAAGCTTTTGATAAATTGCTGACGCGGCATGCCTGCTTTTTCCACGCAAAAATCCATGATTTTGCGTTCATGCGTGCGCACTTCTTCTACCATGTTACGCACCTGGTCACACAGGGCTTCTACCTGTTTGGCAGAAAAACGGAAAGCGGTCAGCTCGTCCAGCACTTGCTGATGCAGGGTTTTGTACTCAGCATCATTGGTGCCTTTGGCTTCGCGAATGCTGTTCATGGTGGTGTTGGCAGCACGAATCACGGCAAAGCGCGCCAAGACTTCAACCTTGAGTCTGGCCAGGGCTTCGGCGGACAAGGCGGATGCTTTGGCATCACCATCTTCGTCGTCTTCGTCCTCTTCTTCGTCAGCCGCTTCCTCTTCTTCTGCGTCGGCTACGGCCAATGCGTCATCGAGGCCAAGGTCGCTGTCAATCAACCCGTCGACCAGGTCATCGACACTCATCTCGTCTTTTTCGACTTTATCCACCATGTCCAGTAACTGGGCAATGGTGGTTGGACAGGCCGCAATCGCATGCACCATGTGCTTGAGGCCATCTTCGATACGCTTGGCGATCTCGATTTCACCCTCACGCGTTAACAGGTCAACCGTGCCCATTTCGCGCATGTACATACGTACCGGGTCAGTGGTGCGGCCAAACTCGGAGTCTACCGTTGCCAACGCCTGCTCGGCTTCTTCAGCAGCATCTTCGTCAGTCACTGCCGGTGGTGCATCAGACATCAACAAGACTTCGGCATCCGGCGCTTCTTCATACACCTGGATACCCATGTCGTTGATCATGCCGATAATGCTCTCGATCTGCTCGGAGTCTTGCACGTCATCGGGCAGGTGGTCATTAATTTCGGCGTAGGTCAGGTAACCGCGCTCTTTACCCAGAACAATCAGGGTTTTCAGGCGGGTACGACGTGCCTCGGCATCCATTGCCTGGGTAGCGGGGTCTTTGTGTGTTTCGACTTCGTTGATTCCGAGTTCTTTGTCTAAACTTTTATCTGCTTTGGGTCTGGCCATGGCCGATTCCACCTCTAAAATGATTGATGCCGAGTGTTGGCGGCTACTACTAACACACCACTCGATTTAGCATTACGGGAAACCCTATATTTTACCAGATTTTTGCATATTTTTTAAGCATGCCCACACGGTTTTTAGGGAATAGTGCTGACTAGCGCTTGCTGGTTAACTGCCGCAAGGCCTCACGCTCAGCATCCGACAGCGTAGAAAATGGCTTTTCAGTCAGCCGCCCTAACAAGGACTTTTCACGCGCGATGAGCGCCATGTCTGATAATTGGGTACACGCCCCTTCAAATTCAAGCGTAAAGTCTAAGGTTTCGTCTAATAAAGACAACTCGCGCTGCAATTGGTGTTGCAACACCTCAGAAATATAAGGAGCGATCATTTGCAGCAAAACCACCGGCCGCGACTCAGGCTTGGCCATAGCGGCCCTCACCACCACCCGCAACATCTGCTCCTCATCACCCTCACCCACAATCTCGGCCATCAGCTCAGGCTTGGCCCATTGTGGACGCATCAGCAATATCAACCCCAAGCGGATATACAGCGATAACGGTGTGCGAGAGCGCTGGCGCACAGCTTTTTGTTTCGTTTTAACAGGGTCGGGCAACTTGAGCATGCGCTGCATTTCGCCCGATGCGAGCCCAGTCATCTCGGCCACCTTTTTGCGCAGCAGCATGGCATAACGCGGCGCCTGAATCTGCTTGAGGATGGGCTCTGCATCATTTAAAAACTGCACTTTATCTTCTTGCGAAGCCATCGGGTTGTGCTCACTCAAATGCTGAATGATGTATTGCGATAGCGGCATGGCTTTATCCATCTCGGCCTCAAACGCTTCTTTGCCAAACTCGCGCACAAAGCTGTCAGGGTCATGCTCGGCAGGCAAAAACAAAAAGCGCAGTTTGAGGCCATCTTTAATCGCGGGCAAAGCATTCATCACCGCGCGCCAGGCGGCGGTGCGCCCGGCTTTGTCGCCATCAAAGCTAAATACAATTTCGTCGGTTTGACGCATCAGCTTGGCGATATGAAACGGCGTGGTGGCTGTGCCCAGCGCGGCTACCGCATACTCAATGCCATATTGGGCGAGCGCCACCACATCCATATAGCCCTCAACCACCAGCACTCTGCCAGCATCGCGGATGGCACGCCGCGCCATAAACAGACCATACAACTCATGGCCTTTTTGAAACACCGGCGTTTCTGGCGAGTTGTAATATTTGGGGCTATCTTCTGGGTTAATCACGCGCCCGCCAAAGCCAATCACTTCGCCTTTTTGGTTATGGATAGGGAAAATAATGCGGTCACGAAAGCGGTCATAACGCCGCCCTTGCTCGTTTTGCACCACTAGGCCGGCGGTTTCCAGCGCCTCAGCCTCATATTGCAGAAACACCGTTTGCAAATTTTGCCAACCGGCCGGGGCATAGCCAACCTGAAACTTGGCCGCGACCTGCCCGCTTAAACCACGCGTCTTCAGATAATCAATCGCACGGGGTGATTTTTTGAGCTCCGCCTTGTAATAATTGGCGGCCTGCTGCAGCGTCTCTTGCAAACTCAATAGCACCGCTTTTGAAGGTGGCGCGGGCTGACTGGGGTCACGCTGCTCTTGCGGCACGATCATACCGATCTGCTTGGCCAGGTCGTGTATCGCCTCGACAAAACTGAGGCCGTTGTACTCCATTAAAAAGCTCAAGGCAGAGCCATGCGCACCGCAACCAAAGCAATGATAAAACTGTTTGGTTGGGCTGACGGTAAAACTGGGGGATTTTTCGTTATGAAACGGACAACAGGCCGAGTAATTGGCCCCGGCTTTTTTCAGTGGCACTGCCTTGTCGATCACTTCGACAATATCTACACGATTAAGCAGCTCTTGAATAAAACTTTCGGGGATCATAAATGCAAGTATCGCCTATGCGCACTAAAAAAACAAAGGGCGCCAAATGCGCCCCATTGTTTGTGCAGTCAATAGTGCAATCAACCTAACGCAGCCTTAATCAAACCAGAGACTTTCGCCATATCGGCCTTGCCTGCCACCAGTGGCTTCACCGCACCCACCACTTTGCCCATATCTTTGGCACCGGCAGCACCTGTGTCAGCCACTACTTTAGCGATGATGGCGTTAATTTCATCTTCACTCAACTGTGCAGGCAGATAGGCTTGCAACACAGTGACTTCAAACTTTTCCTGATCCGCCAGGTCATGCCGATTAGCGCCTTCAAAAGCGGCAATCGAGTCACGGCGCTGCTTGAGCATTTTTTCAATGGCCGCAATCACGGCATCATCATCCAGCTCAATACGCTCATCGACTTCGCGCTGCTTGATGGCAGCTTGCAGCAATCGAATCACGCCCAGCTTCGGCATGTCTTTCGCGCGCATGGCGGTTTTCATGTCTTCGGTGATTTGTGCTTTCAGGCTCATAAAATGCTCTTTATCTGCGTAAACTGCGGCTAAAAATTAAGGCTTTAAAAAAAGCTAAAGGTTGCGGAAACCCACAACCTTCGCATTGCCGGTTAACCTTAAAACGGTTAACCGTGATGACACATCCACTAAAATTAGTAGAGTTTTGTCGGCAACTGTTGGTTGCGCAGACGACGGTACTGACGCTTAACTGCAGCCGCCGCTTTACGTTTACGTTCCCAAGTTGGTTTTTCGTAGAACTCGCGTGCACGCAAGTCGTTCAACAAACCGGTTTTTTCAATCAAACGCTTGAAGCGACGCATTGCAACATCAAACGGTTCGTTCTCTTTCACACGAATAGCGGTCATGTAAATCCCTATCCTTCAAAAATGGTTAGTAACTTGTTAGTCGATTTAGTGCATGCGGATTGATGCAGCACTGAAAACCGCGTATTCTATCGCGCTTATTTGGATTTATCAATCATTTCCGCAAAATATTGTCTGCGAGAAAGATCTTATGTTGGTGTTGGGGATTGAATCGTCTTGTGATGAAACCGGGGTCGCGCTGTATGACACGCGCCGCGGACTGCTAGCGCACGCGCTGCACTCACAAATTGACATGCATGCCGCCTACGGTGGCGTCGTCCCAGAACTGGCCTCGCGTGACCATATTCGTCGCGCGTTACCGCTCACCCAACAAGTGCTGGCACAGGCCGATAAAACCCTGCAAGACATCGAAGGCATTGCTTATACCCAAGGCCCAGGCCTGGCTGGCGCCCTGCTCGTTGGCACCAGCATTGCACAATCGCTGGCGATGGCGCTCAATGTGCCCTCGATAGGCGTACACCACCTCGAAGGCCACTTATTGGCAGCCATGCTGGAAGAAAACCCACCAGCTTTCCCATTTGTCGCCTTATTAGTCTCAGGCGGCCACAGCCAACTGATGCGCGTGGATGGCATTGGCCAATATGAACTATTAGGGGACACCCTAGACGACGCGGCAGGCGAAGCGTTTGATAAAACCGCCAAATTACTCGGCTTGGGTTACCCAGGTGGCCCGGCCGTGTCTAAGCTGGCAGACCAGGGCAAACCGCGCTTTCAGCTGCCACGCCCCATGCTCCATAGCCCGGACTTAAACTTTAGTTTTAGCGGCCTGAAAACAGCGGTGTTAACCCTGGTGAAGAGTCAACCACAACTGGATGACGACACCATTAAAGATATAGCCTGGGAGTTTCAAGAGTCAGTGACGGAGATTTTGACGCTCAAATGCATGAAAGCGCTCAAGCAAACCAAACTCAAGCGGCTGGTCGTCTCTGGCGGCGTAGGTGCCAACAAACGCCTGCGCACCCAACTCAATGAAGCCGCAGGCAAACGCGGCATCAGCGTCAGCTACCCCAGGCTGGAATTCTGTACCGATAACGGCGCCATGATCGCCTTTGCCGGTGCCATGCGCTTGCACGCCATGCAAACAAGCAACCAGGATTACAGCTTTAGCATTCGTCCGCGCTGGGATTTGGCAGAGTTGCAAGCGCCTTAGCAGATACTTTCACCGCAGAAATTCCAAACTACTTAATTCTTTTTTTCCGCCGATAAATGCGGATGAACGCCGATAAAGTCTTCTGAAAACCTGAAAATATACCTAGTTTTGGCGTTTATCAGCGGCCAATTATTTCTTTCCAAAACGGCTTTCAGTGCCTGCCAGCAATTTTTCAATATTGGATTGATGACGAATAATTAAAAACGCCGTCATCACGACGACAACAGCCACATACACCGGATAGGGTGACAAAAACTGCCAGGCAATCACAGGTGCCAATATGGCAGCCACCAGAGCTGACAACGAAGAAATGCGGCTAATCAAGAATACTGCCAGCCAAACCGCCACCACACTCAATGCCAGCCAGCCGGAAAATGCAATCATCACACCCAGCGCAGTAGCAACCCCTTTGCCGCCTTTAAACTTATGGTAAATCGGGTACAAATGGCCAATAAATACCGCCAAACCAACCAGCGCCACCACATCCATCAACATACCCGCCTGCAATGCCAACCAGGCTGGCAACCAGCCTTTAAACACATCGCCCAGCAAGGTCAGAATAGCCGCTGACTTTTTACCACTACGCGCGACATTGGTCGCACCGATATTACCGCTGCCCACCGTGCGCGGGTCTGGCAAGCGATACAACTTGCTCACAATAATGCCAAAGGCAATCGACCCAATCAAATAAGCCGCCACTATCCATACCAGCGCCTCAATATCAAACCCAATTTCGTTCATGCTTAATCCCAATGTAATGCAGCCGCTTATGCCAGCCACTGCACGATGTTGTATGATGCCGAATCATACTGGATTCCGGCCTGTGCGGAAATAACAACAAGGATCAGCGTTGATGGATATTATCTTTCTCGAACAAGTAAAAGTGCAAACCAAACTCGGCGTGCCGGAATGGGAGCGTGCGGTCGCGCAGACCGTGATTCTGGATATTGAAATTGGTTATGACTTTAGCAATGCCTGCCAAAGCGACGCCATTGAAGACACCATTGATTACGGGCAAGTGGCGACGCGTATTCGAGAGACTTTGGCAGAAAACAGCTTCAAACTTGTTGAGGCATTAGGCGAGCATGTGTGCCAGCTGATTTTGCAGGAGTTTAAAGCGCAGAATGTGAAGTTGAAAGTGAGTAAACCGGGGATATTGCCGGGGTTGAAGGCGTTGGGAATTACGATTTTCCGTACAGCATAAATATTGAACATCCTTTTCGCCTCTAGGCGAGTCACTTTCTGATGCTTGCCCCTCAGAAAGTAACCAAAGAAGAGGGCACCCAGCCATCACAGCCTTCGGCTCCCTTGCGTTGTTGGCTTCGGCCGCTACGCTTAACATCGCTTCGCGAGTTAGCCTACGCCGTAACAGACTGCTGCGCAGTCTTAGTTATCAACAAAATAAGCGGTCACGAAACTCGCCCTGACAAGCCACACACTTCGTGGCTTGTTGCGGAGCTCAAACAGTCGCTCCCTCTACTCTTATTTTGTCTCCGCTACTCAGCGTGATGGAATGGGATTCTTCTCATTTAAGTAGCAGTGTGGAAATTGCGACAGTTAAAAAAACAGATTCTTTTTTCCTCTTTGTTTAATTTAGGAGCGGTTGCAGTCGCATGCTGTTCGGGGTCCCCATCTGCCGCGCCGAGTAGCACAGACAAAGTGGGGGTAGTCGGCCATCGGCTGTTCGAGTTCCGCGGTGGCTTGCGTTTTGTGCAAGCCGCTAGGGCGAGTTTCGATGGACGCCCACTTTGACGAGCAACGCAGGAAATAAGCGGAAGTTGGGGTGCATTTCTTTTGGTTACTTGTTCTTTGGGCAAGCAAAGAAAAGTAACTCGCCGAAAAGGCGAAAAACAACAGAACAAACAACCACAACCGCATAGGCATCAATACCCACCTTACGACAACCAATCAAAGAACAACCTTTTATTGCAATCTCACCATACCTGGATTCCGGCCGACCTCGGAATGACGACTCAGAGAAAATCAACCCCTAGGATGATGCACCTTATGCAACTGCTGCAACCGCTCTCTAGCCACATGCGTATAAATCTGCGTCGTCGAAATATCCGCATGCCCCAACAACATCTGCACCACCCGCAAATCTGCGCCATGATTCAATAAATGCGTGGCAAATGCATGCCGCAACACATGCGGGCTAATATGTTGTGAAATGCCCGCGTGCAAGGCGTAGCGCTGAATAATGTGCCAAAACGCATGCCGCGTCATCGCCGCGCCGCGTGTGGTCACAAACATGGCATCACTCAGGCTGCCTTTTAAAATTTCTGGCCTAGCGATCGCCAGGTAGCGGTCTATCCACTCCGCCGCCTCTTGCCCCATGGGCACCAGGCGCGTTTTGCTGCCTTTACCGGTGACGCGCACCACACCATCCTGCGTGCTGACTTCGGCAATACTCACATTGACCAACTCAGAGACACGTAAACCGCTGGCATACAGCAACTCAAGCATAGCGCGGTCGCGCAGACCCAAAGGTACATTCACATCCGGTGCATGCAGCAAATCCTCTACCTGCGACTCACTTAATGTTTTAGGCAGTGATTTCGGCATCTTGGGCGCTTCGATATGCAGCGTCGGGTCTAGCTTGATCAGGTTTGCCAGCAAGGCATAGCGATAAAATCGGCGCAGGGTGGCAATCAGGCGGTTGATACTACGCACTTTTACCAATGGAAAACGATGCGCCAAATACGCTTGCACATCCTGTGACTGCACTTGCCATAACGTCAGTGCCTGTTGGCCACACCAGTCGGCAAAGCCCTTTAAATCATTGCGATAGCTGGATAAGGTATTGGCTGACAAGCCATCTTCGAGCCAAAGCTGGTCGATAAAAACATCAATTTCAGGAAACGCGGCACTCAGAGGCGCATCTGACGTTATCGCTAAAGAATTCTTTTTTTGCCGCATCTGATCACTTACTTACTTCGCTGCTCATGTGCCAACAACCAGCGCTTAATTTCTAAACCGCCTTCTATGCCTTGCATAAAGCCACCCAAACCGTTGCTGGCGACAATACGGTGACAAGGATTAAACAAAGGCAAAGGATTAGCGCCACAGGCGTTGGCGACCGCGCGCGGGCCAGACTGTACGGCAGCGGCTAACTGGGCATAGGTGCGTGTTTCACCGACAGGAATCTCGCGCATGGCTTGCCAGACACGTTGCTGAAACGGCGTGCCGTGCTGAGAGATAATCGGCTGCCAATCATGTTGTGGATTCTCGAGGTAGGCAGCCACCTGCTCAGCCACGGCTTGCGCGCGCGGATTTGGCTTAGGCCTGACCGGTAAGCCATGCAGTAAAAACTGCAGCGTTTCGCCGGTCTCATCGCAACGCACGCCAACAAAGCCAAACGGCGCCGGCACCAAGGCATCAAGTTGATCATCAAGGCTCTTCATGACACGTATTAGACTGTAATCTTACGCATGGTGCAACCCGCGATGGGGTGTAGATGGCAATAAAAAAGCCCTTCTGATGAAGGGCTTTTTTGTGCAACGTTTAAATTAACCGTTGTTTGCAGCGATGTCTTTCTCGCGGGCAACCAATTTTTCTTTAATACGTGCAGATTTACCTGAACGCTCACGCAAGTAGTACAGTTTAGCGCGGCGAACGTCACCGCGGCGTTTCACTTCGATAGAAGCGATTTGTGGAGAGTAAGTCTGGAATGTACGCTCAACACCTTCACCTGAAGAGATTTTACGCACGATAAATGATGAGTTCAGGCCACGGTTACGCTTGGCGATCACTACACCTTCGTAAGCCTGCACACGTTTACGTGTACCTTCAACCACGTTTACACCGACGATCACTGTGTCGCCCGGTGCAAAGCTAGGGATGGTTTTGTTTAAACGAGCAATTTCTTCCTGCTCTAACATTTTGATAATGTCTGCCATTTTGGTTCCTTTTAATTGTAAAGAGCTCGTTCCTACTCCCAAGACTATTTATTCAAGACTACACGTGCCGTCTACTGCGTTGCACGGTGCTCAACATCCTCATGTACATCGTACATTCCGGTGTTTGCGCGCCGTGCGCCTTGTATCCAATCACGCTCGTTCTTGACTCAATTGCCTTGGCTATCTTTGAGTAGCCTAGCCTCTTCTTTCGTCAACGGCCTTGCGGCCAATAAATCAGGGCGTTTTGCCCTGGTTAGCAGTAGCGATTGCTGTAATCGCCATTGTCTAATCTTTTCGTGATGCCCGGAGAGTAACACTTCGGGCACCTTCAATCCTGCAAATTCTTCCGGCCGTGTGTAGTGCGGATAATCGAGCAGGCCATTCACAAACGAATCTTCCTGCGCCGAATCAGCATCGCCCAACGCACCTGGCAATTGGCGGATGATCGCATCCAGCAACACCATGGCGGGTAACTCACCACCACTTAACACATAGTCACCGATGGAGATTTCCTCATCCACCAGTGTATCCAGCACGCGCTGGTCTATTCCTTCATAGCGGCTGGCCAACAACACCAGCCCCTGACATTCTTTTAGCTGCATCACTTTTTCGTGTGTCAGCGGTTTGCCACGCGGTGACAAATGGATGACTTTGGGCGCAACTCCTGTTGCCTGCAAACGCGCTTTGGCATCATTAATCGCAGCGGTCAACGGCTCGGCCAGCATCACCATGCCAGGGCCACCACCATAAGGTCTATCATCGACCGTATGATGCACGTCCTGCGTATACTGGCGCGGGTTAGTCAGCGTTAACTGATACAAACCACGTTGCCTGGCTCGGCTGGTAATTCCATACTCAGTCAGTGCTAAAAACATCTCAGGAAACAAACTGATGACTTCAATTTGCATCATGAAAAAGCTTTCTTTTAAAAATCGGCATCCCAATCAACCAGCACGGTGCCTGCTTGCACATTCACTTCTGGCACTGCGTCATTGGTAAATGGCACCAAGCGCTCACGGTACTCCTGACGCAGCTTGCCATCTTTACCTTCAATGCTGGTTGGCTGCTCTTCACGCACCACGAGTACGTCATTGGCGCCAGTTTCAAGCACCTGCGTAATTTTACCAAAAGCCACACCCTGCTTATTGGTCACACTTAATCCAATCAAGTCCGACCAGTAATACTCACCTTCTTCTGGCGTGGGTAGAGACTCACGCGGCACTGCAATCTGCTGCCCTTTGAGGCTAAATGCAGCATCACGATCAGCGATACCAGCCAGCTTAATCACCAACACATCATTGTGAAGCTTGGCTTCTTCTACCGTCACTTCACGCCAATTGGGTGCTTTACCTACCCACCATGCGTCATAATCCAGCAAACCGTCCAGAGACTCTGTATCTGGCACGACTTTCACCCAGCCATAAACGCCATATGGGGCGACGATGCGCCCCATTACGACCATGTTTTCAGACGCCATATGAATTCAGGCGCTAAAACAATTATTCAGCAGCTGGTGTTTCAGCAGCGGTCGCGGCTTCCGCAACGGCAGCAGCTTCAGCATCTGCTTTGGCCTTCGCGGCAGCTTCTGCAGCGGCGGCATCAGCTTCAGCTTTCAACTTGGCAGCGGCTTCAGCGATTGCTTTTTCTTTAGCAGCGTCAGCTTTGGCAACTTCTTTCGCTTTAACAGCAGCCATACCTTCAGCGCCTTTAGCGTGGAATTTTACCAAACGTGCTACGGTGTCAGACAGTTGTGCACCGTTGTCCACCCAGTATTGTGTACGTGCTTCATCGATACGCAGGCCTTCAGCGCCAGCGCGTGCAGATGGATTGTAGAAACCAACGCGCTCGATAAAACGACCGTCACGACGATTGCGGGAATCTGCCACAACCAGGCTGTAAAACGGGTTCTTTTTGGAGCCACCACGTGATAAACGAATAACGACCATAATCTTGTTCTCTTAAAATTAAATTTCTTTGCAGAAAGGCGCGGATTATACTTGATATTTGGAAAGCATGGCAAGTGTTTTTCACGTACCAGAACAAGCCTCAAGATACGGCGTTGGATCTGCCACCCCGGCTTGTGCAAAACCCGCTTTGCGAAAACGGCAAGAGTCGCACACCCCACAAGCAACCCCTTGCTGATTGGCCTGGTAACAAGAGACCGTCAAGCTGTAATCCAGCCCCAGCGCATGACCGCTACGAATAATCTCCGCCTTGGTCATTTCAATCAATGGCGCATGCACGGCAATGGTCTGGCCTTCTACCGCGGCTTTAGTGGCCAGGTTGGCCATTTGTTGAAAAGCCTGTACATATTCGCCACGGCAATCCGGGTAGCCCGAATAGTCGAGTGCATTCACCCCAATAAAAATATCACGCGCCTGCAATACCTCGGCCCAGGCCAATGCCAACGACAACATAATGGTATTGCGCGCAGGCACATAAGTGACCGGGATGCCTTGGGTTTCTTGTTCAGGCACGGCAATACTACTATCAGTGAGTGCCGAGCCACCAAACAATGACAAATCAAGCTGCACGGTTTTATGCTCAGTGGCACCCAATGCGGCGGCCACGCGCTGTGCCGCGACCAGCTCGACATTGTGGCGCTGGTGATAATCCAGACTCAGGCAATAACAGTCGTAACCCTGCGATTTGGCAATGGCCAGCACGGTGCTGGAATCCAGCCCGCCAGACAATAAAATAACTGCTTTTGGTTTGTTTGATACGGCCAAACTTATACTCCTTGCTTCTCGCCCCAGAGGATTTTGTGCAATTGCAATTGCATGCGCACCTTGAGGTGATCCTGCAAAATCCACTTGGCTAATGTGTCGCCACTCACGTCATGAAAACTCGGTGAAAACAGCTGGTCACAATCACCAGGAAATGGCCTGGTTTGCAACATTTGTCTGGCCCAGTCGTAATCTTCACGGCTGCAAATCACCCATTTGATCTCATCGCCTGCTTTTAGCAATGGCAAATTCTCCCAGCGGTTTTTCTCAACCTCACCAGAACCCGGGGTTTTAACATCCATGATCACTTTAACCCGTGCATCTACTGCCGCAATGTCCATGGCACCACTGGTTTCAAGTGACACTTGATAACCGCTATCACTCAACCGTGTCAATAATTCGATACATGGTTTTTGCGCCAGCGGCTCGCCACCCGTCACGCAAACATACGGCGTGTCGTAGGCCGCAATCTGCTGCATGATGTCATCCAGCGTCATGTTGCTGCCACCTTTAAACGCGTATTCGGTATCGCAATAACCACAGCGTAAAGGGCAACCAGTGAGGCGGATAAAAATGGTAGGCAGGCCAACGCGTGAGCTTTCGCCCTGCAATGAGTAAAAAATCTCGAAAATTCTGAGTGTGGTCATGGGGATATAAAAAGTAAACGGGCAGATATTACTATCTGCCCGCTATTATCGCTGAACTCGCGAAAATCTGCTATTTGATACTTTCCAGCACTTTCAGACGTTTTTGCGCGCCAGGCGTCACTTCTGCCGACGGATAAGTGGCAATCAAGTCTTTCAACGTTTTTTTGGCCGCTGGAATCTGCCCTAACTGAATCTGGCTATTCGCCAGGTTCAGCATGGCATTAGGCGCTAGCGGATGCGAAGCATAGCTATCCAAAAACTTCTGCTGCGTGGCTGCAGAAGACTTGTAGCTTTTCAACGCAAACTGCGTGTAACCCATGCCATACAGCGCATCTGGTGCCAATTTACTACCGGAATAGCTTTTCAAAAAGGCATCATAAGCATTAAAGGCCTCTTTGTACTTGCCAGCCTGATTCAACGACTCCGCCTCAGCAAATGCACTCGACTCCTGCTGAGAAACATCCGTTTTAGCATCAGCAACGCCACTGCCGCTTGCAGAAGACAGCGGCATTTGCCCATTGGTGACTGACTGCGCCAGCGTTTCCAGCTTGCGTACACGCGTGTCAAGGTCAGTATACGAAGCACTTTGCTTGGTACGCATATCCTCCAGCTGATGGGTCACCACTTCAAGGTCACCCTTCAGCTGTGCCACATCCTGCCTGATCTGCTCCAGCTGGTTTTGCATATCCAGTAAACCCTTACCATTAATCAGGGCTTCCAGGCTTTGCACACGCTTATCCAGCGACTGCTGGGTGCGGGTCAGGTCAGTGATGGCCTTTTGTTGCGCGTCGTGCTCAGACGTTTGCTTGTTTTCCAGCTCGAGAATCCGTTTTCTGGCCTCGGTATCGTCAAACAAGGCCGCCTGGCTGACAGTTGACACTGTCAGGCCCAGGGCGATCAAAGCAGCAGAGAGTCGAAAATTACTGACCTGCATAGACGATGTCTACGCGACGGTCTTGCTGGAAGCAACCGTCATCAGCACAATTTTGCTTAGAACGCTCTTCACCGTAGCTCACGGTTTCGATTTGGCTATCGCTCACGCCCAATACGTTCAGTGCATTTTTAACTGCAACAGAACGACGTTGGCCCAATGCCAGGTTGTACTCGTGTGTACCGCGCTCATCGGTGTTACCTTGCAGCACCACTTTGGTTTGCGGATGCGCAGCCAGGTATTTAGCGTGGTTAGCCACCAGGCCTTTGTACTCTTCACGAATGGCATCGCTGTCATAGTCAAAGAACACTTGACGTTTTGCCAACTCAGCAGCGCTCAGTTCGTCTTTGCTGGTATCAACATCGACTGTTTTGATATTGATTTTGTCGGTGCTGGCGGAGCTGTCAGCACCAGTGTTGCTTTGTGATTTGGCAACTGGGCGAGTCACGCTTGAGTCTTCCACTTTTGCCGGGTTCATCGGGGTGCTTTTACAAGCGGTCAACACCAATGCAAGTGCTGCAACTGTCCAAATACTCTTGTTCATACTTTCTCCTTAAAATGAGTGACTAAATAAATTGACCACGGATAGACTACTTGGGCGCTGCTTGAGCAGGTCCCCATGCAGGTTCACGAATATCTCCGCCCGCTTCTGACAAACGCTGCCTGACCAAGCCATCAACAGTGACGGTTGCCAGGGTGCCTTTGCCGCCCACGCGCGTTGCATACATAATAGTACGCGCATTAGGCGCAAAACTGGGGGATTCATCTTGCGAGCCGGTACTGAGCACTTTGACATCGCCAGTGCCCAGGTCTTGTACAGCGACCTTAAATGCGCCGCCATCGTTACGAATATAGGTCAGGTATTTACCATCTGGCGAAAAGCGTGGGCTCACATTATAACTGCCTTCAAATGTCACCCTGGAAGGGCTGCCACCAGAGGCTGACACTTTGTAAATCTGCGGGCGACCACCACGGTCTGAGCTAAAGTAAATCGACTGGCCATCGGGCGAAAACGCGGGCTCGGTATCAATCGCACTACTTTTAGTCACTTGCTGCAAATTAGAGCCATCGGCAGAAATAGTATAAATCTGTGAGTTAGCGCCGTAGGTTAATACCACTGCCAGCTTGCTGCCATCTGGCGCCCAGGCCGGTGCACTGTTATTGCCTTTAAAGTTAGCCACCATTTTGCGCTCACCGGTATAAAGCGATTGCACAAACACAATGGGTTTCTTTTTCTCAAACGAGACATACGCCATTTTGCTGCCATCAGGCGACCAGGCCGGTGAAATAATCGGCTCATTGGATGACACCAGCGTTTGCGCATTAAAGCCATCGTAGTCTGCAATCTGCAGCGTGAAACGTTTACCAACCTTGGTCACATAGGCAATACGCGTGGCAAACGCCCCTGGCTGACCGGTAAACTTTTCATAAATCTGGTCGGCGATCAAATGCGCAACATGGCGGTATTGGCTGGGCGAAACCGTGTAGGTCAATTGCAACAAAGCGGTCTGGCGCAGCACATCCATCACTTGCACCGACACCTTCAAGTTGCCACCCACTTGCTGCACCTCACCCAGGCTCAGGCCTTGCGCCTTGAGCGCGGTCCAGTCGGTATATTTAATTTGAGCGGCACTGTTTGGCAACGCTGGCAGGCCGCTGGTATTAATGATGCGGAACATGCCGCTACCGCGCAGGTCATTGCTGATAATTTCATGTAGACGACTGCCGGATGACGCAGCGCCGGATTCAGCCATTGGCAAAATCGCAATCGGGATCTGGATCGCGCTACCGCCGCTGATCTCGATTTCGAGGGCTGCTTGTGCTGGCGCTGCAAACTGCCAGAGCAGTAAACCAGCACCAATGGTACGAGACAAAAAATGGATAAAGCCATTTTTAAAAGTTTGCATGGTCACAGTTTTATTCATTTTGGTTTGCTTATAGACAAGAATTATAACTAAAAGCTCGCTCAGCGTCATTGCCAGCTTAGCTACGCGGCCTAAACTTCAAATGTATTAAATCCACCATCTTTTTGCGGGTGGCCGGGTCATCGGGCAAATCAAACGGCTTGGCCGCTAAAATGGCACGGATCACCGCATCATCACACACCGCATCGCCGGAACCTTTTATCAGCTTGGGCATGCCAGATATATCACCCGAATTGGTCATTTGTATGTCAACGAGCAATTCCGGATTAGTCACCGGACACAAGCCAGAGTTAACATTATTTCGAATTTTTCGCTTCATTAAATCAGCGTAATAACCCAAAACAGAAGGGTCAACTGTCGCCGCAGCGGCCGATTGCTGTGCATCCATGTCCTGTTGACGCATGGCGTCCTGAATCTTTTTCAGCTTATCTTCTTCCTCTTGCTTGCGCAGGGCTTCCTGAATTTTCTTTAGCTTTTCTTCTTGTTTTTTCTGCTCAAGTTCTTTCTTTTTTTCTTCTTCTAACAGGCGTTTCTTTTCATCTTCCTGTTTTTTGAGTGCAATTTCTGCTGCTTGTTCCGCTTGTTTTACTTGCGGCTCTGGCGGCGCTACCTTTTCCGGCGGTTTTGGCTCGGGCGGTTTTGGGGTCAGCTCAGGTGGCGGTGGTGGCGGTTCTACTGGCTTGGCCACCGCTTTTGTTGGCTGTTTACTGGGCAAACTGTCCCACAATGTCGCCTCCATCACACTCGGGCTCACGTGCACGGCTTTCCAGTCGACCATGAAAATCATGCCCAAAAATAGCAGCACATGCATCAGCACAGACAATATGGCTGCGCGTTTGCGTATGACCTGATCTTGTGGGGACAATACGATTTTCATCTGTTTTAAATCACTGACCACTTACTTTTCGTTTTGGAACAACAAGCCAACCTGGTTCACTTGCGCCTGCTTTAGCAAATCCATCACCGAGATTACCTCACCATAAGGCGTATTCTTGTCGGCAGACACCACCACTGGCTTTTGTGCCTCGGCCAAACGCTGGCGAATCAATGCCAGCATGTCATCACGCTGCATTTCCTTACCCTCCATCAGCACAGTGCCTTCTTTTTGCACGGTGATCACGATCGGGTCGCCACTTTGCTTGAGCGCCTGCCCCACTTTGGGCAACTCGACCATGCCAGGGTTAGTCATCGGTGCCGTCACCATAAAAATCACCAGCAACACCAGAGTCACGTCGATGTAAGGCACGACGTTAATCTGGTTCATCATGCGCCGTTTACGCGTTCTGCTCATCGTGGCTCCAATCAGGCTCTACGTTGCAAAATGTTGGTAAATTCTTCGATAAAGCTCTCATAGCGCACAGACAACCGGTCTACTCCCGCAGCAAAGCGGTTATAGGCAATCACTGCCGGAATCGCTGCAAACAGGCCAATTGCGGTGGCCACCAGGGCTTCGGCAATGCCGGGTGCCACTTGGCTCAATGTGGCCTGCGCCACGTTAGACAAGCCACGAAACGCATTCATAATGCCCCACACGGTGCCAAACAAGCCAATATAGGGGCTGACTGAACCAACCGAGGCCAAGAATGGCAAATGCGAATCCAGGGCATCCAGCTCACGGTTATAAGCAGCACGCATGGCGCGGCGTGTCGCTTCCATCACGTCACTCACCTCGGTATCCTTTTGCTGCTTGTAGCGAATAAACTCCTTGAGACCGGCCTGAAAAATGCTGGCCATGCCTTGGGGCGTTTTTCTGCCCGAGGTAATGCGCTCATACAACTCGTTCAAGTCGCCACCAGACCAAAACTGGGCTTCAAATTGATCGACATTTTCATTGGCGGCCTTTAATGAAAATACTTTAATGAAGATATACCACCAGGAGACCAGCGAGGTCAGCAGCAAGATCAGCATCACCAGTTGAACTGGCAAGCTGGCCCCACTCACCAGGGTAAAAATCGACATATCGTTTGCTACATTCATGAAGACTCCAGTGCAATTTTGAGTCGGGCCGGAATACCCGTTGGTTTAAATGAATCCGCATTGACACAGGCCACTTTGACCTGCGCCTCTAATAAAATCGTTTCGCCATGCTTAATCTGCTGCTGGCAGCTAAAACTGCCACGCCTCATCTCGATCAAACGTGACGTTATTTCTAACATATCATCCAGCCTGGCCGGTTTTTTAAACTCAAGCTGCATGCTGTGCACCACAAACAGCACCTGCTCTTGCTGTTTTAATGCGGCCTGGGCAAAGCCGGCCGCCCGCAACCATTCTGTCCGCGCGCGTTCCATAAAGTTCAGGTAGCGGCTATGGTAAACCACCCCACCCGCATCGGTATCTTCATAATAAACACGCACCGGAAACACAAACATGCTATTGCCCAGCGCCCGGCCAAGCCTCACCAGATGCCATGCTGGCGGGTGCTTTGAGGCCAAAATGCTGGTACGTCATCATTGTAGCCACGCGTCCGCGCGGCGTCCGCATCATATAGCCCTGCTGAATCAAATAAGGTTCCAGCACATCTTCTATCGTGTCGCGCTCTTCGCCAATGGCCGCGGCCAAATTGTCCAGCCCGACCGGCCCACCACCAAACTTTTCAATCACCGCCTGCAACAGTTTGCGATCCATCACGTCCAGCCCTTGCTGATCGACATCCAGCATTTTAAGCGCAGCGTCGGCTACCAGATTAGTCACCACGCCATCGGCTTTCACCTGCGCGTAATCGCGTACGCGGCGCAATAGTCGGTTAGCAATGCGTGGCGTACCGCGCGCACGGCGGGCGATTTCAGAGGCGCCTGCCTGCTGCATCTCGACTTCGAGCAAGTTGGCCGAGCGGCTGACAATTTTAGCCAGCTCATCGTGGCTGTAAAATTCCAGACGCGCCACAATGCCAAAACGGTCACGCAAGGGGTTAGTCAGCATACCGGCCCGCGTAGTGGCACCGACCAGCGTAAACGGCGGCAAATCCAGGCGCACACTGCGTGCAGCCGGGCCTTCGCCTATCATGATATCCAGTCGGTAATCTTCCATGGCTGGATATAAAATCTCTTCAACCACCGGGCTTAAACGGTGAATTTCATCAATAAACAACACATCATTGGGTTCAAGATTGGTTAGCAACGCGGCCAGATCGCCTGCGCGCTCTAGCACCGGGCCAGAGGTCAGACGCAGGTTGACACCCATTTCTTTGGCAATAATATGAGCAAGCGTGGTTTTACCGAGGCCGGGCGGCCCGAACAGCAGCACATGATCTAGCGCTTCCTGGCGACCACGGGCAGCATTGATGAATATTTCGAGTTGACCACGTGCTTTTTCCTGCCCGACATACTCATCCAGCAATTTGGGGCGTAAGGCGCGTTCCAGCGCTTCTTCTTGGGCGCTGGCAGTGGCAGGAGCAACGAGTCTATCAGTTTCAATCATGGGGGGTCGGTAATGAAGTGCAAAGCAAATTTAGTCAACACAAAACCTCATTGCCGGTCACAGAGGAAGTTATTTTTTGTCATGATACCATGCGGCGTTTGACTATTACAGACCAACCCCGTGCGCCATTTGCACATCACTTGGCCAGATACTTCAAGGCCTGGCGTATACCATCGCTCACGCCCACACCTGGCGCCAGCAGTTTGACGGTGGCAGAGGCTTCACGCTCGTTATACCCCAGTGCTACCAGCGCATTAAGGATATCGTCAGTCGCCGCTTTTGCAGCGGGCTGTGCAGAGGTAGAGCCAGTGACGACAAACTTGTCTTTGAGCTCAAGCAACAAACGCTCGGCGGTTTTCTTGCCGATGCCCGGAATACGCGTCAGCAACGACACTTCTTGCTGATTAACGGCCAGCATCAGGTCATTTACACTGACGCCACTGAGAATAGACAACGCAGACTTAGCACCTATGCCATTCACTTTAAGCAATTGTTTAAAGGTATTTTTTTCTTGCTCACTGCCAAAACCATACAGCAACTGTGCATCTTCACGCACGACCATGTGCGTTAAAATTTGTACCGGCTGACCCAGCTCAGGCAGGTTGTAAAAAGTGCTCATGGGCACCTCGACCTCATAACCGACGCCATTGCAGTCAATCACAATCAACGGCGGCGACTTTTCCAGCAAACGGCCTTGCAAACGCGCAATCATATCAATCTTCCATTTCTAACTCTAAATCCGGCGGTCGAAAATGCACCTAAGCCTTGACCGCCATGCGCATGACAAATGGCGCAAGCCAGCGCATCCGCCGAGTCTGGGCTGGGCGTTGCGGGCAGCTTAAGTAAGCGCTTGACCATCTCTTGCACCTGTTCTTTTTGTGCATGACCATTGCCTACCACCGACTGCTTGACTTGTAACGCCGTGTATTCGGCCACCGGCAATTGCCGGATCACCGCCGCTGAAATAGCAGCACCGCGCGCCTGCCCCAGCAACAAAGTAGATTGCGGGTTCACGTTCACGAACACCTTTTCAATCGCCACCTGCGTCGGTTGATAAGTGGCAATCACCTCAAACAAACCATCGAGTATGACCTTCAAGCGCTCTGGCAAGGCTTCTTTTTCTGGCTCACCTTGCGCACTTTTTTTGGCCGAAGCCGTTTTAATTACGCCACTGGTAACGTAAGCCAACTTGCCATCGACGGCTTCGATCACACCAAAACCGGTGATTCGCAAGCCAGGGTCTATGCCTAAAATGCGCTGTACCGCCATTTAAAAATCACTTACCCAGCACAAGCCAACGGCAAATAACATGGATTAATCTTCTTCGATCACCGCAGAGGTGTACACATCCTGCACGTCATCCAGGTCTTCCAGCATATCGAGGATTTTCTGCATTTTAACGGCATCATCGCCGGTGAAGACCACTTCATTGAGTGATTTCATGGTCACTTGCGCCATCACTGCTTTAAGGCCAGCCGCTTCCAGCGCCTCTTTTACCGTGACAAAGTCGCCCGGGGCGGTGATCACTTCAATACTGCCATCTTCGTCAGTAATCACGTCTTCTGCCCCAGCTTCGAGCGCCGCCTCCATCACGGCATCTTCTGATACGCCCGGCGCAAAGACCAATTGGCCACAGTGCTTAAACATAAATGCCACGCTGCCATCTGTGCCTAAATTGCCGCCATGCTTGGTCAGTGCATGACGCACATCCATCACCGCGCGCTGACGGTTATCGGTCAGGCAATCAATAATAATAGAGGCACCATTGATGCCATAGCCTTCGTAACGAATCTCTTCGTAGCTCACGCCCTCCAGCTCGCCGGTGCCTTTTTTAATGGCACGCGTGATATTGTCAGAAGGCATGTTTTCTTCTTTGGCTGCCGCCACTGCCGCGCGCAAACGCGGGTTCATGGCAGTATCCCCGCCACCCATGCGCGCAGACACGGTGATTTCTTTAATCAGCTTGGTGAAAATTTTGCCGCGTTTGGCATCCTGACGGCCTTTACGGTGCTGAATATTGGCCCATTTACTATGTCCAGCCATTTTGCTTCCTTGTATTTTTGAACAATGCTGTTGAGGTAATTTAACCCGGCGATTTTACCACAGCCATTGGCTGCCTTTAGCGTAGCGCATCTGCCGCGCGCACAACAAAAAGGCCTGACATTGTCAGGCCTTCATTAAACACTAGCTTTGGATTACTGACTCTTGCCGTAACCTGGCCGCATCATGAGCACAGAAATCAGGCTCAGTGAAAAGATAATCAACGCCATGCCCGTCATTTCCATCTGGTCTGGCACTTCATTAAGTTGTATCCAGGCCGCAATGACGCCAATTACCGGCGCCAGCATAGACGCCATACTGGCCACGCCTGCGGGCAACCTCTGCAAGGCAAACAACCACAACAACCAAGCCAGCGCACCACACAACACCACGTTAAACAAAACGGCACCAATCAAATATGGTGACCAGTCTATCGCTGGCGCTGGCACCAGCCAGGCAATCAGCACCATAGGCAACGAGCCCAGCAACATCGGCCACGCCGTCAGGTTGATTAAATCCAGCGTCGGGTGGCGTCTGTGCAATTGCTTGGTCATGATGGCAGATAACGCCCATGACACACCAGACAACACCGCCAGCGACATGCTAAAACTATCGGCGCGGATATGCAGCGGATCAAAAATAAACAACATGCCCAGCACCGCAGCAATCACCGCCAACCATTGCCAGCCGTGCACGCGCTCACCCAGCATGGGCCAGGCGAATAACAGCGTCCAGAATGGCATGGTATAGGTGAGCACCGCCGTTTTACCGGCGCCCCCTTCTACCAGCGCCCACATCAGCACACCAGTAAAGCCGACGTTTTGCAAAATGCCCAGCAACAACATGGTTGGGAACTCAGTGAGCCCCATGGGGCGGCGTGTGACATACAACACAAAAAACAGCACCAGCGCGCCAAAAAACGTACGCATGGCCGCAAACTGAAACGGCCCAGCATATTGTAACGCGCTCTTCATCACCACCCAGTTATAGCCCCAGATGATGGTGAGTACCAGCAGCGCGGTGAGCGCTTGCGAGCGTTGTTTAATCAGTTGATCCATAATTATTTAGGCGTTGCCTGCCTCGGTTAGTATGAAATACTGGCATTAGTTCCAGATATGGGTCACAGCCAGCCATTGGCCATCAGCCTGTTTTTGGAACACCACCTGCACATTGCCGCCAAATTGCTGTTTCACGCCATCTTCGCCGATCATGGCAGCGGCCCAGTTGCCGGTTTGTGTCGCCAGCGTGTCAGTGACCACGGCTTCTTTCATGGTCAGTGCGTGCTCAATCACACCCGCCTGAATCAGGCCACCAAAAAATTCTGCTACGCCCTGGCGGCCTTTGACCACTTGACCAGCAGGTGCCGGCATCACGATCGCGTCATCGGCATACAAAGCGGCAATCGCCTGTGCGTTTTTACTGTTAAACGCGGCGTCAAATTGCTGGTTCAATGTGATTAAAGTATCTACAACAGTTGCCATGGTGAAACTCCTTCGTTAAAAAATTAAATTGACTGATTAAAATCCCAGGCCGACATTCCGTGGTCTATCACGCCTAAAATCGCTTGCAAATCATTGCGTTGCTGCTCACCCAAGCCCTGCATGCACTGCCGCAAGCGGGTGTAGTAGTCTGGCATCACAGCATCCAGCTTGGCTTGGCCTGCTGCGGTGAGCCTGATCTTCACACTGCGCCTGTCCTCAGGCACAGAGATACGTTGTACCAGACCACCTTGCTCCAGGCCGTCTAGCAGGCCGGTCATGGTGGCGCGTGTCACCCCCAGCTTTTCCGCCAGCACCGAGGGGGTAGAGGTTAGGTCGGTTTCACGCATGAGTAAAATCAGCACCCACCAGCGCCCTTGCAACAAATCGTGCTTGCTCAGACAGGCATCTAGCGCGATGGACAAATCGGTCGCCACGCGCAGCAGCATTAAAAAGCTGGCAATAGCAGTCACATCCGCTGCGGGATACCTTTGGGCAAACCGCTGCAGGACTTCTGGGGTAGGGAGATCTCTAAGCTGCAACATAATTAGCCACATTATAATTAGCTAGCTAATTATGTCAAGAGCAATTGAGGCAAGCCAAACAAACATGAGTGAAACAAATATGTTACTAGCCTCAACATCGGTGTATATTAGCCATTCGTGCCCGATGAAAGGAGGAAGTGATGAAGACGCTTCAACAAGTACTCTCTCATAAAACACACCAAGGCATCATCAGTATTGCGCCCAACCGACCGGTGTACGATGCACTGGTCATTCTGGCGGAATACCAGATCGGTGCGCTGGCGGTGATCAAGGATGGCGAACTGGTCGGTATTTTTTCTGAACGCGACTATGCACGCGAGGTCATCCTCAAAGGCCGCTCATCCAAAACCACCACCATTAGCGAAGTCATGACCGAGAAAGTGATTACCGGCAAACCGACAGACTTGGTGGAGTCGGCCATGAGCACCATGCTCGAAAAACGCATCCGCCATCTGCCTGTGGTCGACAACGGCAAAATGCTCGGCATGCTGTCGATTGGCGACGTACTCAAAGAGACCATCAGCTACCAGCAGGAGCTGATCAAGCAGCTGGAAAGCTATATCCACAGCTAAGCCAGCGCGCAAGCATCCAAAAGAACAAGGGGAGCCAGTGGCTCCCCTTATGTTTACGCAGACATCCAATCAGTGCTTAAACCAATTATAAATACCTGGCCACCATGGCATTATTCAATGCAGCGGCGGCAACTGGTAATTTGACAAAATGGCCGCTACCTGCCGCTTGCTGTACCGGCGCACCCTGCTTGTCGAATAATTGCTCCACCACCAGGTCGCGGTTACCGCTGGGATGAATCAACTGCAATTTGTCACCGACGGCAAATTTATTGCGTGCCTGAATCGACGCCAACCCACGCGCAGCGTCATACTCCACCACATCGCCGACATATATACTGCGGTTGGCGCTAGAGTGCCCTTGTAGATAATTCTGATGCTCGGCCGTATGGTGGCGCTGATAAAAACCATCGGTATAGCCACGGTTGGCCAAATTCTCCAATTCGCCCAACAAGCGCCAGTCAAACGGACGCCCGGCCACCGCATCATCAATCGCCTGGCGGTAATTCTGGCAGGTACGCGCCACGTAATAACGCGATTTCGTACGGCCTTCAATCTTGAGTGAATCCACGCCCAGTGCAATCAGCTTTTCCACATGCTCAATCGCGCGCAGGTCTTTGCTATTCATAATGTAGGTGCCGTGCTCGTCTTCCATGATGGGCAACAACTCACCGGGGCGGTTTTTTTCTTCTATCAGGTAAACCTGTTCGGCTGCCGGATGGCGTGGCAAGGAGCCACATGACGACAGGCTGGATTTCTCCAGTTCTGCCTGAAAATCAAATTCCTTCAAACGGATGACCCCTGCAGCATCCGGTTGTGCATCGTGCACCTTGTAATCCCAGCGACAACTATTGGTACAGGTGCCTTGATTGGGGTCGCGCGAATTAAAATAGCCAGACAGCAGGCAGCGGCCTGAATAAGCAATACACAAGGCGCCGTGCACAAACACCTCCAGCTCCATGTCTGGGCATTCCTGGCGGATTTCGGCAATTTCATCGAGCGAAAGCTCACGCGACAAAATCACCCGCGTTAAGCCCATGCGTTGCCAGAATTTGACCGAGGCGTAATTGACCGCATTGGCCTGCACCGACAAATGGATAGGCATCTCCGGCCATTGCTCGCGCACCATCATGATCAGGCCAGGGTCGGCCATAATCAGCGCATCAGGCTGCATGCCTATCACCGGCGCCATATCGCGCATATAGGTTTTCACCTTGGCGTTGTGCGGCGAGATATTGCTGGCGACAAAAAACTTTTTGCCGCGCGCATGCGCCTCTGCAATACCGATGGCCAGATTTTGCATAGAGAAATCATTCTCTCGCACCCGCAAACTGTAGCGCGGCTGACCTGCATACACAGCATCTGCGCCATAATCAAACGCGGTGCGCATGCGGTCAAGATCACCCGCCGGGGCCAACAATTCAGGAGACTTCATCACTATTTATTCACCGATAATTTTTACCAGTACACGCTTATTGCGGCGGCCGTCAAACTCACCGTAAAAAATCTGTTCCCAGGGGCCAAAATCCAGCTGGCCTTCGGTAATCGCCACCACCACTTCGCGGCCCATAATCTGGCGCTTGATATGCGCATCAGCATTATCTTCGCCGGTATCATTGTGGCGATAACCGCTCACTGGCTCATGCGGCGCCAGTTTTTCCAGCCACACTTTATAGTCATGATGCAGGCCGCGCTCGTCGTCATTGATAAACACACTGGCCGAAATATGCATGGCGTTGATCAGCACCAGGCCTTCTCTGACACCGCTTTCGCGTACACACGCCACCACATCCTGCGTAATGTTTTTGAAATCCATGCGCGCTGAAATGTTAAACCATAGCTCTTTACGAAAACTTTTCATGCTGTCCCTTTCCCCAAAGCGGGTATTTTAGCACCGTGACGAAACAGGTATTTGTCATAAAACAAAAAAGGCCTCCGAAGAGGCCTGTCTATCTGATTTGTTGCTAGCTGTGTACATCCAGCGTCTGCGTGAAGGTTTTACCTTCATTATCCGTCGCCACGACTTCCAGCTTGCCTGGCGCATCCGGCACAAAGCTAAACTTCATGTAAGGGTCTTCGCTGGTGCCTACCCCAACATCTACCGTCATTACTTCCTGACCATTGTAGGTAAACGTCGTTTTGTTGATATAAAACGCAGGCACATACCCTTGCGACACCAGGTCGCGCTGCAAGCCAGTACGCATGACGTGACGGATATTAAAAGTCGCGGTCGCTACCTCACCAAACTTGGGTGCATCGACGTTCAATTTAATTTTACCGGCCGCCGCCCGCACTTCGGATTCGTTATTGTCCACCGTACCGCCACAGCCACCGGCGGCGCGAATTTCACGCTTGCCCATATAAAGCTTGCCATCAGCGGTTTCACCAATCAGCCGCACAAAAGAATCGGTTTCCTGGCGGATACGCGTCGCCATTTGAAACCCATTGAGCTTGTCAGTTAAGTGATAAGTTGAAGCCAGCTGAATCGGATTGGCATCGACAATCACATACAGTTTTTTAAGCACCACCCCATTGGCGGCAGCTTTGTCGTAGATAAAAGTCACCGGCACTTGTGCCCCACTCTCGGCGCGGCGCGGGCCCTCCACTTTGAGGAACTCGACTTCCTGAATATCCCGCTGTGGGAAAAATGCCTCTTTGACCACTGACCATAACTTAGGATCAGCCTCAGCCTGTACAAAGCCACTGACCCCGAGGGCCAACAGCCCTACTATCACCACCCATACTTTTTTCATGATCGTCCCCTATCTTTCATTATTGATTTGCACGCTATGAAATGATTGTCTAACGAACCGCTATGCGCAATATGTGATGCACATCACACACCCACTCAAGCCTGCTTGCTGGGGTCGCCAGAGGGCCGCATTTCGTAGTGTGGATCGGCATATTCGGCAAAATTCAACTCGACGCCATTGCCTGCAGGATCACGCATATTAATCTGGCGGATGCCATTGGCCAGTATGCGCGTGGTGTAAGTCACGCCTCGTGCCTGCAGGTTGGCCTCCATGGCGGCCATGTCATTACAGTTAAAAGAGACATGGTCATAAGTACCATGTACGTGCAATTGTGGCGGCTCGGCAGTTTTATACTCTGCCAGGTGCACCACGGCTTGCTTGCCAATATACAGCCAATAGCCATAGGTGGTGCTGGCCACGCGTTTACCTACCGTCAAGCCCAACACGTCGCAATAAAAATCGCGCAACAGATGCATGGTGTCGCGGTCAGTTCTAAAGTTGACGTGATCAATTCCTGTCAATGGCATGATTTTCCAATCTGATGAGTGCCGTATAAAAAGTGTGTGCAAACAATCTGCGCAATATAGTACAAAAACTAATGTCCTTCAAATTGACACAGGGCAAAAGGTTGGACGCCGCTGGCCTGCAAATGTTGCAAGCCGCCCAAGTCTGGTAAGTCAATCACAAATCCGGCATGCGCAACTACGCCGCCGAGCTGGCGTATCAAGGCCACCGCAGCCAGGGCGGTGCCGCCCGTCGCAATCAGATCATCCACCAGCAACACGCGCTCGCCTGCAGTAATGGCATCGGCGTGCAACTGCAGCGCATCTTCACCATATTCGAGCGTGTAGCGTTGTGAAATGGTGGCGGCAGGCAATTTGCCGGGCTTGCGCACCGGCACAAACCCTAATTGCAATTTGCTGGCCACGGCCGCCCCAATGATAAAACCACGCGCCTCGATACCAACCACCTTATCCAGCGCCACATCGGCATAATGCAACGCCAGCGCATCAATGGCCGCATTAAAAGCGGTGGCATCTTGCAGCAAGGTGGTGATGTCACGAAACTGGATGCCCGCTTTGGGGTAGTCTGCAATGGTGCGAATATACGCGCTAAGATCCATCATGCTCTCGCCTCAAGCCAGCCCACAAAGGCTAGCCCCAATAAAAAAACGCGCCCACCCGATGGTAGACGCGCTGTGATGCTTTGCAATGGCCTGTGTCACAAGCCTGGCCGGTTTATTGACCAGCCGCGTTTTGCTGACGCACGCGAATATGCAATTCGCGCAATTGTTTCTCATCGACCTCATTTGGCGCATTGGTCATCAGACATTGCGCGCGCTGGGTTTTCGGGAAAGCAATCACGTCACGAATCGACTCAGCACCCGCCATCAGCGTGACCAGGCGATCCAGGCCAAAAGCCAGGCCACCATGCGGCGGTGCACCGTATTGCAAGGCGTCGAGCAAGAAGCCGAATTTTTCTTGTGCTTCTTCGCGGCTTATTTTCAGCGCATCAAACACTTTGGATTGCACGTCCTGTTTGTGGATACGCACAGAACCGCCGCCCACTTCCCAGCCGTTGAGCACCATGTCGTAAGCCTTGGACAAACAGGCACCCGGATTGCTGACCAGCAAGTCTTCATGGCCATCTTTAGGCGCAGTGAACGGGTGATGCAGCGCGACCCAACGGTCATTGTCTTCATCATGCTCAAACATCGGGAAATCGACCACCCACAATGGCGCCCACTGACGGCCATCGACATGGCCTTTTTCGTGACCCACCTTGGTACGCAAGGCACCCAGGGCTTCGTTGACGATTTTGGCTTTATCGGCACCGAAGAACACGATGTCGCCATTTTGCGCGCCTGTGCGCTCAATAATCGCTTGCAGCGCATTGACGTGAATGTTCTTCACAATCGGGCTTTGCAGGCCTTCTTCATTCAATTTGGTAATGTCGTTGATCTTGATATACGCCAGACCTTTGGCACCGTAGATTTTGACAAACTCGGTATAAGCGTCAATTTCTGAACGGCTGATGGCAGCGCCATTAGGCACGCGAATGGCAGCTACACGGCCACCGGCCATATTGGCAGCACCGGCAAATACTTTGAAATCGACATCTTTCATCACATCGCTAAGCTCAGTGATTTCGAGTGTCACGCGCATGTCTGGCTTATCTGAACCGTAACGGTTCATCGCTTCAACGAAAGGCATGCGTGGGAACTGGGCTGGCAAATCAACATTCTGAATTTTTTTCAGCATGCGGCGGATCATCTCTTCAACGATGTCCATGATTTCGTTTTCTTCCAGGAACGAGGTTTCAATATCGACCTGGGTGAATTCTGGCTGGCGATCTGCGCGCAAGTCTTCATCACGGAAACATTTGGTGATCTGGAAGTAGCGGTCAAAACCCGACACCATCAGCAACTGTTTAAACAACTGCGGTGATTGCGGCAAGGCAAAGAACATGCCGTGGTGTACGCGCGATGGCACCAGATAGTCACGCGCACCTTCTGGTGTCGAGCGTGTCAGCATCGGTGTTTCCACTTCGATAAAACCGTTATCATCCAGGTAGTCACGCAGGTTTTTTGCCACTTTGTAGCGCAGCATGAGGTTTTTCTGCATGGCCGGACGGCGCAAGTCGATATAACGGTGCTCCAGGCGCACGGTTTCGGTCAGGTTGTCGTCATCCAGCATAAAGGGTGGCGTCAATGAAGCATTCAGCACTTCAATTTCAGTCGCCAGCATCTCGACTTCGCCAGTCGGCAAGTTTGGGTTGACCGTGCCTTCAGGACGCGCACGCACTTTACAGACCACGCGCAACACAAACTCGCTGCGTACGGTTTCGGCAATCGCAAATGCGTCTTTGGTATCCGGGTCAATCACGATTTGCGCCAGACCTTCGCGATCACGCAAATCAATAAAAATCACGCCCCCGTGGTCGCGACGACGGTGGGCCCAGCCACACAGTGTCACGGTTTGTCCAATATGTTCGCGGTTCAGGTGACCGCAATAATGTGTACGCATCATAATAGTTTTATAAAGTTTTAAAGTGTGTTGCGGTTAATGATGTTTAGGCAAGGGCGCCACTGTACCCATGCTAATGATGTATTTCAAGGCCTGATCGACGCTCATGTCGAGCTCCACGACATCAGACTTGGGCAACATCAGAAAGAAACCTGACGTCGGGTTAGGCGTGGTCGGCACGTATACGCTGACATACTCGCCTTGCAGGTGATTAGCGACATCGCCGCCCGGTGTACCGGTTAAAAAGGCAATGGTCCATGAACCCTGACGCGGATACTCAATCAGCAGCGCCTGGCGGAAAGCATTACCAGAGTCAGAAAACAGCGTATCAGACACTTGCTTGACGCTGGAATAAATGGATTTAACCACCGGCACGCGAATCAGCAAGCCTTCCCACAATTCAATCAATTGCTGGCCAAAAATATTGGTTGCCACCAGGCCTGTCGCCAGCACGATACCCACGGTCAAAATCACACCAAACCCAGGAATATCCACGCCCAGCAAGGTTTCTGGGCGCCAGGAGACAGGTAATAACAACAAACTTTGGTCCAGCGTTTGCACTAAAGTTTTAAGCACCCACACCGTAATAAACAGTGGGACCAGCACCAGCAAACCTGTAATGAAATATTTTTTCATGCGTCTTGTTTTTTTAATGGCAGGCACAGCCTGGGTTGCACTTGGCGGCTTCAGTGGCCGGGGCAGATTCAGCAGGCTGACTATTAGTTTTCGCCTGGCTATTTTTAAAGTCAGTCGCATACCAGCCACTGCCAGTCAGTTGAAAATTAGGCGCAGACACCTGTTTGCTAAACGTCTGTTGCGCGCACTTGGGGCACGCCTCAACAGAGGGCGCAGACACCTTGCGCATCAGCTCTTGCTGGTAACCACACGCGGCACATTGAAAATCGTAGATAGGCATTTGTTAACACAACCTGAAGGGCAACTTGCTGGAAAAATTTCACCAAGCGCAAATTATACCTGATTCGCGTTACAAATCATCAAAAGCACCGCGATGTATTTGAATTGAAAAGACTTTAAGGAGCACGATATGCAACAACTCTCACTCAAATTACCATTTATGCTGACGATGCTGTTTTTTCTGGGATTAGCCAGCCGCGACCTCAACATACACAACCCGATGCTAACACTCGGCGGTCAGGCACAGCCCAACAAAACGGTCGCCTTGCATCTGGCAGATTTGCTATACGCCGAGCCAACACTCAAAATCAGAAAAGTGAAATAACAGCGGCGTTAATCACTCAGCCATTTACAACTGTGCTTCGTAAGCGGCCTGCTCCAGCAAAGACTCCACCCCACTGGCGTCTGCTGCTAGCGTGAACAGCCATGTATCATACGGGTGATCATTGATTTTTTCGGGTGAAGACAAGGCTTCTTCATTCACCGCCTGCACCACACCGGTGAGCGGCGCATAAATATCCGAGCCGGTTTTCACTGACTCAATCAAGCCGCACACACTGAACTGCTCTACCGCTTGGCCGATTTTTGGCGGATCGACAAACACCACATCCCCGAGCATATTCTGTGCGTAATCGGTGATACCCACCAACCAGGCACCATTTTCGGACTGCGCTGCCCAAGTGTGGTCTTTAGAAAAGAAGTATTTCAAGCCTGCTGACATATGATTTAAAAATCAAAAGTTTAGTAGATAATTATTGTGCCACAGTCTGCGAAACGCACCAAAACTTATTCAAATTGGTCAATAAAGCAGTTTAATTTTTTACACTAAAAAATTGCGATAAGTGATTGACTCTGAATAATAACTGGGCAATAATGAGTCGGGTTTTCGGAAGGTTGATTATGAGTTTTTTCAAGCATTGTCTTAAAGTGTTGCTAATGTGTTCCATCGCTTTCGCACCTGCGGGTCAAGCCATAGCCAAGTCACCTTCTAAAAAACAGACTGTTTCTGCGGCCAAAAGTAAAAAATACAGCACGCGCTCCTCTCAATACCGCGTCAACCCCGAAAAAACAAAATCCATGCGCCCGGTAAAACTGCATGCGCATGCCAGAAAATCAGCCAGACCTGCGATTGATGCAGAAATGTTTGATTCTTTTGAAGGCAAATCTTCAGGTAGCAACGGCAATCTGTCCATCGCCTCCACCAAAGCCTTGGTGATGAACCAGAACACGCACGAAATCATCTATTCCAAAAACCTGGATACACCGACACCCATCGCGTCTGTCACCAAGTTGATGACAGCCATGGTCGTGCTGGATGCAAAACTCAACCTGAATGACCAGGTCTCGATTACCGATATGGACGTGGATTACCTGAAAGGCACTTCTTCACGCCTACCAGTCGGCACCACCATGACGCGCGAAGACATGCTAAACCTGGCATTAATCGCTTCAGAAAACCGCGCCGCTTCGGCACTGGCAACTAACTACCCGGGCGGCAAGGCACGCTTTATTCAGGACATGAATGCCAAAGCCGCCAGCCTGGGCATGATGAATACGCACTTTGAAGACTCTACCGGCCTGACAAGCAACAATGTCTCCACCGCCATGGACTTGGCAAAAATGGTGCATGCCGCTTATCAATATCCGTTGATTCGTCAAATCACCACCACATCCGACTACGACCTGAATGTCGGCAGCAGACGCCAGCCTATCCATTTTCACAACACCAACGCGCTGGTGCGTGAAAGCACCAACAGCAGCTGGGAAATCGGCCTGTCTAAAACTGGCTATATCAGCGAAGCCGGACGCTGCCTGGTGATGCAAGCGACTATCGCTGGCGAACCATTAATTTTGGTGTTGCTGGATTCCGTTGGCAAACTAACCCGTATCGGCGATGCGAGACGTATCAAAAAATGGATGGAACATAATTACAGCACCCTGACCTCCCACAACGATGGTGGCATTGTGCTGACAGGGCTCTCCATGAGCAAAACATTGGGTGACGAAGCTAACTAATGGGCACAGTCAATGTGTGTTGAAAACAATCAACCACGCAACAGGTTCCAACAAAAAACCCGCGATATTCGCGGGTTTTTTTATTGTCAGTACAACAGTGCAGCTAATGCTCTGCGCCATCAAACTCAGGGTCATAGCCCTCGGTAATCGCCGCTTTTTGCTTATGCTCTTTCCATTGTTTGCGTAACACTTCTTTTTTCTCAGGGCTCAAACTCTGAAACTGCTGATAACGCTTACGCGCATTTTCGCGCTCATAAGGCGTCATACGACTCCATTTAACCAGTTGATGCTGAATACGCTGCTGTTTTTGCGCATCCATTTTCGGATATTCTTTGGCGATATCGAGCATTTTTTCACGTTGCCATGGGCGCAAACTATCCCATTCACTGCCCAACGGCGACAACACAGCACGCTGTTGATCTGTCAGATGCGCCCATGTCACATTGGCAGCAGGGTCGGCGGGCGATAGGTCATTCTTGATCGCACCGATATCCGCCATAGCCAACCAGCGCAGACCTGAATCCTCGTTAGCCACACCGGCGTGCACAGGCAAGACACTGCTTGCACACATCGCACACACTACCCACCCTAATAACACAGAATGATTTCGCATCATTTCTCATTATTCCATTGACGCATTGTTCTCTCAATCACGACAAACACTTGCTTTCAAGTTAGCCAAAGAATTAAATATTTTCTGAATACTGCCAGGCGTCAAAGCCGCTATCCACAAACGCTTCAACCGGTAAATCATCGCTCAGCAACATGGCATCATCATTGTGGCTGGCCGACAGCACAAACAACCCAACCGCAAAACATACGGACAAGGCCGCCATGCCAGCCATGCGCGGATGTCCGAAAGACGCCCAGGACAGCACATCTGCCCAACCGTGGCCGACTTGGCTAGATTCAGCAAACCGCTTTAGCGCAGCCTGGCGTGCATCTGCCAGACGCGCCTCTACCTCGGCCGACAACGGGCGATCATCTTGCTTCAGCCACTCAACACCTTCGCGCAGAGGGGCGGGCAAGTCGTCTTCTGGATGACGTTGTTTCCTCATGGCTTCACTCCTTTTTGTAACTTCCGGGTTCCGATCCCGGCCTGCTCTAGCAATGTAGATAACGCACTGACCGCTCTTGAGCAATGCGTTTTGACACTTCCTTCTGAACAACCCATGACCGATGCCGTTTCAGCAACATCCAACTCTTCCCAATAACGCAGCACGAATGCTTCTCGTTGACGTAAAGGTAATTTTACCAATGCTTTTTCGATCAGGGCCATGATTTGCGACCGTGCCAGTTGATCGGCGGGGTCGCTGTCTGTGCTTTCAACCTCTATGGTTTCCAGTGGATCATAATCTTCGTCCTCAGACTGGCCAAAAGACGAAAACAGCGTGGTCCACAGGTTACGCACTTTTTGCCGACGCCAGTAATCGCGCATGGTATTTTGCAAAATACGCTGAAACAGCATGGGATATTCTTCAACCGGTTTGCTGGCATATTTATCTGCCAGTTTCAGCATGGCGTCTTGCACAATATCCAGCGCAGCATGGTCATCACGCACCGCATACGCAGTTTGCCTGAATGCCCGCTTTTCAACCTGACGTAAAAAATCCGATATTTCTTGCGCACTCGCCACTACAAATCCTCTTCCCCGAGATCACCAGCGCTTGCCACTGATGCACGTGCTTTTTTCGCGACATTGTTGTGAATTATGAGATGTCATCAAAGAAATATGCACCGTTTTATCTCCCTGTCGCCTGCGAGTATATCAGTTTTAAATTTATTTACTGTTAGAATAAGCCCGATAGCAGCGAAAGTTCGGCCACCCTTATGACGATTAAAAAAATAAATCCTATCACCCTGCTCAAGCCATCACACATACGCCCTGCCTGCGCGATCATGGAGTCAGCTGCATAATGGCCGTTAATATCACTACACCAGAAAAAACACCAGACAGCCAGCACCTGCGGCTTTACAGCCTGTTCCGTCTGGGCGCCTCGGGCATGCTATTTGGCAGCCAGCTCTGGCCCTACTTTAGAAATGCGCCTTCTGAACCTTCACTCTCATTCTGGTTACTGCTGATTTTTTTCTTGTACGCGATTGCGGTCAGCGTCAGCTTTGAGTCATTGCAATGCAAACGCGGCCTGGCATTAAAAATCCAAACCAGCCTGGACATCATGTTCTTGGTGCTGATGATGCACTTTTTGCCGGGCAACCAGAGCGGCATCGGCTTATTGCTGATTATTAATATTATTTTTGCCGGCCTGATTAGCGATGGCCGCTTTGCCCTGTTTTACGCAGCGATCGCGACCATCGGCATTTTGCTCGAAAACACCTTCCAGATCGTCCATCGCAACCTGCCGCTCAATGATTTCAGCAATGCGGTAGTGCTCTCCCTGAGTTGCTTCGCCACTGCCTGGCTGGCGCAAACCCTGACAGCACGCATGCAACGCAGTGAAAACCTGGCCACCCAGCGCGGCCAGGATATTGAATACCTGGCCAAAACCAATGCACTGATTACGCAAGAAATGCCCAACGGCGTGCTGGTGATAGACCAGCACCAGCAACTCAAGCATTACAACCTGCAAGCCTGCAAACTACTGGGGCTGGAAGAGATGACGCTGCAAGCCGCCATTCAACTGCAAACGCCGCTCGCAGAGCTAATGCCTGCCGTCATGCAATTGCTGCAAACTTCACCCGCCAGCAAACTCGCCGCGTCAGACGCCATCAAACTCGGCATCAATAATCGCGACCTGGGCATCCGCTTTCACCCTATTTCAGAAAACATTGATAATGGTGTGGTGATTTTTATTGAAGACTGGTCGCAGATTCAAACGCAGGCGCATCAGGTCAAACTGGCAGCCCTTGGCCGCTTGACCGCCAATATTGCGCATGAAATACGTAACCCGCTCAGCGCCATCAGCCACGCGACCCAGTTAATGCAGGAAGACTCGCAGCAGCCTGGCACCCAACGCATGCTGCAAATTATTTCTGACAATGTGCAGCGGCTAGATCAAATCATCAAGGACGTACTGGAACTCAACCGCCGCGACCGTACCAATCAGGAACAGCTCAATATCAACCATTTTGTACAAGAGTTTTACCAGCAATTTTGTGCCGTCGAAAAAATAGACCTCAACAGCTTTACGCTAGACCTGCCTGCCAAAGAGAGTGTTATTGTTTTTGACCGCAGACATATCAACCAGATTTTGTGGAATTTATGTAAAAATGGCTGGCGACATAGCCAGCAGCATGCTCAAAGTTTGCAGTTGAAGGTGGTGGGCGATAAAAGCGGCCAATTTATTCACTTGTTGCTTAAAGACGATGGCAGCGGACTGGACCCGAAAATTCAGCCACACCTGTTTGAACCCTTTATGACCACCGAAAAAACCGGCACTGGTCTGGGTTTGTTTATCGCCCGTGAACTGGCCGAAGCCAATGGCGCAAAACTCAATTACACCAGTAGTGCCAATGGCACGCAATTTTCACTGACAGTTAAAAAGGTAATCGTTTAAATGGCAAATTCTTATCGCTGCCTGGTGGTCGATGACGAGACCGATATTAGAGAACTCGTGGTGCTGACGCTGGAGCGCATGGGCATACAGGCAGAAAGCGCCAGCTCGGTGACTGATGCAAAACATATGCTGGGCTCATTCAGTTATGACCTGTGCCTGACAGATATGCGCCTGCCGGATGGCTTGGGGCTGGAGCTGGTGCAACATATCAATGCGCAGTTCCCCGGCTTGCCTGTGGCGGTCATCACGGCTTATGGCAGCGCAGAAAATGCAGTCTCGGCATTGAAAGCCGGCGCCTATGACTACATCACCAAGCCGATCTCACTCAAGCAGTTACGGCCACTGGTCGAGTCCGCGCTCAAACTGTCGTCACAAAAAGAGTCGCAAGGCGCCAATACGGTAGACCTGATTGGTGCTTCGCCCGCCATGGGCTATGTGCGCACCATGATTGCCAAGCTGGCACGCAGTCAGGCACCGGTGTATATCAGTGGCGAGTCTGGCAGCGGTAAAGAGCTGGCGGCCAGGCTGATTCACCTCAACAGTTCGCGTAAAGACCAGTCTTTTATCGCCGTGAACTGTGGCGCGATCCCGGAAAACTTAATGGAAAGCGAGTTTTTTGGCTACAAAAAAGGCGCCTTTACCGGCGCAATCCAGGACACGCTAGGCCTATTTCAGGCGGCCAATGGCGGCACCCTGTTTCTCGATGAAGTTGCAGATTTGCCATTAGCAATGCAGGTAAAACTGTTGCGTGCGATCCAGGAGAAAAAGGTGCGCGTCGTCGGCAACACCAGTGAAGAGGCCGTAGACGTACGCATTATTTCTGCCACGCACAAAAACCTGAACGCCATGATGGAAAAAGGCGAGTTTCGCCAGGACTTATACTATCGCCTGAACGTGATTCAACTCAAAATGCCTGCCTTGCGCGAGCGGCCTGAAGACATCCCGGAACTCACTGAGCGCCTGCTTGGCAAGTTGTGCCTGATGCAGGGCATTAGCATCCCGGGCATTGCTGACGAAGCCAAAGTATATATTCAGCAGCTGCCTTTTCATGGCAATGTGCGCGAACTGGAAAACATGCTGGAACGCGCACTGGCCTTATGTGACGGAGTCACTATTACGGTTGAAGACCTGTCTCTGGAGGAGATGCCTGCCAGCCTGAGCGACAAGCCGGTGCTGCCATGGAACGCCCCCAGTCTGGAACAACCCAGCCAGCCAATTCCGGCCATTCTCGCGGCCACACCACCGAGCCCGCCAACGGCCCAGGCAACGCCCGGCAGCACCATGTTGCCTATGGATATCAGCTTATCTGACTACCTGGAAGATATTGAAAAACGCACTATTTTGCAGGCGCTGGAGAAAACCAATAACAACAAAACGGCGGCGGCTAAATTATTAGGCATCAGCTTCCGTACCCTACGCTATCGATTGTCCAAACTGGGCTTATCCAAAGAACAGGATGCAGACCTCGATGACACGGAAGGCGACGACGAATAAGACAGACAATAAAAAAGGGCGACTGATTAGTCGCCCTTTTTAACATTTTTCAAACTAGCTCAGCACGATGGCCAGGTAAGCCAGGTAGAACAGCCCATTCACTAACAGATGCCACACCAGCAAGCCACCTTTGGCGATGCGGTAACGCACCCAAATGGCCGCCAGCAAGGTGATCAAGATGCCTAACGCCACCTCTTGCCTGGGTGCCCAGTCAGTCAACATGATGCCAATGGCAGGCAACAAAGTGCCTTGAAACACCATGGCGCCGGTGATATTGCCAAACGCCAGCGTATCTTTGCCTTTGCGTATCCACAAAATGCTATTCACTTTTTCTGGCAGCTCGGTGGCAATCGGGATAATTAGCAGAGACAACAGCAAGGCAGAGACACCTAAAATCGCCGCAGCCGTTTCTACCTCGTTGATAAAGCCTTTGGCGCCTGCAATCAATAAGCCCAGGCCGATCAGCAATTGCAGCACAATGGTCACCATATTGGTTGGCAGACCCAGACGCGACAACATCATGACATCTTCAGCTTCAGTCGCATGGCCTTCTTCAACCAAGCCTTTGGAGGCTTTAATCGTCATCAGCACATACACAAAATAGGTCAAAATCATCAGGATGCTGATGCCATAGCGCACCAAGGCCTCGGTGTGCGGGATAAACATGGCGATGCTGGCGAAAATAAAGGCTAGGATAAAGAAGTTGAGGTCACGTATCAGGCCAGTGCGCTCAGGGCGGATATGACCATGCGCACCACGGCGCTTCAAGACCGAAAAAGCCATCAAGCTGATAGACAAGGTGGCCAGCATTAAGGGCGCACCCAAAATGGCGCCGACACCAATATCATGCCCGGCATGACTGTCGCCAGTCGATGACGTATAAGAAAAGATCGCCAATAACGGCACCAGTGTCTCCGGCAATGCCGTGCCCACCGCTGCAAAAATAGAACCGGTGACGCCTTCGGAAATCCCCAGCTTTTCGCCCAAATGCTCCAGGGCATTGGTGAAAACTTCAGCTGCCACCAAAATCAGCAGCAACATAAGCAATAATTGTAAAAAAACCATGACTGTTCCTGTCTGGCGGCAATCAATCGTGCATGCGGCCACCGCCTGGCGCGCATGTGCGTGACAAACGTGTGCACGCGGGCGGAATCATAACGCAATTCGCTCAAATTCACCTACAATGTTTGCATGTCGCTCACACCTGCTTCTGCTATCCACATTGATACCGCTGGCCTTGCCAGCCCCGCGCAATCGCTATTGTCGCCCAACCAGGATGAACGACCGCCACCGGCCGAAGTGGATATGATTGTGATCCACAATATCAGCCTGCCGCCCAACCAGTATGGCGGCCAGGGCATTATGCAATTATTTACCAACCAGCTAGATCCGCAAGAGCACCCCTACTATGCCGAGATTGCGCACCTCAAGGTCTCATCACATTTTTTGATTCGCCGCACAGGTGAGTTATTACAATTTGTCAGTTGCAACCAGCGCGCCTGGCATGCCGGACTCTCCCAATGGCAGGGCCGCGAGCGCTGCAATGACTTTTCAGTCGGAATTGAATTAGAAGGCAGTGATATTGACGCCTTTGAAGATGCGCAATATCTGACGCTGCAAGCCCTGATTAATGCGCTGCGGCAACGCTATGCGATCCAACATATTGTCGGCCATTCAGACATTGCACCGGGGCGCAAAACCGACCCCGGCCCGTTTTTTGACTGGCAACGCATCTCACGATAACAGATTAAGCGTTAGCATCGGCTGTTTCAGGGGCGCGCGGCTGTTTTTCCAGACTCACCGCCATCACCCCGGCCAGCACCAGCGCAGTGCCTACACCCTGTATCCAGGATAGTGACTCGCCCAAAAACAGATAAGCCAGCACAATCGTCGCTACCGGCCCAACCGCACTAATCAAGGCCGCCTTGCGGCTACCGAGCTGGTGTATACCCAGATTCATCAGGACCGACGGCAATACCGTGGCAATCAGCGCCATTAAAAAAGCCAGCGCATACACCGCGTTTGGCAGTGCCGCCACCTGCGTAAATGAGCCACTGGTACCAAAATGCGTAGCACTGGCAAGTGCCGCCAAGCTCATGGTCATCGCAGTAAAGCGGCTGGCACCCAGTTTTGGGATCAATTGCCCGCTCACCAGCAAATAAGCCGCATACACAATCGCACTCAGCAATACCAGCCATGCGCCATAGAGTGTATCGGCAGAGTCCAGCCCGGCCAGCGCCACATCATGCCAAACTACCAGCACCACCCCCGCATAACTGGTTAACATGGCAAACCACTCGCGGCGAGTAATAGCATTACTGAGAAATACCGCACTCATGGCTACTACTAACGTGGGGTACAAAAACAGAATCACCCGCTCTAACCCTGCCGACACATAACGCAGCCCCTCAAAATTGAGCCACATCGAACCATACCCCCCCACCACCGCGAGTAACAACAGCGTCAGCCAGTCTTGAGCATTCATGTTCATAGGCACGCCTTGCCGCATCGCCCACCAACCCAGCCCGGCAAAAAATGGAATGGCGAACGCCATACGCAATGCAATTAACGTTTCTGCATCAATGTGATAGACGTAAGCCAGCTTGACCATAATCGCTTTTGACGAAAAGGCCACGGACGATAACAGCACCAGCATGGCACCGTAATACGGGTGTGTAGATTCTTTCATATGAGCCCTGAATCAATGGGGCTCGCCGGGAGAGGGATTACAAGATCAACCGCGGAGAGCCCGCGGTTGCATAAAGATTTACGACAAGCAGCAACCGCAGCAGGATGTGGCGACTAGCCACAATGCCTTTCGGTTCATCACCACAACTGTATATTGGAGGAGTTGCTTGTTCATAAGATTATCGAATTTACGTGGATTATTGTTGACGGTCAAGAGAGTAGTTAACTTTTGGAATACGTTGCTGGAAACCCTGCGTGTTCTATTTCGCCTCTCGGCGAGTCACTTTCTGATGCTTGCCCCTCAGAAAGTGACCAAAGAGGACGACACCCAGCCATCACGGCCTTCGGCTTCCTTGCGTTGCTCAACAAAGTGGGCGTCCATCGAAACTCGCCCTAGCGGCTTGCATACCCCGCAAGCCACCGCGGAACTCGAACAGCCGATGGCCGACTACCCCCACTTCGTCTCCGCTACTCAGCGTGATGGAATGGGATTATTCTCATTTAAGTAGCAGCGTAGAAGTTTGAACGGTTAAAAAACAGATTCTGCTTTCCTTAAATTCGCTTACGGTTGCAGTCGCATGGTGTTCGGGGTCCCCATCTGACGCGCCGAGTAGCGCAGGCAAAATAAGGAGGAAGGGAGCGACTGTTCGAATCCCGCGGTGGCCTGCGTTTTGTGCAGGCCGCTAGGATGAGTTTCGTGACCGCTTATTTTGACGAGCAACGCAGGAAACAAGCGGAAGCTGGGGTGCATTTCTTTTGGTTACTTATTCTTTGGGCAAGCAAAGAAAAGTAACTCGCTGAAAAAGCGAAAAGCAACCACACAAACACCCACAACCGCGTGGGCATCCATGCCCACCCTACAAGAACCAATTTAAAGAATAAGCTTTTATCGCTATCTCACCACGCCTGGATTATTGCCGACGCCGGAATGACGCGGAGGCAGTGAATATGGCTGAGAAGTAAAAAGAATAACCTTCCCAACTTAATCCAACAACGCGGCTTAAATCACAACTCCTTTTGCAATGTCATCAATTGCATATTGTCGACCTTCGCCTGCCACATCTCCGGCAGGTGCGGAAAAGGCCTCCGCTCACCCGTCGCCTGGTATCCCAAGCGTTGGTAAAACGCAATCAACGTTTGCCTCACACTCACCACAGCCATTTGACTCGCACGCGCCCCCCAGCGCGCAACCGCCAACTGCTCTGCCGCCAGAATCATTTGTTTACCATAGCCGCGGTTTTGTGCCGAGGGCTCTACTGCAATCATGCCCAAATGCGCGACCTGCTCTTCTGCGTGCCATTCGGCACACAGCGTGACCATCAACACTTCATCCACCCAGCCGCAGAGCATCACGACATCGTGACGATTTAACAATGCCAACACATCCTCGGTGGTCGTGCGCTTGCCATCCAGCAAGTCTGCCTCAGTGGTCCAGCCTGCCCGACTACTGTCACCGCGATAAGCACGATTGACCAGTGCCGAAATGGCATCGGCATCCTGCGCCTGGGCAGGTCTGATGATTAATACTGTCATGGCGTTTGTTGCGCTAATTTTTCTATGCGGTGTTGTACCACCAGGCTGCCTATCATGTCACCTTCGACATTGACTGCGGTGCGCACGGTATCCAGCAAGCGGTCTATCGGCAGCAAAATGGCGATCGCTTCGGCGGGCAAGCCCACGCTTTGCAAGACCATGACCATGGTCACCATGCCCGCACTGGGGATACCGGGGGCGCCCATGGCGGCGATCATGGTGGTAAAGCACACCACCAGTTGTTGGCCCAGCGATAGTTCTATCCCAGCTAATTGCGCCACAAACAGGGCAGCGGCTGCTTCGTATAGCGCGGTGCCATCCATATTCACGGTGGCACCTAGCGGCACGACAAAACCAGCAATTTCGGGTTTGACCTGCATATTCTGTGTGGCACAACGCATAGTCACCGGCATGGTGGCATTACTCGAACTGGTGGCGAACGCAGTTAATAGTGCCTCTTTGGCTTGCCGCAGAAACCACCACGGGCGTTTGCCAGTGAGTAGCCACAGCAACAGGGGCAACACAACCAGGCCGTGCAACAAGGTTGTGCCTGTCACCACCAGCATAAACTTGGTCAAACTCGCAAACAGGCTGACGTCTTGCGTGGCGACTAATTTGAACAGCAAGGCGGCAATGCCAAATGGCGCCAGGCGCATGATCCAGTTGATCATCTGCATGCTAACCGCCATGCCCTCTTCAAACACGGCCAGCAAGTGCGGATAACGCTCAGCAGAGAGTACCAGCGCAATGCCAAGCAATAGGGCAAACGCCACAATCGCTAGGATATTGCCCTCGGCTAGCGCTTTGAACGGATTCATAAAGATGCCGTGCAAGAATTGTGTGAAGAACTCAGGCAAGGTGAGTTGCTTGGTTTCAAACTGCTGCATGGCATCGGCAAACATCTCCAGATGCAAGCCTGCACCGGGTTTGAACAAGTGACTGGCACCAAGGCCGATGACGACGGCGATCAAGGTCGTCGTCGCAAAAAATAGCAGCGTGGTTTTCCACACCACATGCATTTGGCTATGCTGGCGCAGGTTAGCAATGCCGGTGACGATAGCGCAAAACACCAGCGGAATCATCACCATTTTCAGCAGGTCGATAAACAAGGTGCCGACTAGGTTGGCGGCGTATAAAGCGTGATCGACATGTTTGTCATGCGCAAACAAACCTAGCCCCACCGCGGCTGCCGCGGCGAAAAAAATTTGCCCATTCAACCCGAGTTTTTTCATGTGTATTGCAACCTTAAAGATGGCTGACTTCGCTAGCCTGCGCACGCCATCGAATGAAAAAGAGGCAGCCTAAGCTGCCTCCATCTGATCTTAAGCAGCTTTTTCAAATACCGCTGCAAAGAAGCCATCCGTGCCATGCAGATGTGGCAATAGCTTCAGATAATCTCCGGTATCCAGCACGATATTCTGTTGCGCCAACACCTCATTGGCGGGCACCAATTTGAATTCCGGATGCGCTTGTAAAAATGCTTCGGCAATCGCTTCGTTCTCGTCACGCAACAAACTGCAAGTCGCATACACGACACGGCCACCGGCTTTACACAATTTGGCGGCGCGGGCGAGAATATTAGTTTGCTTGACGTTGAGCTCGACCACATCTTGCTGGTCCTGGCGCCATTTCAGGTCCGGGTTACGGCGCAACGTGCCCAAGCCGCTGCAAGGTGCATCGACCAGCACGCGGTCAAACTTGCCGTTGAGGCGCTTGAGTTTCAAGTCGTTTTCATTGTTAATCAACTGCGCTTGCAGGTTAGACAAACCGCTGCGTTTCAGGCGTTGGCCCAAATTATTCAGGCGCTTTTCAGACACATCAAAGGCATACAAGCGGCCAGTGTTTTTCATCAACGCGCCCAGGGCTAGCGTTTTACCACCGGCACCGGCACACAGGTCGGCCACCATCTGGCCGCGTTTAGGGGCAACCAAATAACTCAGCAACTGGCTGCCTTCGTCCTGCACTTCAATTTTGCCTTCGGTAAACAAAATATGTTTGCCGATATTTAAACGGGCGCCCATGCGAATGCCAAGGGGAGAATAAGGCGTAGGGGCAATGACGTTATCTTTAACGGTATTCTCGGCCAGCATGCGTGACAGCACTTCTTCGCGGTTGGACTTAATAGTATTCACGCGTAAATCGAGGCTGGCTTGCTCAAACATGCTGCGGCAAATGGTCATGGCTTCGGCCTCACCATATTGCGCCACCAGCTTGTCCCAGAACCAATCGCGCACATCGGCCAGCACAGCAGGAGCAAAGCCTTCACTGTTTTTGGCCTTGATGGTAACCGCCCATTCTTTTTGGCGCTCATCCAGCATGTCATCGAGGTCACGGATGCTTTTGCCCTCAATTTTGAGCATCCAGGCGATGATCAGTTTACGTGTGTCTTCCTGCTCGTCGGCCTCGCTCATGCTGACTTCACGCAGGTAGCGATAGCGGCGCAACACACCATAAGCGGTTTCGGCCACCCAGGCGCGATCTTTGGTGCCTAATTCACGATGCTGGCGAAAAAACTCGCTGAGCCTGGCGTCGGCCGGGCTTTCAAATTTAAGCAGGTCGTTTAACAACACCGCCGTCTGGCGCATGAGGGATTGATTCATCAGTTTCTTTCAAATACTTACGTTATTCGGTGATCAACCGCGTGGCGACTTGTTCAATCACCATGCCGTTTTTCTCCAGTTTTTTGATTTTGACCGGCACATAGCGGTAATCGCTGGCCAGCCACAGTTCTACTTTTTCGTCGGTGTCACCACGCGTATGCACAATGTGCACGGTTTGAATGGTTTGATCAGCAATCACCAGGCTGTCTTCCCCTTCAAATGTATATTCATACTCACCAACACGGCGGCCATTGGTTAGCGTCACATGCATTTCTTGCAGCGGTGGCACAAACATAAACTGGTACATAAAGCTGAGGATGTCTTGTGTGTTTACACGTAAATCCCGTCGCTGCTCGCCTTTGGCGGTTTTTAGGGTAATCACATTGGTTTCCCAGTCAAAACTCGCTTCGTAGGTTTTGCTGGCACGGCTACCAAACGCATAACGGTAAAAGTGCGGCTTTAAACCGCCCGGGCCCACTTCCCCCGTACTTTGCTGCTCAAGTGACGGGTAGAGCAATTTTAACAGACCGCGCCCCTCTACCAGCCAACGCAGTGTGTAATTGCCCGGGCTTTCCAGCACATAATCAATACTGGCAGTGCCTGCAGGCCGCTCTTCACCATTCACATACACCACAAAGGCCGTGCTCACACGCTGGTAAGGCGGCGACTTTTCATCGTCGGCCACCGCCGCAGGTTGATCCATTTCATGCCAGGCAGCGATCTCCGCCAGCTTTGCTTGCCCTTCTTCTTCAGTGGTCGCGGCTTGCTCAACCGCAGCAGGCAATGCAGAGGCCTGTTCTGCGATGACCTCTGTAGATTCGGCAGGTGACTCGGGCTGTAACGCAGGCGCTTTGTCTGGCGGTGATGCCGGTTTTATCCCTGTCGGGCGTGGTTTGCTGGTCGGGGCGGCAGCCACCGCTTGCGCGATGGGTGGCGGTGACAGCCGTGCTTGCAGCACAGTCTGCTGTGGCGCCTCTTCTAACCAGTTGCGCCAGCTCAGCTCAGTTAACACCGTGACATGCAACAACAATGACAATACAAGCGCGAGCGCCAATGGCCATGAAACATGCTGTTGAATCCAGTGCCGCAGACCTGATGCTTGCATCACGCGCTTTCCCGAGCTGCAGAACCCGTTACTCACCGGTGATACTGGTGATCACCTGCTCCATGCGTTTACCATCATCCTGCACCACCAGCTTCACCGGCAAATAGCCTTTGTCCTTAGCCAGATACAAGGTTTTCTCACCGTCAGCATCGGTCAGTTTAACCACCTTAAAGATGCCGGCCTCCGTTTGCAGCGGCGTGGTTTCCTCTGTCACGACAAAACGATGCGGGGCAAGCTTTTTACCATTCGCCACCGAGAGGTTCACCTGCTTGGCTGTGGGCGGCTGCCACATCCAGCAATACATCACACTCAATAAATCCTGCGTGCCTTTTACCAAAGCGCCCGTTTCTTGTTCGCCTTTAATTTGCATGTTGAGCACTTTTTTCGCCCAGTCAAACTCACTGATCAGCGCTTTGTCAGGGTGTTTGGATTGCCGGGATTCAAAGCGGGTTGGCCGTAAGGTATTCGCAACTACCTGCCCCTGACTAGAAAGTGTGCGCTCACCCATGAGCTTATAAATGCCTTTGCCCTCAGCCAGTGAAGCAATTTGGTAACGACTGCCCGTCACACTCAGCTGGTCTTTGATGGTGCCGATGGTGATGCCTTGTTGCAACAAATCATATTTGAGCGTCAACTGCTTGGGCGCGGCAGACAACACCGGCGACACCAGCAGTGCCATCGTAGCCAGCAGACTGGCCACGCAGCGTTTTTGCTTGCTGACAAATAGCATCACACCCATCAGCATTAAACCACCACAGTCGGCGCTTCACCTGCTTGTTGCGCGCGAATCTGGCCAATACGGTAAACCGTCTCACCCGCACCCGCCAGCACAGCTTGTGCCTGCTCGGCGTGCTCAGCAGCCACAATCACTGCCATGCCGATGCCGCAGTTAAACGTACGGTACATTTCAATCGGCTCGATATTGCCTTGCGCCTGCAACCACTGAAACAACGGCGGCAAGGTCCAGCTCGATTTTTGCACTTCGGCCGTCAGGCCCGCTGGCAACACACGCGGAATATTTTCGGTAATGCCACCACCAGTGATATGCGCCATACCCTTCACTGGCAAGGTATCCAGCAATTTTAAAATAGACTTCACATACAATTTGGTAGGTGCCATGACTACGTCTTTAAAGACGCGGCCATGAAAGTCAGATTCCATATCGATACCGGATTTTTCAATCAGTTTACGGATCAATGAGTAGCCATTGGAATGCGCACCACTGGAAGCCAGGCCCAGCACCACGTCACCCGCTTTGATCGTAGAGCCATCAATAATATTGGCTTTATCGACACAGCCAACGGCAAACCCGGCCAGGTCATATTCACCGGCAGGATACATGCCTGGCATTTCGGCCGTTTCACCGCCCACCAGCGCACAGCCAGACTCTTCACAGCCTTGGGCAATGCCTTTAATCACCGCAGCAGCGGTGCCGACTTCCAGCTTGCCGCAGGCAAAATAATCCAAGAAAAACAGCGGCTCAGCGCCTTGCACCAGAATGTCATTGACACTCATAGCCACCAGGTCGATACCGACGGTATCATGCTTGTCGAGTTGAAACGCCAGCTTCAGTTTGGTGCCCACGCCATCGGTGCCAGACACCAGCACAGGCTCTTTAAACTTTTTAGGCATGGCAAACAGCGAACCAAAACCACCAATACCGCCCATCACCTCCGGGCGCATGGTGCGCTTGGCATATGGCTTGATCTGCTCGACCAAGGCATCACCAGCCTCCATATCGACACCAGCATCACGGTAGGTAAGTGAAGTGTTATCAGGTGAAGTTTTATCAGAAGAAGTCGTCAAGATGCTCTCGTTTCTTTCAATGCAATTAATCAGGTGAAGCACTGTAGCCAGCGCAGATGTTTACAACAAAGCGCGATACAGCGTTGAAATTAAGTATAATTTTAAAATAATCATTATTTTAACGCATCTTGCCGCTTCGACCTATGCCGGATTGTGCGGATGTGTCACACACGCCCATGTCAGACCAGGAACATCAGAAATCTGTGGCCACCCAGTTTGTCAGCGATCATCGCTGGTGGATTGTCACGGCGGTCTTTATCTACCTGTTTTACCTGCTAGAACCTATCCTGACGCCGTTTCTAGCAGCGGCGGTGATTGCCTACATGCTGGATCCACTGGTAGACCGACTCAGTGAAACCGGTGTGAACGGCTGGCGCATTGGCCGCACCCCGGCCACCTTGCTGGTGATGCTGGGCGTGATTTTGGCCATCACCGGCCTGCTGCTCATTATTATCCCCTTACTGCAACAACAATCACTGCTGATTGCGCAACGCCTGCCACTGCTACTGGACCATTTTCACCAGCAAGTCGAGCCGTGGCTGCTGCAACGGTTTGGCATTCACCTCGATGTGAACCATGCCGATGTGCAAAAACTCATCAGCGAACACTGGCAAACCGCTGGCAGCATGATAGGCGCCTTCCTGCTCAATGCTGGCCAGAAAAGCCTGAGCCTGATTGGCATTTTTGCCAATATTTGTTTATTGCCGGTAGTGCTGTTTTACTTTTTGCGCGACTGGGATGACATGGTGGCCGAGGTTGGCGAACTGATTCCACGCGACTGGGTTGGGCGTGCGCGCAGTATGTCGGTTGAAATTGACCGTGTTGTCGCCGAATTTTTGCGCGGCCAGTTGTCAGTGATGTTTTCATTATGCGTGTTTTACAGCGTCAGCTTATGGTTGGCAGGCCTCGACATGGCGCTTTCCATCGGCATGATTGCCGGTTTACTGAGCTTTGTGCCCTACCTGGGGTTTGCACTGGCCTTTGTGTTGGCCGTAGTGCTGGCCTTGCTGCAATTTGCCTCGTTGCCAGAAGTGGTGCCGGTGCTGCTGGTATTTGGCGTGGGGCAACTGGTCGAAAGTTTTATTCTCACACCGATTTTGGTTGGCGACCGCATCGGCCTGCATCCGGTGATTGTGATTTTGGCCTTGATGGCCGGCGGCCAGTTATTTGGCTTTGCCGGTGTGCTGCTCGCCTTACCGGTCAGCGCCGCCATTGCCGTGGGCGTGCGCCATACCAAACAAAGTTATTTGCGCAGTGAGGCTTACTTAAGCAGCCAGCCGCACATTATTCAAACCCTGGACGATTGACCCGCCAGATAGCAGAAAACACCGCTGTGAAACAATTGTTGCTTAATATTCAACCGCCCGCTGCACCGAGCTTTGATAACTTTATTGTTGGCCAAAACCAAGAGGCACTTGCCAGTATGCATGCCGTGCTCGCTGGCGAGGCGACCACCCGCTTTATTTACCTGTGGGGCGAGTCTGGCAGTGGCAAAAGCCACTTGCTACTGGCGGCGCAAGAAATAGGCGCGCATATTGCAGATGATGTGCACACGCTGGATGAAGAATCACAAATCGTGCTGTTTGATACTTATAACCAGATCAAGGCCGAGGGCGGCATATTAGTCACCGCTGGCAGCCACGCGCCCACACAAATGGGCTTGCGTGACGATCTGGCCACCCGCCTGGCCTGGGGTCTGGTGTATCAGTTACATCCACTCAGCGATGATGAAAAAGCCGATGCGCTACGCGCGCACGCCCGTGATCGCAGCATGAAGCTGCCAGACGAAGTGATCGCTTACTGTTTGCGTTATTTACGCCGTGATTTGCCCACACTCATGGCCGTGGTAGAAGCACTGGATGAGTGGTCACTGACCACTAAAAAAGCAGTCACCGTGCAGTCACTGAAAAAAATGCTGCAAGACGCCTGACAAGCCACTTTATTCTGAGCCAAAACTATAACGGTTCTTGCCGTTTTTCTTCGAGTCATACATGGCTTTATCTGCCACATGCAGTAGCTGTTTCACATGCTTGCCATGGTGCGGATACTCAGCGATGCCTATGCTGACACCGATCTCTAGTGGAATACCGCGCACAACCACCGGCTGCGCAAATAATTTGATCAGTCGCTCCGCCAACTGGGTCAACTCCTGGCGATATAAATAGCTGCCCACCACCAGCACAAACTCATCTCCGCCCTGCCGCGCCAAAAAGTCAGATTGCCTGAGTACTTTTTTAAACATATCGGCGACCTCTATTAGCAAGGCATCGCCCACGCCATGGCCATATTTATCATTCACCACTTTAAAGCCGTCGAGATCCATAAAAAGAATCGCAAACTGTTTGGAGGTATGCCTGGCCAATTGATAGGTGTTGGCCAGATGGACATCAACGCTGCGCCGGTTAGGTAACCCCGTGAGCAAATCGTGATCTGCCTGGTGGCTGGCCTGTTTGGCGACCGCCTGATTTTCAAGCACCTGCTCCAATAAATCCGTCGTGCTGCGGTAAGAAAACAGCAACACGCCAATAATTAACACGCCGAGCAAAATGGCGCCTATCACAGAGGCAAACATGCGTTTACGGATATCTTGCTCAAAGCCCTCCCGCAGTTGTTGCAGTTTGCTGTCAATCTCGTCGAGCTGATCATCAATCAGCTTCATCACCTCGCGACCTTTGTCTTTATTCAGCGACAAGTGTGGCGAAAAGTCACCGGCATGCAGTTGTACCTGTATGCTTTTGTCCATCACATCAAACTTCTGATGCACCAACTGTTTGATTCTGTCCAAGCCGATCCGCACGTCGGGCTGGTCTGATGTCTGCTTATCCAGCCTTGCTAGCACTTGCCGGGTCTCCGTGCGCCCCTGCTCCAACGTATCCAGAAACAAAGTATGGCCTGTGAGCAAATAACCACGCTGGCCGCTTTCGGCATTGGTGATCGCCTTACCCAGAGCGACGATGTCATAGCGCTGCCTGTCGACCAGGTCTTTTTGCTCGGAATAATAGACCAGCTGATACATGGCAATAAACAGCCATATCATTGAAACGCACAAAAGCGCAGTAGCAATGATTAACGGGATAACTATTCGTCGCTTGTAATTAAACATACGAAGTTTATATCGTCATTTTTAGGCGTAGATTAAATCGAAGCCGAATAAAATCTATGATACGACTAGTCTGATTATAATAAAATACACTTTTGATAGATAACCACTATCCACGAGACGACTTATGCTACGTATCACCGAAATCAAATTGCCGCTTATCGAGGCAGAAAATATCAAACATCAGGACGCGCAGATCAAGGCCGCACTGCTGGCCAAACTGCAAATCCCCGAAAGCGAATTAATCCGTTTTGAGATATTCAAACGCGGCGTAGATGCCCGAAAATCACACGCGATTTTGTATGTGTACAACATCGATGCCGAAGTGAAAAATGAGGCTAAAATCTTAGCCAAGCTTAAAAAAGACCCACACGTAAAACCAGCGCCTGATACCAGCTACCAGTTTGTGGCGACCCAGAATAATGCGCAAGCGCAACGGCCGATTGTGGTTGGTTTTGGCCCTGCCGGTATTTTTGCCGCGCTGATTTTGGCCCAGGCAGGATTTAAACCGATTGTGCTTGAGCGCGGCAAACAAGTGCGCGAACGCACCCAGGACACCTGGGGCCTATGGCGCAAACGCAAACTCAACCCTGAGTCTAACGTGCAATTTGGCGAAGGTGGTGCTGGGACGTTTTCAGACGGCAAACTGTATAGCCAGATCAAAGACCCCAAACACCTGGGCCGCAAAGTACTGCAAGAGTTTGTCAAAGCCGGTGCGCCGGAAGAAATTTTATACGTCAGCCACCCGCATATCGGCACCTTTAAACTGGTGAGCATGGTAGAAGAAATGCGCAACACCATCATCAACCTGGGTGGTGAAATCCGTTTTGATAGCCGGGTTACAGAAATTGATATTCAAAACCAGCAAGTACAAGGTGTGACCTTGCAAACCGGCGAACATATCGCCACGCAGCATCTGGTCCTGGCCGTTGGCCATAGCGCGCGTGATACCTTTGAAATGGTGCACAACAAGGGTATTTATATCGAAGCCAAACCGTTTTCGATCGGCTTTCGTATTGAACACCCACAAAACCTGATTGACCGGGCGCGTTATGGCAAAAGCTATAGCGAAGATATCCTGAAAAAACTGGGCGCGGCAGATTATCGCCTGGTGCATCACGCGCAAAATGGCCGCAGTGTGTACAGTTTTTGCATGTGCCCTGGCGGCACCGTGGTCGCAGCCGCCTCAGAGCCTAACCGCGTCGTGACCAATGGCATGAGCCAATATAGCCGCAACGAACGTAACGCCAACGCGGGTATCGTCGTCGGCATTACGCCAGAAGTAGATTACCCCGACCATCCGCTGGCTGGCGTCGAATTACAGCGCCAGTTGGAAAGCCATGCCTTTGTCTTAGGCGGCAGCGATTACTCAGCCCCCGGCCAATTGATCGGTGATTTTCTGGCGAACCGCCCCTCAACCCAATTCGGCGAAGTCACGCCGTCTTACACGCCTGGCGTGCATCTCACCAATCTAGATTCAGCCTTGCCCGCATTCGCGATTACGGCTATCCGCGAAGCGATCCCAGCCTTTGCCAAGCAGATAGCAAATTTTGACCTGGCAGATGGAATTCTAACCGGCGTAGAAACGCGCACCTCCAGCCCGATTCGCATCAAACGCGACGATGACACCTTGCAAAGCATCAACACCAAAGGCTTGTTCCCCTGCGGCGAAGGCGCCGGTTACGCAGGCGGCATTTTGTCAGCGGCGGTGGATGGCATTAAAGTGGCAGAGGCCGTGAGTTTGTCTTTGATCGCCTAACAACGCCTGATGCTCAAAAATAAAAAACCTGCCTCGGCAGGTTTTTTATTGGGCACAAACAATTACTGACGAATCAGGTAATCAAACGCACCGAGTGCCGCATTTGAGCCTTCCCCCATGGCAATGACAATCTGCTTGTAAGGGATAGTAGTCACATCCCCCGCCGCAAACACGCCTGGCAATGAGGTGGCATTGTGATTGTTGATCTCAATTTCACCATACTTGCTCAGGTTCACGCTGCCTTTCAGCCAGTCACTGTTAGGCACCAGGCCAATCTGGATAAATACGCCTTCCAGAGCCACATGCTTGCTCTCGCCACTCACGCGGTCAATATAAGTCAGGCCATTGACGCGCGTGCCATCACCGGTGATTTCGCTGGTTTGCGCACTGGTTAAAATAGTCACATTTTGCAGTGAGCGCAGTTTGCGTTGCAGCACGGCATCGGCTTTAAGCTCGGTGTCGAATTGCAGCAATGTCACATGGCCCACTACCCCAGCCAGGTCAATCGCGGCCTCTACACCAGAGTTACCGCCACCAATCACCGCCACATGCTTGCCTTTAAACAAGGGGCCATCGCAGTGTGGGCAGTAAGCCACGCCTTTGTTTTTGTATTCGGCTTCACCAGGCACGTTGAGGTTTTTCCAACGCGCACCGGTCGCCAGAATCACAGACTTGCTGCGCAAAGTCGCCCCATTTTCCAGCTTCACTTCAATTAAGCCAGCGTGTTTGTGGTCTTTTTGCGGCTCACTCAAGCCCACCGCACGTTGCAACGGCATAATATCGACGTCATAAGTTTTCACGTGCTCTTCCAGCGCTGCGACCAGTTTCGGCCCTTCGGTTTCTTTCACCGAAATAAAGTTTTCAATCGCCAGCGTATCATTCACCTGTCCACCAAAGCGGTCTGCCACAATGCCGGTACGAATGCCCTTACGCGCAGCATAAATCGCCGCCGATGCACCTGCAGGGCCACCGCCCACCACCAGCACATCAAACGCCTCTTTGGCATTGAGCTTCTCGGCTTCTTTGGCGACCGCACCAGTATCCACCTTGGCCAGAATCTCTTCCACCAGCATACGGCCGGAGGCAAACATCTCGCCATTCAGGAAAGTCGCAGGCACCGCCATGATATTGCGCGCATTGACTTCGTCCTGATACAAGCCACCATCAATCACCGTCACATTGATGCGTGGGTTAAAGACCGTCATCAGGGTGGTCGCCTGCACCACGTCCGGGCAGTTATGGCACGACAAGCTCATATAGACTTCAAAATTGAGGTCACTATCGAGCGCCTTGATCTGGTCGAGCACATCCTGCTCCACTTTTGGCGGATGGCCGCCTGTCCACAACAAAGCCAATACCAGTGACGTGAACTCATGGCCTAATGGAATCGCCGCAAAGCGCACACCGCGTGTTTCGCCTTCTTTGGCGATCACAAACGAAGGTTTGCGCGCATCGTTGCCGGTCTCATCCAGGCTGACTTTGTCAGACAACGCCGTGATTTCTTGCAACAACTCGCGCATTTTCGCCGCATTGTCGCTGTTGTCCAGGGATGCAATCAGACGGATAGGCTGACGCAGCATGCCCAGGTAGGTTTGCAGTTGTGTCTTTAAGGTATCGTCTAACATTTTGTATTCTCCAAATTACATTCTTGCTCATATTTTCAGGCAGCAAGAAGCCTTGGCCATGACACATGGCAATTAAAAATGGTTGGGGGGAAGCTCGCTCAGGTAAAACCACCAATGGATGAGTGACCTTACCTGAGCGCCCTGCTTACGCAGGGCTTTGCTCAAAGCAATCAGCTTAGATCTTACCTACCAAGTCCAATGATGGTGTCAATGTTGCTGCACCGTCGTTCCATTTAGCTGGGCAAACCTGGCCTGGGTGAGCAGCGGTGTATTGTGCTGCTTTCAGCTTGCGCAAGGTTTCTTTCACATCACGGGCGATTTCGTTGCTGTGTACTTCAGCTGTTTTGATCACGCCATCAGCGTTAATCACGAAAGTACCGCGCAATGCCAGACCTTCTTCATCAATATGCACGTCAAATGCACGTGTCAATTGGTGCGTTGGGTCACCTACCAGTGGGAATTTCGCTTTACCTACTGCAGGTGAAGTCTCGTGCCAAACCTTGTGGGAGAAGTGGGTATCGGTGGTCACGATGTACACTTCAGCACCAGCCTTCTGGAACTCTGCGTAGTTGTCAGCCGCATCTTCAACTTCAGTTGGGCAGTTGAAAGTGAACGCTGCTGGCATAAAAATCAACACAGACCATTTGCCTTTTAAAGACTCTTCAGTCACTTCGATAAATTTACCGTTGTGGAATGCTTGCGCCTTGAATGGTTGTACTTGTGTGTTAATCAATGACATGTAGTTCTCCTTTATGATGTTTAAAACAGTGCTTCATTAAACAGGGTTAATTAAAAAATTTGCTGCTTATCCACAGCGAATGGATGCATTTTAAGCATACACATACAATATGTAAAATTGATTATTTTAATTTTATTGATAAATATATTTAATCGATTGCGTTTAGGCCGAAACCGTCACCTGGCCATGCCCCTCATACCCCAGGTTATCTTGCCAGTTTACCGCAATCACATCGCCTACCTTGGCCTCTTTAAGGTAAAACGTAAAGTAGGGGTTACGTGAGATACCCGTCCCGGTTTGCGCATCGACAATCACTTGCCCATTAAGCACCACCTGCATCAGCTGCATAAAATGCGCAGGCAGCACCTGGCCATCGTCGTTTTTGCTGCGGCCGGTGCGCATCGGGTGCAGAATAATGATCTTGAGCTCGGTAATCTGTTTGCCCAGCAGCGCATCGTCTAATAAGCGTGCGCGCATTTTCATGCTGCTGGCAAACGGCTCTTCACGTTCGCTGCCCGCACAACCATCCTCCAGCACAATGACCTGGCGACGCTGTTGCTGAAATTGCCCGCTCGCCTGCTGCGCCAGCGCAATCACCTCACCCGACTGCGCCAGTTTAATGCGCGTCACCAGCTTGGGCAGTACTTGTTTACCCAGCTCAAAACTGGCAATTAACGGCGTCGGATTCGCATCCGCCAACAAGCGCAAACTGCTGATGCTGCCTGCCGCCTGCTTGCTGGTCAGCTCCACTTGCACCACCGAGCCACTTTCCGCTTTTTGTGGTGCTTCAATCTGTAAGTCAGCAGACACCGGCACCGCAGTGGCTTTGAGTGCCGCCATCACCTGTGAGGTTTGCTTGGCTTCAAAGGCCTGGGTAAACCAGGCCGCCGCCTCCACCTTGCGCGCCAGCAACCAAACCGGTAGCGCGGCTAATGCCAGGCCAGCTTTCAACCATGCGCGTCTTTGCAGCCCAGTTGTGTTTTGCATACAATCCCCTGTCATCCGTTTTTATCGTCGCCTTGCTCAAGCTTGAGCTGCTGCCTGAGCGTTTTCAGCCGCGCCTCGACTTTCGATTGCAGATAAAAATCGCCATCTTTGGCTTTGCTGGCAATTTCAAGCTGGTCAATCGCACGCGGCAAATCATATTTACGCACATAACTTTCACCTAAGGCCTGGTGCCGCAACATCTGCTTGCCCTGCCCCTGATACGCCGCTGCCAGCCAATCATAGAGTTTAGGGTCCTCTGGAAAAGTGTCCAGTTGCTTTTGAATAAACGTTATCGCTTGCGGCCATTGATTGCTGCGTATCAATGACTCAGCCTCACCCTGTGCCAACATTCTATGCTTAGGGTATTGCTGCAAGCCCTGCACAAATTGCGCTTGTGCTTGTGGCACCTGCCCCAGCTTCGCCAGGGTCACCGCTTTTAATGTCACCAGATAAGGGTTAGCCATGCCATGCTGCACCAGCCAATCCACCTCAAGCTGCGCGTTTTTGGCCTGATTGGCACGCAACCACGCATAGGCCAGGCCATAGTGCTCGGCCAGCTCATTCTGGTAGCGGCCCTCATTAATATTATTTTGAAACTCCTCGACCATTTGTTGCGGCGCACCTTGAAAAGCACGAATTTTGGCCCGCATCATAAAAAAAGTCAGGCCTTCATTGGCTTGCTTGTAAGGCAGGTTTTGCACCCGGTTACCAATATCGGCAATCCGCTCGCTGGTGAGTGGGTGTGTGCGCAAATAGCTAGGCATACTGCCCCCATCAGAAAACCGTGTCGCCCGCTGCATGGTGGTAAAAAAAGCAGGCATGGCGCGCACATCAAATCCGGCATCCTGCAAAATGGTCAGGCCGACGCGGTCAGCCTCGCGCTCATGCTCGCGCGTGTAATCCAGCTGCTTTTGTATGCCCGCAGCAGAGGCGGCCGTCATCGCCCCCATGCCCACTTGCGGATTTGATCGCGCAATCAACAACGCCAGCGCCGTTGCCGCGATATTTTTAAACATATCGTACTTTTGTGACGCCAGCATACGCGCCAAGTGATGCTGAGTGACATGGCCGATCTCATGCCCCAGCACACTGGCAAGCTCAGATTCACTATTGGCGGCCATAAACAACCCAGTATGCACGCCAATCACGCCGCCCGGCATGGCAAATGCGTTAATGGTTTTATCCTGTACCACAAAAAAATAAAACTTTTGTTGCCGGTCCGGGCTGCTCTCACCCAAGCGAGTGCCCAGCGCCTGCAGATAATCCGTCACCTCGGCGTCATCCAGCACATCTTCACTGGTGGCGACCTGTTTGAGAATCTGGTGGGCAATTTTCTCTTCATCACGCAGTGACAACACCGTTTGCGACGCATCACCCAGCTCAGGTAGTTGGTTAGATGAATCCGACGGCAAGCTTAGGTCAAGATCATCCGGCTCATACGGCTTACCAGAGAACACGCCGGTAGAATAATTGGCCAACAAGGTCGCACCCGGCACCAACAACAGGCCGCACAACAGCAAGCCACGCACCGCGTGACGGCCAGCCCGTTGATAAGCATCTTTAATGTGTTTTAAAGCCATGAATCCCAGCGTTTGAAATGGCACGCCCACAATCACAGGCCTGTGCCAACTACCCAAACTTGTTATGATAACGACTTCATCGCTTGAGTTCACCCTTTTTAATCCTAGCCGACCCATGACCAAACCAACTTCAGGACTCACCCATTTCAACGCCCAAGGCCATGCCCACATGGTCGATATCGGCGATAAAGCCCATACCAAGCGTATCGCCATTGCCGAAGGCCACATCGTGATGCAAGCAGCCACCCTGCAAACTATTCTGCAAGGCAACGCCAAAAAAGGCGACGTGCTCGGCATCGCCCGCATCGCCGCCATCCAGGCCAGCAAAAAAACCAGCGACCTCATTCCGCTGTGCCACCCGCTTAGCCTAAGTCGGGTCGATGTCAGCTTTATGGCAGATGAAACACAAAACAGCATCAGTTGCCGTGTGCAATGCGAAACCACAGGGCAAACAGGGGTTGAAATGGAAGCACTCACCGCGGTGCAGATTGGCTTGCTGACTATTTATGATATGTGCAAGGCGATTGATAGAGGTATGACGATACAAGGGGTTAGAGTGTTGGAGAAGCATGGTGGGAAGAGTGGGGATTGGGTAGCTGACTAAACCACACAAAGTTGTCTAATACAAAGTGATCGCTTTTTAAACAGCATTTTTCTTCAGAAGCATTCTTTTTCGCCTCTAGGCGAGTCACTTTCTGGTGCTTGCCCCCCAGAAAGTAACCAAAGAAGAGGGCACCCAGCCATCACGGCCTACGGCTCCCTTGCGTTGCTCAACCTAGGACTTTCGTCCGTTAACGGACTTCACGTGGGCGTCCATCGAAACTCGCCCTAGCGGCTTGCAAAAGACGCAAGCCACCGCGGAACTCGAACAGCCGATGGCCGACTACCCCCACTTCGCCTCCGCTACTCAGCGTGATGGAATGGGATTCATCTCATTTAAGTAGCAGCGTGGAAGTTTGAACGGTAAAAAACCAGACTCATTTGTTTAAACCCACAGAAGGATGGCGTTCGTATGGTGTTCGGGGTCCCCATCTGCCGCGCCGAGTAGCGCAGGCAAAATAAGGAGGAAGGGAGCGACTGTTCGAATCCCGCGGTGGCCTGCGTTTTGTGCAGGCCGCTAGGATGAGTTTCGTGACCGCTTATTTTGACGAGCAACGCAGGAAACAAGCGGAAGCTGGGGTGCATTTCTTTTGGTTACTTATTCTTTGGGCAAGCAAAGAAAAGTAACTCGCCTAAGGGCGAAAAAGAACCTAACAAAAAACCACAAACCCGTGTGCATCAATGCCCACCCTACTGCTCAGAGAAGTAAAAAGAATGACCTTCCCAATCTACCCCAGCAACGCCGCAATCCGCCGCGCGCACTCCGGCGCCATGGTCACGCCATACCTAAAATGCCCGGTATTCAGGTACAAATTTTCTATCTGTGAATGCCGCCCGATGGTGGGGATATTATGCGGCGTGCCTGGACGCAAACCACTCCAGTGCTTGATAATCGGCTGCCCGCACAAAGCGGGTAATATCGCCTCGGCTTTTTGCAGCATTTCCTGCCGCATGCTATCCGTCACGCCGGTATCAAAACCAACATCTTCCAGGCTACTGCCAGCCAGCAGATGGCCATCACGACGCTGCAGCATGTAAAAACCATCCCGATACACAATATGCGGCAGCAGGCCAGGCGCCATGTGATACAGCAGCATTTGTCCGCGCATGGGTTTGATATCCAGGCTGGCGGTAGTTTGCTTGAGTAGCTCAAAGCTCCAGGCACCAGAGGTGACGACAAACGCATCGGCAGATAATGTCTCGCCAGCCGTGGTTTGCCAGTGTTTAATAGCCGTGCTGCTTTCTTGCAGCGGCATGAGCTGGGTCTGCTCACGCAAACTGACTCCGTGCTTAATCAGCCAGGCTTTGAGCGATTGCAGCAAACGCGGGTTGCGAATCTGCACGACTTCGGGAATCAACAGGTTGTCGTCTTGCAATAGGTATTCAAGACCGAGACGTGCGCACCAAGCGATGGCTTGTTGCAGGTCAAACGGTGGTTGAATCAGCATGCCATTGCGAGTGCATTCCGGGTCTATGCCGGTTTCAGAAAACAGCTCGGCACTCACAGCTGGATAAGCACGCGCGCCCGCGAGCGCCAATTCATTGACCACATCCTGATAAAACCACGGCAACAGGGGGAACGCAATGCCCGCCCCGGCCCATGAGGATTCGCCCGAGGTTTGTGCAGCAATGATGTTGCGCTCGACCAGCGTGACCGCATGGCCTTGCTTGCGCAATTGCATGGCAGTCAGACATCCGACGATGCCGCCACCGACCACTACGACTGAACTGTTAGCCATAAGATTTTTTCTGAAAAAGCATGATCACCCTGGCAGAACGCAGTGTGAACTGCCAGGACACGAGGCGTGTATTGTCTTACGGTTTGCGTCCGGAAATCAAATAGACTTCCATCGCGATTAAGGCAGCATTACTACCCAGCAGGACCAAAATATCGCCCTCATTGAGCATGATGTCATCGCGGGGCGCGATGGGCTCGGGCATATTCGGGCGACGCAACTGCTTGACCTCGACCGCAAAATCACCAAAGGGGATATGGTCAATGCGCAAACCGTGTGCATAAAAGTTTTTGTATACCTCGACCGAGTGCAGCTGCGGCAGTGAAGCAGTGGCCGTATCGGCATCACTGACGCCACGGAAGTAGCCCTTGAACATTTTGTAGCGCTCTTCACGGAACAAGCGGATGCGTTTCACCACGCGGTTGAGCGGAACACCCAAGGTGACCAGCGCATGCGAGGCCAGCATCAGGCTACCTTCGAGGATTTCTGGCACCACTTCAGCGGCACCCGCGTCTCTCAGGGCGTCCATCTCACTGTCATCGTGCGTACGCACAATCACCGGCAGGCTGGGGTTGCGCTCCTGGATCACATGCAGCACTTTCATGGTGCCACGTGTTTCCGCATAACTGATGATGACTGCCTTGGCTCTGGCCAAGCCAGCGGCTTCCAGCACTGAGCGCCGTCCGGCATCGCCATAAATCACATTTTCACCAGCAGAAGCGGCCTCTTGCACGCGGCTGGCATCCATATCCAGCGCGACATACGGGATATTTTCTTCACGCAAAAAACGCCCCAGGTACTGGCCGCTACGGCCATAGCCGCAAATAATCACATGGTCGCGTAAATCCTGGCTATGCTCCTGAATGGTATCCACCACTTTGATGCTGTTGCGGCTGTAACTTTTAACCAATGCTCGCGCAATCCGCCCGTTTTTTTGAATAATAAACGGCGCGACCAGCATAGATAGCACGGCCACAGACAATACCAGTTGCAAGGAGTCGCCATCAATCAGATTGGTTTGCAGACCTAGCGCCAGCACCACAAAGCTAAACTCGCCTGCCTGACCCAGAATAATCCCGGTGCGCACGCCGACGCCCATTTCAAAGCCGTAGAACTTGGTTAACAGTGCGATCAGGCCGATCTTGAACACCAGGAACAAAATCAGCAGCAAAATAATCAGCCCGATATGCTCAACCAGCACAGAGACGTTCAGCAACATGCCGACACTGATAAAGAACAGTCCCAGCAAAATATCGCGGAACGGTGCAATGTCTGACTCCACCTGGTAGCGGTATTTGGTTTCTGAAATCAGCATGCCGGCGACAAACGCCCCCAGGGCATACGACAAACCAACAAAGTTCGTCGCCGCGGCCATCAGCAAAGTCACCATCAGCACATTGAGCACAAACAGTTCACGTGAGCGTTGTTTGGCCACCAGCTCAAACCAGAAGTTGAGGATATTTTTACCAAATTTGAACAGCAAAAACAGCAGGATGGAAGACTTGAACAAGGTCAGCCCCAACACATCCAGCCAGTTGTCACTGTGCGAGCCCAGTGTCTGGATCAGCACCAGTATCGGGATCACCGCCAGGTCTTGAAATAACAACACGCCGATACTCAAGCGGCCATGCCTGGAGTTTAAGTCGACCCGCTCCATGAGGATTTTGGACACAATGGCGGTCGACGACATGGTGATCGCCGCACCGATAATAAAGGCCGAAGTGAGGCTGAGCCCGGCCAGTTTGCCAAGGACCAGGCTGGCCAGCAAGGTCAGCACCACCTGGCCACCACCTAACCCAAACAGGGTTTTGCGCATGGCATAGAGCTTGGGCAGGCTGAACTCCAGGCCGATACTAAACATCAAAAACACAATGCCGAACTCGGCCACCTGGCGGCCAGTCTCTTCGTCTTCGAGCAAGCCGAGTGCGTGCGGGCCGAGCACAATGCCGATCATGAAGTAAGCCAGCATGGCTGGCAAACCCAGGATACGGAATAGGCCGACGGCAAACACCGAGCTGGTTAACAGTAATAATAAATGGATCAGGGAATCAAACATGCAAAAATTCTAAAAGCATTAATGTCAGACCGGGCAAATGCGTGTCGGCCAGCAAACAATCTATTATGACGAATAGTCAGTGATATATTCTAAAACACTTGTGTTTCAGGATGATGCATCCTGCCACAAAACACTGTTTTATGCAAAAAATGTGCCCGTTAATAAAAAATCTGCAAAAAAGCGGTGTTTTACTTTCTTGCCGGGGGCGTCACTTGCTATACTAACCCGCCATGAACACAGCAAAATCAGGTGTCCACCTCGTGAAAAATCCAGACATCGTGACACGTGCACGAGGCATCCTACTGCACGAGGCAGATGAAATCCGTCAACTGGCAGACCGCATCGGCAGCCAGTTTGAGGCGGCTGTCAGCATGATTCTCAGTTGCCGCGGCCGCGTCGTCGTCACCGGCATGGGCAAGTCCGGCCACATCGGCGGCAAAATTGCCGCTACCTTGGCCAGCACCGGCACCCCGGCTTTTTTTATGCATCCGGCAGAAGCCAGCCATGGTGACCTGGGCATGATTACGGCGGAAGATGTCGTGATTGCATTATCAAACTCCGGCGAAAGTGATGAGATCATCAACATTTTGCCGGCCATCCGCCGCATTGGCGCCCGCATTTTAAGCATTACAGGCAGTAACGACTCCACGCTATCGCGCGAATCTGAAGTGCATTTGAGCGCGGCCGTTAGCCACGAAGCCTGCCCGCTGGGATTGGCGCCAACCGCCAGCACCACCGCAGCCCTGGCGCTGGGTGATGCGTTGGCATTGTGTGTGCTCGATTCGCGTGAGTTTACCGCTGAAGACTTCGCCCGGTCTCACCCGGGTGGTAACCTGGGTAGACGATTGCTGGTCAGAATTAAAGATGTCATGCGCATAGGTGATGCCATCCCATGCATCGGCGAACATGCCACCGTGCAGGAAGCGATTGCGCAAATTTCAAGCAAGGGCATGGGTTTTACAGCGATCGTTGATAGCGAGCAACACCCGGTGGGCATTTTCACCGATGGCGATTTGCGCCGCCTGTTTATGCAAGGCGAGACCAATGCGCAAACGGCCATTCACACCGTGATGAACAGGCAGCCACGCTTGTTAGGCACGCAACAAATGGCGGTTGAAGCAGTCAACATGATGGAGCAATATAAAATTAACGGGTTTATGGCAGTGAACGAGCAACAGCAATTAGTAGGTGCATTTAATATGCATGACTTACTCAAGGCAAAAGTCGTTTAGGCTTGACGGTGCACTGGAACGCTCGCATGCTTAAACACCCCATTTTATTGCCGATTGCGTTAATGCTGTTTTTAGCGCTGCTGACGTTTTGGATCAATCAGACGGTACAGGAGCAGGGCTTGAGCTTGGGTCGGTTGAGTCGTCACGACCCTGACTACATGCTATACAACTTTGTCAGCACACGCACCGATGCCACAGGCAATACCAAATATGTGCTGGCGGCGGCAGAAATGCGCCACTTTCCAGATAATGACTACACCGAATTACAACGCCCGCGCTTCACACAGCTTGGTCAGGACAAACCGTACACACAAATTTATGGCCAGCATGGCAAAGTCTCTGCCAATGGTAAACTGGTCGAGTTTAACAAGCAGGTCAAGGTCATCCGCCAGGGCACGCTGGCCAAGCCAGAAATGCAATTGCAAACCGAGCATTTAACGCTGGAGCCGGATACAGACTTAGCGTACACCGATTTGCCGGTGACTATCCGCCAGCAACCGGCAACGGTGATTACCGGCACCGGCATGCGCTTTGATAACAAGGCAGGCACCATGCAATTATTTAACCGGGTGCACGTGCATTATGTGCGCGCACCTGTCGCCACAAAAGCTGCAAGCCCGGCAGCGACTGCCAAAGCAGGCAATCACAAGGGTCGTTGATTCTGGAGAAATGAGTTGAACACGCACAAGCCATTATTTTTTGCCACCTGCTTGGCCTTACTGGCACTATTACAGTGGTCAAGCAGCGCGCTGGCTGAAGAGTCTGACCGCGACCAGCCAATAGAGCTGGAGGCGGACACCGTCACAGTGAACGATGCCAAAAAAATCAGCATCTATACTGGTAATGTGATCCTCAATCAGGGCACCCTGCAAATAAAGGCAGACAAAATGATTGTGCGTGAAGATCAGGACGGCTTTCAGCACAGCACCTGCACCGGCAACCCGACCACTTTCAAGCAAAAACGTACTGGTAAAAACGAATGGATGCAAGGCAGCGGCCAGCGCATTGAATACAACGCACGCATGGACAAGGTGCAGCTCTATACCAACGCCTGGGTCAAACGCGGTGAAGACGTAGTCACTGGCGACTACATCAGCTATGACGCCAATGCAGAATATGCCGAAGTCATCGGTGGCACCAAAGCCAACCCGAACGGCACGGCTGGCAGCCGCGTCAAAGCAACTATTCAACCCAAGAACAAAACCACGCCGCCGGTGATTGATAATAAACCGACCACCCAGCAAGGGCTGCGCATGAACCGCTCACTGCAAATCAAAGTGGAGCCAGCGCCTACCGACACCAGCAGCGAGCCCGCGAAAGCGCAACCATAAAGACCGGCCTTATGCAAACAACTGTTTCACCAGATCATAACCATTTGCGTGTCAGCCACCTGAAAAAAGCGTATCAGGGGCGCACCGTGGTTAAAAACACCACACTCGAGCTCCGTAGTGGCGAAGTGATTGGTTTGCTCGGCCCCAATGGCGCCGGTAAAACCACCAGTTTTTATATGATTGTGGGCCTGGTCGCACTCGATGACGGCAGCATCACGCTCAACGGGGCAGATGTGAGCCGTGCACCCATGCACGAACGCGCACGCATGGGCTTGGCTTACCTGCCACAAGAAGCGTCCATTTTTCGTAAAATGACGGTGACTGACAACATTTTGTCCATTCTAGAAACCCGCCCGCACACCGAAGAAGAGCGCGAAGCGCGGCTAGAATCATTGCTGGATCAGTTGCATATTCAGCACATTCGCAATAGCCAGGCGGTGAGTTTGTCCGGCGGAGAACGTCGCCGCGTCGAAATCGCCCGTTGCCTGGCCACCGACCCCAAATTTATTTTGCTGGATGAGCCGTTTGCCGGGATCGACCCGATTGCGGTGATTGAGATTCAAAAAATCATCCGCTACCTGAGCAGCCAGAATATTGGTATTTTAATTACAGACCACAACGTACGCGAAACCCTGGATATTTGTGACCGGGCTTACATCGTGAATGAAGGCGCCGTGTTTGCCGCTGGCACACCCGACGAGATTATTCAAAACGAAGGCGTGCGTGAAGTGTATCTGGGCAAGAATTTTAGGCTGTAACCCGTTATGAAGCAAAACCTGCAATTACGTATTTCGCAAAATCTGGCGCTCACCCCGCAGTTGCAGCAGTCTATCCGCCTGCTGCAATTATCCACGCTTGAGTTGAGCCAGGAGCTGGAAACGATTCTGCAGGAAAATCCATTGCTGGAAATGGCCGACGGTGAAGAAGGCGAGTTTGAAGACAACAGCCCAACCGCGACCGCCGCCGAGCCAGAACTACCTGATGCAAGCTCGTTTGATGTTGCCACACAGACCGAAATCACCGCGCCCGCAGAAACCTTACGCGAAGAGTTGCACGACCAGCTCGGGGGCAACGAAGGCGAACAAGCCAACCTGAATGAAGAGTTTTCACCGCCCGAGTTTGAAGACGACTATGAAGAGTTTGGCAGCACCAGCAATTGGGACGAAGCCGGTCGCAATAATATGGACGATGAAGACGGTGATTTTTCCCGTCAGGATGCCAGTAACACCAGCTTGCGCGAACACCTGATGAACCAGATACAACTGGCGCATTTATCCAAACGTGACATGGACCTGGTGAAGTTTTTGCTCGATGGCATTAATGATAATGGCTACCTGGAACAGGACTTGCAAGAAATTGTCGACCTACTGCCGCCAGAGCTGGAAGTTGAGCTATTAGAGCTGGAAACCGCCCTTAAATTGATCCAGAACCTGGATCCGACTGGGGTTGGCGCGCGCGACCTGTGTGAATGCCTGCGCCTGCAATTACAAGTGTTGCCCGCAGACACGCCTTATTTGCGTATCGCCATGGCGATTGCCAAAGATCATTTAGCGCTGCTGGCCAACAAAGACTTTGTCAAATTGCGCAAGCTGCTCAGTTGCGATGAAACCGCCCTTAAAGGCGCGCAACAACTCATCCGCCAGCAGAATCCCAAGCCCGGCAACGAGTTCGCCACCTTTAGTCATGACCACTTTATCCAGCATGACGTGGTAGTCAAAAAAATCAAAGGCATCTGGATGGCGTCACTCAACGATGGCGTGATCCCCAAGTTGCGTATCAACCAGTTGTATGCAGATATCCTCAAGCGCAATCGCGACAGTTCCGGCCAGTATCTGCAAAGCCAGATGCAGGAAGCAAAATGGATGATTAAAAATATCCAGCAGCGCTTTTCTACTATCTTGCGTGTATCGCAAGCGATTGTAGACCGCCAGCGTAACTTTTTTGAGCATGGCGAAATTGCCATGCGCCCCCTGGTATTACGTGAAATTGCCGAAGAGCTAGACTTGCACGAAAGCACGATTTCGCGCGTGACGACGCATAAGTACATGCTCACACCGCGTGGCGTGCTAGAGCTTAAATACTTTTTTGGTAGCTCAGTCGCAACGGATGCTGGCGGCTCTTGCTCGGCAACTGCCATTCGCGCCTTAATCAAGCAAATGGTGGCAGAAGAAAATCAGAAAAAACCATTATCAGATAACCAAATCACCGATACGCTAGCACAGCAAGGTATTGTGGTCGCCCGCCGCACCATTGCCAAATACCGCGAGTCGCTGAATATTCCGCCCGCAAATTTACGCAAATCGCTTTAAAACAAAAAGGCCGCATCTGCGGCCTTTTTGCTAGTTGCTAGCCTGTTATCTAATCGTGATTTTGGCAAACTTACGCTTACCCACTTGCGCGACCACGGTCACACCTTTTGCCAGTGGCAGATTTTTATCATCCACTTTCACGCTATCCAGTTTCACGCCACCCTGCTGCACTGCACGCATGGCCTCACTGGTGCTTTCTACCAGGCCAGCCTGTTTCAGCAATTGGCTGATACCAATACTGTCACCCTCAATCGTCACTTCCACCTCTGGCACATCATCAGGAATGCCGCCTTTGGCGCGGGTCTGAAAGTCTTGCCAGGCTTTTTCAGCCGCGTCCTGGCCGTGAAAACGGGCCACGACCTCTTGTGCAAAGCCCACTTTAATATCGCGCGGGTTTTCACCACCTGCCACTTGCGCTTTCCACTGGGCGACAGTGTCTAGTGAAGCAAACGACAACAAATCAATATAACGCCACATCAATTCATCAGAAATAGACATGATTTTAGAGAAAATCGCCTCTGGCGCTTCGCTGATACCAATGTAGTTACCCAACGACTTGGACATTTTATTCACGCCATCCAGGCCCTCCAGCAACGGCATCATCAACACACACTGTTGTGACTGGCCAGCCTGCTTTTGCAACTCACGGCCCATCAACAGGTTAAATTTCTGGTCTGTGCCGCCTAACTCTAAATCGGCCTGCAACGCGACAGAGTCATAGCCCTGCAATAAGGGGTAGAGAAACTCGTGAATCGCAATCGGCTGGTTACCTTTAAAACGCTTGGAAAAATCGTCACGCTCCAGCATACGCGCCACTGTGTGGCTGGCAGCTAGCTTGATCATGCCTGCCGCCCCGAGGTCGGTTAACCAGGTTGAGTTAAACACAATCTGGGTTTTGGCCGGGTCCAGAATCTTGAACACTTGCTCGGCATAAGTATCGGCGTTGATTTTCACCTGCTCTACGGTCAATGGCGGGCGCGTGGTACTTTTACCAGTTGGGTCGCCAATCATGCCGGTAAAGTCGCCAATCAGGAATAAAATCTGGTGGCCCAGATCCTGCAACTGGCGCAATTTATTAATCAGCACGGTGTGGCCCAGGTGTAAATCTGGTGCAGTCGGGTCAAAGCCCGCTTTCACGCGTAGCGGTTTGCCGGTTTTCAGCTTTGCAATCAGCTCTTGTTCGATCAATAGCTCATCGGCGCCACGCTTGATAATAGCCAGCGCATTCACGATGTCTGGACTGAGCGCTTCGGCTAAAGCTTGGTTTACGTCTGTCATAAAGATTCTTTTTTGAGGTACGGTTTCAGCGCACTTCGCCATAAAAGTAAAACCGCTATTTTAACGTAATCCCATGCATTTCTGTAAGCCGAGCATGAGCAGTGTTACACTTATGCCCTATGAATTTTTCTGCTACGCCCCCCCAAGCGCGCCTGTTTATCGGCCTGATGTCTGGCACTAGTCTAGACGGCGTAGATGCAGTAGTGGTGACACAACAAGGTGAACACCTGGTGCAACAAGGCCAATACTTCTTGCCTTATCCGGCTGACATCCGACAATTGTTGCTCGATTTGCACACGCCCGCACAGCATGAATTACAGACTGCCGCCATTGTGTCTAACTGGCTCGCTGACTTGTATGCAGAGGCCGTGCAAGGCTTACTGGCAGACGCTAAATTATCAGCTAGCGCAGTCACCGCCATTGGCTGCCATGGGCAAACCATACGCCACTGCCCTGACCTCCCGAACGGGCAGGCCTATACCTTGCAACTGGGCAACCACGCACGCCTGGCCGAACGGACGGGCATCAGCGTGGTGGGCGACTTTCGTAGCCGCGATATTGCGGCTGGCGGCCAAGGCGCGCCGCTGGTGCCCGCTTTTCATCAAGCCGTTTTTTCTGCGCCCGATACACACCGCGTCATGATCAATATCGGCGGTATCGCCAACCTGAGTGACTTACCCGCCAATGGCCAGGTCATTGGTTTTGACTCTGGCCCCGGCAACCTGCTGATGGATACCTGGACACTACAACACACAGGTAAAACATATGATGCAGGTGGCCAGTGGGCCGCGGGCGGCAGCGTGAATCGAGCACTCCTTCATGCGATGCTGTCCGACCCCTATTTTGCACTGCCTGCGCCCAAAAGCACTGGCCGCGACCTGTTTAACCAGGCCTGGCTCGACCGGCATCTGCAAACCCATGCTGACACAGCACAAAATATTGCACGTACCTTGCTAGAGCTCACCGCTGAAAGCATTGCCCAGGCATTGCAGCAACACTGCCCTGGTGCGCAAGAATTGTATGTGTGTGGGGGTGGTGCGCACAACTTGGCGCTGATAGACAGATTGCAAACCCTGTGCGGTTTACTTGTGCAGCGGACGGATGCTCTCGGCATAGGCGTAGATTGGGTGGAAGCGGTGGCCTTCGCCTGGCTAGCACAGCGCTGCGTGGATCACCTGCCTGGCAATTTGCCCGCAGTGACCGGTGCGACCGGCCCGCGCGTGTTAGGCGCGATTTACCCGCATTAAGGCACAGAGACACTAAAGCGGTGCGAATGCACTAAACGTTTGATTTAAACTGGTGCAGGATTAACCACGATTTTTTAACTTTTGTCGACTCAGTGCCGCACAAGCCCCCATATTCAAAAACCTTTGCGTATAATTTATACAACCTTGACTTAGACAGAGTACGTTATGGCTACCAAAGCGACCATTACATTTGACAACGACAGCACGGCGATTGAATTGCCCGTATTAAAAGGCAGTTTAGGCACTGACGTCATCGATATCCGCAACCTGGGCAAACATGGTTACTTCACCTTTGACCCCGGCTTTATGTCTACCGCAGCCTGCACCTCGGGCATTACCTTTATTGATGGCGAGCAAGGCCTGCTGTACTACCGCGGCTACCCGATTGAGCAATTGGCTGAGAACTGTGACTTCCTCGAAGTTTCACACTTGCTGCTCAATGGCGAGCTGCCAACCCTGCAACAGCGTGAAGAGTTTGTCGGCACCATCCGCCAGCACACCATGCTGCATGACCAGATGAGCAACGTGTTTCGCGGCTTTCGTCGTGACGCCCACCCGATGGCCGTCATGATCGCGGTCGTCGGCGCCATGGCTGCATTTTATCCTGACAACAACAACGTTGCAGACCCTGAGTCGCGCAAAGTGGCCGCCATACGCCTGCTGGCCAAAGTGCCGACCATTGCCGCCTGGAGCTACAAATACAATGTCGGCGAGCCATTCATGTACCCAAAAAACACCTTGGGCTACGCCGAAAACTTTATGCACATGATGTTCGCCACACCTTGTGAAGAATACGTGCCCAACCCGATTCTGGCACGCGCCTTTGAGCGCATTTTACTGCTGCATGCAGACCATGAACAAAATGCCTCCACCTCCACCGTGCGCCTGGTTGGCTCCAGTGGTGCCAACCCGTTTGCCTGCATTGCTGCGGGTATCGCCTCCCTTTGGGGGCCATCACATGGCGGCGCCAACGAAGCCACACTGAACATGCTGGAAGAAATTGGTGATGTCAGCCGTATTGGGGAATTTATCAAACGCGCTAAAGACAAAACAGATAGCTTCCGCCTGATGGGCTTTGGTCACCGTGTTTACCGCAACATGGACCCGCGTGCCTCTATCATGCGCAAAACCTGCCATGAAGTGCTGAACGAGCTTGGGCTGCATGACGACCCAATGTTTAAACTGGCCATGGAGCTGGAAAAAATCGCGTTGGAAGATGAATACTTCGTCTCACGCAAACTGTACCCCAACGTCGACTTCTACAGCGGCATCGTCATGCGCGCGATGGGCATCCCCAACTCGATGTTCACCGCCATTTTTGCATTGGCACGCACCGCAGGCTGGATTTCACAATGGAGCGAGATGAATACCGACCCCGAGCAAAAAATCGGCCGTCCGCGCCAGTTGTATGTCGGCTCAGAGCGGAGAGAGTTTGTGCCGCTGCATCAGCGCTAAAAACAAACTAAACCATCCCTATAAAAAATAAAAGGCCCGACATCAGAAGATTGTCGGGCTGCTCTTGAAGCTTTTTGTCACCATAGGCGCTGCTAACTTAACACGCCAAGATCACGGAGTTGCTTTACCAGTGCATCTGTCAGCTGGCGATAACCCTCTGCATTCGGATGCACCTGATCGGCGCGTAAACGACTATCTGACAATACGCCAGACACTACGCCTGGTGCCAACAATGCGCCTGTTTCTTCGGCTACGCGTGTATAGAGCGGATGATCAATAAGCGGGCCTGCCAGACTGACTTCCGGCATGGCAACCAGCACAGCAAGTGCGCCTGTCTGCTGTACCAGTTGCACCATATTTTTTAGATTTTCTTCAATACGAACCGGCGCCATTTGCCGTAAAAAATCATTGCCGCCTAATTCAATAATGACCAGTCGCGGCTGATGCTGACCCAATAAACCCGGTAAACGTGACAAACCACTACTGGACATATCGCCAGAAATACCGGCATTGATGACCCGCCATCCTGTCTGGCGTGCCAGCAGCGTCGGATAATCCTGCGCGCCATGCTCAGCACCTGTACCATAACTAATACTATCCCCGAGAACAAGCACTGCCGCCCCAGCATGGATTACTTGCACCTCTGCAGCCTGCTTGGTACAGCCCAGATTGAAGGCTGCCATACTAATAACAAGCACCAGCCAACATAAAAAAAGCCAAGCACTCGCTTGGCTTTTTTTAATCATAAAATGCATGATATCAATGCTATCGTTAAACCGAGAACGAACTACCGCAACCGCAAGTCGTAGTGGCGTTCGGATTACGAATCACAAACTGTGAGCCTTGCAGGCTGTCGGTGTAGTCAATCTCGGCACCGGCCAGATATTGCAAGCTCATCGGGTCAATCAGCAAAGTCACACCGTCTTTATCCACTTGTGTGTCATCGTCATTCACCTCTTCTTCAAAGGTAAACCCGTATTGAAAGCCCGAACAACCGCCGCCGCTGACAAACACACGCAGCTTGAGGTCAGGCGACCCCTCTTCATCAATCAGCTCTTTCACTTTTTTGGCGGCATTGTCGGTAAACACCAACGGGATAGGCATTTCAAGGGTGGCTTCTGTGGTCATCATAGACTCCTGTCAAATTCTCAATAACAATATGGCGACGAAAGTTTTAATTTCAAGTCGCTTCTGGCGGCGCAACGTCAGGCTGCTCGCCAAGATAAATCAGTTTTCCTTCAATCACGGCACCGGTGTGCATCTCTAGCGACTTATAGTACAAGTCACCCACAATGCGCGCTTTACTTTGCAACTCAATAAACACCGAGGATCTTACCGGGCCGCGTATCATGCCATTCAATACAATTTTAGAGGCTTCTACCGCGCCTGTTACCGCACCATTTTCACTGATAATCAGCGTGCTGGGATGCTCGCGTTTTTCAATCACATTACCGGCAATCATACCATCAACCCTTAAGCCACCTGCAAATTGCATATTGCCCGTGATTTGAGTTTCATGGCCAATCAAGGTATCAATGTGACTGTCGATTTGAACGCTTTTTTTGAAAAACATGCTACTTCCTGTTCCGAATTAACTTAAATGGCGACACCGATTCGTCATCAGCCATATCATGCATGCAGCTAACGCTTGGTCATATTCTTGTAAAACACCAACTCTTCTTTCAGTTTGATGCTTTCGTCCTGTTGCGCAGTCAGCGTTTTAGCAAGATTATTACTGGTGGCTAACTCAACCTGTAGCTCGCGCTGCGAGGCAATCAGTTTTTTCTGTAATTCAATGTTTTCGGTGGTGACTTGCCGCAAGCGCTGGCGGATATGCTCACCATCATCATCATGCACGACCCAGTAGGCCAACGCAAACCCAACCACCACATAAGCAACTGCCAGCATGCCTTGAAAATACCAGGGCCTGTGCGAACGGACTGCGACTTGCTTGGCGGTCAGGCCAAAATGGTTTCTCAGTCGTCTGCGGATGGGCCTGATCATTACGGCAACAACGGCAACACTTGCAAACCGGCATCCGGCGCCAGGTTAAACATCAAGTTCATATTCTGCACCGCCTGGCCAGAAGCGCCTTTGACCAGATTGTCCTGTACGACAATGATTGTGACATAATCATCAGCCTGTGGGTATAACGCCAGCCGCAAAACGTTCGCGCCACGCACCGAGCGGGTTTCGGGCAGAGATCCGGCAGGCATGACATCCACAAACGTAGCGCCTTGGTAGCGCTGCTCATAGACTTGCTGCAACATTTGCTGTTTGCCTTGTGCGTTGAGTTTGACATGCAAGGTGCTGAGCATGCCACGAATCATCGGAATCAAATGCGGGACGAATATGAGGTTGACCGCATCACTACCAGACAGTTTCTTCAGTTGGGCAAGAATTTCCGGGTGGTGCCTGTGCCCGGCCACGCCATAGGCTTTCAGGTTATCACTGGACTCAGAGAACAAGGTGCCCACTTCGGCTTTTCTACCGGCACCGGAGACGCCGGACTTGGCATCAGCAATAATGGGCACAGAGAAATCAATCCAGCCTTGCTCTAACAACGGTGCCAAGCCTAGCAATACGGTGGTCGGGTAGCACCCAGGATTGCCGATGACTTGTGCCTGCTGCACGTCAGCAGCATATAACTCCGGCAAACCATAGACGGCATCTTTCAGCACGTCAGTACAGCTATGCGGCAATTTGTACCATTTTTCGAATTCAGCCGCATCTTGCAGACGGAAATCAGCAGCCAAATCAATAACCTTTACACCAGCCGCCACCAGTGCGGGTGTTTGCGCCATGGCAACACCATGCGGCGTCGCAAAAAAGACCACGTCACATTGTGTCAAATCCACGGTCGCCGGGTCGCTAAACCTGAGATCGACCACACCACGCAAGCTAGGAAACATGTCAGCGACCGGCAAACCGGCTTCGCCTCTAGAAGTAATCACCTGCAATTGCACATCGGGATGCAGCGCTAACAAACGCAGCAGTTCAACGCCGGTATAACCCGTCCCACCCACTATGCCAACTTTGATTTTTTCCATATCCTTAAACCAGATGCGCGCTCAATGACGACCCATGCATAAAAAGTAAAACAATATAAATGAAAAAGGTCGCCAATGCGACCTTTTTGCACAACAGGTTTGTAACAAACGTTGGAAATTAACGTTTGGAGAACTGTTTCCGACGACGCGCTTTACGCAGGCCGACTTTCTTACGTTCAACTTCACGTGCATCACGTGTCACAAAACCAGCGTGAGACAATGCGCTCTTCAAAGCGGCATCGTAGTCAATCAACGCACGGGTAATGCCATGACGCACTGCACCCGCTTGACCGGATTCACCACCACCATGCACATTGACCATAATGTCAAAGCTCGCTGTGTTGCTGGTCAATTCAAGTGGTTGACGCAAAATCATGCGAGAAGTTTCGCGTGAAAAATAAACGTCAACTGGCTTATCGTTGACCACGATGTTGCCACTGCCGGACTTCAGAAACACACGTGCCACTGAACTCTTGCGGCGGCCTGTGCCGTAGTTATATTTACCGATCATGTTTTATCCTAATCGTCTTAAATTAGATGGTTAATGGTTGCGGTTGCTGCGCAATGTGCTCGTGCTTGTCGCCCGCATACACTTTCATTTTTTTGATCATGGCATAGCCCAAAGGACCTTTTGGCAACATGCCTTTCACAGCTTTCTCTAATGCACGACCTGGGAAACGATCTTGCATTTTTGAGAATGTCGTTGTAGTGATACCGCCTGGGTAACCGGAGTGACGGTGATACAGCTTGCCACCCGCCTTGTTACCAGTGACTTTAATCTTGTCTGCATTGACAACAACAATGTAATCACCAGTGTCTACGTGTGGTGTGTAAATAGCTTTATGCTTACCACGCAGACGATGGGCGATTGCGCTGGCCAGACGGCCTAATACCAAGTCTGTGGCGTCAATCACGAACCAGTCACGTTGTACTTCATGCGATTTTGCTGAAAAAGTTTTCATTTTATAACTACCAAGTTATAGCGTATAAATTAAGAGGGCGGATTATATGCCAGCATGAGAAAGCTTGTCAACGAAATATTCTAAAATAAGTCGGAACCAGCTCGATGGATAATGTTGCTGACGGAGGCAACCAGTTTTGTGGCTTTTTTGCCATCAATTTTGCAAATTACCCGACATAAAACGTGCTTTTATTACAAATGACCCTTGTTTTTTTAAGGATAATTGCAATCGGATGCTATATTAGCTCAAGTTTCGACTTTCCGCATCTATTTACTTTTGCCTTAACGACTTCAACTAAACATCAGCCACGCGACTAAAAATAATTTTTGATGCTTTTAGGCCTATACAAGGTTAAACAACAACGCTCTCATGCCGCCACCGGCCTGCTATGGCTGTGTGCTTTGCTGTTGCTTGCGCATCTGCCCTTAGTCGACGCGGCGGAATTCAGCGCACTGAGCATTGAGTCCGCACCAGGGCAGCCACTCATGGCCCAGTTGCCGCTCACCCATGTGCAGGCGGACACCGACATTAGCTGCTTCAACCTGAGCCAATCACCAGGCTCAAGCCCCGTGCATCTGGAGTACACCACACTGAGTAGCCAGCAGGGCATATTGATGCTATGGTCAGACAGTGTCATTACCCGCCCGCTGACACTCACTTTACTTGACCGCTGCCAGCACACACGGCAGACGGCAACCATCCAGCCCGACAATACAATATCCATCAGCATTACAACCACATCGCCCGCCAGTAAGCCAACACTAGCGCCTGTCGTGGCCCAGCCAGCCCCTGCTGAAGCACCACTGCCAGTCGCGCCGCCTGAGATTCCGGTAGAGGCCTACACCGCGCTGCAAACACAAATTAATGACCTGCAGCAAAACTTCAAACAGTTACAGACAAAGTCTGATGTGCTGTATGCCAACAACCTGGCACAGGCGGACATACTGGCAACTTTAAAAACCCAACTCACACAGCTACAAAACGAAAACCACTTATTGCGGACGCTGGTGATTGCCCTCGGCCTCGCGCTGATTGCCAGTGGCTTCTTCTTTGCCGACTGGCTACGCCGTCACGCTGCCGTGCCAAAAGCGATGAAGTCACGCCGGCCATCCCGGCAAAACGAAACGGCAGCCGCGCCAACCGATGGCGCAGCAGGCCCAGCAACCCGTCCGCTCACGGGCAAGTCTTTTTCAGCCACCCAGCATCCAGCCAGCCAGGCCAGTGGTAGTCACAGCATAAACCCACCGACGCAACCGCCCGCACAAACCAACGGCAGCCGCTTAAAGTCAGTGCCGATGCATGCCAATGATGACGTGGTGATGCCACACGGCGTGCCACAGAAAACCAGCTCACAACAAAGCACGCAAGCGGTGATGCAAGATGCTTCACGGCTATTTACGCACGGACGGGTCAATCAGGCGATTGATCACTTGCAGCAACATTTGGCCAAACACCCCAAATCGTCGCCCTGGATGTGGCTTTACCTGCTGGATTTGCTGTCAAAAGAAGGTAAGCAGCAAGAGTTTGATATTGTTGCTGGCGAATGCCGCAAGCACTTTAACTTAAACGTAGAACACGCGCCGGACTTAAAACAACAAGGCATTGAGTCGTTTCCGCGGGTGATGAAAGCGTTGCAGCAGGCCTGGGGCACGCCGCAAGTGATTGCGCTGATTGATGATTTGGTTTACAACACGCGCCTGGTGCCACGCATGGGCTTTGAGCGTAGTGTGTTTGAAGACTTGATGTTGCTCAAAGAGATTGCCTGCCAGACACAAAACTTACCAGCAGTGCCACCAGCACCACAAACGACTGGCCATGAGGCGTCTATGAATGGCAATTTACGAGAACTGCAACAGTTGTCAGAAGACATTTATATATTGGCCCCGATTGAGCAGATGCCGTTTCAATACTGGACAGACTTTACGTTTGAGCTGGACGAGGCCTCAACCTTACGCAAGTCTGCCTAAGTAGTAGCTTGCTGCCATACCTGCGGTCAACGCCGCGCCGATCCAGATATTATCCAAAAATGCCTTGAAACATGCGCCTGGCTGGCGGGTACGAATCAACTGATATTGCCGCCACATTTGCATCACCGCTACTGCCCAGCCCAACCAGAATGGCCAGGCGAACGCCAGTGCTTGCGCGACACAAGCCAGAATCAGCATCATGGCGACAAAACAACCCATGATGGCCAGCACATCAAAACGGCCGAACGTAATGGCCGAAGAGCGAATACCTACTTTAAGATCATCCGCCCTGTCGACCATGGCATAGGCTGTGTCATAAGCGACCGACCAGCACACATTAGCCAGCAATAACCACCAGGCAACAGCGGGCACCTGCTCTTGCAGGGCAATAAACGTCATTGGGATGCCAAAGCCGAATGCAATGCCAAGATAGGCTTGCGGAATTGCAAAAAAACGCTTGGTGTAAGGATAACTCACTGCCAGAAACAAGGCTGGCACAGACCATACCACGACTTGCCAGCCCAATGTGCACACCAGCGCAAACGCCAGCAGAGATAGCCCCAACGCCACCAGATAAGCTTCTTTGACCGAGATTTCTCCTGTCGCCAGCGGCCGCTGGTTGGTGCGCGCGACGGCGCCGTCCCAATGCCGGTCGGCAATATCATTGAGGGCACAACCTGCTGAGCGCATCAAAATGGTCCCCAGCACAAACACCAGCACCACCCATGGCTGCGGCTGGCCTTGCCCGGCAATCAGCAGCCCCCACAGGGTAGGCCATAACAGCAGCCAGATGCCAATCGGCTTATCCAGCCGCGTCAGCCGGTAATAGGCATGCCATGGAGCGAGTGATCGCATAAAAAAAGGATTCCTGATAAGGATTAACGAACAGGTGGCTGGGTGCAGGACGGCAAAAACACCTCGGTGACCAGCAAACGATAATGGCGCAGACAAAATAGTGAGCGCCTGGCCCATAAAACTTGCCGCGACGGCAGAGAAAAGTGACGGCAAAAAGCTTTGTGCAACGGGTGCCCGGGTGACAATTTACGGTAGTGCAAACGACCGCGCTGTACACTCGCGTTGGCAAACAGCGCCGCACCCAACGGCACGCGGTCGATCGTGCGTAACTGGCACCATGCCCCTCGCAGATCCTGACGGGCAATGACGCTGTGCGCAAATACCTGCGGCTGCCCCTCGCCCATGAGCATCACTTCACGCACCCAGGCATGGGTCGCCGCGGACAATCGCAACAACGCTTGTTCGTCGATATTCGGCTTGCGCCAGCCTTGCGACAATACCTGTACAGCAAAATCGGGATATTGTTTTTTTAAGCGCGCCGTTAATGACCCGCGCTCCTGCAACCATGGACGCAAAGGCGTGTGACCGACAACGTGAGCTTGCCAGCCAGAATCTTGCCTGTCCTGAACGCGATGCATGGCAGCTAGTGCGGCAACGGGAATGTTTTAGGCAACCACACCCACAACTGCCCTTGCTGGCGCATCGCGCCTGCCAGCTTACCGGCAGAATCGCCCTCGCCCCAATAGACATCGGCCCGCACGCCGCCTTTAATGGCGCCGCCAGTATCTTGCGCCTGCATCAGTTGCTGCAAAGGCGTCTCCGAGTTGGGATAGGTACTGGCCAGGTACACTGGCGCACCCAGTGGAATGTAAAACGGATCCACCGCAATGCTGCGGGCAGCCGTTAATGGCACACCCAGCGCACCAAGTGGCCCTGACAACCCTGCAGGCAACAGTTTAAAAAACACATAGCTAGGGTTTGCATCCAGCAAGGCGCGCAGTTGATCAGGGTGCTGCAGAGCCCAGTTCTTGATGCCCTGCATGGAGGCTTCACTCGCCACCATCTCGCCGCGCTCGACCAATAGCTTGCCTATCGACTGATAAGGATGCCCATTTTGATCCGCATAGCCCACAGGGACTCGCTCACCATTCTCCAGCTCAACAATGCCCGACCCTTGCACCTGCAAAAAGAACGCCTCTACCGCATCATTAACCCATAACAACTCATTACCGGCCAGTGGCGATTGCGCTTGCTCAATCTCTGCACGGCTGTAATAAGGGATTAATGACTGCCCTTGCACGCGGCCACGCACGCGCTTGTATTTAAGCTCAGGAAACAACCCGGATAAATTCACCGTAATCAGGTCGTTTGGCGTTTTATAGAGCGGCACCGGGTAGCGGGCGCTGGCGGCGCGCGCCCCTTTTAATACCGGCTGATAGTAGCCGGTCATCAAGCCTTGTGGCGCCCCTTCTGGCTGCTGTGTTTGATACACATTAAAGTATTGCCGCCAGTAAGCTTGGATGGCCACAGCGTCATCGGCGTTGACCAGCAAAGCCACAGCACAGACAGCTTGCCAGTCAGGCTTGTTTTTGAGGCCCTGGCAGCCCTGCAACCAGGCACGCCAACTCGCCGCCCAATCCTCTTTTGCCAAGCCTGGCAACTCGGCCCAACTGGCAGGCTTTAGCAGGGCATAAGGTTGCGCCGGGGCCGTGATAGACGATGATTTTTCAGGCACCGCCACAGACGGCTTGACTGGCGCTGGCTTGGTTTGCACGGGCGGTTGTGTCGTTGGCGGCACGCTTTGACAGCCGACCAGCCAGCATGTCGCTGCCAGCAATAAACACTGGCGCACATTAAAGAGAGTTTTAGTGACCACGTTGTTTCAACTTAAAAGCAATTTCATCGGTTTGCACACTTAATGCAGGCCTGCGGCCTGGTGCAACCAAAAGGTCGGGATATCCACCTCAAACCAGTGGCCATCGACTGCGACCATTTGATAGGTGCCATACATTTCGCCACTAGGCGTGCTAAACATGACACTGCTGGTATAGCTGTAATCGGCACCGGGCGCCAGCAAGGGCTGATCACCCACCACGCCTAAGCCCTTCACCTCGCGCACTTGCTGCATAGCATCAGTAATGACCCAATGGCGGCTAATGAGTTGCACTGGTGTTTGGCCAGTATTGCGGATGGTAATGGTGTAGGCATACACATATTGCCCGGCCTCTGGTGACGATTGCGCTTGCAAATACTCGGTGGTCACCGAGACTTCGCATGCATATAAGCTCTTATCCGCCATCATTAAGCGATCATACCGCTGGTAGGTGAACTTGGGCTGGCAGAATACAGTTTTTTCGCCATGCGCCCGGCCAAAAATGACTCGCGACCAGCCTCAACGGCTTTTTTCATGGCACCGGCCATCAGCACCGGGTCACGCGCAGCGGCAATTGCCGTATTCATCAGCACCCCGGCACAGCCAAGCTCCATGGCAATCGCAGCATCCGACGCACAACCGACACCCGCATCGACCAGCACCGGGATATTGGCGCTTTCAATGATAATTTGCAGGTTCCACGGGTTTAAGATGCCCATACCGGAGCCAATTAATGACGCCAACGGCATCACTGCCACACAACCAATGTCTTCCAGTTGCTTGGCGATAATCGGGTCATCTGAGGTATACACCATGACCTCAAACCCTTCTTTCACCAAGATTTTGGCCGCCGCAATGGTCTCCATCACATTGGGATACAAGGTATTAGGGTCGCCCAACACCTCCAGCTTGACCAGCCGGTGGTCATCCAGCAACTCGCGCGCCAGGCGTAATGTGCGCACCGCGTCTTCTGCGCTGTAACAGCCCGCGGTATTCGGCAGATAAGTAAACTCGCTAGGGGGCAAATAATCCAGCAACGAGGGTTCATTGGCGTTTTGGCCAATATTGGTGCGACGAATCGCAACAGTGACAATCTCGGCGCCACTGGCGTCAATCGCAGCACGTGTCTGCGTAAAATCGGCGTATTTACCGGTGCCCACCAACAAGCGGGACTGATAACTGTTACCGGCAATGACCAAAGCGTCGTTCATATTCAAAACTCTCTATTCCATTCTTTTCAATACCAGCCGATCAACGACTAGCCGCCACCAACGGCGCCTACAATTTCTAATTTATCATCCGCCTGCAACTGCACATCGGCAAACTGGCTACGCGGCACAATATCGCCATTGCGCTCAATGGCGATGCGCTTGCCGGTGAGCTGCATATGCTCCACTAGTGCCAGCACACTCATGGCCTCGGCGGGCAGTGGCATCGCCTTACCATTGACGAAAATTTGCATGCTGCCCTTCATTTTTGATTAATCAAGCCGATATTTTACGAAAAATCAGCGCATTTGGCTTTCAGTTTTTCATGCGCAGTCTTTTTTCAGGCGCCATTCAAGCTCTGTCATCCTAACAGGATAGGCATGCGTTAAGGTGATTAAACATGGCACCATGTTTGCTTATATGTTGCAGCAATACAAATATGTCGTAAGAAATTGACAAGTTTGGTCATGACGACAGATAACACATTGCCGGGCAAGGAACTTTTTGTTAATTTTGGCGCCACATGCACGACGAACACAATTCGTCGTTTTGTACCCCGAATATTGGAAATCCCAAAAGGAATATTGAAATGCAAATCGCACAGTCACACCAAGCAACACCGTCCAAGCTTTTTTTAGTGGACGAAATTTATGCACCAAGCTTGAATCCTTCTGCCGCCAACCTGGCAGATGCAAAAGCCGCCATTGAAGCACAGCAACACACAAAAGCCATTAACGAGTTACACCGTTTTCTGGAATCCAGCTGCGACTGCGTTTAATCACGCATCACTCGCTGGCACAAGACCCGTTAGCGGGTCACGATTTTTTACTCAATGCAGACACTGCATTGAGTCTCAATACACTGATCTGAATTCAGCCTGTAGCAGCCTTTGTTTCCCCTAAAACAGGGCTTTCTGATCACTTCACCAAAAATTAAAGATGGCGACTAGCGCCATCTTTTTTTATTTATGCATCTCGCGGGCACCATTACAGGTGCCCGACATAGCCCTTATTCAATCGCCAGTTGCGGACGACCGGCCTCTGGCCAATCCAGGTGGAAGAACTGACCACGTGGCTGATCTTTACGCTCATAGGTATGCGCGCCAAAGTAATCACGCTGACCTTGCAACAGGTTTGCTGGCAAATCTGCACTTCTGTAGCCATCGTAATACGCCAGCGCAGCCGCAAAGCCTTGTGCTGGAATACCATTGGTCACAGCCAGCGCAATCACCTTACGCCAGCCAGCCTGGCCTTCGTTCATCGCATTTGTAAAGTATGGGTCCAGCATCAGGTTTTTCAGGCGTGAATTCAATGCATAAGCATCGGTGATTTTTTGCAGGAAACGCGCGCGGATAATACAACCACCACGCCAGATTTGCGCAATCTCGCCAAAGTTGAGTTTCCAGTTGTAAGCCACTTGTGCTTTGTCGATCAGTTGGAAACCTTGTGCATAGGCGCAGATTTTGGAGCAATACAAGGCATTCTTGATCGCCTCAATAATCGCAGCCTTGTCAGTTTCTTTAACAATGACCGGCCCTTTCAGAATTTTGCTCGCTTCTACGCGCTCTTCTTTCAGGCTAGACAACGCGCGTGCATATACTGCTGCTGCAATGGCGTTAGCCGGTGCGCCCAGCTCCAGCGCATTGGCTGCGGTCCATTGACCCGTGCCTTTTTGGCCAGCAGTATCCAGAATCTGGTCAACCAGGAAGCCTTTACCAGCAGGGTCTTTTTGTTGCAGGATATCGGCGGTGATTTCGATCAAGAAGCTGGACAACTCGCCCTTGTTCCACTCGGCAAACACTTTACCAATTTCGTCAGCTGGCATGCCCAGCAGGTTTTTCATCAACCAGTAGGCCTCGCAAATCAACTGCATATCGATGTATTCAATGCCGTTGTGCACCATTTTTACATAATGGCCAGCACCGTCCGGGCCAATGTATTCAGCACAGGAGAAGCCACCCTCAACCGGCTTGCCAGGTGCGCCACCTTCTAGCGGAGTGCCGGTCACCGGGTCAACTTTAGCCGCAATATCGCGCCAGATCGGCTCCAGGCTAGACCAAGCCTTGCGTGTACCAGACGGCATTAATGAAGGACCAAAACGGGCACCGGTCTCACCACCAGACACACCCGAGCCAATAAACTCGATGCCTTTGGCAGCCAGCTCTTTTTCACGACGGATGGTGTCAGTCCACAATGCATTACCGCCATCAATAATAATGTCGCCCTGCTCCAAAAACGGCAGCAAGGCATTAATGGTCACATCGGTTGCGCTACCGGCTTTAACCAGCAATACGATTTTACGAGGACGTTTGATGCTTAATACAAAAGAAGCCAAATCGGCATGACCAACCACGCGCTCGTGCGAAGGCTCATTCTTTTTGCATTCTTCAATGAAGTTCAGCATTTTTTTCGGGTCACGGTTATACACCGCAATGGTATAGCCGTGATCCGCAATGTTAAGCGCCAGGTTTTGGCCCATCACTGCCAATCCCACCAATCCAATATCCGCATTTTTTGTAGTCATAGTTATCTCTAAATAAATGGTTAATTTAGTTGAAAAAAAAGCACAGGCTTTTGGCCTGTGCTTGAACTAAGGTATGTGTTGAACATGGCATGCAAGTTGTTTTAAAAATCGCAACAGGCATAACACATTCAGCACCATAGTTTTTCTATCCTCGGTTTTTGTACACGTTTACTTAAGTACGTTACCGAACATTTGCAAGGTCAACTGATACCCGAGGTTGACCAACTGCGCATCGTAACGTTCACCTTCATCGCGCATAAAGGCATGCTGCCCATTAAATTCGTGCCAGGTGTAGTGCAAGCCGGGCAAAGCTGCAAAGCGGTTATAAAGTTCGGCACGCTTGTCAGCTGGGATATGTGGGTCTTGCTTGCCCCAGACCATCAGCAGCTCGCCTTTGATCTCATTGACGCGCTCCATGCTGTGCTGGCCTGGCTGGTTTGGAATAATATTGGTATGCAAATCGGTGGCATAAAAACAGGCGGTGGCTTTCACTTCTGGCTGCAACGCCGCTCTAAAAGCCAGATGGCCGCCAATGCAGAAGCCGGCAGCGCCCAAGTTACCGTCATACCAAGGCTGTGCATTCAGGTAATCAATCATGGCACGGTTATCGGTGTCATAGGCTTGCACATCTTTAGCCATTTTGTCGGCATTGCCTTTGTCACGGCCAGCGTCGTCATAGCCTAATACCGTGCCAATCGGGTTTAATTCATGAAACACTTCCGGCACGAGCACCGCGTAGCCATAACCTGCCAACAGACGTGCAGCACGCTCAATCGGGCCGGTCTGCTGAAAAATTTCGGAGTAAAACAAAACCGCAGGCACCTTGCCATCGTGTTTTGGACGATGCACATAAGTACGCATCACTCCGGTTGGAGTGTTTAAATCGACGATTTCGCTTGTAATCAGCATGGTAAATCCTTAAGACAATCAAAAATATCGGCTATTCTAGCGCTGTTTGCGCGGCTTTTCACTGGGTTTATGGGCCGAAATGAGAATTTTTTGCATTTTTAAGTCGAAAACAGATTGCGCGCATAGGCCTGCAATCCTAAATGGGAGTTGATATGCGCTTATTGCCTCATCTATTGATTTTCGCGGCATGCGGGCTACTCATGCAGGCCGCACAGGCCGAACCTGACCGTGAACTGGTTTACCGCCTCAAAGCGTCAGTGGTGAAAGTGCATGCCATGACCGCCAGCGGTGGTCATGGCGTCGGCAGCGGCGTGGTGGTCGACAAAGACACGGTCGCCACCAATTGCCATGTCGTGGCAAACAGTGCCGGCATCAGCATTTCAAAGTTTGGTGAGAGCATCAGCCCTGTTGAAATGATTGCAGACTGGCAACACGATATTTGCTTACTTAAATTCAAGTATCTGGAACTACCCGCCGTCACTCTAGCCTCAGCCGCCTCGTTACATTATGGCGACGAAGTGTTTTCGATTGGCTTTCCCGGCGGGCCGCCCAAGCCACAAACCATCGCAGGCAAGGTGCGCGCCTTATATCCTTATGATGGCAGCCTGATTGTACGCACAGATGCAGCTTTTATCATGGGCGCCAGCGGCAGCCCAACATTTAATCAATCTGGCGAGCTGGTGTCACTCAGCACCTTTAAAAGCCCGGGTAAGCAGGCCTACTTTTACAGTGTGCCGGTCGAATGGATATTGGCCTTAATGCAACACGATGCCTCCACCAGCACCACACCAACGACCACCGCTTTTTGGGACTTGCCGCCTGAAGCACGCCCGCCCTGGATGCAAGTCGTGCAGCCTTATCAAACTGGCGATTGGTCTGCATTAGAGGGCATTGCACGCACCTGGCTTTTACAACAACCCGACTCGGCAGAGGCCAACTTCTACCTGGCCAGCGCCTTGCATGGCCAAGGACAGCTTGGCACCGCGCAACAATCATATGAACGCGCAGTCAGGTTACAGCCTGCCCATATTGATGCCTGGCGCGGGCTTGCCACGCTGGCACAGCAGACGCAACAATCGGCACTACTCAACAACGCCGAGCAACATATCCAGCAGTTAGATGGCCAGACGCACTAGCATGAACAAGCGTGCCCGCTCTGATAGAATACGTTTTTTTGATGTTTACCCGATTGCATACCTATGACCTCTCGCAACCAGCAACTGTTTGAAAAATCCCAGCAACTGATTCCCGGCGGTGTCAACTCGCCAGTCCGCGCTTTTCGCAGCGTAGGCGGCACACCCATTTTCTTTAAAAAAGGGCTAGGGTCAAAACTGTGGGATGTCGATGGCAAGGAATATATTGACTACATCAACTCCTGGGGGCCGATGATTCTGGGGCATGCACACCCCGAAGTGATCGCAGCGGTGCAGCAAGCGGCGGCTAACAGCCTGAGTTTTGGCGCGCCTACCGGCCTGGAGCTGGAAATGGCCGAACTACTTAACACACTGGTGCCCAGCATGGAGCAAGTACGCTTGGTCAGCAGCGGCACCGAAGCGACGATGAGCGCGATCCGCGTTGCACGCGGTTTCACCAAGCGCAGCAAAATTGTCAAATTTGAAGGCTGCTACCACGGCCATGCTGATGCCTTATTAGTAAAGGCAGGCTCCGGCCTGCTGACCTTTGGCGAGCCAAGCTCTGCCGGGGTGCCACCAGAAGTGGCCGCCCACACCTTGACGCTGGACTACAACAACACACAAATGCTCAAAGACACCTTTGCCAGCATTGGTGATGAGATCGCCTGCGTGATTCTGGAGCCGGTCGTTGGCAATATGAACCTGATTGTGCCGCAGCAGGAGTTTTTACAAACCCTGCGCGAACTGTGCACCCAGCATGGCATTGTGCTGATTTTTGATGAAGTGATGACTGGCTTCCGCGTGGCACTAGGCGGTGCACAAGCGTTGTATGGTATCAAGCCGGACATGACCACCTTGGGCAAAGTGATTGGCGGCGGCTTGCCAGTGGGTGCCTTTGGTGGCCGTAAAGACATTATGAGTGTATTGGCGCCACTGGGCCCGGTCTACCAGGCAGGCACGCTGTCGGGCAATCCGGTGGCGGTCACCGCAGGCCTCACCACCTTAAAGCTGGTGCAAGCACCTGGCTTTTATGAAAAACTCACTGCACAAACCGCCAAACTCACAGACGGCCTGACACAAGCGGCAAAAACAGCCGACGTGACGTTTAGTGCACAAAGTGTAGGCGGCATGTTTGGCCTTTACTTCAGCGCCAGCAACCCAGGCAGCTATGCAGAAATGATGCAGGCAGACAAAAACGCCTTTAACAAATTCTTTCACAGCATGCTCGATAGCGGCATTTATCTTGGCCCGTCAGCGTTTGAAGCAGGCTTTGTCTCAGCAGCACATACTGACGCAGATATTGCACAAACGGTGCAAGCGGCAGCCACTGCATTTGCCAGCCTGTAATTAACTCACAGCCCCTGCGCCTGATCATACAAAAGACGCAAGGACCACTTGGCACAAGTCAACAACCCAGCCTTCGCCCTGCCGCGCAAATTGCGCACCAAATTGCACCCTTAGCCCCATACTGGCATTGTGTGCAGGCGATAAGGTTCGCATCCAAAACCTTATTTTCCCCAATAAAAACAGCGCGACTATCACAGACACCCGGTGCCACCACCACCTGCATCAGGCTCTGAGCAAACACCCTGATTGCCATTTTTCAACGGTAAATAAAAACCATTCTCAATTGTGACAAAAAAATAGATTTATCCGTTATTTAACGCAGGCTAAACAATTGAAATTGCTAAACTTTAACGGTATCATTGAAGGTTCCTCCAAATGTTTTGTAAGTGAAGAATCTGGCAATGGACATGCAGTCTGACAACAACGTGATGAGTGCTTCTCAAGATACCGCAACCGCTCTGGACGACCAGTTTGGTTTAGCTCCCCAATCTCAGGGTTTATACGACAGACGCCACGAAAAGGATAGCTGTGGCGTGGGCTTTGTCGCCCATATTAAAGGCCAGAAGAGCCACGATATCGTCGCTAAAGGCCTGCAACTGCTGGACAACCTGACGCACCGTGGTGCAACGGGTTACGATCCTAAACTGGGCGATGGTGCGGGCTTGCTGATGCAAATGCCTGACACTTTTATGCGCGAAGAAGCGGCCAAACTGGGCATGACGCTGCCAGCCACAGGCCAATACGCCGTGGGCCAGGCTTTCTTGCCGCAAAATGCAGATAACCGCGCCAAATGCGAAGCCATCTTTGCGCAAATCATCGCTGAAGAAAATCAAACACTGCTGGGCTGGCGCGATGTGCCAGTCGACAGCAGTAATATTGCTGATGCAGCACGTGCCGTTGAGCCTGTGATGCGCCAGGTATTTATTGCCAGCACGACAACAGACAGCATCGCATTTGAGCGCAAATGCTTTGTGATTCGCAAGCGTATTGAGCATGCGATTCGCGCGCTCAACCTGCAGGACAAAGCACAATTTTACATGCCGTCTTTCTCCTCCCGCACCATTGTCTACAAAGGCATGCTGCTGGCAAACGAAGTGGGCATTTATTACAAAGACCTGAAAGATGCACGCGTGGTCTCGGCATTAGCCCTGGTACACCAGCGTTTTTCTACCAACACCTTCCCAGCCTGGGATTTGGCCCACCCCTTCCGCATGATTGCGCACAACGGTGAAATCAACACCGTACAAGGCAACGTCAACTGGATGGCCGCGCGTCACGAAACCATGAAATCTGCCGTATTGGGCGAGGACTTGGAAAAACTGTGGCCATTGATCGCCGAAGGCCAGTCTGACTCTGCCTGTTTCGACAACTGTCTGGAGCTGCTGGTCGCGGGTGGTTACAGCCTGCCGCATGCCATGATGATGCTGATCCCGGAAGCCTGGGCCGGCAACCCGCTGATGGATGAAGACCGTCGCGCCTTCTACGAATATCACGCTGCATTGATGGAGCCATGGGATGGCCCAGCTGCTGTGGCCTTTACCGATGGCAAAATGATTGGCGCCACCCTGGACCGTAACGGTTTGCGCCCGGCACGCTACCTGGTGACAGAAGACGACATCGTCATGATGGCGTCTGAAATGGGTGTGATTACCTTCCCGCAAGAAAAAATCGTTAAAAAATGGCGTTTGCAGCCAGGCAAAATGTTGCTGATCGACATGGAGCAAGGCCGCATTATTGATGACGAAGAAGTCAAAACAGAATTGGCACAAGCCAAGCCTTACCGTCAGTGGATTGAGCAAACCCGTTTTCACCTGACCGAGTTGCCAAATGTCGGCAACGGCCAAGTCAGCCTGAATGCGGACTTGCTGGACACACAGCAAGCCTTTGGTTACTCACAGGAAGACCTAAAGTTTGTGCTGCAACCGATGCTGGATAACGGCGAAGAAGGCTCAGGCTCCATGGGTAACGACGCGGCCTTGCCGGTGTTGTCCAACAAAGCCAAAAACTTATACAACTACTTTAAACAGCTGTTTGCACAGGTCACCAACCCGCCAATTGACCCGATTCGTGAAGAGTTGGTGATGTCTTTGGTGACGTTTATTGGCCCTAAACCTAACCTATTGGCAGTGGACGAAACCAACCCGCCATTGCGCCTGGAAAGCAGCCAGCCGGTGCTGAGCCTTGACGGCCTAGAAAAACTCAAACAAATTGAGTCGCTGACCAAAGGCCAGTTCAAGTCCATCGTGCTCGACCTGACTTACGATGCGACCCAAGGCAAAGCAGGTATGAAACAGGCACTGGACATGTTGCATGACCAGGCTGAACAAGCCGTGCATAACGGTTACAACGTGCTGATCTTGTCCGACCGCAGCGTGTCTGCGAGCCGCATCGCGATTCCAGCGTTACTGGCCTGCTCTGCCACACACGAATTCCTGGTCAAGGCAGGTTTGCGCACCAGCACAGGCCTGGTGATAGACACCGGCTCAGCACGCGAAGTACACCATTTTGCGCTGTTGGCAGGTTACGGCGCCGAAGCGGTTTGCCCATGGTTGGTGTATGAAACCATGAAGACCATGACCAGCGATGTTGAAAAAGCGGGTAAAAACTTCGTCAAAGCGATCGGCAAAGGTTTATATAAAGTGATGTCCAAAATGGGCATCTCCACTTACCAGTCTTACTGTGGTGCACAGATTTTTGAAGCGATCGGCTTAAATAGCCAGTTTGTGAACGATTACTTTACTGGCACCGTCAGCCAGATTGAAGGCATTGGCCTGGAACAAGTCGCCGAAGAAACCGTGCGTTTACATAGCCAGGCATTTGGTAGCGACCCAGTGTTGTCTAACGCGCTGGAAGCAGGCGGCGACTATGCCTTCCGTGTGCGTGGTGAAGAGCACTTGTGGACGCCACAGTCGATCAGCAAGTTGCAAAATGCGACGCGCACCGGCCAGTATGACACCTACAAAGAATATGCTGCGCTGATTAACGACCAGACCCGCCGTCACATGACCTTGCGCGGCCTGTTCGAGATCAAACCGGCAGGGCAAGCGATTCCGCTGGACCAAGTGGAATCGGCCAAAGACATCGTTAAACGCTTTGCGACTGGCGCCATGTCACTGGGCTCGATATCCACCGAAGCGCACGCCACACTGGCGATTGCGATGAACCGCATTGGCGGTAAATCCAACACCGGTGAAGGTGGTGAAGACGTTAAACGTTTTATTCCGGTACAAGTGGATTCAAGCATTGCCCAAGTACTGGGCAGCGACCTGATTGAAGCCAACGTGGCCTTGAAGGCTGGCGACTCTATGCGCTCACGCATCAAGCAAGTGGCTTCTGGCCGCTTTGGTGTGACGGCTGAGTACCTGAGCAGCGCCGACCAGATTCAAATCAAAATGGCACAAGGTGCTAAACCAGGTGAAGGTGGTCAACTACCAGGTCATAAAGTATCGCCATACATTGCGAAACTGCGCTTCTCCGTGCCTGGCGTGGGCTTGATTTCACCGCCGCCACACCACGACATTTACTCAATTGAAGATCTGGCGCAACTGATTCACGACCTGAAAAACGCCAATCCAAAAGCGTCTATTTCTGTGAAGCTGGTGTCAGAAACCGGGATCGGTACTGTCGCTGCCGGTGTTGCCAAAGCCAAGTCCGACCACATCGTGGTGGCTGGCCATGACGGCGGCACAGGTGCCTCACCGATTTCGTCAATCAAACATGCCGGTACGCCATGGGAGCTCGGCCTGGCCGAAACGCAGCAAACACTGGTATTGAACCAGTTACGTGGCCGTATCGTGCTGCAAGTGGATGGTCAGATGAAAACTGGCCGTGACGTATTGATTGGCGCCTTGCTCGGCGCCGATGAGTTCGGTTTTGCCACCGCCCCACTGGTGGTTGAAGGCTGTATCATGATGCGTAAGTGTCACCTGAACACTTGCCCTGTAGGCGTGGCGACACAAGATCCTGAACTGCGTAAGAAGTTTACTGGCCAGCCAGAGCACGTTGTTAACTACTTCTTCTTTGTGGCTGAAGAAGTGCGTGAGTTGATGGCCAGCATCGGTATTGCCAAGTTTGACGACCTGATTGGTCGCGCAGACTTGCTGGACATGAAAGCCGGTATTGAGCACTGGAAAATCAATGGCCTGGACTTCAGCAAGGTATTCCACTTGCCAGAAATGCCAGCCAGCGTGTCACGTAAAAATAACGATATACAAGACCATGGTTTGGTGAAAGCGCTGGACAATCAACTGATCGAGCTAGCCAAACCAGCGTTGGAAACAGGCGAAAAAGTCAGCATCAACCTGCCTATTGTCAACACCAACCGTACCGCGGGCACTATGCTGTCACACGAAGTCGCTAGTCGCTATGGCCATGCAGGCTTGCCAGACGACACCATCAGTGTCAAATTTACCGGCACCTCCGGCCAAAGTTTTGCGGCTTTTCTGGCCAAAGGCATTACGTTTGAACTGACAGGCGAAGGCAACGACTACGTAGGTAAAGGCCAATGTGGTGGTCGCATCATCATCAAACCACCAGCGACCTTCCGTGGCCTGTCATACGAGAACATTATTGTTGGTAACACCGTCATGTACGGTGCCACGACTGGCGAGAGCTTCTTGAGTGGCGTGGCAGGCGAGCGCTTCTGCGTGCGTAACTCAGGCGCCACCGCTGTGGTTGAAGGCGTGGGCAATCATGGCTGCGAGTACATGACCGGCGGCACCGTGCTGGTACTGGGTCAAACTGGCCAGAACTTTGCAGCAGGCATGAGCGGCGGCATTGCTTATGTTTACGACATCGACGGCAAATTTGCCCTTCGTTGCAACATGAGCATGGTATCACTGGACAAAGTAGAGGCTGCTGAAGCCGACGTTGGCAAAGTGCAGCACCTGGGTCAGCCTGATGAAGTCATTTTGAAGGGCTTGATTGAGCAGCACCTGGCGCTAACGGGTAGTCCACGCGCCAAAGAGCTGCTCGCTGACTGGCCAACGTCTCGTGCAAAATTCGTCAAAGTATTCCCTAACGAATACAAACGCGCACTGACCGAAATGGCTGCAGCTTCTGCCAAACAAGCCGCTTAATCGTTTTTGTTAATTGAATGCCCCGCGTGAAGCGGGGACTTGTTAAGGTTGCGTCGTCACGAAGCAACAGGGAAGAGATGATTTCACATGGGTAAAGTCACAGGTTTCATGGAGTTTGAACGTCTGGCAGAAGAAAACCTGCCGGTTCAAAGTCGTGTCAAAAACTACAAAGAGTTCGTCCTGCATTTAACAGACGACCAGGCCAAACAACAAGGCGCACGCTGCATGGATTGCGGTATTCCTTTTTGTACCACTGGCTGTCCAATCAATAACATTATTCCTGACTGGAATGATCTGGTGTATCACCAGGACTGGCGGACTGCAATTGATGTATTGCATTCAACCAACAACTTCCCTGACTTTACCGGCCGCATTTGCCCTGCGCCTTGTGAAGCCGCCTGTACCTTAAACATCAATAATGACGCCGTGGGTATTAAATCCATCGAGCACGCGATTATTGATAAAGCCTGGGAAAACGGCTGGGTCACGCCACAGATCAACCCCAATAAAACTGGCAAGCAGATTGCCGTGGTCGGCTCAGGCCCGGCTGGCTTGGCAGCGGCACAGCAATTGGCGCGTGCAGGCCACAGCGTCACGGTGCTTGAGAAAAATGACCGTATCGGCGGCTTGCTGCGCTACGGCATCCCAGACTTCAAACTGGACAAATCTGGCATTGACCGCCGTATGGCACAAATGGAAGCCGAAGGCGTGACCTTCAAGATCAACCAGCACGTTGGCGAGAACGTCAGCGCGGCTGAGTTAGAGCGTGATTTTGACGCGGTGATTTTAGCGGGTGGTGCTGAGTTACCACGTGACTTGCCAGTGTCTGGCCGCGACCTCGATGGCGTGCATTTTGCCATGGACTTTTTGACCCCAAACAACAAAATGGTGGCCGGTGACACGGTGCCCGACCAGATCAAAGCGACCGGCAAACATGTTGTCGTCATCGGCGGTGGTGACACCGGCTCTGACTGTGTCGGCACCTCTAACCGCCATGGTGCAGTCAGCGTCACCCAATTTGAACTGATGCCGCAACCACCAGAAAAAGAAAATAAATCACTGGTGTGGCCAAACTGGCCACTCAAAATGCGTACCTCCAGTTCGCACGAAGAAGGTGCTGACCGTGACTGGTCTATCACCACCAAAGAACTGATTGGTGAAAATGGCAAACTGACCGCCCTCAAAGGCGCCCGCGTCGAGTGGAAAGACGGCAAAATGGTTGAAGTGCCTGGCTCTGAATTCACCATTCAAGCAGACTTGGTATTTTTAGCCATGGGTTTTGTTTCGCCGCTACAAAAAGTGCTAGATGCATTTGGTGTAGAAAAAGATAACCGTGGCAATGTAAAAGCCACGACAGACGGCGAAGGCTGCTACAAAACCAGCAAAGCCAAAGTGTTTGCGGCGGGCGATATGCGCCGCGGCCAATCTCTGGTGGTCTGGGCGATTCGCGAAGGCCGCCAATGTGCACGTGAAGTCGATGCTTTCTTGATGGGCAGCTCGACCCTGCCACGCTAAGTCAGCGCAATCGCAAACTTTCATAAACGCCGATGACTCTCATCGGCGTTTTTTATTTGTCATACCGCAAAAAAAGCGCATTCTTTCAGGTGAAACAGTAGCTTGGCCTTTATAATCATGCTTTTACATATTTTTGGCCTGCCAGCAACCTGCTGTACAGGGCAGTGACGGTAATCAATCACCCATGACTCAACTTCAAAACGACACTTTTTTACGCGCACTGATGCGCCAACCTACCGAATACACGCCAGTCTGGATGATGCGTCAGGCGGGGCGTTATTTACCAGAGTACCGCGAGAGCCGCAAAACCGCAGGCAGCTTTATGCAGCTATGCCAAAGCCCTGCGTTTGCGACAGAAGTCACCTTGCAACCGCTAGACCGCTACCCGCAGCTGGATGCGGCTATTTTGTTTAGTGACATCTTAACCGTGCCGGATGCCATGGGCCTGGGGCTGTATTTTGAAGAAGGCGAAGGCCCTAAATTTGAGCGCACCTTGCAGGCAGAAGCAGATATTCTCAAGCTCGAAGTGCCAGACATGGCCAAACTGCAATATGTGTTTGACGCAGTGAACAGCATCCGCAAAGCGCTCAATGGCCGTGTGCCGCTGATCGGCTTTTCCGGCAGCCCGTGGACGCTGGCCACCTATATGGTGGAAGGCAAAGGCGGCACCGATTTTCTGAACACCAAGAAAATGGGCTATGCCAGACCGGAATTGTTACATCATATTCTGGAGACTACCGCACAAACCGTGATTCAATACCTGAATGCGCAAATTGCAGCAGGTGCGCAAGCGGTGATGATTTTTGACTCCTGGGGCGGCGCGCTGTCACATGACGCCTATATTGAGTTTTCGCTGAATTATATGCAGAAAATCGTCGCCGGCCTGACCAAGACCGCAGAAGGCAAAACGGTGCCTAGCATCGTCTTTACCAAAGGCGGCGGCTTGTGGCTGGAACAACAAGCGGCGATTGGCGCAGACGCGTTAGGCCTGGACTGGACAGTCAACCTCGCGCAAGCACGCCAACGTGTAGGCGACCAAGTCGCCTTGCAAGGCAATATGGACCCAGCCATTTTACTCAGCTCACCTGCGGCGATCGAAAAAGAAGTCGCACGCATTCTGGCAAGTTTCGGCCACGGTCACGGCCACGTCTTTAATCTGGGCCACGGCATTACGCAGTGGACACCGCCTGAGCATGCAGCATGCATGCTGGAAACCCTGCGCAAACTGAGTCCGCAATACCATATGTGAACCATCCTTAATAAAAAAACCGCCAATGTGCAATTGGCGGTTTTTTTATTGCCTGGTCGCTGGCTTATTTTAATGTCATGCGCGACATCGTCTCGTCTTTATCAATCAACTTATGCTTGAGCGCTCCAATCACATGCACAACAAACACTGCCAGCAAAATATTGGCGAATAACTCGTGAGACGCTTTAAAGGCATCGCGCAAATCTGCATTATCGAGACCGCCAAACACTTCGAGCCCAAACCATTTCAAGCCAAATTTGCTGTAAAGCGTCATTAACACACCCGTCAATGGCATGCCGACCATCAACAGGTAAAGCAAATGATGCGCACCCGTGGCAACCTTACGCTCCAGCGCAGAATAGCTGGCAAGCATGGTAGGTGGTGTGTGGCTAATCCGCCAGTACACCCGGAACAGAATCAACCAGAACAAACTGAACCCTAGTGATTTATGCAGATTAAAATACAAGTTTCTGGCGCTGGCAGGTTCGTCCATTTGCCAGGTATAAATACCGGCATCAAACAGATCAAAAGCCGTTTGCTTGGGGCCATCTTTTGGCAACTCACCCATATACCAACCAAGGGCAAACATGGCAATGATCGCTAGCGCGATTAGCCAGTGCAAAATAACGGCTACCTTGGTATAACGCTGCGTTGAACTCATTGAATCTCCTTAATCCCTAACTTTATTGGCTTGTGACAGCGGTCACTATGTCTTCATGCATGAATTGATTATGATGCATGAATCATTCATGGGTGAGTCGTCATGTTATCAAAAATCAACCGGGTTTGCGTCAGTCTTATTTGCACATTTGTAACGTTATGTAGCCAAGCGTGGGCAGACGGCTTTGAATTGAAACAAGTCGCGGATGGCATCTATGTTCATCATGGCAAACATCTGGATATAGACGATGGTTACCAAGGTGACATTTGCAATATTGGCGTGGTGATTGGCCGTGAGGCCATTGCTGTGATTGACACTGGCGGTAGCAAGCACACCGGTGAGCAATTACTACAAGCGATCAAAGCGATCAGCCCGCTACCGATACGCTATGTCATCAACACCCATGTGCATCCCGACCATACTTACGGCAATGCGGCCTTTCAAAACGGAACTACCCATTTTGTCGGCCACGAAAAACTGGCCAACGCCATGCTGTTGCGCAAAGAGCAATATGAAAAACTCAACACACGGCTGCTTGGCGAAGCAGGCAAAGCTAGCAGCACGGTCACGCCGGATACGGCCGTGCATGATCAAATGACGCTGGACTTAGGTGACCGCAGCCTGCAACTACAAGCGCAAACCGTTGCCCACACCCATACCGACTTAACCGTGCTCGAGACTAAAACTAACACTTTATTTACAGGCGACTTGGTGTTCGCGCAGCGTACGCCTGTAGTTGAGGGCGATATCAAAGGCCTGATTGCAGCGCTTGAACATATCAACCAGTCACCATATGCCCTCATCGTCCCTGGTCATGGCCAGGAGAGCAAGGATCAGTCAACCATCATTGGCAATGAACTTCGCTACCTCAATCTACTACTGGCTGACGTCCGCACCAATATCAAAAAAGGCATCAGCATGGAGCAAACCATGGACACCGCCGCCGCTTCAGAACACGATAAATGGCAACTTTTCGACATTGCCAACCGCCGTAATGTCAATGTGATTTACCCGCAGCTGGAGTGGGAGTAGGCGCCGGACTATAAAAACTTCTTCGCTAATCTGGCCTGCTGTTTTAAGCCTAGATTGACCAGACTGGGCGCAAGGCCATTGAGCCAGGCGAAGAAGCTTTGTGGCTGGCCGATAAACAGCTCTTGCTTGTCTTTTTGTAAGGCCTGCACGATCTTATCGGCTACGTTTTGTGGATGATCTACGGCCTGCCCGGAAGCCTGCCACATGGCGTTGGTGCGGTCATCATTCATGGGAGTGGCAATCGCACGTGGTGCAATATAAGTCAGGCCTACATGGGTATCAACCAGCTCGCGGCGCAATGCCTGGCTAAAGCCATGGATGGCAAACTTACTCGCGCAATAGGTAGCAAAATGCGGGAAACCCAGCGAGCCAAAAATAGAGCCGACAAACGCCAGATGACCACGGCCGCGTTGCAAAAAGTAAGCCACAAATTCACGACTCAAGACCAGGGTTGCCGTGACATTGGTATGCACCATGTTATCGATGCTGACCTCGGTTTGCGCGGCAAACTCGGTGAATTCGATGATGCCGGCATTGTTAATCAGTAAATCCACATGCCCCATTTCACGCAACGATTGTTTTAACACCTGGCTGGCCATATTGGGCTGGGCCAGATCGGTAACAATAATATGTGACTTGCCACCCTGTGCAGCGACGCGTTTTTGCAGCGCATGCAATTTGACCGGATCACGCCCGACCAGGCCGACGACAGCGCCTTGCGCGGCGAGCGCCAGGGCCAGTACAGCGCCCAGGCCGCCGGTGGCGCCTGTTAACACGACATGCAGGTTACGTAAATCCATCATGCACTCCTAGGCGGCAGCAGCCTGTGTCGCCACATGTTTAAAAATATCGCCATACAAGCGGTAAAAACGCTTGGCGGCATGAATAATCATTTGCTGGTCTTCTGGCTTGGTCACCTGGTTCATCAGGCTCTCGTAAAAAGTGACGTGGCTGAGATCAAGCGAGCCATGTGAAAACAGGTAGCTAAAGGCTTTTTTAGGCAACTTGAGCACCTGCATGATTTTTTCACCGGCCTGGGTGGCGACCGCCGTGCTGGTGCCTTCAAGTACCAGCACCATGCCAAAAAATCCCAAGGGATTGACGCGATTGATCATGTCGTAAGCATAGGCCACCATCACTTCGGTTTCATGACAGGCGGCATCGGCAGCGGTCGCGCTATTGCGCACGGACGCTTTATCGCCACCACTCGCAGCAATATCATTGAGCACCCATTCCTGATGACCCATTTCCTCTTCGATATACTCGCCAATGGCGGTTCGCAGCCATTCATACTCACCGCTCAAGCGCCCACCACACGCCATCAGCAAAGGCGTGGTATGCTTGACGTGATGATAGGCCTGAGTGAGAAAAGCGCGATAAGTCTCCAGGGTGATATTGCCTTGTGCGCCTTGCTCAATCAGCGGCAAGGTCATCAAAGCATGACGCTCCTGCGCAGTCGCGTTGAGTAATTGCTGGTAAAAGGTCATTTAAATTCCTTGGTAAATCGCATGGATGTCAGCAGCATAAGCGGCTGCAATTGCATCGCGTTTTAAACGGCCATTGGCCGTCAGTTGTCCGTTATGCGGGCTAAATGGCTGCTTGGCAAACACCACATCACCCACTTGCGCATAGTCAGGCAGATGTTGATTGGCCTGCACAATCGCCTGCGCCACCTGCTCGGTAGTAAACTGCGGCTGCGGCACCACAATCGCCACATTAAACGGCCGCGCCTCCCCAAACACACACACCTGCAGCAAGGCGGGTTGCTGCATTAATGTGCTCTCCACCCATTCTGGCGACACATTGCGCCCAAACGAGGTAATAAACATATTCTTTTTACGGCCTGACAGATACACATAGCCGTCAGCATCCTGATAAGCCAGGTCACCGGTAGCTAGGTAACCCTCATCATCCAGCACCGGCGCGGCCATGCCGCCTGCAGGCTGGGTGTAACCTTGATAAAGCGCGCCTTTTACCCAGAGCTCCCCGGTCAGGTCCACGCGTAATTGCACATGGGGCAGAGGCTTGCCTATACTGCCAGGCTTGTGTGATTGCGGCGTATTCAATGCCACCACGGACGCACACTCGGACAAGCCATAACCTTCAAACACAGGTAACCCTAGCGCATGCGCTTGCAGAATCAACTCCGGCACCACCTTGGCACCGCCGACTGCCACAAAGCGCAACTGCGTCAGCGCGGCCTGCCCGGCTTGCATATAGATCACCAGCGCACGCAGCAATTCAGGAATCAGAATCGCCGTCGTCGCACGGCTGCCTTGCAAGCCTTGATACAAGCGGCTGATATCAAATTGGCTGCCACTAAACCCCACTGCTTGGCTGGGATAGACCACCACCGTCGCCCCGGCAATCAGACTGGCATACACCCCGGCCACGTTTTCCAGCAAGGTGGCCAGCGGTAACACACAAAAATGGCGATCAGCGGCGCCCGGCGCAATCAGGGTGGTGATAGCACTTGCCACCTGCCACATAGTCTGCGCTGACAAACACACGCCCTTAGGCGCGCCGGTCGTGCCAGAGGTATAGGTAATTTTATCGGCTGCCGCCACGCGATCACGGGCGTGCACACGCAAGACTGCCACGGCTTGACCCGCCACCACCCACTCAGCAAGCAGCGTACTGTCTGGGTAAAGCGGTTGCCAGGCCGCGGGCATATCGGTCAATACCAGGCTAACACCGGCATCCGCAATCGCATGCTGTTTTTGTGCCGCAGTAAAAAATACGGGCACGGGGACGTTGCTGCAACCAGCGGCCAGTATCGCTAAATCCAGCGCAATCCAGGCCGGGCTATTATCCAGCGCCAATGCCACACGGGCCTGGTTTGTCAGCGCCGTCAAAGCGTCAGATAGCCGTGCAACTTCAGCCACCAGCGCACTGTAAGTCAGCTGCGTAGCTTGCCCCTCGAGGGCAACGCGTGTCGGTGCTTGTAATGCCTGCGCCTGAATCTGTTGTAATAGCATGATGGTGATTGGTGCTTATATTGGTGACACTTAGTATTGTCAGTTACAAAGGATCAGCCACACCACGAATGGCGACAATCTGCGGCGTATGTTTGTAATAACTGCCCCACTTAGCGCGCTCTTCTGCACGCAATCGCTCCGGGTTGGCCATGGCCAGCGGAAACAGATCAACACCACCTTTAATCAAACCATTTTGCAGACTGTGGTGCGCGGTCGCCACGCCCCACGGCAAGTTCATGCTCAAGCTATGTTGAATCACATGCGCAATCAACACGCCGGCATTACGCGGATTCGCCACCGCCAGATTGCCTATGCAGGTAATCTCCTCGCGGCCTATCTTTCTGCCGAGCTGGCGCTCCAGCAATTGCTCAATCGGCTCATCTATATATTGCTCCAGAAACAATGGCTCTTGCGCCGCATTACGCAAACCAAACGCCGCCATTAACACGCCGCTCGCATCACGCAATGCCACCAGCTGTGGCATAAAGTGATTCACTTGTGCGCCGTATACCTGCTTAAACACAGCCGCAATAAACGCCTCCACCTCCTGGCGGCACGGCGCGCCTCGCTCAACCAAATGACCTGTAATCTCATTCACCTGATACCTCTTCGCCTGGGCAAACCCTCTTAATTCATACGCAGATGATGCCTGATAAAACGATGCGTTTGACGCTGAATGCAGCATGTCATTTCTCTCGCTGACAACAATGATATTGTGCTAGCTGCAAGCAGCATGCCAGAGAAGTTTAGATATGGAAATCATACACTTAGCAACAAGCGATGCCGAGCGCTCTGCATCTTTTGCAGTACTTTCAAATATCCAGCTTTGCATATACTGCATTTTTTGCAGGATAACTTAAGCAGTCATGCATTGGATGCGCATGTATGCAAGCTATCAAAGTCTTATTTTTCCTTTCAAATTCATATGGTTATAAAAAAACAAAAGTGCCACGCACTGAATACGGCACATGAATTGCATTAGTTCGCTCCATCTTTTCAAGCTAAACAAGCACACACCTAAATTTATGTCTCCGTTTTTAAAAGCCTACGGCCTGTTTTTGATGTTGAGTGGTCTCACGCCATTGTTGCTATGGATGACTGGCGCCGTGACTGGTGAAGGGTTTAAAGATGCCGCGCTGATTACCACTTTATGGTTAATCCCGTTGTGGTGGAATCCTGCAAAAATGCGCCCCCTCAGCGCCATGATTGGCGTTGGTATTGCATTGTTGGCCTTACCAGGACTTGCCTATTTTCTGGTCTATCGCCAGGAGCTCACGCAAAGCCTGATGATGATCTTGTTTGAGTCTAACCAAACAGAGTCACAGGAATATCTCAAGAATTACTTTGTTTGGTGGTTTGCTGCGGTTTTTCTGCTCTACTTGATTGCGCCCTATCAACTCTGGCGCACCTTGCAACCAGCGCAACTCAGTCGCAGCAAAGCGCTGGCCTACTCGCTAATTGCGGTGACCCTGGCGCTGGTCTCACCGATCAAGCACGCCCTTCATGGCAACTGGCAACTGGCCTCAAAAAGCATAGACCGGCATTTTGGTGCAACAGCGCCGTTTCAGTTGATATTGGGCTACACCAATTATCAAAAGCAACTTGCTGAAGTCGAGAATATTCTGCTGAGCATGCGTAAGATACCGCCCTTAAAAAACCTCACCGAACAGGCGAAACCAGCGCAAACCACGCTGGTATTGGTGATTGGTGAATCGACCTCTCGCTTGCACATGAGCCTGTATGGCTACCCGAGAAACACCAACCCCGAGCTGACTAAAATCAAAGATGAGCTGGTGCTGTTTGACAATGTCTATTCACCGCGGCCAAACACCATTGAAAGCTTGCAGCAGGTGCTCACCTTTGCCGACCAACTGCATCCCAATGACTACAAAACCAAACCGTCGCTGGTTGCCATGATGAAGCAAGCAGGCTATTTCACTATCTGGATCACCAATCAGCAAAGTTTAACCGGCCGTAACACCATGCTAACCACCTTCGCTAAGCAGGCGGATCGCCAATACTTTCTCAACAATGAGCGTCAGCAAAATGCGTTTAGCTTTGATGAAAAAGTGTTAACGCCGTTTGCCAAGAGCCTGGAAGACCCGCACCAGAAAAAACTGATCATCGTGCACTTACTCGGCACGCACATGAAATATGACCACCGCTACCCCAAGGACTTTGATACATTTACGTCCAGCCAGGGGTTGCCCAACCATGCATTAGATGACAGGCAAGTCGCGCAGGTGAATAGCTACGATAACGCTATCCGCTACAACGACTGGATTTTGTCGCAATTAATTTCAACCTTGAAAGCCAAGCGTCAGCATAGCTTGCTAGTCTACTTTTCAGACCATGGCGAAGATGTGTATGACAGCGCTCCCTACAACTTTCAAGGTAGAAACGAGGCTACGCCAACTCTGCCCATGTACAGTATTCCTTTCATGGTATGGCACTCAAACAACTGGTTTAACAGCAGCACGGTATTTGCCGAGGGACAAGCGCACCGCCAATATGACAACGCAGATTTTATTTACACATTTGCCGAGATGGCCGGCCTTTCGTTCGACGGCTTTAAGGCCGATGAAAGTCTGGTCAACACCGCCTTCTTGCAAGACAACATCCTGGTCGGGGATCCGTTTATTGGCAAATTGAAACCGTTGCCGGGCACACAACAATTTAATATGAATAAACTGGCTTTATGGAACCCTGGATACCTGGCAGAACATTAATCAGGCTGTGGGGCCTGTGGTTACTTACCGCCGTCGCCATCGTATGGCTGGCCAATGGCACCTCGCTGGATATCCAGCTGGCAGACGACGCCTTCGACATGGCCACGCACACCTTTACGCTCAAGCACCACTTTGTGCTGGAAACGGTGATGCATCAATACGCAAAGAACCTGTTCAGCCTAGTTTGGATATTGATCTTGCTGATCGCTTTTGTACCCATGCAGCAAAAAAGCAGCTATTTTTCCGCATCCACCCTCTACGCCTTGCGCTGGGTCGCCGCGCTAGCGGCGCTAAATGCGATGGTGGTGTCTGGTCTCAAGCATCAAATGCCGCATGCCTGCCCGTGGGACATCACGCGTTATGGCGGCAGCGATGCCTGGGTGCCGACCTTTAGCAGCCATCCGGCCATGCAAGCGGGCCACTGCTTTCCGGCGGGTCACACCACCAGCGGTGTCTGGCTGGCGGCACTGTGCCTGCTGTGGTTGCCACAAGCACCGCGCAAAGCCTTGTTGGTGGCAATTGCCGGGCTTGGTGTCGGATTTATGTTAGGCTGGGCGCAGCAAATGAGAGGCGCTCACTTTTTGTCGCACACACTCACCTCACTTTGGTTGATGTGTGGTTGGTTATTAATGCTATTTACTTTTTCCAAGAGTCGTCTTTAATGAAATTTTTTGCCCTATTCACCCGGGTGCTACGTGCGCTGTTTACCCCACAAATCTGCTTAATTTGGGGCGTGAGCCTTTGGCTGATGCTGACCAGCAACCATGCCCTCTTTGAGCATTTGCTAAAGCTTTACCCATGGAATACGCATAACGCCGGTTTTATTATCAGCATCAGCCTGTTTTTTACTTTTAGCATCACGCTCTGGCTGATGTTGCTAAGTCATGGCAAGTCGGCCCGCTGGGTGCTGTCTATCATTGTCATTTCGGCGGCGTGGGCGGCCTATTATATGGACGAATTTGGCGTGATTATTGACCATGTCATGCTGGACAATGCGGCCAAAACTGATACGCAAGAAGTCATCGGGCTATTGTCATGGGCGTTTTTGATCAAAATGCTGATATTAGGCCTGATACCGGCACTGATTCTGCTTAAAAAAACACCTGCCCGCTTTTTTCAGCGGGATACCATCACCGTCAGACTCAAACAGATTGGCCTGTTGATGCTGGGCATGCTGTTGGTAACGATGCCATTTTCTGCAGACTATGCATCGTTTATCCGTGAACATAAAATGGTGCGCATGTATGCCAACCCCACCTTTTTTCATTACTCCGTGATTAAGTGGGCCTCACAAAAACTGTTCACTCACCATATCACCGGTTTACAAAAAACAGCTGTTGATGCGCGCAATGTGGGCACAGATCAGCACCACGAACTCATCATTATGGTGGTGGGTGAAACGGCGCGCTTTGATCGTTTTTCGTTAAATGGCTATCACCGCAACACCAACCCGAGGCTGGCCAAAGAAAGCGTCATTAGCTTCAAACAAGTCACCTCTTGCGGCACCTCGACCGGCGTTTCAGTACCTTGCATGTTTTCAATGTTGAGCAGAAAGCACTACGACGAAGAGAAAGCTTTGCATACAGAAAACGCGCTGGATGTGCTCAACCGTCAAGGGGTTAAAGTCCTGTGGAGAGATAACAACTCAGACTCCAAAGGCGTCGCCTTGCGCGTGCCTTATGAAGACTTCAAATCAACCGCACACAACCCGGCGTGCGACGACAACGAGTGCCGCGACATTGGCATGCTGCACGGACTAGACAAGTTTGTGGCAGACAACAAAGACCATGACATCCTGATTGTGCTGCACCAGATGGGCAATCACGGGCCAGAATACTATCGTCGCTATCCCGATCAATTCAAGCAATTTACGCCGATTTGTAAAACCGGTCGTTTGTCAGAGTGCACACAACAGGAGATCGACAACTCGTATGACAACGCCATTTTGTATACCGACTACTTTTTGTCGGAAGTGATTCAGTTTTTGAAAAAATATGATAGCCAGCGTGAAACTGCCATGCTCTATGTCTCAGACCATGGCGAGTCTCTGGGCGAACACGGTATTTACCTGCACGCAGCGCCCTACATGATCGCACCACAAGAGCAAACGCACGTACCAGCCATTGTCTGGGTAGGCCAGCACTTCGATTACCAGCTGCCACAAATTGCGCCTTATGCCAATTATCCACTCAGCCATGACGATGTGTTCTGCACACTACTGACGGCCTATGAATTAAAGTCAGAAACCTGCCATGCTGAGTTTGGCTGGCTGGCGCAAAATCGTGAGCTACAAACAGAGCAGCGCCTCCACTTACTGCCGCTCAAAAGCACTGGTCATTGAGTATTGCTCTCGCAATGCAAACTGGGTGGCTCACTCTGGACTTTACCGGCAGTGAGCCATACCACCGCGCGCACACGCTCATCTAGCTTGCACGCCTCAACATAACCAATGGCACTCTCGGTGTAAGCCACATAGCGAATCATCGCCTCTTGCGACTCGACAGTATAGGGCGGCTGAATGCCTTGAAAATAAAGCTCATTCCAGTAGCCAAGTTGCGCCTTGGGGCTGCTATGTAATACCTGCTGCGAAAAACGCTGACGTAACGGGTGATCTGTCGATAAGTTGGCCGGATGCAATGGCCTGCCTTGATGACCATATAGCTTTTTTCGCCAGTAAATAGAGGCCAGATCATTGACCGCCACAGGCACACTATAGGCTGCCTGCGCCGACACAATCACCGCGATGACGGGCTCTTCGGCCATCACCAGCGATGGCACTAAGACAGCCAGAATGACCAAGTACCTCAACACATTAAAACGCATCAGTACATCATCGCAAATGAGGTCACAAATCCACGCGGCACATCCTGATACTCACCGCTACCGCCAACAAACTCAAACTTAAGCAACTGATTCGATTTGAGTCGTTTAGTCGCGCCAAGCACCCAACGCTCGGCGTTCTGGGCGTTCGGCTGGTGCACACTTTCCAGCCGCGTGATCCAATACCAGTCATTCTTGATTAAAAAGGCACTTTGCAGATACGATCCACTGCCGCCGCTCTGGCCATGATCAGCCTTGCGCGTATAAGCTTCTCCACTGATTTCCCAGCGATTAAATTCCAACAAAAAATCCAGGCCAAGCAAACGATATTTTGGGCCACCGGATTGCTCTTCCCGATAGCCGGAGTAGTTCAGCCCTATGGTATTCAGGCCCGCGTTTTCATCTGTAAAATTGAACACATTATTGATCGCGACCCTGGCACCATGTGCATCTTTATATTGTGTCTCGCCACGACTCTCTGGTTGTGAGTTCATCGTCGCACTATATATTTGATAGTCTAGCGAGCGCTCCTGAAAAGGCAGGTTACCAAAAAACTGTACGCCACTGGTGAACGTAGGAAACAACTCGGTGGTGGCCAGTGGGCGACTGGCGGTCCAGACCAGTGGCGAGGCGTGCAACTGGTTCCAGCGGCCTAACGGTGTCAAAAAACGGCCGATACGCACATTGCTGCGCTCGTTTAAATTTACGTCAAAATACAAACGCTCAGGGTTAATGTAAGCCTCACGAAAATCGAACCCTTGCCGATGGGTGTAGCTTGCAACATCTTCCAGGTCGAGCTCACCAAAAAACTTGATACGCGTGTTTTTATCCCAAGTCACGATCATGCTCAACTCATTCCAATTGGCCCGTGCAGGCTCTGTGCGTGGCACACGCAAGTCGACACTGGTATAACCGCCAACACGAAACCCCTGCCAGAAGGAGGAATCCTCCTCTGCCAGCAGCGGCTTGCACAACAGGCAGAGGCTGATTACACTGACCGCACAACGCAGTAAAATAGTGAACATAAACACTTTTCCGATCAAGCCATTACAACACCGATATAAGCCATCATTTTCTCATACTCCATGCCTAAACATGCACCTTTAACCATCCGTAAAATGCTGCTTATCGCATTTTTGCTGGCAGGATTATTGCCTTCGCTACTGGTGAGCGTGCTGAGCTTTTATCAGGCACGTAACGCGTTACGTACCGAAATCAAACATGACTTGCAAACCACAGGCAAGGCGATTGGAGAACATATCGACAGTGTGCTGTTTGAACGCGTGCAAAACGTACGCAGCTGGAGTCAATTGGCCATCATGCAGGATATGCAAATTGGCGACATCGACAAACGCCTCTCCATCTTTTTGGAGGAAACGCGCAACAGTTATGCCGCACAATACATTTCGATTGATGTCGTCGATCTACAATCAAACATTGTCGCCTCCAGCAATCCGCGTCGCATCAGCCAGCGCTTATCCAGCCCGCCAGTCTGGCTTGCCTTTCAAGATAGCGCTCAGCCTATGACCATTTATCATTTGCACAATAATCAACTGATGATTTCTACCCCGGTCATTTCAGCAATCACCTTGCAACCGATAGGGCATTTGTTCGCCACGTTTAACTGGGCCGTGATTCAAGAGTTGCTCGATCACGCAGCGCAGCATGCTACCGAACTGGCGCTGGTAGATGAAAACAAGCGTTTGCTGGCCCAATCTAAAAACTGGTCACAACTACGCCACAGCCTGCATACGCACATTAGCTTGCAAAGCAGCCTACCCATCCATGGGTGGGAGGTTCAACTAAACAAAGCACACGATGTTGCGGTTGCTCCCGTGCACAAACTGGGGATTACCTTTCTGGTGCTGCTGATTATGATCCTGGTTTTTTCACTCATATTAGTCAGGCCAATTGCAAAGCGCATTACGCAACCGCTGGATGCATTGCTGCATTTTGTGAAGCAATTACGGCAACCCAATGTCACGGTGCCTGCACTCATGGGCCCAGCAGAGGTGCAGGCATTAAATCAGGCATTTACTAAAATGGCGGCGGACCTGGCAGAATCGGAGCAACAACTGACACGCGCCGCCAAGCTAGCCGTTGTTGGCGAAATGGCAGCGGCCATGAGCCATGAAGTGCGCACACCATTGGGCATCATGCGCTCGTCTGCAGATGTGTTAAAACGTGAGCAGGCCCTGAGTAATGATGGCCGCGAAGTATTAGGATTTATTATTTCCGAGACAGATCGCCTGAATAAACTGGTGTCCAGTTTAATTGACTCGGCCAGGCCGCGGCTGCCTAGCAAAATACCGTTGGAGTTACAATTTCACCTGCAACACGTCTGTGACATGTTGCAAAAACAGGCGAAAGACAAGCATATCCAATTATCATTGAATGCCTCCGAGCCTATCACCCTTCTGGTTGACCAGGACCAAATGACGCAGGTCATGGTCAATCTGATTGTCAATGCCATTCAGATACTGCCGGAGCACGGGCAAGTGGTCGTGTCGCTGTTTCATGACCAGCACCATGCTCACCTCTCGGTGGCTGATAATGGTCCAGGCGTGCCGCCCGCACAGCAAAGCCATTTGTTTGAGGCCTTTTTCACCCAACGTGCCGGCGGTGTCGGCTTAGGGTTGGCCGTCGTCAAGCAAATCGTTGAGGCGCACGGTGGTACAATTGTCTACAGCACCAGCCCATGGCAAGGCGCACAATTCAACCTCGCATTGCCGTTAGATACCAAATAACCATGTCAGCCACACCACATACCATTCTGGCCGTTGATGACGAACCGAATATGCGCCGCTTGCTGGAAATCAGCTTGCGGCAAGCGGGCTACCGCGCTATTTCGGCCGCCAATAGTCGCGAAGCGCTAACACGCATTCAGCAAGAGCAAGTCGATCTGGTCGTGAGTGACCTGCACATGCCCGGCATGAATGGATTGCAACTACTGGAAACCTTGCGCAAACAATATGAGCATCTGCCATTTATCATGGTGACGGCACAAGGTGAGATTAAAACAGCGGTTGAGGCGATGAAACTGGGCGCCAGCGATTATATTCTGCGGCCGTTTGAGCTCGAAACGCTGGAAATTGCCATTAAAAAGGCGCTGGCGGTGAACCGCATCCAGCTCGAAAACGCCTTTTTTAAAGAGGCCACCCAGCCCGCCGTTACCGGCCTAATAGGCGACAGCGCGCCCATGAGCACGCTCAAGCAAATGATCCAGCAAGTGGCACCAGAGCGTGCGACCGTATTTATTGTCGGTGAAACCGGCACCGGTAAAGAGCTGGTGGCGAAAGCGCTGCACGATGCGTCACCGCGAAAATCAGAACTCTTCGTGGCGGTGAACTGTGCAGCGATTCCAGTCGATATTCTGGAATCCGAATTGTTTGGCCATGAAAAAGGCGCGTTTACCGGTGCGGTGAAAGAGCGCGTCGGCAAGTTTGAACTGGCTAATGGCGGCACGCTGTTTCTGGACGAAATCACAGAAATGCCTATTCAGTTACAGTCAAAATTATTGCGCGTGCTGCAGGAAAACATCGTGGAAAAGCTAGGTGGCAACCGACAAATTGCGCTGGATGTGCGTGTGGTGGCAGCGACCAACCGCGATCCGCTGCAAGCGGTCAAAGAAGGCAAATTGCGTGAGGATGTTTACTATCGCCTGAATGTGATTCAGCTACCAGTGCCACCATTGCGCGAGCGCGGCGAAGATGTGGGTTTGCTGGCGGATTACTTTCTGCATAAGCGCCAGGGCAAGCTAAGTGAAAGTGCGCGCTTATGTTTGCAGCAATATCGCTGGCCTGGCAATGTGCGCGAACTGGAGAACATTCTGGAACGCGCCGCCATTCTGGCCGGGAGCCAGACCATACAGCCACAACACCTGCCTGCCGATATTGCACAACCAATGGCGGCGGCAGCTACCGAATCCAGCAGCACAGCCTCGGACAGCAATGATCTGTCTATCCCACACGCGACCGAAATCATAGAGCGCCGTCTGATCTTGCAGGCACTAGACCATTGCCAGGGCAACAAAACCAAGGCAGCCAAGCTGCTTGAAATCAGTGAGCGCTCACTGTGGAACAAACTTAACCAATACGGTCTGCGCTAACGCGCCAGTTTATTCAACCCACAGGTAAGCATCCATGGCCAGAATGCCGTAGGTATTTTCTGGCGTGAACCGCTTAACCCCGCCCTGCGCACTGCCAGCCGCGACAAACAGCGGCATCAAATGATCTTCGCTCGGATGCGCCTGCATCCCTTGCGGGCACTCCACGCGATAATTAAGCAGGCTTTGCCATTGCTGCTGCATAATGCGTTCAGCCATCCAGTCGGCAAACGGCAGCACATAGGGCAAGGGCGCAGCATCGCGGTCCGCGCTAAAAAAGTCTGACAAGTTATGCGTAATGGCACCTGAGGCCAAAATTAATACATTCTGCTGATGCAAGCCTTGCAGCGCACGCCCCAGCGCAAACTGCTCAGCGGGCGTCGTACGGCTTTGAATCGACAACTGGGTCACCGGAATATCTACCTCAGGATACATCAGCATCAGCGGCACCCAGGCTCCATGATCCAGCCCGCGCTGGTCATGCGTTTGCACACTGATGTCGTGCGCCTGCAACAATGCCACCACCTGTTGCGCTAGCGCAGGCGCGCCCGCTGCCGGATATTGCTTCGCATACAAGGCGGGCGGAAACCCGGCAAAGTCATGGATGGTTTCCGGCTGCGCTGCCAGGCTGACGGTCGCCACACGCGTATCCCAATGCGCAGACACCACCAGGATGGCATCCGGCCTTGGTAAGCTGGCGGCAATCTCTGCCAGCAACTGGCCGGTGTGACCCGGCTCAATGGCCAGCATGGGCGCGCCATGGGAGACAAATAAGGTCGTCATCGCTGTGTATTCCGCCTATTTTATTAACGGCGACGGTTGTCCAGACTAAACGCGCCCGCGCCAAACGCCACCACCATCAGCAACCCACCGACAATGGTCAGGTTTTTCAGGAACATAATCTGTTGCATCTGATCTGCCAGGTTATTGTGAAACATAAATGCGGTTGCCACGGTAAACACGGCAATCCCGGCGGCGGCCAAACGGGTTTTGTAACCCACCAGCAAGGCAAGGCCAAGTACCAGCTCGACAAACAAGGCAATCGCATAAGCCACCTCAGGCAGTGGCGCACCCACGCTCTGAATATAGCCTATCGTGCCCGCCGGATTCGCAGCCTTGCTCAAGCCGCTGATAATAAAAATCTGTGATAACAAAATACGACCAGCCACACTGGCTGCGGATTGGATTGCGTTCATGTTGTGCTCCCTTGTGTTGTGTGTACGATGTGTTCATCAGCCGAACATCGCATGCTTCCCTGAGAAAATGGTGACTAGATTGGTTTAGCTGATGCATGGCATTGTATTCCTGAAATAAAAAAATGATAATCCCATCCATATTTGTAAAACTGTCTCACATGGGTTGACAATTGATGGCCTCATTAGAAGAAATGCATTTTTTTGTTGAAGTAGTCAAACACGGCAATTTCACCAGCGCAGCCCAGGCACTGGGCATCTCCAAACAACTGGTCAGCCGCCGCATTATCGCGCTGGAGGCCAGGCTGGGCGTACGGCTACTATTGCGTACTACGCGCAAACTGTCGCCAACAGAAACCGGCAAAGTGTTTTTTCAGCGCGCGCAACACATTTTGCAAGCCATCCACGATGCCGAATTAGAGGTGAGCAATCGCTCGGATGCACTGCGTGGCATGCTCAAGATTTCGGTGCCGTTGTCTTATGCCCACTTGCGACTGGCGCCTGCGCTCACGGCTTTTATGCAACAGCATCCCTTGGTCGATGTCTGGCTGGATGCGGATAACCGGCATGTGGATATGATTAGCGAAGGCTATGACATGGTGATACGGGTGACCGACCAGCCCGAAGACGGCATGGTGGCACGCAAGCTCGAAGACGCAGCGATTCGTTATTGTTGCAGCCCGGATTACATTGCGCGCCATGGCGTGCCCGCCTCGCCGCAAGCGCTATCCAAGCATGCCTGCTTAACGCATAGAGCCAGTGAGTGGCTGTTTAGTGAACATGACCAGATATACCGCATCCCGATTCATGCGCGCTTGAAATCCAACCACGGTGAGGTCTTGCGCGATGCCGCAGTGGCCGGTTTGGGTATTACCGGCTTACCGGCGTTTTATGTGCTGGAGGATTTGCAACATGGCAGGCTGGTCGAAGTGCTGGCAGACTATCGCATGCAGCAGGCGGGCATTTACGCCATGTATCCTTACCACAAGCAGGTGTCGGCCAATGCGCTGGCCTTGATTGAGCACTTGCGGCAATGGTTTCAACCCACGGCCGCCTAAGCCGACGCCTACTCCATGAGCGTCACGTGCTTGCCCCCGTCGACACTATAGCCGCCCGGGCCAAATGCAATGATCACTAAGAGGCCACCAATAATGGTGATATTTTTAAGAAACATAATGACCTGCATCGGGTCAGCCATATTGCTGTGAAACATCAAGGCGGTGACAAAAGTAAACACGGCGATACCCGCCGCGGCCAATTGCGCTTTAAAGCCGACCAACAACGCAATGCCCAGGCCGAGCTCAACCACCAGCGCCACCACATAGGCCACCTGCGGCAAAGGCAAATGCGCACTTTCAATATAGGCAATGGTGCCTGCCGGGTCCATGATTTTAGCGATGCCGCTAATAATAAAAATCAAAGACAACAACACACGCCCCAAAAAACTGACCCAACGCTGCCGTACATTCATACCGATCGCTCCTTGTTATGATTGACCACGTGCTGCATCACTATCAGCCATGCAGACATCGGCCGGATGTATGCCGGTTTAGCCCCCTACCGGCTACATATGTATCACATTTGTTACTCTGCACCATTCTCGGCAGAAACACCAGCACGATTTGACATTTAAAAATAACAATGTTAAGTTAACGACGTTATATTAAATAAGTCACTGATTTGCATGCCACCCAAGGTTAAAACCAGCGCTGAAAAACAGGCCGTCCGTACCGCCATCATGGATGCGGCGCGCGAACTGTTTATTCATCAGGGCGTAGAAGCCGTGACCATGCGCGCCGTGGCACAGCAGGTCGGCTACTCGGCCACCAGCCTGTATCTGTACTTTAGCGACAAAGACCAATTATTGAGAGCGGTGGTAGACGCAGATGTGATTAAACTGGCACAAGCCTTGAAATCGACATTAAGCATCAGCGACCCCTTGCAGCGTTTTTTGCAATTTGGGCAACATTATGTGCAATTCGCGCTCACCAACCCCAACCATTACCGCATGATGTTTATGACCCAGCATCCGCCCTGCGACCCGGTGTTTTCGAGCATTGAGCAAAACAACCCGGAGCAAGATGCCTACTCGCAGCTCATTGGCGTGGTCACCAGCGCCTGGCATGCGGGCGTGTTTAAACCCACATTAACTGACCCGGTGCTCATTGCACAAACCATTTGGGCGGCCATGCATGGCCTGTGTGCGCTACAAATCAACCTGGCAGATGACGCCTGGATTAACTGGCGCCCGCTCGAGGCACGCGTGCAGGCGATGGTCAGCATGTGCATGCATGGATTAATGAAAGAAACGACACATGAATAAGCCGTTGATGATGATAAGTAGCCTCTGCCTGGCCCTGCTTGCCAGCGCCTGCCAGCAGCAAACAGAAGAGGCCGCCGCGCCGCGCCCGGTATGGGTGATGACCGTAGGCAGCGCCGGCCACCAGGCCAGCGCCAGCTATACCGGTGAAGTCAAAACACGTTATGAATCCAATATCGGTTTTCGCATCGCTGGCAAAATCATTTCACGCGCGGTCAACGTCGGCGAGACAGTCAAAAAAGGACAGCTAATCGCTCAACTAGATCCCAACGACAGCCGCCTCAATGCACAAGCGGCCGACGCCGAAGTACAAACCGCGCAAGCCAACCTGGCATTGGCACAGGCAGAACTAGCGCGCCGCCAGCAGTTATATAGCCAAAAATTTATTTCAAAATCTGCGCTGGACAGCTACGAAACGCAAGTCAAAACCACCCAGGCGCGTCTGGCGCAAACCAGATCACAAGCGGCAGTTAGCCAGCACCAGACCGGCTATACGCAACTCCTGGCCGACCGTGTCGGGGTCATTGGCATGATCCAGGCCGAGCCAGGCCAGGTGGTTGCCGCCGGGCAAACCATTGCACAAATTTATGACTTACAAACGCTTGAAGTCATGATTGCAGTGCCAGAAACATTGATAGACAGCCTGCATGTGGGCGACGCCACCCAGGTCAGCTTAAACGATATGCCACAACGCTACCAGGGGCGCATCCGTGAAATCTCACCAGCGGCCAATAGCCAAACCCACGCCTTCGACCTGCGCATTCAATTGCTTAATGCCGATCAGCGCATCAAGCTCGGCATGACAGCGCAAGTCAGCTTTGCGCCCGCCACCGCAGCCCCTACCATCATCGTGCCTTCCACTGCCGTCACCCGCCATGGCGAACAAGCCGTGGTCTGGGTGATTGACGCCAAGCATCAGGCCCATTTACGCCAGGTGACAACAGGCGCACTCACTGAAAATGGCATCGAGATCACCAGCGGCCTGCACGCGCAGGAAACCATCGCCACCATCGGCATCCATACGCTGACTGAGGGCATGCAGGTACAAGCGGTGACGCCAAGCCGCGAGGTGCTACGCTAATGAGCACGCCACACCACCCAGACCAAGCGCAGGCCACGCAAGGCTTTAACCTGTCGACCTGGGCACTTAAAAACCAGGCATTGGTGCTGTATTTTATTGTGCTGACCTTGCTAGGCGGCATTTTTGCCTACACGCATCTTGGCCAATCAGAAGACCCGCCATTCACGTTTAAAGTGATGCTGGTGCGTAGTAGCTGGCCTGGCGCCTCCGCCCAGGAAGTCGAGCAGCAAGTCACCGACAAAATCGAAAAAAAGCTGCAAGAAATCCCGTCTATCGACTACACCAGCAGCTATTCGCGGCCCGGGGAGTCGGTGGTATTTATCGTCATTCGCGATAACACCTTTTCCGAGAAAATCCCCGAGCTGTGGTATCAGGTGCGCAAAAAAATCGGCGATATCCGCCATACGTTTCCTAGCGATTTGCAAAGCCTGACCTTCAACGATGAATTTAGCGATGTCTACGGCACCATGTATGCCATCACCGCCGATGGCCTGACGCCACAACAATTAAAAAGACAGGCCGAGTGGGTGCGTGCGCGCCTGCTCAAACTGGCCGATGTAGAAAAAGTCGATTTATTTGGCGAGCAACCACAAAAAATCATTATCGAGATTTCTAACCAGAAACTGACCTCCCTCGGCATCAGCCCGGCGCAATTAGCGCAACTGCTGCAACAGCAAAACGCCATCGTTGGCGCGGGCACGTTTGATCAAGGCCCGGAAAGAATCCGGCTGGATGTGAGTGGTCGCTTACAAACGCTGCAAGACCTGCGCCAGTTTCCGATTCGGGCGGGCAACCAGAACCTGGCCCTGGGTGACATCGCCACCATCAAACATGGCTACGCCAACCCACAGTCACAGCGCATCCACTTTAACGGCACCTCGGCCTTGCTGATTGGCGTCAGTATGCAGCAAGGCGGTGACGTCATTGCGCTGGGCAAAGCCATGCAGCAGACCATCACCAGCGTACAAAAGCAGCTACCGGTGGGTGTGCAATTGCAGTTGGTCACCTCACAACCAGACATTGTGCAACACTCGGTACAAGACTTTGTGCGCTCGCTGAGCGAGGCACTGATTATTGTGCTGGCTGTGAGCCTACTCTCACTGGGCTGGCGCACTGGCATTGTGGTGGCGGTGGCGATTCCCATCGTGCTGGCGGGCACCTTTCTGCTCATGGACTGGCTGGACATCGGCCTACACAAAATCTCACTGGGCGCGCTGATTCTGGCCCTCGGCCTGCTGGTCGATGACGCGATTATCGCGGTTGAAATGATGGCCGCCAAAATGGAGCAAGGCTGGGACCGCATGCAAGCAGCCTCGTTTGCCTACACTTCCACCGCCATGCCCATGCTCACCGGCACCCTGGTCACCGTGGCAGGGTTCTTGCCAATCGCCACCGCCGTGTCGTCCACCGGCGAATACACGCGGTCGATTTTTCAGGTCTCGGCCATTGCGCTCACCTTGTCATGGATTGCCGCCGTGATTGTGATTCCTTTTCTGGGCTACCACTTACTGCCCAAGGCCACTCACCACAGCGTAGCAATCAAAAACGGCGAAGCAAACACAAATAGCGAAGCAAGCACTAACAACCATACAGACCTTTATCAAACAAGGTTTTACCAACGCCTGCAAAGCCTCATTAGCTGGTGCGTGCAACACAAAGGCAGCGTCATCCTCGCCACCATCGCCCTGTTTGTGGTGGCCATGCTGAGTTTTGGCAAAGTACAGCAACAGTTTTTCCCTGACTCTACGCGCCTCGAAGTGGTGGTCGACTTACGCCAGGCCGAAAATGCCAGCGACCAGTCTACCGATGCCGCTGTCAGCCAGCTCGAACAGTGGCTGACCACCTGGCAAAAAACACATGGCAAGCTGCAAAACGTGGTGTCTTACGTCGGTTCTGGCGCACCGCGCTATTACCTGCCTCTCGATGTGCAATTGCCACACCGTGCCTTTGCCCAACTGGTGATTCTAACCAACAGTCTGGAACAGCGCGAAGCCCTGCGCAACGACCTGCTCACGCTGTTTGAGCACGACTTTCCGCAATTGCGCGCCTCGGTGCTGCGCCTGGAAAACGGCCCGCCCGTTGGCTTCCCGGTGCAGTTCAGAGTCGACGGGCAAGATTTACAGGCGATTAGAAACGTCGCGCACAAAATTGCGGATGCCATGCGCGCCAATCCGCACCTGCGCAACGTGCAACTGGGCTGGGAAGAACCGAGCAAAGTGATTCATGTTGATGTTGATCAGCACAAAGCCAGGTTGCTGGGCGTCAGCTCCACCGACATTGCACAACTGCTCAACACGCAATACTTCGAGCAGGTGGTCAGCGAGTTTAGAGAAGGCAATGAGCGCATAGACCTGGTCATGCGTAGCAGCGATGAGCAGCACGCCAAATTATCACAACTAGCGCAGCTCACGGTGTTAAGCCAGCGTGGCGAGCGCGTGCCACTGGCACAGGTAGCCAATATCCACCACGGCTTTGAAGAAGGCGTGATCTGGCGGCGTAACCGCGTGCCTTCACTCACGGTGCGGGCGCACTTACGCGGCAATATGCAGGCGCCGGTGGTGTCTGCGCAAATTCAGCAGGCCATAGAGCCGATTCTGCAATACCTGCCAGCAAGCGTGACGGTAGAAACCGGCGGTGCGATTGAAGAATCTGCCAAAGGCGCGCAATCGGTCGCCAAAGGTGTGCCGCTGTTTTTAGCAGCGGTGTTTACCCTGCTTATGTTGCAATTGCGCAGTATTTCTAAAGTGATTCTGGTGGTGCTCACCGCGCCACTGGGCATGATAGGCATTACCTTTGCACTGCTCATTTTCAACATGCCGTTTGGCTTTGTCGCCATGCTGGGCAGCATTGCGCTCTCGGGCATGATCATGCGTAACTCGGTGATTCTGGTCGACCAGATCAAGCAGGACATTGCCGAGGGCGCCTCGCTGGAGCAAGCCGTAGTGCAATCAGCCGTGCGCCGCTTCCGGCCGATTGTACTCACAGCCGCCGCCGCGATTCTGGCCATGATCCCGCTCACGCGCAGTGTGTTTTTTGGGCCGATGGCGGTGGCCATTATGGGCGGGCTGGCAGTGGCAACCGTGCTCACGATTTTGTTTGTGCCAGCGCTGTATACATTCTGGGCAGGATTCACGGCAAGCGCCATGCAATCACGGCGCAATAAACTATAATAGTGCTATCAATAATCGACATTGGGATTCAAGACATGACAGATCAGGCAACCGCACGTTTTAACATGATTGAGCAACAGATTCGCACCTGGGAGGTGCTCGACCCGCAAGTATTGGCGACGCTGAACAATATGCCGCGCGAAGCCTTTGTGCCCGAGGCCTATCGCGGCCTGGCATTTGCCGATATTGAGGTGCCATTAGCGCATGGCCAGCAGATGCTAAGCCCAAAAGTAGAAGGGCGTTTTTTACAAGCGCTGCAACTGCAAGCCAAAGACAAAGTGTTATTGGTAGGCGCGGGCAGCGGCTACCTGGCGGCCCTCATGGCGCAACACTGCGCGCAAGTCACGGCACTGGAAATCTTCCCTGAGTTGTGTGCACAAGCTACGCAATCACTCACCAAACAAGGCATTCAGAATGTGCAAGTGCTTGAGCTAGACGGCCACAACGGTTACGAATCTCAAGCGCCTTACGACGCGATTGTATTTACTGCGTCCAGCCCGGTGGAGCCTGAAGGTGTGCGCTACCAGCTCAGCATTGGCGGCCGTTTGCTCATCGTTTTGGGCCAAGCCCCGGTGATGCAAGCCACCCTGATTCAACGCCTGGCCGAGCATAGCTACAAGCAAGATGTGCTGTTTGAAACCAGCCTGGCAGAAATGCAACATGCGCCGCAAGCGCAAGCGTTCTCATTTTAAAAAGTAACTGTTATGTCACTCACCACTTTGTCCCAGTTATTAATGCTTGTGAGCAGCCTATGGCTGCCAGCGCAGACATCGGCCTCAGGACAAAGTCTGGTCGACATTTACCAGGAAGCCAAAGCCAACGACCCGGTGCTGGCTTCGGCAGGCAGCGCCAATCAGGCCGCACAAGAAATCATTGAGCAGGCCAAGGCAGGTTACCGCCCTTCTGTAAACTTTACCGCAGGCGCCAACGCCAATCGCACCGATTTAAAAATTGTTGGTAGCCAAGCGCCTTTTCCAGGTGGGCGCAATACCTATGAAGGTTATCAGGCGCAGCTACAAGCCAGGCAGCCTATCTTCCGCAAAGAGAATCTTGAGCGGATTGACCAGAGCAAAGTGCAAGTCAGCATTGCCGACAAGCAATATCACCTGGCGCAACAAAACCTGATGTTACGTACCACCCAGGCCTATTTTGAAGTGTTGCTGGCACAAGACCGCATCGCGCTGATGGCCGCGCAAAAAGCGGCTATTCAAAGCCAGTTGCAACAGGCCAAGGCCAACTTTGATGTAGGTACCGCCACCATCACCGACGTCAATGAAGCGCAAGCGCGTGACGACCTCATCGAGGCCCAAGCCTTATCGGCCGTGAACGACATGGAAATCGCCAAACGCAGCCTGCAGGCGATTACTGGCAACCTGCCTGAACAACTTGCCAATGTACGCGACGATATTCAGATCGCGCCCAGCCTGAAACCCATGCAGGAATGGCAAGCAGTGACCAATGCCAGCAACCTGACACTCCAGATTCAGCAAGAAACGGTGCAGGTGAATGAAAAGGATATTGAAATCGCGCGGGCCGGGCATTACCCGACGGTGGATGCCGTGGCTAACTACCAGGACAGCTATGCCAACGGTGGCCAGTATGGGTTTGGCGCCGACCTGAAAAGTGCCAGCATAGGCGTGGAAGTCTCTGTGCCGCTCTACCAAGGGGGCGCAGTCACCTCGCGTGTACGCCAGGCTGCCTACAACCGGCAAAAAGCGCTGGATGATCTGCAAAACGCCATGCGCCAGACCTCACTCGAAACGCAACGCGCCTACCTCAACCTGAGCACAAGCATTGCGCAGGTTAAAGCCTTGGAACAAGCGCTCAAAAGCAGCCAAAGCCAGCTCGACTCCACCAAACTGGGCTACGAAGTCGGCATACGTACCAGCGTCGATGTGCTCAATGCGCAACAACAGTATTACAGTGCCAACCGCGATTTATTGCAGGCGCGCTATAACTACCTGGTCAATATCATCCGTCTCAAAACCGCCAGCGGCATCGTGTCAGAGGCCGATTTACAAGATATAGACCAGCAACTCGCCAAGAGATAAGCCATGAAATCTGCCATTGCCAGCACAGATGCTGTTTGGATGTTGATAGATGTGCAAACGCGATTGTGTTCTGCCATGCCAGAAACCGCCATGGCGGCTGTGATCAACAATATTCAGCGCCTGCTACAAGGCGCGCAATTACTGAATATCCCGCTGTGGGTCACCGAGCAATACCCGGAAAAACTAGGCGAGACGTTGCCAGCGCTGCAAGCCCTGCTACCCGAATACACCCCACGCACCGCCAAACTCGCCTTCTCCACCTGGCATGAACCTGCATTGCAAGAATCCTCCATCAGCGTCGCGCCACAAGTGGCGCTATTTGGCCTGGAGACACACATCTGCGTGCTGCAAACTGCTCTCGATGCACTCGCTGCGGGCAAACAGGTATTTATTGTTGAAGACGCCGTGATTTCACGCTGTGAAGTCAACCGCCAAAATGCGATTGAACGACTACGCGCAGCAGGCTGCATCATCACCAATACTGAATCCATGCTGTTTGAGCCTATGCAAGGCGCGACGCATGCGCAGTTCAAGGCAATTTCGGCGCTGATTCGCTAAGACATCACAGCATTAACCTTTTATTGATTAGCAAAAATCTCCTCATGCGGTAATCAGCCCTCTTAATTACCGCAAAAAATGCGGTAATTATTGACACCCTTTTTTAGGCATGCGAATATCACCGCATGAATAGCGGTGATTATAAAAAATACATTTGGCAATCGGCAGGCTGGCCGCAGTGGTCATTTGCGTCTGCAACGCTGATGCCATTATTATCAGAAGCCAATCTGGAGCGCGGCAAGTTACTTGGCGCCATTCAAACCCTGGGATTTAAACTAGCCGAAGAAACCAGTTTGCGGACGCTGACCAGCGATGTGGTCAAATCGAGTGAAATTGAGGGAGAGCATCTCAACAATGACGCCGTGAGGTCATCCCTCGCTTGCAAATTAGGGATCAATATAGGCGGCCTGGTGCCATCCAGCCGACAAGTCGATGGTGTGGTAGAAATGATATTGGATGCCGCGCAAAACCATGCGCAACCACTCACCCATGCACGCCTGTTTGGCTGGCATGCCTCCCTGTTTCCTAACGGTTATAGCGGGATGCATAAGATCACGACAGCGGCTTACAGAACAGATGCAGATGGCCCCATGCAAGTGGTCTCAGGCGGCATTGGTCACGAAACGGTGCATTATGAAGCGCCGCCTGCCTCCAGCATGACTGGCGAAATGCAGTTATTTTTAGACTGGTTTAACCAATCACCAGCCACAGACCCACTGCTCAAAGCAGGACTGGCGCATTTGTGGTTTGTCAGCTTACATCCATTTGAAGATGGCAATGGCCGCATAGCCCGCGCCATTGGCGATATGGCCTTAGCAAAAGCCGACCAATCGGCGCAACGCTTTTACAGCCTATCCACGCAGATACAGTTAGAGCGCGAGGACTATTACCGGCAACTTGAAATGGCTCAAAAAGGCGACATGGACATCACAAACTGGCTGCACTGGTTCTTAAGCAGCCTACTCCGCGCCATACAACAGGCCAATCGCGACCTGAAAGGTGTCATCTACCTGGCGCAAGCCAGCCAACGCAGCGCTAACGGTGCGTTGAATGAGCGACAAATGAAAATGCTCAATAGGCTCATGCACAACTTCGAAGGTCACCTCACCACTGGCAAATGGGCAACATTGGCAAAATGTTCAACCGACACAGCACTACGCGACATCAACGAATTAGTGGAAATTGGTGTGCTGGCCAAAGCTGGCGACTCAAAGCGCACTGCGCATTATGTGCTCACATGGACATAGACATTTGGAAATAGCGATATGAATCAAATCGAGTGGAACGACTTTACCAAGGTGGAGTTAAGAGTCGGGCGAGTGATTGCCGCCGAAGTATTTGCCGAGGCTCGCAAACCCGCTTACAAACTGCAGATCGACTTTGGCCCAGAGATCGGCGTGCGTAAATCCAGCGCCCAGATCACGGCGCTTTACACTCCGGAAAGTTTAATCGGCGAACAAGTGGTCGCCGTTGTTAACTTCCCACCCAAACAAATCGGGCCCTTGATGTCAGAATGCCTGGTCACCGGTTTTCATGACGCCGAAGGCAGGGTGACGTTGTGTATGCCCGAACATGAAGTACCGCTTGGTACGAAACTACTCTAAATACTCACCTATTAGAAAACAATATAATCCATGAAGTTATAAGAGACTCTTCGTTATCGCTTTAATTCGTCAAACTTTTCAGCCATCGTCGGATTACCTTTAGTCAGCTTTTTAATAGTCACGTCTTGAGCTTTGTCATTAGCTAAACGTAGGTTGCGGCTAGTACTTAGCAATGCATCTTTGGTTTTTTGGAGATGATCGATAGATTTATCAATCTCATCAATTGCTTTTTGAAAGTGATTTGAAGCGAGTTCATAGTTACGAGAAAACGCGGTTTTAAATGACTCTAGCTCAGTCTCAAAATTGGTGATGTCTATATTTTGTGCCCTTACGGTCGCCAACTCAGTTTTGTATTTCATCGAGTTTAAAGCAGCATTACGCAACAGCGTAATCATGGGAATAAAAAACTGCGGGCGTACCACATACATTTTAGGGTAGCGGTGGAACATATCGACGATGCCAGTGTTATAAAGCTCGCTCTCAGGCTCCAACAGTGAAACCAGCACGGCATACTCGCAACCTTTCTCGTTACGGTCTTTATCCAGCTCTTTTAAAAAGTCTTCGTTTTTGCTTTTTGTGGCAGTGGTGTCACTCTCGTTTTTCATCTCAAACATAATCGAGACAATCTCCGTGCCACCGTCATCATGATCTTTAAAGATATAGTCGCCTTTGCTACCGCCGCGAGCATCGTTGTCTTTCTCAAAATAAGCTTTGGGGAAAGCAGTGGCGCGGATACGGTTAAACTCTGTTTCGCAATGTTGCTCCAGCGTTTCACCCACCATTTTGGTTGAGAGCTTCGCTTTTAAGTCCTTCAATCGCTCGATGGCGTCATCACGGTCTTTTATTTGCGTTTCGTATTTGTCTTTTAGGGATTTTTCAGCCAACTCTTTTTCAAGAGCGGCCCGGACCAAATTGCTTTTGAGTTCATCACGCTCTTTTTCAACCTGGCTCACCGCCTGATTAATCGCCAGTTTCTTTTCGGTTTCAATGGCTTCTAGCTTTGCTTTTAAGCTTTGGATTTCACTGTCTTTGGCTGAGGTCGTTCTTTGAATCTCATTCGTAAGCTTTGCTTCTGCCAAATTAGCCACACTAGCAACCTCTTGTTTTGCCTGAACAAGCTGGTTCGCCAAAGCATCACGTTCTTTTTCTACCACACTCAATGCTTGAGTCACCGCCAATTGACGAGCCACCGCTTCAGATTCCAGCTTAGTTTTCAGTGATTGAATCTCGCTGTCTTTTGCTAAAGTTGCTTGTTGCAATTCGCTAGTGACTTTGGTCGTGGCCAATTCAATCGCACTTTGTTTTTCTTTTTCAGCCAACTCTAAGCGTTGATGCAACTGATGCTCAAAATCGCTATCGCGGACTTGTTTTAGAATGTCAGCATAGCCAGCCTCATCAATTTTGAAGGCTTTGCTGCAATGTGGACAGATGATTTCGTGCATTTAAATTAGGCTCATATTAAGAAGTTGGAACTACTTTAATTGTTATACTTTTTGAAAATGAACAACAACCTAAGCAATTGATAAATAAAGATTAATACTGATCACCCATTTTATTATCTTCATCTTCAGATAATAAAGTTTGTTCCTCTGGAAGAGTTGGCTTCGTATAAGCCATGTTACGCTTACCCCTATCTGGCAATTGAATTAAAACACCTTGTTCAACCCAATTTTTTAGCATTCGCGAAGATGCCAAAGTTTCTATTTTTGCAATCTTGCATAAATCGGCATTAGCAATTTCACCCTTGGTATCAATCCAATGACTGACCTCGTCCCATATTGTTGGGCGCTCCAAGTTTCTGAGTGTCACAGTAACGCTTTCAACTGCTGCTGTCGTGTTTTGAGAGTATTGCGGTGGAAAAAGCTTAGCGCTGGCCATTTCTGCAAACATCATTTTCACACCTTCCCCCGCATCAATATTAGGGGGTATAGGAAACTCTCTTAAGTTTTGTGCAATAAGTGGATTCCTAGCTTTTGAACCCGCTTTATCAATATTTGATGGCGTAATATTGCCGGGGAAAATGCCAGGACTTTCCACTTCGATGCGGTCATCAAAAATTTTTATAAAAATATCGCGATTTAAACGATAGTCACGGTGTATGACTGCATTAACTATAGCCTCTTTAACAACACGCTCAGGATACAAATGTTTTGTTTTAAAGCCGCTACCACTAAGCGTTAAACCTTTTGCAAGCTCATCTAATACTTCAGCGACTGCTTTATCAATCAACTCCACCAGTGGACCACGTATTGTTTTAGGCGCTTTTCTTAAGTTTGGTGTAGCTCCTGCGACAGCCTGCTTGCCATCATAGACCATAATTCGAACGTCAGCTCGAGTGCCGAAAGAGGCAAGCAAACTCCCTGGCTCATCTGCAAAAAGTAACACAGTCGCTCGGGTGGGCATAAGTTTATTCCCAACTTTCGACGCTAAACCTATGCGATTAAGCTGCTCAGGAAAAGTACCCGATTTAAGCCCACGCCCCGCTAAAAAGGCCCGCCAAGTATCTGTTTCCAGCAAATCAAACTCAATATCGATTGTCTCAGTTTCAGCAGATCGGATGCCGCGCTGATACGACAACTCAGTAATTTCTTCAGCACTCATTTGCCTACTGCTTGCGTCCATGCGTTTAAACGTGCCGTTGTCCGCGACAGAGTGCACTTTATCGCTTTTGCCAACTTGAATCAGCACAATATGCCCAATTGACTGATCACGAAGTTTACAAGCCCATCTAAAAAACTTTAAATGCCCAATAACTGGTGTAATTTGTGTGCTCAGTTTTCTTCTTAAGTCGTCTACTGACTCTGGATTTTCTTCAACACCATATAGCCTTTTTTGACCAACCTCTTGACGTGCATCCGCGACTCCCAAAACGAGAATTCCACCATCTGTGTTTGCAAAGGCGCTGATTGCAATTAATGCTTTGTTAACCATTTGACCAGACACGCGCTTGAATTCCAGGGTTTTACTCTCACTCGCTCTTAGTAAGTTTGCCACCCTAGCTTCAGCCTGCTCTAAATTGAGCTCATTCATTATTTAAACCCTGTATAGATCATCTTTTACTATTCTAACTGCAAACTATATTCAACTTCCTAAACAACCCAGCTATACAGGAATCGATAGGGGATGAGACTCGATTAATTCAATAAGTGACGATCTCAACTATCTAGGAATAATATGCACCTTCGCATGCGTCACACCCGTCTGTGACGAGATGGCATTTACACAAGCCTCCACCTCGGCAATTTTGCCTTTCAATATCACCGTTTCCATACAGTTATCATGATCTAAATGTACGTGCTGGGCAGTGATGATCACGTCATGGTGGTCATGTTGAAGTTGATTCACCCGACTGGCGAGTTGCCGCTCATGGTGGTCGTAGACGTAGCTGAGTGACGCAACGCAGTCTGCCTGTTGGTGGTCGGCATTGGCCATCACGGATTCGTCCAGCGCTTTGCGCACCAGGTCACGAAAGGCCTCTGAGCGGTTGACATAGGCTTTAACGGCGACCAGTTGGTCAAAGGCATCGGCCAGGTCATCTTCAACCGAAATAGTAATGCGGCGCATACACTCTTTCTACAATGTTTAAGCGTTAAAAAAGCATGCGCCTTGTGAAAGACGCATGCTTTTAATATACCGCAATATGGCCTGGCATAGCTTAGAAGTTGTAGGTTAACGTCAGGCGCGCTGCGCGTGGTTCTACCGGGTGAAAGTGCTTATCTGCTACGGGGGTGATTTCGCCGCGCAGTTGCGATTCGTAGTAGTAGTCGATATCGCTGGCTTTGCGGTTAAACAGGTTAAACACATCCAGCGTCAGCGTGGTGCGCGGGTTGTAACGATAACCTAGGCGCGCGTAAGTGAGTAGCGTGGAGTTTGAGTGCACCGAGTTATCCTCTACCAGCGCCCGTGGGCCAAAGTAGCGCAGTTGCATGCTGCCAAACCAGTTGCCCCAATTGGTCACGGTGGCGCCTAGCGCAGCCACTTTATTCATCGAGCCTGGAATATATTGCCCGGCGGCATCGTGCTCTGTAAAGCGTGCTTTAGAGAGGGCGAGGTCCATATCTAACAGCAACCAGTCGTTGACAACATAGTGGTTGTTCCACTCGACCCCGGTACGGCGGCTGGCGCGGCTAGGCTCGGTTTCGCCGGCATCGCCAATAAATAGCAGCTCTGAGTCAATATCCAGCTGCCACACGGCCAGCGAGCTTTGCAGGCCGGGGATCCACTCGGTGCGCACACCGACTTCACTGCCGCGGGTACTCACTAGCGGTGTCACCGGTGACGCCGCACTGCCATTGGCTAAGCGGGTTTGGGTGGTGCCACGCGCGTCGTTACTGTGAAACCCTCTGCCGATATTGTAGAAAAACTCGGTGCTGGCCCACGGCCCAAAAATCACTGACAGTTTGGGCGAGGTGATGCCATCGCTGGTATTGCCAGAATTACCACTGATGCTGCTTTTGACGTCAAACTGATAACGGTCGTAGCGAACGCCAGCCACCGTGCGCAATTTTTCATGCCACCACAGGGTGTTTTCGGCATAGAGCCCGGCGCTGCTTTCTTCGACTTTGTCAGAACGGATCAGTGACAAGCGCTGCGCCTGCGCGGTGTTATAAAGTGCGACTGGCGACAGCTTGTCGTATCTGGTTTGCAGACCGAGTTTGTTTTCCATCGGCACCCCGGCGAACTCACCCAGCCACGACTTACTGGCATTAACGCCGAGCATGGTGCGCTTTTCGCTCTGGTTAAACTGGTCGCCATTCACCGGGTCGTTGAGAAAATAGGTGAAATTGCTGTATAAATCGAGCGCCGAACGCACCGCATAAGCACTCACCTGCCAGCTGCCTTGCTGGTCACGATGCTGCTTGGCGAACGACACACTGTAGCGAGAAGAATCACCACCATCGCTGGGGTCTACCGCATCAAAACGGCCTAGTTGCCCACTACGCACAGCGCGTAGCGGAATCTGGTCGGTCGAGTTCCACTGGTTGTGATACGCCATGGCCGTCAACGTCATGCTGTCATGCGCATCGCCTTCACTGTAGCGCAACAAGCCATTGTATTTTTTAACGCCTTCGGCCACCTGCCAGGGGCCATCGTAGTGATTCACATCCAGTGCATAGAGCAAATGCCCGTCTGCCACGGCTAGCGAGTTTGCCAGCAATAATCGCTGGTAATCATAACTGCCCACTGTGAGGCTGGCGATGCCTTGCGGTAAGCGGTTGACCAGGTGCATACGCGCCACGCCCGCAGAGGAAAAATCCCCTTCTTCTGCCGAATATGGCCCTTTTTTATAGTGTAAATGGCTCACCAGCTCGGGGATCAGAAAATTCAAATCGGTATAGCCCTGGCCATGGGCATGGGTGCGCATATTGACCGGCATCTCGTCGACATAGGTGGCAAAGTCGGTACCGTGGTCGAGGTTAAACCCGCGCAGGTAAAACTGGTTGGCTTTACCGCTGCCGCTATGCTGGGTCACGATCATGCCAGGTACAAACTCGAGGATCTCGCCAATGCGCGCAATCGGTCGACTTTTAATCAGGCTAGCGTTGACTTTACCTTCGCTGGCAGCGTCCGAGGTGCCAATCGCATTGTCATAATGCGCACGCACCTCCACCGCTTGCAGGTCTATCGCCTCATTGGCCTCTGCGTATGTGTTGACCAATACACCGGCCAGCAGATAAGACCAGGCAGGATAAAGTATGATTTTTTTATAATTGTTCATACGATGGCATTATGCGGCATCGCACCACATGGACCTATACGTATATTGACGCAAACATATTTTGATTGCCGATGTGCATCAAGCCCAGGCACAAAAAAGCCCGCTTGCGCGGGCTTTTTGTTTGCTTAACGACTTATTCAGCCGCAGGTGCTTCTTCTCTTGCAGGTGGGTCGATCAGGGCTTTCATGCTCAAGCGCACTTTGCCTTTGTCATCAAGCTCAACCACTTTCACTTTCACAATGTCACCCTCTTTGAGGTAGTCACTCACGGCCTTAACGCGCTCGTGGGCGATTTGTGAAATATGTACCAGACCATCTTTACCTGGCATCAAAGTCACCACGGCACCAAAGTCAAGAATCTTGACCACTGGGCCTTCGTAGACCTGACCCACTTCAACTTCAGCGGTGATTTGTGCAATACGACGTTGTGCTTCTGCACCTTCGTCGGCATTGGTACACGCAATTTTCACGGTGCCGTCATCTTCGATGTCGATGCTGGTGTTGGTTTCTTTGGTCAATGCCTGAATCACTGCACCGCCCTTACCAATTACGTCACGGATCTTGTCCGGATTGATTTTCATGCTGATGATACGTGGCGCAAACTGTGACATTTCGGTGTTTACACCAGACACAGATTGTTTCATCAGGCCCAGAATATGCGCGCGGCCTTCTTTGGCTTGTGCTAGTGCCACTTGCATGATTTGTGCCGTGATACCAGTGATTTTGATGTCCATTTGCAGCGCAGTCACGCCTTTATCAGTACCGGCCACTTTAAAGTCCATGTCACCCAGGTGGTCTTCGTCACCCAAAATGTCAGTCAATACAGCCACGCGGTTGCCTTCTTTAATCAGGCCCATTGCCACGCCAGCCACGTGTGCAGTCAACGGCACGCCAGCGTCAAGCAAGGACAAGCAGCCACCACAGACAGACGCCATGGAGCTAGAACCGTTAGACTCGGTAATCTCTGACACCACACGCATGGTGTAATCAAAATCTTCTTTAGCAGGCAATACGGCTTTCAATGCGCGCTTAGCCAGGTTGCCGTGACCAATTTCACGACGCTTAGGCGTACCCACACGGCCAGTTTCACCAGTCGCGTACGGAGGCATGTTGTAATGCAGCATAAAACGGTCAGAGTATTCACCAGCCAACGCATCAATGGTTTGCTCATCGCGGCCAGTACCCAATGTGGCCACAACCAGGGCCTGTGTTTCACCACGGGTAAACAAGGCTGAACCATGTGTACGCGGCAACACGCCAGTACGCATCACAATAGGACGCACAGTGCGTGTATCGCGACCATCAATCCGTGGCTCGCCGTTCAAAATTTGGCTACGCACCGTTTTCGCTTCCAGTTTAAAGAACTCGTCTTTAATCGCGTTAGCTTCTTCAGTTGAAGTTTCTTCTGTAATCAGTGTGCTCATGACACGTGATTTCACTTCATCCAGCTTGGTAGAGCGGTCACCTTTAGATTTGATTTTAAAGGCGGCATTGATGTCATCGGCAGCAATTGCGGCCACTTTTTCAATCAGGGCAACATCTGGTGCTGGTGCTGTCCAGTCCCAAGCATCTTTACCGGCTTCAGCAGCCATTTCGTTGATTGCGCTAATCACAGATTGCATTTGCTCGTGACCGAACACAACCGCACCCAGCATCACTTCTTCAGACAGCTCTTTGGCTTCTGATTCCACCATCATCACGGCAGATTCAGTGGCGCCTACCACCAGATCCAGCTCAGATTCTTTTAACTGGCTAGCGGTTGGGTTTAATACATATTCACCGTTGATATAACCCACACGTGCAGCACCTAACGGGCCATAGAATGGGATACCAGACAATGCCAATGCTGCTGAAGCACCAATCACGGCTGGAATATCAGAGTCAATTTCAGGGTCAAGTGACAACACGGTGGCGACCACTTGCACTTCGTTGTAAAACGCATCTGGGAACAGTGGGCGCAACGGGCGGTCGATCAAACGTGCAGTCAATGTTTCTTTTTCTGAAGGACGGCCTTCACGTTTAAAGAAACCACCTGGAATGCGGCCTGCCGCATAGGTTTTTTCCTGGTAATCAACAGTCAGCGGAAAGAAGTCCTGGCCTTCTTTAACTGAACGCTTAGCGGTCACAGCGACCAATACCACGGTGTCACCGTAGCTCACAACCACGGCACCATCGGCCTGGCGCGAAATTTCGCCGGTTTCCAGGGTTAAGGTATGCGCACCAAACTGGATGCTTTTTTTAGTAATTTCAAACATATTTTTCCTTTTCTCTACCATGGCTATTCACTACCCAATAGCCAATCTCAACGAAACAATCAATTTAAGTGTGGTGACTTCCATCAACACGCTACATCTGGCAACACCAGATGCAACGCACTCACAGAAGCCACCGCGTTTGGTGATCTGAATCCTGATACATTCAAAACGTTCAGGAATTTTTAAAGCAAAAAAGCCGAGGCAATCACCATGCCATCGGCTTTTATTTCGTTAAAAGTGAACAGTGTTAAGTGTCACACTTTAACCAAATTATTTACGCAGGTTCAAGCGCTCGATCAGCGTTTGATAGCGGCTAACGTCTTTACCTTTGAGGTAGTCCAGCAAGCGACGACGCTGGCTAACCATCGCCAACAGACCACGACGTGAGTGGTTGTCTTTTTTGTTTGATTTGAAGTGCTCAGTCAGGTAAGTGATACGGTTAGTCAGCAAAGCCACTTGTACTTCTGGGCTCGCGGTATCGCCTTCACTGCGTTGGTATTCTTTAATGATTTTTGCGGATTGTTCTGCGGTAACAGCCATCTTTTTTCCTTTGAGTTAGCGTCAATGTCGCGGCAGCCAAGCAACCCATTTGCCCTACCACACCGACATTCAATTTACACGAACCGCGCATTATATCGGCAAGTGCATGCCTTGCATAGACCCTTATGCGATTAAGCGCCTGTTTTCATGAATTAATTTCTTAAGGCGCCCTCAATGCCGCCTATAAAAAATCGTCATAAAAACTGGCCTGCGCAGGCACCGCACCGCGAATACTGCAAATAGAAGCCGCAAACCAGGCAGCCCGCGTCAGCATGGTTTGCCGCGACCATCCTGCCAGCAAGCCGCGAATCACGACTGCAGCATAAGCATCGCCCGCGCCCACGCTATCGACAAAAGGCGCTTGCAACTTCATGGGCGGCGCCCGAAAACCATTGCCATATGCATCCAGCCAAAAACTGCCTTGCTCGCCACAGGTGACAAACACCTCACGCAAGCTAAAGACCATCAACAACTGCCGCGCTGACTCGTTGATATCGGCCAGCACCGGCAAGCCTAGCAATGCACAGACTTCTGGCAATTCTTCATGATTGATTTTAAGAATATCTGCCGCCTGCAACACCAGGCGCAGACTATCGGCGTTATACCAGGGCGCACGCAGGTTAATGTCACAAAAAACCGTGGCCGTACATAGCTTGAGCCACTGCTCTGCCAGTGCCTGCATAGGCGCATGCCGCAATGCCAACGAGCCGATATAGACCAGCCGTGGCGGATATTCTTGCGTTAACGCCGCCACCGGCGGCCACTGCATATCATCGTAGGCTTGCTGGTCGAGAATCTCAAAACGGTGACCATGCGGCTCAAAATGCACCATGACTTGCCCGGTTGGCAAGCGGTCAGACTGCTGTACGCCTTCTACAGGCAGCCCGCACTGTTGCATCTCGGCGAGAATCCGCTCACCCAGCGCATCGTGACCGACGGCGGTCAACAAATGCACCTGCGCACCAAAGGCATGGCAATGCCTTGCCACGTTATAAGGTGCGCCGCCGATGATGGTTTGCTCAGGGAACACATCGCCCAGCACTTCACCCAAAATCATGATGGAATTTGACATACGCTTTACCTCAACCCCTAAAGACCATGAATGATCGCGACATACGCGCCACTGACAGACCTGCGCTGTTTGCAGGCCACTTACTTTGTGACTCAGCCAGCCACCAATTGTTTCAACCGATAACAAAACTCAGCAAGTCTATCGCAACTCAAGTTTAGCGCCAGTCAGCCCATCCACACCGGCCAAAAATAACGCTTGCGCAGCATATCAGGATTTTTTTTATCTTTTGTGTGCATTTTTTGCGTTCTTTGCTATAATGCGCGTCTTGCGATTCGGGACATGCCCAAATTGCTGTTGGCCAGATAGCTCAGTCGGTAGAGCAGAGGATTGAAAATCCTCGTGTCGGCAGTTCGATTCTGCCTCTGGCCACCACTTCCTTACCTGCCTTTCGGCATGCTTCTTTTTCTGGGTTTGTTGATGTCATTAAAACACTTAACACCGGACGAATTACACCCATTATTAAATGATCCGTCATTGCTGCTTGTTGATATTCGCAATGATCACGAGCTGGTTTCCGGCATACTACCTGGTGCACGCCATGTGCCGCTAGGCAACCTGACCACCGTATTTGACCAGTTTCCCGCAGACAAAAAAATTGTATTTTATTGCCGCAGTGGCGTGCGCTCAGTAGCCGCAGGCGAATTTGCACTGGCACAAGGCCGCACGGATGTGTCGCATCTGGCTGGCGGCATTTTAGCCTGGGCAAATGCAGGCCTGCCAATCAGCGCCGCTTGAACGTTCTCAGAAAGCCTGTATGCATAGCGATAAAGACCTCGATGCCCGCAACTTGAACTGCCCTCTGCCTATCTTGCGCTGCAAAAAAGCCCTGAATGAGCTCGCCGCAGAGCAAGTGCTTAAAATCACCGCCACAGACCCTGGCTCAAAAAAAGACTTTGACGCCTTTTGCCGCCAAACCGGCCACACCTTGCTAGACACTCAAGAAGCCGAAGGCGTGTTCACCTTCTGGATCCGCAAACGCAGCGCTTAAGCCTACATTGAAATAAAAAAGCCCGCAGTTGCGGGCTTTTTTTATTTCTAAGCAATGCGCTTATTTCGCGCGCTCCAAGCTACCCATCGCTTTCGGGAAAGTGACCACGCCCCAAGGCATATTCTTCAATTCCACCTGGCTGGTGACTTCCAGCTTGTCGGCATCAATCACCAGCACAGCATCAGACTTGCCACAGGCCAACAGAATGTTTTTGTTGTCTGGCGTAAAGCTAAAATGCCAGCAACGGTTAGCGGTCGGTACTTCTTTCAGCTTTTCAAACGTTTTAGCATCAAACACTTGCAGCAATTTGGCCTTGTTAGTGGCCACAAAAATACGCTCGCCTTTGCTGTCATAAGCCACGCCATAAGGCGTTTCAGCCGTATCCACAGTGCGAACAACATTGAATTCTTTGTCCATCACCATAAACTTGTTGCCAAACTCAAGCGTTGCCAAATAAGTGTTGCCATCAGGCGAGACTTTAATACCACGCGGCCTGTCGCCGTACTCGTGCGTAGAAACGGTTTTTACCAGCTCACCAGTCTCAATATTGTGCACAGTCACGGTGTTGTCTGCTTCATTCGTAATCACCAGCTGCTTGCCGTCTGCTGAAAACTCCAGGCCCTCAGTTTCAGGGCCACCGGTGATTTCACGGATTTTTTCACCTTTGGTTAAATCCACTACTGCAATTTTGGCCGGGATTTTTTCATCATCGTCGTCATCGTCCTCTTCTGCTGGCTTGGTGCCTGGCTTAGGTGGCGGGCCAGCCTTGGCGCTAGGCTCGGAGGAGACAAACGCATAATTGCCGCTGATGCGCACAAACTCAGGGTTTTTACCCACCTCAATTTGTTTCACGACCTCACCAGTGGCGGTATCAATCACAGAAACACTGCCATTCTCACGCGTGGCAACCACCAACTGCTTACCGTCGTCAGTCACTGCCAGGCCGCGCGGGCCCTGCGCATTGACGTCAAACTGCTTGGTGACCTGCATGGTGGCCAGATCAATGACATTGACGCCAGCATCCTGGGTTGAAACATAAGCCACTGCGCCAGCTGCCGACTCGGCTGCTGGCGCAGCCGCTTCAGCGGCAGGCTCTTCCTGTTTGTTACAGGCGGCAACCGTGGCAACCAATGCCAGTAACAGCAAGCTCATGCGCGTACGGCGCACCAATTGTGAATTCAACATTTGCATTTATCTCCTGATTTTTTATTTAAAGCCTATGTATGCAGCAAGAATCATACTCGCTGCCAAACCATGGCCAATGATTGCTTTTGGCATCATCACCGCCAATATCGGCTGCAAACAGCCACCATTGCGGCTTATTACAGCCAACCCACCCATATCACAAACTACCCTAGGAACAAGCGATAGGCCGGATTTTGGCTTTCATCCCAATAAGGGTAACCCAGTTGCTGCAAAAACTGCTCAAACGCGGCTTTATCTTCTGGCGGCACCTGCATCCCTACCAGCACACGACCAAAATCAGCGCCATGATTACGATAGTGAAACAAACTGATGTTCCAGTTGTGACCCATGGATTCGAGAAAGTTCATTAACGCGCCTGGTTTTTCCGGGAACTCAAAGCGGTAAACCACCTCATGTTGTGCCTGTGGTGCATGCCCGCCCACCAGGTGGCGCAAGTGCAATTTGGCCATTTCATTGTCACTTAAATTCAAGGTTGGCAAGCCAGCGGCACTCAGACCAATAGCGATGTCAGCCGCCTCGGCCGGGTTATGCACGGCCAGGCCGACAAAAATATGTGCCTGGCGGCTGTCCGCAAAACGGTAATTGAATTCAGTAATATTACGATTGCCCAGCTGGCGGCAAAATGCTTTAAAAGCACCCGGTGTTTCAGGAATCGTCACCGCAAACACAGCTTCGCGATGCTCACCTAGCTCGGCACGTTCGGCAATAAAGCGCAGGCGGTCAAAGTTCATATTGGCACCAGAAGCCACTGCCACCAGGCTTTTGCCTTGTAGTTGATGCTTTTCGGCATAGGCTTTTAAGCCGGCCACCGCCAAAGCGCCGGCTGGCTCTAGAATGCTGCGGGTATCTTCGAATACATCCTTGATTGCAGCACAGATTTCATCGTTATCGACCACGATCATTTCATCGACATATTGCTGAACCAATGCGAAGGTGTGCTCGCCCACCTGCTTGACGGCAGCGCCATCAGCAAATAAACCAACTTGTTCCAGCATAATGCGATTGCCTGTTTTGAGTGATTCGGTCATGGCTTCAGCATCTTGCGCTTCTACCCCAATGACCTTGATTTCCGGACGCAGCGCTTTGATATAGGCGGCAATACCAGCCAGCAAACCGCCGCCGCCTACGCAACAGAAAATCGCTTCGATAGGTTCAGGATGATCCTGCAACACTTCCATGGCAATGGTGCCTTGCCCGGCAATCACATCCGGGTCATCGTACGGATGTACAAAGGTCAGACCTTCGCTTTTTTCAACTTCGAGCGCATGTGCATAGGCGTCAGAATAGCTGTCGCCAAACAACACCACTTCGGCACCACGCGCCCGCACCGCATTGATCTTGATTGCTGGCGTCGTGGTCGGCATCACAATCACGGCACGGCAGCCCAGCTTTTGCGCGCTCAGGGCAACACCTTGTGCATGGTTACCTGCACTGGCGCAAATCACGCCACGCGCAAGTGCTTCCTGCGACAGATTGGCCATTTTGTTATAGGCACCGCGCAACTTGAATGAGAATACCGGCTGCATATCCTCACGTTTGAGCAAGACCTGGTTACGCAGCCTCACCGACAGATTAGGCATCATATCCAGCGGCGTGTGTCTGGCCACGGCATAGACTTGAGAGTGTTCGATTTTTTCGCGGTAATTGATGGTCATGAAATACGTTAAGATTTTAAAACCGCAGGGTTGCAGTGTATGATAGAGAATTGTTTGTATTATAAAGAATTAATCAAGGATTGAAGCAAATGGCATTGGATAAAGCACAACAAGATGCACTGAAACTCGAAGTAGCAAAAGCAGCAGTGACTTATGTTAAAGACGGCATTATTGGCGTGGGCACTGGCTCAACCGCCAATTTTTTCATTGATGAGCTGGCCAAAGTAAAACACAAAATCACCGGCGCTGTTGCGAGCTCAGAAGCCACTGCACAACGCCTGCGTGGTCACGGCATTGAAGTGTTCGACCTCAACAGTGTCGATAGCCTGGATATTTATGTCGACGGTGCCGACGAAATCACCGAACACCTGCACATGCTCAAAGGCGGCGGCGGTGCATTGACGCGTGAAAAAATCGTGGCCGCCGTGGCTAAGTCATTTATCTGCATCTGTGACGAAAGCAAATTTGTGCCTGTGTTAGGCAAGTTCCCCCTGCCAGTAGAAGTGTTGCCGATGGCCCGTAGCCATGTCGCGCGTGAACTGGTCAAACTGGGTGGCCAGCCACAGTTGCGTGATTTCACCACCGACAACGGCAACTTGATCCTTGACGTACACGGCTTGACCATTAGCGACCCGATTGCACTGGAAGCCAAAATCAACGCCATCGTTGGCGTGGTGACCAATGGCCTGTTTGCAGCACGCGCCGCGAATGTTCTGCTGCTGGCCACCCCTAACGGTGTCAAAACACTGACCAAGTAATTGCGAAATTATCATGAAGTTGTCATATTGTGCTGGTAACCTGCATCGGCACAATAATTAGGAAAATTTGTCATGCAATTTGAACATACCTCTAAGCAATACGATGTGGAACTGGAATCGGTACGCGCCAAGGTTCTCGAAATGGGGGGGCTGGTTGAGCAGCAGATTGTGAATGCGCTGGAGGCACTGACCAGTGCTGACGTCAACCTGGCCAAAGATGTGATGGAGCGTGACACGCGCGTCAACGCACTGGAAGTACAAGTCGACGAAGACTGCAGCCATATCATCGCTCGCAGACAACCTGCTGCACGTGATTTGCGCATGATCATGATGATGGTCAAAACCATCACCGACCTTGAGCGCATTGGCGATGAAGCAACCAAAATTGCCCGCACTGCCCAGCGCATTTACGAACAAGACCGTATGTACAAACCTCGTTTTAACGAGATTAAATCCATGGTCGGTATTGTGCGTGAAATGCTGCGCACGTCATTGGATTCTTTCGCCCGCCTGGATGTGAGCCAAACCGTAGAAGTGGCCAAGCAGGATGAACAGGTTGACGAGCAATTCCGTGCCGCCATGCGTCAGCTGATTACCTTTATGCTGGAAGACCCACGCACTATTTCTATGTCACTAGAAGTGCTGTTTGTGGCCAAGGCGATTGAACGTATTGGCGACCACGCTAAAAACATCTCTGAATACGTCGTCTACATGGTGAAAGGCAAAGATGTACGCCACACCAGCCTGGAAGACATTCAGCGCGAAACGCAATCTTAAGAGGTGTCACATAACAAAAAAGCACTCCCAGGAGTGCTTTTTTAATGGTCTAGCTCAGTTAAGCACTGGGCGGCACATAGCCGCTGGCAGTATCTGCGCCGTCGCCAAAAAAGTACTTTTCAGTTTGCTCTGACAAATATTTTCTGGCACTGGCATCTGCCAGGCTCAAACGGTTTTCGTTGACCAGCATGGTTTGTTGTTTTAACCAACCGGCCCAGGCCTCTTTGGACACATGCATATAAATCTTTTTGCCCAGTTCGCCGGGATACGGCGGAAAATCCATGCCTTCCAGCTCTTTGCCCAACTTCACACATTGCACCAATCTTGCCATGTTCGTTCCTCACTATACTGCTAAAAGCGCTATCATAGCGCATGTTAAAATATGATGTCGCAATTTAGAGATAAACCATGCAAAACAATCAACCATCCAGCCACCAGGAAAGCCCGTTTAAAGGCAAAACTGGTCTTCGCCGTTTAATCAATGCCTTTGGCTACTCGATGGATGGCTTTAAAGCCGCCTATCAGCATGAGGACGCTTTCCGCCAAGAGGTCTGGCTCTCGCTGGTGTTGATTCCACTGGCGTTTTATCTCGAAGCCGAGGCATTACACCGTATCCTGATGGTTGGCAGCGTGCTGCTGGTCATGATCGTTGAGTTACTCAATTCAGCCGTTGAGGCCGTGGTCGATCGCGTCTCGATTGAACGCCACGCCCTCGCCAAACGCGCCAAGGATATTGGCAGCGCGGCGGTATTATTGGCGCTGATCAATCTGGGCGTGGTGTGGGGATTGATTTTACTAGGATAATTTCACCCAGCACATTCAATAAAAAAGGTTGGCATTGCCAACCTTTTTTATTGTCACCACCGGCTTAGAAGTCGGCCCTCGCACCCACCAAAATCGAGCGTGCCCCGGCAGGCGAAATATCCTTCAGAAAAGACGCATGCTCGCGAATCTCATCATTGAGCAGGTTATTGGCTTTGGCAAATAACTCTACGTGATATTTGACCGGCAGCTTGAACGCAACCAAGGCGCTCAGGTTGGTATAGCCATCGGTTTTCAACTCGTTTTGCGCAATATCGTTCTGCTTGAACGCATGCAACACATCCACGCGCGCGTTCCAGTTACCCAGGTGATAATCCAGCCCACCGCCTAAACGCAAGGGTGAGATACGCGGCAGGTAGTCATTGTTACGTGTATCTTTGGCATGCACGTAGTCACCACGCAATTTGAGCGCCCACTCATCGTTCAAAGCAAACTTGCCCTCTAGCTCAAGCCCTTTAAACAAGGCAGGGACGGCTCTAAACTCGGCTTCTGGTAATAAGTCTCCCCCCACCAGCACGTTGTTGCCGGTATTAAACAAACCAATAAAGTTTTGAAACTTGGTGGCATAAGCGCCCAGGGTCACACTGTGGCCACCCGACTTCCACTTGAGTTGTGCATCAATGCCATTAGAGCGCTCTTTTTTGAGCTGGGTGCTGCCCATCTCAAATTGCCCGGTGGCAATGTGCGCACCGTTGGCATATAACTCAAAATAACTCGGCGCACGTTCATTATGGGAGAGGTTAAACGTCGTGCTCCAGCTGTCGTTGATGGCATACAGGCCACCTAAGGCAAAACTGCTAGGGTTAAAGCGCTTGTTTTGTCCGGCACCAAATGTGGCATTGTCTGCCGAATTAACCGCGGTTTCACCCGTGCGTCCGCCGAACGTGATTTTGTGCTGTTGAATCGCATATTCTTCATATACATACACAGACTGGTCTTGCGTTGTCACGCCAGGCACAAAAGCCTCTTCGCCCAATGCCTGAAAACGCGTGTTTTGAAACTGGTAACCCAGCACACCATTGATACCTGCCACCGGCATATGTGTTGCCTCCAGACTACCCTGCACACCGCGGTTTTTAAAGGTGGTGCCAACAACGCCATCTTCCAACTCAACGTGTTGATAATCGGTATGCGCCATACGCAATTTAAGCTTTTGGACAGGGCCTCGCAACTCACGCACTTCGCCGGCCACTTCAAGGCGTTTGTTTTGCATGTCTATGCGCACATTCTCTTCAGCAACCGTGCCATAGTTATTATTAGAGTCGGCATAAGACACACCAAGATACCCGGTATCAAACGTCCAGGCGGCGCCCAAGGCGCCGCCGTTGGCCAAAGCATCACTGTTGACCAGCTTGCCCTTATTTTCGCGGGCAGTGCCGTCGGCACGACTTTTTCGCTTAGAAACAGCATACCCAGGGATGTCGAGGTCACTGGTTTCACGGCTATAAACATCAGCATGCAATGCAAATGTGCCGTTACCAACATCGACCACCGCCGCACCATTACGGGTGTTATCCGGCCCGCCAAAGCGCGCCTCTGCACGGCCGGTATAGCCATCCAGCGCCTCTTTGGGGATACGGTGGTCAATCGCGTTCACCACCCCACCCATCGCGCTGCCGCCATACAGTAACGCTGCTGGCCCACGTACCACGTCAATCTGCTCGATAATCAATGGGTCTATGCCAACCGCATGGTCAAAACTCAAAGAAGAAGCATCGAGCACACCGACGCCGTTTTGCATAATGCGCACGCGCTCGCCATCCAAGCCGCGAATAATCGGGCGCGAGGCATTGGGGCCAAACTGGGTCGCAGTCACACCAGGGATGCCGTTAAGCGTTTCACCCAGCGTCCCTTGCCGACGCAGGCTTAACTCACGCCCGCTAATAACGGAGACCGGGACGACCATATCATCGGAGGCGACCCCCAAAGGATTGCCCGTGACCGGCACTTGATCAAGATCTATCGTTGCCGCGTTATCGCCTGCAGCGGCTATCATCGGGGTGGTTAGGGCGGCCATCATTGCCAGCCATAGCGGTTTTTGACGCCAGGCATGTGGCGCCATGTGTTTGATCATCTTCATTGTTTGTTCCAGACATGATGGAGACAGTGCTTGCATGCACTGCACTCAAAATAAATAAGCGCCAGACCAGGCTCAGTGCCAGTCAGGACGCGTGATTAAAATCAGGCTGAAATAATGAAAGGCGGGGCGCGCGCAGAATAAACCGCAATGCGATAGGTGTTCACCGCAATAATAGCGGCGGCCGGGAGAGCAACGCTGGTGAGTGGCGGCAAATGCCATTGTGGCGTTTGTGTGAGCGCACCTGCCGCATGCGCCAGACTGACACATAATGCACAAGGCTCATTGCCCTGTTTTTTGTCAGGTTGCGACTGCTGTGTCAGCTCGTTGAGATGGCTGATTTCGTGCGTAGCAATACCGGTTTGCGCAATGGCAAACAGCACTGACAGCAGAAAATAGACATAAAAACGCTTTAACATGTTGAATATATTAACATATACTTATGACAACTGAATGAACGGCTTTGGTTAACGCAGCAGTGCACCAATCATCGCCTCAATAGCATCGGCGTTGTGCAACGGCACATAGCCTCCTTCCAGCAGCCAGACCATACGCCCGTGGGCATAAGTCTCGGCCAACTGTTTAAGACGCGTGGCCACCTCGCCATAGCCATGATCAGAATATTGCAATGCGCCTAAACGATCCCCTGCATGTGCATCCAGCCCAGCCGAGACCAGGATCAGCTGCGGCCGAAACTGACGCATGGCAGGCACCAGTTTCTGGTCTAAGGCGCGCAACAGAATTTGTTCATCACTGCCTGGTGGCACATCAACATTCATCGTATAGCCAGTGCCAGGCCCCACCCCTTGCTCTGAGGCGCGACCACTCCCAGGGTACAACGATGCTGATGCGCACTAAAGTAAAAGACACTGTTGTCGGCCTCAAAAATGGCCTGTGTACCATTGCCATGATGCACGTCGATATCGACAATCAAAATGCGTTGAATCGCATAATGCTGCTGCGCATAACGCGCGGCGACGGCAATGTGGTTGGTCAGGCAAAAGCCCATGCCGCGCTCACGCGTCGCATGGTGTCCAGGCGGGCGCACCAGAGCAAAGGCCACAGGTGTCGGTTGCGTCATGACCGCATCCACCCCGGCCATGCCTGCGCCGGATGCCAGCATGGCTACCGCCACCGAATGCGCGGAGATGATGGTGTCACCGGTGCTCAGTGGCCGCTGCTCGCCAGGCTTAACGCGTGCCTGCTCCGCGTCTAGTAAATCGAGATATGCTGGGCTGTGCACGCGGAGTAAATCGGTGCGCGTCGCAGCCGAAAAAGTTGGCCAGCGTAGCCATGGTTTTAATGATGCACTGTGTTGCAGCCGCTCAACAATCGCACTGACGCGCGGTGCCTGCTCCGGGTGGTCAGGCCCGGTGTCGTGCAGCTCAAAACGGGCGTCATACAAGATGGTGATCGCGGCTTTTGCGGGCGTCGCGGAGGCCTCCTGAGCAACCGCATCAGGTAGACAAGCAAGCAAGATACTCAATAAAAGAGTGAATAGCGCTAGCCGCATGGATGGTCGCCAAAGAGGGGCATCCCATGATTGTAGAAACTCGCCCGCACAATGGCAAGCCAGGATGACGACCTAATCAGCTTATAGATTAACAACGCGCTTAGGCGCAATACGGCCATCGCGCTGTTGTAAACCGAGGCCCAAAAACAGACCAGCTTCACTATAAATGCGCAGCTCACCTGCTGGAATACTGCCAGATACCCACACCGGATTGCCCTGCTTAAAATAATAAGCGGCATCTTCTTGCAGCAGTATTTTGGGTAAAACGGTAATCGCCGTGTCTACCGGTAGCAACAGCGCATCACGCTGCTCAGCGGTCATCTGCTCCAATGCTTCAATCGTCACCGTATGTGCCAATTGATAAGTGGCCGTCGCCGTACGGCGTAAAGCCGTTAAATGGGCACCTGCCTGCAAAACGTTACCGATATCCTCACCCAAGGTGCGGATATAAGTGCCTTTGCTACAACACACTTCAATCTCAGCACTATTGTCGATGCAATCGAGTACGCGCAGCGCATGAATGGTCACTTGGCGTGGCGCACGCGCCAGCTCAACGCCATCGCGTGCATATTCATATAAAGGTTTACCATTCACTTTAAGTGCCGAATACATAGGCGGCACTTGCGTAATCACGCCCATGAACTGCGGCAACACCGCTTCAATGTCTGCACGGGTGATATGACAATCGACCTGGCGAACCACATCACCTTCTTTATCACCGGTGGTGGTACTCACGCCAAATTTGACGGTGGCGACGTAGGTTTTATTTTCGTCGGTTAAATACTGGGCAAATTTGGTTGCCTCACCCAGGCAAATCGGTAACACTCCGGTTGCCAAAGGATCCAACGTGCCGGTATGCCCGGCTTTTTGCGCCTGGTATAACCATTTAACCTTTTGCAAGGCCTGGTTAGAGGAAAAGCCAAACGGCTTGTCGAGCAATAACACGCCGTTAACGGCGCGTTTAATGCGTTTGGTTTGCATAGCGATTATTCTTGCGGAGGGGTGTCGGACAAAGCTTCACTAATGAGCTTGTCCATGTGCATACCGCGGTCTATGGATTCGTCATAGACAAAATGCAATTGCGGCATGGTACGTAGCATCATGCGTTTGCCCAACTGCGAGCGTAAAAAGCCAGCAGCTTTTTCTAGCCCGGCCTGCAAGCCTTTGCTATTTTTTGCGGCGGTATAAAAGACCTTGGCATGCGCCATGTCACCAGTCACCTCAACCCCAGTCAAGGTGACCATGTGCACACGCGGATCTTTGATCTCAAACATGAGCAAATCCGCCAATTCACGGCGCATTTGCTCTGAAACTCGGTCAGTTCTTGAAAATGCTTTAGCCATTACAGCGTTCTAGCCACTTCAACGACTTCGTAGACTTCCAGAATATCGCCCACTTCGATCTCGTTGTAGTTCTTGAGTGACAAACCACATTCAAAGTTGTTTTTCACTTCTTTAACGTCGTCTTTAAAGCGCTTCAGAGAGTCCAGCTCACCGGTATGAATAATCACATTGTTACGCAGTACGCGTACTTTGGAGTTACGTTTAACCGTACCGTCTTGTACATAACAACCCGCCACTGCACCCACTTTAGAAATACGGTATACCTCGCGGATTTCTACCGTACCAATCATTTGCTCTTTTTGCTCTGGTGCCAACATGCCACCCAATGCCGCTTTGATCTCATCGACCGCTTCATAAATGATGTTGTAGTAACGCAGGTCTACATCCAGGTTTTCAACCAACTTACGGGCACCGGCATCGGCACGCACGTTAAAGCCAATCAACACGGCTTTAGAAGCTGCTGCCAGGTTCACGTCAGACTCACTGATGGCACCAACCGCCGTGTGGATAATATTGACGCGCACTTCGCTGGTAGACAGTTTTTGCAAGCTGGTAGTCAAGGCTTCGAAAGAACCCTGAACATCTGACTTGATAATCAGGTTCAGCGTTTGTACGGCACCCTCACCCATATTTTCAAAAATATTTTCCAGTTTGGCCGCATGCTGTTTAGCCAGTTTCACATCACGGAACTTGCCTTGACGGAACAATGCAATTTCACGTGCCTTGCGCTCGTCATTTAAGACGATGGTTTCTTCACCAGCACTCGGTACATCAGATAAACCAAGCACTTCTACCGGAATAGAAGGGCCTGCTTCTTTAATGTCATTGCCGTTCTCATCCAACATGGCACGCACGCGACCATAAGCAGTCCCCGCCAGCAACATATCGCCGCGGCGTAATATGCCGGACTGTACCAATACGGTAGTCACTGGGCCACGGCCTTTATCCAGGCGGCCTTCGATCACCAGGCCTGTGGCCGGTGTATTTTGTGATGCCATCAGCTCAAGCACTTCAGCCTGCAGTAACACGGCTTCTAATAACTCATCAATGCCTTTACCGGTTTTAGCTGACACTTCACGGAACATGGCTTCACCACCATATTCTTCCGGCACCACTTCATGCGTAATCAGTTCACTTTTAACACGCTCAGGTTGCGCTTCTGGCTTGTCGACCTTGTTGATCGCCACCACGATAGGCACATTACCCGCTTTGGCGTGGTGAATCGCTTCAATGGTTTGCGGCATGACACCGTCATCGGCAGACACCACCAAAATCACAATATCAGTGGCCTTGGCACCGCGGGCACGCATGGCAGTAAACGCCTCGTGACCAGGGGTATCGAGGAAAGTCACCATACCGCGCGGTGTTTCGACGTGGTAGGCACCGATATGCTGCGTAATACCACCGGCTTCGCCAGAAGCCACACGGCTGCGACGAATATAATCCAGCAAAGAGGTTTTACCATGGTCAACGTGACCCATCACCGTCACCACCGGTGGGCGCGCTTGCATCACGGCCTCAACGCTCTCAGTCTCTTCCAGGAAGCTTTCCGGGTCGTTTGCAGCAGCCGCTTGTGCCTTATGGCCCATTTCCTCAACCAGAATGATCGCAGTATCTTGATCCAACACCTGGTTAATGGTCACCATCATGCCCATTTTCATCAACGCCTTAATCACTTCTGCCGCTTTCACTGACATCTTGTGTGCCAGATCAGCGACTGAGATCGTTTCAGGCACCATGATCTCTTTGATCATCGGCTCTGTTGGCGCATTGAATGCGTGCTGATCATCTTTGCTTGACTTATGATGCTTACCTTTAGGAGTACGCCAGCCTTGGGCCGCCCCACCTGGAGAGTCACCGCGCGTTTTAATGCCGCGTTTTTTGTTTTCGTTGTCAGTCCAGTCGCGGTTATCGGTCTTGGCTTTTTTGTCTTTGGCTTCTGGTTTGTCTGTCGGTTTATTGACAGGTTTGTGCAAAGTGCCCTCAGACAACTTAGTCGCGGCTGGTTTGTTTTTAGCTGCTTCAGCTTCTGCCTGACGTTTCGCCTCTTCTTCAGCGCGACGCAGCGTTAATGCTTGCTTACGCTGCACATCCTCAGCCTGCAAGGCAGACAGTTTGGCCGCACGCACCGCCTCATGCTCACGCAAGGCGATTTCCTGCGCAGACAGCACAGCCGCTTTTTTCGCAACCACAGGCGCTTCAGCCACGGGTACAGGTGCAGGCGCTTCAACCGGCTCAGGTTCTGGCTCGGGCAATACCTCTTCAGGCAGCGCTTCCACCACCGGCACTTCGACAATCACCTCTTCAATCACTTCTGGCAGTTCTTCCAACGCCTCTGGCAATACGCTTTCGGTCTCTTCGTAAGCCGCATCTACGGGCTGGTCATAGCCAATTTCCGGGCGTTCCAGCACGCGTTTTTTGCGCACTTCTACTTGAATAGTACGTGCTTTACCTGAGCTGTCGAGCTTTTTGATCTCGGTATTTTGTTTACGTGTCAGTGTGATTTTATTTTTGGGGGCGTTTGCCGCACCATGCTCTTTACGCAAGTAATCCAGCAAGGCAGCCTTGTCACCTTCTTCCAAAAAATCATCCACAGACGTTTTGTTAACGCCTGCGCTTTTCAGTTGCTCGATGAGCAGAGTCGTTGGAAGACCCAGCTCTGCGGCAAATTGTCCGACGGTTGAAAGTGCCATGTACTGCTCCAGTTCAATTACTTTATTTTTTAATTAAGATGTATGCATGATGTCTTGCTCGGCATAGGTTATGACCCACATGGGTTACTTAAACCAGGGCGCTCGTGCAGTCATAATCAATGACTTGGCACGCTCTTCATCTATTCCTGTCAACTCAACCAACTCATCGACGGCCAGTTCAGCCAGATCTTCACTGGTATGGATTTCGTTCGCAGCCAGTTTATGGGCTGTATCCGCATCCATGCCTTCCAGTGTCATCAAGTCGTTGGTGTCTTCTTCGACCTTTTCTTCTTTGGCAATCGCTTCTGTCAGCAAGGCCGCACGGGCACGAGAGCGTAATTCATTGATGGTATCCTCATCAAACGCTTCGATTTCAGCCATCTCAGCCAAGGGCACGTAAGCAATTTCTTCCAATGTGCTAAAGCCTTCTTGCACCAGAATGTCTGCCACTTCTTCATCCACGTCCAGCTTTTCAATAAACAGCTGGCTGATTTTGGCGTATTCGTCCTGGCTTTTTTGCGCGGCAGCTTCTTCGGTCAGAATATTTAAATTCCAACCAGTCAGCTCAGAAGCCAAGCGCACATTCTGACCGTTACGGCCAATCGCTACCGCCAATTGCTCTTCATTCACCACCACATCCATGCTGTGCGCATCTTCATCCACCACGATAGACGTGACCTCAGCTGGCGCCAATGCATTGATCACAAATTGTGCCGGATCCATACTCCATAAAATAATATCGACACGCTCACCACCCAGCTCAGACGTCACCGCCTGCACGCGTGAACCACGCATCCCCACGCAAGTCCCCACGGGGTCCAAACGCTGGTCATTGGTTTTAACCGCAATTTTAGAGCGTAAGCCAGGATCACGTGCCGCAGAGCGAATCTCCAGCAAACCTTCTTCAATTTCTGGCACTTCCAGCTCAAACAAACGTTTGAGAAAGTCTGGCGACACACGTGACAGAATCAGTTGCGGGCCACGACCACCGCGGTCAACACGCGACAGGTAAGCACGCACTCGGTCACCCACGCGCAGGTTTTCTTTTTGAATCATGGCTTCACGTGGCAACAAGCACTCAATGCGACCGACTTCGATGATCGCATTGCCTTTTTCCATCCGCTTGATCACGCCAGTCACCAGATTCTCACCGCGTCCCAGGAAATCCTGAATCATTTGCTCACGCTCGGCTTCACGCACTTTCTGCAAAATCACCTGCTTTGCAGCTTGCGCCCCGATACGGCCAAATGAGATGGACTCCAACGGCTCTTCATAGTAGTCACCGATTTGTCTGGTCGCTGCTCTCTCGTCTTCTTCATCGAATTGATAAGCGGAGCTTTCCAACAGGTCGTATTCCACATATTGCCAGCGTCTGAAGGTTTTGTAGTCACCTGCTTCGCGGTCAATGTCTACACGGATATCAGCACCTTCTTCATGGTTCTTTTTCGTTGCCGAAGCCAACGCCAGTTCCAAGGCAGTAAAAATCACCTCTTTATCCACATTTTTTTCATGTGCCAGGGCATCAACCAACAACAATAATTCACGACTCATCGTAATCTCCAACTCACCGTACGGATTAGCTATAACAAATTAATCAAAGACAGGGCTCAAGCGAGCCTTATCAATATTATCCAGCGACAATCTATAAACCCAGCCATCGCACTCTACTACTACCTGACCTGCTTCGAACCCCTGTAACAGCCCCAAAAACGTTTTTCTTGGCAAGCTGGTCTTGGTCGCTTTAGGGCCATCATCCTGAATGCCTACTCGCAACTTGATTTGCGCACGCTCACCGGCAAAGCGAACAAAATCCACCTCTTTGCTTAATACGCGATCCAATCCGGCAGAAGACACTTCAAGACGGTCATAATCAATATCCAACTCAACGGTTAATACATTGCCGAGTTGATTACTCACCAACACGCAATCATCAATCGTGACGCTGTCTTTATTGTCTTTTGGCGTTAGTTTGTCGATGAACACCCGCAGCAACTTGCCACGATTGGAGACTTCAAAATCAACTAACTCATACCCCAATTGGGTAACCGTCTTTTCAACCACCGAATGCAAATTTTGCATACGCACCCTTAATTCAAAACGTTACGTCCAAAAACAAAAAATGGGCGTAACGCCCATCTATCATTTCGATTATACCAAATTTCCGTTCAAATTCATAGCTTAGCATGTCAGGCCCCGCAGTCTGCGTAACACAGCTAATCAACAGCAGATCAGCAGAAAACTACCGTCACTTTTTAATAGCCCACTTGGGTCAATGACAGCAACTCGCGTCTCTTTTACTATGCTTAAAACGAGGGAGAAGACACCAATCAACAACCGCCTAAGCGGTGCAAATAATAAGCAGTACAGATTTCATGGCAGTCTATTTTGAGTATCTCTAAATAGACTTTAACCCGGTGCTTGCACCGGGTTTTTTTCTGCCTATGAGGCATAGGCCGCTTAAGCTGCGCTTGATAGGAGCAAGATGCCTAGGTCACATCAAACCATTATTTTTGTATCTCTTTGCTGGTTTTGCGCAATAAAAAACCCTCAACACTAATGTGCTGAGGGTTTTTAGAATAGGAGCTTGGGGATGACCTACTTTCGCATACGAAGAGTACACTATCATTGGCGCAAGTTCGTTTCACGGCCCTGTTCGAGATGGGAAG